>ENA-OQNI01000006-OQNI01000006.1-human-gut-metagenome-genome-assembly--contig:-NODE-6-length-451003-cov-10.088466_pt1 | contig 451003 bp, 332 predicted proteins | sample MGYA00242627_ERZ504876 | MGnify/ENA primary metagenome ERZ504876 (study PRJEB26092, sample SAMD00036386) | human gut metagenome | host: Homo sapiens | study: EMG produced TPA metagenomics assembly of... | reverse complement strand
CATCTACAGATGGTATGACTCCATTTTTATCAGCAGGTACTAGTTCAAATCAAGGTGCGATTTCGTCTGGTGGTACTAAAATCACAAACTCAAAAGCTCCTTTAAAATTATGGGCAGATGGTATCATTACAGTAGGAGATGGTTCTAGCAGTTCTAGAGCAGGATTAACTGGGGTAGGAACTTCTTCAGACTCTGTAAGAATTTGGGCAGGTACAAATCATGGTAATAGAACTTCTGCTCCTTTTAGAGTGCTTGATAATGGTAGTATGGTAGCAACGAATGGTACATTTACTGGAAATGTTACTTGTACTTCTTTAATTGCTCAAAATATTGATTCTAGTAATTTCTCAATACCCGGATTGAAGTGTGCAGGTAGATGTAACTGGACTGGGTCTAGTGCATCATTTGGATATTTATTTACTACTAAGGAACTTAGAATGTCTCCTTCTAGGGTTGCCACAGGTAGATTTAGATTTACATTATCAGGTGCACATAGTACTGATTATGTTGTATTGTGTTCTATTGATAATCCAAATACAAATATAGCTAGTGGCTTTAGAGGTTCATATCAAATTGGTCCTAGATATTCTGATCATTTTGATATCCATTGGTTTGATACTGATGGCAATGCTCATGATTTAACTTATTTTAATGTTGCATTTTTTTCGTATTAGAATATGGAACTATATTATATTACAAAGAACGGAGTAGGTTCAATAGATGCTGATTTTTTTAAAACTTATTTAAGTGATAAAGAAGTAAAATCATTAGAAGAACTTACAGAAGATGATCGTTATTTATTTTTAAACGACGACCAAAGAGATTTTTATATCAAATACATGGATGAAGTAGTAGATGATCCAATGGCTGTATACTATATGAAAACGCCAGTGAAATCTTCTCAAAATGAAAGAATACGCAAAATACGAGAAAACGCTTATATTAGTAAAAGCGATCCATTATACATGGCGTATATAAAATATAAAGAATTTGGAGAAGATGAGGCAGCAGCTAAAGCTTATAATGAATGGAAACAAGCTGTGTTAGAAATAGAAGAAGCTAACCCGTATATTACAGAATAACATGATAAAGAATAATGTATATTATGAATTCTTTGCAAGCTATATGGTACCCAATTCTAATGAAGTTGGGTACTGGATAGACTTGGGAGCAAATTCAAAAGGAAAAGTAATTAAAGTATATAATCCTGATATTAAGTCTTGGGTTAAACTAACAGATGCTACTAGTGAAGATGCTGTTGCTCCTTTCATTGGTTCTAATGGTAACTGGTGGATAGATAATCGTGATACAGGTATCCCTGCTTCTGGTAAAAGTCCAATTATTGGTGAAAACGGTAATTGGTGGATATTTGATCCAGCATTAAACGAATATGCTGACACTGGTGCTACTGCATATGGTAAGACTGCATATGAATATGCTGTAGATCATGGATATACAGGTACTGAAGAAGACTTTGGCAGAATGCTTAATGAAGTACCTAATGCGGTTAAAGATGCCAAACAAGCCGTAAAAGACTCAAAAGAAGTACTTCAGAATCCACCAAAGATTGTAGATGGTAATTGGTATATCTATGACTATGTAAATGATACTTATCAGGATAGTGGTATCAATGCCGTTGGTGACGCATTTACTATTGTAAAAACGTATTCTTCAGTTCAAGCTATGGAAGATGATTACAACAACCCTGAAGTAAAAACAGGACAATTTGTAATGATCGATACTGGTGATGTTGAAAATGAAGAGGATTCTAGATTGTATTTAAAAGGTAACACTGAATGGAAATTCATATCAGACTTATCTGGTGCACAAGGTATTCAAGGTTTATCAGCATATCAAGTAGCAGTACAACATGGCTTTGAAGGTACAGAAGACGAATGGTTAATCTCTTTAAAAGGTGAGAAAGGTGAAACTGGACCTAAAGGAGATAAAGGTGATACTGGAGAAAAAGGTGCTACTGGTGAAAGAGGACCTCAAGGATTACAAGGAGAAAGAGGTTTACAAGGTGACAGAGGTGAAAAAGGTGAACAAGGTATACAAGGACCTGTTGGACCTAAAGGTGAGCAAGGAGAGCAAGGTATACAGGGAATTCAAGGACCACAAGGAGAACCTGGTCCACAAGGACCTAAGGGGGATACTGGTTCAGGATTAAATATTAAGGGAGAATTAGATTCTGAATCACAATTACCACAAGAAGGTGTATCTGGTGATGCTTGGTTAATTGCTGGTAATCTATACGTGTTTGTGGGTGAAAACGGTAATGTTGAATCTAATCCTAAATGGAGTAACGTAGGTAGTATTCAAGGACCAGCAGGACCACAGGGACCTGTAGGACCTAAGGGGGAACAGGGAGAACCTGGTCCTAAAGGTGAACCGGGAGCTGATGGAGCACCTGGAATACAAGGTCCAAAAGGTGATCCTGGTGAAAAAGGAGAGAAAGGAGACCCGGGTAGTGATGCTTCTGTAACTAAACAGAATGTAGAAGCTGTACTTACTGGGGATATTACTAGTCACAATCACGACAGTAGATATATATCTAAAAGCAATACTAGTACATATACACCTACTGCAGATTATCATCCTGCCACTAAGAAGTATGTAGATGATACTGTAGCAGCAGTAGACGTTACTGAACAAATCTCTGGTAAAGCTGATAAAATTTATGTAGATAGTAAGTTAGATACTAAAGTAGATAAGGAGGAAGGAAAAGGATTAAGTTCTACTGATTTTACTTCAGCTGAAAAAAGTAAATTAGCAAGACTTACCGGTTATGTTGTAAATATGGCCGATAACATGGTTCCCACAGCTGAATTTGGTCGTATTACATATTCCTTTAAGAATGAATCAACAGGTTCTAACGGCAATACTCAATCTAAAGTAATACAGATACCAGCAGCTACAACCTCTGCTGCAGGTTTAATCACTGCTGAAGGATTTAATAAACTTACTGGATTACCAACATCAGAAGAAATAGATCAAAAGATTAATACTGCTATAGGTTCAGTATACAAGGTAAAAGGTTCTGTAGCTAATTATGAAGCTTTACCTAAAGATAATGTAACAATAGGTGATGTATATAATCTTGAGGATACAGGAGCTAATTATGTAGCTACTTCAACTACTCCAGATTGGGATAAGTTAAGTGAAACAGTAGATCTTAATGGGTATTTAACTAAGACTGATGCAGCTAGTACGTATCAACCAAAAGGCAATTATCTTACTTCAGTACCTGAAGAATATGTAACTGAAACCGAATTAAATGCAAAAGGTTATGCTACTACTACTCAGGTTAATACAAAATTAGATTCTTCTGCATATACGGCAGCAGATGTATTATCTAAAGTAAAGATAGTAGATGGGGTTGATAGTGGTTTAGATGCTGATTTACTTGATGGTAAACAAGGTAATGAGTACGCTTTAAAAACAGAAGTAATTACAGAGGCACCTTCAGATGGTAAGACATATGGTAGGAAAAATAAACAATGGTCAGAGATTATAGCTAGCAATCAGTATCTTGACTTAACAACTTTATTTCCAAGCAAAAGTGGTACATTATCTGAGGAAAATTATCAAAAGATAGTTGATGCAGTAAATAAAGGAATAACAACAGCAAGAATTGAAACGGATCCTGATGGATTTAGCCCGATAACAATTAGTAATTCTACTGAAACATATAGTATTATAACAAATATTTTAACAGTAGACTCCGGTGATCACTCTATAGGGTTAACGGTAATGACTGTAATTATTAACAAGAGTAACAAGACTTATACTTCGGTATCTAATCAACAAAGTTTACAAAATACTGGCTCCGGTACAAAATACCTCTCCGACAACGGTCAATACCGCACTCCCCCTACCGCCACCCCCACCACTGCGGGGTATATGTCGGCGGAGGACAAGAAGAAGGTGGATGATATAGTAAATTTCGGCACAGGGAGTAATACTGTCACCACTCTTGTGAATATACCGACAAGCAAGAGGTTGGTTAAGGCTACTCTATCCTCCGCTTCAAACCTATCGATAAATAAGTCTGCAAGGGCATTGAATGTAGGCGAAGAGATATATCTTGATTGTAATCCTACCGCTTCTTTTACGCAGCCTATCCCTACTGCTGGCAGTTTTAGATCAATGTCCGGTAGTTCTATTACCACTACTTCCGGCGTGCCTTTCGAGATGTCCATTTTGAAGATCGCTACGAGTGGTGTCATGTATTCAATAACCGTTAAAGAGAAAGATTGATATGTTGAGAAGAAGGACGATAGGAAGTAAGAAGTTAGTATTCTTTCAGAAGCGGTTTTATCCGGCAGGATATTACACATGGACGGTTCCACCTGGATGTAGGGAGGTTGATGTGTTTCTTGTCGGAGGAGGGGGTGCAGGACATAATGGAAGCGGTGGAGGTGGCGGCTATACTAAAACCTTCAAAAAAGATACATCCGGATGGAGAGACGGTGATGCTATCTCTGTTGCACCGGGTCAGTCAATTCCGATAACAGTTGGGAAAGGAGGAATTGGAGGGTATTCTGAAGTTGCCCCCAACGGTGGATACTCTCAATTCTTAAATTCAAGTTATAGAGCTAATGGCGGAAATGGTGCGGGTAATGGTTATCCAGGCGGAAGTGATGCCGGAGCATATACTGGTGGCAACGGCGGAAGTGGCGGAGCAGGAGATGATTCAGATACGGCTAAAGCGGGTTCTGATGGATCTAACGGAATCGGCAGCCGCAATGAAAATGGCTCTCTCTATCCAGCTGGTTCCCTATATGGCGGAGGAAAGGGTCAAAGGCATACAACCCGCGATTTTGGCGAACCTACTGGGAAACGAAATGCCGGAGGTGGTGGTTCAGACAGAAATATAAATGGGGGCATGGGTGGAGAATCCGATTACGACAAAGGATGCGGAACTGGAAATGGCAATAGAAAAAGTGGCGGTTACGGTGGTGGCGGTTGTGGTACTTACGGTAACGGCGGTGATGGCACTGTCCTGATCCGCTATTGGGCTTACGAAGAATGATCTGCCGTTGAAAAAGATGAAACAAGATATTAACGACTAAAAAATAGGAGATAAAGTCATGAGAAATAATTGTTTACAAATGTTAACGGGGGGGGGGTAAACACCTCTTAACTCAAGTATCTGACCGACTTTCGGCGGAAAGGAGGTTGGTATGATAAGATCGATGATGGGACGGAAGAAAGTAGACAGGAATACTTTGCTGTTGCTACATTTTGATGGATCATTGAAAGATGAAGCCTCAGGCAAGCCTTATGTTGGTAGTAATATGTCCTATGTAGTGGGAAAATTCAAGAATTGCGTTTCGTTTTCAGGAAACGGGTATGTAAAGATAAGTGGAACGAATGCCATAAACGAGTCCCTATGTCCAAACTATACCGTCGATTTTTGGATTAAACTGAAAAGTGGTGTGAGAAACGGTATAATGTCAAAAGGCGATGGTGGTGGAAGTTACAGCTTTGATATAATGGAGGAATCTGACGGACGCATTTTCTTTGGATTGCAGTATGGTGGAACCCGAGGGGATGCAATATGCTATTTTACGATGCCACGGGATCAGTGGGTTCATCTTGCGATCGTCAGGTCACAATCTCGATATTGGAAAGTGTATGTAAATGGAGTGTATGCGTCTGGTTTCACATCAACGATGGTTTCAGGGTACTATAGTTCTTTAATGATCGGAAAATATCGGGATTATGGATTGTATCTGAACGGTATGATTGACGAGTTTCGCATCAGTAATATTGCCCGTTGGACATCAAACTTCACTCCGCCTGCAAGGCCGTATTAATAAATTAGTGACACTGTCTTTGGGCTGTCACAGCAGAAAGACAGCAAATGTATATTCAGAAAAAATTATTGATAATCGCCAACCCCAGGTTGGGTATTTTCTTTTAAAACAAATGGAGATATAAAATGTTCGGTGGCGAAAGAATAATAAAACAGCCTCCAGGCTATCACAGATTGGAGGCTGTAAAAAAAGAAAATTAGGGGACCGAGGGTCTCCGGAAACAAAGTTAAACAATAAAGTTTGAAAATCATGTTATTATTAATTATTTCTTTTTGGGTTATTGCAGTTTATACAGCAGCAGTTTGTATAAAGGCAAAAGGTGTACCTTACTCTATCAGTGCAACTTACTACGCAATAGAACACAAAGGATGGTTTCGCTTCACAATGTGGGCTTGTCCTATGGTGTTAATGCCGGTGATATTGGAGGTCAGTAAGCCGGGCACGGAGTTTCTCGCTTACCTGGCGCTGGCCGGGATGATCGTTGTCGGGTGTTTCCCGGATTATAAGGCAGACAAGTTCCAATACCGGGGACACATAGCTGGCGCAACGATGGCTATACTATTTTCTCAAATCTGGGCAGCATTAAACTTATGGCCTATGCTACTTGCCTGGCTACTATATGTTGGCTATACGGCCCTAAGTATTGCAAAGGAAAAAGAAGGCACATTCTGGTATAGGTTTTACAGGAGCAAGCCTATGTTCTGGGTGGAAATAGACTCGTTTTTGGTTATCTATTTAGTTTGCTGCATACTTGAAATTTAAAATAAATCCGCCTCCCGGCTATCACAGACAGGAGGCGGCAAGTTGAACAGATTGCTTTAATGTGGCAATCTTTAATAGGTTGCAAAAGTAGTAAATAAATAGAAAAGGAGGTGCAATGTGAATGTAGAATTGACCGATATATTAACAATAATCGGGACATTGGGAGGATTCGAGGCGATAAAATGGAGCATCAACTTCTGGGTTAACCGAAAAACTAACGCACGCATTGAAGATGCCCACGCCGATGCAGAAGAGTTCAAGGCTTTAAGGGAATACAACGAGTTCCTGCAAAAACAACTTTCAGAAAAAGAAGAGCGCTTTGTAGAACAAACCGGAAGACTCCGGCAGGTACAGGACGAGCTTTTTGCATTGAAAGAAAGCTATTCGGATGTCAAACTTGAACTTGCCATGAAAAGATGTGAGAGAAAGAAATGCGGCGATCGTGAACCGCAGAATGGATATTAATAATAGGAGGATAAGGAATGAGAAATAACAATTTACCCCGGGGATTGCGCAACAACAACCCAGGGAACATCAGAAGGAACAGCGATGTCTTCCAAGGTGAGAAGACAAGCTCAGACAGAGAGTTTAAACAATTTAAATCGATGGCATACGGGTATAGGGCAATCTTTAAGATCCTCTTTAACTATTACCGAAACTATAAGCTGGATACGATCCGTAAGATGATTACCCGTTGGGCCCCGCCGGAGGACAACAATCACACGGAAGCCTATATCAAAACCGTTTCAGGCTACGCCGGAATCCCGGCTGACGATCCGATTAATATTAACAACCGAGAACAGATGATCCGTATTGTGGCCGGGATGAGCCGGGTGGAGAATGGCCGAGATGCGGAGATGAGTGATATTATTACGGGATGGGGGATGCTATGATGAACAAAGAGACAAAAGATGAACTGATAGGGAGCTTGATAGGATTGCTGTTATTGGCATTGTTGTTATTGCTTACATCTTGCCGTACACAAATCAAGTATGTTCCTGTTGAAGCAATTAAGACTGACAGCGTGTTCTTCAACTCTGTCCGGATCGATAGTGTACTTATACATGATTCGACCTATGTAATCCAAAGAGGCGATACCGTTACCGAATATCGGTACAGGTACATCTATAAGTACAAGGACAGGGTAGACACGCTGTATATAAACCGGACGGATTCTATCCGAGTGCCATACCCGGTCGAAATCGAAAAGAAATTGACTGTATGGCAACGAACGAAAATCGAAGTCGGAGGCTGGGCAATGGCGGCTGTCATTGTCATAATACTGATCATTGTTGGCCGGATGGTCTACAAGCTAAAGAAATAATTTGCCAAACAGCATGCAGCCCGGCGGAGAACCGGGCTGCTACTTTTCATCGTTTTCCATAGAATACCCAATCGATTACGCGGCGGTTGGCATCGTCTACCTTTTGCCGATCGAAATCAATGTAGATGTCGGTCACCGTATTTCCTCCATGCCCCAAGGCGGCAGCAATAGTCTCCTTGGGTATGTCGAGCGAAGCGGCAACGGTCGCCCAGCTGTGGCGCGCCCAGTAGGTGGTGATACCGGGGAAAAGCGGCGTGAATATCTTCTTTCCCCCTCTCCCAACGCGCCTCATATCGCCAATACGTTGCAGATTGTCGTTAAGCCGTTTGGCGTAATCCTTGTAATTGCCGTAGCGGTCCATGATATCGAGCAGGTAGTCCTTGCCCGGATAGCGGTTGATGATCTCCATAGCTTCCGGCTCCACCTTGACAGAATAGAGGCGGTTGGTCTTAGCCCGGTAGTATTCCACCCGCCCGTCAATTATCACTTTCAGGTGGCACAGGTCGATCACGTTAATCCCGATAAGCAGGAATGTCAGTTTGAACATATCCCGGTATTTCTCCAAATGTTCTTCTACCGGGGTATCAAACAGCAGCCGTAGCCGTTCTACCGACAGCGAGCGTTTCGGGGTAGCAACCGCGCGTATCTTGAATCTACGAAACGGGTAGAAGCCTGTAATATCATCGTCGATGGCATCATTAAACACCGCCCGTATGTTCCGGAAATGGATGTTACGAGCGTTCTGCGAGGGCGAAGTCTGTTGCAGGAACAAGTCGAAACGCGCCAGCCACTCCTTGTTGATTTCCTCAAACGCACGCTCCCTAAGTCCCTTGTCGAAAGCCGCCATGCGTTTATAAGTCTGCATGTAAATACGCTTGGTGCTCTCCTTCTTGACCGATGCAAAACGTAAGAAACGATCTGAGAAGCCATTCCAGACGCTTTTTTCTTCTTCGAGGGTTTCCAGTTCGAAAAGGACACGCTTTCGGATCTCCGTTATACTCCTGTATTGCAGAAAGCCACTCCTTTCCAGTCTGAACAGCAAGTCGTCTATTTCCTGTTTACGGGCTCTTATGTAATTATTCAAGAAAAGTTTGTCGGGATGGGCAATGATTTTACACGCCTCCCTATCCCATTGCGTCGGTAAAATACGAATACGAAGAAATATTAACGCGGTACGCCCTTTTTTTGTCAACGCCAGCTTCAGCGGGGCTTCCTTGCCCGGATATACAGCCCGGAGATCGAGATAGAATTTTGTTGTTACCATATCTGCTTAAAATTTTTTGCAGGTATTTTGCAGGAAATTTCATCCAAAATGTGCAAAACACCCGTTTTTTTTAAGCTGATTTCATGCCTTTACAATAGAAAAGGAGCTAAACTAAAATCATAACTGACTTACATTTAACTCCTTTACTCAGTCGGGGTGAGAAGATTCGAACTTCCGACCACACGCCCCCCAGACGCGTACTCTAACCGGGCTGAGCTACACCCCGTTTTTGTTTTACGGCTGCAAAGGTAACTATTTTTCGTTATACTCCAAAGCTTTCACGATAAAAATCCAGGGATTCGAGTATTTTCTCCTTACTCACCTGCTGATTTATCTGAACATCACCGACTTGAGAAAGCAAGGTGAAGTTGATGATTCCCGCTTCATTCTTCTTATCGTGCGTCATCAGCTCGTATAAGGTATCATAATCCTTGCAATCGAACACGAAAGCCGGATAATACTCCTTCAAATAATAGACGACCTGACTCAGTTTCTCCATCGGGAAACCACATACTTTATGAGACAGGTACAATTCGCTGACAATACCGGCGGCAACAGCATGGCCGTGCAGCAAAGGACGGTCCTTCTTAAAGGACAAACTTTCGTAGGCATGACCGATCGTATGGCCGAAGTTCAGTGCCTTACGGATGCCGTGCTCCTTCGGGTCTTCCTCCACGATACGTTCCTTTACGGCTACGGATTGGGCGACCATCCTGTTCAGAAAAGCATAATCGATCTTCGCGTCGAGGTCGAACAGCAGGACGGAAGCGTAAATATCCATCGAACTGATAAGCGCATGCTTGATCATTTCGGCATAGCCGGAAAGCAGATTGTCGCGGTCGAGCGTACGCAGGAACTCGCAATCGATAAAGACACATTCGGGTGGATAAAAAGAGCCGACCTCGTTCTTCAGGCCGTTGAAGTTAATCCCGGTCTTTCCCCCCACGGCCGCATCGACAGAAGCCATCAGGGTAGTCGGGATATTGACGGTCCGCAGTCCGCGTTTGAAAGTCGCACCGGCGAAGCCTCCCATATCGGTAATCATACCGCCGCCCAGATTGACCAAAAGCGAATTTCGGGAAGCTCCTTCGTTCGAGAGACGCGACCAGATATAGGCGACCTGTTCGATGTCTTTATGAGTATCACCCGCCTGCACGGTAATGACCGGGGTATCCTGCAAAGCTGGGATATCTTTTATCAGCGGATAACACTTTTCTTGCGTGTTCGTATCGGTCAGGATAAAGAGTTTATCATAACTCATGGAAGCAAAGAATGCCTGCAAATCGGCTTTGAGATCCTTGCTGATTACTACTTTTTGAGCGGCCATAATGTCCTTTTTTATTATAATCGTTGCGACAAAGGTATTATATGTTATCCGATTATCAAAACAGGGAAAAGAAAATTCCATGCCTATGGAACAAAAGCTTCATAGGCATGGAACAAAAGTTTTCCCTGCATGAAACTATCATTTCCTGCAGGGGAAACGTCTCTTTCTTCTTATTTCAGACCGGCTGCGTCCAAGATATGTTCGATGGCTTCACCCAGTCCGGCCACATTCTTACCTCCGGCTGTTGCAAAATGAGGCTGACCGCCTCCGCCGCCTTGTATCAGTTTTGCCGCTTCTTTCACCAGTTTGCCGGCATTCAAGCCTTCAGCCACCAACGGCTCGCTCAGCATAACCATCAACGCGCATTTCTCACCGTCTTTGATTCCAGCCACGAAGAAAACCTTTTCCTCCGTATTGCTTTCCCCCTTGATCTGGAAAGCCAGGTCTTTGATGGCATCCACGCTGGCCTCACCACGGAAAGCGATCACTTTGACACCATTGCGCTCAACGGCTTTTGCGATCAGTTCTTTCTTGAGCAACTGCACTTTCTCTTTCACGTAGTCGCTTACCTGCTTCTTCAGTTCGGCATTCTCTTCGATGGCCTTCTTGATGGTTTGAGACAGGTTCGGCACATTGTTGAACATCGCACGCAGTTCACGCAGGGAATCCTGCAACATGAAGGTGTAGTTTTCAGCCGCTTCGGCCGTTACCGCTTCGATACGGCGCACACCTGCCGCGATGGAGCTTTCGCCGACCACACGCAGGGAACCGATCATGCCGGTCGCAGGGATATGCGTACCACCGCACAATTCGATAGAGTTGCCATATTTGACCACACGGACTTCATCGCCATACTTTTCACCGAACAGAGCCATAGCGCCCAATGCTTTCGCTTCGGCAATCGGCATATTGCGATGCTCTTCCAGCGGATAGTTGGCACGGATCTTTTCGCTCACCAGCTTTTCCACCTTACGGATTTCTTCGTCCGTCACTTTCTGGAAGTGGGAGAAGTCAAAACGCAGAGAATCGGGAGAAACGTATGAACCTTTCTGTTCGACATGTGTTCCCAGCACCTCACGCAACGCCTCATGCAGCAGGTGAGTGGCAGAGTGGTTGCATTCGCACTGGATACGTTTCTTCTCGTTGATCTTGGCAGTAAAAGTCGCCGTCACATCCTTCGGCAATTTAGTGACCAGATGTACAGGCAAGTTGTTTTCGCGTTTCGTGTCGATCACGTCGACCGTCTCGTCGTCAGCAATCAACCAACCGGTGTCGCCGACCTGTCCACCCATCTCCGCGTAGAACGGAGTCTGGTCCAGAACGATCTGATATAAGACCTTGTTCTTCTGCTTGATCTGGCGGTAACGCAGGATTTCGGCATCGCATTCGAACAAGTCGTAACCCACGAAATTGCATCCGCCCTCTTTCAGCACCACCCAGTCGCCGGTTTCGATGGCGGCAGCGTTACGGGCACGGTCCTTCTGCTTCTGCATCTCGACGTTGAACTCGTCGATATTGGCTTCCATGCCGTTCTCACGCAGGATCAACTCGGTCAAATCCAACGGGAATCCGTATGTGTCATATAATGTAAAGGCATCTACGCCGCTGATCACGTTCTTTCCGGCAGCCTTTGTTTCTTCCATCTTCTTATCCAGCAAACGGATACCGGTTTCCAACGTACGCAGGAAAGATTCTTCCTCTTCCTTGATCACCTTCTCGATCAACGTCTTCTGCGCGATCAGTTCGGGATAAGCGTCTCCCATTGTTTCGATCAGTACGGGCAACAGCTTATACATGAAGGACTCTTTGCGATCCAGGAACGTATAGCCGTAACGGACGGCACGACGCAGGATTCGACGGATGACATAACCTGCCTTTGCATTGGAAGGCAACTGCCCGTCCGTAATCGCGAAAGCGATCGTACGGATATGGTCGGCGATTACACGCATGGCCACGTCCTGTTGTTTGTCCTTGCCATAAGCAGTACCCGCCATATCGGCAATCACTTTGATGATCGGCTGGAATACGTCTGTATCGTAGTTGGATGTCTTACCCTGTAAAGCCATGCAGAGACGTTCGAACCCCATACCGGTATCGATCACACGGGCAGGCAGCGGTTCGAGCGAGCCGTCGGCCTTGCGGTTATATTGCATGAACACCAGGTTCCAGATTTCGATCACCTGCGGATGGTCTTTGTTCACCATGTCCTGGCCGGGGATAGCGGCACGTTCTTCTTCCGGACGGAGGTCGATATGGATTTCAGAACAAGGACCGCAAGGCCCCGTATCACCCATTTCCCAAAAGTTATCGTGTTTGTTGCCATTAATGATATGAGCTTTCGGCAGGAACTTCTCCCAATAGCCGGCAGCCTCGTCGTCGCGCGAAAGGCCTTCGGCAGGACTTCCTTCGAACACGGTGGCATACAAACGGTCGGGATTCAGTTTCAACACTTCGACCAGGTATTCCCATGCCCAGTTGATCGCCTCCTGTTTGAAATAGTCGCCGAACGACCAGTTTCCCAACATTTCGAACATGGTGTGGTGATACGTATCGTGTCCGACCTCTTCCAGGTCGTTATGCTTTCCACTCACACGAAGACACTTTTGTGAATCCGCGACACGTGGATATTTACGGGGTACGTTCCCCAGGATTATATCTTTGAACTGGTTCATACCTGCATTGGTAAACATCAATGTAGGGTCGCCCTTCACCACCATCGGAGCAGAAGGCACAATCTGGTGCTGCTTGGAAGCGAAGAAGTCTTTAAATGATTCACGGATTTCTTTTGCTGTCAACATAATCTATTCTATATAGTCTCGTTAATATTCTGAAAAACAATTTGCAAAAGTACAGCAAATTATTATTTTTGCACGTATCCAAGCAAGAAAATATTTGATGAAACTATTTAAAAGCAGAAAAACATATTACTTATATAACCCCAACACGCTCAGTTACGAGCGCGTTTACCCCTCCGCCAAAGACCGTTTTTTCGGTGTGCTCCGCCACCTGAGCATCGGTATCGTGATCGGCGTAGGCATTTTCTTTATCTTTTCGCGCACGTTCGACTCGCCGGTCGAATCGCTTTTAAAGAAGGAGAACAAGCTGTTGCAGACACAATACGAAGTGCTTTCGTTGCGCCTGAACAATGCGCTGGAAGTCTTGGATGACATACAGCAACGCGACGAGAACTTATACCGGGCGATCTTCCAGGCGGAATCGATCCCCGAATCCGTCCGCAAGTCCGGTTTCGGCGGGACCAACCGGTATGAACACCTGATGAACCTGTCCAACCCCGAACTGGTCGTCTCGACCACCCGGAAGATGGACATGCTGAGCAAACAGCTCTATGTCCAATCCAACTCGCTGGAGGAGCTGATCACATTGGGCAAGAACCAGGAAGAACGAAGCAAATGTATTCCCGCCATACAGCCGATTGCCAATAAGGACCTGAAACGTACGGCATCCGGCTACGGTGTGCGTATCGACCCGATCTACCGTACTCCCCGCTTCCACTCAGGCATGGACTTTTCCGCCAAAGTGGGCACGGAAGTCTATGCAACCGGCGACGGAGTCGTTACCTTTGCTGCCTGGAAACAGGGATATGGAAACTGCCTGATGATCAATCACGGGCACGGATTCCAGACGCTTTACGGCCACCTGAGCAAGTTCCGGGCGCGTGTCGGACAGAAAGTAAAGCGCGGAGAAGTGATCGGAGAAGTGGGAAATACAGGGAAATCCACCGGCCCGCACCTTCACTACGAGGTGATCGTCCGCGGCAAATACGACAACCCCTCCAAGTACTACTACATGGACCTGACTCCGGAAGAATACGACCGTATGATACAGATTGCCGAAAATCACGGCCAGGTAATGGATTAAACATTGTTTAATACGATGGCATTAAATAAAGATAAAAATCTAAAGCTCTATTTCTCCATCAGCGAGGTGGCGCAGATGTTCGACGTCAACGAGTCTACCCTGCGCTTCTGGGAGAAGGAATTCGACCAAATACGTCCACGCAAGACAGGCAAAGGAACCCGCTCCTATCGGCAGGAAGACATCGACGCAATACGCCTGGTCTACCACCTGGTGAAAGAGCGGGGGATGACACTGGCGGGCGCCCGGCAAAAGCTGAAAGAGAACCCGGAGACAACGATACGCCACGAAGAGATCGTAAACAGGTTGAAACAGATCAAGGAAGAATTGCTCGCCATGAAGGAAGCATTCGAAGCGTTGGAAGCTTCCAAATAGCCCTTACACCATAAAAACGACTTTAAAGAATTAGCTTGTTACGCCGGAAAATCGTACCTTCGCAGCAATTTAATAAAAACAAGAAACATGGAAATTACGGGAAGAATCATCGCCGTACTGCCGGTTCAAGGCGGTATCAGCAAAAACGGAAACGAGTGGAAAAAACAGGAATATGTCCTGGAAACACATGACCAATACCCTAAGAAAGTATGCTTCCAGATTTTCGGTGCAGACCGCATCGATCAGGCAGCCATACAGCCCGGAGAAGAACTTACAGTATTTTTTGACATAGACAGCCGTGAATATCAGGGACGTTGGTTCACAAATATCAATGCATGGAAAGTGGAACGCCCGATGGCCGCCGCTCCCCAGTCGGCACCGGGAGCCATGACTCCTGAAAACGTAGTGCCGGCATCCGCACCTGCAGCATCTGCTGTTCCTGATTTCGGTCCGGCCAATCCGATTGACGATCTGCCATTCTAATAAACAAAAAGATCCTATCCTTTTGCGCAAAAGGATAGGATCTTTTCTATCGAAAGCTATACCTTTTAGGGCAAAAGGATATGGCTTTTTCGACTTAGTCCGCTACACGAGCCACAGACTGGATATTCTTTATCTTGGAAAGGACTACGCACATCCGCTGGATATCCTCCACATCGTGTACTTTCATCTTCACCTTTCCTTCGAACACTCCGTCTTTCGCCTCAATCAGCAGGCGGATGATATTGACATTGAAGTCATCGGATATCGTGCGGGTGATCGTGTTCAACACGCCAATCGAGTCGATACCCTTAATCTCGAGCGTCGCCTCGAACGAGGAATGATGGCTGCTCCATTCCGTATTCAGGATGCGTTCGCCAAAGCTGCTTTTCAGGCGCATGGCGATCGGACAGGAACGTTTGTGGACTACCACGTTGCCGTCATCATTGATAAAGCCCAACGACTCGTCGCCGGGAATCGGTTTACAGCAATCGGCAATGACGTAATTGCGTTCGAAAGCTTCCTCCTTCAGGATATAAGGCTTCTTCTTGTCATATTTCGGTTTTTCTTTCGGTTGTTCCTCTTCCTCTTTCTTCCCGGTAGTCGCTTTCGTTGCTACCCGGAGCGCCTGTTTGACGTACTTAAAGAGAACATTGTCCGTTTTCTCTTTCAGCAATTTGTGGATATTTTCCGGCAGGATCACCTCCCCTTTCTCTACTGCATAGTAGAATTCTTCGCGTTTAGAGAAACCGAAATACATACATAGTTTGTCTATATTGGATGTATTTGCCTCCAAATTATTGCGTTTGAAAGCATCGATCACCTTAATTTCTCCTTCTTTTGCCGCCTCTTTACGAATCCTTTTCAGGTAAGCGTCAATCCTGGCACGTGCCCTTGCTGTCGTGACGAAATTCAACCACTCCGGTTGCGGGTTCTGCGAACGGGAGGTCAGGATCTCTACCTGGTCGCCACTTGCCAACTGATGGCTGAGCGGAACCAAACGATGGTTGACTTTCGCACCGATACACTTGTTCCCGATATCCGAGTGAAGGGCATATCCGAAGTCCAGGGCAGTAGCCCCCTGGGGCAACGTCTTGATGTCGCCTTTCGGGGTAAAGACAAATATCTCGGAGGTAAAGAGATTCAGCTTGATCGTATCAAGAAAGTCCAAAGCGTTCGGGTCCGGGCTTTCCAGTATCTCGGTAATGGTCTGCAACCATTTGTCGAGCTCCGTATCTTCTTCTATATTATGCTCCTTATACTTCCAATGGGCGGCAAAGCCTTTCTCGGCAATCTCGTCCATACGGCGGCTGCGGATCTGTATTTCCACCCATTGCCCGTCAGGTCCCATCACGGTCAGGTGCAACGCCTGATAACCGTTGGCTTTCGGACGGCTCACCCAGTCGCGGATACGGTCCGGCCGGATGCGGTAGATATCCGTGATAGCGGAATAGATATCCCAACATTGGTTCTTCTCATCCACCCCCGGCAGCGGGTCGAAGATGATACGGACGGCATATATATCGTAGATGTCTTCAAAACTGACGCCTTTGCTTTCCATCTTGTTCCAGATGGAATAGGCGGATTTCACACGGGCACGCATTTCATAGTTGAGCCCCATCTCCTTCAACTTCCTGTCCACCGGCACGGCAAAATGCTCGAACAAAGTGTTACGGGCTGCTTCCGTAGATTTCAATTTCAGATTGATAAAGGCATATTCCTGCGGATGCTCATACTTAAAGCTCAGGTCTTCCAGCTCTGTCTTGATGGTGAAAAGCCCCAGACGGTGTGCTAAAGGGGCATAAAGGTAAAGCGTCTCACCGGCTATCTTGAACTGCTTCGCGGGCAACATGGAACCCAAAGTACGCATGTTGTGGAGACGGTCGGCTATCTTGATCAGGATCACCCGGATATCGTCACTCATCGTCAGCAACAGCTTACGGAAATTCTCTGCCTGTGCCGATGCCTGTTCGCCGAAGATACCGCCGGATATCTTCGTCAGGCCGTCCACGATCTGGGCGATCTTCTCGCCAAACATGTCCTTAATATCCTCGACCGTATATTCGGTATCCTCCACCACGTCGTGCAACAAAGCCGAACAGATGGAAGTGGAACCCAGTCCCATCTCGCGGCAAACAATACGCGCCACGGCAATCGGGTGCATGATGTAAGGCTCGCCCGAACGACGCTTCACGCCGGCATGTGCCTGATTGGCAAAATTGAACGCCTTGGTTATGCGTTCCACCTTACGCCGGTGATTTGAATTAAGGTAATCCTGCAACAGCGCGTTAAAGCCGTCCTGAATCATCTGCTCGTCGGCCGAGAGAGCGGGTTTCGCCTTCTGGTCGGGCTGCATGCCTGCTGTGTCTTTTGTATCATTTATGTCGCTCATATCGAATGCCCTTCCGTTTTTAACGTGTATGTAGGCAAATATATATAAATATTTGCTTATATATCCCCGAATGCGACAGAAAAAGTCAAACGACCGGGATTTTCAAGACCTGGCCCGGCCGGATATCGGCACTGGTCAGCCCGTTGGCCCTCTGCAAGTCGTCTGTAGAAACTCCCGGATACTTCTTGGCAATGGAATAAAGGGAATCGCCGGACTGTACTTTATAAGTCAAACTTTTGCCTGAAACGCGGGCTGTCTGGTTGCTCTTGGTAACGACAGGGGTTGCTTTCTGTCCCGCTTTGACAGCCACGTCCTTTTCGGTCTTCTTTGTCTTGGCGGAAGCAAATGCGACACCTCCGTTATCGACGTGCAGACGCAAACGGCGACCTTTGGCAACACGGTTGGAACCGAGTCCGTTCCACTTACGGATATCCTTCGGAGTAACGCCGTAGCGGTTCGCGATGGTATAGATATTCTCACCGGAGGCTACCACATGGGTAATTTTCTCAAGCGTAAGATTCTTTGATCCGTCGGCAGCGTTGACCGGTATGCAGTTGGCCAGCAACTCCTCTATACGATGCGTATAGACCGAATCCTCCTTGTCGACAAACGCATAAGTCTGCGATGCCGGAAGTTTCAATACGGAAGGTTCCGTATTTCCCGGAATGATATCCCGTTTATATTGCGGGTTGAGCGCACGAAGCTGTTCGATGTCGATCCCCAGCACATCGGAAACCTGTTGCAGGTGAAGCATGCTGTTCACCATAACCGTATCGGTCGCCAACGGCAGACTGGTCTGCATCGGGCAAATATTATGATCGCAATAGTAATTCATGATATAATTGGCTGCGATAAACAACGGTACATACGAACGGGTTTCACGAGGCAAGTAGCGGAAGATCTCCCAAAAATCGGTCTTTCCTCCGGAACGGCGGATCGCCTTGTTCACATTGCCCGGACCACAGTTATAGGAAGCCAGCACCAGGTTCCAGTCGCCATAGATGGCGTACATATCTTCAAAATACTTACAGGCCGCCTCTGTCGCCTTCTCCGGATCACGCCGTTCATCCAACAGGCTGTTGATCTCCAAACCATATATCTTGCCGGTCGGAAGCATGAATTGCCATAACCCGCAAGCCCCCACACGCGAAAGGGCAACCGGATTCAGGGCACTTTCGACGACAGCCAGATACTTCAGTTCCAAAGGCAGGTTATGCTTGTCGAGCACCTGTTCGATAATGGGGAAATAGAAATCCGCCATACCCAACATATAGCGTACCAGGTCACGCTTGCGTCCGGCATACAGGTCGATGCAATCCCTCACCACCTCGTTGTAAGGCAAACGGATCACACTCGGCAGACGTTCCAAGCGTTCTTCGTAGACCGAATCGGGAAAATAGACATTCTCCGCATCATCGTGACAATACTCATCCACTTTCGAAAAGTATTGCACATGCCAGGAATGGAGCAAACTATCCACGTTTGCATCGAGACTTTCAGGTATCAAGCCCACTACGTCAGAGAGCGAGTCTGCCGATAATGTCGAATGCTGCGGTTCGCCGAATATAGGGTCTTGTGCGCGGGAGACCTGCATCAGGCTAAACAGGCAGAATAGAATAAGTAGGTTTTTATTCATGATGTCAGAACTTAAAACTGCAATTCAATCCATACGAGCCCGGCGTATAGCGGGTCTTCGGGGTTACCTCCGGCGACCAGTGCAGACTCAGGTCCGGAGAAATGTCAAAGTCGAACAGTTGGGCATCCACATACGCATCGATAATACTGATCGCATATACCCCGACCGTAATGATAATGCTCAAATCCCTGTAACGGCGGAAATAATCTTTCCGGCGCTTCAGGTTTTCCTGGAACTGTGCATTCGAGACATACGTGCTCTCCTCACCGTTTCTGACAAAGATCGTCCAACTCTCCTGCCAAGGTCCCTCATACTTTTGTCCATCCTTCTCTGCCGCCAATACCTTTTGGTAATCCTCCATGATATCGAAGTAGGCAGTCGAATAGTCCTTATAATTCTTATTGTTCCAAGTGATGGCATACATACAGCCCATAAAGGCCCCATATACCAACGGGAGCTTCCAATACTTCCTGTTATATATCTGTCCCAGACCCGGCACCAAGGCATACAGCAACGCTTTGTTAGGATCGGGTTTGAACTCCTTCAGCTTCACCTTCGGTTGGGGAAGCGAGTCGGCAGCCGAAAGCACAGCCTTCACTGTCGAATCGGCCTTGGCCGTTTCTCCGGGAACCACAGCCGTTACGGCCGAATCGGAAGATATCACCGTATCCTGCTTTGCCGTTATCGTCCTCTGCGCATGGCCGGTCCATACCGAACCGCACAGGAGGGCTATTATCCACAAAATTGCTTTCCAGTTTCTCATTTCAACTTATCCAACAAGCCGATCAGTTTTTCCAATTCATCTTCAGATGCAAAGGGGATCGTTATTTTACCTTTTCCTTTTTCGTTGCATACCAATTGGACCTTCGTATTAAAGAAACTGGACAGATGGTCCTTCAGCAAGTTGAACTCCTCAGGAAGTTTCGGTTTCCGCTGGGCAGGCTTTTCCTTCCTGGCCTGTTCGAGAGCTGCCGCATCCACTCCGCCGCGTACTATTTCTTCGACGTTACGGACAGACAGTCCATCCGCCAATATCTGTTCGTAAAGAGCCAACTGCACTTCCGGGTCCTCGACAGGGAGCAGTGCACGTGCGTGCCCCATATCGATCTTCTTATCCTTCAGCCCCACCTGTATCTCGGCTGGGAGCTTCAAAAGGCGGAGATAATTGGCAATCGTCGCCCGCTTCTTGCCGACACGCTCGCTCAGCTTTTCCTGCGTCAGGCCGTAACTGTCGATCAACTTCTGGTAAGCCAAGGCTATTTCTATCGAGTTCAGATCTTCGCGCTGGATATTCTCGATCAGAGCCATCTCGACGACATTCTCGTCTGCTGCGGTTTTGATATAGGCGGGGATACGTTCCAAGCCAGCCATCAGGGAAGCGCGATACCGACGTTCGCCAGAGATAATCATATATTTATCCGTTCCCGTTTCTTTCAACGTAATCGGCTGAATGACACCCAATGAACGGATAGAAACGGCCAGTTCTTCAAGCGTCTCTTCTTCAAAAACAGAACGGGGTTGATCCGGATTGGGCTGAATCTTACTCAGCTCTATTTCACTAATAGACGACGAACCGCCCGTTTTCAGGTCATCCATCGTTATCAAAGCATCCAATCCGCGGCCAAGAGCCGATCTTTTCATTACCATAAACTTTCGAATTTATGATTTATGATGTATGATGTATGATTTGAAAAGACAAACAAATCATACATCATACATCATAAATCTATTTGTTTTTATCTATCAGCTCTTGTGCAAGCTGCATGTGATTCAAAGCTCCCTTCGACTCGGCATCGTAAAGCAGCACGGGTTTGCCGTAGCTGGAAGCTTCGCTTAATTTGACATTACGCTGAATAACGGTCGTGAAAACCAGGTCCCGGAACGGACGTTTCACTTCTTCGTATATCTGGTTGGCCAGACGGAGACGCGAGTCATACATGGTCAGCAGGAAGCCTTCGATTTCCAAAGCGGGATTCAGCTTCGATTTGATAATCTTTATCGTATTCAACAGTTTACTGATCCCTTCCAACGCAAAATACTCACATTGCACGGGTATCATCACCGAATCGGCTGCCGTCAAGGCATTGACCGTGATCAGCCCCAAAGAGGGAGAACAGTCGATCAGGATATAATCGTACCGTTCTTTCAGCGGGACCAGTATTTGTTTCAATATCTGCTCCCGGTTCTCCATGTTCAGCATTTCAATCTCCGCGCCTACCAAGTCGATATGCGAGGGGATAATATCCAGTCCCTCCACTTCCGTATTGGTAATCGCACCTTTCGGATCGTCGCCGTTCACCACACATTCGTAGATCGACTGCTCCACGCTGCGGATATCCACGCCCAGTCCCGACGAAGCGTTAGCCTGCGGATCCGCATCGACCACCAGCACCTTTTTCTCAAGTGCCGCCAGCGATGCAGCCAGATTAATCGTTGTGGTAGTCTTACCTACCCCACCTTTCTGATTTGCTAAAGCGATAATCTTTCCCATACTTTGTCTATTTATTCGGGGGCAAAACTAAACATTAAAAACCTAACACAAATCAGTTTATCCAAAACAATGCCTGTTTTGTTGAAAAGTCACCTTATCTGTTGATAACTTGCAAATATAAACAGAATATTCAGTTATTGTTTCAAATGAGCGCGATGGTGGGTATTTTTTAGGAATGATAACGAATCCTATAATAAAGAAAGAAAAGAGTTATAATCCAAGATACGTGTTTCATTGTGCTTACCTAACACAAGCAAATCCTTATCGCCCGATATGATATAGTCGGCAGGAATCGTATCGGCTAATGACAACAAATATAAATCTTTTACATCTCTGATAGGAGATACCGCCGGTTTTTCTATATCAACACAAAAACAATACAAACTCATCAATTCTAATGTATCAAGAACATCTTTCTCTCCAATATACTTTTTCAGCTTTGGTCTTTGAACCACGGCTTTATATTCCCCTATCAATTCTTTGCACACATATTCCATTTTCACAAAGATACAAACATACACTCAAAACTCTACCATCAAAATACAGCAGCTATCTTTTTATATTGTTCAACTTTTCAAGCAAGGAACTATTCTTATGAGCCACTTTATATTCCACCTTGCTTACACTTAGATTTTGTTAACAACAGTGGAACGATACGAAATGGCTTTTTCCAGAAAACGGCAAATTCAGGCTATTATAGCAATAGAGGCCGGCAGATTGAAAATATCATGTATATTATTGATAAACTTGGACTTACACAATTATATTTAGGTACATATGTACATTATATAAAAAATGGATTTCAGCCTTATTTTAGAGCGTTTTTATGTTTATAAGTGATTGGGGATAAAAAAGATAGAGACTGTTTTCAGAATGGCTAATGAAAACGTACGTTTTTTTTCGCCACTTTTCAGCTACAAAAATACAACTACTTTTTAAACCTGCAATCCTTTCTCCCAATAAATTTTCCTTTTCTATATTCTTTCTTATCAATTAGATAGCTTAACGCGTACAAAAAACCGACTTTCCGATACGAAGCCTTCCGACTACTCCCAAAAAATGACTAATTAAAACGTACGTTTTCATTAGTCATTATACAGGATTTTGGTTAACTCTTGTAAAACAAGAGGTTTGAGTACATAGAAGAAACAAACAGATATACTATTTATTAATTAAACATTTTAGAATTATGAACAAAAAGTTTTCTACTCTTTTAGCAGGAGTTGCACTGTTTGGGGCAACAAGTGCTTTTGCAGGAAACAATGTTCCCTCTTTAATTGAAGGAACAAATGATGGACTGTATCAATTGAAGACTCGTGGTAACCTCTACTTGGCAGTGAATCCGAAGGGAGAACTGGTTACAGTTGATAATGTTACAGCAGATAACGTTGCAAGCACATTGTGGTGCACAACTGTTACTGTTGAAAATCAAGGAAAAGCTCCTATTTATGACTTCGTAAACAAAGGTGCTGAAGCTTTATTGTCTGTAACAATGGATGATTTCGCTAAAAATGCAATGCAAACAACCAAGAACTCATTGGTTGGAGGTGAAATTGCAGGCTGGGCATTCTCTGGAACATATGCTAATGCTTTGGAAACTAACAGACCGCTGTATTCTTATTTCCAAGAAGACTCTGTTGTCGGCTTAGTTTTAGAGGGCACTAATGTACGTTTGAAGAAAGCTGGTGGTAAGGCCACTGATATTTCAGGAGCTAAATTTGCCACATTCACTTTGGTAGAAGCTGACGGAATCGCTTTGAATGCAAAGCAAATCAACACTAAATTAGGTATTCAGGATGCAGCTAACGGCGTTAAATTGACATTCAATCCGGATCGCAACAACACATCTTTGGAAAACCCGTTCAGTGATGTCGCTTTCATCGCTAAAGATACTAAGGACGGATCTTTTGTTTATGTAACAAGAAAAGCTGATAACCAGTATCTGCATGTCGATACAGCATATACAAATAAAAACAGCGATAAGTTCTTGGCATTTAATTACAAAAAGACTTTGAGTAAGGATTTAGCTGATCAAGGTAAGTTCTTGTTTACTTATTTCCCGTCTCACGACTCTTTGGTAATCCAAGTTAAGCAGGCAACTCGCTTAAGCGCATCTGTTAAAGATTGGAAGCAAGCGTTAACTACAGCAGGAAACAAAACGATTATCGCAAATAATAAAACTGCTAAAAACTATGTTACAATTCAAGACCTGGTTAAAGCAGATGAAATTCGTATCGTAACTATCGCTGACGTAAAAGAAACAGATATCACTTTAGGCTTCACCGGTTGTGTTCAGGCTGGTACAGACAAGGTTTCTTTGGAAGACGGTCTGTATGTAATCCAGAATGCAGAAACTAACAAATATCTGGCATCTCCGATCCATGTTGATGGTGCAGCTTCAGAATGGGTAACTGTTGATAAAGCAGAACAGAACGTAATGCACATGCCGGCTTACCAGTGGGTTGTTTTGAAGACTAAGACTTCTGAATATTTCTTGTCTACTTCTCCGGTAAATGTTACAAACCGTGAATATCCGTCATTGAAGAACCCGGCTTATAATACAACGGACAAGGTTCTGAAAAACGGTGCTTCTTGGCAGTTGACTCAGGCAGAAGGTTCTAAACTGTATTATTGCAAGGCTTTGTCTTCCGACTCTTTGGTCATCACAAAGATTACAGACAAAAACATTTTGGGTGACAAATATTTAGGATACAAATATTTGACTGATGATGAATTGATGATCACAAACTATGCATTCAACTACTTCAACCCGTACACAATGGACAAATACATCGCACAGGTTGAAGGAGACACAACTTTGAACGCATTGCAGGAAGAAGCTACTTTCTTTGAACTGGTTAAGCAAAATAACAACAAGACTGTAGCTTACGGTTACACAGTAGATGCAACAGTACAGGCAAGAATCGAAGGTCTGGCTCAGCTTGAAAGAGCTACTTATCAGATCAAAGCTGGTAAGAACATGATCGCTGTCGGCAAAGAAAACCGCTATGTCTTGACAGAGAACTTAGCTCCGGCTACATTCTACTTCAAAGAAAACAACGAAACAGAAAAGGGTTGCTACTATGCATTTATCGATGCAGACGATGTAGAGAAAGACACGAAAGGAAATGTTCTTTCTTTCAACAACAAATTAGGTGTTGCAGACCAGAGCTTGAAAGCTTTACTTCAGGAACAGGTTATTGAAGAAGTAAGAACTTCTGCTTTCAGAATCGGTTTGGCTGACCAACCTCTGTATCGTCGTTTCAACCACGTTGAATTGGATGGAGCCGTAGAAGGTAACGAAGATGCTACTAAACTGTTGAAGTTCAAAGAAGCTTATGTCGGCGATTATCTGATGGATGAAACCAACAAGAACTTCATGCGTGAAGATATGGACTATTTAGGCATTGGAGCAAAGAATATTGCCAAAGCAGGTCTGTCATTCAATGTCCGTCCGTTCAATATCGGAAAATCTGCTCAGTATCAGATTAAGCCGCAGTATTTGGTATATGTAAGTGAAACAGAAAACAAAGGAACTGAAGGAAAACCTTGTGACGCAACCAACCACAAGCATATGAATGCCAATGGTGAACCTTGCGGTCCGGAAGATTGTATCCATGCAACTCCTGCCGTTCCTGGTTTCAACCGTTACAAACTGTTGGTAAGCTTCGCTGACTCTGCAGAAGCCAAGGATGTTGTCAAGGGTGAAGAACTGTATCACTTCGGTAAATACCATCGCGTAGGTTTTGTTGATGCCGTTGAACAGGATAGCGTTCTGTATATCTTGGGTGAACATTTCGAAAACGTTGCAACTAAAGACTTGAGCATGGAAGACATTAAGAAAGTTGTCAAAGGCATCAATCTGAAGGTTGCTGTTAAGGAAGACAAGCACCACAACTATACTTGGTCATTCCGTTACATCGATCCGGCCAAGGCTGCTAACGAAGTTGAAGAAGATCGCGCATTCTTGATCGAATCTAACAAAGGTAACAAAGACATCGCTCCGTCAAAAGCAGCATGGTTGAAGAACCAGAACAACTGCTTGGTATTATCTGATCCTGAAGAATCTGAATTCGAAGAAGCAAAGACAGGCGGTGACAACGCTCTTATCTTCAACATCGAAAAGGGTTCTGCTGACGATATGGCTACCGACAACGAAGAGATCGCCACATCTGAAGTAACAGTTATCGCTGGCGAAGGCAACGTAACGATCGCTGGTGCTGCCGGTAAGAAAGTTGTTGTAAGCAACATCTTAGGCCAGGTTGTAGCTAACACGGTTATCACTTCTGACAATGCAACAATCGCTGCTCCGGCAGGTGTAGTAGTTGTAGCTGTTGAAGGTGAAGAAGCTGTTAAAGCTATCATCAAGTAATCGAGACTGAACAATACTATCGTAAGGGTGGTTATTAGACCACCCTTATACAAATGACATTTTATAATCAAATAATTCTTCGGTTGCGTACCGTAAAACGGCAACTAACCTGCGAGAGGCGAACAAGCAACCGGATTTAATATTAATAATACTAAAGTATATTGAAATTAAAGTTCAAGTTGCCTTTCCCCTGCGAAGGACGAAGGCATACAAAAAAACAAGCCCCGGCAGTACGAAAACTGCCGGGGCTTCGTTATTTATTAAAAACAGATGATAATCATCATTTATATTATCCATCTTATAAAAAATTCATCATGAAAAAAAACAGAAGCTTTCAAAAGAAGCACAAGAAATAGCAGAATTGTACACCCGCCTGGAAATCCTCAAGTCTAAACAGATAGAGGGAGTCAAAACGACACGTTACACGACCGACGCCATCCGCGCCTGCCAAGGACGCATACGCAAACTGCTCCAAAAGGTCGGAGGGATCGAAGAAATACAGATAAAGGTAGACGACGCACGCACACTTGCCGAGTATTTCAGCGGAATACGCTACCTCCCTGAATTTGAGAAAAACACGGAAAAGGCAGCCGGGCTATTCAAGGCCATGCAGGTCATCTTCAACTTCAGCGTCGTGGTCAAGACGTTGGCCACCTATTATTATTCAAAAGAGAAGAGAGAACGGACAAACAGTTAATTTATTCTAAATAAAAATGTTAAAAAGCAATATGCTCCGTCAAAAACAAAATTCATATACACCTAACAACCAGTATTATATATTTCAAAAATCCGCTTTTGGCATAGTTGCCTGCACACTGGGATAAGCTTACCTTTGTCGCATAAACAAACCGGCAATCCATTTTGCCTTAAATTAATAATATCATGGAAAAACAAGTACATGTATCTTTTTACGCCAGCCTGTTCCGGACAGAGTGCAAAGTCTTAACTCTTGAAGAAATCATCATCCTGATCCGGCGCCGCCGCTGGAAAAATGAGATCCTCGCCTACCGCACCGCACTAGCGGAAGGGCGTGCCGAAGAAGCCCGGAAGCTGAAGGGCGGATTGCCGGGGTTCACCCCTTCGGGGGTATTCAAGGGCGGACATAAGGCGAGTGCGATCGAAACATACAGCCAGGTCGTCGGACTGGATTTCGACCATGTGAAAGACCTGCCGGCACTGATCCTCGCCTTCCGGGCGCTGAGCTCCACGCTGGCGATGTTCGTCAGTCCCGGCGGAGAAGGGCTGAAGGTCTTCGTACGCGTAGACTGCCCGGCGGAACGCCACGGCGAAGCCTATCCCCTTGTCGCCGCCTTCTTCGAGAAGGCAGGCGGTGTGGCAAGCGATGCCAAGTGCAAGGACATCAGCCGTTGCTGCTACGTGGGCGACGACGGGGAGGCGTACTACAATCCGGACGCGGAAGTCTTCCACATCCCCGAAAAGCAGTCGGCCGAAAAGGGTGTCGACGCGTTTGTCGCACGTTTCCTCGACCGCATCCCGCCGCTGGCAGGAGCGCGTAACCAGACGGTCTACCGCCTCGGCTGCGAGGCGAACCGGAGGGGCTTTTCGTACACCGAAACAGCCGCATGCTGCACGCTGCGCCTGCAAGCGGCAGACTTCACGGCGACAGAGATCGAACAGGCGTTACATTCTGCTTATCAAGGAAATATGAACGAGCATGCGACCTATGGCGGAGCAAAAGGACAAATTGACCGCGAAATTTCCCCTACAGTTTTCAAAACCCGACATCCCTTAGAGACGGAAGAAATCGAGACAAGCGGCGAAGTCCTGCGCGAGCGGACCCCGCTCATTCCCGACGAGGTGTACGGATGGCTTCCCGATCTGTTCCGCGAGGCGGTCGCCTTCTATCCCCAGCACCGCGAGCGCGACATGGCGCTCCTCGGAGCATGCACGGTGGCAAGCGCCTGCCTCCCCGAAGTGTCCGGCAAATATCACCGCAAACGGGTGTTCCCCCACATTTTCACCGTCGAGGTGGCTCCCGCGGCCAACGGCAAGGGGTGCATCAACGACATGCGCCATCTGGCCGACTTGTACGAAGAACTGATCAAGACGGAAACAGGACAGGCCGAAGCCGAATATCTGCAAGCCCTGGAAGAATGGGAGCAGAAGAAGGCGGAGGCACACCAGAAGCACCGCTCCGTCGTGGTAAAGGATGCTCCGAAACCTGCCGCCAAGGCCTACCTCAACATCCCGACGCAGGTCACCAAAGCCAAGATGCTTGTCCACCTGCGCGACAACGGCAACATCGGCGGGCTGATGGCTGACAGCGAAATCGACACGATCCTATCGGCCAGCAAACAGGACTACGGGATGTTTGACGACTTGCTCCGCAAGGCGTTCCATCACGAACCGGTCTCTTCGTCGCGCAAGACGGACAACGAGATGATCCGCATCGACTCTCCACGGCTCGCCCTGCTGCTCTCCGGGACACCGGGACAGTTCTCCCGCCTGATCCCCGACAGCGAGAGCGGACTCCTGAGCCGCCTGCTGCTCTATACGTGCCGCAGCGAGGCGGTCTGGCAGGATGTCTCGCCCGAAGGCGACAAGATGGATATGCCGAAGAAGCTGTCGGAACTCTCCGAACAACTGATGAACATCGCCAAGACGCTTCGCCGGCGCCCGTTGCAGGTATGCCTGACGCTGTCGCAGTGGGCCCGGCTGAACCAGTGTTTCAAGAAATGGCTGCATGAAGCGGACCTGTTCGGCGACGAGGAGTTTCTCAGCGTCATCAAACGCCACGGGCTGATCGCCTTCCGCCTCTGCATGATCTTCACCGCCACCCGATGCGGCAAGGAGGGCTACGGGATGGACTCGCAGTATTGCACCGAAGAGCATTTCAAGGCTGCGCTCGCCATCGTCGAGACTTGCCTCGAACACAGCCGCCTGCTCCTGACACAGCTGCGCCACAACGAAAGCGCTCCCGAACTGTCCTGCCCCCGCAAGGGACGCATCCTGCTGGAGAAATTGCCGGAGCGCTTCACCCTGGCTGAAGCTTACACCATCGGTGAGGCGGAAGGGATGGACAAAAGGCTGGTCAGACGCCTCATTTATAAGCTGAACCCTCTGTTCATCAAGAGAATAAGCCACGGTGAGTATCAGAAAAACAAGCCCGTCACCCCCCAAAAAGTGTAGGGAAAATATCGCGGTCAAATTGTCCTTTTCCCTCCGCAGCCGATTTCAGAAAGAGAAAAACCCTATACCTTTTCCCCCCAAAAGCCATAGCTTCCACGGAAAAAAGGTATAGGGTTTTGCCCTGTGGGGTATAGTTTTTTTTATTTCAAAGCCAAGCATACTTGCCGGCTTTCCCCGGCTTTCCCCGTTTTGCCCCTCTCCTCCCCCTCTTGCCACACCGTTCCGCCACATTCCGCAGGGACGACGGGGGCGGTTGTATCTTTGTTATGTGATTAAGAAACAAATGTTTTACCTAAAAATCCTAATGTTATGCCAGCAAAGTACAAATTGGTCCTGCGCAAAGACATGCGCAAAGATGCTGCCGAAGGTTCGAAACTGTATTACGCCAGTGCCAATACGACCGGCACGTGCGACGTGTATGAATTGTGCGACCTGATCTCGGCCCAGTCCACCGCCTCTTCGGGCGATGTGAAACTGATCCTCGACGAATTGGTCAACGTGATGCGCCGCAACCTCGGCAAAGGCGAAGTTGTCAAAGTAGGCGAGCTCGGCAGCTTCCAGTTGCAGTTCGGCAGCACCGGCACGCTGACCGAGAAGGAGTTCAGCCATGCGCTTATCAAAAGCCGCCGCATCGTCTTCCGCCCCGGCAAGCTGCTGAAAGATGCGATCAAGAACTACACGTTCGAGAAGATCGCTTCCGGTGCTCCGGACGAGGGCAGCGCAGGGGGCGAAGATGAGCGCCCGGGAGAACTTTGAGAGGTGAAAGTTGAGAGTTGAAAGTTGAAAGTTATTTGTACGAACGCGAAGCATCACTTTCAACTTTCACCTTTCAACTTTCAACTCTTCAGGGTTCTCCGAGATGTCCCACAATGTAATCCTTTTGTCTGGGGGTGAGGTATTTCTTGCCCGGATGCCAGCCCGATTTTTCCAGTTGACCGACCAGCTCGTCGCTGACGCGTATCCATTTCAACAATTGCATGGTCGCGCTCTTCTGCGAGATATTCGGGAAGTACATCAGGGCCAGTTCGCCCCATCCCCATACTTTGTTTTGATTCAGTGAATTTTCCATCGTTTTTCTTCTTGATTATAATATGTAAATATAGTCATTATCAATCTGAAATACAAATAAATACCGATATATAATGGATAAAAAGATCAACTTTTTACATACTTGCCGGGAGGCTGCCGCCGAAGCGGAAAAGCTGTTCGGCATGAACGCCAGGATCATCCTCGCACAGGGTGCGCTCGAAAGCGGATGGGGAACCTCCATGCTTGCGACGGAACATCATAATTTCTTCGGACTGATGGGGTATGGCGCTTCCAACGCGTATTGGCACGGACAGCGGGCCACGTTCGAGACGGCCTACGGCACGCACCATTTCAGGCATTACGAAGCCACACACCTCTCTTTCCTCGACTTCGCCCGCCTGATCCGTTCCGCCTATCCCCGCGCCTACCATTTCAGCTTCCAGCCCGAAGCCTACGCCAAGGAGATCGCCTACAGCCCCTATATCAGCGAACAAAACGGTGACAACCGCGACCTCTACCGCCGCAACATCATCGCGCTCGAAGCAGAGATCGGGAAACAACTGGAACTGTTTCAATGGACAATGAACAATGGACAATTAAATCATAAATCATAATTCATAAATCCCATCATGAACAAACTAAAACAAATCCTTGAATTTATCAGAGCCTTGTTGGGCTTCTTGTTGAACCTGAAAAAGAAGAAAACGGATGAGAAGAATGAAAAGCCGCCTCGCCCGATACCGGGCAAGTTGCCGGACGATGTGCCGGACGATACGCCTTCGGACAGCATTGGCATTGTATCTGGCCGCCCTCGGGATAATGGCCCTGTGGGCGGACCGTTCAGAGGTGGTGCTGGGATGTATAGGAGCCCTCTTGACACTCTCGGAGTACGGACAAACGGCACGGGACAAGCCTCCTCCTTCGTGGGATGGGCGCTGATTGCATACGCGACGGGGATGTCTTTATGGGGAGCCTGAACGGGTGTTAGCGGATGGACACTTTACGGACCGTGTCGCCGATGCGGACGATGTAGTAACCCTTGGCAAGGTCCACCGTATATTCGCCGGAGGGTTGCTTCATCGGTATCTCTTTCACCCGGATGCCTACCACGCTGTAGACTTCGAGCTTGCTACCGGCCGGAGCATTCTCGACGACGATCTTGTTATCATAGGCGCTGATCTCAACCGAATCCGGTTCTTTGTCTTTGGCGACGGTCGTCCGGGACACGGTCGTATTCGCTTGTTGTGCCATCACCTCAAGCGGACAACCGGCCCATGCAGCCAGCAACAAAACGAATGTAATCAATACCTTCATATACCAAACCCTAAGATCGTACAAATGTAGGAATATTTTTTGGGATAATACACAAAGTTCTGTATTATTAATGATCGACGGCCATTCCATGTTTCGACACACCTTCCTACGGCACCTCTTTTTCGATTAAACCGGTATCACTGTTCCTTCATTCCCCAATATCGTGCCGGGGAATACCGCTTCGGCTTCCCGGTGAAGTTCGGACAGGTCTTCGTAGCGGGCGGAATAGTGGCCGATGACGAGGCGTTTCACATGGGCGTCGCGGGCGATCTCCGCTGCCTGGCGTGCGGTGGAATGGAAGGTTTCTTTGGCACGCGCGAGATCGCATTCGGCAAAAGTCGCTTCATGATAGAGCAGGTCCGCCCCTTCGATAATCGGGATGATCGAGCGGTTATAGGCCGTATCGGAACAGAACGCATAACGCTTGGGAGGAGTAGCCGGACGCGTCAGGCGGGAATTGGGAACGACCTCGCCTTCGGGCGTGACATAGTCCTGCCCCTGCTTGATATCTTTCATGCAACGGACGGGAACCTGATAGAAATCCGTCATCTCGCGGATGATATGCGCCTCCTTCGGTTTCTCGGCAAAGAGATAGCCGCAGGTGGGAATCCGGTGCTTCAGCGGGATGGAGTAGACCGACAGCGAACGGTCTTCCATCACCAACGAATGGCTGCGGGTATCGACAGGATTGAAACGCACTTCGAACTCCATGCCCCGGCAGAACAAATCCATCACGGGACGCAGGTAAGTCTCGACCTCCTTCGGACCGTGCACGACCAGCTCGCCGGTGCGTCCCAGCATGCCGAGCGTGGAGATCAGTCCCGGCAGACCGAAGCAGTGGTCGCCATGCAAATGAGAGATGAAGATATGGGCGAGACGGCCGAAACGGACGCGCATCCGCCGCATCTGCACTTGGGTACCTTCCCCACAATCAATCATATACAATTTGTCTCGTAAATCTACGATCTGTGATGTTGCCAGATGCCGCGTGGTAGGTAACGCCGAACCGCATCCCAATATGTTTATGTTAAATTCTGCCATAAGGTCCTTCGGATAATTCGGGTGTAAAGATAATACAAAAGCATTGGCGTACTGTGAAAAATAACAAAAAAAGCGGGGAGATTGTTCCGAGGGTCACAGGTATTCCATATATTTGTTTGCTGTCCTTATGGAAGCTATTTAGAGTCAGTAGAAAAGACTTAAGATATTTTCATCTAAGCCTTAACTAACTTTTTCTTTTTGTTTAAAACGGTTAAATGTAGAAACGGCCAAGCGTGAGCTTCGCCGTTTCCTTTGTTTTATGGGACCAGCCTGTAGCATCGCATCAATAGGCATGCGTGTCTTTCTCCTGCATTTCCTCCCCGCTGATCTTCCGCAGATCCAACGCACGCCAGGCATAGAAAATATAGCCCAGGACGAAAGGCACGAGGATGGAGACATAACTCATCACTTCCAATGTGAACGGACTGGAGCAACTGTTGCCGATCGTCAGCGAACTTTGCAGGTCGGCTACCGAAGGATAATAAGCCGTATTGTTCCAACCGGCGCAAAGCAGCAGCGCCAGCACCGTGAGCACCGTACCTGCCCCGCTGAACCAGATGCCTTTTTTCCATGTATCCGACAAGATCGTGCGGACGATGCCATACAACACACCTGCCACCCCCACCAAGAGCACGACCGGTACGGCAGGCATCTCGACCAGGTTCATAAAGTATTTATAGGGCTGCATATACACCTCTTTTGTCTCCGGATCGACGGCAAACCCGTCGGCAAGCAACAGATGCACCAGGAAGACAAGGAAGAAGACAAGGAACAGCGCCGTTTCGATCACCAAATGCTTGCGGCTGCGTTTCACGATCTCGGCATCGTCGATATTGTTGATGAAATAAAGCAATGCCTGGATGCGTGCCAGGAAGAACACCGCCAGTCCGAGACATACGTTCCAGAACACGAAAGCAGCCTCAAGTCCGTGCCAGGGGGTCGCCCAGGTGGAGATCACCGGCATCGCGACATCGGTCAGCTGTCCTTTGTTGACGACAAACTCGGCTCCGCTAAAAAACGTACCGACAGCCGTACCCAACAGGATCGGGCCCAAGATGCCGTTCAGCAGCAGGAATACCTGATACGTCTTTTTGCCCAGGAGATTCCCCTTCTTCGACTGGTATTCATACGATACGGCCTGCAGAACGAAGCAAGCCAGTATCAGCATCCACACCCAGTAGGCTCCGCCGAAACTGGTCGAATAGAATAACGGGAAAGAGGCGAAGAACGCACCTCCGAAAGTGACCAGGGTCGTAAACGTAAACTCCCATTTGCGTCCGGTCGAGTTCAGCAACATCTTTTGTTGCAATTCTGTTTTGCCGATCGTGAAAAGCAAGGACTGTCCGCCTTGTACGAAAAGCAAGAAAACCAATAGCGCTCCTAAGAGGGAAACAAGGAACCACCAGTAATGCTGTAACAATATATATGTACTATCCATAACACTCATTTCTTAATTCTTAATTCATAATTCTTAATTCACCGAAGGCCCTTTCTTGATCGCCTTCACCATAATGCCTATCTCCGCGATAAGCAGGACGGTAAAGAGAAACAGGAAGACGAAGAAGGTCGTCTGTACCGATGAAGTGGCCAGCTTGGACACGGATGCGCCTGTCGGCAGGATGTCCTGGATAGCCCACGGCTGACGTCCCACTTCGGCCACGATCCACCCCGCCTGCCCGGCGATGTAGGCCAAAGGAATCGTCCACAGGCTCGCCCATTGCAACCAGCGGGCATCGGCAAACTTGTTCTTTTTGCTCCAGATCAAAGCAACGATGAATAGCAGAATAAAATATCCGCCCAGGAGCACCATGACGCGGAATGAATAGAAAGTGAGGCCGACATGAGGAACCAGGTCGGCAGGATCTTTAATGTACCCGTATCCGAAATAAGCGAAGTTCTCGTCCAACAGGCTACGGGCTTGCTCCGCAGCCACCTGGTCTTTGTCCTTTACCGCCTTGCGATAATCAGCAAGAGCTTGGATGGCAATCCTCCCCTTCTCGATCTTCTCGGCAGCAGAAAGGGCAACCGTTCCTTTATTGGTCGTATAACCGCCTTCTATCAGGTTGACGATGCCGGGAACGTATGCATCCACATCGCGTTCGGCAAGGAAGGAGAGCAGTTTCGGAATCTTGATATCGAAGATGAAAGGATTTACATTATCTTTATAACTCGTCTTGTCGGGATTCAGCAGGCCGATGGCAACCAGACCTGTTCCGTTGCCCCCTTCGTACAAGCCCTCCATCGCAGCCAACTTCATCGGCTGTTTCTGGGCGACCTGGTAAGCCGAACCATCACCCGTCCATACAATAAGTATGGAAGCGACCAGTCCGAAAACCGCACCGACCTTGATGCTTTCGAGCGAGAACTCCGTCTCCCGCTTTTTCAACAGATACCAACTGCTGACACCCATCACGAAGACGGCTCCCACGATCCATCCGGAAAGTACGGTATGGAAGAATTTGTTGATGGCGACAGGAGATAAGGCCACCGCCCAGAAATCGAACATCTCGTTGCGCACAGTGTCCGGATTAAAATGCATACCTACCGGATATTGCATCCACGCATTGGCGATCAGGATCCAAAGGGCGGAAAGAGTTGCTCCTATGATCGTCAGCCAGGTGGAAGCCAAGTGGAAGCGTTTGCTCACCTTGTCCCAACCGAAAAACATCACGGCTATAAAAGTCGCTTCCATAAAGAACGCCAGAATTCCTTCGATAGCAAGGGGAGCTCCGAAGATGTCTCCTACAAACCAACTGTAGTTAGACCAGTTCGTTCCGAATTCGAATTCGAGGATCAGCCCGGTGGCAACACCGATAGCGAAGTTAATACCAAACAGTTTCATCCAGAACTGCGCTGTCTTTTTCCAGAACTCGTTACCTGTTTTGTAATAGATGGTCTCCATGATGGCCTGTATAACGCCGAGCCCCAGTGTCAGGGGCACGAACAGCCAATGATACATGGCAGTGAGAGCGAATTGCGCTCTTGACCAGTCAATCAAAGATGTGTCAATGCTTGCGATCATAAATTATATAATTTAAGGAGTAATTGCTCTATTGATCAATTCACCCGAAACGTGTTCTTCCTTAGCCGAATCTCCATCCAACTTTCCTAAATAATTAGGAAAGAAAAACAGTTTTAAGATAAAAAACATGATGAAGAGCTTGACCAATATGATTAGCCACAACGTCTTACCCAGCTTCATTTCGCGAAATCCTTCCAGATAAAAATGATATATTCGTATGTATACAGGCTCCCTTTTCATATCGGTATCGTACTTTAATAACAAGAGATTGGATGAATAAGTTTTCTTTCTATACAAATATAGGGAAAGCGTCAAAATGTTTTCCCCTAAAAGCATAGATATTATTTATGGAAAAATAGACTTTATCTATAACCTCTGTTAAAAAAAACTAATTTAAAGAAGAAAGCCGAAAGGAAGACTTGCCGTTACTTCTGCATTGGCTATATTTGTGCCAGTTTGTGTTTTTATAAGACAAGAAATCACATCGAATATTATAATTAAGTGCTAATCTATAAAAAATTATTACTATGTCGAACATTTCAAGAAGATCATTTCTTCAAAGAGGAGCCGCAGCTGCTGCAGCTTTCTCAATCGTTCCGGGTTCCATCCTGGGAAAATCTCACGGATATGTAGCTCCGACTGATAAGTTGAACATTGCCGCTGTCGGTATCGGCGGTATGGGACATGCCAACATTAATAATGTAAAGAACACAGAAAATATCGTAGCGCTCTGCGATGTTGACTGGAAGTATGCAAAAGGCACTTTTGAAGAACATCCGAATGCAAAAAAATATTGGGATTATCGTAAGATGTATGACGAAATGGGTAAATCCATCGATGCTGTCATCATCGCAACTGCCGATCATACTCATGCCATGATCACGGCTGATGCCATGACATTAGGCAAACACGTATACTGTCAAAAACCGTTGACCCATTCAGTATACGAATCTCGTTTGCTGACCAAGTTGGCAGCTTCTACTAATGTAGCAACCCAGATGGGTAACCAAGGTTCTTCTGCTGAAGGAACCGACTTGGTTTGCGAATGGATCTGGAACGGTGAAATCGGTGACATCACAAAAGTAGAATGTGCTACAGACCGTCCTATCTGGCCGCAGGGTTTGAATACTCCGGAAAAAGCAGACAAGATTCCTTCTACCCTGAACTGGGATTTGTTTACCGGTCCGGCAGAATTGAAACCGTTCAACAAAATCTACCACCCTTGGAACTGGCGCGGATGGTGGACATACGGTACAGGAGCCTTAGGCGATATGGCCTGCCACATTATGCACACTGCATTTAAAGCATTGAAATTAGGCTATCCTACAAGCGTTGAAGCCTCCTCTACCCTATTGCTCCGTGATTGCGCGCCTAACGCACAGCACGTTAAATTCATTTTCCCGGCTCGTGAAAACATGCCAAAACTGGCTATGCCGGAAGTAGAAGTGCACTGGTATGACGGCGGTATGATGCCGAACCGCCCGGAAGGCTTCCCTGAGGGTAAAGAACTGATGGGGCCTGGTGGTGGTTTGACAATCTTCCACGGAACAAAAGATACGTTGGTTTGCGGTTGCTACGGCCAACAACCGTTCTTGCTGTCCGGTCGTGTTCCTAACGCACCAAAAGTATGCCGTCGCGTCAAGAACCATGAAATGGACTGGGTTCGTGCTTGTAAAGAAAGTGCATCTAACCGCGTACAGACAAAATCAAACTTCTTGGAAGCTGGTCCGTTCAACGAAATGATCGTGATGGGGGTATTGGCAGTCCGCCTGCAAGGTTTGCACCGTACATTGAAATGGGACGGCAACAACATGCAGTTCACCAACATCGGCGATAACGAAATGATCAAGACTTGTATCAAGGATGGTTTCACAATCAAGGACGGACACCCGTCATTTGCAAAAGACTGGACAGATCCTGTCAATGCAAAACAGTATGCTGCCGAAATGATCAAGCATAACTATCGTCAGGGCTGGAAGTTGCCTGATATGCCGAGATAATTAGTTTTAAACAAATAAATAGAATGAAAAAGTCAGTATTATTAGCAAGTGCCGCAATTATGATGTGTTATTTCACATCTTGTAGCGGTGGTAAAAAAACAGAAGAAGCTGCTGCTCCTGCAGAAGAGGCAAAGACAGAAGCTGCCGTTCCTGAATACAAACTCATGAACGATCTGCCTACTGTCGACCTGTCTACTTTCCCGAAAGATGCCGATGGCAAAGTCACTTTGTTCGACGGTAAATCTTTCAATGGATGGAGAGGCTACGGCCGTACGGATGTGCCTGCTGCCTGGGAAGTGGTAGACGGTACGATCCATATCAAAGGATCCGGTGCAGGTGAAGCTGGTGCTAAAGATGGTGGCGACTTGGTTTTCGCTCACAAATTCAAAAACTATGAATTTGAATTCGAATGGAAAGTAGGTAAAGGTTCAAACTCCGGCGTACTGTATATGATCCAGGAAGTCGAAGGACAGCCTTCTTATATCTCTGCTCCTGAATATCAGGTACTCGACAATGCAAACCATCCGGACGCCAAGTTGGGTAAAGACGGCAACCGCCAGTCTGCTTCCTTGTATGACATGATCCCGGCTAAGCCTCAGAACTCTAAACCGTTCGGTGAATGGAACAAAGGCAAGATCATGTGCTACAAAGGTACGGTAGTTCACTATCAGAACGATGAACCGGTTGTTGAATATCATTTGTGGACACAGCAGTGGAAGGAAATGTTGGATAACAGCAAATTCAGCAAAGACAAATGGCCGTTGGCTTACGAACTGTTGCTGAACTGCGGTGGTGAAAACAAAGAAGGTTTCATCGGTTTCCAGGACCACGGAGACGACGTTTGGTATCGTAACATCACTATCAAAGAACTTGACTAAGCAGTCGTTCCTTTTATCAAAATAAGAAAGCCCCGGTATCGCTTGGATACCGGGGCTTCTTTCATTTGTCCGATACAGGGCGGCAGGGATTATTTTGCCATCACCTTTATGTTGCTATAACTGTTTCCTTCGAAATTGATACGGCCGTTTTTACCGTTGTTGACATCGAGGGTGTAGTTGTTTTTGTTCCTTTGGTCATCGCGGCTATCGAAACCGACCGAGTTTTCGTCCTGGTTACGACGTTGGATACTGAAGCCGCCTTGAACCTTGCAATTGCCGTATTTCATATTGTTGGCAACGACACGGAAGGAGGCGTTCACATCGATATAAATGTTCAGATTACCGTAGCGGGCATCCACATTGACCTTATCGAAGTTGCTGGCAAGATCCTTGATGGTAAGCGTGCTGTAGCTCAGTTCGTCGACGGTGATGCCCTGTTTCAGCTCGTCGATCTTGCAATTTCCGTACTTCAGTTCCATATAGCCGTTGTCCAGCCTGTCGATATGGATGTCGCCGTATTTGGCTTCAGTGTTCATCTTCCGGACATTTCCGAGACTGAGGTTGGAGTACTTGCTGTCGATATTCAGTTGCGAGCCGTTGCGGATAGAGGATTTGCCGCAATAGGCCAGGTCCAAAGTGGCGTTGTCGACATCGGAGATATCCATATTGCCATATTGCACGTCGATGCTGAGAGGTCCCGTGAAATTACCGCCATTGAGATTGCCGTATTTGACATGCAGATCGCATTTTCCCTTATTGTTTTCCGGCATGATGATATTGCCGTACTTCTGTGTCAGGTCGCACGTCAGTTCAGACGGCATATTGACATAGTAGTTGATGGTGAAGGATTCGTTAGAGCCTCCATTCCCGTTTTGCGACCTCAGGCTTGTAACGGCCGAAACCGTATTGCCCATCTTTTCCATCCGTATGTTGACACGGTCGATGATAGCCTGCGCCTTTTCGTCATTACGGGCTTTCGCCTCGATCACGACACGGATGGAGACTTCGCTCTTGCTCCAATGCGTAACCGTAATGTTTCCGTAACGGTTGTCAACTTGCAAGATGTCGTTTTTACCGACATTGAAGCTTTTGTTGATTTCCTTTTTCTTGATGCTTTCCTGTTTGGCAGCCCAACCGGATACGCTGCAAAACAAAACCAGGAGCATCAACAGACCGGCCCGTAAAAAGCAGGATTGTCCCTTCTTGGTGTGTTGATAAGCTGTTTTCATGTGTTGATAAATTGTTTTATGTGTTGATTAACGTGTTTATTGTTTACTATTCCTGTTGAAATCTTCCATATTCTCCATCTGTTTCAACATGATGTTGAGACTTTCCAAGCTGGTACTGTAATGCAGGTTCATGGCATAAAGGCCGGCATTGGAGCAAGGCAGAGTCGGAAGGACCGTTTCTTCGAACATATAATTGTCTGTCAGGACACGTTTTGTCTCTTTCAAGAGTTCCTCCGTTCCGGGAGTCCGTTGCAGTTTGTACATCGCCTGCATCTGTGAGATGATATCACTCATCTGCATATTGTAGTAGAGACGAAGTTCCTCTATCTCCTCTTTCACCTCGCAGGCATGCTGGCCTGTGACCACCTGCCTTGGTTGAATAGGCAAAGGCGTGCCACCCGGCAGTTTGAAGAGGAACAGCAGGGCGATGCAAGCTGCCGCGGCAAAAGCGCAAAGGCTATATAACGTAGCCCGACTTTTGCGCGGAACAGCCAGCTTCTGCTCGAAGCGTTCGAAGTGGCCTTCAGGTAACAGGTCGTCTTCAAATGCTTCCCGGTTCGTGTCTATGAAATTCTTCAGTTTATCCATTTTCTTTATTTGCTGCTATTATGTCCAATAATTTGCGCTTTGCCCGGAGATACTGGCTGCGCACGCTCGACGGCCGGATCTTCAGGATGGAGGCAATCTCTTCCATATCATATCCCTCAAAGAGGTAGAGCGAGAGGATCACGCGATAGCCGACCGGCAGTTTCTTGCAGGCTTCCTTCACTTGGGCAACCGAATAACGGATTTCTTCCTCATCCGGCCCGTCGTCGTCGGGTTCGGTGTAGTCATCCGAGAGCTCTTCCCAGTCAGGCGTCTGTCGGCGCACGTAATCAATGGCTGTATGAACAGCTATACGGTGCATCCATGCTTCGAAACATTGTCCATCCCGATACTGGTCCAGGCGGGTGAATATTTTCAGGAAAGAATCCTGCATCGCCTCCTCCGCCTCCGGCACGTTGCCGACAATACGCAGACAGGCGACATACAGCCGCTGTGCAAATTGCTTGTAAAGGGCGAGCTGTGCAGTCCGGTTACCACGCCGGCACTCCTCGATCAGATGTACATTTGTTTCTTCCATTTTCATATATATAAACGAGGGTATCCGGAGAAACGTTGCATCTTTCCGGCAAGAAAAAGCAAAAAAGATAGCACATACCTGAAAAGGATCTATAGCTTTCCAAGAAAAAGCCTATAATCTTTTACATCAAAAGCTATAGGGTACACAAAAAGAAAGGCATCATCCCGATGCCTCTCTCTCTGAACTAAATGATAAAAATAAAAGTTATGTGGGAAGGTTATTATTCTTCTGTATCTCCCGTATCTTTTGATTTGTAATCCAACTCGACGGTATTATAGTCGTTCGAGGCGAAAGATTTATATTTGATCTTCAACTTCACCGTCTTGCCTTCCGTACTCGGCAACTTATCCAGCTTGAAAGACACCAAGCCGGCCGAAGGTCTGAGGGACGAATCGATATTGCCATAAGCGTTATGACGGAACTCCAATTCATACGGATCGGCACTGTTTGTCTGTACCAGGTTCAGGAAATGCTTGACATTGTCGTTGTAACCTCTTTGAATATAGAAATCGAACGTGATATATCCGTCCTCGATCCACACTCCGTTCTTAGACCAAATGCTACCGCCATTCAAGGCCAGCATATCCGTTCCGTAATAGGAATCATTTTCCGATCCCAGGTCAGGAGCGATCGGTTTGGTCAGAAGGGTATCCATTCTTAACAATTGAACAGACTGATCATAGCCTTCAGTCTTCTTCTCGTCGTTCTTATATATAACGAACGCACGAATTTCTTTCAAATTCTCAGGCACATATGAGTTTGTCGGGAACAGCGTCGTACTGTCGTCGAGCTGCATATAGTAAGAATTATCACTCAATGGTTTTACCGTTACAATAGCCTGGACACTATCTCTCCAAAATTCGCTGTAAGCGTCGTCATCATCCAAACATGAATAAAAAACTGTAGAACCTAACAAGATTCCAACCAATAGCATAAAACTTTTCAACGTCTTCATAACATGTATCTAATTTGTTTATTTTTCTTTCTAAAAAGGAAGATGATAAACACTCTGCAAATGCTGCAAAGACTGTTTACAAAAAATGTTAATGCTTCAGTGATTGATAGATAAGCTCCGCTGTACGCCGGGAAGCACCCGGTTTTCCAAGCAGGCGGATCATCTCGTCATAGCCGTCGAGCATGCGTCTACGGTAGGCATGATCATTCAAGACACGTCCTAACTCATCATGTATCTGGTCATACGAAAATCGGACACCGAACAGCTCCTGCACCACTTCGCGTCCGGCTATCAGATTGACCAGCGAAATGTATTTCGTATGGAAGAAATGGCGAAAAATAAAACTTGCCAGCCGGCCGGCCGCGACATAATAGCAGACGACTTGCGGCACACGGAAAAGCGATGTCTCAAGCGTAGCCGTCCCCGATGTAACCAACGCCGCATCACTATGGCTGAGGAGAGGATAGGTTTTGCCGAACACGATCTTCACATCCGCGTCGCCGATATATTGCCTGTAATATTCCGGTTCCAAACCGGGAGCACCGGCAATCACAGGCTGGTGGCCCGGATAGGCGGTTGCCACCTTCAGCATGGTCGGAAGGTTGTCTTTGATCTCCTGACGGCGGCTGCCTGCCAACAGCGCCAATACGGGGCGTTCGTCCAACTGTTCGTCCTCACGGAATGTATCAGGTCCGGCCGCCTGTTTCTCCCTATAGCAGGCAACCGAATCGACCGAAGGATTGCCCACATAGTCCACCGGATAGTCGAGATTGCGGAAAAACTCCACTTCGAAAGGCAGGATGCAGAACATCCGGTCCACGTAGCGACGGAAATCCTTGATACGATACTGTTTCCAAGCCCATATCTTAGGTGAAATATAATAGTAGACAGGCAGCCCCAACTGCGTCTTTACATATTTGGCTATCTTCAAATTGAACCCCGGATAATCGATCAGGATCACCACATCGGGCCTGTACTGCCGGATTTCCTCCTGGCAGGCTTTCATGTTGTTCAGGATCGTACGGAGATTGAGCAGTACGGGGATAAAGCCCATGAAAGCCATATCCCTGTAATGCTTCACCAGCGTCCCTCCGACTGCCTGCATAAGATCGCCGCCCAGGAAACGAAAATCCGCTTCGGCATCCTGCTTCTTCAGTGCTGCCATCAGGTTGGAGGCATGCAGATCACCGGAAGCTTCGCCCGCTATTAAAAAATATTTCATATTTTTTCAGTTGAAAGTTGAAAGTTGAGAGTTGCAAAGATCAAGAGAATAAAGTAAGCTGGAACCGGAATAATTTCACGTTATCTATTTCCAACTTTCAATTTTCAACTCTCAACTTTCAACTGATTTTTTAGCACAGCTAAAAAATCATAGTCCGTCACATCTATCTTGCAAGGAACAAGCGAGGCGTAGCCGCTGTCGAGCGCCAACGTGTCGTTGTCGGCATGGATCGGCTTGGCATTCTCGAATGCACCGGCAAGCCAGAAGACAGGTTCGCCCGCTGCGTTTTCCGACCGTTTGAATTCATTGGTCCAGCGCCCGTCCGCCTGCCGGCATACCTTCATTCCTTTTACGTTCGGGACATTGGGAACGTTCAGGTTCAGATAAGTGCCATGCGGCAATCCTTCTTTTATGATCCGCCGTGCAAGCATGCGCCCTAAACGGCAGCTCTCGGCAAAGTCGGCATCCGCACGATGATCCAAGAGCGACACGCCCATCGAAGGAATACCGAACACGCATCCTTCGGCAGCTGCCCCCATCGTACCGGAATACTGGATGCAGATGGCATGGTTGCCACCATGATTGATCCCGGAGGCCAACAGGTCAGGCTTGCGCTCCAACACCTCGTTGATGGCCAGTTTCACACAATCGACCGGAGTCCCGGTACAGCTATAAACCGTCAGTCCTTTTTCTTTCCTCACCAATGTATACTTGATCGGCACGAGCGAAGTGATCGCGCTTGCCATTCCCGAACGGGGCCCGTCGGGAGCGAAAACCACAATGTCCCCAAGGTCCCGGAGGCACTCGGTGAGTTCTTTTATCCCCTTGGCTTCAACGCCGTCATCGTTTGTAATCAGAATAAGCGGTCTATCGTTCATCATATCGTTATTTAATTGCACACAAATATAGTGAAAAAGCGCAAAGTAACGCAGACTTATCCTTTATAGATAATGACATCTGCGTTACTCTGCGCTTGTCTGTGTAATTTGCGTCCTGTTAAGCTCTAATTAAAGAACCTGAATGCCTTCTTCACGGGCTGCTTCTTCTCCGGAAGGAGTGATCAGCTTGTAGCCCTTACCGTGAATGTTGATGATTTCGATTCCCGGATCATCCTTCAACAGCTTGCGAAGTTTCGTGATATATACGTCCATGCTACGGGCATTGAAGTAGTTATCGTCTACCCAGATTGTCTTCAGTGCATAATTACGTTCCAATATTTCATTTGCATGTGCGCAAAGGAGACTCAGAAGTTCGCATTCCTTAGTTGTCAGCTTCGTGACCTTGTCGCCGATAGCCAGTGTCTGTTTCTGGGTATCGAACAAGAAGTTTCCTAACTTGTAGAAAGGAATATCTTTCATTTTCTTGCCTTTCACGCGGCGAAGGATCGCTTCGATACGGAGCAAGAGTTCTTCCATGCTGAAAGGTTTCGTCAGATAATCATCCGCACCGATTTTGAAACCTTCCAGGATATCTTCCTTCATAGTCTTGGCCGTAAGGAAGATAACAGGGATATCAGGGTTGATAGAACGGATTTCCTGAGCCAGCGTGAAGCCGTCTTTTTTCGGCATCATCACGTCAAGTACGCAAAGGTCATATTTGCCTTTGGTGAAACCTTTGTAACCGGCTTCTCCATCGGAGAAGAGGTCAGTCACATAACCTTTTGCCTGCAAGTATTCTCTTAATAGCATACCCAGGTTTTCGTCGTCTTCGCAAAAGAAGATTTTTAGTTTTTCTTCCATAACTAACTTTTTATAAGAGGTAAAGTAATAATAAATTTTGTTCCTACATTTCCGGTTCCCACTTCGGCACGTATCGTACCTTTATGGTCCTCTACTATTTTACGGACGTAAGCAAGTCCGAGTCCGAACCCTTTCACGTCGTGTACGTTTCCTGTCGGCACGCGGAAGAAGCGGTCGAATACTTTCTTGAGGTATTCTTTCTTGATCCCGATGCCGTTGTCCTCGATCGATATCAACAACTTGCCGTTCTCGTTCCAGGTGCGGCACATCAGCGTCAGCGGCACTTCGAGGCGGCGATACTTCACGGCGTTGTCCAGCAGGTTGAACAGTACGTTCGTGATGTGCATCTCATCCACGTAGATATCCGAATCTTCTGCCTGCAGGTCGATGTCGATCGTGCCGTCATACTTCTCGACTTTCAGGGCGAATGTATTGGCAACGCTTGCCAGCAAATCGTTCGCATCCACCTCCTTCAGCTTGAGGGCTGCTTTCTGGCGTTCGAACAGCGACATTTGCAGCACCTTTTCCACCAGGAAGCCCAATCGTTTCGTCTCGTCGTTGATCACCCCGGAGATATGCTTGAACACATCGGGGCTCTTCGTGATGTCCGAGTCCTTCAGCATCTGTGCGGCAAGCGAGATGGTCGAAACCGGTGTCTTCAGTTCGTGCGTCATATTGTTGATAAAGTCATTCTTCATTTCCGAAAGTCGCTTCTGACGGAACACGATATAAATGGTAAAGATAAACGTTACCAAAAGTATCAGCGAGAAGATGATTGACGGTACGATAAATGTTACAGAACTTGAAATATAATCACCCTTCGTCGGGAAATACACTTTCAGGTAATTCTGCTTCGAAGGAGGATCGTTGGGGAACAGCACCTGTTGAATCACGTCTGATACAGGAGGAATATCCCCGTTCTGATAGACGATCTTTCCGTCTTTGTTAATAACAGCAAAGACGAACGGCAGGTTCAATCCGTTGTTAACAAATTCTGATTTTAAGTAATTATTCAGCTTTTTAAAATCTATCCTTTCTTCGATCGGCTTCAGGTTTGCCGTATGCAAGATATTCAAGATCACTTCGTTAAACAACCCGCTTTGGTACTGATAACGACGTTTCAGCGTTTGCTGCAAATCCTTTGACGTACTAACGATACTGTTAGGTACTTTATTGCTGCCCAGCGAAGAAAGCGGTTCAAACTTGCGTGTCCGGATATCGCTATGAAACTCGATATGTTCTACAGTTCCATCGGCATTAGTGAACTGCATCTTGTATTTTTTCTCAGTGATGATTCCACCGCCAAGACTGCTCTGTTCGTTCTGGTATAGGTAATTGTTGGCCTCGTCACGGCTGAGATCTTCTTCCAGATACCGGGCCGTTTCATCAAGCTCCAGATTTTTCGAGACTTGGTGCATCGATCGTTTGACTGTTTCATTGAACTGCTCGCTACTTTTCTTGAGTATGATACTTACATATTTTACCTGCAAAAAAAGCAAACCGGCAAAAGCAAAAGCCATCACCACCGCAAGCAACCAAATCGTAGACTTCCTCATATCAATAAATCTCTCGTTTTAATATCACAAATAACGCGCCTTTTAATTTAATATTTACACAAAAAAGGTAAAAACAGAATACCAAAAATGTTAAAAATGCATTACCAAAGGATTGCAATTCTCTTTCTATCTATTTTTAAACTAACACCTTACATCCCTTTCACAGACGTATCATCATATCTTGCACGTTCCGTACTAATTAGTAAGAACAGCTGTACAACATGAATTGTTGTAGCCGACACTTAAAAACTTTTCCCGAAAGCATTGACTTTTAATTATTAACTCTATCTTTGCCTCCCGTAAGAGTTACGTGAAATGATACAAGAAGGTATTACACAGATAGACATCAAACAGGTATTACGGCAAAAGGCGCCTTCGGCTGCCCGTAAGATTCCCGGTTTTATGGTTGACTATCTGATCCGTACTGTTCATCAGGATGAGCTGAACGAGATCCTCCGCCGGTATCACGATAAAGACGGGGTAGCGTTCATGCAGGAGTTGATCGGATATTTTGACTTGAATCTGGAACTGGTAAACGAAGAGAATATTCCTGCCGAAGGGCGGTACATATTCGCTTCCAACCATCCGCTGGGCGGACTGGACGGGATTTGCCTGTCGGCCATTATCGGCGGACGTTTCGACGGGAAGATCCGCTACCTGGTGAACGACCTGCTGCTCTACCTGTCTAACCTGAGGTCGATCTTCGTCCCTATCAACAAACATGGGGCGCAGGGGAAAAAGAACGCCGAACTGATCGAAAAGGCATACGCTTCGGACAACCAAATCATCACATTTCCCGCCGGTTTATGCTCACGCAAACAAAACGGGAAGATACAGGACACCGAATGGAAGAAGTCGTTTATCCAAAAGGCCGTGGAATACCGGCGGGACATCGTACCGGTGTTTTTCGAAGGACGTAACTCCAATTTTTTCTACCGTCTCGCCAACATGCGGAAAGCATTGGGCATAAAGATGAATTACGAAATGATCTACCTGCCCGACGAGATGTTCAAAAGCAAGCACAAGACATACAGCATCCATTTCGGGAAACCGATTCCCTGGCAAACTTTCGACAGTAGCCGTAAACCGGCTGAGTGGGCTGAGTGGGTGAAGGAAATCGTCTATAATCTAAAGAAATAATTGATTTTATTATATGCAAGACATCATCAAACCGATTGACCGTGCTCTCCTGAAAGCTGAACTGACCGGGGACAAGAAGCTGAGGAGGACCAACAAATCCAACAATGAGATATACATTATCACAGCCCACGACTCTCCCAACGTGATGCAGGAGATCGGGCGACTCAGGGAAATCGCTTTCCGATATTACGGAGGTGGGACCGGCTTTCCGGTCGATATCGACGAATACGATACGATGGACGACGCTTACCGCCAGCTTATCGTATGGAGCCCTGAAGACGAACAGATTTTAGGCGGCTACCGCTTCCTCTGCGGTTCGGATGTAAAATTCGACAAAGCCGGCAAACCTGTTTTAGCAACTTCCCACCTTTTCAATTTCTCCGATAAGTTCAATAAAGAATATTTACCGTACACGGTCGAGCTGGGCCGTTCGTTCGTAACGCTAGAATACCAGTCGACCCGTAGTGGCAGCGCAAAAGGATTGTTCGTATTGGACAATCTTTGGGATGGCCTGGGAGCTCTTTCCGTGGTGGACCCCAGCTTGCAGTATTACTTCGGGAAGGTAACGATGTATAACACCTATAATTCCGAAGCCCGCAACATGATCCTGTATTTTCTGAACATGCACTTCCCCGACCCGGAGAAACTGATCACTCCGATCTGCCCATTGGAAACAGGCACGGATCCAGAAAAAATGCAGGAGCTTTTCAAGTATGACAACTTCAAGGACAATTACAAGGTCTTGAACCAAGAAGTCCGCAAGTTCGGCATCAATGTGCCGCCGTTGGTCAATGCTTATATGAGCCTCTCCCCTAAAATGCGTGTATTCGGCACCGCTATCAACCATGAGTTCGGGGAGGTGGAAGAGACCGGCATCCTGATCGCCATCAATGAAATTCTCGAAGACAAAAAGAAACGTCATATCGAAACCTATCTGAACGAGGAAGGCAAATCGGCCGACTTGATACGCAATAGTTAAAACGGGATATAAAGACATACGAAGAGCCATGTACGCCAGATGATGCATCATCCGCATACATGGCTCTTTTATGTTTAGCCTTAAATCACTCTTCGTTCTTCTGTTTCTCCCACTCTCCGGCAATCTCCTCAAGAGCCTCGTACCAGTCCTTTCCGAAACGGCGGACCAGCGGTTCCTTCAGAAACTTATAGACCGGGAGTTTTTCTTTCTTACCCAGTATCTCTGCGGCTTTGCAGATACTCCAGCGATTATAATTAACTGCTTCGAACGTATCGTACTTTTCCACACGTATCGGGTAAAGGTGGCAGGAAACCGGTTTATAGAAAGAGAGCTTACCTTCGCGATAGGCCTTCTCCACCGCACACTTGCAAGTTCCGTCCGCATCATAACAGGTAAAAACACAGTCTTTCCCGTTTACGATAGAAGTCACTAAGTCTCCCTCTTCATCAATATAGGCAACGCCTTGTTTCTTGATGATCTCCTGAGCTTTTGGCGCCAGATCGTCCCAGATAACCGGAAGGGCTTTTTCCAGTTCGCCCACCTCTTCCTCCAGCAGGGGTGCACCGGAATCACCTTCCACACAGCAAATACCTTTGCAATGCGACAGATCGCATAAGAACTGGCGTTCGAGAACGTCGAGGCTGACTAGGGTATTGTCTATTTGAATCACTTCTTAAATTGAAAATTAAAAATTGAAAATTAGAAAATAAATGCTTATCTCCCTAATGATGATTTTACAGACTTGACTATGCTAACCAAAAGAGCAATCAATTCCTTACAATCAATCGAGATAGATTTATAAATCTGTTCACTTAAATAATCCGTATCTCTCAATAAAGAGAGCCAATAAAATGTTTCATTAGCTTCTTTCAAAGCAACATTCATTTTATTAAGAAAATCAGCACTACTTTGCGCATGATGTGCTTCTGCAACCAATGCTCCTATAGCAGTACCGCTCCGCAACATCTGTTTTGATAAGACATACTCCTTTTGATCATTTGTTAAAAACTTGTATGCGTTCACTATACGAATAGCAAACGCATACGATTTAGTCTGGATCACATTATTCACCAGTCTTATTTTTTAATTTTTAATTCTTAATTTTTAATTCTTTATCAAGTCCTGCCCTGTCATATCAGCCGGCTGTGCCATGCCCAAAATATGCAGGATAGACGGAGCGACATCGGCCAGGACACCGTTTTCCACTTTTGCATTTTTGTTTTCTGTCACATATACAAAAGGAACCGGGTTCAGGGAGTGAGCCGTGTTGGGAGTACCGTCTTCGTTGAGCGCGTGATCGGCATTACCGTGGTCGGCGATGATGATTACTTCATAGCCGTTGGCTTTGGCAGCCTCGACCGTGTCTTTCACACAGTTGTCGATAGCCGTTACGGCCTTTTCGATGGCACTATAGATACCGGTATGGCCAACCATATCACCATTAGCATAGTTCACGACGATGAAGTCGAACTTCTGCGTATTGATAGCCTCAACCAACTTGTCCTTTACTTCGTAAGCGCTCATTTCCGGCTTCAGGTCGTAAGTGGCGACTTTCGGGCTCGGAACCAAGATACGTTCTTCATTTTTGTACGGAGTTTCGCGACCACCGTTAAAGAAGAAAGTCACATGAGCGTACTTCTCCGTCTCGGCGATATGAAGCTGTGTTTTCCCGTTTTCAGCCAGGTATTCTCCCAATGTGTTCTGGACGTTTTCCTTGTCGAACAGGATATGGACCCCTTTGAAAGAAGCATCGTACGGAGTCATGCAGTAATACTGCAAACCAGGGATCGTGTGCATACCCTGTTCCGGCATATCCTGCTGGGTCAGCACGACAGTCAATTCTTTTGCACGGTCGTTGCGGTAGTTGAAAAAGATCACGACATCACCTTCTTTGATCGTACCATCTACTGTAGCGTTGTTGATCGGTTTGATAAACTCGTCGGTCACGCCTTCATCATACGATTCCTGCATGGCCTGAACCATGTCGGTAGCCTGTTTGCCCTTGCCTTCAACCAGCAGGTCGTAGGCTTCTTTCACGCGTTCCCAACGTTTGTCGCGGTCCATTGCATAGAAACGACCGACGATGGATGCGATCTTTCCGGCAGACTGTGCACAGTGGGCCGTCAGTTGTTCGATAAATCCTTTACCGCTCTTCGGGTCTGTGTCGCGACCGTCCATGAAGCAGTGGATGAAAGTATTGTCGATTCCATATTCCTTGGAGATATCGCAAAGTTTGAACAGGTGGTCGAAAGAACTGTGTACGCCACCGTTGGAGGTCAACCCCATGAAATGGATATTTTTGCCATGTTCTTTGGCATAAGAGAAGGCAGAAACGATTTCAGGGTTCTTCATGATGCTATTGTCGGCACAAGCGCGGTTAATCTTCACCAAATCCTGGTAAACGATACGTCCGGCCCCGATATTGAGATGTCCGACTTCAGAGTTACCCATTTGTCCGTCAGGCAACCCTACGTTTTCACCGCTTGCCTGTAACTGTGAATGAGGATAAGTGGCCAGCAGGCTGTCCCAATAAGGAGTGGGAGTGTTAAAGATTACATCGTCTTTACCTTGATCGCCGATACCCCAGCCGTCAAGAATCATTAAAAGGGCTTTCTTGCTCATGATTGCTTAATTATTTATTGTTTATACTCATTTTCGTTATTCGGGCACAAAGATAAGCAATTCCGGGCATATATTGTTTGCTTGGAAAATATTACTTTTGTGAACGATATGGAAAAGACGATACAAGATAAAGAGTTAGGAACCATCCACCTCCGCACCAGTCCCCGTGCTACCCGTTACACACTGAAAATCTCCAAAGGGACGATTACGGCTACCATGCCTCCGGGTGGAAACGAAGCGCGTATGCTCGCTTTTATCCGGGAAAACAAGGAAAAACTTCTTGCCGCCCTTGCCAAACATCCCGCCCGCCCGCTCCTGACAGATGAGACGAAGATGCAAACCGCAACGTTCCGCCTCCATGTCTTCCGTACCGACCGGGCTAACTTCTATATGAAATTAGACGATGGCGTCCTGCACATCGCCTGTCCCTCGCAGACCGACTTCGCCGACGAACGTGTACAAAAACTCCTGAAAGACTTCATTGAGCAAGCCCTCCGGCATGAGGCCCGCCGCCTCTTACCTTCACGGTTGCTCGACCTGGCCTCCCGGCACGGCTTCACCTGCACGGATGTAAAAATCTTCAACAGCAAAAGCCATTGGGGTAGTTGCACACCACGTCGCAGCATCAATCTCTCTCTTTCCCTGATGCTCCTGCCCTGGCACCTGATCGACTACGTCCTCCTCCACGAACTTTGCCACACCATCGAGATGAACCACAGTGACCGTTTTTGGGCATTGATGGACAAGGTCACAGAGGGGAAAGCGTTAGAACTGAGGAAGGAGTTGAAGAAGTATCATATGCTGTAAGCCGGATTGCGGAATATCTGATTATTCAGTCCTTGGGATAATCGTTCCATGATCTCGATGTTGCTTAAGACATATGACCACTTCTTATAAAGCGTGTCACAAAATCGTTTTCCACTTCCTCTGTCACTGTATCACTGATTTCTTTGTACCAATTGATATTCAACTTGTCTTATTTGTGATATATGCCCGTTTTCTCTATCACTACGGTATCACACCCCTATCACTGGCAATTTGGATAAAAATAGGCACTCCGCTTATATACAACTGTATATTAATACATTACAAATAACAAAAACAATAAACACCCTATTTCCATCCCTGCAAACCACTCGATTATTTTATGTAAAAACGGCTATAAAATAGGTAAAACCGGGTAGTTTTTATTGTCTGGCACAGTACTTTAGTTGCCGGACATCCCCATGTTACCCCCTCTTACACCCGGATGTACCGGCTCTCTACACCCGGATGTTAAGGATGGCAACATGGGGGTGTTTACGGAATTATCTGCTTGTTTCTGCTAAATAAAGAGAGGGCTTTTGTGAAATGAAGAACCGTATTTCGCCAATTTAATACCTATTCAACAATATGATAAAACGTCATATTGGAAAATTTTGATGCGGTTGCCCTGTTACTTCGACGGTAAATATATCGTCATAAAGGACGGAAGATCAAGTATCTTTCCTATTTCTTTCCAGAAAAAACGAATCCCCTGCAATCATTGACTACAGGGGATTGTTTTTTGTCTGCTTCGGTCTTCACAGAGGGAGAGCAGATGAACTTTTTTTAATTTCATTACTTTAGTATTAATATTCACCGCTTGTTCGCCCTCGCGGGGTAATTGGTCGATCCGGACGGAGAGCTGTAAAAGCTGATGTGTTCCGGGAATACCACACGATGAATCTTAGAATTATTTGATTTTAATATTTCGAAAGTGCCGCGCACTGATGTACGCGACACTTTTACAATCTATTTGCCAATTACTTAACAATAGCTTTAACAGCTTCTTCGCCTTCAACAGCTACTACAACCACACCCTGAGGAGCAGCGATAGTTGCGTTGTCGGAAGTGATAACTGTGTTAGCCACTACCTGGCCTAAAATGTTGCTGACAACAACTTTCTTACCGGTAGCGCCTACGATCTGAACACCACCTTCAGTAGCGATCACTTTCACTTCAGATACTTCAACACCTTCGTTTGCAGTAGGAGCTTCAGCAGCGTCCAAAGTAAATACCTGAGGAGCAACAGTGTTAGAGAAGATAACCGTACCGTTAACTACAGCCAAACTCTTGTTTGTATTAAGAGCTACGATTTCATAACCTTCACCGTCAACAACTTTGAAGCCAACAAGAGAAGTATTCTTAGCATCTCTTACTTTATATTTATTCTGTTTGCCATCTTTCAGATCGCCAGTATAAGCAATCGTATCAGCAACAACAGTTACACCACGGAAGATTGCGCTGTCGCCTGTAGCATTGTTTGCAACGAAGTCACCCTTAGCAGCCAAAACGTTACCAACGATTGTGTCGTTCTTAACTTCTGCACCTTTGTAGATGTAGTAACCATATTCTGTATTGTCATCGCCACGATTCACATAAGCAGAGTCAACATACAGAGAGAAGTCAGAATCATCAGCAGCAGCTTTCAGTTCGTCACCTACGCGCAACATCTTAGCGATACCAGCAGAAGCAGTCAACATTTCACTACCGTTTACTACATTGTAATGACCTGCATCAACCTTAGCATAGACAGGAGCTTCAGCACCTTCGATGTTGAAGTAAGTTTCAACACTTGCAGTCGGATTATCATAAGTTACAGTAAGATTAGAGATATTCATTGTAACCATCTTAGCAGTATTTTCATTAGCAGCTACCACCTTATAAGAGCCACCGACAGGATTTTCTGCGAAGAAGAAACGTTTTTGATTTTCATTAACAGCTCCGTTAGTAGAAGATGTCAATTTTACAACAGCGCCTTCATAAGCAAATCGACCTTCAGCATTATAAGCTTTTTCCATTGCATAAGCAACACGAACCAATGTATCACCTAAAGTCTGAGCACCATAATAAATAGTATCACCAACAGTAGCCAAATCAGCCCCTTCCATCAGACGCAATTCAACAGCTTTGTCAGCACCTTTAGCACCAGCAATTACAGAATCCTGAACCAAAGTCAAATAGATATCATCAGCAGCTTTAGAAGCCAGATTGAACTTAACAGCACCGTAACCCATTTCTTCTTTTGTATAGTACTTGTAACCGATGTGCTTGTTAGCCATATCTACATCGAGTTTTGTGAATACCAAAGTATCACCACCAACAGTAGTGTAAATGCTCTTAGCTGCATCTACTGCGTACAAAGGTTGATTTGTAAACGGTTGTGCCGGAGCAACAACAGCTAAACTTTCACCATTAGAGCCTGTGGTAACGCCTGAAGAAACAGTTGCAGAGACAATATCACGAGCCTGAGCAGAATAAGTACCATCTTCGTTTTCCTTTACATAGAACTGAGTAGAAGGAACATATACAGAAGCAGCTTCGGCATAAGTACCACTTGTACCAGTCAAATACTTATCATTATTAGTTGCATTACCGCCTGTACCTTTAAACTGCAAAGAATAAACACCTGTTCCACCAGCCAGTTTAACCGGAGTACCTTTAGAGATTGTGATAAGCGGAGCATTGATCTGGATAGAGTCTACAACCAACTTAGCACTACCATCAAAGCTCTTGTAACCTACAAGATAAGTAACTCCTGAACCAGCACCATGATCTGCAACTTCAAATTCGCCAGCTGTATTGAAACGAACAATAGAATCAGTTGTCATAACGATAGAATCGTTACCCAAGTCCATTTTCAAAGTAAATGTCTGCAAACCTTCATTCAAAGCACCTTTATATGCAGAAGATGTAACAGTAATAGTTGTATCCAACTGGAAAGAAGCAGCTTTTACAGAAGCGGCAGTACCCACCATTACAGTATCGATTGTAATATACTGCGGCTTCTTTGTACCCTTCGTGCTGTTTTCCTGACCAACTACCTGGAAGCGGAATTTGTTACCGACAGGAACCGGAATCAATTCATTAGCAGTGAAAAGACCACCGTCACGACCGGCAAAGTCAAATTTGAATGAAGGAAGAACCGGAGCAAGGTCTGCTTTTGTTACATCATAATTTGCTTCAGCTGCTTCTACTGTGAAAACAGCAGCCGTACCTGTTGCACCAGCTTTGTCAGTTTTGCCATCAACCATCAACAAGCCGGTAGTTTGAGACATCTCAACCAACTTGCCATCAGTAGTTGTACCGATAATACTATAACCACCCGTACCATGTTTAATTTTAAATTCGCTAATACCAGCAGCAATAGCCGTACCGAATTTATCTGCGCCATTCAATTTAGCAGAGAAAGAAAGCTGTTTCTGAGTAGCTTTGTTCGTCAATGTGTAGATAGAGTCATTACCCGGCATATTGACACGAACCAAATTGGCTTTCCACAAAGCAGAGTCCATATCCGCCTTAGTAGTACCTTTACTACCAAGTGTCACAGAGTCTGCCAAAGAAGCCTTATCCCAAGTCAGGTAAGTAGAACTGGTCTTCAAATGCACATACTTGTCACCGATCTGTGCATAAGAGACAGTAGCAATTGCTGCGAAGGCAGCAACGAGAGTAGAAAATCTCTTGTTCATAATCTAAATTTTAATATTAATAATACAGTTAATTGAAATATCAGTTCTTACTTCTTACTATCATTATGTACACGTATATATAATGTACACGTGTTAACATTTGTACTTTGATAGCAAAAACGATCCTTTTTTTTAGTCATTTTTTTTGCCTATCTTCGAAGTTCGTATTGGAAAGATGGTTTTTTGTACTCCAATTGCTATCTAATTGATAAGAAAGGATATAGGGGTACGAATTTTTTTACAGAAAAGAGTTGTGGTTTAAAAAGGAATGCGTATTTTTGTCTCGGAAAAATGACAAATTTAAAGGATCGTTTTTTTTAGTCATTTTTTGACCCACCAATCACTTGATTTACAATAAATTATTTTCCCAATTACCAAGTCTTAAATTTCATCAGTCCCGTTTTGGTTCAAAAATCGGTCTTTTTCAAGGAAATCCTTGATGCTTACTACGTTTCAGAGGGATACTTATCCGTTTTTGATCCGATGCCTATTTGTTTGTTTTTCGGTGATTGCCCGATTTTCCTCCCCCAAACGGCCATTATTACTGCATCGGCACAAACCCTTCGTAGCGAACCGTCCAGCTCCCGTCTTTCGGGAAACCGGGAGCCTCACCCTCCGAGCCGTCCCAACCGCCACACATCATGGCGACTGCCGTCAGCAACGCTCCGTTGGAAGGGAAATAGGGAAACGGACCGCCTGTCGCCAAACCATGTTCGTCGAACTGGAATCCGGCGGAAGGGTGCATCAGCATGTCAATAGCCAGTGCCGGCTGTCCCGTACGGGCGGCAGCCATTGCCAACATCGGGAAATCCCAACCCCAAATGCGGTTGAACTGCCATTCTTTGCAGACTTTCTCCAGCGTATGCTTGAAGGTCGGCAGGTCTACCCCGTCACCAGGCAACATGCCGTAGACACCGGTCAGGGCCGGATGCTCGTAGGTATATTTTGTCCACATATCGGGGATGCCCTCGTAGGTGGTATAGACGCCGTCGGCAACGGGAAGGGGCGCCATCTTCGAAAGTACTTCCTTCCATTTCTTCGTTCTTTTTTCCGACAGGCCCAGCCGGTCCGCCCATTCCAACGCCGTGCGCAAGCCGTAGCGGAAATAGCCTAACTCGAAAATCGGATTGATGGTCTGCAACGGGTCCGTATTCTCGGAAACGACAACGACAGGAGGACCCAGGACATATTGTTTCGTCTTTTTGTCGTAGAAAAGGTAATCTGCCATATAATCGGCCGTGTTCAGCACGACGTCTTTCCATTTCTCCAATGTTTCGGGAGCAGGTTTCTGACGGTATTGCATCTCGGCGAAGTAGATCGGATGGGGTTCGTGCCAGATCAGATAGGCATGGGCGCTACCAGGCCATTCGCGGTTGAAGTTTCCGGTGCACTTCGGCCAACGTGCACCACTGCGACCTTCGCTCTTGGCACGTTCGAGAGCCTTCGGCATAAAGTCCTTATAGACGTTCAGATAGTTATCAAAACATTCCATCCGGTTCCACAACCCGTAGTGCACACCATGCCACCAAATCATCTCGAAGTGGAAACGGCCGAACCAGCCGTTGTTCACCAGACCGGATTCCTGAGGTGGGAACAGTCCGCTTTCATTTGCACGCATCAAGTACTGCGAGAGGACAATACGCCGCTCCAGTTCCAGCCAGCGGGGATCTTTGCTTCCGGAGAGGTCGACGGCAGCTCCCGAACGCCAGTACTTCTCCCAACTGGCAGCACTCTTCCGTTCGATAGAGGCAACCGGCTCAGTCACATCGGCGACCGGTTCAGGAGAGAAGCAGCAGGTAAAGGAAAAGGTGGAAGTATGCCGGGGCTGGAGGAGGAAGGTATGCGCCTTTTCAGATTCACGGCTGAAAGTGGCAGGGCCGGTCCAGTCAAGGGTGGCGTAGTAGTGCGTGTCATCCATCGTACGGGTGATACGGACCGAGTTCGGAGCCAACTTCTCGAAGGTGGAAGTATGGCCAGAGATCGTGTCGTAGCGTCCTATGTAATGTTTGAAATAGCGTCCGTCGGGATAAGGAAAGTCGAGATAGATGCTCATATTACCATCGTTCAACAGTTCGGACTCGATACTGACTCCGATCATATCTTTATCGGGATGACAGACGGTACGCACTTTCACCTCTTTGCGGTTCAGTTCGAAACGGCTATAGACGACACCTGTCCACAGATCGATTTCCTGCCGGGCATTGCCCAGGTCAATTTCCCGCGCTTCCGTACCGTCTTCACGCAGTAGACGGAAACCGATACGGCCCAGGTTATAGCGATGAGGGTTCTTGGTCAGCCATTCGGACAGCTCGGGCTGGTCGGGATTGCGGAGTTCATAAGCAATCTTTTTGCCGTGCGTCTCCACGGCAACCGGACGGTAATCTTCGGCTCTCATCCCTTCGGGGAGGGGAAAACTGTGCCAGCTCCAGTCGGACAGGGTATTGAAGGGGACGAAGGTCTGCAATCCGGTTATATCCATCCCGAAGGCAAACTTGCCGTTACCTACTTGTGCCGGACTTTTCAGAAGCGTCCCGGTCGTACACACGCGATGCCGCTTGACAACGGCCTCCCGGTCAATGGGCTCTCCCATAACAGACAAAGGTAAAAAGACCGACAGGCAAAAGAGGCTGACTAAACTTATCAGTTTTTTCATGGTAGTTATCCTTTTATATGTTTCTGTGGATAAAGATAAGAGATTGCCGCCAAGCCTCAGTTTACAGTTCTGACATTTTTCCTTCGATTTCTGGTAAATAATAGTTTACTTGTTACTTTTGGCTTGATCCAAAAGTAACCAAAAAATCAAGGCTTAACCGTCCGGTCTACTCCGGGCAAAGGGCAGGCAGCATCGGCCATCCTTGAGTACCAGAGAAGACCGGTCCTACTATATTATATATTGCCGGTCTTCTTCTTCCAAACCAGGAAGAAGGCTAAAACAACGATTGTTATGGCAAAGCCGATAATCTGTGAAATGCCGTTTTCCATGCCTAAGCCTTCAGGAGCGACAAAGATGTATGTCGAGCAGACAGCCGTCATAAACAAAGCCGGAATCAGCGTAACGATATAGGGCTTCTTCGAGATCACCAAGTAGACAGTCAATGCCCATAAGGTAAACACCGCGAGTGTCTGGTTACTCCAAGCAAAATAGCGCCAAATCATATCGAAACCATCCTTGTCTTTCTGGCTGTAAAGCAAAAGAGCGATAGCCACCAAGAACAAAGGAATGCAAATCATGAGCCGCTTGGAGACACTGCGCTGTTCAAGATGCAGAAAGTCCGCCACAATCAGGCGGGCCGAACGAAACGCCGTATCACCGGAGGTAATTGGGGCGGCGATCACACCTAAGACTGCCAATATACCACCTACCGTACCGAGCCATTCTTTCGTAATACTGTCGACGACAACGGCAGCATTGTTTTCACCCATACCATTGTTATGATAGAAATAAGTAGCAGCAGCAGCCCAGATCAACGCAACGATACCTTCCGTAATCATGGAGCCGAAGAAAATAGGACGTCCGTACTTCTCATTCTTGATGCAACGGGCCATCAACGGACTTTGTGTCGCGTGAAAACCGGAAATGGCACCGCAGGCAATGCTGACGAACATAATCGGGAAAATAGGCAGATGACCGGGATAGGTGTTCGGCATCCCGTCCGTGATTTCAGGCAACGGCGGATGATTGACGAACAACATCACCAGAATGCCGATCGCCATAAACAACAAAGCGGCAGCAAACAAAGGATAGATTTTCCCGATAATCTTATCGACCGGCAACAAGGTCGCCAGGATGTAATACAAGAACACGACAATGATCCAGAAAGTAGTATCCAGATGTTCCGGTGTCAGCTTTGCCAGCAAGCCGGCAGGCCCGGCCACAAACACGGAGCCGACCAGCACCATCAGGATTACCGTAAAACCACGCATGAACTGCTTGAAGTTCACGCCCAGGTAACGGCCGATAATCTCAGGCAAGCTCTCCCCGTTATGACGCAGGGACAACATCCCGGACAGGTAATCGTGTACTGAACCGGCAAAGATACTTCCCAACACGATCCACAGGAAAGAAGCGGTTCCGAACTTCGCTCCCATAATGGCGCCGAAGATCGGTCCCAGTCCGGCGATGTTCAGAAACTGGATCATAAAGACTTTCCAAGTTGGCATCGGAATATAATCCACGCCGTCCTGGTGCGTATAGGCAGGAGTCTGCCGTTTGGCATCTATGCCGAAAATACGTTCGATGAATTTACCGTAGATGAAATAACCTACGATGAGTGCAATAAGGCAACAAACAAAAGTAATCATAATCGGTAATTGAAAATGGAAAATTGAGAATTGAAAATTAGATTGATAAGGATACAACAAGGGAGAGAAAATGGAAAACTGAAAAGTAAAACAATTCTTCTTTATCTTTCAATTTTCCATTTCCAATCTTCAATTCAGAAGTTTTTTAACGACTTCCGAGATCATACGTCCTTCGGCTTTTCCGGCTAATGCCTTGGAGGCAATGCCCATTACCTTACCCATGTCCTTCGGACCGGTAGCCCCGACCTGTGCAATGATTGCCTTCAGCTCGACTTCCAGCTCTTCGGCAGACATCTGTTTCGGCAGGTACTTTTCGATAACGGCTACCTGTGCCAGTTCGACATCGGCCAAATCCTGACGTCCCTGCTGCACGTAGATAGCGGCGGAATCCTTACCCTGTTTGACGAGCTTTTGCATGATCTTCAATGCATCGGCATCTGTCAATGTATCGTTGGCTCCCGGAGCGGTCTTCGCTTCGAGGAAAAACTTCTTCACGTTTCTCAGTGTTTCAAGGGCGACTTTATCTTTCGCCTTCATTGCGTTTTTAATGTCTTCGCTGACTCTTTCGAACAAATCCATAGTTTTGTAAATTAAAGAATTAAGAATGAATAATTAAACCTTCGCGTATCCAACTACTCATCATTAATTTTTCATTATTTATTATCAATTAGTCATTATTCATTACCTAAAACTAATAACTGTGCCGCCAGATTTAGGCTTCTTGTTTTGGTTAGCGGCAGGCGAGGTGAACGACATGCCTTGGGTACGTACCGGTTCCTCACCCTTCCGGCGTATCTGCTGCACGTCTTTGGCAGTCCGCTTGTAGGCAGGTTTGTCTTCCATGAAAGAGATCAGAGCGTCATCGTCCAATTCGTCGACGGCAAATACAACGATTTCGGCATTCGGACGCGAGTCGATATATTCACCGTAATAACGTCCCATCAAGGCATCTTCTTCCGCTCGTCTTTTTCTTTCCGCTTCTTCCTTCTCTGCCATTTCGCGCAGTTGTTCTTCTGTGACAAGCTCCTGCTGTTCCGTCTTGGTCAGGATATCTTCCAACCCGAAACCGGTCACCAAGATCGTAATCTTGATCTTATGCCCTAAACTGTCATCATAACCATGTCCCCACTTCACCTCGTATTCAGTCTTGAATTGCGACATGAAATCATGTATATCGTCCATTTCACTGATACGAAGTTCGTCTTCATGGCTATAATAAATGACAAACGCTACCCGTTTAGCATTGAAAATATTGTTCACATCGTTGACCAACGTACTCTCCAAAGCTTCCGTAATCGCTTGTCGCAAACGTCCTTCTCCTTCTCCGAAACCGATACTGATCAAAGCGACTCCACTGTTACGCATCGTCGTGTCGACATCGGCAAAGTCGACATTCTGTTCCAAATCGGTCGTCACGATTTCGGCTATGCTCTTGGCCGCGATTGTCAATGTTTCATCCGCTTTACGATTCGCCTGTGGAACCGGCATGTCGGCAAAATTTCTCAATCGCTCATTGTTAATCACTAAAAGCGAATCGACATTCTGCGCCATATTTCTGACACCACGGAGCGCTTTCACGATTTTCGGCCGTCCTTCAAAGACAAAAGGTATCGTAACGATACCGACAGTCAGAATCCCCATATCTTTAGAGATCTTAGCGACTACCGGCCCGGCTCCTGTTCCCGTACCACCCCCCATTCCGGCCGTAACAAAGGCCATACGAGTACCGTCATCCAACATCCGGTAGATGTCTTCTTCACTTTCCAAGGCGGCTTTTTCTCCCACTTCCGGAACATTCCCCGAACCAAGTCCATGCGTCGTATTCTGTCCGATCAGCAATTTATTAGGAACCTCCGACTTCTGCAACGCCTGATTATCGGTATTGCACAATACGAAAGATACATCCCGGATACCTTCGCGATACATATTGCTGACCGCATTACCACCACCGCCACCGACACCGATCACCTTGATGATTGTCTGAGGCGCTTTTGCCAAATCAAAATCGTATGTATTATCGTCCATTGTCGTCTGTCTTTTATTGTTACCGATTATTGCTCATCTTTCAAGGCCTTGTCAATGCCTTCTCCCACCTTATCCACCGCATTTTTGAAAAGGTCGCCGATACCCCAGCCCTTACGGTTCTTTTTCTCTTCCTCCTTCTTTGTTCCGGAATTGCGGTTCTTAGTCGTAGCCGCTGACTGCTTTTCAACAGGCGGTTCCTCCTGCTTTTCTTCTATTTCAGCGATCACGGGTTCTTCTTTCGGCTCGATCTTCGGTTCTACCACTTTCGGTCTCTCCGGTTCGGGAGCGATATAAAGGGCGCAGTTCTCCGTTCCTTTTAGCAACAGGGCGGCTGCGGTCGTATACTCGGGATTATTGGCAATCATCTCGCCGTCGGCAATCAGATCTTTCCGGACGGAAGCATAACGAACATCCATCTTGAAACGTTCGCTGAGGGCTTCACGCATGTTCTTCAGAGCGGCTCCGTTGCCGGCAATCACGATGCTGTAACCGGGATCTTTCGCCACTCCCGCATCTTCCATGCGGGCGTATATGTTTTCGATGATCTCACGGCTGCGGACTTCCACCACCATATTGATATCCGAAAGTTTGATCTCGCTCGAATGCTGTCCGTCGGCCAAGTCTACCGTGACCATCTGCTGTTCGTTATCTTTTTCCCAGATAGCGTTGCCGTAGGTGCGCTTGACACGTTCCGCTTCCTTCTCCGGCATACCCAAGGACATCAAGTCGCGAGTGATCAGATGGCTGCCCAACGGAATAACGTAGAGACCGGCCAGACTGCCATCCTTGTACATCGTGACAGAGGTGACGCCTGCACCGAAGTCGATCAACGCACACCCCTTCAATTTCTCCTGTTCCGTCAGGATCAGGTCTGCCAACGCCAGCGGCGCAACAACAACACCAGCCACATCGAGCTTGATCTGCTCCGCCATGTTCGTGGTTACGGCATGACGAAGAGACGGACGGCCAACGAGCAACTTATAGTGGGCTTCAATACGCGAACACCCCAAACCTATCGGATGGGTTTCCGGCTGGTTGTCGAGATAATAAACGGGAGCGGCTATATCCAGCACGTCCAGCATATCGGGACGATACTGCCGGCATTCCTGATCCAGTTCCTTCAGCACCTCTTCAGTCACCGTACCGCTACCGAGCACTTTCGACACGGCATGGTTAATCGAACGAAGCGACTGGCCTCCCACCCCGACATATATCTTACCGATACGGGAACCGCCCAATTTGTTTTCCAGTTTGCGGATCAACCGCACGATCTTGCCGGCCGCATCTTTTATATTATATACACATCCTCTTCGTATACAGGTATCGGAGTTCTCCACTTCGTAGGCAATGATGGAAAGTGTCCCGGCAGGGCCTTTCGCGCCTACCATGCCGACCATGTGAGAAGAGCCAAGGTCGATGGCCGCTATAAAGTCTGTGTATGCCATATTCTCTATCTTTTAGTACAAACAATCTGATCCTTATATTTTAAACTGATAATGCTGTACTTCTCCCACCCCACCTTCGGGATCGCTTTCTCGTAGAAGAGCCGGAGATTGTCCAGCTTCTCCTCGAAATCAGCAAAGGAGCCCAGTACGATACGATGGTTACCGACCCGCGGAATCAGCTCCACCTCGTTATCAGGATGAACGTAAATCTGTTCTATCTGATTATTCCAGAAATCATTCTCCTGCAAAAATAATGCAAATTTGTATAAGTCGGTTACCGCCAGCTCTTTTTCCACATATCCGCTCACAACCGGAACGTGCGCCACATAACGGCGGCTGACAGGCATCGTGCTTCCCAGATTATCCACATAATAGTTGCCTCTCGGACTTATCACACGCAAGATAGGAATTTTTTGCTCCACTTCCAATTTAATCATGCCGGAAGGAGTCTTGTAAGCTTCCACACGGGCAATCATTTCGTTTTTCAGCAATTCGTTTTCAATCCGGTCGGTGTTGATCTCGTCCATCGGCCTCTTGATCGGGTTCAAGTCAGCCTTCTTGAGGATATGCACCAAATCGCTCTCGCTCACAAAATGCTTGTCAAGGCTGTCCACGACCACTACTTGCAGGTCACGGCACAACTCCTTCTGCCTGCTTTCCCGAAAGAAGAAGGAGACAAACACGATGTAGCAGAACAACAGTGTTGCAACGATTATGGATACGATACGGATCACGATTTATTCTTTTTTATCCAATATTTGTTTTACCGGATCTACCAACAGTTCAATATTGCCGGCTCCGACCATCAGGACGACTTCGAACTTACCGGCTTCGGCAGCCACCACGTCCAACAGTTCCTCCTTGCGGATCAACCGCTTGTCGGCAATGGTCACGGCATCGAAGATAATCTGTGAAGTGACACCCGGTATCGGCTCCTCACGCGCCGGGTAGATATCCAGCAGTATCAGTTCATCCAGGAGCGAGAGGCTGGCGGCAAAGTCGGCGGCAAAGTCACGCGTACGGGTGTAAAGGTGCGGCTGGAAGATACCGGTCACCTTGCGTCCGGCATACAGCTCCTTCACGGAAAGGATACTTGCCTTCAGCTCGGCAGGATGATGGGCATAGTCGTCGATCAGGACGATATTTTCTTTCTTGAGATGGAAGTCGAAACGACGGCGCGGACCGGCAAAGGTCGCCATACCATGCTTGATCTCCTCCGGTGTCACACCGTTCAGCCAGGCAAGGGCGATAGCGGCAACTCCGTTCTCGATGTTTACTTTCACGGGCACGCCCAGCTGTATGTCGGGGATGCGGACATCAGGACCGACAAAGTCGAAGAAGATTTCGCCACCTCCGATGCGGACGTTCTCCGCATAAAAGTCGGGACTTCCAGTTGAGAGTTGAAAGTTGAAAGTTGAAAGTTCTTTTGCGTCGAAAGCGCCGGTATAAGTATAAAACTTCACGCCTTCCTGCAGGCGGGGAGTGACGTTGATGCTTTGTTTCATAAGCAGGCAACCGTCCGGGCGGATCAACGAGGTAAAATGTTCGAAACTTTCACGATAGGCTTCCGGAGTCCCGTAGATATCCAGATGATCGGGATCGGCCGCGGTAATAACGGCCATATAAGGTTTCAACCAATGGAACGAACGGTCGAACTCGTCCGCTTCTATCACGGTCAGGTCACTCTTGTCGGAAAGCATCAGGTTGCTGTCATAGTTCTTCAGGATACCGCCTAAGAAAGCATTGCAATCCACATGAGACTGTTTCAGCAGGTGGGCGACCATCGAAGAGGTCGTTGTCTTGCCGTGCGTACCGGCCACACACAATCCCCGGTTGCAACCAGTGATCTCGCCTAACACACGTGCACGCTTCATCACCTCGAAACCATTCCCCCGGAAATAGCAAAGCTCCGAATGGTCTTCGGGAACGGCAGGAGTATAGACGACCAGTGTCTTTGCCGGATCGGTAAAGTCGTCGGGGATCAGGTCGACATTGTCTTCATAGTGAATGGCGGCTCCTTCATAATTCAACTGCTCCGTCAGACCGGAAGGAGTCTTGTCGTAACCGCCCACCTTCTTTCCTTTCGAAAGGAAATAGCGGATCAAGGCACTCATCCCAATCCCGCCGGCCCCGATAAAATAGACAGCCGTTATGTTGTTTATATCCATATTTTCTTACTCGTTACTATTCTTTGTTACAAAGATACGATCTTCCCACCGTATTTGCCATAAAAGAACGGCATCTTCTTCAGAAAAGGCTATAGCTTTTCTTGTAAAAGACTATAACTTTTTTCACCAGAGGCCATAGCTTTTCCGGCAAAAAGTCATAGGTTTTTCTTTTCGATAATCTTGACGATCTCGTCCACTATGCGTTCCGCGCTCTGGTGCTGGGCCAATGTCGCGATGTTGCGGCCCAAGACACGGAGACGTTCGTCGTCGTGGATGATTTCGAGAGCCTTCGACACCAATTGCTGTTCGGCATCTTTGTCGGCCACCATGACAGCAGCATCTTTACCCACCAATGCCAAAGCATTCTTCGTCTGATGGTCTTCCGCCACATTGGGAGAAGGAACCAGGATCACCGGTTTCTTCAGCAGGCAAAGTTCGGAAATAGAACTGGCGCCTGCACGGGAGATAATCAGATCGGCCGCCGCATAGGCATAGTCCATACGGGTGATGAAGTCCGAGCACCAGATCGGCATTCCCCTGTAAGCCTTCAGATGTTTCAAGGCTTCTTCATGGTAATAGCGTCCGGTTTGCCAGATTACCTGTACGTCGACATCCGAAGCGAAAAGTTTATCCAGATCTCCTTGTATGCTGCGGTTGATCGTCCGTGCACCCAGACTGCCGCCAACCACCAGAATCGTCTTCTTATCCGGGGAGAGGCCGAAGAACTTCAAGGCTTCCTCACGCTTGTCCGACGCCTCTTCCAGATCCTGACGGACCGGATTGCCGGTCACGACGATACGGTCGGCCGGGAAGAACTTCTCCATGCCTTCGTAGGCGACGCATATTTTGCCGGCTTTCTTTGCCAGGAGCTTATTCGTGACACCTGCATAGGAATTCTGCTCCTGTATCAGGGTAGGGATTCCTAAGGAAGCAGCCATCCAGAGCGTCGGTCCGCTGGCATAACCGCCTACCCCCACGGCAATATCGGGTTTGAACTCCCGTATCGTCTTTTTGGCAAGCTTGAGGCTTTTGAGCAAACGGCCTGCGACACGGATGTTATTGGCCAAGTGGGCACGGTCGAAGCCGCTAACCGGCAACCCCACGATGCGATAACCGGCGGCAGGCACTTTCTCCATTTCCATCCGGTCATCAGCTCCCACAAACAGTATTTCCGCCTCCGGAAAACGTTTCCTGAAGGTATTGGCAATGGAGATAGCCGGGAAGATATGCCCTCCGGTTCCACCGCCGCTTATGATGATTCGGTACTGTTTCATATTTTAGTTTCTGTTGTTGTTTCTTCTATTGTCCGCACGGCCTCCAATGGATTCTCTTCACCCACGGGAGCTTTCGCGGTCGCTTCGAACGGTTTGTCCGAAACGGTATCAAGGGTTGCATCCGCGATCCTTTCGCTTTCCGGAAGCGTACCACCTTCGGCAACAGCAGCAGTCCCTTCTTCTTCCGGTGTTTCTTCCTCATTTCCCATATTGGCCCCGAAACGGCTAACGCTCAAGATGATGCCGATATAGGCGCAACTGATTACAGTCGACGTACCTCCCCGGCTGACCAACGGCAAAGGTTGTCCGGTCACCGGTATCAGGTCTACCGCCACCGCCATATTCGTCAAGGCCTGGACGACAACCAACAATCCGCAGCCCAGCACCAGGAATTTAGGAAAGAGCTTATCACATCTACGAGCAATCATCCCCACCCTGACAAGCAAGATGATATACAGGAGCAGGACAAAGACACCCCCGACGATTCCCATCTCTTCTATAATAATGGCATAGATAAAGTCCGAGTAAGCCTGCGGCAGAAAGTCGCGTTGCTGCCCATGTCCGGGGAACTTCCCGAACAGACCGCCACGTGCTAGTGCAATCTTGGCATGCACCACCTGGTAATCGTCACCGTCAATGCTGACAGCTCTTCCCGGTTCAAACTTGACGGCATCCGCCGGATCGGAAAAACGCTCGATACGTGCTTTCCAAGTGTGCACACGATCCGGCATCAAGTCGATCACCTTGTCCGGGGCAAACCGTATAAAACCCACTAACATCAAGACGCCGATGATACCCGCACCGCCCAATCTCAGCAGACGTCCGATGGATATCTGCCCGATGAACATCATCATGAAAGTCACGGCGAACAGCAGGATAGCGGTCGACCCGTTATTGAAGAAGATCAGAAAACAAACACCTCCAACGCCTCCCAAGATGTACCAGAACATCTGTTTATCCGTGAACCAATTCCGCTTGCTCAGGATAAACGCCGTATAACCGATAGCGGCTATCTTGGCTATTTCCGAGGGCTGGAAACGGATTCCGAGAATTTCCAGCCAACGAGGTTCCCCATTTACCACGACACCAACAAAGGGCGTAATGGCCAACAGAACCATCGAGACCGGCAAAAGCAAACTCAACAAGGAATAGAACCTGCACGGTATGTTGTGCATCAACAGTACAAGCACGAAACCTCCCAACAGGAAAGTCGCATGACGTACAATAGGAGCCCAATGATTCGCATTCTTATAAGCAATCGTACTGGTTGCACTGAAGACCTCGATCACCGAGACCAAACACAGGAACATGAAGATCACCCATATCACCCGGTCGCCCTTGAACAGTTTACTTGCTAAGTCCATTTCTTCGTCTTTCTTTACAGGTTACGCACACAAGCCTTGAACTGGTCGCCACGATCCTCATAGCTCTTGAAGAGGTCGAAGCTGGCACAGCAGGGTGACAACAGGACGGTATCTCCCTTTTCGGCCAGCTTATACGCTTTCGCTACGGCTTCTTCCATCGAACGGGCATCCTCGATAACAGGAACCTTCCCGTCGAAGAAACCATGCAGCTTGGCATTGTCCACACCGAGGAATATGAGGGCATGCACCTTTTTCTTCACCAGCTCTTCGATTTCGGAATAATCATTTCCCTTATCCGTTCCACCCAGTATCAAGACCAGCGGAGTGGTCATGCTCTGCAAGGCATACCAGCAGGAGTTTACATTCGTAGCTTTCGAGTCGTTGATATAATCGACTCCGCGCACACGTGCCACTTTCTCCAGGCGATGTTCCACCCCGGTAAAGTCGCTCAGCGAAGCCCGTAAATTCTCATCGTGGATATCCACCAATTTGGATGCGATACCAGAAGCCAGCGAATTATACAGATTATGCGTTCCCGATAATGCCAATAAATCTTCTTCCATTGTAAACGTTCCGTTTGAGGTTTCAATTATTATCTTTTTGTCTTCCGTATAGCCCTTTACGCCGGCTTCGTGAGTTTCGGCGAACGGGTAGAGAGTTGCCTGCGGATGGCGTTTGGCGATTTCGCGGGCAATAATGGGATCGTCGTTCCAGAATATGAAAGCATCTTCAGCCGTCTGGTTCCGGATAATGCGGAATTTGGCATCCACATAGTTCTGCATCTCGTAGTTATAACGATCCAGATGGTCAGGCGTTATATTCAGCAAGATGGCGATGTCCGCCTTGAAGTCGTACATGTTATCGAGCTGGAAACTACTCAGTTCGATCACGTAGACGGCGTGAGGATCTTCAGCCACCTGGAGGGCAAGGCTGTTCCCGACGTTCCCGGCAAGCCCCGCATCCACTCCCGCCTGCCGGAGGATGTGGTAAGTCAGCATGGTCGTCGTCGTCTTGCCATTGCTTCCGGTGATACAGATCATCTTGGCATCCGTGTACCGTCCGGCAAATTCTATCTCGGAGATGATAGGCGTACCTTTCTCCTTCAGTTTCTTTATGATAGGAGCCTTGTCGGGAATCCCCGGACTCTTGATAATCTCGTCGGCATTCAGGATGTCGGCTTCGGTATGCCGGCCCTCTTCCCAACAGATACCGTGGGCATCCAGCATATCCTTATACTTGGGTTTGATGGACGAGAAATCGGAAACGAACACATCGAATCCTTTCGCCTTTGCCAGCACGGCAGCACCTGCGCCACTTTCACCGGCCCCTAAGATAACAATCCTTTTCTTCATTTGATTTATGATTTCTTTATTCATTTATGATTTATGATTTATGATTTATGCGTCGATAATAAATCACAAATTATAAATCATAAATCACTTTACCTCATCTTTAACGTCACAATCGTTATAACTGCCAGGATGATACCGATCAACCAAAACCGGACCACGATCTTCGATTCGGGCACCACGTTAAAAGGTTTCTGTATCAAAGCCTGTATTCCCGCATTACCGGGCTTCTGGAAATGGTGATGAAGGGGAGCCATCTTGAAAATGCGCCGTCCCTCACCGTATTTCTTCTTCGTATATTTGAAATAGAACGTCTGCATAAGGACGGAGAGATTCTCCACCAGGAAGATGCCGCACAAGATCGGGATCAGTAATTCCTTCCGAATAATGATTGCGAATACAGCGATGATACCGCCTAACGTCAAGCTACCCGTATCCCCCATAAACACTTGTGCCGGATAAGCATTGTACCACAAGAATCCGACCGTTGCCCCGATAAAGGCAGCCGCAAACACCACCAGTTCTTCCGCTCCGGGGATGAACATGATATTCAGGAAAGAGGCGAACTCGAAGTGCGACGACATATACGCAAGTATTCCGAGTGCCACCCCGATAATCGCCGAGCTTCCCGCCGCCAGACCATCCAAACCGTCCGTCAGGTTCGCCCCGTTCGACACGGCCGTTACCACGAAGATCACCATCAGGACGAAGACCAGCCAGGCTGCCTCTTCCTTATATTCGCCTGCCCAGTTGACCAACTGCGCATAATCGAAATTGTTGTTCTTCACAAACGGGATCGTCGTCTTGGTCGACTTCTTTTCAACTGCATGGTAGCGGACTTCCTCGATCACATTGTCATGCCGCACTTCCATATTCTCCTTGATCACCACATCCGGACTCATAAAAAGCACCAGGCCGACGATCAACCCCAGACCGATCTGTCCGATAATCTTGAACTTGCCATGCATGCCTTCCTTGTTCTTCCGGAACACCTTGATATAGTCGTCGGCAAATCCCAACGCCCCTAACCAGATGGTCGTCACCAGCATCAGGATCACATAGATATTGGTCAGCTTCGCACAAAGCAAGGTCGGCACCACAATCGCAATGATAATGATGATACCTCCCATCGTCGGCGTCCCTTTCTTACTCATCTGCCCTTCCAGGCCGAGGTTACGCACCGTCTCGCCGATCTGCAACATTTGCAGCTTGTCGATGATACGGCGTCCGATAGCCGTCGAGATGAACAAGGACAGGATCAATGCCTGGGCGGAACGGAATGATACATACTTGAACATACCGGCCCCCGGAAAATCGAGCTGATCCAAATAATTAAACAAATAATACAACATAAAAAACTTCGTTTTTCAGTTGAAAGTTGAGAGTTGAAAGTTAAATACTGCTGAATATAACTTTCACCTTCCACCTTTCAACTCTTAAATATTTCTTTTAACTGTTCCCGGTCATCAAAATGATGCTTCACGCCTTTTACTTCCTGGTAATCTTCATGGCCCTTGCCTGCAACCAGGATCACGTCACCTTTCCTGGCGAGCATAGTGGCTGTTTTGATCGCCTGCGCACGGTCCGTAATGCAGAGCGTATGTTCCATATCGGCAGCATTCAGGCCGGCCACCATATCTTTAATGATCTCATCCGGTTCCTCGAAACGGGGATTGTCGGAGGTCAGGATCAGCTGATCGCTCAACTTGGCTGCCTCCTTCGCCATGATCGGGCGCTTTCCTTTGTCGCGGTTGCCGCCACAGCCAACGACCGTGATCACACGGCCGTTGCCGTTCAACACCTCATGGATGCTGTTGAGCACGTTCGTCAATGCGTCAGGCGTATGGGCATAGTCCACGATTGCCGTATAGCCTTTCGGAGACTGGATCGTCTGGAAACGACCGGAAACCGAATGCAGATCGCTCAACACCACCAACACTTCTTCCGGATCTTTGCCTAACGAAACAGCAGCTCCATACACTGCCAACAGGTTATAGGCATTGAAACGGCCGACAAAGCGTGTCATCACCTCACGCCCGTTAACCAGCATTTCAGTCCCTTCGAAATGGGATTCCAATATCTTTCCTTTGAAATCGGCCAATGTGCGAAGCGAATAGGTCAGCTTCCTGGCAGCCGTATTCTGCAACATGACAAGACCGGCTTTGTCGTCCGCATTCGTAAGTGCGAAAGCCGAAGTAGGCAGATCATCGAAGAATTTCTTCTTGGCTTTCAAGTAATTCTCGACTGTCTTATGATAATCCAAGTGATCACGCGTCAGATTGGTAAAGATACCTCCGTTGAACGACAGGCCGCTGATACGCTTTTGGTCGATCGAATGCGAACTGACTTCCATAAAAGCATACTCGCAACCGGCTTCCACCATCCGAGCCATCAGATTATGAAGGGTGACAGGGTCAGGCGTCGTATGATCAGTCGGGATTGCTTCGCCATCGATATAATTGCAAACGGTAGAGAGTAATCCTACTTTATGCCCCATCTTCCGGAACATCTCGTACAGGAGCGTCGCAATTGTCGTCTTTCCGTTCGTGCCGGTCACTCCAACCAATATCAGATTGTCCGAAGGATTCTCATACCAGGCAGAAAGTGATTTGCCTAAAGCATCCGCCGAATCTTTCACCCGGATAAAAACCGGTTTGCTTTCGGATACCTGTATGTCTTCATCCGAAAGAGCAGGAATTTCCTCGCAAACGATTGCGGCAGCCCCTTTCCCGATCGCGCTTTGGATATAATCATGGCCATCTACGGTCGTACCCCGAACCGCCACAAACAAAAAGCCTTTTTCCACTTTACGGGAATCAGACTGAATACCGGAGATCTCCACGTCGGTGTTTCCTACGACCTCAAGCACTTCCAACGGATGAATAAGTTCTTTTAGTTCCATAGCCTATTTTAATGTTAATGAAACGGTTTGTCCTTTCGAAACCCGTGAACCGGGAGATACGGATTGAGAAGATACCCGCCCCATACCATTCAACGAAGCCCGTAATCCAACGCTTTCCAACAGGTAAACGGCGTCTTTCGCTCCCATGCCAACCACATTCGGCACCAATCCTTCGCGGATAGGGATATCTTTCAGTTCCACATCTTCCCTGCCGTCCTCACGCTTAGCCGTCACCCATTGGGTTTCGATACTGTCGTTATCGGCCTCTATATCGAGTTTGTCCAAAACATATTCCAACGCTCCCCGTTCACCGGCTTTCGGCTGCGGCAACGTCACTGCCAATGAATCCTTTTCCATGTCGCGGATGTCGAATGACATATGGCTGGCATAGACCTTCTCGGCTATCGCCTTCACTACGCCGCCTGACATCGTGCCCCCCGAAGGATAGCCGTTGCGCGGCTGACGGATCACGACGATGCAGGAATATTTCGGTTCGTCGGCCGGGAAATAGCCGCAGAAGGCGACCTGGTGGCCAGCCTGGCGGTAAACACCTCCCGAAGCGATCTGGGCCGTACCGGTTTTACCGGCAATACGGACAAAGTCAGAATGGACAGCCTTGCCGGTTCCTTTTTCCACTACGCCTAACAACATATCCTTTATCATATTCAGCGTACGCTCCGAGCAAATGGATTCCCGGATCACTTCAGTAGAGAAGCTCTGCACGGTCTTGCCGTTGTGCATGATTTCTTTTGTAAAGATCGGACGCACCATCTTACCGTTGTTGGCAATCGCATTATAGAAGGCAAGCGTATAAATCGGCGGGATCTGAGTCTCATACCCGAAAGACATCCACGGCAGAGCAGTCTTCGACCAGTAGCGCACAGTGTCGTCCGGCCGGCGGATTTTAGCACGGCCCGCTCCAGGGATTTCCAGACGGAGGTCTTCATTCAAACCGATACGGTAAAGCCCTTCCACATACTTAGTCGGATTCTTTTCATATCCTTTCAGGATCGTCTTGGCCACCCCGATATTGGAGGAATACCAAATAGCCTGTTCCACCGAAATACGGCCGTAACCGCCTTTATGGTTATTATGATCCGTCATACGGGCTCCTTTATACATATAGATACCGTTGCCGACATCGACCGTATCGCCGGGCTGGCAGACACCATCTTCAAGCGCCACCATGATGGAGGCGACTTTAAAGGTCGAACCGGGTTCCGTTTCGTCTGCCACGGCATGGTTGGTATCCTCGCCGTAGACGCCTTCACGAATACGCCCCATGTTGGTAATGGCTTTCACCTCGCCTGTCGCGACTTCCATGACGACAGCCGTACCCGATGCAGCGTCGATCTTTTTCAGCATGTCGAGCAACGACTTCTCGGCTATATCCTGGATATTGATGTCGATCGTCGTGCGGATATCCATTCCTTCCACCGGATCGACCTCTACGACATTCGTCCATCCTCCACCGAGACGACGTACGGAATTCAGGCCGGCTACGCCGTGGAGCAAAGTATCGTATTGCAATTCCAGACCGTTCTTTCCCTTTGTCAGTCCTGTTTTAGGATCGATATCGCGGAACGTGTCGCCGATCGTACGGGAGGCCAATGTCCCGAACGGCTTCTGCCGTTCGACCATCTCCCGCGTGTAGAAGCCGCTCTTGAACCGTCCCAAACGGAAGAACGGGAATTTCTTTATTTCCTTCAAGTCGGAATAGGAAACTTTACCGTCACAAACGGGGAACTGGCGGCTTTTCTTCTTCAGACCATTCAGCAGGTAATTCTTATATCCGACAGGCGTCCTGTCTTTCAATTTGCGGGAAAGGTAAAAAGAAAGGGAGTCGATCCCGTTATGTTTACTTTTCAGAAGCGTATCCAAGCTGTTCCACTTCTTGGTCGGATGGGTATAGCAGTCTGCGTTGAAATCGATATACAGATAAAAGCAAGGCACACTGGTCGCCATCAGCTTGCCGTCGGAAGAATAGATATTTCCACGGCTGGGATAGATCAGGCGGTTCGGACGCTTCTGGCTCTCGGCCACCTTCATCCAAGTCTCCCTTTCCACAAAAGCCGTATCGAAGGCACGCACCAAGATGCCTATTGCTACCAATCCGAGCAACAGCACGATAAAGAAGTAACAGAATAAAATCCGGTTACTCTTAGGAGCTTGTTCTTTTGATCCGATCTCTTCTTCAGCCATCTTTTACTTATACAATTCATACGGCGGATTCTTCGCCGCTTCCAATTCTATACCCTGTTCTTCTATCAACAGTTCAATCTGCGACTGACGGCTGTTGCCTGTCAATTCCGAAGAAATGGACAGCGCCTCGAACCGCACATCGCGCAATTGCTGTTGTAAGCGGTCGATTTCACGCAACCGCTGCATACAGACATATCGGTTACCGATAAATATGAATATCAGTACGACAACAAGCACGATCATCTTCGTATGCCTGACAATGAAATCCTCTTTCAGGATCCCCCCCCCCAATATATACAAAAAAGAAAAACGATTCTCCTTCTTCTTTTCCTTCTGTTTCGTTTCCATTGCCATACTTTTTCTGTTGAAAGTTATCAGACTCTATTATCCAACTCCGCAATTCTTAGCTTGGCACTCCGGGAGCGGGGATTCCGTTCGATCTCCTCGTCCGACGGAACAATCACCTTATTGTTTACCAGGCGAAACGGAGATCTTATATTTCCAAAGAAGTCCTGCTCCGCCTTTCCTTCAAAGTTACCCGTCTTCAGGAAGTTCTTCACCAACCTGTCTTCCAAAGAATGGTAGGTGATGACAACCAGACGTCCGCCGGGTTTCAACACTTGCAGCGTCTGTTGCAACATCTCGCGCAAGGCACGCATTTCATCATTCACCTCGATACGCAAGGCCTGAAATACCTGAGCCAGGAATTTCTTCTCCTTATCTTTTCCCGTAAAGGGCTTTATCACTTCCAAAAAGTCGGCGATCGTTTCTATCTTCTTTATTTCGCGGCTGCGCACCAAGACGGAGGCCAGCTTGCGTGCCACTTTCAATTCTCCGTAAAGATAGAACAAGTCTGCCAACTGTTCTTCCGTATATGTATTAACAATATCCGCCGCAGTTTGTCCAGCCCGTGTATTCATCCTCATATCCAACGCTCCGTCGAAACGGAAAGAGAACCCGCGATCCTTGTCATCAAAATGATGGGAAGAAACGCCCAAGTCGGCCAACAACCCATCGACCTCACCCGCTACACCATGATAACGCATGAAGTTATATAAGTAACGAAAATTACTGCGGACAAATACAAAACGGGAATCCGCCGGAATGTTTTTCTCCGCATCGGCATCTTGATCAAATCCATAAAGCTCCCCTTCGTCATTCAGCCGGTTCAAGATTTCACGCGAATGCCCTCCACCTCCGAAGGTAACATCGACATACACTCCGGATGGTTGAATGTCCAGTCCTTCCAAACTTTCATGAAGCATTACCGGCACATGATAACAGACTTCTTTTTCTTCCATTTCTTCGCTACTTCATGTTAAACTTTTCCTTAAAATAAGGGCCTGTAGTTGGTTGATTTGCACATACATCACCCTATTGGAGGGTAAAAGTACACATTTCCTAATTTAACCGCCAAGAAATATATGGGAAAAGTAACAAAAAGTTATCAACAGGTCGGAAAAACATTCACATTCTGACACCCCTAAACCCTGTCAGAATCGCGTATTTGGACGATTATACAGGGTTATTTTCAAATATCGCATTCTCCGGAAGATAAGCAGCTCCGACTTCTTCAAATTCCCCCAATCATACCACTCGTATATATGCACAAAAAGCCTCTCCGATATTTCTACCGGAAAGGCTTATTTGTTTTCTGCCCTCTTTTCTCACGAGAAGAGGAGCAATCGATTTATTTAATTAATAAATGCATCGAACTTATTTAACGATAGCCTTAACAGCTTCTTCGCCTTCAACAGCTACTACAACTACACCCTGAGGAGCAGCGATTGTAGCATTGTCAGAAGTGATAACTGTGTTAGCAACTGTCTGGCCTAAGATGTTAGTGATAACAACTTTCTTGCCTTCAGCACCAACTACCTGAACGTTTCCGTTACCAGCAATCACTGTTACTTCTGATGTTGTAATAGTTTCGTTATCTGTAGCCAACTGATCGTTTTCTTTATTCTCAACATTGAAAACCAAAGCACCATCACCACCAGTCTTAGCATTAGCGAATGTAGATTTATCATCTGTCAAAACTACACAACCATTCTGAATCTTCAGCCATGCAGCTTTTTCTGTAGGAGCGATAGATTCATTAACGGTAGTTGCAGAATTCGGCCAAATGTTCGATTCGAACAAGAATGAGTTTTCAGGACCTTCTTCTGTTACATTGTTAGCCTTTTCAGGATGTACATAACGGAATGACCATACGTAGTTCTTATGAACATCTTCAGTCAACAGATTCTTGATAGCAGGCAGACCCTTAGCCACAACAGAATCATTATAAGCTTGCAGAGTTGCAAAGTTTACTTTGTCGTTAGCCACGCTTCTATATTGAGCCGGCAAGATCCACAATGTATCAGCAACACGGATACCTTCAACGAAACCAACGCGAGTATAACCACCAGCTACGTCTGCATACGGTTTGTCTTGACCATAAACTGCAACAGAATCCTGGAAGCTTACCATATATTTAGCTCTTTCGAATCCTGGGATAGCCGGATGAGCATGCTTACAAGCCATAGGATCGTCTGTAATCTGTCCGTCAGGTGTAATATGCGGACCATCTTCAGTACAAGGAGTTCCTTCGATACCTGCAAAATCATTATGAGCAACAGAAATCAGGTACTGAGGTTTGATATAGCCACGTCCACGAACTACCCAAGTTGTATCAATCTGGAATGCCAAGCCTGTTGCTTTGTCTGCAGTCCACATACCAACATAGTTAACGAATTCGTCTGTCAAGCCACCTTCCTTATTATTTTCGTCCATCAGATATTCATGACGTACGTTTTCATAGAATCTCAAAGTATCACGGCCATCAGCTTCACCAAGATTTGCATTATTGAAACGACGATACAACGGAGTCTTATCAGGATTGATTGCAAATGCAGAAGTTCTAGTTTCTTCCAGTGGTTGTACCTTAACTGTTGCATCCAGAATATCATCCGTTACACCAGCTTTAACATTTGAAATTGTATCACTATTAGCCTTCACAATTGCATAATAGCATTCACTTTCATAATGGTTATTTTCTTTCAAGAAGAAATAATCGATAGGATCAGCGTAAGCTGACATTGCATACTTGTCTTCCTTAGCTTCGTCCATATAAGCATCTTTCAATGAGATTGCATATTCTGTTCTACGCAACTGTTTGATGCCAACACGTTTTGCAACATCCGCCGTTACTGTATAACCATAATCAGCAATTTCGTCTTCAATCAGACGGAATGCATCTTTACCGTTCAATACATTCAGCAAAGAATCTTTACCAGCACCCTTAGCTAAATACTTGCTGTTTTCGCCTGTTGCATACGGATGCAGATATTTGAATGTATATTCATCCAATAAGAACTTAGCGTCCGGGATATTCTTATAACCTAACAGTGAATCCTGATAAGCTTCAGCGATCAAAGCTGCATTACCCTTAACACCTTCGGCATCTTTTACTTGTACAAAGATCAAAGAGTCCGTTGCCTTGATATCAATATCAGTAGCAGCAGAAGTATACATATATTTAGCACCTTCATTCAACATCAGTTGAACTGTAGCAGACAATTCGGTTGCGAACTCACGGTTTGTGATAGTAACAGGAGAATAAGCCTTTACCTTATCAGCCGTGTTCTTTTTCAACACAACCCACTGATAAGCCGGCATATGAGCTGTCAACTGTTCGTCAGCCTTCACTGTTACCCAAGTAGCTTCGCCACCATTTACATGGATCGGAGAAGCCAAATATTGCCCCTTCTGATTCATGATGAAATACAAACCGTCCTCAACAGAAGTACGACCGTTGTAAACGGCTTCACAGCCTTTATAACCCAAAGAAATATCAGTTTCCTTCTTGTCATAGATAGTTACAATACGTACTTTATCTTTGATCAAATCCTGAACAGTTACAAAGTTGTTCTCACCTTTCGTACCAGCAGCTGTAGGAAGCACAGTTGCAGCAGCATCATCAATCCAATCAGAACCATTAGTAGCAGTTTTCGGATCATAATCCATTGCAGATTTAACCTGGATTACCAAGCTATCTTTTGAAGGATAGTAAGAGAATGCGAACTTATACTGATCTGAAAGACCTGTTACTTTGGAAATAGAGTCTGCAGCAGAAGTCGGCTTTGTAGCAGCAGTACTTGCCTGACGTTTAGCATAGCTCAGATCAGACCACTTGAATGCACGGAATCTCTCACCGCTTTCGTTAACGATAGCAGTATCAACACGCAGATAAGAACTATCTGCCGTCAACACAAATACATAATCATTATCACTAGAAATAGCTTCAGCCAAGAATTTGCCAGCATTCTTTCCATTGAACGGGTTGGCGACAGCAACCTTTTCGCCCTGTTCATCCGGTGTAAATGTCAAAGCAACCCCCTTATCCGCAGCTTGCAACCCCAAAATTGTATTGATTTCAGGAGCCTGCAAACGAATCATATCGGCTTCTTGAAGAATAAACGTCGTTAATTCAGAACCAGCAGCTGCATCTTTATAAGCATCAGCTGCACCTAACTTCTTCACTTGAATATTTGTTCCGTCAGCAACCAAACCGATTACAGAGTCAGCTTTAAAATAAGAATACAATGTCTTACCTGCTTGTTCTGCTGCCGGAATAGATGTATACTGGTTCAAGTATGCCCAACCAGAGATTTCACCACCGACACGAGTAGAATCATTTGCCGTTTCTACGTCCGTATAAGAAGGCGTTTTTTCAGCCAAACCTTCCAACAGAGTACCAGCATACTGGATATCCAGACGCTGACCGGTAGCTTTGTTTGTAAAATCAAAGATAGGAGCTTTACCGTAACCTTCTTCAGTTACTTCAACACACCACAATGTACTTGCTAAATTTGCAGATTCAGTAGTTGCTTCCAATTTCAAAGCACCTTCCGGAGTCATCGCTAACACTCCACCAGCAGCTTTCAATTGATACAAGCCATTACCCGTTTTCTGCAAAGATGTTACAGGATTCCCTGCATTAGCAGACATCGCACCTAACAATGCAACCCCTGCCAAAAGAGTAGAAAACTTTTTGTTCATAATCAAATAATTTAATATTAATACTAAAGTGTAAATAAATCAATCAAATAACACGTACGTCTTCTAAATCTTATAATCAAATACCATTGCGTACGATTTTCTCTTGGCAAAAATACGCATAACTTTTCAACCGACAATCCTTTTCCTTAATATTTTTTCCTTTTCTATATTCTTTCTTATCAACAAGATAAGCTATCCTGTACGAAAATGCTTATTTACGAGACAAACTCTGATATTTATAGAGAAACTACCCCAAAGCCCTACATATCTAAAATTAATGTACATGCGTACATTAAATATATAAACAAAATCGATCTCTACATAATATAACGGAAACAACTGTCATACCTATATATTATGTCACCAATCCTCACACAAGAAACATGATGCTATGACGGTCGTTTCTAATTTACCATCGAAGTTCACATATTGGCAGATATGAATCATTTCAGCTTCACCCACCCTTGAAACCTTTTGATTATCATATCATACAAAGGTGAAGACAGACATCCGGACTGCCTTCACCTCAAAAATTTGCCTTCACCCTGTCTCGTCCTGATTTGGGTTGACCATGCCTCCCCGGTTTCACATCCACACATTTAAGTAAAAAACAAGGAGGCTACAATATCAATTAATCAACAAATACACAGGCATTAACAGCTATTACTACCACTCCTTTCCTTTTCGCCCTTAGTCGAAAAGGTTTTTGACCAGTGTCAAAAGGGCTTTTGACCAAGGGCGAAAAGGTTTTCGACTAAAGGCAAAAGGTCTATGAGCAGGCTGTTTGACAACAGTAGCATGGCGATTGTCACTTAAATAGAACCTTCCGGAGCCCGACTTTATCCCTGATGGAGGCAGACGTAAGCGGTGAAGGCACTTTTAGTACCTGCATTCACCCGCTAAAGCACAAACAGTCATACTATTGTATGTTGAAGTAAAGGCAGTTTGATTCAGTTCTCAGAACCAAGCCTTCTGCGTACAAATAATGAGAGATTGAGAAATGAACACCCCTTACAAAGACAAAGCTATTTCTTCGCTTAAGCCGGTACACTTTACTATGGTAGCAACGTCTACACCCGTATCTTTCATCCTCGAAGCGACTTGACGCATGCCTTCGGCAAGACCTTCGGCTTTTCCCTCTATTCTCCCTTCTAATTTGGCCGTGTCGATCACATCGTTCTGGATCATGATGGCGTCGAGATGGCGGTCGTAGATAAGGCGTTCCTGAGGGGACATGGAGTAGTATTTCAACTTCTCGCGGGCTTCCTTCAGACCCGGTGCAGTCGTATCGGGACGGATCGTGCCGTCTTTCAGGTATTCGATCCATTCGTCCAAAGGGGTGAGTGCCACTTTGTCGAACTCGTTTACACGGACCAGGATATATTCGGGGAAGATTTCAGCGGGAAGATGCGAGACGATCACATCACGTTCACGCGTGTTGACACGCAGATAGTCACCCGTATGTACACCGACGAAATGATTTTGGCCGTGATAGATATAGTCTGTCCCGATACCAATATCGAAATAAAGGATGCTGATGGAGTAGACTTTCTTGATTTTCCCATACCCTTCGCCAATCGAGATATGTTCGGTGATGGCTTTGGCTACGCCGTAGAGGATGCGTTCCAAATAATGCAGTTCGCGTGTATTCTGGATTTCGACGAGGATGATTTCGCCTTTACTGTTCAAGGCTTTGATGTCGACGCGGTTGAACTTGTCGTCGGCGCTTTCCTGGTTGCCTTCGCTTTCGAGGATTTCGACGATCTTGATTTCTTCGTTCAGCATGACGGTCAGGAAACCGTCGAGCACATCGAAATTGGCCTTCTGGCGCAACAGACGCTTAATGGCCCAATCGAAGCGAATATACCTGTCCTGCAACTTTTTTCTTTCCATCTCTTCCATGATTTTCAAATCCGACCCTTCCTTTTTCATAGTTACTGTTTTATTAGTTCATCCACAAATATACATATTATTTATGAACGGGCAACGAACCGCAATTTTTTTGTAATATCTTATCTTTCAATGATTATCGGGTAAGCCATTTCTTCCCCAGATAGTGGACAGGATACCAGGCGGCAAGGAAGCCGATGGAAAGGACGGTTATAAAGACAATAAGGATATCACCGGCTTCGACACGGACCGGATAGGCATCGATAATAAAGGAGCCGGCTGCCTGACCTAATTTGATAATACCCAACTCCTGTTGCAACAAACAAAGGGCCAATCCGATAACGATACCGATCAAAGCGCCGAGCCCGGAAATCATCCAACCCTCGAAAAGGAAAATACGACGAATCAGACGGTCGTCCGCACCCATATTCCGCAACGTACGGACATCCTCTTTCTTTTCTATCATCAGCATGGAAAGCGAACCGATCACATTAAACAGAGCCAGGATCAGAATGAAACACAGGATCAGAAAGATCATCCACTTCTCCCCCTGCATCATCCGGAAAGAGGCTTCCTGCTGTTCATAGCGGTCCTTGACCGAGAAATCATCACCTAAGAGTGATTTTATACGGCTTTTGACCGAATTGATGTCTGCACCGGGAACCAATGACAACTCTATCGCCGAGACTTCCTTTTCATAATCGAACAAAGAGCGGACCATCGGCAAAGGCAGCAGGACGAAATTCTCGTCATACATCTGCTGGTTAGTGGCATATACGCCGCCGACAAAAGCATATTCCAAATTCAAGGAGGCGACAGGGTTGGCGAGATTGACTTTCTCATTCCTCTTGGGAGCGTAAATTTCCAAAGGATCGGCATAATTAGGGCGCACCCCCAAAGAAAAAGCCGTTCCGACACCCAAGTTGGCGTAATTGGCCACTTCGTCGGACAGGACAAAGGAACCTTCCCGGCTATCGACTAAAATACTGTCTATCCGCGTCAGACGGCCGAAAGTATCATCTACACCTTTGACCGTCGCGGTAATCTGGCGATCCCGATAGCGGACCTGCGCATTGTCCTGGAGCACTTCGCAAAACAAAGCGACCTCAGGCAACTCCTTCACTTCCCGGACAGCCGGAAGAGTCGGATCGAACACCTTTCCATGTACAGGCTGAATCTTCAGCTCCGGATCGAAATTGCCGAGCATCGAAGAAACCAGCCCGACAAACCCGTTCAATACAGACAGCGCACACACCAAGGCCATTGTAGCGACCACCACCCCACAGACAGATACCATCGAAATAATATTGATGGCATTGTGGGATTTCTTCGAGAAAAGGTAACGCCGGGCTATATAAAACGGGAAGTTCAACGCGGTATTCTTTTACTTTTTCAACAGATTATCAATATTTTCGATATAATCCAGGGAATCGTCGATAAAGAATGTCAGTTCAGGAATCTTGCGGACCTGTTTCCGGATGCGCTGTCCGAGATCAAAGCGGATGGCTTTCGTATTCGCCCGGATATTCTCAAGCATTTCCTTCGACTTGTCGGACGGGAAGATACTCAGGTAAGCACGTGCCACACTCAAATCGGGGCTTACACGTACCACACTGACAGAGATCAGGATACCATGCATAGCCTGTGTCTGTTTCTGAAAGATATCACTCAGCTCCTTTTGCAGGAGACGCTCTATTTTACTTAATCTTGTACTTTCCATAATTTCTTGCTTTTTTATTTTTTCCAGATCATCGTGAGGCCGTCACGCAAAGGTAAGATAACTTTTTCAATACGCGGGTCTTCTTTGATTTTATCATTAAAACTAAGAATACCGAGTGTTTGTTTATCCTTAGGATGCTCCTCCACCACATGACCGTCCCACAACGTGTTGTCGGCAAGAATCAAGCCGCCGGCACGCACCATCGGGAAAACAAGGTCGAAGTATTCCGAATACAACCGCTTGTCGGCATCGATAAAAACAAGGTCGAAGGTTTCACCGAGCGCCGGGATAATATCGAGGGCATCGCCGAAATGCACCCGTATCTTATCCTGATGGGGCGACTGTTTCAGGTATTTCATGATGAAGTCTTCCATTTCGTCGTTGATCTCAAGCGTATGGATCAAAGCCCCTTCTTCCAGCCCTTCCGCCATACAAAGAGTAGCATATCCTGTATAAGTACCGATCTCAAGCACACGGCGGGGACGAAGCATCCGGCAAAACATCTTCAATATCCGCCCTTGCAGATGCCCCGACAGCATTCGCGGACGAAGCAGGTTCACATTCGCATCCCGGTTCAGGGCCGAGAGCAGTGCACCTTCTTCGTCACTATGAGAAAGGATATATTCGTCTATTGTCATCTTCATGATTTATGATTTATGATTTATGATTTATGATTTGCTTGCTGGGATATTAATCATAAATCATAAACCATAAATCTTTGTTTATTCCTTAAACGTCGGCAACTGATAATTACTTCCGGCGTCCAATACCTTCCCTACATTATTAATTTCAAGGAAGCTCGTACCGCCACCTTCACCGAAACTGCCGCTCAGGTAAGCCACCATGTCGTTACGGGTGATGCGTCCGCTTTTGATCAGCTCGTTCAGCGCATCATAGAAATAGCCGCGGCGACTGTCGTTATAAGGCTGGTGAACAGCCCAGACACCGTAAGAAAGGGACAGCATACGCATGACACGGGGATTGTAGCAGATCGAGAACACGGTGGAAGTACCGCGGAATGCAGCCAAGTAACGAGCCGTACGGCCGGTATAGCTATCTGTAATAATAGCTTTTACATGCAGTTTGGAAGATGATTTCACAGCCTGCTTTGCAAGGAAAGACGTAACATCCAAGTCGTTACCCTCGATAGGGACACGGATATCATTGGCTGCAAGTTTCGTCTTTTCTGCTTCACGGGCTACCTTCGTCATCGTCTGGACAGCTTCGACAGGGTATTTTCCGTAGGCTGTTTCACCGCTCAACATCAAGGCATCCGTGCGGTAATAGATCGCATTGGCGATATCCGTCACTTCGGCACGCGTAGGACGCGGGTTGCTGATCATGGAGTGAAGCATTTGGGTAGCCACGATAACCGGTTTCTTTACTTCCACGCATTTACGGATCAACACACGCTGGATACCCGGAATCTTTTCGGCTGGTACTTCGATACCCAGGTCACCACGGGCAATCATGATACCGTAGGCAACTTCGAGGATCTCGTCGATGTTGTCGACACCCTCTTGGTTTTCGATCTTCGCAATGATCTTGATCGGGCTGTTATGTTCGTCCAGAATGCGCTGGATATCCATTACATCCTGCTTGTTTCGGACAAATGAGTGAGCGATAAAATCCAGATCGTTTTCAATCGCCCACAGGATATTTTTACGGTCTTTCTCTGTCAAGGAAGGCAGATTGATACGTACACCCGGCACGTTCACGCTCTTACGGCTTCCCAAGGTCGCGTCGTTCTCCACTTCGCAAACCAGAAAATCGTCTTTCTTATCGATTACTTTCAGTTCCAAATCCCCGTCATCGATCAAGATATCGCTGCCGACGGTCAGGTCATTGACAAAATTCCGGTATGAGACACAAATACAATCATGCGAAGTCTCCCCTTCCGGGTTTCCCACGATCTTAACCATTTCCCCGGTCTTGAACTCGATGGGAGCCTGCGCAGCAGTCGTACGCACTTCGGGCCCTTTAGTATCCATCAAAATTCCGATACGGTTGGAAACCGTACGGACGTTATTAACGACTCTGGTCAAACCTTCTTCCGCCATGTGAGCCGTATTGAGGCGCACGACATTCATTCCAGCCTTGTATAACGCGTCGATAAACTCGACCTCACAACGCTGGTCGGAAACTGTAGCAACAATCTTCGTATGCTTTAACATATAACCCTTTTTTAAAATTGACAATTGACAATTGACAATTGACAATTGACAATTTTAAAAACAGCCAATCCTCAACTCCAAGAGCCAAACCTTTATTAAACTTCTTTTTACCTAAACAAATTTCTATCTCTTCCTAATTGTCAATTATCCATTGCCAATTGAAGCACCGCTTCCACCGCCAAACGGTACGAATCCAGCCCGAACCCTAAGATCACCCCCTTGCAAGCGGCTGAAATCATGGACACATGACGGAAAGATTCACGGGCGTGTACGTTTGAAATATGTACCTCCACAACCGGAGTCGTTACAGCTTTTATTGCATCGTGGAGGGCAATGGATGTATGCGTATAAGCGCCTGCATTCATAATGATCCCGTCGTAATCGAAGCCGACTTCATGGATCTTGTTTATCATCTCACCTTCCACGTTACTCTGAAAATAAGCAATCTCACATTGTGGATACTTGGCACGCAACTCACTCAGATAGCCTTCAAACGAAGCATTTCCGTACACTGTCGGTTCACGCTTGCCTAACAGATTAAGATTGGGGCCGTTGATAATCTGAATTTTCTTCATTTTGCCGTAATTTATTACCTTTGCCCTGTCTTTTACGGACAGGAAATATCCGGCAAAGATAGTAAAGATTTATGATTTATAATTTATGAATTATGAATTGGTGCTAAGTCATTACGGTAAAATCCATTACATAAGCAGATTTTACCAGACGAACCTTCAGCTCCTCATACTTCCCCGTAAATCATAAATCATAATTCATAAATCACAATTCGTTTCATGCACCGAGAGAATGACAAAATAGAACGATACAAAACATACCTCCGTCTGGAAAAAGCGCTTTCGGCCAACTCTATAGACGCTTACCTGACGGATCTCGACAAACTGACAAACTTCGTCGAAAGCGAAGGCAAGAAGTATGCGGATGTCACATATGACGACCTGCAACAGTTTGTTGCCCGCCTACATGATATCGGCATCCACCCACGTTCACAGGCAAGGATCATTTCAGGGATCAAATCTTTCTACCGGTTCCTGTTCCTGGACGATTATATAACAACTGATCCGACCGAATTGTTAGAATCGCCCAAGATCGGACTGAAACTTCCTGAAGTCCTAACTGTCAACGAGATTAACAGCATCCTGGACACGATCGACCTGACATTGCCGGAGGGGCAACGGAACCGGGCGATGCTCGAAGTCTTGTATAGCTGCGGACTGCGCGTGTCGGAGTTGGTTTCACTACGCTTCACGGATGTTTATTTCGACGAAGGATTCATCAAGGTGGAAGGGAAAGGGAGCAAGCAACGCCTGGTCCCCATCTCGGAGACAGCGATCAAGGAGATCAAGAACTACCTGTATGACCGCAACCATGTCGCGGTGAAAAAGGGATTCGAAGACATCCTGTTCCTGAGCCGGCGAGGAACGGCTCTGTCGCGGATCATGGTTTTTCATATCATCAAGCAGCAAACAGAAATGGCCGGTATCAAAAAGAACGTGAGCCCGCATACGTTCCGCCATTCCTTCGCCACCCACCTGTTGGAAGGGGGAGCCAACTTGCTTGCTATCCAGGAGATGCTGGGACATGAAAAGATTACCACCACCGAAATCTATACGCATATCGACCGCCAGTTCCTGCGGAAAGAGATACTGGAACATCATCCACGTAGCAAGCCGCGGGATTAGAACAGCCGTTCCATGCGTTCGATCAGCTCATCGCCCAAAGCCTTTTTGACAACAATATGCTCTTTGACTGCCGTGACAAAGGGATTGCTCTCGAATGCACCGCGCACACCTTCGAAATCTTCCTGCTTCTCTTTATCCGAACCATCCACACCGAAACCGGTCATGAAAGTAAGGGAGAATTCTTTCTTCGCATCTTTATAAAGCAGGTTATCCAATCCGATCACCGAGTCCTGCCAGCGGCGGACAAGATCGACGATCTGTGCTGCCGATATTGATGACAGGTTCACACCATAATACTCTTCCAGCATATCATACGCCCATGTCCATTCCATATCATAATAATTGGAATGCATGGCTGCAAAGAACTCTTCTATCGCCTCAAGCGAAGTTATCTCGCCTTCTTCAACTTTCTCGATCAACCTGTCCAATTCTTCACGAGGAAGGATCAACCCGGAAAGATCCAGCCATTCCCCACGACCAGCTGAAGAAGTCGGTTTCAACTGTGACCAGACTTCTTCCATAGAACAGAAATCCGTTCCTTCCAGGCGCTTGATCAAGGAGTTCCCCAAGAATTTATTGATTGCCATACCATAAAGATCGAGGGCCGTACGCAAAGAGGAACCTTTGATACGAGTATTTTGATAATAATAGACTTCGGATGTCTCGCCCACCAACTCTTGCAGGTTCTTCAAGATTCCGACAGCTTTCATCATCTTGTAGATGGTATACGGACTCAGCAAGTTGTAGTTGATCATATCCAGCCGTTGCTGGTCGGTACGCTTATCACGCTTCGGCCATTTCTGCGCATCGCGGATCGTACCGACGCTACGCAGGTTTACACCGGGAACCAAGTAAGTCTCATCGTCTTTCTCTATCAGATAAGAAAAAGGCATGTCCGACGTATCGCTATGATGGTGATGGCGCCCCATTACCAGAGAGAAAGCCCCGACACGCGCAGGCCACAGGATATAGGAGTCACTGGTCGTCTTGGAACCTCTCTCCACAATACCCTGGTGGATGGGGCCCAGCTTATACATATGGTTACTTTGGTTCGAGCCGCTTCCGGCATTCAGAAACGAATACATGCCGGCAATCAGCAGGCTGCTCTTATGCATCGACACAGTAAAAGGTCCTGCAAAGATAGCACAAGCCTCTCCGTTCTCAAAAGCGCAGTTGCTGAACAGAAGTGAATCATGCGCAGAGAAGTTATGCGTCACATGGCACGCCTGCCCGATAAAACAACGGATAATCTTGGCGGCATCGGCAACCACAGCCCCCGAAGAAATGATAAAATCCTCCGCGATAACGCTGTCGCCAATATACACCGGAGCATTCACATTGCTATTGACCGTACCGTTATCGAGACGGGTACAGTTTTCGACCGTTGCATAATCGGCAATCACAGTATTGCGCACAGTCCCTGTATTGATTATTTTCACATGGTTGCCGATAAAACCATAGTTGCCAGTCTGCCGTTCGGCAAAATCGGCAATCATCGCCTGCAAACGCAGTATTAAAGCCGGCCGATGACGATATAAAGCTATCAGATAGGCCAATGATGCGGACAAACCGTTATAAATGGGTACTTCGCGACCTCCCGTTTCATTCAGTACGGACACTTCGACATTGTTCCCGAAAGAGGACCTTCCTTCTACATACATCACGTTCACGTTCTGTATGAAGCAATCATCACCTATGAAATAGTTGGAGATATAATTGTGCACATTTTCAATCAACGTATTATCGCCGATCTTACAATTATGCAAAGTTGCATTCCGGATACCGCTATGTTTCTTCACCCCTCCCGGAAGAGTAAATTCCTTTTCAAAAAGACCCAATGCCACACTCCCTGAAAAATGGACATTACAAACGTGTTCGGCATGAAAAGGGCTGGCAACCTTTATGTTTTCCCAATTATCGGCTGTACAGCCATTCATCTCCAAATCTGCAATTTCTTCCGATAGCAGATGCCTTAAATATCCTTCACTCATTCTTCATCATATTGTTGGAAAAGAAAATCGTTATAAGGGAAACGAGTAATATGAATCTGTTTCACCCGCTCGTACAGCAAGGCTTTGAGTGCATCGATATTCGTCCGTTCCTTGGCTGAGATAAAGATACAATTATCCTGCATCTTATTCATCCAAGTGCGTTTCAACTCGTCCAAATCGATATTCTCACGTGTACGCGGAGTCAGGTCATCTTCATCCTTCGGGACAAAAGTGAAAGCATCGATCTTATTGAACACCATAATCATCGGTTTCTCCGTCTTGTCGATTTCCGATAAGGTGCGGTTTACCACCTCGATCTGTTCTTCAAACGTCGGATGAGAAATATCGACGACATGCACCAACAAGTCCGCTTCACGCACCTCATCCAAAGTCGATTTAAAAGATTCGACCAGTTCGGTCGGTAACTTACGGATAAAGCCGACCGTGTCGGATAGCAGGAAAGGCAGATTGTCGACAATCACCTTTCGGACAGTCGTATCGAGTGTCGCGAACAGTTTGTTCTCGGCAAACACTTCGCTCTTACTAAGCAGGTTCATCAATGTGGACTTTCCGACATTGGTATAACCGACCAGTGCCACGCGGACCATCTTTCCGCGGTTCTTCCGCTGCACGCTTTTCTGCTTATCGATCTCGACCAGGTCCCGTTTCAGCTTGGATATCTTATCCAGGATGATACGCTTATCCGTTTCCAACTGAGTTTCACCCGGCCCACGCATACCGACACCACCACGCTGACGTTCCAAGTGTGTCCACAAACGAGTCAGGCGGGGCAGCATATATTTATATTGCGCCAGTTCCACCTGCGTCTTCGCATGAGCAGTCTGTGCACGACGGGCGAAGATATCCAGGATCAGATTCGTACGGTCCAAAATCTTCACCTGCAACTCTTTCTCGATATTACGCAATTGCTTGGTGGAAAGTTCGTCATCGAATATCACCAACCCGATCTCGTTTTCCACCACATATTCCTTTATCTCCTGCAACTTGCCAGAACCGACAAAGGTCACGGAGTTCGGATAATCCAGTTTCTGATAAAAACGTTTCACAGCTTCGACACCTGCCGTATCGGCCAAAAAAGCCAATTCATCCAGGTATTCCTTCACTTTCTGTTCATTCTGTTCAGGAGTAATCAGTCCTACGAGAACTGCCTTTTCTGTCTGTGCTTCAGATATAATAAATTCTTTCATACGGCAAAGATAGTAAATTCAATTATTTATGTATATTTGTACCCATAATATCAATCCAAAATAGTATTAACTATGAAAAAGGGAGTCATACACTTTGTTCAGTATGTACTTGTAAAGATTTTATTCTTCGGTGCCGCTTATCCTCTCCAGGCACAGGTTTCCAATCCATCCTCATGGGAAAGTTTTGTTGGTAGCGATGAAAATAGGCTTGTTTCGGATACGCTCAGATTGCAGACATTCGGGGATTCAGAATGGGATAATTGGGGATATACGTTAACTGTAAATTCTTCTCTTATCCAAGAGAAACATACGATAAAGATACCTGTCGGTTCCGGAATCATTTTTTCCCCCTTCTCACTTAATAATTATACAAATGTAAAAATCGTATCACATATTGCCGGACTCAAACTAGAACCCGGTGAGTTGTTATTATTTAACGTTCACCGTAATAATTCCGATGAAGTCATAACAGGAAACACTCCTGAACAAGGTAAAGATTACATGGGTTACAGATATCTTACAATCGGAAGCAATCCAAGCTCTTTTGCTATAACGACAAACAAAAAAGTCAATACACAGAATGGATATTATATGACCGATAGCGTTTTTGCTTATGGCGACATCCCTTCATATTCTCTATTCTCTGGTATCGGAAACTGGAACGACACAACCCTTTGGTCGCATCTTCCTCCACTCCGCCACAGGAATGCGCTCATAAAAGGGAATGTAAGTATAACAACAGATACGTATTGCAAAGATATCGCCATTCATTCCGGATCACTGGAGATCAATCCTGGCAGCCTGTTTATCCTACAGAATTTGGACCTATACGAAAACAAAGCCTCTCTCCATTCAGGAGGGACAATACTTCTTTCCGGCCGTATCACCTTCCATAAAACTTTTGAAGAACCCGGCAAATGGTATTTTATCTCATTTCCTTTCGACGTTTATCCGCCTGGCATCGACCTCCACTTCGAACAAAAGGATGCTACGCCTAACGACGGAGGCAACTATTTTTATGTCCAATCCTACAACGGAGACAAGCGGGCATCGTCCAACCAATCTGCCGGGAATTGGGAAGTCGTGCCCATCCGTCCCGATAATGTCCCCCTGTTCGAAAAAAACAAAGGTTACCTGATCGCATTAGACGAGAAAACGACAAACCGAACTTTATCTTTTTCATCTCGACCCGGCGACATCCCCGAAAATTTTGCCAATATAGGAGCTATTGCAATTCCTTTAAATTCCGACAGTTCTTCAGGCAATCAAGAAAACCATGGCTGGTATTTGTGCGGCAATCCATTCCCCGCACTACTTCCATTAACCCAAATCGAAAAAAACAAGGCTTTGGATGGAAATATCTATGTATATGACGGAAACGGTTATAAAACCTATTCCCTTAATAGCAACTATGCCCTCCCTCCTTTCGCCGCCTTCTTTGTAAAAGCATCCTCACCGACCGAGTTGAAAATATCGTCCAACAGCACACCCACAAAAGCAATAAACATAATCCCGACAAACTTCCCTATGAGTAAAAGTATAACCGAACCCCATCCCGACAAACAAAGCACAGAGATAGAGCTCCCCAATACAGAGAATTTCCGTTTTTTCATAAAAGACGGCCAACTACACCTGCAAAATATCCCGGAAGCAGGATATATCAAAGTTTTTAACATGATGGGACACTGCATGTTTCAAAAAAGAATACGACAAGGTTCGCTGGTAGTTCCGTTCACTAATCTCTCTGGAATGTACATTTTACAAATACATTCCGCCAACTATCAAAAATACTATAAAGTGGTCCTTCCATAAATACAACAAAGGCGAAATGTAAAAGTGCTTTATTCTCGCACTTCACATTCCGCCTTTACCCTATAATTCAGTATAATATGAACTATTACAACTTATATTTTTTCTGCTGTACATTCCATCCGCCGACAGTTAATGAAAACTCGCCTTCTGTAACTTTATCCACAGATGTATCAATAAGTACCTGCTTCGTTTCACCTGGCAACAACGAGAAAAAATTATCCGTATAGAACGAAGGGCGAACAGGCTTGCCCGCTTTATCCAGAAATTGAAGTTGCGTAAAGAAAGCAATCCGGGAAGAAGTATTCTTCAACGAAACTTCAATATAATACCGCCCATCAACTTCTTTCGTTTTGTACTTCGTCTGAAGCCGGGCCGTTGGCATATCATTCAGAGATTCAAAACCGGAAGAGGTTGGTCCTGTTAAGATTTCCTTTCCTTCATAAGCGGCATTGGAACGCCAATAGAACGTAGACACTACTTCTTTTCCCTTTTCATCCGACAAACCAAGCCGGATAAAATGCACAGGGGTTATATCTGATGGAAAATCGATTTTAAACAAATCATTCAGCACCTCATCTTCACCGATATCAATCCGTTGAGAGTAAGAAAAGACCTTCTTGCTATTCAAATCATATACATCAGCCTTGACCTTGTAATTTTTAAAAGACCGATAATAATCATTACATACCGAAACCATATTCTTCAAATAATCAAACTGCGCATGTAAAGGCTCCAATGCATTCTGAGTATGATATAGTGAAGCCGTCGGTTCCAACGACCAATCCCACATACGGGCACATACCTGGCGTACCGGACAATTATGATACCAGAATAATAACCCTGAACAATAGCGATCCCCATAGTCCAGCTTATTATAATTCCAAACCTCCCAAATTGTCTTTGAATTCATTGCTCCTACCAACTGGCCTTTTTTAGCAAACTCTTCTATCGACTGCGAGGTTCCGTAATTATTGACAAGATCTTTATACATAGTGGACATTAAATGGAAGCCTCCCCCATCGTGATAATCCCAGACCTCTTTATTGATCGGCCATAAATCTTTCTCATCCATCACCTCCCGTAAAGTTTCAAGGGTCGGCAACGTTGGCGCTCCATACTCTGGGTTAAAACCATCCACACGGCTTCCACGTGGCGAGGCCGTATTCTCATAATGCTGCATCGGATTCACTTGCTTGTAGGGACTGCCATCATGCACACCATCACATTCCGATTGCATCTGATAACCGCGTGTACCATCCAATTTCATAATCAGATCTTTTGCACCCACCACTTCCGTACTTTCATTAGAAGAAACATAATAAGCCAGGGAAGGATGATTCCGTAAACGTTTTACCGTCGATTCCAGATTTGCCAAATAAAGAGCCTGGTCGTGTGGATGTTTCGTATCGCCTGTCAACCAAAATTCCTGCCAAACCAACAGTCCCATTTCGTCACACAATTGGAAAAAGTAGTCGGATTCTGCAATACCGCCTCCCCACATACGCACCAAATTAACGCCGGATTGTTTGGTATAGCGCAATTCTGCATAAGTACGTTCATCCGAATGCCGCAACATTCCTTCCGGTATCCAGTTCGTTCCCCGGATAAAGATCTTCTTGCCATTGACATAAAACTGACGGGATTTGTCTGGTGTATTCTGATCCGATGTAATTTCGCGAATACCAAAACGAGTCTTCAACGAATCCGAAACTTGCCCTTTAACAGAAACTGTCATCTTCAATTCATACAAATCCGGTTTACCTTTAAACAACGGCCACCACAACCGAGGATTATCAATTTTCAACTGCGGAAATTCTTCCGGGGTAAAGACTATTTCACGAGTTTCTCCACGAAAAAGGCTTATCTCTTTTTGAAAAACGAATATTTTCACCTGTTATTTCACCAGCAACGACACATTTGACCGACCCCGTCGTCGGATTAATAACCTCGACAGAGACAGTCTCCTCGGCTTTATCATATCCAGGCTTGGCAAGTTCAGAACGAATAAACGGATTGCGGATCGCAGCTTTGTCAGTAGCATACAACGATATGCTTTTCCAAATGCCGGTATTCCGGTCACGTATACCGTCCAAGAAAGTAAAGTCCCAACCGACAGACATCAGCATCGTCGTGTTCAGCCCTATATTCCCGTCACCACCGTTATGAAATTCTCCTACAGCTCCCCACTGTTTTTGTTTGACGGTTCCAGACATATCGACCGGATAGACTTTTACTGCCAAAGCGTTCGTTTCGCCTACTCGGGCGAACTCTGTTATATCCACATAATCCTGAATAAACATGCCGGAAATATTACTCAGCAAATGACCGTTTACCCAGACTTCCGCCCGATAATTGATCCCGTCCAACTGTAACCAAATGACTTTCCCCTTATAATCAGCAGGAACGATGAAATCGGTACGAAACCAATAAGTATAAAAATCACGTCCGACAACAGACAAATCCGGAATGATATTGCTCGTCAGTTTATTATTCAATCCATAATAAGGTTCGGGATACACTTTGTTATATACGAGAGAATTTAGAACAGTACCCGGAACAATTGCCGGCATCCAGTCACCCGTCTTATATCCGGGCTTCGACACGGCTTCCGCACAGGCTGTAACATCTCCTGCTTTTTTCATTTTCCAAAGGAATGCACCTTGGTGTCCATCTTTTGAATCCAGATAAATCCTATCGGGATTACGATAATAATTCGCATCTTGTCCCCATACAAAGGAACAGCCTACAATACATAAAAATAGAATCAGAACGATTTGCTTCATATTTATTAGCAATAGTCAAATTAAAACTTTAAAACAGAATGTACACAATATTTCATCTACATATATACCCACTATAGGACATAATATACCCGTCTGCCGATTCCTTGTTTAAACTAGAAAATAACAGACGAGTATCCATTTACATCAGATCAACTGACCTACTTCTTTCAATCGTTTCCTCAACTTTTGAATATCAACATTATGTATATCAGGAGATTTGGATTTACAAATCTGACCGGCAGCAACACCAACTGCTTCACCTGTTACAAGCGACGGTGGCATCACACGCAGACTACCATGAGCATAAGAATCCGTCGAGATACAACGTCCTGCAACCATTACATTTTTCAAACCCGCAGGAGTCAGACAACTAAAGGGGATTCCATGAGATTCTCCTTTCTTATAGCGAGGATACACGGTTGCATCCTGTTTATGGACATCAATATAATAACAGTTACGTCCGATACTGTCCTCAAACTCCTTACGAGCGAGCCAATCTTCCAATGTGAATGTATAATCGCATTTTATCCGGCGACTTTCCCTGATTCCCATCAAATTAGCCGTACTTGCCAAAAAAGAAGCACCAAATGACTTTGGTTCAAACTCGACCAATCCTTCATGTAACTGTCTTACCAATTTACGTCCTTTTATCATTGCTTCAGTCAAAGATACTGGATCTGTACTATCAACAGTCACATGACCGGCATTGAATCCTAAGATACCCGGTCCGATTAACTTGTCATTCATGTGCTTATCTTTCACCAATGGGTATTTAGGGTTACCATAAATAGAATGAATCGGACCATCCTTCCGATTAGTATGGACATTCCCTATTAAAGAAAACTCATAAGGGTCGACATTCGACAAGGTAAAGCACAAAGTACCTTCTTGAACGGAACCACTCTCATCTCCTATTACAAAATCAGCACCAGCCCAAGCCGCAAGATCACCATCGCCTGTACAATCAATATATACTTTAGCTTTGTAAGTTGACAATCCTGCTTTATTAGCAACAACTATTGCATCGACAACCCCCTTACGTTTCATTTCGACAGCAGCCATTGTTGTGAAAAAAAGAACAGATACGCCCTCAGAGGTTACCAAATCGTCATACACGACTTTCAGATATTCACCATTTATAGGCACCCAATTATCATAATGAATATGAGGAACACCTTTCTTTGACTCGGAAAAAACCCGTTCCGCAATTCCTTTATAAATAATCTTCTCACCATCCGTAAAAGGGCACCACGCATTCAGTAAGCCAGAAGTCCCCATTCCACCTAAGGCTCCAGTTCCTTCCATTAACAAAGTTTTGGCACCTTCGCGTGCCGCAGCCGTAGCCGCAGCACATCCCGAAGGTCCTCCCCCCACAACTATTACGTCCCACCCATCATATACCGGTATTTTCGATTTTCCCGGCAAACTGTTACTTTGAGGAGTTTCTGCAGCAAAAGATGTTCCCACTGCTACAGATGCCAAACCTAAAGAACTTATGTTTCTGATAAAACTTCTTCTCTTCATATAATACTTAATTTACCATCCCGGAGTTTGCTCTAATAACTTATTTGCATCCAATTCTGTCACAGGTATAGGCAACAGATAATGTTTTTCCTCTACCACAGCACCAATAGTCGGATTCTGCGCCATCATGGCTTCCTTCAATTTATGCGTACGTACCAAATCAAAACGACGTTGTCCTTCAAATGCAAATTCTTTACGACGTTCCAAAAGAATTATATCCAAGAAATCTTCTTTACTCAATCCTAGCTTAATATCAATAGCAGAAGCCTCGTTCATATTAAGTCCAAAAGCCCTACGACGTATGACATTTAAGCACTCATACGCCTCTGCATCAGAAGTATTTATTGCATTCAAGGCTTCCGCACGCATTAGATAGACGTCCGAATAACGCAATATCGGATAATTATTTTCTCCTCCTTGAGATCTTACGGCCAACGGCGAAGGATCCTGAAATTTATTTACATAACAAGGAAACTCATAATTGGAAGACATATTCGGATACTCTTCCTTCGTATAAAGACGCACATTTACATCCCGACGCAAATCACCTTCCTCGTAACATTCATAATGATTACGTGTCACTGGATCATCTCCATATCCGACCCAACCATTTATATTGACAAACGGAGGACGATAATATCCGTTGTAATTACTACCCGACACACCCGGAGTATTCCGCTTATACTGGATTTCAAATATAGATTCCTGTCCATTTTCTTTTTCCACATCAAAATTATCAGCATAATTCTTCCATAATTTATATCCCATCTGCATCACTTCCGACGTCTCCTTCACTACATTCTGATAATCTTCACGGGTCAAATAAACTTTTGCCAACATAGCAGAGGCGGACCCTTTTGTTGCCCGTCCTAAATATCCCTCTGGAAGTTGCCCGATAGCAGGAAGAACAGATTTTGCTTCTTGCAAATCCGAGATAATCTGTTCATAACATTCGTCAACTGTATTCCGGGGAACTTCTAAGCCATCCAACGAAGTGGTTTGCTTCAATACTAAAGGGACTCCTCCATATATGCGAACCAAATTAAAATAGGCCAATGCCGCAGGAACTTAGCTTCTCCGATCAGCCGCTTCCTGACATCATCTCTTATCTGTTCGCTCCCCATATTCGAAATATTTTCTATCGCGAAGTTAGAGCGGTTAACTGCCACATAGTGCTTAATCCAAACGGAGTAAACTAAATTCGTATTCCCATCATACTCAAATTTATCTAAAGCATTTTTGTCCAGGTTAGTCGTCGTGCGCCCACCACTCCACTCGCAATCATCAGTACCCTGACTCTGCAATACTTCCCAAAACTGGTTATAAATATCATTATCGGTAAAAACCGAATACGTTCCATAAACAGCAGCTGTTGCATCCTCTTCGGATTTAAAGAAGTTTTCAGGACTCAGATTAGACTCCGGTATCAGATTCATATCCGTACATGAGTTCATCATGACCGAACTCAATATTATAAATGCTATTTTTTTCATAAACTACTTAGACTCTTTTAGAATTTAACATTCAAACCAAACAATACTGACTTTGCAAACGGATAAGAGAATGCATCATATCCGGCTCCCAGGTTATCCTGACCATATTTGCTGACTTCCGGATTATCACCAGAATAGCTTGTTATCGTAATGAAATTCTGCAAAGAAGCATACACCCGTAATCCCGATACATACTTTGTAAAACTCAAAAATTCAGTAGGCACATTATAACCTAACGTGATATTTTGGAAACGCAGATAAGAACCGTTTTCCACATATTGATTGGAAACACGCATTACAGCCTTTGAACGGAGTGGACGTGGCAACGGAGCATTTTGATTATCAGGCGTCCAATAATTCATCGTTGAAGCAAACATATTTGTTGATCCCTGCATATTCTCCATAGTAACTCTCGTACCGTTATAAACGTCATTTCCGATCGTGAAAATCGTATTTACATTCAAATCAAAATTTTTGTAAGAGAACGTGTTATTGAATCCTCCAAAAAGCTTTGGCTGTGCACAACCGATAATCGTACGATCAAGATCGTTGATCACTCCGTCAGGAACACCATCCGGGCCACTAATATCTTTATAGCGGATATCGCCAGGTTTAGCTGTCGGCTGCGCAGAAGATGCTATGTCATCCGTCGTACTGAAAAGTCCGTCATACACATATCCGTAGAACGTTCCTAAAGGCTGTCCGACCTGTATGATACGCCCCAAATGTATTCCGGTTTCATCCTGGCCTGGCTGACTCGGATAAATAAATGAGACATCACCCAAATCCAATACTTTATTCTTGTTATAAGTAAGGTTCAAACTCGTATTCCAAGTGAAATCACCTTCTATCGGCGTCGCATTGATCGCTAATTCAAAACCTTTATTTTCGACTTCTCCAATATTTTTCAGACCGGAAGAGAAACCTGAAGACCCCGGTACTTTCACTTTCAACAACAGATCACGGGTTTTCTTGTAATAACCATCAATAACTACAGTCAAACGGTTATTAAAGAAGCCGAAATCGATACCGGCATCGAACTGGGCAGTTGTTTCCCACTTCAGGTTCGTATTGGCAACTTGCGACGGATAATAGCCAGTCACCTTATCTCCACCTGCCACATAACCATTCGAACCCAACAAAGCATACGCAGGGTAAGTACCAATTCCATCTTGGTTACCTGTGATACCGAAACTTACACGAGGTTTCAAATTACTAAAGATATTCAAGTCTTTAATAAAAGATTCCTCAGAAGCTCTCCATGCCAAAGCAGCAGAAGGGAAATACCCCCAGCGGTTGTCCGAACCGAAACGGGATGAACCGTCTGCACGGATAGAAGCAGTCAACAAGTATTTATTATTCACTGTGTAGTTAACACGAGCCAGGTAAGAATTCAAAGCCCATTTCTTAACTTCAGATCCAGGAGCCGTATAAGTCGTCCCCGATCCTAAATTATTCATCTGCAAATTATCATTCAAGAAACCATAAGAACCGGCATTAAAACCATCATAGGCCGATTGCTGTTGCGTATATCCGACCATACCCGTAAAAGAGTGTACACCCCATGTATTCGTATAAGTCAGGATATTTTCGTTAATCCACGTATAAGTGTTATTCGAGATTTTCTTGGCTTCTCCATTCTTTTGGCTACCGGAATAAACAGAACGGGGATTATAACTTTTGTTGGTGGCATAATCAATATCAATTCCAAAAGAAGATTTGAACTTCAATCCCTTAATTATATTCCACTCAACAAATGCATTGTTTAATGATCGGAAATTGGTATGCCAATCCACCTTTTCGTTTATAACTCCAACCGGGTTGTCAAATGTAATGACGCCATTATTGTCACTAAACGTATAACTTCCGTCATCTTGCATCACAGGCAAATTCGATGGCGTAGTCAAACGGGACTGCAAAACAGAATTTCCAACACGGTTATTGTCGACTTTCGTCATCGTCAGACTTAATCCCAGATTTATCGTTGAAGAAATCTTATGATCAATATTGGCTCGGAAAGCATATTTTTTCATTTCAGATGCTTTGATTACTCCTTCCTGGTTGAAGTAATTGAAAGAAGTCAAGAAAGTCGTTTTATCATTACCACCGGAAACCGTCAACTGGTAGTTTTGTGTCAGGGCATTCTTATTGGATGTCAAATCCTGCCAATCCGTCGTAGCTGGAGTCAGACTTTCATCATAAATTGCTGCCCCACCGGAATTTACCAATGCCTCATTTGCCAGTTTCTCAAATGAACGGGAATCCAGCAAGTCATATTTCTTATAGATATTCTGAATACCCCAGTAAGCATCAAATGCGACAGAAGTCTTACCGCTTTTACCCTTTTTGGTCGTTACGATAATAACACCATTAGCACCACGGGAGCCGTAAATAGCAGTCGAAGAAGCATCCTTCAAAACTTCTATCGATTCAATATCCGATGTCGGGATTGAATTCAGCGGGCTTAATGCCGTCTGACTTGCATCCGCACTCGGATAAACCGGCATGCCGTCGATGATATACAACGGTTCATTACCGCCGGAAATAGAGTTACCGCCACGGATACGGACGGTGGAGCTTGCACCCGGCATTCCAGAATTCTGTACCATATACAAACCGGAAGTACGTCCTTGCAACATCTGGTCTACGGATTTCACACTGATACCCTGCACCTTGTCTACCTGGATGGAACCGACTGCACCGGTCAAGTCACTTTTCTTTACCGAACCGTAACCGATCACAACCACTTCTTCCAGATTCTGAGTATCTTCGGATAAGATAATCTTCAAAACAGACTGACTGCCTACAGGCACTTCCTTGGTCAGATAACCGATGTAAGACACGACTAACGTTGCAGCAGGCTTGTCCAGTGCCAAAGTAAACTTACCATCGACATCCGTCACCGTTCCGACAGATTCCGAATCTTTTTCGATCACGTTGGCACCAATAATAGGCTCGCCATTGATATCCGTAATCACACCACTGACCATTTTACCCTGCTGTGCAGACAAAGAGATCGTAGTCGTTGTTCCACCTGCGGACAATAATATATACGAACCATCGACAGAGTATTTCACATCCGTTCCGGCGAACAGATTTGCCAAGACTTCCTCCAGAGAGGCTTTCTTCAAATTAACAGACACTTTTCTGTCCACATTCACAAACTTGTTGTAAATAAACAGATAATCAGTTTGTTTCTCAATATCGTTCAACACATTCTCAAGTTCGGTGTTACTTCTTTTGATCGTAACATTTACATTCTGAGAACTGGAGTTTTCTGCATGCATGCAGAAAATGAAAACGAATAATAACAAAGTGGTTATTCTCATGACTCTAAAAAATTGTTTACATCGAGGCCTTTTTACAGAATAAGACATCGACAAAGATTTTTTATTCATATCTTTGGAAATCAAATTTATTAATACAGTTAAATAATTGTGTTAAGTCTATGCCGGTAAGTGTGGGGACACTTACCGGCATTTTTCTCAATAAAAGGTTAACCTTTTTCCTTCATCATAGGCATTATATTTTAAGATTAGACATTACTTTATATAAATAACCGATTCATCTTTGTTCCGTTCAAACGTATACTTAGCATCTTTTTGTAGGATATGCAATGCCTTGTCTATACCGTCCGATATCCGGAATTTACCACTACAGATATAATCGGTTAATTTGGGGTTTTCTATAATAACATGTATGCCGTAGCACTTTTCGAAACGGGACATCAACTCCTTAAAATTCATATCTTTAAAACAAATCAATCCCTCTTTCCAGCGGAAAGGATCAAAGTCCGCAATCGATTTCGACTGTAAATGGCCATTGATCAAAGAAACCTGTTGATTAGGCACCAAAACCAAGGTTTCCGACGGATTCCTCTTATCCGATACCCGTACCGAACCTTCCATCAGTGACGTACAGAAATCCTCGGAGTCACTGTATGCCTCCACGTTAAATTTCGTTCCCAGCACCTCGACATTACATTTGTTCGTCTGGACAACAAAAGGTTTGTCTTCATTGTGAGTTACTTCGAAATAAGCCTCTCCATCCAAGGTTATCTCTCGCTTATTGCCCGTAAAGACAGCCGGGTAGCGCATTTCGGAACGGGCATTCAGCCAAACGTTCGTACCATCCGCCAAAGTCAGGTTGGCACGCTGGCCGGCAGGAACTGTGATCGTATTCATTGCCTCGCCTATCTTACAGATTTCCGACTTATAGAAATACGTTCCGCTAGCGACAGTAATGGCAAACACGGCCGCGATCTTTATGGCTTCGAGCAAGACAGTTCGATAGAAAGGACGGGATTTCTTTTCCATCCCGGCCACCTTCGTACTGCCCGACAGGATCATCGCATCGAAAAACTCACGTTCCTTGAAAAGCTCTTGCTCGTTTTCGGGAGAAGATTCCAGCCAGATACGGACAGCTTCTTTCTCTTCACGGGAAGCTTTTCCATCAAAGAATTTATATAATGTTTCTTTTTCCATTTTTTCCGTTTCTGTTTATAAAGCAAATAAGCAGGAAATATCCCTAACGGAAAAGGGATTTTTTGAAGAAAAAGTTTCAACCAGACACCATGCACTTGGAATTTACCCGTCATTTTTTCTTATTTATCGCCAGATATCGAAAATTTTTCACGCCAGTCGGACTTTTGTCGACAACCGTCAGCAGACTTGCCGACAATTGTTGACAGGCAAGTATCAGCAAAAGAATTTTGGCAGGAAAGCCAGTAAAGGGAAATAATCTTTTAAAGCTACACGCAAGACTTTTAAAGCCTTGGTAATATGGAACTCCACCGTTTTCGTCGAGATACCCAAGGCTACCGCAATCTCCTTATGGCTTTGGTTGTTGTAGCGGCTGCGAACAAAGATTTCGCGTGTCTGTTCGGGTAATGTTTCCAACGCCTTGTCGACAAGCGACTGCAACTCGTCAGTAAACAGCTTTTCAGGATTACAAGCTTCGAGGGTAGCGATGCGCAGGTTCAGTTCCCAAGTGTCACAATCCTTCAAATACTCGACTATCTCTTCTCGAGTACGCAAACGTTGCAAATAATTCAGGCATTTGTGCTTGATGACGGTTAGAATATAGGCCGGAACATTCGAGTCAGGTGCAAGTTTTCCCCTATTTTCCCAATAATACATCAGGCTTTCGATCGCAATATCTTCCGCAACCATACTGTCGCCTACATAGGTGTTGGCAAAATGAACAAAACGACCTTTATAGTCAGTAAACAACTGATTAAAAGAATATATCTCGGATCCGCCTTTCATACATATAGAATCAAATCGCCGATAAAGATATACATAAATCCGGCTTGTCCACCTTTCTTGTAGGATTTTCCAGCATTTATCCGTTAAATAGGAACAAAGACAAACATAAATCATATTTTTTCTCTAAGTTTGCATTCAAATACGAGAAATCCAATGAAGAAAGTAAACATAACAACTGCTGTTCTATTGATTTACCTGATCGTTATGAGCATAATCGGTTGGCCTGGCAAACAAGCCAATCCTGATTATGTACAGTATTTCGGGGTAATCGCGGCGACTGTTCTTGTTATCGGCCTATTGCGTTTCCTGCAGATCAAACGACTGAAGATTCGGGACAAGATGAAAGACGGAAAAAAGGAATAACGAAGTTTAATTGCAAATATAAAATTCTAATTCATGAAAGACCTTGTGATCGGACTGTCTCTGTTAGGGATGGTCAGTGCGTGCAGCCCTGCACCCCAAGCAAAAGACAATGTCGAGGAAGACTATTGCCAGTATGTTAATCCCTTTATCGGGAATGCGGACAACGGACACACGTTTCCGGGTGCTTGTGCACCGTTCGGACTGATACAGGCAAGCCCCGAATCCGGAGTTGGCTCCTGGAGATACTGTTCGGGATATAATTATGAAGATAACTTTATCGAAGGTTTCGCTCAAACGCATCTGAACGGAACGGGCTGTCCGGATTTGGGCGACATCCTGCTGTTCCCGTTCTGTGGCGATATCAAAGACAATACTTATAAAAGCGAATACGACAAATCCACCCAGAAAGCATCACCGGGTTATTATGCAGTCACCTTATCCGACTACGGTGTCGATGCTGAAATTACGGCTACTGCCCACACAGCTCTCCATCGCTATAAATTCAACAACGAAGGGCCGGCACGTCTGCTAGTCGACCTACAACGCGGTATGGTCGGAAGCAAGGATGCGCTGAAGACACATGTCTTAGAAGCCGAGCTTGAAATGCCGGACAACCAGACGATCACCGGACATAACCAGACTCGTGCTTGGGTGACACGCCATTATTTCTATGTGATCAAATTCGACCGTCCTTATACGGTCAAGGAAGAACTCCCCGCAGAAAAAGGAGAAAAGGCAAAACGCCTGATACTCGAATTCGACACGAAACCGGGAGAAGCCGTACAGGTGAAAATCGCCATGTCGAGTGTAAGCATTGATGGAGCTCTCGCTTCCCTGCAAAAAGAAAATCCGGCATGGGATTTCGATGCTGTCCACCAGTCCACACGCGACCAGTGGCAGGCCCTCCTTTCCCGCGCTCAGGTTACAGGTACGACAGATGAAAAAACAAGTTTCTACACCTCCATGTATCACTTGATGATGCAGCCTAACAACATTGCCGACATCGACGGACGGTACCGTGGCATCGACGACAATATTCATATGTCTCCAACAGGCGAATACTATTCCACATTCTCACTTTGGGATACCTACCGCGCCGCTCATCCGCTATATACGATCCTGAACCCGGACAAAGTAGACGCCATGATCCAGACGATGCTGGACCACCAGAAGATACAGGGTTTTCTGCCGATCTGGGCTTTGTGGGGAAAAGAAAACTTCTGCATGATCGGTAATCACGCTATTCCGGTGATCGTGGATGCTTACCTGAAAGGATTCAAAGGGTTCGATGCAGAAGAGGCTTACCAGGCAGTCAAAGCGAGCGCTACCGTCAGCCATTTTAACTCCGACTGGGAAACATTCGAGAAATACGGTTATTTCCCGTTCGACATTATCGACACCGAATCGGTATCCAAGACCTTGGAATGTGCTTACGACGACTATTGTGTAGCCCAGATGGCAAAAGCGTTAGGCAAGACGGAAGATTACGAACGTTTCTCCAAACGTGCCGCCTTCTATAAGAACCTCTTCGATCCGGAACTCAAGCTGATGAGAGGAAAAGATTCCAAAGGCAACTGGCGTACGCCGTTCAATTCCTTCCTGCTCTCACACGCCAGTTCTTCGGGCGGCGATTTCACGGAAGGCAATTCTTGGCAGTACACTTGGCATGTACAGCACGACGTACAAGGCCTGATCGACCTGATGGGTGGCAACGAGGCTTTCGTGACCAAACTCGACTCATTGTTTTTCCTCGAAAGCACAGCCGAAAACACAGGTTTCGTTTCCGACGTAACCGGCCTGATCGGCCAATATGCACACGGCAACGAACCTAGCCATCACGTAGCTTACCTCTACAGCTATGCCGGCCATCCGGAAAAGACACAGCAGGTGATCCGCGAAGTCTTCGACCGTTTCTACCTGGCCCAACCGGACGGTCTATGCGGTAACGACGACTGCGGCCAGATGTCCGCTTGGTATATCTTCTCGGCTATGGGCTTCTATCCGGTCAACCCGATCAGCGGGGAATATGTTTTAGGAGCTCCTCAAATAGAAAAGATTTCCCTATCTCTCCCCGAAGGCAAAACATTCACTGTCGAAGCCAAAGGTTTGTCTAAAACCAACAAATACGTCAAATCAGTAGAACTGAACGGAAAGCCGGTCACAGGTCTTACAATCAGCCACAAGGATGTCATGAATGGCGGGAACCTGGTGTTTACAATGACAGACCAACCAGGAAGATAATAAGATTCAGAACAGTGTGTCAAAATGTACTTGTCCCCGAACTTGACGCGGGAACAAGGTAGTTTTGACATACTGCCCTGAATTATGCCAATCAGCAAACCGAATTCAGTCTTGCATACTTTCTCTTATCTGGGGACAACGGTTGTTACCTCCTTGAAGGCATACCTTCGCCGCTCCCCATCGCGCAATTGGAGGATCAGATGGCCGGTCGGCTCGATGGCATGGATACGGGCTTCGAAAGAGCCGTTTTCATCAATATAGAAATAATAACCGTCACCATGATATAAGGCCGCCATATAGGCAGCTCGGATTTCTTCCTCCTTCTCCTGTAATAATAGGAAATAGTAGTTAAAGAAGATACGCAGGAAGCAGACCAATACATCTTCCCGATCATACGTCTTACCTGTAATCTGAGTCAGGGATACGGGATTGGGGGCATCACTACGAAATATTTCCTGGTTGATATTAAGCCCGATACCGACTACAGAACAATAGAGATGCTGCCCGGACAGATCATTCTCGATCAGCATTCCGCATATCTTACGATCTTTCCAGTAAATATCGTTCGGCCATTTTACCGTGACGGAATCCGTGTACTTCTCCAACGTTTCCTTCACACTCAGGGAAGCAATCTGGGAAATCAGGAATTGTCGGTTCGCAGGAAGAAAATCAGGATATAAAAGAATACTGAACATCAAATTTTTCCCAGCTTCCGACTCCCATGAGTTTCCGACCTGCCCCTTTCCGGCTGTTTGAAAATCGGCTATGACGAGGCTACCTTCCGGCAACCTGGCTTTTGCACTTTGTTCCCGCAGGTAGTTATTGGTCGAATCTGTCTCGACAAGCCGGATGATCTTCGGAGTTTCGTTTTTGTCATTCATTTTCGTAAGCTTCTCTTATTTTCTTCGGTAATTTGGCGATCACCTCGCGATAAGAATGATGGATCCAGTGCTTGATCTCGCTGTCCGGCATATCCCGGTCAAGGTAGATGGTGTTCCAGTATTTCTTGTTAAAATGCCAAGCACCTTCCACTGCCGTATATCGTTCGCGCAGATCCTCGACATAATCGGTGCTGCATTTCAGTGACACACACGGTTCCACGGCATCCAGAGGCAGGAGCAAAAACATCTTCCCCTCCACTTTGAACACCAGTGAAACATCATCGAAAGGGAAACACTCCGTCACATTCTTCAGCGACAGGCAATATTCCCTGGCTTCTTCTATATTCATAACTGTTCTTTGTTTTATTTGCGGCAAGGAGCATAGAAAGCATCTTCTATATGATCTATTTCAGACTCCTCTCCTTTTTTAATTACGGTTATGATGTCAAAACGGACCGGTAGTTCAAGATTGAAAAAGCGGACATACGCATCGGCTGCCGCCACGATACGGCGGATTTTAGGAGCATCGACCGCATCTTCCGGCGCCAAAAGATAATCATCCGAACGCGTTTTCACCTCTACCACAACCAGCCAGGTATCTTTGACTGCTACGATGTCCAGCTCATAATGATGCCAATGCCAGTTCGTATGGGTAATCTTGTAGCCCTGCTTTTCCAGAAAAGCACGTGCAACCGACTCACCGTCTTTTCCTGTTTCGTTCCGTTTAGCCATTCCATGTAATTTGCACAAATATACTGTTTTTCTTTTTTATTTGCGCTTTCCCCCTTACATTTGCAAACTATGACACTGAAACGTAAATATTCATCTCCACAGCCGAATCACCCACGCGTGCACAAGGTCACTTTCATGCTCAACGACGACGAGCAGAAGGCAGTGGAACGTTATCTTGCCAGGTATAAAATCATCAACAAATCCCGTTGGTACCGTGAGACAATCCTGTCCCACATACTTAAAACCCTGGAAGAGGACTATCCTACCCTCTTCAATGAAAACGAAATGAGAAGATGATGGATCCATTCAACGACGAATATTTCATGAAGCAGGCACTAGTAGAAGCCTGCTCAGCAGCCGAAGAGGGAGAAGTTCCCGTCGGTGCCGTTATCGTATGTAATAACCAGATCATAGCCCGCGCCCACAACCAGACGGAACGTCTGAACGACCCAACCGCCCATGCCGAGATGTTAGCAATAACGGCGGCAGTCGGCGTCTTAGGAGCCAAGTATCTGACCGGATGCAGCCTTTACGTGACGGTGGAACCATGCGTGATGTGTGCCGGAGCAATCGGATGGTCGCAACTAAGCAAGATCGTCTACGGAGCGACAGACGAAAAAAGAGGCTTCCAGCAATACGCACCGAAAGCCTTACATCCAAAAGCGACAGTCAAAAAAGGGGTTCTTGAAAACGAATGCGCCGAAGAAATGCGCAAATTCTTTCAGCGCAAGCGCTGAACAACTTATTTCACTTCCTCATAATCCACATACTCCCCCTCATCTTTTGCAAAAATCTTTTTACGGGAGACCTGCGAAGCATATTCTTCTCGTGCAGAGCTGTTACTGCGCGCGTCGGAAGAGTAACCGCTTGTTTGACGGCGTTGTTCACCCTTCTTTCCACTACTTCCGCTTCCGAACAGGATATTTTTAAAGGTACGCAAGATAGAGAATCCCATTAGAAAAACTAGCAGGATAAAGAAGAAGAACATAACAAACAAAAACTTAAACATATTCCGTCACTTAGTTGGTTTATTACACAAACACAAAGATACGAACTCTTGTTTACCTTCTTTTGTTAAAAAAAGACAAGGTTATATAGAGAATGACTGTTCCGGCAATGCCCAGAACACCAAAGAGAGTCACAAAGACCACCGCCCCGGCCACTAAAATATAGCGTAACTCATTGCCTTTCCATGCCAACGACTTTACTTTCAATGAGAACATCGGAACTTCAGATACTAGTAAAGACGAAAACAGGATCGCCGCAACTATCGTTCCGGCAATAAACCCGATGCTGTCCACTGGTACGGCAGAATGGAACGCATAGCCGATAGACGCCCAGAAAAGAGCATGGGCCGGGACAGGCATACCGATAAAAGAAGTCGTCTGCCTTTCATCGATATTGAACTTGGCGAGACGCAACCCGGAAAAGACCGGTATCACCAAAGCCATATACGGAACATAGCCTGCCGCCTCTCCCAAAACAGGAGCCGTCATACAAGCCTGCTCCAACAACCAATAAACGATCATTCCAGGAGCGACACCGAAACTTACCATATCAGAAAGAGAATCCAATTCTTTCCCCATCGGAGAGTAGGCGTGCAGGGAACGGGCGGCAAAACCGTCACCAAAATCGAAAACAGCCGCAATGACAATCCACAAGGTCGCCATCGGCAAGTTTCCCCTTAACGCCATAATGCAAGCGATACAACCAGATATCAGGCTGCAGCAGGTAACAAAATTAGGTATACTATTCTTGATGCTCATTTATTTCTCTTATTTTCCCAAACGGGCTATCGGAGTCTGGTTACCGGTAACCTTCTGATCCATTTCGACCAGGACTTCCGTCCCGACAGGCAGGTAAACATCTACACGCGAACCAAACTTGATAAAGCCCATCTGTTCGTCCACATGGCACTTATCACCGACTTTGGCATAGGTCACGATACGTCGTGCCAACGCACCTGCAATCTGGCGTGCCAATACATCCACCCCGTTACGGGTTGTAATGACAACAGCCGAACGCTCGTTCTCCGTGCTGCTCTTCGGCAAGTAGGCGGCACGGAAACGCCCGTTCTGATGTGATACATGCTTGACAGTCCCATTCACCGGGAACCAATTGGCATGTACATTAAAAACGGACATGAATATGGATATCTGCAAGCATTCCCTGTGCAGGATTTCATTCTCCATCACTTCCTCAATCGCCACAATCGTACCATCGGCAGGGGCGATCACCAATCCTTCCGAATCGAACGGGAAACGACGGAACGGGCTACGGAAGAAGTTAAGTACCAACAAGAACAGGACTGTGGTGACGAAAGTCGTGGTATAGAACACCCAACCTCTACCGACAGTATGATACAGCGCAACGTCCACGACAAAGAATATCGTGAAAAGCGTTAATAATAGACCTGTTCCTTCTTTATGTACTTTCATTCTTTAATCTAATCGAGTATTTATCGTAAGAATTTGCAAAAATATTCATTTTTACCGAATAACAAAAATATATCACCCTTTCACCGCTTCTATTTTATTTAATTCAACATACCAAAGGAAACCTTCAACCTCGTCATAACCCATTTGCCGGATCAGTTTCAGGTAGTTCCTTACCTGACTATGATAGCGTTGGTCGGCATGTTCCCCAAACTTATAGTCGACCACGACCACACGGTTTCCGGTAATCATTACACGGTCCGGACGCTTGGACAGCCCTTTTCCGAACAGGATGTCGACCTCGTTCAACACACGTGCCGTACCGTCATACCAAGAAGCAGCTTCCGGCAGGTTCAACAACTCTTCGAGGCGTGCGACAAGTGCTATCGCTTCCTCTTTGTCGATCACCCCTTCCTGATGGTATCGTTCGACCGACTGCGGAATATCCTTCCGGGTACGGATACGGCTCAACACCTCGTGCATCAAAGCCCCATGTTTCCGGCGGGCATTATCGAAGAAATAGCCTTTGCCATGCAGACGTAACTGCAAACGGTCGTCCGGAGAGATGGAACTAAGGCGTGCCATCCCGATCTCCTGAATGTCCCCATTCTCCTCCTTTGCAACCGGATGCCACCAGTCGCCCAACTCGAAAACGCCCGTTCCGGTATCGAAAGCGGCAGGTAACAAGATCAGCTTCTCACCCTCCCGTGTATCAGGCATATCCGTGCGCAGACCAGCCCACAAGGCATCGGTCAAAGTCGAAATCTTTTCCACTTCACCAGTTGCATCCTTCATCTTCTTCGGGCGCGGAGAGAATACAATCAACTCATCTTTCGAACGAGTAAAAGCGACATATAAAGTATTCAGGTTATCAATAAAGGCATGCAAGCGTTCCTTAAAGTAATCGCCTGCAAAAATCGTCTTTCCCAACGACTGGCCGTAGCGCACGGGAACCAGATGCAGGCGATCAAACGGCTTCTCTTCCGGATGGCACCAGAGGATGACTGGTTTTGTCGGTTTATGGTCGATCTCCCAATCCCCGAAAGGGATGATTACGACTTTAAAGCCCAACCCCTTCGACTTATGAACCGTGAGGATACGGATCGCATTCTGTCTATCCGGTGTGGCAATTGTTTTCCGGCAGCCCGTTTCGTCCCACCATTTCAGGAAACGGTTCAGGTCTGCGCTCTCCTTCTGGGTATATTCGGACACCATATCCAAGAAAGCCTGGACAAAAACCTGCTCATTTTCGGGAAAGTCGTCGGCAAAAAGGCGGAACAGACCTTCCGTTATTTCATAGAGGGACTGGCGGGAAAGGATTTGCAGGACAGAGACGACTTCCGGTGGAAAAGCCGGAGTTTCGACACCAAATCTCCCTTTCAACACTTGATAGGAATATAAAGCGATCTGCTCGTTCGTCCGATCTTCGGGGTTCTTCAGGTAACGCAACAAAGAAACCATGAAACGGACTGCCGTCGAACCACTGACAAACAGAGCCTCATCCGAAATAATATCGTAGTTGTAGCGGTTGGAAGGATGCTCTTCCTTATAAGCCAGTAAAGTATCTGCCACCTGTGCCCCTTCCTGATTGGTGCGAACAAGGATAGCAATGTCTTTTAGCGCATATCCGTTATCCTGCAATTTCTCCAACACGCCGGGCAAACGTCCGAGAGCTTCCTCTTTCCAATCTTTCTCATTATCTCCGGAGAGAAATTCAATCCGTACATGCCCGTCTTTCTGCATGAAAGGGGGAGGAACCTGTTGGAAACTTTTATCATAGGCGGACATGATCTTAGTGAAAAAAGCCGCTCGTTGTTCCTCGCTCAGGGAAGAGACGGACAGCGCTTCATTATAGACAGCCTGCAGGACACCCGGAAGTGTCGTAAAAAGGGCATTGTTAAACTCCACGATATTCCGGCAACTGCGCCAGTTATCCTTCAGCGTCTCTTCATGAACTACTTCAGGAGAAAAGTCGGCTTGCACCTGTTCGTCCAGCAACTTCCAGTCCGAGTTACGGAAACGATAGATGCTTTGCTTCACATCTCCTACGATCAAATTATCCCGGCTATGTGCAAGGCTCTCTTCGATCAACGGACGGAAGTTGTTCCACTGCATTCCGCTGGTGTCCTGAAACTCGTCTATCATATAATGGTCGACATGTGTACCGGTTTTTTCATAGATGAAAGGAGCATCGCTGCCTTCAATCACCTTACTGAGCAATTCGGTCGTGTCGGCAATCAACATCACATTTTTTTCTTCCCGATAAGCGGCTATCTGGCGGGACACATCGGTCAGGATCCCCAACGTATAATAATAACGGACAATTTCACGGGCGGTATTATAGGCAGTCAGATTACCGAACAGGGAAATAATTCCTTTGATGCAATCGTTCAAACCATCCTCAAAGGCACATCCGATGATCTGCCGGGTACCGAGCGAAACCGTTTTCGTGAAACAGCCGTCCAGATTATCCGCCAAACCGATAAAAGTAGCGGACGGCTCTTTCATCTCTCCCTGCACCAGACGGTCGAGAAGCGTCAGAGGCGAACGGCTGCCCCCTTTAAAATCGGTAACTTTAAGCCCATATTTATTCAGGATCGCCAGGCCGCGTTCTCCCAATTCTTTAGCAGTCGCTTCTACCGAACGGATGATGCCGTACAGCTCGTTCTTGTAATCTTCCAGCGCTTTCTTGTCCTCTATATCCCGGCCGACCGCTTCACTGAAAGCCTTATAGCTCTCCTTGAAGACCTCACGGCTCAGGGCCATAATATCTTTACGCAAGTTCCACTCCCCTCCGCTCTCTATCTTATCCTCCGCAAACCGGAGCAGCCAGCCTAACAAGTCCTTGCTTTCAGGCTTTTCGAGATCCGACAACAGATTATCGATTGCCGTCGTGAGCACCAGTTCCTGATCCATTTCGATCCCGTAGCCGCCCTGCAAACCGATCTCGCGTGTAAAGGCACGCATAGTTTGCTGGAAAAAGCGGTCGATCGTACTGATGTTGAACGCCGAATAATCGTGCAGGATATCGATCAGTATTTGGGCCGCCTGTTTGCGAACCTGGATTTCCGTCAATGAATAGGCCGACTTCAGCAATTCCACATAATCCGATTTCCTTCCGGAAGCCAAGTTGTACAGTTCGTCGACAATACGTGTCTTCATCTCGTCTGTCGCCTTGTTCGTAAAGGTCACAGCAAGGATACGGCGAAAAGCGCCCGGTCCCGTAAACAGTAAAGTCAGATATTCACCGGTCAGCTTGTGCGTTTTCCCGGCTCCGGCGGAAGCTCTGTAGACTGTCAGCATACGATCAGATTATACGACTTTTGACATAGCCTTCTTTTTGCAATATTTCCAGCACTTTAGGACGCAGGTCACCCTGTACGATGATTTCCCCGTCTTTGGCCGAGCCACCGACACCGCATTTCACTTTCAAAAATTTTCCAAGTGCTTCCAAATCGCCGGTCGTTCCCCGGAAACCGGTTACCAATGTCACGGCCTTGCCGCCCCGGTTCCGCTTATCCAAAGCAATGCGCAGCAGCTGCTTCTCTTTCGGAAGCGTTTCTTCTTCCTCTTCGTCTCCTGTATTATATTGAAAATCCGGGTTCGTAGAATACATGATCCCCAGACGGTCCTTCCAATCGTTACTCTTCATATTTCATCTTTTCTTTATGGGGTCAAATCTACAAATTAACGGCGGGATAAACAAGATACAACATTAGTTTCACTTTGTTACCCGTAAGTGAAACCCTTGTTTCATATAAGAGAAAATAAATTATCCCTTACATGAAAATAAATTTTCACCCAAGGGGAACTTCTAAAACTATTATAGATAAAGACCTGGAAGCGGTAGACTATTTCTGTATCAGCACCGTTGCATATGCAGCTATTCCCTCCTGTCGTCCGGTAAAGCCTAACTTCTCGGTTGTCGTCGCCTTGATGGAGATATCTTCTACATCCACTTGGAGGACGTCAGCCATCACCCGTTTCATTTCGGGAATATGTGGATTCAGTTTCGGACGTTCGGCGGCGACAGTCGCATCTATATTACCCAATGTATATCCGGCATCACGAAGCAATTCCATTGTATCGAACAACAGAATCTTGCTGTCGATGTCCTTATATTCACCTGCCGTATCGGGGAAATGATAACCGATATCACGCATATTGGCTGCGCCCAACAGGGCATCACAAATAGCATGAATCAAGACATCCGCATCACTATGCCCTTGCAGGCCCATCGTATGCTCTATTTTCACTCCGCCCAGCCACAAATCACGCTCCGGAACCAATGCATGCACATCATATCCAAACCCAACCCGTACTTTCATCACTTTCAACTTTTAACTTTCACCTGAACAAGTTCTTGATCCCGTCCATATCAAAAGACAGGGAGAAACGAAGTGTTTGGTCCAACGGGTTCTGCGGAACCGTACTAACCAGATAAGCAGCATCCAGCTGGAACACACTCATACGGAAACCGGCACCCACAGAAAAGTATTTACGGTTACCGACATTCGCATTCTCGTAAAAGTAACCACCACGGACGAAGAACTGCTGGTTATAACTATACTCGGCTCCGACCGAAACCATGATCTCCTTCAGCAGGCCGTTAGGTGAATCGGTAAAAGACTTCAACATACCGGAAAGGCTCGACCATGATTTATAGTCGTCCACACGCGTCTGGTAATCGGCATCAGTCTCTCCTTCTTCCTTTTGCGGAGCATACGGGACCATGTATTTGTTCAGGTCCAGATAAACGCCGATCTGGTTGTAATCGTCAATCGGATAAAGCAAACCGGTCCCCAACGTCAGCTTTGCCGGAAGGTACTGGTTCGTATTACCCCCGTCATACGAGATCTTACTCCCTATATTCGACAGGTTGAAACCAAAGCTCCACAATGCCTCGGCATTACCCATCAGCACATATTTTTCCAGATAACCGGAAATATCGGCAGAAAAAGCATTGCCCGCATTGCTTTCGTCATTCTGGTCCGTCCCCATATCCGAACGGATGTAACGCAAGGTTACCGCCATTGAATAGGACTCGGACAGCTTGCGACTATAAGCCACGTCGAACGCCATCTCATACGGGTTCAAACCATAAGGGACATCCCCGATGTTCTCCCATATATTCACTTCACCTAACGAGAAATAACGCAAAGATGCACTGATAGCCTGTAAATCGCTATTTCCTAATTTGTAGTAACCGGTCATATTCACCAAGGCCACATCATTGACCAATTTACGCAACCACGGCGTATATGACAAACTGACTCCCGCCTTACTTCCCATAAAAGCATATTTGGCAGCATTCCAATACTGCGAGTTGATGTCCGGCAAAGTCGCCGCGCCCATGTCTCCCATACCGCCGCCTCGTGCATCCGGAGCGATGTTCAACGAAGGAACCGCCATTTGGAGCAAAGAAGGATTATCCTGTCCCCAAATCATCGCAACCGAAGCGAAGAAGTTAAGTATTATAACGAGTGCACCGATTCTGAATTTACTTATCATATGTCTATCCTTAAATTTATTTTCCGATTCAGTAGGGACGATTCACGAACCGCTCCTACTGCATTATAAACTGAATAATCCGAACTTTATTGTATGCTCAAATAAAATTCCTACTTTTGTCTTTTGAGTATGAAAGATATACAATCGACAGGCAAAGTTAAAGCATTATTTCTTCTGATGCGCCCTTTCCAGTGGGTAAAAAACATCATCTTGTTCCTTCCCATGTTTTTTGCACAGGAGATAGGAGATACGGACAGGCTGTGGAATGTTGCAATCCTGTTTGCCGGTTTCTGCTTGCTCACCAGTGGTGTATATATTTTCAACGACTTGATGGATGCGGGTGAAGACCGCTTGCATCCGGTCAAACGATTCCGTCCGATCGCCTCCCGGAAAGTTTCTCCGATGGCCGCCCTTGTCTTCATGTTCCTGCTATATGCGACGAGTGCATTATGTTTCAGCTTCATGTATACAAGCAACAACCAGATCTGGTTGTTGTCAGGAGGATATATCCTCCTGAACTTAGCCTATACGCTTTACCTCAAACAGGTACAGATCATAGATGCCATGATTGTCGCCTGCGGTTTCATCATCCGGCTTGAAGCGGGAGCTGCCGCCGGGGAGATAGAACTTTCGCACTGGCTGATTATCATGACATTCATCCTCTCCCTGTTCCTCGCTTTTGCCAAGCGCCGGGACGATTTGCTCAATTTCATGGAGACCGGACAGATTTCACGTAAGAATATTACCGGATATACGATCGACTACCTGAACGTGATCCTGTCGTTTCTCTCTTCCATCATAGCCGTGACTTACATATTATATACGCTTTCGCCCGAAGTGACGTCGAGGAGCAGCGAATACCTGTATGCCACAGTTCCTTTCGTACTGGCAGGCATCATGCGCTATCTGCAAATCATCCTGGTGGAGAAGAGCAATTGCAACCCGACCGACATCCTCTTACAGGACCGTACTTTGCAGTTGACCGTGGCCGGCTGGTTTATCGTATTCGCTTTACTTATTTATTGATATGGCAATCGCAATATTCGACTTCGACGGAACCATCATTTCCCGCGACTCTTTGCCGGATTTTCTGATTCAGGCTTGTGGACGGAAGGCTTTCCTCCTGCGGCTCCCCTGGATTATCCTGCTGAAAGGAGCAGCCTTAACGGGCATTCTCTCCACGCACCGGGCCAAAGAGCTTGTGATCTCCTCTTTCCTGCGAGGAATGAAGACGGAGGATTTCCAACAGGCTTGTCTCGAATATGCCTCCCGTATACCGGCTTTCGTCTATCCTGCGGCCTTGGAAGAAATACGCAGGCATCAGGAAGAAGGAAACAAGATCGCCATTATCAGCGCGTCCATGCCCGACTGGATACGCCCCTGGGCACAAACTGTCGGAATCCGGTTCGTGGAAGGAACAGGGCTGGAAGTTAGGGAGCAGACTTTGACCGGGCGTTTTTCCACGCCCAACTGTAAAGGAGGTGAGAAGGTACGCAGGCTCCGCCGGCTATATCCGGATTTCGCCTCCGAGACGCTGCATGTATATGGCGACAGTTCCGGCGACAAAGAACTGCTCGCCCTTGCAGATGTCCCCCATTATAAACCATTCAACAATAAATAAACATATACTATGATGCCATCCTGCCTGTCTATCCTGTTTCGCGCTCTCCGGATCGAGTGGAGAGAGACTAAGCGCACGTTATTTCCGACGACCCCGATAGAAACCGGGCTTTTCCTTTTCTTCTTCCTTCTTTACGGGTGTATCGGTTACCGGATGCTCTTTCATACGGAACTGATCGATGTACCCAACGGGGGAGCGGGAAGTTACTTGGGCTATGACAATCTATTCCATCTCCACACGCGCGGAGGAGCATTCGACATCAGCCATCCCTTTTTCGGCATCTTCCATTTGTTGAAAACACTGTTGACAATCCTGTTGACAACCCTGTTCAAAGAGAAAACTTCCGGTATTATTTGCCTGACACTGATGAACCTGTTGATAACCGGCGGACTGGTCCTGATCTATCGTTACCTGAAGCAGATCGTCCGGATCTCTTCCCGGCGGGCACTGTTACTGACAGGGTTCACGGGATGCTTTTTCACGACTGTTGTCTTATCATTCACCACAGAATCTTATCCGTTCTCCTTTTTCCTGCTCGTCTTCTCACTACTAATGCTTTCCAGGGAATACATGCTGACCGGATATATAAAAGGCCGGACGATCCTCTTTCTCTCTTTCCTGTGTGGAGGAATAACAATCACCAACGCTGCCAAACCGGCAATGGCCCTGTTCCTGAATAAAACTCCGTTCTGGCATAAAATACGGACGGGGGTCAAAATCATGCTGCCATTTGTCATTTGCGTAGCTGTCATCATGGGCTTTTACACCCTCAAAGCGAAACTGTTCAACCCGGAAGGCCCGTCTCCTATCGAAACGACCGGGCAACTCGGACAGTATTTTATCCACGACGAGACATTCGGTAAACAAGCACTGGTCGATTTCTGGGGCAATACGATTATAAGCACGCCTCTCACACAACAGTTAGTCGGGAAAGAGGTCGTATTGCGTCCCAGCGAATACCTGCACAGTTGGAACAATGCCGTAATCATGTTTCTGTTGTTTTTAGTCGCGGCCTCGGCTTTGCTCAATCTGAAAAACAAATATGTACAACTGCTACTTATGTACCTGAGTATCGATTTCGTGATCCACTTTATCATCCGCTACGGGATGAACGAGGCGATCCTGTTCGGTGGGCATTGGATGTTTGCAATCCCGATCCTGCTGGGCTGGCTATACACACGATTGCCGGTCCGCATGTACCGGATACTGGACTGGGTTATTATCGGATTCTTTGTCCTGACTGCAACGATAAACACGATGGAGTTTATGCGTTCCTTCTTATTCGCCTAAAATGATGAATTTCCTTGCTTTTGTCGCGTCTTTGGAATTATCGGTACTGATAGCTGCCCGGTAGATATAAACACCGGGACGCATACGGGCACCACCGGATGTCAGATCCCAGGAAACCGTATAGTTTTCGAACAGACCGGACGTTCCGCTTTCTTCATGTTTCCAAAGTTGTCGGCCTGCCAGATCGTAGACCATAATACCCACTCGCATCCGACTTTCGGGACGGTTGTGCATAAGATGGAAAGTCACTTGCTCACGGGCGATACCCGGTGTTGCGATCACATCGAACAGGAAGGGTTTCAGTCCCTCGACCACTTCAAAAGTAAATGTCCGCACGGTCGAGTTATTCAAGATATCCCACACCCAGAACTCCGCCGTATGTTTACCCGGCTCAAGCGCCGGGATCGGGAACTTCACGATACCGGTCCCATCTTCGCCAGGTAACAGTTCGTAATAACTGTTCAGGTTATAGCTCAGGACGGTCGATTCGTCTATTACCAGCATCATATCATGCCCGACACTGCTTCCCGTGATATTCACTCCGCTCTTATCCCATAACTCAGCGACAAAATAGGGAGTCGTGTTCACCTGGCCGCCATCTACAAATGTCGTATCATTCAGGTAAAGGGCACGGATTTCCGGACCGATCGTATCGGTTTCCGCCGTGTCGGAAGTTCCTCCGACAATGAAATTGTCGAAATTACCCTGTGCCTCATTGCCACTTTCCGTATCGACGGCATAGAGATTCATTTTCCCCTGCAAATTAGAATAGGAAATATCCTTCGGAACCGTAAAAGTAAAGCTGAACTTTCCGTTGCGCACGGAGTCATTCCCTATAAAAATCGTATTCGGATAGTCGGTGAAGGTGAAAGCCGGACTGTCATCTTTATTGCTGTTCTTCAAGCAGGTGACAGTCACCTTGCTGTCTTTTACCGTCGGGTTGACTATACCAGTAAAATCAGTTACCAACTGCCCGGAAGCATCCAACACCTCTCCTTCGACAGTGATCTTTTCCAAAGCTTTAAAAGATATTGAATTTCCGTCTACCGATTGCCCGTTTACAGTCGTCACTTTCATTCCAAATTCTGGATAAGCTATTTTTACAGCTGGGTCTCCGATCAAGCAGAAACCAAGTTTGTAAACGGACGACAAGGTGTTTTTCGTTGCTTGCATCACTTCTCCCAGCGTACGACGACGCCCATTATTTCTTTCAAACAAATTACGGATAACATTGTCGTTGATCGGGAAATTAGGTCTGGAATAAGCGACACGAACAGTCGTAAACAGCGCAATGCCTCCACTGCTTTTATTCAGAAAGACATCTTCTCCGGCAGACGTATTCAAGTCATCGAATCGCGTAAAATCGCAGGTAGCCGTCACCCATACCGGCAGATGAGTATAAGTAAACTGGTTGATATCTGTTTGTGTTAACACTTTCTCATCGCTTAAAGCCGTTGTCCCTCCATGTCCGGTATAATTAAACAATAGAAGTCCGTCTTTTAGAAGTTTTTGCAAGCCACTCCTTACATCCGGATAAGTTCCTGCCGTCATGTCTTTTTTATAGGCATCATAATACAGCTTATTCACCAAAAACTCAGGATGTTCACTTTCGACATAACCTGCCAACTGATCAGCAAACTCCATATGCTCAGTCATAAATCCATCCGTATTGCTACCATCATCAGCCATAAAACACAGATTGTTTTTCCACGAACCTATATTTCTATTTTCCATATAAGAGATTACCTTATCCACCATCTGAGTCGCCTGCTCCACAGTCCTGATAGGAAAGCGTCCGATCCCCAGACATAGTTTTTTATTTTGAAGGGATTTCTTATTATCCGCATCATCCAGAAATCCGAAATAGTCATCAATCACATACGATTGACTACTTAATGAATTTTCCGTCTGATACGTCAATAACATATTGCTCATATCCACCGATTTCCAGGCGGAAGTCAATTTACGGTTGTCGAACGAGCCATCGCCGAACAGCAGTAAATATTTAGGAGCATCAGCTTCCGAAGTCTGCCGGTCGTAGAACATCTTCATAAAACGGCGATAAGCAGTTGCATCCGGTGTACCGCTGGAAAACTCGTTATAAATTGATTCTGGCGTCACCACCCGGACCGTCAGGTTATCCTTTGTCCGATGCGCTTCCGCCAAACGTTCTGCCTGCGTGGTAAAATTAGGCTGGGCAATAATGATCATATCTTGCTGTGGCAAAGCATGCAGATTCTGATTCACCACCTCGCCGACCGTCACGGGAGCTTTTATCTGTGAAGGTTTTACTACGACAAACTCCCTCAAGGAAGCGGAAGCAGGAATTGAAAAAGACAACTCTGTCCCGTTCAGAGACGTTTCCATCTGTTGCGGATTTACACCGTCGGTCACATCAAAAACCAGCGTACTGGCATCGGCTCCCTGAATCACAAAACGGGAAGCATTGCCTCTTGCCGAGAGGCTGCGGAAGAATGTATAATTGTCATATACTTTCAATTGCCTCTTCATCTGCAGACGGAAATAGTTCAAGTGCACATTCTTATGTCCGGTCGTACTGTATCCGATGTTGACCTTTACAGTCTCACCTTTATCAGCCGTCCAAGCTCTTTCGCGATACAGTTCCCGTGCCACTTCGTATTCGTCCGACGGGACAGACACGGAACCGGATATTAAAGCGTTTCCATCGACATTCATAGTAATCGTTCCGTTGCCACGGGAGATAAAAGACAGAGTGGCTTTTCCCTCGTCGTTCGTAATACCCGGAACCGATATCGTGAAATCACGGGATAAAGTAGAAGTAAACGATTCCCCATACAGTTCGCGCCCGGAACTGTTCACCGATACCAACTCTTCTTCGTGCAAAACATAGTCATCGAAAGTTGTCACTTGCAAAGTGGCTCCAGCAGCAGATGCAGCCTTCTCCATCGTACGCCCGGCTGTTTCTTTCTCGGTCACGAAATAATATCCGTAATTGGAATAGGGGTTGTTGGTGTGGATAAAGGACTTATCAGAAGAAGAATATTCCCATTTGCGCGGCCCTTTCCCATAAAACAACAAATAATCCGCACTCCTCCATACGGCTACCTCAGGGACATCATCAATATAGGTAGTAGAGAAATCTTCATCCAAAGGCCATCCTCCGTAGCCATAAACAGCTACTTTATCCAAATTGGAAAAGCCCATCTTTTTCAGATCGGCAGCCGTCAGTTTGTAAATACCATCTTCCGCCACCTGTATCTTCACCCATTTCCCGGAGTTCAATACCGACTCGGAGGCATATCGGCTACTATCCGCCCAAGCAGAAGTGAGCAGACCGAATACAAACAGCAAGACACATAAGATTCTCTTCATACGTTTTTTCCGTGTTATCTCACAAAGAAATCCAGCAGCTTCTGCTCGCCGATATATCCCTGCAAGTGGTCGTCTATCTTGACCGGCCCCACGCCTACCGGGGTTCCGGTGTAGATCAAATCACCTATCTTCAACGTAAAGAAACGGCTCACATAGGCAATGATCTTGTCGACCGGGAAAAGCATATCCTGTGTATTTCCCTCCTGGACGGTCTTGCCGTTAATATCCAGATGGAAAGGAATGCGGTTCACATCTCCCACACGCTCCAGTGGGACGAATGTCCCAAGAACAGCCGAATTATCGAACGCCTTGCTGATTTCCCAAGGCAGACCTTGCGCACGCAGCTTGTTTTGCAAATCGCGGGCTGTAAAGTCAATTCCTACCGTCACCTCGTTATAGTAACGATGGGCGAAACGTTCGGCAATGTTTTTTCCCAGCCGGTCTATCTTCACGACGATCTCCGTTTCGTAATGAATCTCCGAAGAGAAATCAGGAATGAAGAACGGTTTGCCGTCTTTCAGTAACGAAGAGTCGGACTTCATAAAGATAGTAGGCTCCGATAATTTTAACGAATGATGCAGCTCTTTATTGTGAGCAGCATAATTCATTCCTACGGCTATTATTTTCATATATCAGTGATTGATTGAATTCAAGCGGTTGAACATCACAGCAAGATGGGCATACATAGAGGTATTTTGCACCACGATATCTTCCGGCACACGGATACGGAACGGGGTAAAGTTCCACAAAGCCTTGATTCCTCCCGCGATAATCAATTCGGTCACTTCCTGCGCCTTGTCGACAGGGACGGTAATCACTCCGATCGTCGCTCCGTATTCCTTCTGCTTGGCAGGAAAATCATCCATGTGGTAGACCGGTATCCCGTTAATCTCGGTTCCGGCCAATTCCCGACGGACATCGAAGCCTCCAACAATCTCCAATCCGTATTGTTTCAGACCGGAATCCTGCAACAAGGCGGCTCCCAAGCTACCGACACCGAACAAGAATGCTTTATGCTGCGCCGTAAAACCTAAGAAATCCTCCAACACATCCACCAGCGTGCTGATTTCATAGCCGACACGTGTCTTCCCTGAAATATTCACAAAAGAGAGGTCTTTCGCCACCTGACTGGGGTCCACATTAATTTCTTTGGCAATCTGAGTAGATGATACGAAAGCTTCCCCTCTTCCTTTCATCAGTTTCAAAAAGGCAAGATACCACGGCAACCTCCTAAGAGTCGGCTCCGGCACTTTCCAGATTTGTTTCATTTCATCGTTAGCCATTGTTCAATCTTTATTAATGTAGCTCACAAAAGTACAATTTTTTTCTTTGGGAATAGAAAAATAGAACACGCTCTTTTCATAAAGCGTCCATCTGTTTTCGCCACCGATACGGACGATAACTATATAAATGTTCTTGCAAAACCAACCATCATACTATCATAATCGCCCGTATATTACTTTAAAACAACTCGTTACAGCATGATAGTTACCATTTTACACTATTATTCATCTATCATAACCATCATAGTGAAAAACGATAACATACTGTATGTCAATTATACAATAAAAACAGAGACCGTCCGGGAATAGGTGCAGAACAGGTTAAAATAGCTTCATTTTTCATCAAGACAAGCTTTTCTTTTGCCAAAAACGGCTTGAATAGCTGCTTGAGACCCGGGTGTAAGAGCCACGGACATCCGGGTGTGGAAGAGGTGCAGATCCGGGTCTGTGCGAAGCTCTTCCGGGGATGTGGGGATGTTTATCTGCCATGTTGAGGACACTTTTATGCCCTGTTTTTGCATCTTATCCGGCGAAAAGAGCGTTTTTTGTGCCAAATAATCTCGTTTCTGTCGATAGTCATTTTGGCCTATATAAATATAAGCAGCTCATTATCGGTTACATAAATAAACTATTAAATAAAAAGCATGATAGATGCATGATGGTAGAATGATAGTAGAAAACAACTACTATCATGCTTTAACATATTGTGAAACAACAGCTAACAACCAGCCATGATAGTATGATAGTTGGTTTGCAAATTTTTATAGAGAAAAAAGAGATGGCCTTGGATAGCAATTTTTGGTGCGGTTGCCCTGAAAACATACAGAATCAATGCTTTTTTTTAACAAAAGCCTCCCCGATATTGCTACCGGAGAGGCTTCATTTTGTGTCTGCCTTTTCTCTTCACAGGGATAATGGCAGATGAACTTTTTTTAATTTTTTACTTTAGTATTAATATTACCGCCTGTTCACCCATCACGGGATAATTAGCTTGAAAGCTGCACGGTAAAATTTAGAATTATTTGATTTATAAAATCTTATTCTTTTTCAGAGCAGAGATACGATTGCTCGTATCCCTACCTGATGATGAATTTTCTATTATTACTTAACGATAGCCTTAACAGCTTCTTCGCCTTCAACAGCTACTACAACTACACCCTGAGGAGCAGCAATTACAGCATTGTCAGAAGTGATAACTGTGTTAGCTACTGTCTGGCCAAGGATGTTAGAAACAACAACCTTCTTACCGGCAGCATTAGCAACACGTACAGCACCCTGCTGAGCGATTACAGTTACTTCTGATGTTGCAATTTCTTCGTTGTCTGTTGCCAATTGATCATCTTCTTTGTTTTCAACGTTGAAGATCAGGGCACCGTCACCACCAGTCTTAGCGTTAGAGAAATAAGAAGGATTCTTAGTCAAGACAACGCAACCATTCTGGATCTTCAACCAAGAGCCGTTTTCAGGAGCAATCTTTTCACCATCATAGTTGTTTGATTCGAACAAGAATTTGTTAGCATTACCTTCTTCTTCCACATTACCGGCAGCTTCAGGATTCACATAACGGAATGACCAAGTATAATTTTTGTGGTTGACGCCAGTCAACACATTCTTAATCTTGGTTGCACCAGCAGCCACCAAAGAATCATTTACAGCTTGTAATCTTGCAAAATCGATCTTATCATTTGCCAAAGCCTTGAATTCGTCTGTCAAAACCCACAATGTATCAGCCTGTTTGATAGCTTCAACAAAACCTACGCGAACATAACCAGCAGTTACATCTGTGTACGGTTTCTTGTAACCATTAGCAGCAGCAGAATCAGCGAAGCTAACTACATATTTACCTCTTTCAAATGCAGCCTTACCCGGAATAGCATGGATACAGTGGTTAGCATCTACCAAGTTACCATTTTCATCACGGTGAGTTCCGTCTGCTTCCGTACAAGGAATTGTATCTGTACCCGCGAAATCATTATGAGCAACAGAAAGTAGATACTGAGGTTTGATATCACCATTGTCACGGTTGATCACAGCTGTATCGATCTGGAAGGCAAGACCTGTAGCCTTGTTAGCAGTCCACATACCTACATAATTCACGTTAGCATCCATCAAACCACCTTCGCGGTTGTTTTCATCCATCAGATATTCTTTACGAACATTTTCAAAGAATCTCAAACTGTCACGACCATCTGTTGCACTTTCACCCAAAGCCGTATTGTTGAAACGGCGATACAGAGGAGCATCGCTCTTAGCGATAGCAAATACAGAAGTTCTTGTTTCAGTCAATACCTGAGCACGCAGCAGAGCATCTTCATCGTTGTCGACAACACCAGCTTTATTCAAGCCATTGTTATTAATCAAAGCATAATAACAAGTCAGATCTTCACCCTTCGTAAATTCATTGTTTTCTTTGAAATAGAAAGAAGTTACAGCATCTGTGCTAGCCGGATTTGTCGTTGCCATGATCTGGTGTTCTTTGTTTACATAGAGCTTACGTCCGTAAGGTGCAGAAACCGTATAAAGACGTCTTTCCAACTGAGCCAATGTCGGAATATAAGTATTAGCACCACGAGCATCTACATCATAACCGAATTCAGCAGCTTGAGCAGCTTCAATTGAGAAACGGCCAGCATCTTCAGTCAATACGTTCAAAACAGAGTCTTCAGCATTCTTGTTCAGGTATTTATCAGCTGTATAAGCATGCCAGTAGTTGAATGTATAACGATTTACATCCAGATCCTGATCTTCCAAAAATTTGTATCCATTGTGTTTGTCAGCAACAGCGTCAGCAGAAACCGGTTCAAAGACAACTTCTACACCATTCAACTTGTACTGGCCGTCTTTAGTACCTTTTCTCAACTGGATCTGATAATCGTTCTGTGCATCGAACTCACGGTTAGTTACCTGAACCGGAGAAATTTCTGCACGAAGAGCAGAATGATCTTTCTTGATAACAACCCACTGGAATGCAGGGATATGGTTAAAATTCATATTCTTGATAACATCACCTCCAGTATATTCAGCTACAGAGTCTGCATCATAAATGTGAACGCCATAATATTCACCAGTTTTCACATTTTTGATCGTGTAAACACCGTCAGCGATACTTGCATAATCAGAATCAATACCGTCGGCGTAAGCCAAAAGATTTACGTGGTTTTCAACAGGTCTTCCAGCAAGCACATCGTCATCATAGAAAGTAACGACATTCTTAGCTTCGTCTACCAAAGTACAATGTGACAACACTGTAAACAGCTTCGTATTATTCTGAACACCTGGTTTAAAACCAGTTGCCATGCTACCAGAAATTCCATCATCTACACGGGCATCATCATTCAACATTGTCCAATATGTCACTTCGCTTCCTTTCTGGCTTTTCGGAGCCACGGCATTTGCCAACTCAACAAACTGAGAGAAAGATTCGACTTGCAAAGAGTCTGTCAACAGGTCCTTTGTGAATTTGAAACGGAATGCATCGTCCGGCAAATTATAGCCTAATGTATCAATCACATTATAACCATTAACCGGTGTAACCAAATTGCCTGCGGCATCTTTTTCCATGATTGCAGCCGATGTTGTCAACTGATTATACAGTTTGAAAGAAGCACCAGTACTTTCATAATAAGACGTATCAAGACGTAAATAGTTATAAGACAATTCTCCTTCGTCATTCAATTTGTTCAAAAACAGATATTCATCTTGTGCTGGTGTATATCCACCTTTTTTGTTACGCAGAACTTCATAAGGAGAAGAAGGAGTACCACTACTTCTCAGGACCTGGGCTTGATACTTATCGGCAAACGGATTTTTGTCGATATCCTCTGCAAAAGACAACTGCATGTACTTAACATCATCGCCCTTTGTGTTCAGGTCTTCAGCAGACATTACCCAAGAACCCGGAGTCAAGATCTGTAAAGCTGTACCTGATTGCAGTTTTTGTTTCGAATCTTTTGCTGCATAAATAACGTTAGTAGCAGCATCTACACGAATCACCAAAGTAGAGTCACCACCGGCAAAGTCCATAGAAACAACTTCGGAGGCTTGTAAAGAGTTAGAAACATTGTAACGGCTGTTATACCAAATCCACTGTGTCAAAGCACCACCAACTTCAGCTGCATTACCTGAAACAGCAGAAGTAGATGTACCCGTTTCTTTTACTGCATTCTTCGGATCAAAAGAAAAAGTAGCACCTGTTGCCTTGTTTGTCATAACAAAACGAGTAGCACCACCATCACCTGTCACATTAGCAGAAACCGTCCACAAAGCGGAATCAACTTTTGCCAAAGAATTCAATGAGTTTGCTGCAACCGATTTAAAAGCGAGAGTTCCATCGGCAGTTTCTGTAACGCTTACAACATTAGTTGCCCCACTTCCTACGCCTAAAGCATAATACTTGGCCTGACGAATTTCAGGTTCACTAGAAAAAACCTGAGGATTAAACGTCTGCGCAGAAGCTCCGACACCAGAAGCCAGCAGAACACCGGCTACAAGAGTAGAAAACTTTTTGTTCATAATCTAATAATTTAATTAATAATACTATATATAATGAAATTCAGTTCTATAAATCCCTCTTTGGGATCATCCTATAAAATGACTAATGAAAACGTACGTTTTTTTTAGTCATTTTGGGGGAGGGTTTAAATGGTTTGTGATAAAAAGGTGGTTTTTCGTACATGTTAAGCTATCTAATTGATAAGAAAGAATATAGAAAAAGAAAAATCTTTGAGGAAAGAATTGCAGGTTCAAAAAGTATATGTATTTTTGTAGCTGAAAAATGACGAATTTAAACGTACGTTTTTTTAGTCATTTTATTTTAGGGACCTATCTTGTTGATATAAAATTAATTACATCCCATTTTTTACCTATTTTTACCCTCATAAACATACGTACGCGTGTACCTTTCAAGATCACAAGTACACCTAATAATCAATATATTACGAAATTGCCAAACTTGCAAAAAAGAGTTTTCCCGCAAAAAAACAAAAAAACATCACCTACGAGACAATATACATATCCTCAATATACATACAATTCCTACTTTTCATACCGAGAAAGGAGATCATTCAGCATGCACAACGCAAGAAAACTTCACAGTTGACATTGTGGCAACAAAAAAGCCTCCGATGAAAAAGATCCACCGGAAGCTTCCTATTATATTATTATATAATGTATATACGAATCAGATTCTCGCAAGCGTCGTAACAATAAAGTCCCACGTACGGGCAACAGACGGAATGCTGACACGCTCGTCAGGAGAATGCGGATGCTGCAAGTCCGGACCGATAGAGATCATGTCCATATCAGGATAGGATTCCTGAATGATACCGCATTCCAGACCGGCATGCATAACCTTAGCCTCCGGCTTCTTTCCGTACAAATCCAAATAAGCTTGCTGCATGATTTTCAGGATCGGCGAATCGATATTCGGCTGCCATCCGCCGTAACCATCCGAATATTCCACCTTCGCCCCGGCTAGAGAGAAAATACTTTCCAAACTCGAACAAACAGCTTCCTTGCGGCTCTCGGACGAACTGCGAACCAAAATTTGAATCTCGATCATTTCGTTCGAGGACTTGACGATTGCCAAGTTTGTAGACGATTCGACCGTACCCGGAAAATCGACCAGCATACTGATCACACCGTTCTGGCAACCTTCTATCGCATTGATCAGATCATCCTGAATCTCTTCCGGAATCAGAGTTGCCGGCATATCGGTCATTTCGGCCGTAAAATTAATATTGTGTTCAATGCCCTTATATTCGTAGCGGTACATTTCCTGATAATCGGACACAAGCTCCCAAAGAGCTTCCACATTATCTCCAGGAATTGTTATTACGGCAAAAGCTTCACGCGGGATAGCGTTGCGCAACGAACCGCCGTCGACAGATGACAGACGAGCCCCATAATCGCGTACGGCCTCTTTCAAAAAACGGAACATCAGCTTATTCGCATTCGCACGTCCCAAATGAATATCCACACCGGAGTGACCGCCTTTCAAGCCGGTCAGGCTGATTTTCACGGCAACATCGCCCTCCGGAATATAAGTATCTTCCTTAAATTGCATGGAGACATTCAGATCGGCGCCACCAGCACAACCGACAAACAACTCGCCTTCTTCCTCTGAATCACAGTTCAACAGGATTTCCCCTTTCAGGAAACCCGGCTTCAAACCGACTGCGCCATCCATTCCCACTTCTTCGTTAATGGTAAAAAGGGCTTCCAGAGGACCGTGCGTCAATGTCTTGTCCGCCAGGACAGCCATAGCAAAAGCAGCACCCATACCGTTATCAGCACCCAATGTCGTTTCGCGTGCTTTCACCCAATCTCCATCTATATAAGCATCGATCGGATCAGTTAGAAAATCATGTTTTACCGAAGAGTTCTTCTGCGGAACCATATCGAGGTGAGACTGCATGGTCACGGTTTTGTGTCCTTCCATTCCCGGAGAAGCCGGTTTACGAATCAAAACGTTTCCCACTTCGTCCTGCAAAGTTTCCAATCCCAATCCTTTACCAAAAGCTACCATAAAACGGGTTACAGCCTCCATATGTCCGGTCGGACGAGGGATTTGCGTAAGGTCATAGAAATAACCCCAAACTGGCTGCGGAGAAAGATTTTTGATTTCTGCGGACATAAATAAAACTGCGTTTTAATTGACAATTGACAACTTAATCAATGAACAATTGACAATTAGGTTAATAATTAATGTTATATATCGAATGGACAACCGGGCATTTAATTGTCAATTGTCAATTGTCCATTGTCAATTCCTTTGTTTACAAAAGGTAGCGCCACCACACCAAACAGTCCCGTAATTCCGAGCCAGGCAGTTTGCACCGTATGCACCACCAGAGCAAAAGCCGCAGCATCGGTTTCTTTTACTCCGAAGCACATCAAAGTGGCGATCACCATAAAATGCCACGGACCAATCCCCCCCTGCACGGGTACCGCCACAGCGATACTACTCATCGTAAAAGCGATCAGACCGACCGTCACACCCAAATCACGGGTAAAATCGAAAGCATAGAAAGTGATGTAGAAATACAGGAAATATCCTGTCCAGATCAACAGGGTTTGAATAACGAAAAGACCTTTACGCTTCATCAGCCAGATGCTCTTCATTCCATCCCAGACGTTCTGCAACATCGACTTTGCTTTCTTGACCAGCGTAAAGTTACTCATATATGTGAATATAAACCAAATTCCGGCAATAAAAATTACGCCGGCCACATAAATCCATATCGAGTTGAACATGGACTGAAAACCATCCAGCAACGCAGGGTTCTTCGCAAAGAAACTATGGAAAAAATCAAAATTGAAGATAATGATGGACATTGTGATCAGCCCGACCATGATGGTATCGCTCACACGGTCGATCAGCAGCGTCCCCAACAGGCGGGTAAACGGGATCTTGTCATATTTGGTTATCATCCCGCAACGCCAGACTTCACCGACACGTGGTAGCACAAGGTTCACAGCATAATTCCCCAACACAGCATAAATCACATTGCAGGTCTTCACCTTATCACCTAACGAACGAATCAGCAGTCCCCAACGCAATCCCCGGACAATATTGGCTCCCAAGCCAAACAAAAGGGAAAAAAGAATAATCTCATAGCGGACCCCCTTACGAATCACATTCCAGATCTCGCCAATATCCATCTTACTGTATAGATACCAAAGGAGTAAACAACCGAATGCAAGCGGGAGAATTATCTTGAGAAACGTGCGTAGAATTGCTTTAAAATCCATTATACGTAGATGACTTTAAATTATTTGTTGTATTTTTGTACGCCTGCAAAGATAAGCATTATATTTAAATACGAACACATTACACCAAAGAAGTGGATGAGATTAGTTAAGCCCAAAAAAGCATTAGGACAACATTTCCTGAAAGATCTGCAAATAGCTGAGCGTATTGCAGATACATTGTCCGATTACAAGCAGTTACCTGTACTGGAAATTGGCCCAGGGATGGGCGTCCTCACCCAATTCTTACTGGAAAAAGGACACGATCTGACAGTAGTGGAGCTGGATATGGAATCGGTCGATTACCTGGAACAGAACTTTCCCGTCTTGGAAGGCAAGATTTTGGCCGAAGACTTTCTGCGTCTGGATCTCGGCAAGTTGTTTCCGGACCAGTTTTGTGTGATTGGCAATTATCCTTATAATATATCCAGTCAGATATTTTTCAAAGTGCTCGACTACAAGGAACATATTCCCTGCTGTTCGGGTATGATACAGAAAGAGGTGGCCGAACGTCTTGCTGCCGGTCCGGGTAGTAAGACATACGGCATCCTGAGCGTCCTGCTACAGGCCTGGTACGAAGTGGAATATCTGTTTACAGTCAGCGAGAATGTATTCGATCCGCCTCCAAAGGTCAAGAGTGCGGTGATACGGATGGTGCGCAATGACCGAAAATCGTTGGGATGTGACGAGAAGCTTTTCAAGACGGTTGTCAAAACCTCGTTCAACCAACGTCGCAAAACATTGCGCAACTCCATGAAACCTCTGCTGGGTAAGGATTGTCCCGATTATTCGCTCCCGATCTTTAACAAACGACCGGAACAGCTTTCCGTAGAGCAGTTCGTGGAACTGACGCTGATAACGGAGCGAAACTTAAAAGATTTATGATTTCAGATTTATGATTTATGACTTATGGAGCTTGTATTGTTTCACAAATCATAAATCATAAATCCTAAATTCTCCAAAGCATGATTGAACTGACGAAAGAATATATAGACCATCTAAAAGACATCATCACGGAGAAGGATGATGCTAAGATTAAGGAGATACTGGACGAACTGTATCCGGCGGACATAGCCGAACTGTACCAGGAGCTTGATTTGCAAGAGGCTATCTACCTCTATCTGCTGATGGATGGTGAAAAGGCAGCGGATGTTCTGATGGAACTGGATGAAGAAGACCGTCACAAGTTGCTGAAAGAACTTCCGAACGAACTGATTGCCAAACGCTTCGTGGACAATATGGAGACCGACGACGCTGTAGACCTGATGCGTGAGTTGGACGAAGATACCCAGGAAGAGATTCTTTCGCACATCGAAGACGTAGAGCAGGCGGGCGACATCGTCGACCTCTTGAAATACGATGAAGACACTGCCGGTGGATTGATGGGTACCGAAATGATCGTGGTGAACGAGAATTGGAGTATGCCCAAATGTATCGACGAGATGCGCAAGCAAGCTGAAGACATGGATGAGATCTATTACGTCTATGTAGTTGACGATGATGAGCGCCTTCGCGGAGTCCTCCCCCTGCAGAAGCTGATCACTAATCCTTCCGTCTCGAAGATCAAGCATGTGATGAAGAAAGACCCGATCTCCGTCCGCGACAGTGACAGTATCGAAGAGGTGACCGAGACGATCGAAAAATATGACCTGGTCGCCCTACCTGTTATCGACAGCATCGGGCGTCTCGTCGGACGTATCACCATCGACGATGTCATGGATGAAGTCCGCGAACAGCACGAACGTGACTACCAGTTGGCATCCGGTATCTCGCAGGATGTGGAAACTTCGGATAATGTCTTCACCCAAACGGCCGCCCGCCTTCCTTGGCTCCTGATCGGTATGATAGGCGGAATAGGGAACTCTCTGATCTTAGGTAATTTTGAAGGAAATTTTGCCGTCAACCCCAAGATGGCGCTGTTTATTCCGTTGATTGGAGGAACAGGTGGAAATGTCGGCATCCAGTCTTCCGCCATCGTGGTACAAGGCCTGGCCAACAACAGTTTGAAGGAAGGAAACATTCTGCCTCAGATCTTGAAAGAGTCTGTCGTTTCACTGATTAACGCCAGCATCATCAGTTTAGTCGTATTTATCTATAATTTCTTTATGTTAGGCGACAGAGGCATCACCGCTTCGGTTTCCTTAAGCTTGTTTGCGGTCGTGATGTTCGCCAGTGTCTTCGGAACACTGGTCCCCATGACTCTCGATAAACTGAAGATCGACCCTGCTTTGGCCACCGGACCGTTTATCACCATCACAAACGACATTATAGGTATGATGATCTACATGTTCATTACGTCTGCACTGGCTGGATAAGCAAAAAAACAATCTCTTCCCCTTTCAGAAAAGAGATTGTTTTTCCACACCAGACATCACCAACCCGTGGGCTGTTTGATATTCGGATTAGCGGTTACTTCTTGCTGATGTAAAGGCCATGAATCGAATTTCGGGAAAACACAATTACGTGTTTCAATCGTCACATAAGAACCCTCATTAGGATTCCATGCTCCATAAATTGTACCTTGATTCGTTTCATTCCCGATTCCCCAACGACGAATATCGTCATAACGCTTTCCTTCGAATGCAAACTCGATACGACGTTCACGGCGATACAATTCACGTACCTTCTCTTGAGTATTATACACAGACTTATCCATATTTGGCATTCCAGCACGATTTCGAATCATATTAATATATTTCTCCACATCCGGATTTTGCCAGTCTCCTGTTTCAATCAGACACTCCACATAATCCATCAGGACTTCGGCATACCGATAAATCATAAAGTCAAGTGTTCCTCGTCCCGTAGCTCGATCTTGTTCATCCAAGTATTTTTTCAACATATATCCAGAACGCGAGGCTCCTGTTTTTCCAACAAAATCACTACTGTTAGGATCAAACGGATGATAAACATAATTAGAAATGGAAGTGCTGTCTTCTGGCATCATCACAGTTGCATACAAACGGGGATCCCGCGCTTTATATAAAGGATTCCGTTCATACTGTAAACGTTCTTCAGCCGAAAGAGACTGAATCGTTTTTCCATCAATCGTCTCATAAACGTCAACCAATGACTTCAACGGGGCACTTACACCTTGCCCCCCATGACTGTCCCCATATTACGGAACCAAATATCATTGCATCCCTGGTCTCTAAATAATATTCTTTCCTTATTTTGTTCGCCGAGATAACGGAACAAATCCCGATAATTCCTGCCTGGATCATTATCCTGAGAAGATGTATAATACAGTTCAAATTCCCCTGAATCGATCAACGCCTTTGCTGCTGCTTTTGCCTGCTCATATTGTTTAAATTGCAGGTTGACATCCATTTTTAATGCTAAAGCGATCGATCTGGACATTCTACTCCGACGCCCTTCATCCCAAACGAACGGCAGATCTTCTGAATTTATAACCATATCCAATTCACGATTGATAAAATCCAGACATTCTTGTACCGTATTACGCGCCAAGTAAATATCACTTGGATTCAAAGCATGATCCACGATAGGAATCCCGTCATGCCGTCCATAATAATTCAGCAGGCGGATGTGATACCAAGCACGCCACACACGTGCTTCCGCTTTCATACGTGCTCTTTCCGATTCATCTGCAAAATAGGCATTATCAACATGTTCCAAGAATCGGCAACACCGACGAATATAAGTATAACTATTAGACCACTGATCTAAAACAACTTCCCAACTTGTTGGATCATTGTTTTTAGTAGGAGGTACCAAAGAGCCATTTCCTAATTGAACTATACGTTGATCAAAATTAGCAAAGAAATACATGTTGTCTGTAGCACCCTCCAAAAACATCAATCCTAACTCTGTCTCAGACTGCCCTCCTTTCATCCATAACTTACATTGTCCTAAAGCATTTTCACATTCATTCATCGTTTCCCAAAACTTATCATCTGATATTTCAGTCGGATGATTACGTGTTAAAAAATCTTCACATCCACAACAACTTATCATTACGGCAATCAGACAGATTACCTTCATTATTTTCTTACTATATTTTTTCATCTTTACTTTATCATTATATTAGAAATTCAAACTTACACCTGCCGAATAGGTCTTAACCAACGGATAAGAGCCTCTTTGTCCACGACTTTCCGGATCAACCAAATCCTCTTTTGCAATTGTAAACGGATTCTGCACATTCAGATATAAACGAATATTAGACATTCCAATCTTTTTCAATCCGATTTGGTCAAAAGTATACCCAAACTGAATATATTTAACGCGACAATAACTTGCGTCAAAACGCCAATAATCTGATGTATGATCATTATTCCCATAAGAAGAATTAGGAGCCAAACGAGGATATCTTGCAGTCGGATTTTCCGGAGTCCAATAATCTGTTTGAACTGCTAACGGTGTCTGACCGTCACCGGATGTATTCAATCCATAGGCATAGGGACCAGAATAATAACCATCAACTCCTGTAACCCCTTGGAAAAGTATTTCAAAGTCAAACTTTTTATAATTCAAAGAAATATTAGCAAAATAGTTCAAATCTGGCTGATCATCTCCACTGATAACACGGTCATCCGTTGTGATCTTACCATCCTCATCTGTATCCAAATAGTGGATATCTCCCGGTTTCTGTCCATCAAAAATCACAACACCTTCTTTGGGAATCCAATTTCCTGCAGCATCTTTCGTAAAATCGTCTTCTTGCAACAGACCATCCGTTGGATAAATAAAGTAACTATTCAAAGCATACCCTATCTGATGAATCCTGTTTCCATTATCATAAGGTGCACCAAAAAGATCTTCTATCTTGTTTTCATTATGTGTCAAACCAGCATGTATATTCAATCCGAAATCTTTAGTGACCTGTTTATTATAACTCACATCGAATTCCCACCCTTTATTACGGACTTTGCCCGAATTCAAGGGTGCTGCACTGATTCCCCCGATATAAGAAATAGGTGGGGTTATGATCATATCTGTCGTCAACTTATTATAATAATCGAACGTTACGGTCAAGTTTTTAAACAAACGGATATCAGCTCCTACATCCAACATGTGAACCGTTTCCCAAGTTATATCCGGATTCCCGAAGACCGTTTCATTACCATTTCCCGCATTTATCAATGTCTGATACTTATAAAGTCCGATATTCTCATTTCCTAATGAACCATAAGACATTCTCAGTTTGAATTCATTCAAAAAATTTTTCGTCGACTTCATAAATGCCTCTTCATGAATATTCCAGCCAGCACCGATAGAGGGGAACACTCCAAATTTGTTTCCCGGTCCAAAGCGGGAGGAACCGTCACGTCTCACCGTACCTTCCAACAAATAACGGTTATCAAATGTATAATTTGCTTTTGCAAAGAAGGAACTCATAGCCCACTGATCCCAGTCACCATTATTTGTCAGTTCCTGATTATACCCACCAATAGCAAATAACCGATGTTTATTTTTCTCCAAGGTATATTCAACGGTTCCCCCTAAATAATAATAACTGGAACGACTTTTGGATGCATTATGGATAGCTCCCCAAGTTTGTAGAAAAGAACCTGAATTATAATCGAAAAAGTTATAAGCATCTCTTTCTTCTTTTGTTGCTCCACTACTTATTCGATAAGAATATTGCCCACGGACAATCAGGTTCGGAATAATTTCCCAACGCGGAGCAATATTAATACTGATATTGTCTCCTAAATAAGTACGGACACCCCCCTTTTCCATCAAAGCTGCTGGATTCCGCTGCTCCGGACGATTTCCATAATATAAAATATCACTTCCTTCTTTCATCGGATAATGGATTACCGTATTCGGAGGTGTTGTATACAAATAATTAAGCACGGCTTGCAAAGGCTCATGCCTGTTTGTACGATACGAATTAAAATCCATATTGACCGACAAATTGTCCAACAAACTGACTGATGTATTTGCCCGAATATTCAAACGGTTATAACCTGCGTTATCAATCAAGGCTTCATTATCCAGATAATTGGCAGTCAAGGCAAAACGAGCAAGGTTACTTCCTCCGGATACAGAGACGGAATGGCTTTGGATCATACCGGTCTGATACATATAGTCGGTCCAATCTGTATCCGGATATTTGATAAGATCCGAATGGCTCCTCGTCGCATCAATTGCTTCTTGAGAATAGATCGGTGCTCCTCCTACATTCGCATTCGCAACATTTACCATTTGCATATAATCTGCCGCGTTAACAAACTCCGGTAGATAGGTCGCTTGTTGAAAACCTGCATAACCATTGTAGGAAATGCTGATCTTACCAGGAGTTCCACGTTTTGTCTTCACAACAATCACACCATTTGCTGCACGAGCACCATAAATGGCAGAAGCAGCCGCATCTTTCAAAACAGTCACACTCTCGATCGTATTCGGATCCAGTTGATTCATGTCCATAGGAATACCATCTACCAGCACCAAAGGATCACTTGTACCCAAAGTCGAAATGCCACGAATCTTTATTGCAGCTGCATCTGCCCCCGGTAAACCGGAACTTTGTGTCACATTCAACCCTGTGATTCCACCTTGCAGCGACTGGGACAAAGATGTGATCGGTTTGGTCGACAAGTTTTTTGTCACATCTAAAGAAGATACGGCAGAAACAGAGTTCACTCTTTTTTCTTCCGAAATACCTGTTACCACAATTTCATCCAATTCTTCGGAGTCAGAATTTAAAGAGACTGTCAAGTTGCTTATAGCACGAGAGACAACATACTCATAATCTTTAAACCCTAAATATTTAAAAATCAAAATATCTCCTCTCTTTGCCTTAATAGTGAAATAACCATTACCATCACTAATGGTCCCTAGAGATGTTCCTTTAATCAGAATATTCACTCCTGGTAATGGATAAGGCGGTTCTGAATTTTCAAGAACCTGTCCTTGGATAGTCCAAATCCTGTCATCAATAACAGTGTTATTGATGACATCCGAAGAATCGGATGTCTCTTTCCGGGCGATTGCGATATAATCCTCAATTTGTTTAAAAGAATAACCGTCGCCCAATACAGAGCGTAATGCTGTCAAAATATCAGAAGTCTGGATATCCACCGATACCACCCGGTCCTTTTGAAGTTCATCACTACTATAGGCTATTTTCACTCCCGATTGTTTCATAATAGCATCCAGAACTTGCTCCAAACGGGCGTCTTTAAAAGATAAATTCAACGTGTACTTTTGCTCTAAAAGAGTTGTTGATGCCGAAATATCCGGCGAAATACTTAATAAATTGATGAGTAAAAATAAAAATAACGAGTGCTTTAAGACTTTTTGTGCATACACAAAAGCCCCATGTCTGCTTTTTTCCATAAATTTGTATTTTACAGGTTTAAACTGAGTTATAAAAATGTTTAGTAATCTGTTACGGGAGACAGTATCTGGTACATACTGTCTCCTTTTTGTGTTTTCATGATATCTAAGTCATCATACCTCCTCTCTTTTTTGTTTAACATAAATGATATTTCCTTGGCTTCGTTCCAATTTCACATCTGACGTAAAACTGATCAACTCCAATAATTGCTCCAAACTGATTTTCCGGTCTATGACCAAAGAAAAACGCTTATCTTTCAACTGTTCATTTTGATACCGGACGGTAAAATCATACCAATGCAACAACTTATTAAAGATTTCCTCTAACGCGGCATCTTTGAAAATATATTCTCCTTTTACCCAAGATGTATATAAATCCGTGTCTACAACCCGTATCCCGGACTTACGGCTTTCCTTATTATAACAGAACTGCTCGGAGGGGACAATCCGGAATTCTTCGCCACCATTCGCTTTTACAGCCACAGAACCTCCTACCAGTGTGACACGAGCCATTTGCTCGGACTGATAAGCCGAGACATTGAAAGAGGTTCCCAAAACCTGGACTGCGACCTCATCCGTCCTCACCACAAAAGGACAGTCCGGATTCTTAGCCACATCGAAGAACGCCTCTCCTTTCAACCGGACCTCGCGCATTTCTCCTGCAAAGCGAGTCGGATAAGATAACTCCGATTCAGCATTCAGCCAAACGTGTGTTCCATCTGCCAACTCCAGTTCGTAAGCATTCCCTTTCGGTATCACCAAGTGATTCCAAGACAGCTTTTCTTCATCTGAAGGTTGCTCCCGGTCCGACTCATACGAAAGTTGTCCAACCAGATTATTCCGAATCACCATATTGCCCTGCTGAATCGAAAAACTATCCTGCTTCAACGGAATCCGTTCCCCATTATCCAACAGTAAAGTCGGTTGATTTATGTTTTTCAATACATCTGCCTCAGCAGTCCAATCCGGCTCCGCAGGTCTGTTCATAAAATAGAGCCCTATAGAAAACGCAATAGCGACCAAGGCCGCATAAGGCAACCAAGTTTTTAAGTTAAACTTTTTCTTCTTCTCTACAGTTTGGTTGCGTACCCTCATCCAAGCCTGTTCAACATCATATTCAGAATCATCCTGCTTTCCGACAGTCTCGAAACTGCGATATAGTTCACCTACTTGCTCGAACTGCCTTCTGTTGGCTTCCGAACAAGCAAGCCATTCATTCAACAGGCGATGCTCGTCTTCGGTCGCATCTTCGGACAGGACAGACAACATGATCTCATATATCGTTTCAGACTTCATTTGCAATACCTTTTATTATATGACAACAGTGGGCAGGAAAATGGGTAGGAAAAAATAAACTTTTTTCATGTATCTATGACAAATTCAGTCTGCATGTAATTTGTTTCCGGCAATGCCGAACATATATTCGTATATCTTCGACAATGTCGAACAGCTACACGACAACGTCAAAAACAGGTTTCATTAGCATAAAAAGCAAGACTGTTCCTTGTAAATCAATCAATTCTTCCCGCATAATTCGAAAAGCTTCTCCCAAATGATACTTGACAGTATTGACCGATATTCCGGACACTTCTGCTATTTCTTTATATTTCAATCCTTTTATACATTTAAGAAGAAATACTTGTTTACATTTAGGGGGTAGTTTACGAAGAGCCTCCCGCACTTCTTGTTTATACCGGAAATCATTCTCCTCTTCAGCTTGTCCATTCCACTCTTCTACAAGCGAGGCCAGAAAACTTTCTTTCGATAATTCAGCTTTATAGTAATTCAAGCAGCGGTTATAGACAGAGCGATAAGCATAAGGCAAAAAGTTATCCCCGTTGATCGTCAAACCGTCTTTTTCCCAAACGGCAATAAAAAAGCTTTGGACAATATCTTCTACAATTTGTTTATCTGACAAATAACGGGATGCATAGCGGCACAACTCCGCATAATACATCCGAAATAATTGCTCAAAAAGTAGTTCATTGACCATTTTTCCATTCAATTTTTCAATCTTATATGATAACTTAGAAGTACAAATATACGGAAAAACAAGAAACAGGAGTGAAAACCATAGTAATCCATAGGGTAACCTCATCAAAATTCGGGAACCGTATGAAATATACCAAAGAAAAAACAGGACCTTATCATACAGGTTTTTCTCATTTCCTCTGTCACTGTATCACTGATTTCTTTCTATCAGTTGATATTCAAATTGTTTCATTAGTGATATATGCCCGTTTTCTCTATCACTGCCCTATCACTGACAATCCCCTGTCTCCCATCCCTGCAAATCACTCGATTATTTTATGCAAAAACGGGTGTAAAATAGGTAAAACCGGGTGTTTTTTATTGTTCAGCACGGTACTTTAGTTGCCAGACACCCCCATGTTGCCCCCTCTTACACCCAGGTGTAGAGGGGCGATACATCCGGGTGTGAAGGATGGTAACATGGGGGTGTTTACGGAATTATGTACTTGTCTTTACTAAAAAAAGAGAGGGCTTTTGTGGAATGAAGAACCGTATTTCGTCGATTTACTACCTGCCACATTCGTTTTTACATTTGTTTATTCGACTCTTTTATATGCTCTTTCAAAAACAAAAAGAGGATAGCACACTGATTCTTAATCATATATCAAAAGCTCCATATTTCAGAAGTGATAGAGGAGTGATAGAGGAAAACGTCCTGTATCACTGCCTCTGACGCTTGAATATGAATAGCTACAACCTTCGTTGTGATAGAGTGATAGAGGATTTGCAGAAAACTTTGTGTGCGGATCACGCCCTTGGAAAATTTTGATGCGGTTACCTTGAGCCATCCATAATGCTTTTGTTAAAATCGAAATTAAATTATATGTTGTAGAACATATTTCTTACAAAGATGTTATCTTTGCAGCGGTTATCTAAAAGACAGTAAGAATATGCTAATAGAAGCATTTTACATCCTCTTCTTCTATTTTACAGGAGAGTTTATCAGTTATTTTATCGACGGGTTTATCCCAGGTAGCGTAATTGGAATGGTGCTGTTATTCCTGGCACTGGCATTCAAAGTCGTCAAGCCGAACAAAGTGAAGAAGCTCTCCACGCTTCTGACCGAAAACATGGGGTTGTTTTTCCTGCCGGCGGGTGTGGGATTAATGAATTCGCTCGGTATCATTTCCCAGTATTGGGTTGTGATCGTAACAGCCTCCGTTGTCAGCACCATACTCGTAATTGCCAGCGTAGCACTCATCCAGCAAAAATTAGGAAAGGAAACGGACGAAAATGAATAACCTGGCACAATCGGAAGTATTTTCACTGACTCTGGTAATCGGTACTTATCTGGCTTCTTTGGCTTTGTACAGAAAGACGCGTATCAGCCTGCTGCATCCGCTTATTACCTCCATATTTGTTATTATCGTTGTCTTGAAAACGATGGATATCGAATACGAATCGTTTCAGAAAGGCAGCCACCTGATCCATTTCCTGTTGGGGCCGTCGGTCGTGGCGTTAGGATATGTATTGTATGAGCAGATCCAATACCTGAAAGGAAATGTGATTTCGATCCTGACGTCCGTCTTTGTCGGAGCGATTGTCGGGATTGTCAGCGTTATAGCGATCGGCGAACTGATGGGAGCAGATGCCGCGTTGGTCGCCACGCTCGAACCCAAGTCGGTCACGACACCGATTGCGATGGGCATTGCCGAGAAGTCAGGCGGCATTCCTTCTCTGACAGCCGTCATCGTAGTGGCGGTCGGAATATTCGGCAGTATTGTCGGGCCGTTCGTGATGAAAGTGTTAGGCATCGAAAGCCGCATAGCCAAAGGGTTGGCATTGGGCGCCTCTTCGCACGGGGTAGGTACTTCCGTTGCGATTCAGATCGGTGCGGTGGAAGGAGCTTTGAGCGGACTTGCCATCGGCCTGATGGGGATCATGACGGCTATCCTCGTTCCGGTTATCAGCTTTATTATCTCGCTTTTTTAACTTCCCGTTATCCCGGACTTGATCCGGGATCGTATTTAGCCCTTATACCCCCTCTGCATATCAAACTGATTTGCAACCTATTTCCAAATAAAATTACAGAAGTTTATTGTTACTTTAAGAGGAAAACACTACTTTTGCACCCGAAATCCATCACGAGATAAATTAACAATATAATATAAAGAACATTAGTATGATTAATTCACAGGACATCAAGAAAGGAACATGTATCCGTTTGGACGGTAAACTCTATTTCTGCGTCGATTTTCTTCATGTAAAACCGGGAAAAGGTAACACGATTATGCGTACAACCCTGAAAGACGTTGTAAAAGGTGGTCAGATCGAACGTCGTTTCAACATCGGTGAAAAACTGGAAGACGTACGCGTAGAACGTCGCCCGTACCAATATACATATCAGGAAGGCGAACACTATCATTTCATGAATCAGGAAACTTTCGACGATATCATCATCGACAAAAACCTGATCAACGGTGTGGACTTCATGATCGAAGGCCAGATTGTGGAAGTCGTTTCAGACGCTTCAACAGAAACTGTTCTGTTCGCAGATATGCCTGTAAAAGTACAGTTGAAAGTAACTTATACGGAACCGGGTATCAAAGGTGATACAGCAACCAACACTTTGAAACCTGCAACAGTAGAATCAGGTGCTGAAGTACGCGTTCCGTTGTTCATTGAAGAAGGTGAAATCATCGAAATCAATACACAGGACGGTTCTTACGTAGGACGTATCCGGTAAAATATATGATTTATGATTTATGATTTATACGTTGACAAGATAAATCATAAATCATAAATCTAAAATCATCCAAAACTTTCTTGCTATGAAAATAAAAGAATGGGCAGAAGAAGACCGCCCACGCGAAAAAATGTTATTGAAAGGTATTGCTTCCCTCAGCGATGCCGAATTACTGGCCATTCTGATCGGCTCCGGCAACAGCCGGGAAACTGCCGTCCAACTGTCACAACGTATTTTAAATTCCGTCAATAATAACCTGAATGCTTTAGGCAAATTATCCGTCAAAGAACTGATGTTTAAGTTTAAAGGCATTGGCAAAGTCAAAGCTATCACAATCAATGCAGCCCTCGAACTTGGGAAACGACGTGGCAACAGCGATCCGGTTCAACGTCCCGTTATCCACTCCAGCAGCGATGTTTACCGGATTTTCTATCCCCTGCTCTGCGATCTTCCCCACGAAGAATTATGGATCGCACTCACGAACCGTTCTTCCCTGGTGATCGAAAAGGTCAAGATTAGCCAAGGCGGGATAAGCGAGACATCAGCCGACCTGCGCATCATTCTGAAAGCCGCGATCAATGCCCTTGCGGTAGGCATCATCCTCTGTCATAACCACCCTTCGGGCAATCCCCGCCCCAGCCGGCAGGACGACCTGCTGACACAACACCTTCGGGACGCTGCCCGCTTACTCGAAATACAACTGTTAGACCATATTGTCCTGGCCGACGGCAGCTACTACAGTTATTCGGACGAAGGAACCCTGTGAGATAAAGCTATGCTTTACGAAGGGTAACTCTATGCATTAGCCATCGTAAAGCTATGGGTTACGAAGCAGAAGCCACCCTTTCCTGTTATTAATTGTCAATTGTCAATTGTCAATTGTCAATTAATTCGTACGTTTGTATTCAAATTAAAGAAATATGAACAACGAATTCCTCCAAACAGAAGAAGCGATTGTCGCCATGCTTAAAACCGTATACGACCCGGAAATCCCGGTTAACGTCTACGATCTTGGCCTGATCTATAACATAGAGGTAGACGATGAGAAGAACGTTCGCATCGACATGACCCTCACCGCCCCCAACTGTCCTGCCGCCGATTTCATTCTGGAAGATGTCCGGATGAAGATAGAATCTGTCGACGACGTGAACAACGTGGAAGTAAACCTCGTGTTCGAACCTGAATGGGATAAGGACATGATGTCCGAAGAGGCCAAACTTGAATTAGGTTTTTTATAGAGACATGGATTCCCTTCGAAAGAAAATATATTTTGCATCGGACGCCCATCTGGGTGCCCGCTTCCATAAAGACCCGCTTGCCGTCGAAAAGAGACTGGTACGCTGGCTGGACAGCATCAAAGACGAGGCAATGGCTATTTATTTCCTAGGGGATATGTTCGACTATTGGTATGAATATAAATACGTCGTACCGAAAGGCTTTGTCCGTTTCCTTGGTAAATTGGCGGAACTATCCGATAATGGAGTGGAAATCCATATATTTATCGGCAATCACGACATCTGGATGTTCGACTATCTGCCAAAGGAGATAGGTGCGATCATCCACCGGGATGTGCTCACTGTAGACCTTTTAGGCAAACGGTTCTTCCTCGGACATGGCGACGAGGTAGACTATAGAAGCAAGGCATTCCGTTTCCTTCGCACCCTTTTCCGTAATAAATTCTGCCAATGGCTGTATGCGGGCATCCATCCCCGCTGGACGTTCGGCTTCGCTCTCGGCTGGTCGCTCAGCAGTCGTAAAAGCGGATTAAAAAAACATAAGACAAGGGAAGCAGCCGAATACCAGGGCGAAGACCACGAGTATATGGCCCTCTTTGCAAAAGAATACCTCAAGACACACCCGGATATCAACTTCTTTATCTTCGGACACCGCCATATCATGCTCGACTTGATGCTTTCACGTACCGCGCGCCTACTGATCGCGGGTGACTGGATGCAATATTTCTCCTATATCGTCTGGGACGGGGAAATGCTGTATATGGAGCAGTTCGAAACAGAGTAAGAAGAGAATTAGTTTTTACTAATATTTATCGTTACATTTGTATAATCATACTAAATAGAAAGACGATGCAAACTGAACTCTCCAATATAAGCAAAATCAAGCATGCTTCACTTCAATAGAAATTGGTGGCTTAACAGTCATTACCGGAATTAACGATTCTGGTAAAAGTACGGCAGGTAAAGCTTTGTTCTGTGCAATCAAAGCTCTATCAAGCAGTGAAGGAGATTCTTTTGAGTACAAAACCCGTATCGTTCGAGAATGTATTAATACCCATCTTAAATCAAACAACGGAACAGCATTAATAAACGATGCATTCCAAAGAGCCATTGATTCCGAATTTATTCAGAACATTTGCACAGAAGGGGCGGAACAGTCATCTGTCATATTATCCGATGAGACAGGACAATGTCTTTTTACAATTCAAGACAATCAGGTTGTCAGATCTTTTAAAGATGAAAGTTTCTATCTACCCCTTGTTTATTGTAAAGATTTTGACCGTTTCATTTTATAAAAAAAGACCGCCCCAACCGGTGTCGGGGCAGTCTAAACACTAATCCTAATGTTTTGTAAGCTGTGAGGATTAGAATAATTATTATTTACCTAATATATCCATTGTATCGGCAGCGATCATGTATTCTTCGTCTGTCGGGACCACAATGATCGTAACCTTGCTGTCCGGTGTACTGATGACCATTTCTTCACCACGCATACCTTCATTCTTTTCAACGTCAATCTTCATGCCCATGTATTCCATGTTTTCACAAACGACACGACGTGTCGCCCACTGGTTTTCACCGACACCACCGGTCCAAACCAAGATATCGCAACCACCCATGGCAGCAGCGTAAGCACCGATATATTTCTTGATGCGGTAGTTGTAAACATCCAAAACCATAGTAGCACGTTCATCGCCTGCCTCTACGGCTGCTTCCAAATCACGCATATCGGAGGAACCACCGACCAAGCCGGCAACCCCACTCTTCTTGTTGATCAAGTCTGATAAACCATGACCATCCAATCCTTCTTTTTCCATGATAAAGGAAAGAGCACCAGCGTCTACGTCACCGCAACGAGTACCCATCAGCAGACCTTCAACCGGAGTCAGCCCCATAGAAGTATCAACACATTTGCCATGATCTACGGCAGCGATGGAACCACCGTTGCCTACATGAGCCGTAATGATCTTCTGTTCTTCATAAGGAACGCCCAGGATTTCGCAAGCGCGACGGGAAACATAGCGGTGGCTTGTTCCATGGAAACCGTAACGGCGCACACCGTATTTCGTATACATCTCGTAAGGCAAACCGTACATATAAGCCTTAGCCGGCATTGTCTGGTGGAAAGCCGTATCGAATACTGCTACCTGGGGAATACCCGGAATCAACGCTTCCATAGCATCGATCCCCTTCAGGTTAGCCGGGTTATGCAACGGAGCCAGATCCGAACATTCGATTACCTTGTTGATCACATCCCGGTCGATCTTCACGCTGGAAGCGAACTTTTCACCTCCATGTACCACACGGTGGCCGACAGCGTCGATTTCGTTATATTCCTTAATGCAGCCGTATGTCTTGTCAGTCAGAATACTCAGGATAAATTCGATACCTTCCTTGTGGCCGGGCATTTCTTTTTCCAAAACAACTTTCTTACCGTCTTTGTCGGTCAGTTTCAGGAATGCACCGGGCAGACCGATCTTTTCGATACCACCTTGTGCCATTACTTCACCGGATGTCATATCGAACAATTTATATTTAATAGAACTACTACCGCAGTTTAATACTAATACTTTCATGATTTAATGATTTATGAGTTGGGATTTTAGGAATTTATGAATTATGATTTATCATCGTCACATAAATCATAATTCATAAATCAAATTATTTATTTGCTTTCAAACCTATCGACTGGTTACATGCAATCGCAACCATCTTATAGATATCGTCAACAGAGCAACCGCGAGACAGGTCGTTAACCGGAGCAGCCATACCCTGCAGGATAGGACCTACAGCTTCTGCACCTCCTAAACGCTGAACCAGCTTATAAGCGATATTGCCCACTTCCAGAGTCGGGAATACCAAAACGTTAGCCTGTCCGGCAACATCGCTGCCCGGAGCCTTCAATGAAGCGACCTTTTCAACCAAAGCGGCATCGGCCTGCAATTCTCCGTCAACCTTCAGGTCGGGAGCCATTTCTTTTGCCAGACGGGTAGCTTCGACAACCTTGTCGACCATCTCGTGAGAGGCACTGCCTTTCGTAGAGAAGCTCAGCATGGCGACACGCGGTTCCATTCCTACGATATCGCGGGCTGTAGCAGCTGTAGCAATAGCGATACTTGCCAATTCTGGTGCTGTCGGATTCGGCATTACGGCACAGTCGGCAAATACCAAAATGCCTTCTTTACCATACTGGGGAGTCTTTGTAAACATCAAGAACGCACCTGAAACGCAACTCATACCCGGAGCAGTCTTGATAATCTGCAAAGCGGGACGCAACACATTGCCGGTCGTGTTCTGTGCACCAGCGATTTCACCGTCGGCATCGCCGGATTTAATCATCAGGCAGGCAAGAAACAAAGGATCTTCTACTAAAACGGCAGCCTTTTCAGGAGTCATACCCTTTTTCTGGCGCAGCTGGAAAAGCAGGTCTGCGTAAGCGGCTTTCTTTTCGTGATTCTTCGGATCGATAATAGTAGTTTGTCCGATGTGGTTCAACCCGTACTGAGCAGCCAGGCTGTTGATTTCAGCGGGGTTGCCAATCAGGATAATGTCTGCAACTTCGTCGGCCACTAAACGGTCGGCAGCTTTCAATGTTCTTTCTTCTGTTCCTTCAGGAAGAACGATACGCTGTTTGTTTGCTTTAGCGCGTGCAATAATCTCTTGCATTAAGTCCATAGCGGAAGATCTGTTTTTATTATATTGTTAGTTAGATATCACAATAATCGGGTACAAAAGTAGGCAAAATGCAATATAGAGTTTGCAAAATCAGTAAAAGATTTACATGCAGACTTATCAGTTTCAGAACATTTAACAATAATTTGTTACTTCCTTCTCCCCTGACAGGATTTGTTGCAAATCCTCTGCCGTAACGTTCACTTCTATTTTACCATTATGGGCGACCGATATCTTCCCGCGCTCTTCCGAAACGATGATTACCAGTGCATCCGTTTCGAGCGACATTCCCAAGCCGGAACGATGGCGTAATCCCATATCTTTCGGCAAATTAGCGTTTTGGGCAACCGGAAGAATACAGCCGGCAGCCTTGATACGGTTGTCCGCAATGATCATGGCGCCATCATGCAAAGGACTGTTTTTGAAGAATATATTTTCGATCAGGCGGGCATTGGCATCAGCGTTGAACATTTCACCGGTATGCTCATAAACAGTCAGATCGACATCCTGCTGGATGCATATCAGTGCTCCCGTCTTTTTCTTCGCCATATTCATGCAAGCCAGGACAACCGGGGCAATGAACTTCCCTTCGTTCTCCTTGTCATGGTTCTTCTTCGAAAATATTTTTCCCAGAAACTTCCATCCCCTGTGCGAACCGAGCGCCACCAGAAAACGACGTATCTCATCCTGAAACAAAATCACCAGCACAAGGAAACCGACACTGATAAACTTGTCGAGTATCGCTCCCATCAAACGCATCTCCAACACTTGGGAAACCAGAATCCAGACAATAATAAACGACACTACTCCACTAAAGATAGCCAGAGTTCCGGAATTCTTCATCAGCTTATATGTCTGGTACAAGAAGAAGGCTACCAATAAAACATCAATCAGGTCTTTTATTCCGAAATTCATCCACATAATATTAACAGTTGAAAGTTGAAAGTTGAAAATTGAAAGTTTTCGAAACGAGTTTGACTGCTTCTACTGCGGCTTTTACGTCGTGGACACGAAGGATATCCGTCCCATTCAACAAAGCGATCGTGTTCAGGACTGTCGTTCCATTCAGGCTGTCGGCTGGTGTTCCACCCAGATATTTATAAATCATGCTCTTGCGGGAAACACCGACGAGCAAAGGTAAACCGAAATCCTTAAACTCACGCAGATGTCCCATTAACGTATAATTCTGGTCTACCGTCTTACTGAAACCGAAACCGGGATCCAATATAATATCGTTCACTCCCAACAAACGGAGCTGTCGGACTTTCCGGGCAAAATAGAGCATAATCTCCTCCATTATATCTGCATAATCGGTATGTTGCTGCATCGTCTGAGGAGTTCCACGCATATGCATCATTATATAAGGTACATGCAAACGGGCGACCGTCTCAAACATTCCAGCATCCAACTCTCCTCCCGAAATATCGTTGATTATCGCGACGCCGTATTCTTCGACGCAACGACGTGCCACATCCGCCCGGAATGTATCGACAGACAGGGTCACATCCGGATAATGCGTATTCAGTATTTTCAAGGCAAAAGCCAGACGTTTCATCTCCTCTTCCGGTGAGACCTCTGCGGCATCGGGGCGGGAAGAATAACCTCCGAGGTCGATGATCTGTCCTCCCTCGGACAAAATTGCCTGTATGCGTTCCTCAATTGCAACTTCCGTCTGCTTCCTACTATCGGCATAAAAAGAGTCGGGAGTGACATTCAGAATCCCCATCACCAGCGGAGTATCGAGTGAGGTAAGCGTTCCTCTAATATTGAGCGTTTTATGTAACATTCTTATTTTTCTTTCCGACAAAGATAAAGGTAAATACATTAAATCACTACATTTGCGCAAAATAACTCTCATAGAAATTATAAAGGGAAAAAGACTATGACTATTCCTGAACTATATGAATTGTTTATACACAATCCGAAAGTGACAACCGACAGCCGAAACTGCCCTCGCGGTTCGATTTTCTTTGCCTTGAAAGGGGATAAATTCGATGGTAACCAATATGCAGAAAAGGCGCTGGCATCCGGTTGCGTGTATGCGGTAATCGACAATCCGGATTATTTTATAGGAGAACGCACAATCCTTGTGGACAACGTGCTGACGACCTTGCAGCAATTAGCGCACCGCCACCGTAAAGTGATCGGCTGTCCGATTATCGGTATCACCGGAACAAACGGAAAGACAACGACCAAGGAACTGCTGGCTTCCGTCCTGTCTACCAAATACAACCTTCTCTACACCGAAGGCAACCTGAACAACCATATCGGCGTACCTCTCACCTTGCTCCGCCTGACGCACGACCACGAAATGGCTGTGATCGAAATGGGAGCCAGCCATCCGGGCGATATCAAAGAGTTGGTCGACATAGCACAGCCAAACTACGGGATTATCACCAATGTCGGGCGTGCCCATCTGGAAGGTTTCGGCTCATTCGAAGGTGTGATCAAAACAAAGGGTGAATTATACGACTATATGCGCCGCACGAAAGGTAAGATATTCATCAATCAGGATAATAAATATCTGAAAGAGATCGCCAATGGAATCGAACAGGTCACATACGGTTCCGATGAAACGGCTTTTGCCTGGGGATGTGTAGTCAGCTGCAATCCCTACCTGACTTTCGAATGGAGACAACAGGGCAAAATCCACACAGTGGAAACCCATCTGATCGGCAGCTACAATCTGGACAATGCCTTAGTTGCCGTTGCTGTTGGCCGTTTCTTCAAGATTCCGGCAGAACGCATCAGCCGTGCCATTACCGCTTACGAGCCGACTAACAACCGTTCACAACTGAAAAAGACTGAAAATAACGAACTGATCATCGATGCCTACAACGCAAATCCGAGCAGCATGAAAGTTGCTTTAGACAATTTCGCCACAATGCCTGTCTCGCCCAAAGCTCTCATCTTAGGCGACATGCGCGAATTAGGTCCTACAAGCGACGAACTCCATACCGAAGTCGTAGCCCGGATCAAGGAAGGTAATTACGATAAAGTATTTCTGTGCGGCGAACATTTCCAAAAAGCCGCCGGAAAAGACTTCACCACCTATGCCACAACAGAGGAGCTGATCGAAGCCTTGCGCAAAAATCCCTTGGAAGGATATCATGTGCTGATAAAGGGATCGCACGGGATGGCCCTGGAGAGGGTGGTAGAGGTTTTATAAAAATCCACAAATCCGATTCACATGAAGGAGGTACATATCTCTGCAAAGAGATGAATTTCGATTGCGAAAACAACTGTCATACCATCATGCTTTGCCTTTTATATAATGAATATCAATCTCTACATAGAATGATAGCAGGCATGATGGATGTTTTTTTAACTATCATACTATCATAGATATAATAGCTTTTTCACACACAACATATAGCTTATTATCAGCAATATAGCTATATATTTTTGTCGAGATCCGGGTGTCACCCCCCTGCAGACCCAGGTCTCAAGACCGCTCAGATGTGGGTGTAAATGGACCTGATACGCGTATTTTGAGGAAAAGAACTAACGTCTTTTGCTTTCCAAAGTACCTTATTCCGGCAAAAAAGGCTTATACATTCTCAAAAACATTCTGTTTTAACACTTCCAAAGTACATCTATTTTCCGATAAAAACGACCAAAATGATGGTTAAACAGCTGATTTATGATAGTTGCATGATAGTTGAAATAAGAACTATCATAGCTGTATATCTTGATATTCAACCTTTACACAAGAAGCATGATGGTATGATGGTTGTTTCTAAATCATCATTCATAGATTCAAATATTCTTATATAGAAAATACCTCTAAGATACTAGCTTAGCCTCCTACGCTGTGCTGTTTCTTAGAGGTATATCAAGTTTTTGAAAAGCTATGTTGAATAATGAATAAATATTCCTTCAGAAACCAAAATCCAAGATTTCCATTTTTTAATCTTTACAGGAAATCCAATTTACTTAAAATGTAAATCACAGAAATCCATAAAGCGCTCCCAATCATAATCTGTCACATCATGTTTACCTGCCCGTATATGATAACCTACATCATTCATAATTGGTTGATGAACAGCCGGAGGAACTGGTGAGTCCAACCCTTTCATTTTGTATAATTCATAAACTTTATTGGTATAATATGCAGATAAATATTCACCTTTAGGATCAGCCCAAAGATCGCCTTCCGCACTCGCTACATAAAGGTGGCGTGGTGCTATTAAAGCCAGCATCTCATGCTGGTCAAAAGGCAAATTTTCTTCATTACCTGCATATTGACTAAATGCAGGGCAAAACCAATGAGAAAGAACAGTTGTTATGCGAGCAATATTTTCCCCATAAACTCTTTTTGACAAGGCAGCTCCTCCACAACCAGAATCATTCGATATGACCACTTTGAAACGTGAATCCTGAGCTCCAGACCAAAGCGCAGCTTTCCCCTGTCTGGAATGTCCCATTATTGCAATTTTACTCATATCTATTCTTCCCTCACGTTCCAAATAATCAACAATACGACTTGATCCCCAAGCCCAAACTCCAATTGCTTCCCACTCATCATGATTTTTGGATCCTGATATATAATCAGGGAAAAGAGAAGCTACACTATAATCTCTCAACTCTGCTCGATCCGGATAGATATCATGATAACACATAGTCGCTACAGCATATCCACGTTCTAATATTTTATCATAACACCAACGGTTTTTCTGCGCTCCTCTTGTCCATACGGGACTATCTTTGCCATGTACAAACCTTAATCCTGGAGAATAGTAAATCGATGGTTCTAATGTTGTCGTTTGATTCCCCATAAAATTATATCCAACAAACACAGGTACTCTTCCTTGTACATGGTTAGGAATATATAATAATAGAATTGCATCTATTGTTTTCTTCCCATTTGTAAAAGTGAACAATATTTGTTTACAAGTTGCTTTACCATCCATTGCTTTAGGATCACAAGCCAATAAGGTATAAGACACATCGATTTTATCAGTCGGTGTCCGTCCATAGACCTTAGACATAAATATCTCTAAAATTTCCGGTCTTCTTACCTTTTCCCATTCATCCGCAGTGGTTACTTGCTGTCCGTCATTACAAATAAGAGGATCCGGCAGCACAAAATCAGGGACTTTACTTTCATCATAATTTATTCCTTTTATGATCGCTTGACCATAAGCAAAATTACAAATCAAAGAAAGAAATAATATATAAGAAAATGATCTCATGATTCATTCTATTTTTAATAAAACATCCATTTGTTATAATTGACCAACTTTCAGTGGCTCTACATTTTTCTCTGCACCAGGATAACCGATATTCTGATTTATAACCCCTTTCGTATTCGCATTAATAGCTGATGCAGGAACAGGCCATAACAGATGATGGACACTGATTTTATATTCAGCCCAACGATGCTTGATGCCTTTATTATAAAAATTATTCTTAGCATTTACCCAATCATACCAAAAATTGATTCCCTCTTGTTTAATATTAGAACCAGCACCTCCGGGTCCCGATATATTATCAAGACTATAACTTCTTCCAAAATATTCACAATTTCTACCAGTACGAGCATAAGTAAAAGCTATACGAGTAATTTCTACGTGCCTATTTTCTTCATAATACAGCTCACGCGCCCGTTCATCTAAAATTGAACCGATATTAATATCTGAAGCGGTCAAAGATTCTGCTCCAGCTCGATTACGTACGACATTCAACATCTCTGCAACTTTAGCTGGTTGTTCTTTCCAATAATAAGCTTCTGCCATCAATAGATAAACTTCCGTCGAGCGATAAATATACATAGGAGTTTCACCTCCCCAATACCAACTCGAAGAAAGTGGATCAGGTACATATAGTTTATAATGAGGCCATTGATACCAAGCTCGAATAGAATCTTCTACAGACATTGCTGGGTTTTTCACCAAATGTGTACCATAATAAATGTTTCCACTTGTTTTTAACGTCGGATCATTATAATACAAATCAGATGGACTTATCCAACTATCACGATTATAAACACCTCTTAAATCGTTTTTCTCCTTTTCCGTCCATATTGTGTACTGATAATAATTAGTACAACGGGCTCTACCAATACCTCTTCCATACGTTTTATTTATTTCATATTGAGATTCCACATTATCAGTATAAACAATTCCAGACATTCCGTCTGGGGTCGTAACTCCAACTACACGTGGAATTGTATTTCTCATCAATTGAGATCTTACAGATCCTTGAGCATTAGGGTATGATACAATATACATCAACCCCTCGGTATTTGATATATCCATTTTTGCTTCAACACTGTGCAGATCATGCATTAAATTGGTTTTAGGTTTGTTTTGATTTGATGTAAAACGAGTTGTCATTAATGGATGTTCGGCTACTATAGATTGTCCTATTTGTATTGCTTCGTCAAAATATCCCAAGCATATATTTATTTTCATCAACAAAACCCCACAAGCACTTTTTGAAACTTTCCCACGATTGACATTATCAGGTACATTTTGATAAGAATATTCCAAATTTCTTTTTAATTCTTCCAAAATACTCCATCTGTCGTAAGAATAAAAATCGGTCTTAGGTTCTGCCAATTCGTAATCTAACCAAGGGATATCGCCGAATTGATGAACTAATTTATAATACCAATAAGCCCTATGAAAATAAGCCTGTCCCAAAATCCGACTCTTATCTTCTTCATTTGCAAATTTTCCTTCATCAATACGAGCAATGATTATATTTGCAGATTTAATGGCTTTGTAACCATGTGTCCAATACCATCCGACACGAGTATAATCCATATTGTCCAAAGGCATATCAGGTAATAAAGATTTATCCATATCCATTTGAGGCCCAGCTTTATCAGTAGTTCCTTCCACACAAATATCCGATTGTATCATCTCTGTAAGGATGGCACATCCATCTCCATTATACTCATCGTGCATTTCAGCTTCGCATGCAGACAAAGTAGCTTCAAACCCATCAACTCCAACATAAGTATCTTCTGGAGTATGAAAAGATAATGGCTTAGGCTCTAACCAACTATCTGTACAAGAATTGAGCGATAAAAAAGCTACAGCAACGCATATATATATATTCCTACTTTTCATAATCTAATTTTTACAATGTAACATTAATACCTAAATTAAACGTACGAGGAGTAACAGAGCCGCTCTCTGGATCCCAGAAATTCCAATGAGGAGCAAAAACTGCAGCATTCTGAATACTACCCGATAAACGTAAAGACTGTATAGCAAATTTATTTATCCACTCTTTCGGAAAATGATAAGATAACGTCACATTTTCCAAACGTACAAATGACTTATTTACATAATTAGTTCCTATGTTCTTTGAGCCAATACGTGCATAATCATTTATTGGATTTGTAGCCGTCCATCTTGGGAAATCATAGTCCGAAGTTCTATCTGGAAACGAATAATTATTGGCAGCCCTTTGAAAAGCGCCGTAATGTCCTAAATAAGAATATAAGACAGCCGATAATGAGAGATTTTTATAAGTCCATTCATTCCTCAAAGTCCAACGAAAACGAGGAGTTGTATATCCTTGAAAAACTTTATCTTTATTATTCATGATACCGTCTCCGTTTTGGTCGACATATTTAAAATCACCAGGTTGACACCCATAAATCGCAGCTTCTTCACGTTCATCTTTTTGCCAGACTCCAGCTCTCTCATAATCCCAAATACGATCCGGATCTTGACCAATAAACCATTTATTGGTTTCATCATCCGACTCTTTTTGTCCAATAACATTTCCATTCTCATCCAAAACATCGACCATATCACCATAAAGGCTATTTATTTTTCTTCTATTTAAAGAAAAATTACCAGAAGCGAACCATTTGAAATCTTTTGAATTAATAATATTTGCATTTAAAGTTAATTCAAATCCTTTATTCTGTAACTGCCCCAAATTGGCAGTTACACTATTAAAACCAGTAACATCGGGTAATGCTCGTTTTACTAACAAATCATTTGTCTTAGATACGTAAGTTTCAATGGAACCACTCAACAATTCATCGAATAAAGAGAAATCCAAACCAAAATTAAACGCAGCAGTTCTTTCCCATTTTAAATTATGGTTTGCCATCGTATTTACAAACATCTGAGAAATTGTATAAATATTGCCTGTTTGGTCAATATAAGGTCTCAAACTTGATTTCATTTGAGCCAATGCTGCATACTGGCCAATATCTCTATTTCCATTTTCTCCCCAAGAAATTCTCAATTTTGCATAATTCAGCCACGAATTTGCTTGTTGCATAAATTGTTCTTGAGTAAAAACCCATCCTAAAGCGACAGAAGGAAATGTTGCTCGAGGGTTTTTCTTTCCAAATGCAGAATATCCGTCACGTCGGATAGAAGTTGTCAACATATATTTGTTATTAAACGAATAAAATAGACGAGCCATTAAAGCATCCCCTGTTTGATACGTATCATCACTTGATACTTTTTGTACTGATCCCGATTGCAACTGATGATATCCCAAAACATCATTAGGCGTATATCCTTGAGCCTCTGCCGTAGTGGACCAATACTGAGCTTTTTCTGCATTCGCTAACAGTGTGACTTCTACTTTATGCTTCTGAGCAAATTCTCTCTTCCAGCGAATGATATTATCTATTTGCCAACTGAACTGTTTAGTATTCGTTCTAACTGAAGCTCCTCCTATAGCTTCCCATTTTTCTCCTTCAGATGAATAATGATTATAATAATCATGCCAACTATAGTAAGGAGTGAAATTCAAAGTATATTCGATTCCAAATGGAAGTTTAACTTCTGCATACAGTTTTGCATTTAAATTCTGATACAAATCTTTCCTTTCTGTATACATATTATCATAGAAAGGATTGACAGGGTCCATTCCTGTCGGATTTCGTCTATAAGGGCTTTCTAAATTATCCACCTCATTTGCTCCATAAGGTGAAATCATAGTCATTTGCTCCCAAAGACACTTCAAAAAGCCTTCATTTCGAGAGGAAAATTGAGCATTCATACCTACAGAAAGGAATGATGTGATTTCTGTTTTCACATTCATTCTTGCTCTAAAATTTGTATATTTATCTCCGGTAATAATACCTTCCCTATCCGCCCAGTTCAATGAGTAATATTGCGAAGTCCTTTCTGTAGCATTCGATACACTAACTGTATAATCTTGTTGTAATCCCGTTTGAAATACAAGATCATCCCATTTCGTAATTCTACCTGCAAAATAATTATCAATTTCAGGAGTCAGTAAATTCAGACGGGATAACCATTGAGTTTCCAATTGTTTATCAGTGACAGATGTGGCAGGTACACTTTGGTCATAATTATACCAAACAAGCGGATCGACACCTTGTAGCTTAAATGGATTTACAAATATTTGAGGATATTTAGCCAAATATTCATCCGAATTTCTCCCTTCATTATAATCCTGCCTAAATTTCAAGAATCCCTCAGCATCCAATATTTTAGGTTGATTCGCAGATTTTGCAAAAGAGATATTTGCATTGAAATTAATCACAGGTTTCCCTTGAATTCCTTTTTTTGTTGTAATTGCAATAACTCCATTTGCGGCTTTTGCTCCATATACGGCAGACGAACTCGCATCTTTCAAAACATCTACACTTGCAATATCTTCAGGAGTTATATCTGACAAATTTCCTTCATAAATCACTCCATCTAAAACAATAAGAGGTGAACTGCCCGCAGATAAAGTACCTTTACCCCGAACAGATAAATCAGCCTCAGCTTTAGCATCAGTAGCTATACCAATATTCAAACCAGCGGCATTCGAACGTAAAATATCTTGTACATTTCGAGGAGCCTGAGCTGATAATTTTTCGGCTTTTACACTAGAAACAGCTCCTGTAAGATCCTTTTTCTTCGCTGTTCCATAACCTACCACTACAACCTCATCCAATACTTCGGTATCTTCTTTCAATTTAATACTAAAATTTGATTTATTTGCTACGATTATTTCTTGTGGAGTATACCCAATATAGCTTACAACCAACGTGCTGTTTTCATCGACTTCCAAAGAAAAATTTCCGTCTACATCCGTTATCGTACCATTCGTCGTTCCCTTTTCTACAACATTTGCCCCTATAACCGCTAAACCGTAAGTATCAACTATTTGTCCACTTATTTTTTTCTTTTTCTCTTGATTTACAGATTTAGAAGAGGTAGACAATAACGTAATATAGTTATTTTCAAACTGATAACTAATACCTGTGTTTTTAGTAATCATTTCTAGATAGTCTGCAACTGTAGCTGTTTTTGTGTTAAAAGAAACAGTCTTGTTGACATCCACATCCTGATCCCGAAACACAACCAAATAGTCAGTTTGCGCCTCAATCTCTTTGACCAATTGTTTTATTGTCATGCTATTCTGGCTAAGTTTGATCTCTGCATTTTGTGCATCTGCTTCTTCTGCCATCAATTGAAACACACATACAAACAATAGGAAAAGTGATATTCTCATAATCCTAAAAAAATATTTAATGTTACTATTATAGATAATAAAAGGCAACAACAAAGTTTTTCTTTTCATATCTTTGTTCTAAATTTAAAGTGAATACTAAAAAATTACGACTTGTGTTTGCTTTAACTTCTGCGGCAGTTGTTGGTAGCTTCTGCCGCTTTTGTTTTTCTACTGTTCTTTCATCATAGGCTATACGTTTTTATGTTTGACATGTTCTTATTTTAAGGTCACTATGTTCCGCTCTGTGTTTTTTTCTACTTTAAATTTGCGGATTTGCTGCAATACGCGGAAAACATCGTCAAGACTGTCGCGCTGCCTGAATTTTCCCGTATAAGTATCTTTGAATAAAGATGTGTCTTTTACTACGATCTTTACGTCATAGTAAAGTTCCATTTTTTCCAGAATATTGATCAAAGGTTCATTTTCAAAGGCATATATACCGTCAAGCCATAAAAAATGAGCTTTCAGGCGAATCGGTTCTACCTTCATCTTTCCGTTCGAGACAGTCACTTGTTGATCCGGTTCCAAAATGATCCCGTCAGATTCCTTATTCCGGAAAAAGACGCGTACGGAACCTTCCAACAAACTGGTTTGTACATAGCCGGTCGCAGGATAGCTGCACACGTTAAATTGGGTGCCTAAAACTTCCATATCGACATCATGCGTAGAAACAATGAAAGGGCGGGAAGGGTCTTTCGCCACTTTGAAGAAGGCTTCTCCTTCGATCGTAACATTCCTTTTATCATCGGTAAAACTGGCTGGATAGATCAACTTCGACTTCGCATTCAGCCAAACTTCCGTCCCATCCTGCAAGACCAGTTGTGCCCGCTGTCCGGCAGGAGTGTACAGAGTATTCATCACATTCTCCGATAAAAACTCCGCTTGCTCAGGCTGTGCATACCAATATGTCAATATACTTGTTGAAACGACTAATATCAGGATAGCAGCCGCATACCCGATCCGGCGTGTCCAACGCTTCCACATCACGGAGTGTTGCTTTTGCAAAATAAAGCAGTCGTATTTCTGTTTGCCGATTGTTTTATCCTGCACCTGATGTCCTAAGTTCAACAAGGCATATAGATTTTGATACTCTACAAATTCTTTTTTGAGTTCTTCACTCGCCTCGACATCGCGCAGCAGGGATAGTCGCTCTTCCGTGGAAAGTTCCTCATAAAAGTATTTATGTATCCGTTCGTTCATATTTTCCGCTTTTGTTCTTAATAAACGGATCAGGGAACCAAAACCCCCAAGAGGATAAACGGATTTTTTTAATTAGCGAGTAAAAATATTAATAAAGGGAGATAGTCTTTCAATTCGCTTTTAATTTTCTTATAGGCGATACCCATCTGATTTTCAACAGTTTTAAGGGAAATATTCAATTCAGCAGCTATGTCTTTCTGTTTTTTCCCCTCTATTTTGCTTTTGATAAAAATTTCCCGACATTTTTCAGGCAAAGAGTCTACCACTTCAGTAATGATCCGTTCGATATCCTGCTCGGAGAGTAGAGACTGATCGAATAATTCCAAGGAGGCAAGTTTCATCCGCAAAGTAGCCTGATACTCTTCCTGTATCAGGTTGACAGCTTCCTTTACAACAATGCGGTGACGTAAAAGGTCGATACAACGGTTTTTGATCGAAGTAAAAAGCAGGGCAACCAGATTCACATCATAAGCCAAGATCTCTTTTCTTTCCCACAATTCGGTAAATACGTCCTGGACGATATTTTCTGCGTCTTCTTCTGACACGACATACTCCAGAGCGAAATATTTCATCCGGGAAAACCAAGAGACATATATTTCTTCAAAATGGTCGGATAGTATTTTCTTTTCAACCAGCATCTTTCTTCTGTGTGAATAAAATCACGGCGTTCTCGATCTCCAAACTTTAATCTTTAAATTATTATATAGAGTGTGAGAGCTGTGACTTATCTATCAAATAGGGCTCTGGAAAACCTTTGGGAGTAAATAAGCAACATACTCCCACACCATACTTACGGATACGATGCGGGATATGCTAACCCATTCTTCCCCCTTTCAAATTTTCCAGATTTTTATTTGAAAGAATCAGTTAAACAACGCAATTGTGCTATTTGCACAATGCAAATATAGTAATAGTTATTGGTTAGACAAGTAAACTGTATATTGTATTCAAGACAAACGTATCTAATTTTTAGTCGATAGCAGTGTATAAAGTACAAGAACTTCCGAGAGAAGGAACCTATAAGTTCTCCAAACAGCGTTTCTCGGATCTAGTGGAAACAATTCGCATGATAGGGCATGAGTTATCAGAAATTTCCATTGTTTGAGCCTATGACAAACTATTAATGGCAAGTTTCATTATTCAAACTGGCGAAGGAAGAGCTAAAAATATTCATAGCAACAATTTATTTCTTGTTTTTATATACTTTTGCAGCCTGATTAAATAAGTAATATGAATACACATAATCTTTGTTGCATCGGCCACATTACGTTGGATAAGATTGTAACGCCGAAAAGGACACTGCATATGCCGGGAGGAACATCTTTCTATTTCGCGCATGGAATGAGCAAATTAGATACTTCCGACTTCCTGTTGGTAACAGCTCTTGCTGTCAGTGAGATGGACGCGGTGGAAGAAATACGCAGGAAAGGGATCGATGTAAAGGTTTTGCCCAGTACCCATTCCGTCTATTTTGAAAATACATATGGCGAGAACCAGAACAACCGGACGCAGCGGGTATTGGCAAAAGCCGATCCGTTCACAGTTGAAGGGTTACAGGATGTCGATGCCCGCATCTATCATTTGGGAAGTTTGCTGGCGGACGATTTTTCTTTAGATGTAATCAAATATTTATCGACCAAAGGGATGTTATCGGTCGATGCCCAAGGCTACCTGCGTGAAGTTCGCGGTGAGAATGTTTTCGCCGTAGACTGGCCGGAAAAGGAAGAGGCACTGAAATACATCCATATCCTGAAAGCCAACGAACACGAAACGGAAGTTCTCACCGGATGCAAAAATCCGCGTGAAGCAGCTCTGAAATTAGCCAACTGGGGCGTTAAGGAGGTTTTGCTGACATTAGGAAGCATGGGATCTGTCATTTATGCCGACGGCGAATTTCATGAAATACCCGCATACCCTCCAACAGAGATTGTGGACGCTACGGGATGTGGCGATACCTATATGGCCGGCTATCTGTACATGCGAAACAAAGGAGCTTCATACAAAGAAGCAGGATGTTTTGCCGCCGCCATGTGTACAATCAAGCTGGAAGCCTCGGGACCTTTCGGGGGAACAGAGAAGGATGTTTGGGATATTATCGAAAGGTATAAGTGAAACGATTTATGATTTCAGATTTATGATTTATGAGCTATGTATCACTGATAAATCATAAATCTGAAATCATAAATCAACGCAGTTTCTTAGCCATCACCATATAAGAATAAATAAGGACTACGGCATACCCAAATAGCGGTACGACGAACGAAAACGACATTGTCGAGATATCGGCTACATAGCCCATCAATAACGGTCCGACAGCTCCTCCTATCGGAGACATCATCAAGAAGGACGAAGCACGCTTGGTATAGTCACCCAATCCCCTCAGCGAGATAGCAAAAATCGTCGGAAACATAATAGCCTCGAAGATATAGCAGGCAAATAGAGCACCTTTCGACAGAGTACCTAAATTCAGGGTAACGAACAGAGCGCCCAAAACAGTAAAAATCGCACAAATAAACAAGACTTTCTCCGCTCGGATATAACTCATAATCCAACTACCGATAATACGCCCGATCATAAACAAGCCCAATCCACCGAAGGAAAGAACGATCGCTGCCTCATGCGCATCCATCCACCCATCGTCAGTCACATAATTAATAAAGAAACTGTTAATCGATATTTCCGCTATTTCGTAGCAGAACAAGGCCATCACCCCCCAGGTAAAACAACGATGTTTCCACAATCCTTTCAACCCGGCTTTAGCCTCAGCAGTCGTATCTTCGCAATCGTCATGGTTGATCTCCGGCAAGCGGATGCGGAAGAAAATAAGAGCAACAGACAGGACGATAACGCCCATCACGGTATAGGGCAAAGCAATGTTAGCATCTCCGTTGCCGGAAAACAACAGCATTCCACCGATTACAGGTGCACAGATACAACCTAACCCGTTGAAGGATTGTGCCAGATTCAAACGACTGGCTGCCGTCTCGCGATCCCCAAGCTCTGTCACGTAAGGATTGGCTGCCGTCTCCAAGAACGTCAGTCCGCAACCGATCACAAACAGGGAAAAGAGAAAGAAGTTGAATGACATCAACTGTTCGCTCGGAATGAAAAGCAACGATCCGATCCCGTAAAGGATCAGACCGAACACCACCCCCTGGCGGTATCCGTATTTATTAATAAAAAGTCCGGCTGGGATAGCCATTGTGAAATAACCCGTGTACATCGTTGCCTGGATCAAAGCAGAATGAGCCTTCGTCATGACAAGCGCCTCCTGGAAATGCTTGTTCAGCACATCTAAAATAGCATGTGCAAAACCCCATAAGAAAAACAGAGATGTGACTAATACAAAAGGAACCAGATACTCTTTCTTTACCAACGATTTCTTTACTTTTTCCATTTTATTGTTATTTGTTTTATACTCATCTTATTCATTTACCGGATTGTAGGGAATCGTGAACCAGAAAGTCGAGCCTTTACCTAACTCCGAATCCACACCGATCTTGCCATCCAAAGACTGTATGATGGACTCGCAGATGGAAAGCCCCAACCCCGTTCCCTGGACAAAGCTGTCAAATTTAGCAAAACGTTCAAAAACATGCGGAATATTCTCCTCGGCAAGTCCTTTGCCGGTGTCCGCCACATAAAAGCGCAGGATAGCGCCTATCCTCTCATATCCCATCGTAATAGAACCCTCCGAAGTGTATTTGCAAGCATTACTGAGGAAATTGGAGAGAACCTGTGTCAGCCGATTCTTTTCCGAATGGATCACACAAGCGACAGACGGCAGATGGCAAACCAAATCGACACCATCCTTCACACGCGACTTATAGACCTGCTGCAAGTTATTGAATATCTCGGACAAGTCGACTGCCGAATAATTGAAATCCATCTGCCCGGCTTCGATCTTCGAAAGGTCGAGAATATCATTGACCAACTGGAGCAAAAGCTCATTATTCGTCTCGATGATCTTGACATATTCACCGATCTCATCCGGCTCTTCCGCCATCGCAATCAGGTTCGAGAAGCCGACAATCGCGTTTAGGGGCGTTCGTATCTCATGGCTCATATTGGCCAGGAAAGCGCTTTTCAACCGATTGGCCTCCTCCGCCTTATTACGCAGGCGGATCAGTTCGTTCGTCATCTTCAAGTCCGTAATATCGCGCCTCAACCCGATGAGTTTACGTATCTTTCCATTTTCATTCCGTCCATAGGGAACGGCATGCATCTCGAACCAGCGATCTCCCAGTGCTGGGACCATTGTCCTGATCTGGACCTCCATCACATGGATCTTTCCACAGGCAAGGTCTTCCAAACCTTTCCGAAGCAAATCACGGTCTTCGAGATCTACGAACGAAAGATACTCATCCAACGAAATTGTCATTCCTTCGAACACGGTAGACCGCGGCGAGTAGAAAATCCGAGTATCCGGATTGTACTCCCACGAAATAATCTGAGCAGCATCAAGAGTGAAGTCCAACTGTAGTTTGTTCTCTTCAAGTTCCTGCCGTCTCTTCATCTCACCCGTTATATTTCTTTCCGTCCCGATAATCTGTTCGACTTCGCCAGTCTTTTCCGACTTCAACCCGATTGCATAGGTTTCGAACCAATCATAGCCTTCACCCCGCCGGAAGCGAAACACTTCCCTCAGTTTGTTTTCTACTCCCCTGGACAGGCGGGACATAAACCGACTGTATTTTTCTTTGTCGTCCGGATGCAATAAATCCAGTGCACCTTTATTGCTCAAACCATCGTTGGCAAGCGTCTTCCGGTAAAGAGAGGTGAATGTATCCTTCTGCACATCATAGCACCAAGCCGACAGGGAACCGGCATCAAGGGCAACGGACAATTCCCGGCGTATATCATCAAGCTCGAGTTCATTCCTACGAATATCCGTCGTATCAACCATTGTAGCAACAATATATAGGTTTCCCTCTTTATCTTCCAAGCGCGTCTTAGTAGTAACAGCCCAACGGACAGGTAACCCGGTTTCTTCATCAAACAATACCCGGTTAAAAGAAATCGGCTTGTCGCTTTGCAACACCCGGTTATCTTCTTCCCTGAAAAGAGAAGCTTTCAAATCGTTCACTTCAAAATCATTCTTCCCCAACATACAATCAAAGGCCTCTTTATAAAATTCGGAGACTTTGTTGTTGTAGAACAGATAGCGGTACTCATTACTCACATCCTTGATAAACAATCCTACCGGCAGATTATCCATGATCGATTGCAGGAATGTTTTCAAACGCAGGATTTCCTTTTCGGCAACGACATAAGGAGTCACGTCATGGGTAAAGCAGATAACCGAATTATTCTCAAACGGTACAACACGTGCCTTTGTATATTTGATCCGATCCTTTTTCCCGTACTTGCAATTAAAGACAGTCACCTCACCCGTTTCGACCGTCCGCTTCACATGCAAGATAATTTCATCCAGCATCTCTTTAGCCTGCGGATATTCAAGATGAAGATCCTTCAGATTCTTCCCTATCTGGCATCTCGTGTCGACATCTTTCCAATTGTGATTATCAGGGTTCACGATATCCACTATATTCAGATCGAAGTCATAGATGGTTGCCATGTCCGGCATCCGGCTCAAAAGTTCCATCATTTTGGTATTTGCCGTCTTGTAAGCGTCTTCCTTTCGTTTCCTGTAATTTAAGATACCAATAAAGATAACCACCATCAAAATAACCAAACAGACAAACAGGATCACTTCTACCGGATGTTCTTGCCATAATGAAGGTTCTTCGTTATAGAACACCGTATTTTCAGGCAACAACGAGGGGTCGATCCCTGAAGCTACGAGCGTCGGATAGTTGATATAGTAATTGGGAAGTGAAGGAGTGAACTGAAAAGCCGGACTATTTTCGAATCCTTTCGTCAGAACACAATGAGTCAGCAATGCCAAGTCCTTACCCAAATCCTCTCCGGAAATAAAATAGCCACCAATGTAATTCATGTTCGACGTGCCCTGATCCAAAACCTGATAAACCGGCTTGGACGTATAACGTGCCAGCTCATTGTGGAGCATCGAATGTGCATGGGGATATTGAAGGGCATCGGTATACCATCCCGCCGATAAGATGGCATAGGAATCATCCATACAGGCAATCGAATCGAGTAGTTGGGGAGTAGACAGCTTACAGCCATCCATATAGCAAAGGTCGAGCGAATCGATCTGCTCGAAAAGATCGTTGATATAGGACTCGAAAAACGCCATATTATAACGATTGTCATAACAAAACGCCACTTTGCGGATATGTGGCTGAAGTTGTTTTATCAGCGACAGGTTCTCAATGACAAAGTCCTTATAGGAATATCCCGTTATTCTGAAATCGCCGAACGACTCTTTCATCGGCATCATATCGGCAACCGAAAACAGCTTCTTGTCTTTATTCTCATAATCAATGAAGGCTCCTTTCACATAACCCAACACGACAGGAATCTCATGCCAGCTATCCACACAAGTGACCCGATAGGAAGACCAAGCCTCATTACCTAGCAGCACGACCACATCCGGCTTTACCTTATAGGCAGCAAAAAGCTGCCGCATCCATCCTACCCAGGTTTCAAAGACGGGAGAAGCCTCGCAGTCCATATACTCAACAAATATTTTCGCTTCCGAATCTACCTGCATCTGATCTATGAAAGACGCAATCAGATGGTTTCCCTCTTCCTTGATCGGAGAATAAGAGCTAATGACCAAAACCTTCTGACCATTGCCGCTTGTCGTCCTTGCCTCCACAGGGAAAAGAGAAAGAGTAAAAACAAATAAAATTATCAGCAGTTCGTCGATTATCAACTTGCCATTTAGCATCATTATCCCGTTGTTATTAGACTATACCTGCAAATGTACAGCATTTTTTCATTTCAAGAACCTAATATGCTTGTATTTGAGCCACATTATGGCAAAAACGTCCCATTAGCCAGGATACGATCATTGACATCAAGCCAATGCTAAGACGGATAATAAGGGAGTGTCAACCAGAAAATCGAGCATTTTTTCTTCTGACTTAACTTTGAGCTCCCCCCAAGCATTCGACGACCATCTGAGAAGATGCTGTTCAAAAATTACCCACACATCCTTCCTGACACATAGGCACATCGACTTGAATAGCTTTACTTTATTACAGTATAAAGTTACCCTACTACATACCTGGCATTCTTCCCCATCAATCGATAAATGGAAGCTACGATCAACCAGGAAATGGCAAATGCGACAACCGCGGCGGCAGGTATCTGTAAAGCCACCGGTACATGCAAGGCACGCATCAGAACGACACCCGGACCGGTAAAGAAATAATGCACCATATAGATTCCGAACCCACAAGTCGTCAGGTTTGCCAGCAAACTCTTGATCTTTTCGGATCGCACATCCACCTTTTTCATCAATAGGAAAACGGGGACCGTCATCATCACGACGTTAAGAGAACAATAGGTAAAGAAAAGTTCCAGCAATTCTTCGCTGTATTCCGGCAGAGCGGTTACATAGCGGAAACCGAAAAAAGTTACGACATAGCCGATCAAAAACATCGGGATCCCGGCCAACAAGATTTTATTCAGACTCCAGTCGTGATTGCGCAGGTAATGTCCTAAAAGCAGATAGCCGTTGAACCCGGCAAAATAATACAACATATTGAAGGAGTTCCAGGAACAGCCTCCCCATACATAAGGTGAAACGAACTGATAGTAATAAGGCAACAGTGTCGACACGCCCCAGGCCAGCAAAAACCATAGCTTGGCCTTTTCAGAGGCTTTTTCCACCCAGGCAGAGAAAACAGGCAAGTACAAGTATAACCCGATCAATAGATAGATATACCACATATGCACATCTACAATCGAGAAATTCAATGGGATCTCCGCAATATATCTCAAGGAAACATCCAATGACTGACGAGCCACTTCTTCGCCCGAATAGGGAAAAAAGTCCAAGATCACCTCCGGTGACAAGCCTAGCTGTCCGGTTATCCAAGGGAACAGGTTATAAAGCACAGACCAAATCAGGAAAGGCCAAAAGACACGGCTGATCCTTTTTTTATAAAAGACGGAAGTATCGTCCTTCAATGGCAACAGCAAGGCTCCCGTAATCATCACAAACAGGGGGACACAAGGACGGAGAAACGATCCATAAGCTGCTCCCCAGAACTTAATCTGATCGATATTAGCTGGTGGTTCACCCGGATAAAAGTTAAACGGATCTGCACTATGGCAACAAACCACGGTAAACATGGCAACAAAACGTACCACATCCAGCCAAACAACATGCGATCGGCCAATTGCCGAATTCTGACTCTTCATCATAATATTAGCATCTTACTAAGTTTATATTCCAAGCTAAGAACCGCCCGCCGTGCAAACGGAACCAGAAAAGCTTTCATTGCTTTATCAAACTATTAAAGGATTTGTCCGCTCTATAAAAGAGAAAATCCTGACAATCAATATTGTCAGGATCTCTTGTACCCAGACCTGATACAAACCATAGAAATCACAGGAAAACAAAAAGAGTTTATTCTACTCATTATCAACCATTTGCACATCTCCTGTTTTCTCCATTTTTGCCCTATTTTGCCCGTTTTCTGTTATTCAGTACACTTTTAGTACACTTTGAAATATCATTTTCTTTTGCACCTTTGCAATATCGGAAAACAAAAGAAAATCAACTATTTAGTGTAATTACCCGGTTACGGTACCTAAATCGGGATAAAACCTCTAAACAATGGCAAAGTTAGAAAATAAAACGAAAGAGAACCCCAAGTTGGAGCAAAATAAGCTCTCAGACGGTAGAATAAGCCTTTACTTAGAGTATTATTTAGGTAGAGAGGAAAAGCCCGTATTGGATGAAAACGGTAATCAGGTGTATTACGAAAGTGGTAAGATGCAAGGAAGGCCAAAGTTCGCTATCAAGCATCACAGGCGAAAAGAAAACCTTAGCCTTTATCTGATAGACAAGCCCCGTACCCCTGCGGAACGGCAACAGAACAAGGAAACATTGGAACTCGCCATGCGCATACGTGCAGAGCGTGAACAGGAGTTTAAAGAAAGCATGTTGGGTTACCGCTTAAAGAAAGACAGGGCTGTTAATTTCTTGGACTACTTTCAAGCCTATATCAATAGCTATACCAAGAAAGATATTCGCATGGTGCAAATTGCGCTTAGCCGTTTCAAAGACTTCTTGAAAGAGAAGTACCCCATGAATGAATGTAGCATTAAACCGGAACTCATCACCAAAGAAATGATGGAACAGTTTGTAGCTTATCTGCAATCCCGAAGCGTTGGCGAAGGTGCTAAAAGCATTTACCAGCGTTTCAAGAAAGTTATTCGCTATGCGATAGAGCATGATGTAATGCTGAAAGACCCTTGCAAAGATGTCACCTGCAAAGTAGATAGCCAGATGCTTCGGAAAGATGTGCTTTCGCTCGAAGAAATACAAAAGCTGATGGCTTGTCATTATGACAACGAAAACCCTATAGTCAGACGAACGTTTATCTTTTGTCTGTATTGCGGTCTGCGCTTCTGTGATGTAAAAGACCTTACCTATAGGAATGTGGATTACGCAAATCGGTTATTGAAGTTTGAACAAAGTAAAACAAAGGGACATTCTGCCAGCAGTGGTGTGGTTATTCCTTTAAATGACGGTCTATTGTCTATCATTGGTGAAGCTCCAGCAGATAAAAACTGTTTGATATTCGATTTGCCTACATACGAAAGCTGCTGCAAATCGGTCAAGCGTTGGGTAAAGAGAGCCGGAATAGACAAACATATAAGCTGGCATTGTGCCCGCCATTCTTTTGCCGTGAACATTCTAAACAATGGGGCAAATATCAAGACCGTAGCCAGTCTTTTAGGACACAGCGGATTGAAGCATACCGAGAAATACACCCGTGCCGTGGATAAATTGAAAGAGGAAGCTATAAACAGCCTACCCGAACTAAAATTTTAATCATAAAAGACTTATCTTTGCGACTATGGACTTTGAAGCATTAGTAAAACATATCAGTACGATACAGAACACGTTGCAGGCACAAGCCGCACACGCTGTAAACCTCGCCCTTACTTCCCGTAACTGGCTTATGGGTTGCTATATCGTGGAATTTGAGCAGAACGGAGAAGACCGTGCCGCATACGGTGAACAACTGTTGAAAAGGCTGGAACAACGGCTGAAAACAAAAGGTCTGAATGAACGTAGATTTCGTGAATTTAGGCGGCTGTACCTTGTTTATCCACAGCTGAAAGAACCTATTGCACAGTATATTACATCGCAAATTCAAATTCGGCAGTCATTGACCGCCGAATTCACCGAACCAATTCGGCGGTTGGCGACCGCCGAATCTGAAAATAACGTTTGGAAGCTATCAGCAGAACATCCACAAGCCAAAACATCGATGATTCCGTCTGATAGATTATTCAACAGATTATCTTCCACCCATTTAAATACCATATCAGGAATTGAGAACCCGGTAAAACGTGCTTTCTATGAAATGGAAACGATTCGTGGTTGCTGGTCTGTAAAGGAGTTGGAACGACAAATAGCATCTTTATATTACGAGCGTAGCGGACTCTCCAAAAACAAAGAAGCCCTCTCCGCTTTAGTACAGCAACAAGCAACCCTATTACAACCTAAAGATGTTATCAACACCCCTGTTACCTTAGAGTTCTTAGGATTGAATGAACGTGCCTTAGTAACAGAAAACGACTTGGAGCAATCCATTCTTGACAACCTGCAACGCTTCCTGCTGGAAATGGGGCATGGATTCTGTTTTGAAGCCCGGCAAAAGCGTATCTTGATTGATGAGGATTATTTCTTTGCCGACCTCGTATTCTATCACCGCATCTTGAAATGTCATGTCATTGTGGAATTGAAGATAGACAAATTCCGCCATGAGTATGCTTCGCAACTGAATATGTATCTGAACTATTTCAAAGCGGAAGTGATGCAGCCGGATGATAATCCGCCTATCGGTATTCTGCTTTGCACAGAAAAGGGAGATACATTGGTTAAGTATGCCACTGCCGGATTAGACCCGAATATCTTCGTACAGAAGTACATGATAGAACTTCCAAGCGAGGAAGAAATAAAAGCGTTCATTGCTTCCTCAAATTACTAACCTATCATAAAAGTAATGCTGGCGAAAAGAAGAATACTGTTTTTCTTTTCGCCAGCACATATATAAATTGCCGTCAATAGAAACAAGTTTAGTCCGTTTTGGATATATAGACAAAAAAGACTAAACCTTGCAAGCAGAACCACAAATCCATTACTTTAAATTATTGCTTTGAGAATGTTCTTGCCTATATTTCAAAGATGAAATTCCATAAACCTTTTGAAACGACTTTACGAGGTAGCAAGAATCAGTATACCCCATTTTATAGGCTATCTCTTTGACTGTCATGGAACTGTTCAATAACAAATTTTCTACCATCTTCAAACGATTTCGTCCAATATACTGTTGTAGTGTTTCTTGATAATATCGTTTGAAATAAATTCCGATATAATCAGGCGAAAGATGAAATATTTTGGAAAGGCTTTCCGCCCTCAACAACTCCGGTTGGTGTATATGTTGCTGGATATACTGCAACATATATACAGCTGGGTTGGTTTCATTTATAGTAAGATATTTGACAGACAGGCACTCATCTTTAGCTTCATGAACGATATTTCTTGCAACTAAAACCAAGATACTGTTAAGCCACTGCTGTTGCAAATAGTTTGTCCCCATTTGCCTATTGTCTTCTTCCTTTCTTATAAAGTCAAAAAGCTGGAATACCATATTTTCATCCGATTTATTTAGAGAGATTTCTGCCTGACGACTGGAGTCACGAAATATCTCTGCCAGATATTTCCCTATATAGTCTTCCACATAATGAAGCACAAAACGAATAAATATATATTCACTATGCGTATCTATCGTGAAACAATGAGGGGTTTCCGGAGGAATAAGAAACAAAGAATGGGCATGATAAATAACTTCCTCAACCTTACAATCTGACTCCTTGACATAAAATCGTCCAGTTCCCTCATGCACATACACCATTTCGAAGAATGAATGCTGGTGTTCGGCAATTGGAAATATTTCATGATTGCGAATCAGAATTTCAACGGGTTGATATAAATTTTCTTTCCACATAACGAAATAGTACAATATCTTATAGCAAAGATACAATAAATTACATTTCATTCCACTTTAAATTTGCAATAAAAACAAAGAGAAAGGATTTTTAATATTCACCAAAAAAATGATTATGAGACTAAAAGACAAAACAGCACTAGTTACAGGTGCAGCATCGGGCAATGGTAGGGCAATAGCTACTTTATTCGCTCAGGAAGGTGCAAAAGTCGTCCTTGCTGACATCAATAAAGAAGGCGTGGAACAAGTTACTGCGGATTTGCAGCAGAAAGGCTGCGAGGTGTTGTCGGTGGTCATTGACGTAACCAAAGAATCGGATATTGAGCGGATGGTATCAACAGCTATTTCCGCTTTTGGGAGATTGGACATTCTGATTAACAATACTGGTATTTTTGACATGTTGGTTCCTGTTGCCGATACAGATGATGCACTTTGGGAGAAAGTATTATCTATAAACCTGACAGCTCCCATGCGAGCCATACGTTATACGATTCCCATATTCAAGGAACAAGGTGGTGGAGTAATCGTCAACACAGCATCCATAGCAGGATTGACGGGTGCAAGAGGTGGCGGAGCAGCCTATGTCGCCTCGAAACATGGCTTGGTAGGATTGACCAAACACGTGGCCTTTTGCTACAAGGAATGGAATATTCGGTGCAATGCCGTGGCTCCGGGACGTGTAGATACCAACATACGGGATAATAGCAAAAAAGCACTTCAAACATCCAGTAAAGATGGATGCTTATCCGAAGACATGGCTAAGATTACGGAAAAAATTGCAATGGGATATGCCACCAATCAGCGTAAGGCTGCTCCAGAAGAAATTGCAAAAGTTGCTCTGTTTCTAGCTTCTGATGAAGCATCATTTGTAAACGGTAGCATTTTTGTTGCCGATGGTGCTTGGACAGCTTATTGATTTTATAGTAACATTTAAATTCTCAAAGCGTATGAAAAAAATTATTTCTCTAGGAATGATTCTCATTCTCATGTTATTTGCAGGACAAGCATTCGCACAGAGTGCCAGGTTAAACAACAAAATAGCTTTGGTTACGGGAGCGGCATCTGGCAATGGAAAAGCTATCGCCACCTTGTTTGCCCAAGAAAAAGCTAAAGTCGTTCTGGTTGACATCAATAAAGTCACTTTGAATGAAGCCGTAACCTCATTGTCCAAGCAGGGATATGATGTAATAGGCGTAGAAGCGGATGTAACCAAAGAAGCCGACATTCAAAAAATGGTGGATGCTGCTTTATCCAAATATGGACGTCTGGACATACTGGTGAATAATGCAGGCATTTTTGACGAGCTGATACCGCTCGGTGAAGTCAGTGACGACTTATGGTACAAGGTAATGGAAACCAACCTGAATGCACCGATGCGAGGTATTCGTAAAGTGATTCCCATTTTTGAAAAACAGGGCGGTGGGGTCATTGTCAATACAGCTTCCATTGCCGGATTTACTGGAGCACGTGGTGGTGGAGCAGCCTATGTAGCTTCCAAACATGCTTTAATCGGATTAACCAAAAATGTGGCGTTCAACTATAAGGAAAAGAATATCCGTTGCAATGCTGTTGCCCCCGGTAGAGTAGAAACCAATCTGCGCATCAACAGTGAAAAGCTGGCCGGATCCAAAACAGCACGCGACCAGTCTATTGGAAAATGGAAAGATATTGAAGATAAGATTACAGAAGGTTACATCACGAACATGAGGAAATGTACCCCGGACGAGATAGCCAAGGTTGCTCTCTTTCTTGCTTCTGATGAAGCTTCATTCGTAAATGGCAGTATATTCGTGGCCGATGGCGGTTGGACATCATATTGATTGACTGTGAATATATGAAGCATCTTATAAATTATTTAGTGAGTAGAAATTCCTTTTCAGGGAATTTCTACTCTTTCGTAATTCTTAATTTCCGTAGCTTTTGCGGATTGATGATGTTACCTTATGGATATGGGAAGATTGTCAATTATGACAGATATGCCGCAGATTTTTTCGGTAACCCTATCTGTATCGGTAATATTCCGTCTCTGTGGCTGACTATCTTTGCCCAAACCATTTGTCCAATAATGCTTATAGTTGGATTTCAGACCAGATTGGCTGCAAGTATTTTAGCATTTAACATGTTGATTGCGGTCAAATTTCACTTCTTCGACTCATTCAATATTAAGGTATTACCTACTCTATTTTTAGGCTTATACCTTATCCAGCTGCTATTAGGAGCTGGCAAGTATTCATTGGATTATTTTCTTTTTTCCAAAATAAAAATTAGAATTAGCAAAAACGAAACAAAGGGGATACTTCTCTATCTCGTAATCTGTGGAATTAGCTGGTTCGTGTTGGCTAATTATTTTACAGGATTAGTTTCTGTTTGCCTAATTGTGTTAGCAATAACATTATACTTACTCAGTTTATATTACATAAAAGACAATGAACTTTGATTGGAAGGGACATGCCTCCATGCTTGGAGCAAATGTCATGTGGGGACTTATGTCACCGGTCTCCAAAGTTATTTTGGTAGGTGGTGCCATTACTCCCTTAGTAATAACAGATTTGCGTATTGGCGGTGCTATGATTTTATTCTGGATAACGTCTTTTTTTCAAAAGCCAGAACACGTTAATCACAAAGACTTAGTATCTTTATTTTTTGCTTCATTACTAGCCATAGTGTTTAATCAAGGATGCTTCATATTCGGAGTTAGTTTAACCTCTCCCGGAGATGCCTCCATCATTACGACAAGTATGCCGCTTTGGGCTATGATTTTAGCTGCATTCATTTTGAAAGAACCCATAACTGGGAAAAAAGTACTAGGCATTACATTGGGAGCAGGAGGTGCTTTATTGCTTATCTTGGGTAGCGGACAAAATATTCAAATAACATCCACAAACAAAGATACAGCCATATGGGGAGATTTGCTTGTTTTATTTGCCCAATTGAGTTATGCCCTTTACATTGTACTCTATAAAGATTTTGTAAATAAATATTCATTAACAACCATTATGAAATGGATGTTTACCTACTCTTTTATCTGCATGTTACCTTTCTCAGCAAAAGACTTGGCAGATGTACATTGGGGCAATTTACAAATGACTGAAATAGTTGGATTGGCTTTTATTGTGATTGGGGCAACATTCATCAGCTATATGCTTGTTGTTGTAGGACAAAAGAAATTGCGACCAACCGTAGCTGGAATGTATAATTATATCCAACCGATTGTGGCATGTATTGTTGCTGTCTGCTGGAATATAGACTCTTTTAATTTCACAAAAATAGTAGCAGTATTCCTGATTTTCGGTGGAGTATATTTAGTAACTTCCAGCCGCAGTCGAATGGAATTAGAGAAATACGAGAACTGTTCGAATAAAAAAGTACAACAATATTGACAAGCTTAAGAAAGAGCACTACACAAAGAAATGAATTTGAAAAAAGCCGAAGCGGTGAACATAGTTCATCACCCCGGCTTTACTTCGTTTATGGCTTACCCAGTTTATCAGCTTCCTTTCTCAACTGCTCGGCTTGTTCATTGAGTAGCCTTGCACGCTCCAATGCTTCCGCCTGTTTCTTGCTGCGAAATTCAAAATCTATCACAGAATCAGTCAGAATTTGAATGAAATCGTTATCCCTCTGCCAGTTGAATTTGGTTTCCAGTATATCAAGGACTTCTCCGTCTGCCCAACCCTGCATCAGCAAAAAGCGGTATTTCATATCGTTATCCTGTAACTGCTGCATCCGTGTAGCCAAACGGATATTCAACCATATGGAAGCAGAACAAAGAACCAGCACTGCCGAAAAAATAAACAATCCCGGACGAATCCAATAAGTAACCTTGTTATAAATCCGTTGATAGAACGGCAAGTGGGCAACTTCCTCTTTATCCGTCTTGTAGGAATTCAAGGTGTCAACTATTATTTTAAAATTACGATAGATTTCCAATGATATTCTCTTGGTGTCCTCGATGTGCTGCTGCTGACCTTGCATCCTGTTCCGTACATCGTCAAGTTGACTTTGGATAGTCTGCAACTTCTCCACAGGAACAGCCGGATTACTATGCAGCCTCGACAATGCCTGTTCAATCGCTCCAAACCGTTCGAGAGTTTCCTCCCGGCTAGCTGGCGTTACCTGCGCTTCCAACTTCTCTTTCAGTTCTGTTACCATAGAGAGAAGCCCCTCTAAAATCAAGTTGTCTTCCATGTCTTTACAATTTAAGTCGTTTTTTCTTTTTCTTCTTCTTTCTCAAATTCAAGTTCGGCTCTTCATCCACCGGGGACGGTGATGCAAAAAACAGACCGAGCGAACCGCTTATAAACGGACTTTCTGCGTTACTCCGTGTGGGTATTTGTTCCCGAATGGGTGCGAAAGCTGTTTGCCGTTGACTTTCGGCAACATTCAAACCTGTATCTCCGAAATATCTATCCAGTTTGGAAAAACTGAAACTGCGGTCTATCTCCGAGCCTTTGAACGTGTATTCTCCTTTGGAAAAGGATATGCCCTGTATTTCATCGGTCTGTCCCTTTCGTTTGAACTGGATAGTGATACCCTTTTCCGCTAACCTGTGCTGCAACTGCTGCCAGTTGCGGGATTTGCCGATTTCATTTTTCACAGCCGTGTAAATCTCGTATTTCGACTTGTCCGGCTCTTTCAATCGGTGCTGTTTCACCTGCTCTTTCCCCTTGGCGAAATAAAGCCCATGTTTGGCTTTCAGCTTCTTGCATACCTGTTCGTTACGGTACATATCGTTCCTGTCCGAAATAGTCTTGCCGTTGTTGTCTATACGGTTGAACACGATATGCACGTGTGGATGCTCCCGGTCTTGATGGCGCACGATGATGTACTGCGTATCGGTGATTTTCATTTCACGCATATACTCCTGTGCAAGCTGTACCACCTTCTCGTCTGTCAATTTGGGTGCGTCCACTGCCGAATAGCTTAGTGCAATATGTCCAACCGGCTTTTTCAAGTCGGGATTCATCCCGGTCTGCATACAGAAACTGCGGATTATATCGCTCCGGCTCTCGGTCAGAACCCCATCCGCATGAAGCAAAACCGCCTGCTCCTTACCAAGCACATAGTTCACACAGCCCTTAAAACCGCTTCCTTTTTTTATTTTTCCAATCATCCGACAAATGGTTTATGATTTCAACAATCCTATCTTTGAGTTTCACCAATTCCACCGCCACCAATGCGAAACCTCCGGCATTTGCCCTATGCGCCAGCTGGTTGATATTGTTGGCTTCCCCTACCAGCTTGCGGATAGCATCTGCATCCTGCCTGTTCAGCCGGGGTATGACCTCTGCCGAAATAACTGCTTGCCGGACATATTCACTGATGCGCACCCCGGCTTCCCCGGCTCGCTTCCTGATGGCGTAATACTGCAACTCGGTCAGCTTCGTACTGACTACCTTTTTCTGCTTTTCCGTCCGTTTCTTTGCCGGACGACCGCCCGGCTTATCCTGTATCCTTTTCATGTCTTTTTACTTTTTGATGGTATCTTAGAAATTGCGACCAACGGGAGCGGTTTCCTTTGCGGTGAGCAAAGCAAGGTGGTTTCGGTCTACCGAAACATAACCTTGCTCTCCCTATGAAACCGCCAGCCGCTGGCAATCCTGCCGGATTAAATGCCCCTACCTCTCTTTTGTTTTTGGACGGCACATTGTCCGGTTTTCTGCTTCGTTTCCTGTACTTGGCTGGCTGCGTTTTTCTGTTCCTGCTTCCTGCCGCACAAGTAATCGTTCAAGTCCGAATATCCCCTGTAATTGTGCGAGAAGTCACGCACACGGTAGGAGTATTCTAATTCGATAGCCCGTGTCGCCTTATACCCCGCCTCGTCATTGTCGAGCATACAGTGGATGCGTTCATACGGGTATAGCACATCAATGGCTTTCGGCACATTGACAGTCGAGTTAAGAATAACATAGTCCTGCCTGTCAAGGTCAGGCATGGTCGGACAGTTCTTCATGCGGAGCGTAAGGAAAGAGAGGTAGTCCATGAATCCCTCGAATACCAGACACTTCTCTCTCGGCTCTCCCTGCTGCCGTATATGGGTGATGTCTTTCGGGGCAATACAGCCTTTGAAAAAGGAATTGCGAACCTCGTAACCTCCTGCCATGTTCGGGAACCCGATAGCAAAGAATGGCTTCCCGTTATTGGTAAAATGAAGTTCCTTACATTCTCTTTTTGCCAGCTCAATATTGATACCCCGTCCCTGCAAATAACGGAGCAATGCCGGATGAGTTAAGTCCCGGACTTCCAAATGTTGGAAACTTGGTTCTGTCCTACACTGGGGAAAAGAAAAACTGACTGGGCGAACATTCGGGGTCTGCTCTTCTATCCTCTTTAAAAGGTAGGGCAGACTGTCGGAAAAGTAAAGTTCCTTTGCCAGGGCAATGATGTTGCCGCCTTTTCCTGCGCCAAAGTCATACCAAAGGTTGCGGTCTGTATTCACCTTAAAGGACGCTTCGTGTTCCTCTCTCAATGGTGATTTATACCATAAACCGTTACCCTGCCGCTTGACGGGCGAATAACCTAAACTATGCAGATAATCTGCGATGGGTATTTGTTTCACATCTTCGATGTTCATAATATTTTCTTTTTGGGGATTAAAAAATCGTTGAAAAGTGCGCCAGTCCTGTTTAGTCCGTCATATATATACCCGTACCATACTAAACCTGCCTGCTGTCGATACCGGGAAACAGACAGTCCGTTCCGCTTATATATACACCCGGACTAAACCAAACCGACTTTTAATAATGAAAATCGGGATTGTAGCGATAGCCCTTACCCTCTTTCACAATCATGCGCTTGTTCACAAGGAACTTGTTAAGCGACACAAGGACATTGCGTCCACGCTCATAACCTATACTTGCGTAACCTTGTTTCAATGCCGCTATCACATTGGAATAGCCTTGTACAACCTGCTTGCCAAAACCGTTCTCCAATGCTTCCCGGTGCTGCTGTTCCGTCAGCTCTGTAAGCGGAAAGTTCCTGTCTTGTTTGGGTTGCTGGAATACATAACCGTCCATGACTTCGGGCAAAGCGTTGTCATTGATGCGAAATGCGAACGGGTCAAACTCCCGGTCACGTATATGCATCGCCTTTACTTCGCTTATATTGCCGTCCTGCGTGCTTTTCGTGATTTGCAGGACGGTTTCAGCTTTGTTGTTCAGCTCTGTACCGATATGTCCTCTTGTGTTATCATCCCCCTTGTTCAAATGCAGTACGGTATGGATATGCAGATTATACCCACTTGACCAGCGCATCAAAAGGTTGATTAGGTCGGTCGATTCGCTCGGACTGTTGATGTCGTACATCAAATCACGGATTCCGTCAATGATGAGCAACCCCACATCGGGCATATTCTCTAACATATAGCCAATTATCTGCTTACGTTTGTCGGGGGTCTGCTCCCTTAACACAATGAAAACAAAATCGTCCACATCTTTATCGGTCGGCAGTCCGGCAAGGCGCAAAATACGTTCCATGACCTTATGGCAATGGTACTTGCTCTGCTCGGTATCAACATAGAGAATTTTGCGCTTGTTCGGTGGCAGATATGCCGAATACTTCAAAACCTCGTCATTCTTCAATGCTGCCGCAACAATGGCGGAAATGTTGAATGTCTTTTTGCTCTTGGCTTTGCCTGTGGATGCACTGAAATTGCCCAACGTGCCGATAGTAGAACCGTTCACCCAAAGAATTTCGGGCGGTACTTCATAAGTGTCCGTCACCTTTAGACGAATGGTTTTCCAAAGGGCTGCAAAATCTTCTTTCGTCATGGCTGTACCTTGTCCGATTTCCTCTTTCGTCTTGTTTTCCATAGCCATTATTTCTTTAGAGGACGGTTAAGGATATACTTCTGCGCTTCCTGCTCTATCTGCGCCTGCGTCTTCACCGGGTTCTGACGCAACCATGCTTCCAGCTCAGCCTTTTCAAAATAAAGCATTTTGCCCTGCGGCTTGTAATGGGGTATCAAGTTACCCGAAGTCAGCTTGTACAGGTAACTTTTAGAAAGGTTCAAGAACCTGCTCGCTTCATCGAAGCTAAGCACGTTCTTTGAAAGGAACAACATCTTTTCGAGTTCGGAAACTCTTAACTCCAAGTCTTTTTCCATATCGTTTGGGATTTTAGGTGAAACAATATGAAGGTGCGCACCCTCGTCTTTTGTGTTAACGGGAGCAAAGTTAAGAGGTTGAAAATGAAGTCTAATTGACCTTTGTTTGAGCGTTCAATCTATGCTCAACCTTTTTGCAGTTGTTTGATGTATTTGTCTATAATTTCATATCCTTTCGGATAGATGTTCTTCGCCTGGTCTGTCGCACTCGACAAGTCAGTGCGTGTAAGCGGTTCTCCTTTTATCTTCTTCAATATCAACTTGTTGTTTGCTATAACTGACTGCCACTCATAAATGATGTAGTTATAACAGCTGAGTTGCATCATTAGGTAAGCCAACAGACGGGTATTATTAACTTTCAATACACCGTCCAACTTACAGTTGAAAAAATCGGTAAGTATTTTGGTGCTGACAGTAGTAGTAAACATATTCGTTTCGTTCACACATTCAGTCAGAAGTTTGATTTCATTGGCTTTCAAAGTGGATTTGAAAGGATTGCTTTTGCCCACAATCTTGGCTGGAGTGGTTTCTACACTTTCATCTTTTTCTTTTGGCAAGACTTGTTCTTTAGTGGCAACAGAATCTGTATAGTATTTGCTCTCCTGCTCTTGCAGAAAGTACAAATACTTGGAAAGTACCACAAGGCTAACGATGATGGAAAAATAGGGAAGCCGTTCATCATAGCAAGACGGTTCATGCAAATATGCGTCCATATCAAAATCAGAACAACGGAAAGCGATGTACTTTTTCCTCTCATCAGAAGTCAAGTCCTCAAAATAACCGCTTTCCCACAAAAAATCGGGAATATCCATATCCTGTACAATGTCACGCACGACACGGTATTTTTGCTGAATGGCTACTATATTTTCGGTAACACGGAAAATTTCCTGCCGCAAATAATCCTTTATCTGAGCCTTTGTCAGATATTCACGCTTTAAAAATAGTGCATCAACTTTAGTTTTATAGTCATGCGCTACGCAACTATCTAATATCCTCTGTATCGCTCTGAAATTGGTTTCTATATGATTTTCCATAACTGTACCTTTATAAATTTGTTCTCAGATACAAATATAAGGTGGAAATCGCATTTTCCGAGAAAACATTAGCAAGAATAAGACAGAAAAGAACGCATAAGAGTTAAGAAATCATAAAGATGAAAGAATGAAAACCACAAAAGTACACTCTATTCTTGTTTTTGTCGCTCAGTACACATTTAGTACGCCTTATAGAAAGAAAAAACCCTGATAATCAGTCGATTATCAGGGTTTATTAGTACCCAGACCCGGGATCGAACCGGGATGGAAGTGAATCCATTGGTGTTTGAGACCAACGCGTCTACCAATTCCGCCATCTGGGCATTTGCTTTGAGTAAGTTTGTTTCTCATTTGCGTTGCAAAGGTAGACATTATTTTTAAACCTGCAAACATTTTCCTCTTTTTTTTCATTTTATATCTTCTTAGGATTTATGGATAAACGAAATCCCGGAATATTTCGTTAACTTTGTAAGAGTATAACTAAAAAAACAACCTGGATCATCATGAAAGATAATTATTGCGTTATCATGGGCGGTGGGATCGGAAGCCGTTTCTGGCCTTTCAGCAGAGAAAGTTACCCTAAACAGTTTCTTGACTTTTTCGGTACAGGCCGGTCGCTACTACAGATGACATTCGATCGTTTCTCCAAGATTATTCCGATCGAAAATATCTATATTGTAACAAATGAGCAATACGCTTCACTTGTAAAAGAGCAACTGCCAGAGTTGGGAAAATCGCAGATATTATTGGAACCGGCACGTCGTAATACAGCTCCTTGCATCGCTTATGCGGCATATCATATCAAAGCTTGCAACCCGAATGCAAATATTGTTGTCGCACCTTCCGATCATCTGATTCTGAAAGAGGACATTTTCCTGAAAGATGTGCAGAAAAGCCTCGACTTCGTAAAAGACAACAATGCACTAGTTACGTTAGGCATTAAACCGAGCCGTCCTGAAACAGGCTACGGATATATCCAAAGCAGCGATATCATGCTGGACGAATTCACGAAAGTGAAAACTTTTACTGAAAAGCCGGATTTGGAACTGGCAAAAGTATTCATGGAGAGCGGCGAGTTTTTCTGGAATTCCGGTCTTTTCGTCTGGAACGTCAACACCATTTTAGAAGCATTCTCCAAATTTCTCCCCGATATCTCCCTCCGTTTCGATTTGGGCAAAGAAAAATTCAACACAGCGGAAGAACGAGATTTCATCGCCGAGAACTTCCCTTACTGCCTGAATATCTCCATCGACTACGGGATCATGGAAAAAGCGGACAACGTATATATGCTCTGTGTTGACTTCGGCTGGGCCGACCTCGGGACATGGGGATCGCTGTTTGACCTGGCGAAGAAAGACGAACAAAACAATGCGCTCCTAAAAAGTGAAGCGATAATGTACGAAAGCAACGGCAATATCGTTGCCCTCGACAATCCGAAACGCCTCACCGTCATACAGGGCATCAATGATTGCATCGTGGCCGAGTCCGGCAATGTTCTCCTGATCTGCAAGAAAGAGGACGAACAACGCATCAAACAATTCGTTGCCGATGCACAGATGAAATATGGGAAAGAGTTTAATTAACTGATAATCGCCAATTAATCAGGCATCTCATAATGATCAAAAAAATGACAATTGACAATCAAAGGCCTGCCTTTTTGTTGTCAATTGTCATTTTTTATTTCTTTCCACCTGTAAAAAGCCAAATTTGCGATTATATGTGTTTAAACCAAAAGTGTCGAAGTCCGAAACAATGACAGCTTATGCTCACAGATAAATATCCAACTCGAAAAGGAGATAAAATTTACCTATTTGAAAAAAGTTGCATAAACTTGTAAAGGAAGTGATTGAAAAACGAATAAATATATGGCAATTAAATACAATATGGAATTTTACACCCACATCACAATCCCCAAAACCCCATTTACATTTTCCTATACGGTGCAAACGGTTCTGCTTGGTTCCTGCTTTGCCGAGAACATAGGAAAAAAATTGGAGGGAAACAAGTTCAAGACCGATTTGAACCCATTCGGTACGCTTTATAATCCTTCGTCCATAGCCGAAGCGATTCGCATGTTACTTCAGCCGGAACAGTTCACAGGAGATGATCTTTTTCAGCATGAAGGGATTTATCATAGCTTCAGCCATCACAGCCGTTTTTCCTCACCTTCGGAAACGGAATGCTTAGCCAACATCAATAGGCGACTGTTCAGTTCCGCTGACACGATACTGAAAGCCCAACGGATGATCCTTACTTTCGGCACGGCATGGGTCTACAAGCTGAAAAGTTCGGGAAAGGTCGTATCCAATTGCCATAGGCTGCCAGAAAAGATGTTCGACCGACAGTTACTTACCGTAGGAGAAATCGTAGCGGAATGGAAAAGTCTGCTTCTATCGCTTTGGAAACAGAATCCAGAGCTGAAGATACTTTTCACCGTCAGTCCGATCCGCCATTGGAAAGACGGAGCACACGGTAACCAGCTCAGCAAAGCTACCCTCCTGCTTGCCATCGACGCTCTGCAAAAGGAATTCCCGGAACACACCGCCTATTTCCCAGCTTACGAAATCATGATGGACGAATTGAGGGAGTACCGTTTCTATGCCGACGATATGCTGCATCCATCCACCACGGCGATCGAATATATCTGGGAACGGTTCACAGGCAGCATGCTTTCACCTGATTCGCTGTCAATTCTTAAAGAATGGAAGGATATCCAAAAGGCCATTAACCACAAGCCGTTTCAACCGGAAAGCGAAGCCTATAAACGATTCATCTCGCAAACTTTGTTAAAGATGGAACGACTTAACGAGAAATTCCCTTACTTTGATATGACAAATGAAGTCGAAATGATTAAAAAGAAGTTCTAAACTTAATTATAGAGAAAAGAATGGAATATTCAATTAAAGAAATCGCCGGGATAATTGGAGCTGACGCCCAAAAATTATATGACGCACCTGTCAGTATATTGCTTACCGACAGCCGCCGTCTTTCATTCCCCGAACAAAGTCTATTCTTTGCCCTCCAGACAAAGACCAACGACGGACATAATTATATACAAGGATTATATAAATTACGTGTACGCAACTTCGTAGTCAGCACTTTTTTACCGGAGTTCGAATCGATGCCTGAAGCAAACTTCCTTGTCGTCAAGGATACACTGAAAGCACTCCAGAAGTTAGCGGCCCATCACCGGAAACGTTTCAATATTCCGGTAATCGGCATTACGGGAAGCAACGGGAAAACGATTGTAAAAGAGTTTCTTTATCAATTATTGCACAACGAGTTCAACATCGTCCGCTCCCCCCGGAGCTACAACTCGCAATTGGGGGTTCCGCTGTCGGTATGGCAGATGAGCGACAAGAATACATTAGGCATCTTCGAAGCAGGCATTTCCCAGCCGGACGAAATGGAACGCCTTCAACCGATCATCGCACCAACCATCGGCGTAATCACAAACATAGGGGAAGCGCATCAGGAGAACTTTATCTCTTCCACGCAGAAATGTCTAGAAAAGCTGACGTTGTTCAACGACTGCGAAGCAATCATCTATGACGGCGACGATGCTTTTATCGCCAACTGCATCGAGTCGGCCTGCCTGTCCCACAAAGCAATCACTTGGAGTCGGACAGACTCGGAAGCCCCTTTGTATATCGAGTCGATCAAGAAACTGGATTCCGAAACCATTATCCGCTGCACGCTTTTAGGTTTCGACCGGACATACACGATTCCTTTTACGGACGACGCTTCTATCGAAAACGCCATCCACTGTATGGCCGTGATGTTGTATCTGAAACCGACAAGCGTAAACGATATCGAAAAATTCAAGCGCCTCGAACCGGTTGCCATGCGCTTGGACGTAAAGCAGGGTATCAACAACTGCCTATTGATAAACGACACCTACAATTCGGATATCAATTCTTTGGATATCGCCCTCGACTTCCAACAGAGCCGCCGCGTAGAGAAGAATTTAAAATGCACACTAATCCTTTCAGACATCCTGCAATCGGGAACGTTACCGAAGTCTCTTTATAAGAAAGTTGCGGACTTGGTGCGCAGAAAGAAGATCGATCGCATTATCGGTATCGGCCGTGACTTGAAAGAGTACGGAGGTGCTTTCGATATCGAAAAAGAATTTTACCTGACAACGGATGAATTCATCAAGTCTCCGTCTTTCAAAAAGTTCAAAGACGAATTGATCCTGATAAAAGGCTCCCGCCAATTTCATTTCGAACGTATATCCGAGCTGCTGGAAAAGAAAGTGCATGAGACGATCTTGGAAGTGAACCTGGATGCCGTTGTCCATAACTTCAACTATTACCGCTCAAAGCTGAAGCCAGAAACTAAAATGGTCTGCATGGTCAAGGCTTTCGGATACGGAGCCGGTTCCTATGAACTGGCAAAGACACTGCAAGAACATCGTTGCGACTACCTGGCTGTTGCCGTTGCCGACGAAGGAGAAGAACTGCGCAAGGAAGGCATCTCGATCCCGCTTATCGTCATGAATCCGGAATTCAGCAGCTTCAATGTCTTGTTTGAAAACCAGCTGGAGCCGGAAGTGTACAGTTTCCGTCTGCTCGACGCAATGATAAAAGAGACGGAACGCAGGGGCATCACCTCTTATCCGATCCATATCAAGATCGACACGGGAATGCACCGTTTAGGCTTCCAGCCGGAAGATGTACCGGAGGTTTGCCGTCGCCTGAAAGAACAGAGCGGCGTAGTAGCTCGCTCCGTATTCTCACATCTCGTAGGCAGCGACTCCTATATCTTCGACGATTTCACAAAAAAGCAACTGGATACGTTCACCCGCGTGGCAGCAGAACTGGAAGCCGGGTTGGAATACAAGGTGATCAAGCATATCCTGAACTCGGCCGGAATAGAACGGTTCACCGATTATCAGATGGATATGGTACGTCTCGGCATCGGCCTGTATGGAGTCAGTGCCTCCGGTCAGAAAGGGTTGCGTAACATCAGCACGCTGAAGACGACTATCTTGCAGATACAAAACGTTCCGGCAGGCGATTCCATCGGCTACAGCCGGATGAGCTATGTAAAGCGCGATTCCCGCATCGCGATTATCCCGATCGGTTATGCCGACGGCTTGGACCGTCATTTCAGCAATGGTGGTGGCGAGGTCGTGATTAATGGCCACCGTTGCCCGATCATTGGCAATATCTGTATGGATGCCTGCATGATCGATGTCACCGATACCGACGCACACGAAGGAGACTCCGTCATCATTTTCGGCGAAGAACTCCCTGTCAGCGAACTTTCGGACAAACTAAAGACCATCCCATACGAGATACTTACCTCTATCTCGCCGAGGGTAAAAAGAGTGTACTACAGGGAATAAATATCCGGGGGCCCTATCCTGTCCCAGACTTGAAGGGGTTTCATGTAAGCGATTGCGTATCTTGCACATTTTTACTATCTTTGTGCCGTAACATATTAAAATAAAAGGTATGAGTCATAATTTATTGAAAGGCAAGCGAGGCATTATATTCGGTGCGCTGAATGACATGTCCATCGCCTGGAAGGTGGCTGAAAAAGCCGTAGAAGAAGGAGCAACGATCACACTGAGCAATACACCGATCGCCGTTCGTATGGGACAGGTGGATGCTCTGGCTGAGAAGTTGCACGCCGAAGTTATTCCGGCGGATGCTACGAGCGTGGAAGATTTGGAAACGGTTTTCTCTAAATCAGTAGAAATATTAGGGGGTAAGATAGATTTCGTTTTACATTCCATCGGCATGAGCCCGAACGTGCGTAAGAAACGCACTTACGACGATTTGGACTACAGCATGTTGGAAAAGACACTGGATATCTCCGCAATCTCTTTTCACAAGATGTTGCAGGTTGCCAAAAAGCAGGATGCCATTGCCGAATACGGTTCAGTGATCGCCCTCTCATATGTGGCAGCACAACGTACATTCTTCGGATATAACGACATGGCAGATGCCAAGAGCCTACTGGAATCCATTGCCCGCAGTTTCGGCTACATCTATGGCCGTGAAAAGAACGTGCGTATCAATACCATTTCCCAGTCACCGACATTGACTACAGCCGGTAGTGGCGTGAAAGGCATGGATCATTTGATGGATTTCGCCGAAAAGATGAGCCCGCTGGGCAATGCCACAGCCGACGAATGTGCAGACTATTGCGTTATGATGTTCTCCGACCTCACCCGCAAAGTCACAATGCAGAACCTCTACCACGACGGTGGCTTCTCAAGCATGGGTATGAGCCTTCGTGCCATGAACCAGTACAGCAAAGGTCTGGAAGAATATACCGACGAAAACGGACACATCATTTACGGTTAAGCCGTAAATCAGGTGAAAGCGGAAAGGTGAAAGAGGAAAGTTTACTTCGTGTTTTCTCAAACTTTCAGCTTTCAACTTTCAATTTTCAACTCATAACGCTATGCTCGTAAAAATATACCCCGAAAACCCCAATCTCAGGGAGATAGACAAGGTGGTCAATATCATGCGCGACGGTGGCCTCGTGATTTACCCGACCGACACCGTTTATGCCATCGGTTGTGACGCGTTGAATGTGCGTGCAGTCGAAAAGATCTGCCAGCTGAAAGGCGTCAACCCGCAGAAAAGTAACCTGTCCATTATCTGTTATGATCTTTCCAATCTGAGCGAATACGCCAAAGTGAGCAACGCTGCTTTCAAGTTGATGAAGAAAAACCTACCGGGCGCCTTTACCTTCATCTTGCCGACCAGCAGTGAGCTACCAAAAATCTACAAGAACAGAAAAGAGGTAGGGATCCGCGTGCCGGACAATAATATCATCCGTACACTTGTACGGGAACTCGGAAATCCGATTTTGACCATGTCTTTGCATGACAAAGACGAGATCATCGAATACAGTACCGACCCCGAACTGATCGAGGAGAAGTATGAAAACCTAGTGGACATCGTCATCGACGGCGGTTACGGAGGTACGGAAGCCTCGACCGTCATCAACTGCACAACAGACGACTTTGAAATCATCCGCCAAGGAAAAGGAGAATTAATCTATTAAGCAAACAAGACAAGATGAACTGGAATCAATTACTCTCCGGCAAACGTTTCGGAATGGAAGAATATCACGAACGCAAACATGAACGCACCGATTTTCAGCGAGACTACGACCGCCTGATCTTTTCCTCCCCTTTCCGCCGTTTACAGAACAAGACTCAGGTATTCCCCCTACCGGGCAGTATATTCGTGCACAACCGTTTGACACATAGCTTAGAGGTCTCCTGTGTAGGACGCTCATTAGGCAACAATGTCGCCAAAGGCCTGATGCTGAAATATCCCGACGGAAGCGTCAATTTCCCGGAAATAGGTTCCATCGTCTCAGCCGCCTGTCTTGCCCACGACATGGGCAACCCGCCATTCGGACATTCAGGAGAACGGGCGATCTCCGCTTACTTTGCTGAAGGTAACGGAAAAAAGTTACAGGAAAAGATTCTCAACGAAGGAGGGCGCTATGAAGACTTTCTTCATTTCGAAGGGAATGCGAACGCCATGCGTCTGCTCACCCACCAGTTCATCGGGCGCCGCAAAGGGGGCTTTGCCCTGACATACAGCACGCTTGCCTCCATCATCAAATATCCGTATTCTTCCGTTTACGCAGGGAAGAAAGGAAAATTCGGTTTCTTCCAGTCGGAAGAGGAGGCTTACCTGCGCATTGCCAACGAATTAGGCATTAGCCGGAACCCGGAAGACGCAAATAGGTTCGTCCGCTATCCGCTTGTTTATTTGGTGGAAGCAGCTGACGATATCTGCTACCAGATCATGGATATCGAGGATGCCTACAAACTGCATATCCTAACAACGGAAGAAGCCATCCGGTTGCTCCTCAATTTTTTCGAAGGGGAACGCCTCGACCATATTGTCCGTGTCATGAAGATGGTAGACGATACCAACGAACAGATCGCCTACTTACGTTCCTGTATCATCGGCCTCTTGGTTGACGAATGTTCCCGCATCTTCCTCGAAAACGAAGAGGATATCCTCAGCGGAACATACAACACTCCGCTTATCGATAACATTTGCGATCAGGCAAAAGCCGCATACGACACCTGCTCAAAAACCGCTTACAAAAAGATATACCGCGCCAAAGAAGTTTTAGACATTGAACTAGCAGGTTACCATATCTTCAGTCATTTGATCGACACGCTGACAGAAGCTGTCATGAACCAGGATCATGCCTACAGTAAGCTCCTGTTGCAACGCATCCCGGAACAGTACGACACAAACGCACCGACCGTCTACGGCAAAGTACAATGCGTCCTCGATTATATCTCCGGCATGACAGATGTATATGCATTGGATTTATACCGCAAGATCACAGGTATGAGCTTGCCGGCAGTCTAATATTCTTCCCTATACTTGCTCTCCTGTTTATCATCAAGAATACTCAGGTAGCTTTTATATCGCGATTCGCTGATATAATGTTCTTCTACGGCACGCAAGACGGCACAGCCCGGCTCATGGCGGTGAGAGCAGTTATTGAATTTGCAATCAGCGGAGAATTTGAATATTTCAGGGAAGTAATGAGCGATTTCCGCACCTTCCATTTCGATCGTGCCAAAACCTTTGATACCTGGAGTGTCAATCAGGTAACCGCCATCCGACAAAGGAATCATCTCAGAGAAGGTGGTAGTATGCATTCCCTTGTTATGGTATTCGGAGATATCGCCGGTACGGAGATTGACACCTGGGATCAGTTTATTGATAATAGTTGATTTCCCCACACCTGAATGACCCGACAATAAAGTGATTCTCCCTTTAAGGTCTTCTCTCAACACATCCAAGCCCTCTTCGGTACGGGCACAAAGCATAGAGCAAGGATAGCCGATCGTCGTATACAGAGTGACCAAATCGTCCAATAATTCCCGGTCACCGCCATGATAGCGATCTATTTTGTTGAAGACTAACTTCACCGGCACACGATAAGCCTCGGCTGTAGCAAGAAAACGGTCGATAAAAACGGTAGTGGTAATCGGATAGTTGACTGTCACGATCAGCATCGCCTGGTCTACGTTCGCGGCGATAATATGCGACTGCTTGGAAAGATTGGAAGCGCGGCGGATGATGTAATTCTTCCGGTCTTCGATCTTGGTGATAAAGGCGGTCCCTTCGGTATTGATATCAATATCGACCCGGTCTCCGACCGCAACAGGATTGGTGGTACGGATATCTTTCAGGCGGAAATTTCCTTTGATCTTACTTTCTATATCGCGACCATCATCGGTGCGTACGGTATACCAGCTACCCGTATTCTTAATAACCAATCCCCTCATGTTAATTGAAAGTTGAAAGTTGAAAGTTGAAAATTGAAAGAAAGGATCTATTCCGTCACTTTCAACTCTCAACTTTCAACTCGTTATACTGTCATTATTTCTTTTTCTTTTGCGGCGTAGAGTTCATCTACTTTCTTGATATACTTGTCATGGACCTTCTGAACTTCTGCTTCCGCATCTTTCTCGACATCCTCAGGAGTTCCGTCAGTCTTAATGCTCTTCTTCAATTGCTCGATCGCATCACGGCGAGCGTTACGAATACTGATTTTAGCAGTTTCCGCTTCCTGCTTAGACTGTTTAGCCAACAGACGACGACGTTCTTCCGTCAGAGGAGGAATACCCAAACGAATCACTTCACCATTGTTTTCAGGAGTGATACCGACTTCGGAATCCATAATTCCTTTTTCAATATCCTTTATAATCTTCTTCTCCCAAGGAGTGATCATGATCGTTCTTGCATCCGGAACAGTTACGGTAGCCACATTTGTCAAAGGGACAGGAGCACCGTAATACATGACTCTCACACAATCCAAAATTTTCGGATTCGCCTTTCCGGCACGGATATGAGACAACTGTTCGTCCAAATATTCAATTGCGAAAGTCATCTTCTCTTCTGCCGCCTTTACATACTGCTTTATATCTGCCATAAGTGATTGTATATTTTTGTTTTCTTTGTTATTAGGCAAACAAAAATAGTAAAGTTTTTCTTTTTGGCAAACTGTTTATAGAAATATGTTATTCCCGAACTGCCGGGACTACCTCAACTTCGTAAAAAGGAAGAGCAGATAAAACACTCCAACTACCAAGACCAACAAGGTACCTGTCTGCGAATGAAGGGCATCAGAAGCAAAGCCCATCAAGAGCGGAAAAACCGTTCCACCGAAAAGTCCCATAATCATCAAGCCGGATACTTCGTTTTGCCGTTGAGGCATCGACAACAAAGCCTGGGAGAAAAGGATAGAGAAGACGTTTGAATTGCCATATCCGACCAAAGCAATGCTGACATATAGCAGGACCTTACTGTCAAACAAAAGGAAACCTGCCATCGAAGCAACCATCAGTACGACACTGACGACAAAAAACTTCTTCGCCGCCCAATGAGCTAAGACCAACGAACCGGTCAGGCAACCGATCGTACGAAAAATGAAATAGAGGCTCGTTGCAAATGCCGCCGCATGTATATCCACCCCCAACCTTTCCATCAGGATCTTTGGGGCGGTAGTATTCGTACCAACATCTATGCCGACATGGCACATGATACCTACAAACATCAACAAGATAAACGGGTTACCCAACAAGGCTATGCATTCGGCAAATGTGGACGGTCTACCTTCCGGCGCCTCTTCCTTAATAGAAGCCGCCCCCAACAGTAAAATTGCCACAATCGCTATTGCCATATAGACCGGGAACAGTACACGCCAGCCCAATCCCAGCGAAGGGATCGCCGCCGTCGCCCCCCACATGGCGATATAAGGTGCCAGAAAAGAAGCGATCGCCTTGACAAACTGCCCGAAAGTCAAACTACTCGCCAACTTATCTTCAGTAATAATATTAGAGAGAAGCGGGTTCAGAGAGGTCTGCATCAAAGCATTCCCGATCCCTAATAAAGAAAAAGAGACCAACATCACCATATAGCCATCGCCGAAACATGGGATCAGCAACGACACGAAGGTAACGACTAGGCTCAGCATGACCGTCTTTTTCCGCCCGATCTTATTCATCAACATTCCCGTCGGGACGGAAAAGATCAGAAACCAGAAGAACACTAAAGAAGGAAAGATATTCGCTTCGGAATCCGTCAATCCTAAATCCAACTTCACATAGTTGGAGGCAATTCCTACCAAATCCACAAATCCCATCGTGAAGAAAACTAACATCACTGGGATCAGCCTTATATACAAGCTTTTCTCTTTCATAATCAGTCTTTATATAGGATAAGCAGGCCATGCACCCTCTTTCGTACAAACAAAAGCTGCTGTCCCGACAGCTGTTTGATGGGCTTCGCGCAAGGATTTACCGGCTAATATAGAATAAACGAATGCTCCAGAGAAAGAATCTCCCGCCCCGACCGTATCAGCCACCTCGACTTTGGGAGTAAGAATCGTCGACTTGTCGGCAACCGTATAGACAGAACTGTAGCGACTGCCGGCAGTCAAAATCATATAGCGCAGGCTGTAACGCTCAACCAATTGGCGGCAAGCTGTATCTTCATCCTCCGAAAGGGAGAACATTTCACGTATCAGGTCGAGTTCCTCGTCATTGATCTTAAATACATTCGCCTCTTCCAGCAGACTGGCGATCAACTCCTTCGAGTAGTAAGACTGGCGGATATTGACATCGAAAAACCGAAGCGCCTCTTTACGGGCATAGGAAAGTAACGCATGAATCGTCGCACGCGATTCGGGCGAACGCTGCGCCAACGTACCGAAGCAGATGGCATCCGCTTCTTTCACCAGATCGACGGCTTCCTGAGTCAAAGGTATATGATCCCAGGCAACACCTTCTATAATCGTATAGGTCGGGATACCGTCTTTCAACTCCACCATCACGCTTCCGGTAGGATATTCGACTGTCCCCAGCAAATGGCAGATACCGTTCTTATCCAACTCCTGGACGATCTCCGTCCCAAACACGTCATTCCCGACCGCGCTGACCGCATATCCTTCGGCCCCCAATTGGGTAGCATGGTATACAAAATTGATCGGAGCGCCTCCGGCACGTTTCCCCGTTGGCAACACATCCCAAAGGAGTTCGCCTATACCGACAACAACAGGTTTACTATCTTTCATTAATTTACTTATTTTATATTTTCTAAATTACTCCCAGATGGATCGGGACGTGTATACTTCCATTTCTTTTACTTCGATATTATTTCCAAAAAAATGGAATCCTTCCCTGTTTTTCAAGTCCGGCCGACGCTCCATCGAATAAGAATAAGCCCCATCATCAATATAAACTTCAATAGAAGTTTTATCCAAGATAATATCGGCCGCGATTTCCATGCTTGTCATGTCCTCGGGCGAATAAAACACACCATTGATCCGATTGTAATTCATATCGTAATCCAGTAATGACTGCCCGAACAGGTTCAGGCCGGCATTCGTGGCATGAGACAATTTGAGGGTTGTACGGATACGCAATGTACTTGCATCCTTATACTGCCGAAGCAGTTCATCAGCTTTATCTGCCGTCAGCGCTCTCCACTTTCCGACTGAGGTCTGCAAGCGGTCAAGTTCGTCGATCGGTTTACTAAACAGGCGAATGCCGTCTTTCGTCGTTCTCAAAGACAACTCCGTCGGGAATAACATCATCCCATTAAAAGGCATTCCCGGATGAGAGATACGCCCCCAACCGATCTGAATACGACGGCCATCCGACTCAGGTATATTCGTAAACGTCTGGGCAGCATAGATAGAACCAGTCGAATAGTAATATTTGCCGGATTCAGGTGTAAATTTCTTTCCGTCAAACACACCCAACATATAAGTCCCGGAAGCACCATACATCACCCATTTAGTATTGTCCTTATTCCCATCGACAGGGAGTTCGAACAATTCAGGACACTCCCAAAAACCGGTAATATGGCTTTCGAATGTCCAGTCTTTCAAGTTGTCAGAGTTGTATATGGAATGTCCATCGCGCTCATTCAGCACCATGACCCATTTACCTGATGGTTTATGCCAAAAGACTTTCGGATCGCGAGTATCCTTACTGTTCCATTTGGCCTTAGAATCGATCACCGGATTGCCCTTATATTTTGTCCAAGTGCGTCCTTTATCCAGGCTATAGGCTATACATTGCACCTGCTTTTCCGGGTTGTCAGCTGTATAAATAGCCACCATCGCCGGAATACCATTCTTTCCGAAGCCAGAAGTATTATCATAGTCGATCACTGCCGAACCGGAAAACATCGTACCGTGTTCGTCGGGATACAGGGCGATCGGTAGCTCTTCCCAATGTATCAAATCATTGCTTACTGCATGCCCCCAATGCATATTCCCCCAGTCGCGTTCATACGGATTATGTTGGTAGAACAAGTGATATTCACCGTCATAATACAGCAATCCATTAGGATCATTGTTCCATCCTCTACGTTGAGTATAGTGGATTTGCGGACGGTTGGTTTCTTTATACAAGCTATCTTGCCCGGTTATTTCATCTGCTTGATAAATCTTGTTTATACCTGTTTTATTCCCAGTATAAGATATTTTTATCTCTTTGTTCTTCAAGGCAGACATATCGCAAAACACCCAATAGTCCGGTTTTCCCGAGGCCAAACGAATCTCAAACACCCGCTCTTGCCGCCCTCCCACATCAAATGTCATCAGAGCCCGGTCTACCTGATGCGAAACCGGCAGATTGAGGTATCTCTTCGTTATTTTCATTGTCAGGTCTTGCGCACTCAAGGTGAAGATACAACCCACCAGGGCACTCGCAAGCACCCCTATACGTTTGTTATTCATTTCAGCATTAATTATGCACCAGCGTTCCGATGTTTTCACCGCTCATCACCTTTTTCAGATTACCGTTGGTGTCCATGTCGAAGACGATGATCGGAAGATTGTTTTCCTTACACATCGTGGTGGCTGTCAGGTCCATCACCTTGAGGCCGCGCGTATAGATTTCGTCGTAGGTGATGTCCGAGAACTTGGTAGCAGTCGGATCCTTTTCCGGATCGGCAGTATAGATACCATCTACACGGGTTCCTTTCAGCATCACATCCGCTTCGATCTCGATACCACGCAGGGAAGAACCTGTGTCAGTCGTAAAAAACGGATTGCCAGTACCGCCCGACATAATCACAACATGGCCCTGTTCAAGCAATTCGATCGCACGCCATTTGTTATAAAACTCGCCGATCGGTTCCATACGGATAGCAGTCAGCACTTTGGCTTTCACGCCCTGAGCGACGAGGGCAGAACTCAAGGCCAAACTGTTGATGACCGTTGCCAGCATCCCCATCTGGTCGCCTTTCACACGGTCGAAGCCTTTGGAAGCCCCGCTCAGGCCGCGAAAGATGTTGCCGCCACCAATCACAATTCCAATCTGGACACCCATTTTGGCAATTTCCTTGATCTGCGTCGCATATTCGTTCAGACGAACTTCGTCTATACCATATTGTTTACCTCCCATAAGCGATTCTCCGCTTAATTTCAACAGGATACGTTTGTACTGAGCCATATTGTCTTGATTTATTTGATTGTTATACCCACAAAAATACAGTATTTCAATGACCCAGCAATAGCAGTCCTTTATTTTAGTAAAACATTTTAACGAGACTGTACACCCACTGTAACAATTTTGTAACATCCCCCTTCTACCTTTGTCTGTAAAAAAGAGAAACACACACTTATATTACTTATTTTGAAGACGCGAAGAAATCACCAAGACCTTATTCCTAACTTTTATACGGCAATCCTCTTTCAGCGGAAAGAAACGGGTTGCCGTATATTTTCCCGCAATACCTATAAATACTTTAAAAACCGAAACAATACGGATTTACCTCTTGTTTTGAATAAACAAAACTAAAGTAGTAATCATTTAAAAACGTAATGGTATGAAAGATTTATTAATCGGTATGGTAGTCGGAGTTGTCACAGGTTATGTACTCCGCAAAATGGAAGATGATGGAAAATTCCGTTGCCTCCACGCAAACCTCCACCACCTCGCTTCAAAGGCAAAAGAAGAAGCGATGAACCTGAAAGACGCAGGCTTGGACAAAGTAGAATATGTTGCCGACCGCGTTCATCAGGTTGCAGAGCAGGAAAAGAGCAAAAAATAAAATAGTCGAAACAAAATCCTGCTCACTAATTCAGACATAGTTTGAGAAAGGTGTGTCAAATATCGGTATTCATGGGACGCAAACAACGAAGACGAGCGCAGATCAACGCAGATATTATTAATTATCAGCAAAATAACCTGCGTCTATCTGTGTATTCTGCGTCATCTGCGTCCAGTGATATCAAATTGGCACACCTTCCTCGAATTATCGTGACAGACGTGTTTTACTAACGCGCCTCTCCATGTTTTATCAGAGTTTATCCTTTAAATATTTTCCCGTATAAGATGCCTCGCACATGGCCACCTCCTCCGGCGTTCCAGTGCAAACCAGATTTCCTCCGGCATTCCCACCTTCGGGGCCGAGATCTACCAGATAGTCGGCACATTTGATCACATCCATGTTATGTTCGATAATGACAACCGTATGACCTTTATCGATCAGGGCATTGAAAGCCTTTAGCAACGTCTTGATATCATGGAAATGCAGGCCAGTCGTCGGCTCGTCAAAGACGAAAAGTGTCGGTTCCTGCTTCTCTTGACCCAAATAGTAAGCAAGTTTCACACGCTGGTTTTCACCACCGGACAAAGTGGATGAAGTCTGTCCGAGTTTGATATACCCCAACCCAACATCCTGGAGGGGTTTCAACTTTTTGACAATCTTCTTTTCCTGTGATCCCGGATATTGTCCAAAGAACTCAATCGCCTGGTTCACGGTCATTTCCAGCATATCATAGATACTCGCACCGTGATATTCGACATCGAGCACATCCTGTTTGAAGCGCTTGCCGTGGCAGGTTTCGCATTCGAGGGTGATATCGGCCATGAACTGCATCTCGACCGTGATCCTGCCTTCTCCTTTACATTCTTCACATCGCCCGCCTTCCTTATTAAAGGAGAAATAGGCAGCCGAATAGCCCATCTGCTTAGCCAAAGGCTGCTCACCGTAAAGTTTACGGATCTCATCATAGGCCCCGATATAGGTCACCGGGTTGGAACGGGAACTCTTTCCGATGGAGTTCTGGTCGACAAACTCGATACTTTTGATCATGTGCATATCGCCTTCCAAGCCGGAACAGTCAACCATCAAGCGGGCAGCCTCGTCTAAATAATGCTTGACACCTTCGTAGAAAATATCACGCACGAGCGAACTTTTACCCGAACCGCTGACACCTGTTACGACTGTCATCACATTCAGGGGGAACTTCACATCAATCCCTTTCAAATTGTTTTTACGGGCACCTTTCACCTCGATATAATTATTCCAGGGACGACGATAAAGGGGCACTTCTATCTGGTCCTCTCCCGTCAGATACCGGACGGTATAGCTGTTGCTACTGGTTTTCAAATCGTCCACATCACCCTGATAGACCACTTCCCCACCCAGGCGACCGGCCTTCGGACCGATGTCGATAATGTAATCGGCCGCACGGATAATCTCTTCGTCATGCTCCACCACAACAACCGTATTACCTAATGCTTGCAATTGCCGGAGCACCTTGATCAGCAAATCGGTGTCACGAGAATGGAGCCCGATACTCGGCTCGTCCAATATATAAAGAGACCCGACCAAGCTACTCCCCAAAGAAGTCGCCAAATTGATACGCTGGCTTTCTCCTCCGGAAAGAGAGGAAGACAGGCGGTCAAGCGTCAGATAGCCCAACCCCACATCCAACAGGAATTGCAGGCGGTTAGTGATCTCCGTCAGCAAACGTTTGGCAATGGATGCCTCGTTCTCGTCAAGTCGAAGATTATCGAAAAAGGCTTTTGCTTCCGTGATCGGAAGGGTAACCAGTTCCGCAATATCCTTTCCCCCTACCTTTACATAAAGGGCTTCGGGACGCAGACGGGACCCTTTGCAAGTCGGGCAAACGGTCTTTCCACGATAACGCGCAAACATCACACGGTACTGTATCTTATACAGGTTCTCTTCCACAAATTTAAAAAAGTCATCGATGCCGTGCAGTCCGCGGGCACCGTGCCAAAGCAAGTCTTTCTCCTTTTGCGTCAGATCGTAATAAGGACGATGGATCGGGAAGTTATATTTCTCGCTCTTCACTATAAACTCTTTCAGCCATTCTCCCATCACATCGCCTTTCCAGCAGACTACCGCTCCCTGGAAAACAGACAAGCTTTTATCCGGCACGACCAGATTTTCATCGATACCGAGCACCTTCCCGAAACCTTCGCAAGTCGGGCAGGCGCCTAACGGGTTATTAAAACTGAACATCATATCGGTCGGTTCCTCGAACACCATACCATCGGCCTCGAATTTCTTGGAATATTCTTTTACAACCGTTCCTTCGGATGTGTAGATACGGATGATACAAGTATCGTGCCCTTCAAAAAATGCCGTTTCGGCAGAATCAGCAAGACGGCTTTTCAATGTCTTGTCATCCGATACGACCAGACGGTCTATCAACAGTTCGATCACCGGGTAGGAAAGCAATGCGTCATCCGCCAATACTTCACCGATACGGTAAACGGTCTCATTGATAGACAAACGGGTGTAACCTTCTTTTTGCAGGATTTCCAATTGTTCCTTGATACTGCGCCCATCCGGCAGGACGACAGGGGCGTATACGGCAAAACGAGTCCCGGCGGGATAACCCAAAACTTCTTTCACGATATCGCTCACCTGATGTTTCTTCACCTCCTTCCCCGACACGGGAGAGATGGTTTTCCCGATACGGGCATACAGGAGCCGAAGGTATTCGTATATCTCCGTAGAGGTTCCCACCGTCGAACGCGGGTTACGGGTGTTCACCTTTTGTTCGATGGCAATGGCAGGGGGAATACCTTTGATATAGTCGCATTCCGGCTTGCTCATACGCCCCAGGAACTGACGGGCATAGGCCGAAAGGCTCTCCACATAGCGGCGCTGCCCCTCCGCATACAACGTATCAAATGCCAATGATGATTTTCCACTACCGGAAAGGCCGGTTATAACGACCAGTTTATCTCTGGGGATCTCGACATCGATATTTTTCAGGTTATTGATTCGAGCTCCTTTGATGAATATAGAATTGTTTTCGGACATAATGATGATTTATCAGCCTGACATATAGACACGGATTACACATCTGTGTAATCCGTACCCAATATAAACAACGCAAAGGTAAAAAAGGATTGCCGTTTTGCCAAGTAAACGACTGACATTCACATTCGGAAACAATCAATTTACACATTCTATATAAACGGGGCCGACCAAGCCGGATTTCTGCAACGTATCGGTTGGTTTCCAGCTATTGCAGGGTGTCCAGGTTTTCCGTTCGGATTCCGGCAAACCACTGTCGCCGATCAAACGGTTCATCCAAGTGGTAACGACCTCTATCTCGACTTTATTCTTTCCTTTACGAACCAAATCCGTGACATTTACCCGGTAGGGAGCCGTCCAGACACCACCGGCATACTGACCGTTGATCTTCACTTTTGCCATCACACCGACATCGTTCAGATTCAGATACAATTCGCCCTCAGGCTTCTTTTTCAACTTAAATTCCGTTTCGTACCAAATCGTACCGGAATAATAGCGGATATCGGGGTTCTCGTTCTTACTGATATCTTCCAGGCGGGCAAAGGTCTGGCTTGCGGGGCCTCTTCTCTTTTCCTCAAAGGATACTTTCCAGGGAGCATCCAGGCGGACAAGCGTCTGCAGAACCGGATAGTTTAGTTGTAACCCTGTCTCCTCTGCTTTTGTGGCCGACCGACGGAACACGATAAAAGCACTCTCATAAGGATACAACTTCAATGGAACGACTGTCCCCGCAGCTGTCACCTCATAGGCCGGAAGCGTACGAATACGGCCTGTTGTCGCATCCCACAATTCCGGTTGCCTTGAACGGATACGAAATTCCGGACGGATCTCAATCATCTCGTCTTTCTGGTTGGAGATAAAATAGATATCTGCATCTTCGGCAGAACGATGTCCATAGAGAACCGGAGCATCTGCCGGCAATCCGCAATCCGGCACACAACCGATATGCTTCAAGGCCTCCTCCATTGTCATACCGAACAGCAATTCGCCCTTTCCTCTTTTGACAGCCTTCACACTTCGCCCGTCCAAACCGGACCATAATTCGCCGGCCAACTTTTCAACCTGCCTGTCAGCCGTCGGGAATGATTCTCCACTCGGCGAACGTTTCGGAGCCGGACCTAAGACAACTGCACCGTCTTCGATCAGTTTCTTGATCTTGGCAAGTAGTTCGGGACGCATGGTTTCAAGCTTCGGAAGTACCAGTATCCGGTATTGAGTGCCGTGAGGCAACGTCAGTAAACCGTCCTTTACAAAGAGGTCGCGCTCGATCACCTCGGCATTGATATAATCGAACTGGTAGCCTTTCGGCAGTTCAGGGTCTACGATACCGGTCATCTTGGGAGCATCTTCGCCGATGAAATAAGCGACATCGGCAATATTCAAGCCTTGTTGCAACATATAGTTGACTCGTTTCAGATAGGATGTAAACAAATCCATCTGCGGATACCAGGTGTTCAGCCGGTTGAATTCGCTGCTGAACCAGGCGTTCATCCCCGGCTCCCGTTCTTCCGAAGGCTGCGAGATATAGACATGCAACAACGTATTATTGATTCCTTCCGTAAAGAAACGGTCGCCACGCTGTTTCATCATGGCAGGATAACAACTGAAAGGCGTCCCTCCACTGGTAAACGATTCGACCGAGATCTTCTGCTTTCCATAAATATGTCCGCAGGAAGAGGCGGCACGGTTCTCGATATTCCCTAAATCGCCAAAGCTCCAGAACTCACCTCCTATCTCGTCCGATTGTCCGCCATATTGCAGGAACTCACCGGGAAACCCCCAATGCCCGTAGTTTTCCAACCAGGTCGTCAAACCATATTTATGACAGACATCCCGTAAGCCGCCGACATAATCGTATGCGACCTTATCTGCGATCAGACGGCGCAAATCCCAAAGGAAACGGTCGGAACGATCCTCGCTCCCGACCACATATCCTTCATAAGCGGGAAGAAACGGTAACGGGTCATAGCCGTAACGCGCCTGGAATTCCGACAAGAAATCGTCGGTAAAGTTTTGTCCACCCGTTTCGTAACTATCTTGTACGACTACTTTCCAACAAGCACGGTCTTCAGCCGGAATACGACGGTAGATTTCACCCATGAAAGCCTCGAAATGCGCTTCTACATGCTTGCGGCTCATCTTATCTATCTCCAGTCCGGTCGCTTCGGGATCAGCCGGGCTGTTCGTCACGCCCGTCGGGAGCATACCGGTACGCAGGATCGTCCATTCTCCCGCCGGAGCTTTCCAGATAAGGCGGTCTCCTTGCAAGAAAGCTGAAATATCCAATACTTTCCCCGGATCAATAACCAGAGAGGGATCACCCACTTCCGGTTGTACCGGCCACTGGTATTCATGCCAATAAGGAAGCGGAGTCTGAAACATCTTGGCTAATGTCTTTTCGGGATAACGTTCCACAGCAGGAAGGGACAAGAATTCCACCTCTCCCAATCCCATACCAGATGCCGTGTTAGCCAGTTCCAACCGGAACTCGCTTGCCGTCGTCTCCGGGACAGAGATAACAACCGGAGCATACGGATCGAAGCCGACATTCAAATTCGCATTGAAACGGTCGATCTTAAATTCGGACAGCATCCGATAGCCTCCGTTCTCTTTTACTAATAAACGGGCATTGGTTTGAATCGGCTGACGGGCAGGGAAGATTTGCAAACTGCGTAAAGTAAACGGTTGGTCCGTCCTGAAATCAATCGCCACCGGCTTTTCGCTTTTTTCCGTAAAAAGCACGGCAGTCTCCTTATCTCCGTCAATCAGGCTGTTCAGGTTTTGCAAAGACATAGCAGATGTCACTTTTGCATTTGCCGCCGACAATCGGGTCGCTTTCTTTTCGACAGAGGGAAAAGCGATCACCCTCACATCCTGAAAGTCTTTATCGGGTTTCGCCAAAACCACTTCTACCTGTTTTCCTCCACTGACTTCCGCCTTTACCGATGCCAGATAACGCATCGCCTGCTCCGGTTTCACCCACGGACCGCCCGACTGGCTCCATCCGGGTGAATTAAAGATACCGATCTCTATCCCTAACTCCGTCGCTGTTTTAAGGGCTGCATGCAATATCTTCCACCATTCTTCACTATAAAACGGAACGGTCTTATAGGGCGTATGAATCCCTTCCAAGCCGATATTCCCGATAAAAGCCCGGTTGATCCCAGCTTCTTTCATCGAATACAGGTCCTTCTTCACTCCTTCTTCCGAGATATTCCCGGAGATCCAATACCAATAAACGGAAGTTTGTACTTTTTCAGCCGGATTCATAAAACCGGCCTCAAGTGCATTTTTATCTTGCCCATTTCCCGTAAAAGGGACCAACAACGAAAGGCAAAGCAATGTTTTAAACAGAGGTTTTCTCATGATCTGTTCTTTTTAAGATTCCGACGGTAAAAGTAGCAAGATTATCTTTCACCTCTGGTTTCTATATTGATTTATATCTTTTCAAAAATGCTTTTTCAAACAAGTTTTTATCCAGCATTATTTCCAAAACCATTGTTTATAACATAAAAAACGATAGAGACTTTTAAACTTTTGCTATCTTTGTGTCGGCTTGTACAAAGTATATAAGACAACAAACAAAAGAATCTCAAATCACAGACTTCATGATGGCAAAACACCTCCGTCTGTTACTGATCTTGTTGCTTGGAGCAGTAACATCCTGTAAGACGACACAACAAATACCGCAGCAACCGACTGGAAAAGAAGCGAAACGAGAATTTCGCGGAGCTTGGATACAGACAGCTTTCCAGGGAGAATATAAGGATATGACACCCGCACAAATGCGGAAAGACTTTATCCGCAAGCTCAACTATCTGCAAAAATGCGGGATCAACGCTATCATCTTCCAGGTACGCCCGGAAGCCGACGCCTTCTATAAATCCGACATCGAACCCTGGAGCCGTTTCTATACCGGCAGGCAGGGACTCGCCCCGGCCGGAGACTTCGATGTGACGGCCTTCCTGATCGAAGAATGCCACAAACGGAATATGGAATTCCACGCCTGGCTGAACCCTTATCGGGCAAGCACAGCCGGGAATACCCGTTTTGCCGATTCACATATATATAATAAGCATCCGGAATGGTTCGTGACCTACAACAAGCAAATCCTGTTTGACCCGGGACTACCGGAAAGCCGGCAGTTCATCTGCCGAGTGGTACGGGATATCGTGAGCCGTTACGATATAGACGCGATCCATATGGATGACTATTTCTACCCCTATCCGGTAGCGGGCATGCCTTTCCCGGACGACAAAAGTTTTCAAAAATACGGATTGAACAAAGGATATAAAGTATCACAACGTGCAGAATGGCGAAGAGAAAATGTAAACAAGCTGATTCGTGAGATCAAGCGTACCATCCTATTATCCAAACCGTGGGTAAGATTCGGCATCAGCCCGTTCGGCATCTACCGCAACAAAAAAAGCACACCCGACGGTTCAGGCAGCAACACCAACGGATTGCAAAACTACGACGACCTGTATGCCGATGTGGCACGCTGGGTAAAAGAGGGTTGGATAGACTATAACATTCCACAGATATATTGGGAGATCGGACATCCGGCTGCCGACTATATCACGCTGATCCAATGGTGGAACAAAAACGCGACGCGGGAAGGCACGCATCTGTATATCGGCCAAAACGTAGCACGTACCATGAAAGCAGACCAGCTCACCCGCAAAATGCTTTACGAACGTTCACTCTCGAAAGTAAAAGGCAATTGCTTTTGGCCTGCAAACGAAATACTCTGGAATAACAAAGGGGTGGCCGACAGCCTGAAACAGAACTACCACCGTTATCCGGCATTGATCCCGGCCTACACCCATCTGCACAACCGGGCTCCGCAAGAGGTCAAGAAACTGAAAGCCGAATGGACTGCCCAGGGCTATATGTTGCACTGGCAGGCGGAACAGAGCAAGACCAATCCCGAATTGGCAAGCTATTTCGTCATTTACCGCTTCGAAAACAAGGAATCGGTCAATCTGGACGATCCTTCTAAGATCGTAGCGGTCACACGCGAGACGAACTATCTGCTACCCTACGACGACGGAAAGCGCAAATACCGTTATGTAGTCACAGCCGTAGATCGTTTCCATAATGAAAATCAAGGTAAAAGCAAAAAGGTAAAACTTTAAATTCAGCCACGGATGTCAGATTTTATCTGTCAGAAATATACAGACTGTTCTTCTTGCTCCCACTATCAGAAACAGATATTCAAATACCGTTCTTTCCCGAAAGGAATGATGATCCCGAAAGAACGGTGTTCACAAAATACGATCTATTTTCTGATATCCGGCTCCGTTCGGGTAACCAGCGACGAGCATCCGGATACGGTATTTCACGACGGGCAGTTCATCATGCAGCCGATCGGTTCACGTGTAGAGTTCCACATCCTGGAATCCACGGAATGCATCCTTTACCTGTTCGAGACTCCGCAAAACATTTGTACCGACCGTTTCAACAAAGGACTGGAACTGGCGAAAGAGTCTCCCATGCTCCCTATCGTCATGGATATGTGTTTCCCTTTGCGCCTTTTTATCAACGGGCTCAAAATGTACCTCAACAACGAACTCCTGTGTGTGGAATTCCTGAAAGCCAAGCAGACGGAGTTGTATTTCCTGCTCAACTGCTATTATACATTGAAAGAGATCGCCAATTTTTATGCACCTATATATAGGTATAGCCAAACATTCCGCTACTTTGTCATGCAAAATTACCTGAAAGCGAAAGATGTCGAGTCTTTTGCTCAATTAGGAGGATACAGCACTATCACCTTCCGGCGTTTATTCAAAGATACGTTCGGAGAGCCAGCTTACCAATGGATGACCAAAAAGAAATGCCTGGATATACAAAACGACCTGATAACCACGAATGCAAGCATATCCGAGATCTGCTATAAGTACGGTTTCGAATCCTTGTCTAACTTTTCCCATTTCTGCCGGGCCAACTTCGGCAAATCTCCACGCGCCATCCGCAACGAAAGAGACGAAAACGTGTAGAAATCAATCCATTTCATACATTCCAACCTTTTGATTAAAAAAGCAATTCATCCGGAATCTCCCACCCTCGCGGAACAACTAATCCGAAACATACCCTAAACTAACTCGGAAGTCATAGTAAACTAAATCAAGACATACAGTATATTATTTATATGTAGTACTACTTATCGCAAATAGGTAGCACTACATATCGTCTATAGGTAGTACTACATATAGGCAATAGATAGTGACTACCAACAGATACTTTACTATATGTTATGAATTAGTTCTTGGGGTGTTTTGATTTAGTTGATGGTATGAAACGGATTAATTTACCGGTCATCCCAGGCCGATCTCTCAGAGTGCCGCATATCGGAACCGACACCTATTTAAATATGTAAAATCTATATATTTATAAACAGAATCGATACTGAATACACATTCGGACAGATTTATTGCATATCTTTGTAGAATAAACTATTTAGTATTGGGGGTATATGAAATTTAAACTTATCACTCTGTTTATCATCCTTTGCCTAGGATTCACAAGCTGCTCCGAGAACGAGACTCCGGAACCCCGGACAACCCGCACCATATTAGTCTATATGATGGCCAATAACAGCCTCAACAGCTTCGCCTCGAAAAACATAGAAAGCATGATAGAAGGAGCAACCAGCAAAAATCTCAACGGAGGAAACCTGATCGTTTATTATGCTCCCGCCGGTTCGCCCCCGGAACTTCTCCGGATAAAAGAAGAAAACGGTGTTGTCAAGAAAATCCATCTGAAGGACTATGAAAAGCAGAATTCGGCTGATCCGGACGTGATGCGGAGCGTGATCGGCGAAGTGGTTTCACAATATCCGGCAGACAGTTACGGGTTGGTGTTATGGAGCCATGGGACAGCCTGGCTTCCTTCCGACTACCAGAATAAGCTGAAAGCGTTCGGACAGGACGGCAACAACTGGATGGAGATCGACGACCTGGCAAAGGGACGGCCAGATGATCTATTTGATTTTATCCTGTTCGATGCCTGCTACATGGCAAGCGTCGAATGCACTTATGAGCTTAGAAACAAAGCTGAATATATCTTAGCTTCTCCCACCGAAACAATGGCGGACGGATGGCCTTATGAAGAGATGATGCCGCAACTGTTCGCTACTGACCTGCAACTGGAAAAGGTTGGTGAAACATTCTACAACCATTACCTGAACAATACCTATCCGTATGCGACCGTATCGCTCACGAAAACAAGCGAACTGGATAATCTGAAAAGCGCAATACATGATATCTTGGCAGATAAGACCGAAAGCGATATTTACAGTCTCGATCCAAAGAACATGCAAAGACTGGAATATTTATACCGTAGCCCAGGAATGCTTTATGACTTCAATGATTATATCAAGCAGTTGGCGACAGCCGAACAATACGATCGTTTCATCAGTTGCCTGGATAAAGCAGTCGTCTACAAGGCCCATACGCCCAAATCCTACTACGCCGCCATAGGAAATGCGTTGCCGATCAAAAGCTATTGCGGCCTGACCATTTTCGTTCCGCAAGAATCTCTACCCAAAATGCTCGAATGGTATAAACAAAGAGTCGGCTGGTATAAGGCAGTTTATGAATAAATCCTCTATCACCGGATCAGGAAAGCCTTTTTAAAGCGTTTCACCGTACCTTCGGGGTGGTATATTTCAGCATAAAAGATATAGACACCTGTTTGCAGCGGACTTCCGTTGTTGGCTACGCCACTCCATGTGATCTTACCGGAGATGCCTAACAACTCATGATTGGATATATCAGCTACACGCAGACCGGAGGTATTGAAAACGAAAGCGCGACAGCTATATCCCGGACGGTCGAGCAGGTAGGACACCGTGTAACTACCGGACTCTTCTATCCACACAGGAGGTTCTATACCCGTGGCACCGCCCGATGAAGCGTCTTTGTATTGGGAGTTCTGATAGCCAGGTGTGCCATAGCCAACTGTTTCGGAAGCGGAGGTCCAGTTTGCCGCGTCTTGTGTAGCGGCATCCGGATCGATACGCTCAAGGGCAACTCCTTTTTTATTTTTGACTGAATGAGCATGCCATTTAGACGAATAGGCGACTTCATCTATTATTATTTCATCCGCTGTACGAAACAATACCAAGGTAGAAGATGTATTGGCAAGAATAGGAAGCTTGGCCAATCCGCAAAGAGCAGACGGATCGGCTATATCATAAAAAGAAGTCACACCTTCCAAGTTCTTGGTCAAGAGGAGGTAACTTTTTGCCTCCAGATTATGCAGGACGGAAGTCAATGGATAGCGAGTGCTAAGTGTTCCGTCCGATTTACGGATGGCGACAGAAAGGGCGGACAAAGACAAGGAATGCTCCGAACGATTATACAATTCGATATATTCGCTGCCTCCGACATATGGGTCAGGGAGCAACTCGTTAATGATGATTTCTCCGGGTTGGATCAGTTCTGTGACTCCCGGAATGTTGGGATCATCCGGATTATCCGGGACATCGGGTCGGTCTGGATCTACCGGCGGATCTTCCTCCTTATCGGGAGAAGAATTAACGGCACCGGGAGTTCCACCACGTGGATCAGTAGAAAGATGCCAGCCTGAAGTGCCTCGTTCCCACGACACTCCGGAGGTAGCCGCTTCATACGCCACTTCTTCTATCTTGCCCCCGGCAGCATCCCACAATTGCAATACAGCTCCTTTGTCATTCAAAGCCGGAAACTTCTCGATAGGAATCAGCAACGTTTGGACAGGGAAGGAGAACGCATCCTCCTGGTCCAGTAAAACTGCATATCCGCCAGCAGGCAAATCCATCTCTGGCAGGGCTTTCGTCTTCTTCCCCGTCACATTCTTGTACACCCATCCGTCCAACGAGACGGTAGCAGCAGTCGTATTATGTAATTCGATATATTCCACCATTCTTCCATCTCCCGGCTTTGCCATGACTTCATTGATAACGACCGAACCTGCTGGATAGCTCTCCGGTTCATCCGGATCAGGCTTCGGTTCCGGCTTATCCGTCCCAGGTTCTTCTTCCCCTCTCAACACGACTTCGACAGCTTCATCCGGCATCGCCTTTCCCGACAAAGAGCGAAGACCGGCATAAGAGATCGTGTATGAATGGTCCAACTGCATCTCTTGATCGAAAAAAGTGCTTACGAATTGCTTCGTCCCTGCATCTACATACCTTTTGAGGTAAGCGTCTCCAATATCCGAAATACTGAAGACAGCCTTATCAATATCAACCGGCTTATCAAAAGCGAACAGCAAGTTGGAGGCCGATAGCGGCTCGACCTCAAGCAACTTTGGCGGACTTTCTGATTCTCCCGGTTCTTCTTCAGGCTTGTCCGGCTCGATCGGTGTCTCCGTCACCCGATTAAGCACACACACATTATCTATGCTGAAAAGAGAACTTCGTGTCTTCGTGTAATAAAACGTAAACACCAAGTTGCCTCTCTCAACCGGCTCTTCGATCGTGTACATGGCTGAACCTTCAAGGCGGTATCCCTCCATATCGTCTGTCTTGTAATACAAACTCCACCGGAGATTGTCTTCAAGCGTCACTTTCACATGTAACAACAATGGCGACTCTTCAAAATCGGTCTGTGGCAGAATCAAATTCCCGTTTCCGTTACGCTTCAGTCCTAGTTCCTTGTTGCCGGTATTCCCGATACGTACATAATAATAACGTTCTTGATTTTCCTGATACAAATAGATACATAATTTGTTCTCGTCGCTCGGTTGGTTTTGCATATAAACATCGAACTCCCATTGCATATCGGGCGAATAGGCGATTTCTTTGCCTATGGAAGCAGTACCTGACTCTGTCGGTTTGATATTCAACTGAAGCCTGCCATCAGCATTGACTACAAACTGCCCTCTGTCTTTGCCGATCCAGTCGGCCCCCAACATCGGGCCGTCAAACGTCTCATTCACCTGTGAATTCACACAAAAAGGAAGTAATATGAAGAGATAAAGAATAAATTGTTTCATAGCATTCTAGTTTTGTTTATAATTTGCATATCTTTGCACCCCAAAACGTTGTAATGAAGGAAATGCAAAGCTTTCCGTAAACGTTGTAAAGTTATACTATTTTTTTTATAAACAAATTAATTAGTGCTCAAAATGAAAGTAGCAATTGTTGGAGTGAGTGGAGCGGTAGGACAGGAATTCCTGCGCGTACTCGACGAGAGAAACTTCCCAATGGATGAGCTTGTGCTTTTTGGCTCATCTCGCAGTGCCGGACGTGTTTATACTTTCCGTGGTAAACAAATTACCGTCAAGGAGCTTAAGCATAACGACGACTTCAAGGGAATCGATGTTGCTTTTGTTTCGGCCGGTGGCGGTACTTCTATCGAATTCGCAGAAACCATTACGAAATATGGTACTGTGATGATCGACAATTCCAGCGCATTCCGCATGGACAACGATGTACCTTTGGTAGTTCCCGAAGTGAATCCGGAAGATGCACTGAATCGTCCGCGCGGTATCATTGCCAATCCGAACTGTACCACCATCCAGATGGTCGTTGCATTGAAGGCAATCGAAGGCCTGTCGCACATCAAGCGTGTACACGTATCGACCTACCAGGCTGCCAGCGGTGCAGGCGCAACAGCAATGGCCGAACTGGTAAAACAATATGAACAACTGCTGAAAGGCGAAGAACCGACTGTGGAAAAGTTCGCTTATCAACTGGCTTACAATGTCATCCCTCACGTAGACGTATTTACGGATAACGGCTACACGAAGGAAGAGATGAAGATGTATAATGAAACACGCAAGATCATGCACTCTGACATCGAGGTGAGCGCAACTTGTGTACGTGTTCCGGTTATGCGTGCCCACAGCGAAGCGACTTGGGTAGAGACAGAACGACCGGTCAGCGTAGAAGAAGCTCGTAAGGCGTTCGCCGAAGCCGAAGGTGTCATCCTGCAGGACGAACCAGCGAAGAAAGACTATCCGATGCCGTTGTTCATCGCTGGAAAAGACCCAGTTTATGTGGGCCGTATCCGTAAGGATATCACGAACCCGAACGGCTTGACATTCTGGACAGTAAGCGACCAGATCAAAAAAGGGGCAGCCCTGAATGCTGTACAGATTGCAGAATATCTGTTGAAAGTAAAGAATATCGGATAAACGATATACGATATTTGGATATAAAGAGAAGGAGATGTCAAAACTCCTTTATCAGGATCTTTTAGGCACGGATTTACACGGATAAATTTATTTTCTTTCCGTGTAATCCGTGCCTAAATTATATCTTCATTTCTTTCAGTCCTTCTTCCAGCGTATGCGGGCGATAGCCCAATTCGCGTTTTGCTTTTTCGATGGACAGTCCGCTATTGCGTGGACGTGGCGTTGCCTCCTTCATCTCTTCCGTTGTGACCGGACAGATCAGTGAACGATCCAGTCCGAAATAATCGGCTACACGGTATGCCATTTCTGCGATAGAAAGATATTCCGCGCCACAGATATGATAAATACCGGAATCATCGGTATGCACAAGCCGTTCCACTCCGTCGGCAATATCCTCTACCCAAGTCGGTGTGCGATATTGATCGGCGACGACACGGATCTCTTGCCCTGCTTCCAAGCGGTTCTTGACTAATTGAAGGACATTGCCATGCTGTCCCGGCAACGCTTTCCCATAGACGACAACCACACGGACAATAGCATAGTTGCGGCAAATACTCGCTACCGCCTGTTCTCCCTGATACTTGGTCACGCCATAGTAATTGAGCGGAGCGGGCAGATCTTCTTCCGTATAAAGACGGTCACTTCTCCCGTCAAACACAAAGTCTGTCGACAAATGGATCAATCGGCTCCCCTGATGCTCGCAACAATACGCCAAGTTCTCTACCGCCGACACGTTAATGGCATACGCCTCCTCACGGTGCTGCTCGCAATAATCCGGGACGGAAAGAGCCGAACAATTGACAACGACATCAGGACAGATATGGTCGAACAAGGCCTCCACCGCCGGATAGTCGTTGATGTCCAACCGGACGGAAGTATGGTTCCCTCCCGGACGGATATCCGGATGAAGGGAACAGCCGAATACTTCGCAGGCCCCGTTCTCCGAAAGGTTATCCAGGATTCTTCTCCCGACAAACCCATTAGCACCTATAACCAATATCTTTTTCATCAAAACATATAGATCAGAACACCCAACACACGGTGGTTCGTCACCGAATGCGTGTTTTCTATTTTACCATTTTCTGCATTCATATCTCCATACCAGGCAAGAGAAGGACTGTATTCCACTCCCAGCTTCCAGTGGGGCAGATTATAAGAGAGTTGGAGGTTGGTAGTAAACACCTGATCCACCTCCAATCCGACACCATAGGTCGGCCCGGCAATCGTCTTTCCCGTTCCTAAGTTCTTCAGATAGCCGACAAAGATTCCCGGTTTCCATTTCTTGCCATAGACTATATTCAGCCAAGTCATGGAATGACGGTAAGGCGTATACTCCTGTTCACCTGTACGCGGATCGACAGAGGTAACCGCATAACCACCCAACATACAGGCTTGCGTCAGATTGGAAGCCAGCAACGTCTTACCTGCAATCACCCAATCCTGAGTCATATATTTGGCATATGCCTCAAAAGACAACGAAGTGACCCGCTCGTTCACTTTATACACCCGGTCGTCCACCGTCGTTTGCTGTCGGGGTTTCAAGGACAGCACTTCCATGCCGACGCCGGCAATCAAACCATCAACCTTATAATCAGCCGAGACGTAGACTTCCGGGATGCAGCTGTTCTTGATATATTCCTCGCTTTTTCCGTTCGGGCCGGCAGACAAATACTGCAACTGCCACAACACGGCTCCTGTCAGCTGCAACCCTTTGCCCGACGTGTACCGGTAACGGATCTGAGGGCTACGGTTAAACGGTTGGAAAGGCGCACCGGTCGAAAGGTTCAACATTTGCGGAGATACATCGCCGAACAACGGATGCCAGGTTTGTCCTACCAGTACCGCCGATTTTCCCCAATCTAAGTTGACATAAGCATGGCGAATACGCAAGACCGCCCAGTTGCTTCCGGAGCCGCGAAAATCCGCCTCTAACTTGGCTGTTGTCACGGCTTTCCCGATATTCGGTCCCGTCACGTCTACTCCCAAACGGGAATAGAGCAGATAGAAACTCCCGTTTGCCGTGGCATTCAGGTCATTACCATCGGCATCCAAATTCTTGTCTTTAGGATAAAGGTGGAATAGCCCATCCACAATTTCAGCATTGGCACGTGAATTATAAAACAGGTCGCCACGCACCTGTCCATAAAATTTATAAGAAAAATTCTTTTTCTGAGCATGACCGGCCATAACCATGCATAAGGCCGCGAAGAGTAGCAAATATCTTTTCATTTCTGTCTTTTCAAATTGATTGCAAAGGTAAGGAAGTTTGGGATTACTGCAAAACAAGAAGAGTCTTACTACACCTTAACCTTATCCGAAAAACAGGAAATATCCTGGTAAAAGCCTCCCTGACACCCATACAAAAAACGGAGAGAATAACATTTTAATACATTCACACCAAGCAAGTCGTAGTTCCACTATAGGGAACCATCAGTTTTATTCAAAGATAATTCTTAGAGCTCTGAAAAACGCTTGGAAAAAGGAACAGGGAAATTCTTCGAGCCTTTAAAAGTAATACATCACAAGTCCCAATATACGATGGTTCGTGACACTATGCGTATTGACGGTCTTGCCAAAGGCTTTGTCCGTATCACCATACCAAGCTGTCGTCGGCATATATTCCATACCGATTTGCCAATGGGGCAGATTGTAGGAGAAAGCGATATTGGTAGAGAAAACTGGTCTATATCCAATCCCATACCATACTCGGTGGCGGAAACTAATACGTCGGCCGTTCCCAAGTTCTTGGTATAACCGGCAAAGAAGTGCCCCTTCCATTTCGTCCCGCAAGTGAAATTAATCCAAGATGTGGAATGCCGGAAAGGCCATGCAGATGCCGGCCAGCAGTAATATCAGCTTTTTCATTCTTATAGTTTGTTACCAGTTTAACAGAGTTGAGCCACAAAGATATATATTTTCCTGTATTTCATTTGAAGAACGAAATATTATTTGTTACTTTGCTTCCAAGTTGTAAGCCTTAAAGGCCAAATCGATTAATAATGTAAACTACATAACAACATCATGGAAAGTAAGAAATTTTTACTGCAGGAGAAAGATATTCCTACAGCCTGGTACAACATCGTAGCAGACATGGAGAATAAACCGCTTCCTCCGCTCAACCCCAAAACAAAGGAACCGCTCAAGCCTGAAGATCTCTATCCTCTATTTGCCAAAGGATTGGTAGACCAGGAGATGAACCAGACGGATGCCTGGATCGAAATCCCGGAAGAAGTTCGCGACATGTATAAAATCTGGCGTCCGACTCCGTTGGTCCGCGCTTACGGACTTGAAAAAGCACTCGACACGCCGGCTCACATCTACTTCAAGAACGAAAGTGTCAGCCCTGTCGGATCTCATAAACTGAATTCCGCTATTCCGCAGGCCTATTTCTGCAAAAAGGAAGGCGTGACCAATGTCACGACCGAAACAGGCGCCGGACAATGGGGAGCTTCCATGGCTATGGCCGCCAAACATTTCGGATTGGAACTGGCTGTCTATATGGTAAAGGTCAGCTACAACCAGAAACCCTACCGCCGTTCTATCATGCAGACGTTCGGAGCCGAGGTGATCGCCTCGCCCAGTATGAGTACACGTGCGGGCCGCGACATTATCACCAAGCACCCGAATTATCAGGGAAGCCTGGGAACAGCCATCTCCGAAGCGGTCGAGTTGGCTATGCAGACGCCCAATTGTAAATATGTATTGGGTAGCGTGCTGAACCATGTGATGCTCCACCAGACAGTTATCGGCCTGGAAGCTGAAAAACAAATGGAGATGGCAGGAGAATACCCGGACGTAGTTATCGCTTGTTTCGGTGGTGGTTCAAACTTCTCCGGTATTGCATTCCCATTCCTGCGTCATAAGCTGACACAAGGAAAAAATATCCGTATCGTGGCTGCCGAACCGGCCTCCTGCCCGAAACTGACACGTGGACAATTCCAGTACGACTTCGGTGACGAAGCCGGCTACACGCCACTGCTTCCGATGTTCACTTTAGGGCATAACTTCGCCCCGGCCAATATACACGCAGGCGGTCTGCGTTATCACGGTGCAGGTTCTATCGTCAGCCAATTAAAGAAAGACGGCCTGATGGATGCTGTAGATATCCAGCAGCTTGAAACATTCAAAGCTGCCACGTTATTCGCTCAGAGCGAAGGCATTATACCGGCACCCGAATCTTCCCACGCTATCGCTGCCGCTATTCGCGAAGCAGAGCAGGCTAAAATCGAAGGCAAACCACGTACGATCCTGTTCAACCTGTCCGGTCACGGCTTGATCGACATGGCCGCTTACGACCAGTATCTGGCAGGCGACCTGACAAACTACGAAGTCACAGACGCCGATGTAGAGAAGAATCTTTCGGAAATAGAGAAGATCATTAAATAAAAACAAGATAAACTCCGATCATTTTCGTGATCTCACGAAAATGATCGGAGCAAATGAAAATGGCGCTAATAACAGGGACTCACGTCTTTTGTTATTCGCGCCATTTTCGGTTGTGTCTATGAAATATTCTAAAATAGGTATTATGAGAAAATGTCGTTATAACTTGTTGCCGGAGCAACCATATTCTGGACATTTAAGCTAAAACTTTTCTTCTTTTTATCCCACATTCCGTATGTGGTGTTGATTTCCCCTGTTTCTGCATCGTATGAATAAGTCGTCAGATAATAGGGAACCCACTCATCCTTACTCTTATTCCAGCGATATGCCTTCTTTTCTGACACTTTGCCGTTTTCATTGTAAGAAAATTCATATTTAACTTCTTTATTCAAAAGCCCATTGTCATTTAAGAAAATGACTTTTGAAATAACCTTACCATTCTCTTCCTTCGTATCATACATGTACTCTCTGGGAGAGGCTGCGCTCATTGCAAGATTACACAAGAACATAACTGCAAGAACAAGAATGCTTTTACTTAAAATCGAAGTCTTCATATAATTATTACTTTAAGATTACTTTCAAATTGCGGTGCAAATGTAGGTACTATTCCATAACCAACCAAACTTTTGCTTACATATTGTCAGCATACACATCTAATTTAACAATATTAAGCACTTCGTCCGCCTTTATATGGCCTGGCATACTTACATATTGTAAGAAAATAATCATTCATATCCAAGACTTCACGTTTCATCTTCCTTAAATTCGAGTATATCCGCCGGTTGGCAATCGAGCTCCTTACAAATTGCCTCAAGAGTAGAAAAGCGTATAGCTTTGGCTTTACCCGTCTTTAGGATCGAAAGATTTGCCGGGGTAATACCGATACGATCGGCCAAATCACCCAAAGTGATCTTTCTTTTTGCCATCATCACATCCAAATTCACTATTATAGCCATATCTTACTCCTCTGATTATTCGTCAATTACGACATTATGAATTTCACTACCCGCATCTCCAGATGTTTGCCAAGCTGGAATACTCAAACTCCGATTCAAGCAATAAATACAGGCAGCAGATAATATTATACTAAGAACGGAGAACCCAGTAAAGGGCATTCCCCCATTATTTCATATACGGAACAGACATTCGGGTAATAAATTATAAGCAAGACCGAAATTCCATTCACAATCATATCCGAAAGAATACATAGACTCAAACTGCCGGAACAATAAAAAAGACATCGCTTGTGTCTTATTTATCATGATCAGATTCTTAAATTGTCAACTCCTGTTCCTCTTTCATCTGCAGACCGATTGCAAAAATACGACCTACCAATAAAGCAATCAGGCCCATTATCAATGTCATCGGCTGAAAGTCACACCAGAAATTATGTTCATAACCTTCCAACTCGAATAATCGGGTTGCCTCCCAGTAATTCGTTATCATATAAGCTTGTGTCAGTATGAAAGAGATCAGCAGATTGCGTCCGATGCGATTCAAACGGCGTACATTCATCCAATCGAATATCACCTCGTGATTAATCGCATTGATAAGCTTATAGAATTGGATGATCGCTTTTATAATAAAGAACAGACCGATCAGTATAAGGAAACTTACATATCTTGCAATTCCAACATCTTTGGATTTCGCCCAGACCAATGTCTTGATATGTGAAGCCGGATACCACTCCTGATCCTTCTGATTGAATAGCTTATCTGAAGTGGCAGCCAAAGATTTCGGCCATAAACTAAGAGTCATCGGGCTTAATATTCCCGCACTAATGTTTGTTGTTCCCTGCTCATGCGCTTCTTCAGCCTGTGACATTCCTTCTTTGAAACCGTCCACAAATGCATTACCCATCGAATAGATGCTCGGAACCAAAGACAAACCGACAAAGAAAAATATCAAAACACAGATTAAATTCAATTGCTTTTTCATAACCTATAGCATTCTTGCTTAAGAAGAAGGGCGGGCAAACCCCGCCCTACCTTCCATTATAAACCTTTTATATCAAACGGCATACGGGCAATAATACCGGATTCCGTTTCAGCCCGGCGGATCGTTGAGAACAGTTTGAATTGCTCTTCGCCCATTACAGATTTGGCGATGGAGACTTTTACTTCATCCATCTGCTTCTCCATGAATTTGGTAAAGAAATCTTTCGGGCCATCTGCTACTATTACAGAATAATCAGTCAATTCCGCTAAAGTCGCAGCCTCTTTGATCGCATCATCCATGCCGCCCAACTGGTCGACCAAACCTCTTTCCAATGCCTGTTCGCCTGTCCATACACGTCCTTGTCCGATCGAATCGATCTCAGCTTTTGTCATGCCGCGGCCATCTGCGCAACGAGTCAGGAATAAATCATATGTTTGTTCTACACCACGCTGGATCAACGCCTTTTCATCTTCACGCATCGGACGACTGATGTCCCCCAAATCAGCGAATGTATTTGTCTTTACGATATCCGTAGTTACACCTACCTTATCAAATGTTCCGGTAAAATTACGGACGACACCGAATACACCGATTGAACCTGTCAAAGTCGTACGTTCGGCGACAATCTTGTTTGCGGCACAAGAGATGTAATAGCCACCGGAAGCAGCATAGTTACCCATCGAAACAACGATCGGCTTCTTAGCTTTCAGCTCGACCACTTCTTTCCATATCTGTTCGGAGATATAAGCGCTACCGCCCGGAGAGTTCACACGAAAGACTACGGCTTTTACATCATCGTCATCTTTCAGCTTGCGCAATTTATTTGCCATTTCTTCTGAAATCACCTGTTCGTCGGCACTGAAAGGAGAAGAAGAATCTTCGTCTCGGATTTCACCTTCCGCATACAAGACAGCGATCTTATTCTTGTTCTCTTTTTCTTTTACTTTGATAGAGACAATTTTGTCCACTCCGGCAGTTTTCAGCTTGCCCTTCACATCCTGTCCGGCCATTTCTTTCACACAGTTTTCCACCTCATACCGATAACGAAGCCCGTCCGCCAATTTATAATCGACAGCATTGGAAGCCTGGCCCATTGCAAGACCTTCGTTCAGGTAACGATCCAATTCGTCGGAAGAGATATTACGGCTTTTCTCGATAGCGGTTGTCAAGTTCCCCCATACGCTGCCCAAGAAAGAAGTCAACTGTTCACGATTGGCATCGCTAAACTTTTTCAGGAAAAACGGTTCTACGGCACTCTTATAAGTTCCAACCTTAAAGATATAATGTTCCACTCCGATTTTCTCAGCCAACCCGGTAAAAAACAACCCCTGTGATGCAAGACCAACCAACGAGACGCTACCTTGCGGATTTAGGAAAACAGAGTCAGCTACGCTACACAGGTAATAAGCCCCCTGCGTATAATAATCGCCGTATGACACGATAAACTTACCGCTATCCTTAAAGTCCTCCAACTCGCGGCGGATCGCCTCAATCCCTGCAAAGCCTGTAGAAAGCGAACCGGCTTCCAGATAAATACCTTTAATATTATCGTTTGCCTTTGCACGGCGGATCGCTTTGATCACATCCGACACAGCCATTTGATTGCTACTTTCTCCCATCAGTTCCGAAAAAGGATTCTTCACAGCCTGATCGACCAAGACACCATCCAAAGACAATTTGAACACCGTGTTCTTATCCGGTTTGTACTCGGAAGAACCGTCAGCACTGGCGGCTACTCCTATGATGAAAAAAATGGAACCCATTGTTACGATTCCCAAAGCAACCAACACTCCCAGCGTGGATGCAAATACCGTTTTGAAGAATTGTTTCATAATGTTTTATGTAATTATTGTTCGTTTTTCAAATAATATTTATCGTTTTTCGATATTCAAAAGAATATATTATTTCTGACTCCACCAAATATTTTTATTGTTTTTCGATAAAAATATTACGAAACACAGAAAATATATATTGAAAGTAAGCGTCAACCTTCATCAGAGACCAAATCAGCTCCGGAAGGCTCTATTTAAGTGACAATCGCCATGCTACTATTGTCAAACAGCCTGCTCATAGACCTTTTGCCTTTAGTCGAAAGCCTTTTCGCCCTTGGTCAAAAGCCCTTTCGACACTGGTCAAAAACCTTTTCGACTAAGGGCGAAAAGCAAAGGAGTGGTAGTAATAGTTGTTAATACCTGTGTATTTGTTGATTAATTGATATTGTAACGTCTTTGTTTTTCACTTAAATATATAGAGGTGAAACCGAAGAGGCATGGTCAACCTATTTCAGGACGAGACAATCAGACTCTTCCTAAATACTCATCCACCGTATAATTCAAGAATTGGTTGAACGGATATAAAAGTTTGAAATCTTCAACGGCCTTATCCATCCAATCCGGTTCGAAAAAGAATTCATCCGGTTTATAGGAGACGACACTGAAATCTTTGTGACGTAGGATTTCGTCATATTTGAAATCGGAAGGATAGCCGGCAGGCATACGTTTCAGGACTTCACCCTCCATTGTCGGATATGTCTTCTTGAAAGCCGGCTTTTCCATGATGGCGACAAAATCTTCTATATTTTCATAAATGTCTTTACGGAGTGCTTTCAGCAAGGCAGGCGGCGGACACCAAACACCTCCCGAAAGCAGGCAGCCACCCGGTTCAAGATGAATATAATAGCCGGCACGCTCGCTGCCCCGTCCGCCACAGGAAGCCATATAGGCTGCAAAATGAATCTTATACGGAGTCTTGTCCGGTGAAAAACGAATATCCCGGTAAATGCGGAACAGGCAATCTTTCGCCTCCAATCCGGCTATTTCCGGATCGAAGAGGGCGATCCGGTCAATCAGTTGTTGTACTTCGTCAATAAAACCCTTGCGAAGGGAATCGTAACGGCTTTTATTGGCCTGAAACCATTCCCGGTTATTGTTCTGACGCAGTTCCGTCAGGAATTGTATTATTTCTGCATTCATCCTTTGATATATTATTTAAAACATAAATCCCAAATTCATATAAAACTGCAAATGCGAATTACGGTTGGACATGCCGAACGTTGCACTCAAAGGACCGGCAATACTGTTATAGGCATATCCCAGGCTGCCTCCCCAAAGGCTTTTCCCCTCCAGCAGATGAAAAAAATCGTTGTTATGAATGCCATAGTTGCCGGTCAGCGTGATATAATTGTTCCCCGCAATACGTTGCCGGAGCTGGAGGCGAGCCACCACGACCGAATTATCCAGGATTTCCACATGATTGATCCCGGCAAAAGGCAATTGCTGAGACAAATAACGTCCGAACGTCTCCCCACCGATCGCATTTAAGAACGGAAAAGCCGTATTTCCCCCGATCAGGACACGCCCGTAAAACGCAGGCAACAAACTCAAACGTGAACTAATGGGACAAACCGTCATAAACTTCAAGCCGATAGCCGAGAAAGGAGAGCTACCGTTATATTTCACAAAGTTGTCCGTATAGAGTGAATAGTCCGCCTCCAAAGAAACTCCCCTATTTGGGAAATACCGCCGGTCCAATGTTTCGAGATGTGCCGATGCGAAATAACTAAAAAAGCCCTCCGGTTTCACAGTATACAATTCATCACTCCCTGTGTAAAGAAAGGAATTATAATTAAAATATTCATAACGCAGTCCGGCCTTCACCTTAAAGCTCAACCAGTTCATATCCGAATAAGCGAATTCTGCAAGATGGTGTGTATAGGTGGTGTTAAACCGTTTATCTCCCTTCTCATAAATGTCCAAATTATTATAGCTGAACTTATACGACAAATTGAAATTGCGCAGCGGAGAACGTTCTATCGAGTAATCCAGCATAGCAGAAGATATCTTACTCCCCACACGCCCGGTAAAAGCAAAACGGGAATGATTCCGTTTCCCCTTATGATAGGTGGCATTCACCAACACTCCGATGATTTCCTCCGAATCGAAACGTATACCTAAATTCACAGAACTTTCCGATTTAGGCTGCAAGGTCAAGACCAGATCCTGCTGGCTCTCGCCGGTCAGTTTGTAGTTTACATAAGCATAGGCATTTGTCCCGACCAGAATAGACATGGATTTGCGCAGTTCCTTCAACGTAATATGACTGTTCTCCTTTAGCGCACAGATACGATGCAACCAGTTCAGGTCGCGCGGATCGGCTCCATCGAAACGAATATGACGGACATAGAATGTATCAGCAGGCAAAACAGGACGATGCGCCAGGCGCCGCGACTGTATAGAAAAGGTATCGGTATCCGAAAGACCGATCCTACGCTTCAAAGCCATGATTTCGTTCCAATGACGGCGAGCATCAGCTTCTCCCCTGTGTAACATCGTATCAAGAGCTGCAGGAGCAAAACTGGAAGAACGGTAAGGTTCCATATCCGGACGAAACAGCAGATCGGTCCGGTCACGGTTCCGCTCATATTTGTCATAGCCATGTAAAGCGATGATCTGCGTTGCGATGTCACCGGGAGAATGCAGGCGGTCGTAACTACGCAGATCGCTCGTTGCCAAATCCACGCCGATAACGATATCCGCTCCCATAGCAAGTGCGACATCCACCGGATAGTTATTGTTCAACCCGCCATCGACAAGCACCATACTGTCCAGCCGGACAGGGGTAAACACCGCCGGAATCGCCATACTGGCACGCATGGCAAGCGGAAGGCTGCCTTTGTGGAATACATAGTCTTTACCACTAACCATATCGACCGCCACACAAGCAAACGGGATCAGAAAAGAATTAAAATCGACCGAATCGTGATAACCGATCGTCAGGTCCGAAAAGAGGTTTTGCAAGTTCTGGCCTTTCACAACTCCATCGATCACCCGGTCTTTCTTCTCCAACCCGAAAGGTAAAGAGACTATATAACGCTCCGCCTTCTCTTTTTCAGGGAAGAGGAGATGACTACGTTTCACTTTGTCGCTCAACAACATATCCCAGTCTTGCAACTCTACCATTCTTTTGATCTCATCCGGGCTGTAACCGATAGCATACAAACCCCCGACAATCGCCCCCATACTGGTCCCAGCCACGATATCGATCGGTATACCGACTTCCTCCAACACTTTCAATACCCCGATATGCGCCACACCTTTTGCACCGCCACCGCCCAACACGACTGCGACTTTCTTGCGTTCTCCCGCCATCCCAGGCCAGGCAAGCAAGCATATAAGCAAAAGAGACAGGTATTTCTTCATCATCACAATCCCTTTTTTAGTTGTTATCCACAGATATATTCTTCTACGAGCAGACTCTTATCAATCGTTACTACTTCATAACGAATACCTTACTTATATCCAATGGCAAAGATATATTTTGTTATCACCTCACGCAATAAAAGGATTGAAAAAACATAACATGTGCCGTCTATTTTCCAACAAACAACAGCTCGAACCAGATATATTCTTTCATATCAAAAGCCTTATGCCACTCTTGCGGCGACAGTTTGGCATTCCGTACATCGCAATAGCTGCCGCCCTGTAGTAATTTTCCGTCTACCAGTATTTCGCGCAAAGCACCACTGGTGTAGGAAGTAAGCGGGATCGTATCTGAAGTAGAAAAAGGGCGGTCGGGATAGGTTTCCAATAAGATACAGTGCAGGATATCTTCCAGTTCTATCTCCTTGGTTATTTGTAAAGAATCGACATTCAATGTAAAACGTGCCGTATGTTTGTGGACTGGCTCGACTGCCATCTGTAGGCGCAAAACCGTATCTTGCATAAAGCAAGGCGTCTCGTTCAATATTTTATAACTCACCTTCCCGTTTTGGGAATATGCCATTCGTAACTGATACGGCCGGCCCTGGAAAGCACCGGTTATTTCCACACACTGGCTACTTGACGGAACATCCGTTTCCACATAACCAATACGGACCGGGACCGGTTGCTTAGGCGAACAGCCGGCAACCAGCCCGATCAATAGTACTATTCCAACAAAACGCATCATAGCTTATTTCATATAAACGACCATCAATACCGGATTATCATCTTCTGTCAATTTTTTCAATTGGGGATGTTCCAGGACTCCCGGATTCTTTTCTGCTTCTTTCATAATATCACCGGCCTCCCAGACAGAGACCAGAGTGTTCCGGTCCAAAGAAGTCGCCGGACGCAAAGGCAAAGCACCGGGGAAGTCGTTCTTGATATAACCTCCCGGAACGGAAAAACATTCCTTTGCTTTTTTGTCGTAAAGCACCATATGACGCTCCCGTTGTTTTTCTCCCGCCCAATAATTATAAGGCATAAAAAGCAATGAATCGGTTTCTATCACCTGGTTGCGGATATATGGAGCAGCAATCGTGTTGTAGGTCTTCCAGTCACCATCGCAGGCTTCCATGCGACAGTCAATGGGGATGGAATATTTGCCTAAATCGAAGATATAACGGGGTTGGAGCTCCTTTTCCGTCACAACGAACAAAGTATCATTGTAAAACTCTTTGTAGCAAATCAAATCTTTATAGCGGAACATGTATCTGTCTATGCCACTCATCATCAGCCACCTAGTTCCGCTTTTGACTTCAAACAGGTCCGAACGATAAAAGGTATTCAATATATTCTCTTTTTGGCTGGAGATATAGATACGTTCTTTTTGTTGCCCACTGCTATTCAACATGAAGGTCGCCACCAAGGTATCATTCAACATGGCAAATTGTGCCGTTTCCTTATCCGGTATCTTTATGTCATAAAGGAATTTTCCGGTTTCCATCTCATAGACATTGATCTTCCCGGAAGTTGTCAGCATAAAGATCAATCCCGTATCCTCGTTCACATCTATCTGTTGGAAATAGTTGAATTGTCCGGGACCACCACCCCTCGAACCGATGTTCCTGACAAACTTTCCATCCGTCGTATACTGATACAACCTCGTATTACTGGAAACAAACCAATATTTACCGGTCTTTACCACCTTCCCCGAATTTATAAAATCGATCAGGCACTTATCATTCGTTTCCAACGGAACATACTGTACGGAATCGGCAATATCGCTCAACTTAATCTCCCGCTCGACACCGACTCCTGCCTCGAACGGAATGGTTATCGGATACTCCGACTCCACAGGTTCGAATTCGACAGTTACCGGTTGTTCGACATTCTTTCCCGCACAAGCCGAAAGAAACACGACTACACTCAACAGAAATACTTTTCTATATTCCATATTTATATCGATTATATTGTTCAGATATTCTATCTATTCCAAGTCGGCGTCTTTCAACATTTTCCGTGCTTTCTCTTTTTCTTCCTTACTCAGGGCGAGCGTATCGAGTTTAGCACCGCTTTTACGCAATTCCTTTTCTTTTTCTCTGGCTTTTTTAATATGTTCCTGCATCTTCTCGCGCCTCAAACGTTCATCTTCCGGCATCTGCGGCAGTTGGGCGACCAAGGCACGCAGATCAGCGACAGCCAACTTCGTCTTCTTCCCATCGGGAGCCAACATCGTCACTTCATCGGCATTCCGGAAAAAGGCATCTTCACAAACCGCTTCCAAGAAAGGGCGGTAATTATAAAGATACTTTTGCGACTTGTCTGTCTTCATATAGGCTGTCAGGTAAGTGTATCTACTGAAAATCGTCTTTTGCAATTTTTCCTCCTGCTGAAAGAGTCCCGGATCGACATCCCAGTATTGTGTACTGATCTTATACAGGAAGTGCAACTGGGTTGGGTCTTCCTTCCATGCGGCATAATACAGCTTTTCCGCTTCGGGCCAACGGCCGTCCCTTTCCAAGGCATCACCTCGGAAGGTCGTCAACATATTAACTAGGAATTTTTTCGGCTGCATATTCGTTTCCGCCAGATCGAAAAGCTCATAAGCCCGTTTACGGTCGTATGTTTTTCCCAGGGAAGCGCCATACAACATGACTGTTTCCACATCCGTCGAATCTATTTCATAGGCCTTCTCCAGCAGCTCGACCCCATCAAGTGCATGACTGGACATATAGCGGGCCGCCCCCGCATATTTAAGATTCAAAAAAGAAGAATCGCCATCGGCCAATAGACCGGTATAGACTGAATCAGCCTGCTTATAATCTTTCGTCATATAGAGAGCCATCCCTTTACTCTGCCGTATCTGGCTGTTATCCGGATTATAGAACAAGGCGGTATCGCACACCTGCAAAGCTCCCTGTCCGTCCCCCATCCGCAATAACGTATTTATCAGAGAAGATGCCACACGCACATTTTCCGGGTTCAGCTCCAAAGCACGGGCATACAAAGAAAGGGCGATCATCGTATTAGGACCGGTCCCTCTTTTAATATGGCAATCAGCCAGCCCGGTCAGGATAGAAGGATTTTCACCTTCGATGGAAGCAAGTATATGATAGTGTTCCGTCGCTCGACCATAATCTCCCAACTGATAATAGAGACGCGCCAACTGATAGTTGGCATAGAAATTCATGCTGTCGGTTCCCAATACTTTACGATAACATTGTTTAGCTTCCGCTATCCTTCCGAAATTGATCGCATTCCTGGCAACGGCATTCAATGCATCCACATTGTTCGTATCCATCTTCAAGCAATGAGAAAAACACTGATAGGCCTCCTTATAGCGTAACAGCCCCTCATACGCCTGCCCGATTGCCGACATTGTAGCATAATCGGCTGAATCGGCAGGAGTAAGACTATCCGCACGTGCTACAACTTCCTGAAATTGTTTTTTATTGACCAATTCCTGAAGATTAAGACTCTGCGCCTGTCCCCAAAGGGACAGTACGCAAAGAAACAGTAATAGAGAAAACTTACATTTCATAATGGTATCGTATTAATGACCGATTCTGGTCAATTACTGCAAACGGAAAGTAACCGGAACCGTATATTTTACGGCTACAGCCATATTGTTTTGTACGCCAGGATTCCATTTCGGCATTTCCCGGATCACCCGGACAGCCTCCCTGTCCAGCGAAGGATCGATTCCACGGATCACTTCAATATTTTTCAAACTTCCATCCGTGTCGACAACGAAAGAGCAAGAGACACGTCCTTGTATTCCATTCTCCTGAGCAATAGCCGGATATTTTATACGTGTTGCCAGATATTTCAACAACGAAGCCTGTCCACCCGGAAATTCCGGCATCTGTTGCACTACCGTAAAGACACGACCGGACGTATCGACTTCTTTAATCTGCCTCTGCACGATACGAGAGGATGCTTTTTTCTTTCCACCGGAAAGCCGGAAAGTTACCGGTACCGTATATTTGACATTAACCACTTTGCCCCGCTGTTTTCCAGGCGACCATACCGGCATGGAGTTTATCACACGCAAAGCCTCCTCATTCAGTTCCGGACTTACCCCACGAATCACTTCTGCCTCCGAGATAGCCCCGTCTTTTCCAACAACGAAAGAACAGCTAACCCGTCCCTCTATACCATTTTTAACGGCCGATTCCGGGTATCTGACATTCGTCGCCAGGAATTTCAGCAGAGCACCCTGTCCGCCAGGGAATTCCGGCATTACCTCCACAACGGTAAACACCTGGTTACGGGCACGTCTGGCAGCCTCAATTCCTTCCTCCGATAGCACATACTCCTCACGTTTTTCAGCAGGAGAAGCATCACCGACAAAAGGGAACGGCAAGATAGCCTCCGGTAGTAAGACATCGGCAAACGTGCTTTCCGTCAGTTCGTCCGTGATCCGGGCCAATGCATCGACATTGCTCAAAATCAGCAAGGTGCCCACAACCGGTATAAAAATCAGGTATTTCGTCCTCCCTATGCTCCGGGAACGTTTCTTATTCATCATGCTGATCCGATTTTTCAGATGCAGCATATTAAAGTTATTAGATAAAGAGGTCACCGATCTATTGGTATGTGCCAACCCCAAAAGGTGATATTGGTAGCTACGACTGTCATAGCCCGATTCAAGTACCGTATCATCCGCCAAATATTCCAGATTATGACGTACCTCTCTTTTCAACAGCCAGACAAACGGATTCACCCAACAGATGATACAAACCAATTCGCAAATAATCACGTCAATCGAATGCCACTGGCTGACATGCGTACACTCGTGTACCAAAATCTCATCGATCTCTTTCTCGGAATGGCTGTCGGGATGCAGAAATACCAGCCGGAAAAAAGAAAAAGGACCGGCCGGTTTATTCAACAGATGTACACGTACGTTACGGATCAAAGTCACTTCCGACCGCCGTGCCAGTAACAAGATGCTGCTCAACTGCACTAAAAAACGGAACGATAAGGCAATTACACCGCTCCAATAAAGATAAGAAATACCGGGAAGTAACAAATCATGCCAATTTGTTTGGGGAACATTGCCGGGGGTTATTGTCGTTTCGGGCAAAATGGCTGAATACATTTGTATGACTTCCACTATCGGCCCCTGCTCCCGGATCCAATCCTGAATATTCATCAGCGGATAAAGCAATGACACCCCGAAAAATGCCAACAAGATGGTACGGCGTAGTTTAAAGAAGGTGTCCTTATAAAAGAACAGCCGGTAGAAGGCATAAAGGAGTATAAAAGCTACATTTACCTTCAAGAAGTAGGCAAATTCCGGTGTCATGGCATTATGTATTTAACAGTTTATTCTCGTCCTTTTTCAATCATATCGATAATCTCTTTCAACTCATCGGTCGATATCTTCTGTTCTTTAGCAAAAAAGGAGACCATTTCCTTGTAAGAGTTCTCGAAATAGTTGTTCACCACACTTCCCATAAACGTCCGTTTATATTCCTCCTGTGGGATCAGCGGCCTGTATTCGTAAGTATTTCCGTAACGTTTCGCTTTCACGTATTTCTTACGTTCCAGATTCTTCACAATAGAAGCGAGTGTCGTATAAGGAGGCTTAGGCTCTTCATACTTCGCCAGGATGTCTTTGATAAAACACGGCTCGATCTGCCAGATCCAGCGCATTACATCCTCTTCCTGTCTTGTTAATCTTTCCATGTTTCTATATTATTTTTTACGATCGTATCGCAAATCTACGAATACATCGTAAATATGCAAGAAATAATGCGTTAATTTGTATTAACAATTAATAATCCATCATCTATTCGCTGCATGCGCCAAAAAGGAATTTATCTATAAGCAGCCACACCAAAACATCCCCCTATATTAATTAATGATTTTATATACTCCAAGGGGACACTTTTTAAGCATGGGATTTCACTTTTTCCGACGATAAAAAGTATTTGAATTAGCAGTTTTTACATGGAATCTGTATAGTTTATAAATAACCAACATTTTTTGACAAAATAGCTATTAGAGCTTAACATATATTATCCGTAAAAGGCTTGACAAACAAGCTTAGCTAGTGTATTTTTACATTGTGGTTTTTTCATAATAGTATTAGATTTAAGGTTAACAAAGTTGGTTAGGGGTTGTCGAGATGACAATCCTTAATTTTTTATATACCTGCCTCTTTCTTTGCACATCTTGTTGCCTGTCATATTTTCATGTTTTTATAGTGCTTTTATAGTACGCCACTGATAAAAAAGTCTTACTTTTAAGCCGCATAATTGACAAAGAATCTATATAAATACAATATCATGAAAATGCTATCTTTTATTTTGGTACTCCTTTTAGGGGGGGTTATGCCTGCCGGGAATCTTTTGGCTTCAGACAAAGAACAAAATCCTCATTACATTACTGTGAAGAACAGCCGGGATCTACAAGCCTATTTCCGGTATGCTCCCGATCGCCCGATTGTAATCAGTGGACATCGTGGTGGAATGCTAGACGGCTATCCGGAGAACTGCATCGAATCATTCGAAAAGACCCTGTCCTATATGGAATCGTTTTTCGAGATAGATCCGCGTTTGACAAAAGACGGGATAATCGTATTGATGCACGACGAAACCATCGACCGGACAACTACCGGGAAAGGAAAGGTTTCAGATTACACTTATGCAGAACTGCAACAATTCAATCTGGTGGACCGAAACGGCAACGTGACAGCCTTCAAAATTCCAACTTTAAAAGAATGCCTGGAATGGAGCAAAGGCAAAACAATCCTGAATTTGGATATCAAGGATGTACCTTTAGAAGTTATGGCTGATTTTATAGAAACAGAAAAGCCTGTTAACGTCATGTACACGGTACATAACGCCAGTCAAGCCCGCTATTATCTCGACCGGAAACCGGATGCGATGTTTTCTTGCTGGTGTAAGAATCGGGAAGAATTCGATAATTATGAAAAAGCCGGCATCCCCTGGAAACAGGTAATGGCTTATGTAGGCCCGAAGATGAAGCCTGAACAGCAACCACTGTATGACGCTCTGCACCGTAACGGAGTCATGTGCATGATTTCCGTTGCTCCGACACATGATCGCGCGAAAACGGAAACAGAGAAAACCGCCGGTTACCGGTCAGAGATCAGCACTCGTCCCGACGTGATCGAAACGGACTATCCGTACCTGTTTCAAGGACTCGATTTAACAAAATAACGCAGTTTAAAGGACTCTTTATAGCCGATTAAAATCTTTTTGCTATTTATGCTCATCTGATTAACAAGTATTAGCAACAAAATGCTTGACAAACGCTCTTGACGAGAGTATCTTTGCAATGTGGTTTTTTCATAATAGTATTAGATTTAAGGTTAACAAAGTTGGTTAGGGGTTGTCGTGAGACAGCCTTTAATTGTTTATAGAGGTTCCGTTTCTTCTCCCACATACAAATCGTATACGAAAAAGCCGGTCAGGACAGCTTATAGAGATTTCCCGGCAACGCTTTTACCTTCCCGTTTATTTCCAGTTCGAACAATAGCATAGAGAGTTGATGTACCGGTATCTCCAACACTGAGGCAAGCTCGTTGATATGAATCTCATTCCGCGTTCGCATAATGGCTAAAACCGGATTTTGTTCCGAGGTGAATGTTTCCGCTTCGGCGAAAAACAACTCCGTTTGAACGGGAGTAGCCCCAGCTTGGATATCCCAACAAAGAGCGGAGAGCAGATCGTCCGCAGAAGTGATCAGGCCGGCTTTATTTTGTCGGATCAAATTGTTGCATCCTTTGGAATGGCTGTCACCGACACGCCCTGGAAAGCTATAGACATCCCGGCCATAAGAGAATGCAATATCGGCAGTTACCAAAGAGCCTCCTTTTTCTGCCGATTCAACCACGATCGTACAATCCGAGATTCCGGCGACAATCCGGTTCCTCCGGAGGAAATTTGGACGGTCTGGTTCTGTACCGCTGGGAAAATCGGTCAACAGACCGCCCGATTCCAGCATTTCGACAGCCGTATTCCGATGGCAGGAAGGATAGATACGATCCAAGCCATGCGCCAGCACAGCAACAGTCGGAAGTCGGTTGTACAAAGCGTTCCGGTGAGCACAGATATCGATGCCGTAAGCCAATCCACTCACGACCAACAAGTCCGGGATCACTTTTGCCAAGTCTTTTATAAGGGATTCGGTAAGCTCCCGACCATATTCGGTCGCGTTGCGAGTACCCACAATACTGATGATACGGGTCGCATCAAGGTTAGTATTTCCCTTAAAATAGAAAAGTATAGGGGCATCCGGACATTCTCTCAAGCGCACCGGATAATCTGTATCAGTCAGATAATAACAGGAAATATTGTTTTTCTCGATAAAAGCCAACTCTTTTTCCGCCCGTTGCAAGATTTCCGGGCGTTTGATTTCGGCAGCAATATTGCTGCCGATACCAGGGATCCTTCCTAACAACTGTTGCTTTTCAGTAAACACAGCCTCTGCTTCTCCCAAAGCCTGCAGGAGATGACGCGCCAGGATATCTCCCACGCCGTTTATCATAGTAAGGCCGATTTGGTAAATCCGTTTGTCAGTCATGTATGTTCTATTCTTTTTAGCATTTCGTCGAAATATTCACCGCGTGTCAACTTTCCGTTCTCAACGATAACCGACTCGACGATTCCTTTCGTCGCCAATGCATTGTCAGAAGCCCTATATATATCCTGCTCGAATACGAGCTTGACTCCTTTTTTATAGGCATTGAGGCAAGAGATATAGCTGTCGCCGCTCTTGAGCGAGGTCTTATACTGGATTTCTACCCGCGATACAAATCCGTCAACCCCTTTTTCGTGCATCTTTCCGAAGTTCTCGCCAAGCGACTCCAAGAATTCATGCCGAGTATGTTCCATATAATGCTGATAATTGGAGTTGTTGACCACTCCTTGCAGGTCGCATTCGTAGTCACGGACCTTGTCTGTCAGTTTAAAAATATACTCTTTCATTATTCAAATACCTTTTCAAGTTGAACCTTTTCCATTTTATACAATCGGTCAGACGGCCGAATCTTCTCGTTCACCTTGAGAGAGAACCGTTCACCTTTAACGGTCTCGTCCACCGGCTTCAAGTCCACACGGATTTCTTCTATCGTCTGCATAACCGCACCCGTTGTCGGTCCGGTAATCAGGATCTCATCACCCACTTTCAGGTTACCGGATTCCATTTCGAACTCCGCCACGCCGATCTTGTCGAAATATTTGATTCCTTTGGCAACATACACTTTCTTCTTAGTCGCGCCGGAGCCATATTTGCTACTCCACTCACCCAACCGTTGCCCCAAATAATAGCCATCCCAGAATCCTCGGTTGAACACACTGCGCAGGCGTTCGTCCCAAGCGGCAACTTTCTTTTCATCGAACGTGCCATTGCAATAGGCACGCACAGCTTCCTTATAGCATTCGGTCACCAGGCGGACATATTCGGGACCGCGGGCACGTCCTTCGATCTTGAATACCCGTACACCTGCATCCATCATCTTATTCATGAAATGAATTGTCTTAAGGTCTTTAGGCGACATAATATACTGGTTTTCGATATCCAGTTCGATATTGCTGTCTTTATCTTTTACCGAATAAGCACGCCGACAAATCTGCATGCAAGCTCCCCGGTTGGCGGAAGCGTTCATTTCGTGCAGGCTCAGGTAACATTTACCGGAAACGGCCATACAGAGAGCTCCGTGGGCAAACATTTCGATACGGATCAGTTCTCCTTTCGGTCCCGTAATCTGCTGGTCGACGATCTGCCGATAGATTTCATGCACCTGTTTCAAATTCAGCTCACGCGCCAAGACGACAACATCAGCAAAACGGGCATAGAATTTCAGTGCTTCCGCATTGGAAATGTTGAGCTGTGTGGAAAGATGCACCTCCTGTCCGATGCTGTTGGCATAGTTCATAGCTGCCACATCGGCCGCAATGATCGCTGAAACTTCCGCCTCCTTCGCCGCATCGATAATCTCGCGCATCAGAGGCAGGTCTTCCCCATAAATAACCGTATTGACGGTCAAATAGCTCTTAATACCGTGCTCACGACAAAGCGCAACGATCTTGCGCAAATCGTCTGTCGTAAAGTTATTGGAAGAGCGCGAACGCATATTCAATCCTTCGATACCGAAATAGATAGAATCGGCTCCCCCTTGGATAGCCGCCATCAGTGATTCGTACGAACCGACAGGCGCCATTATTTCAAAATCTTTCTCGTTCAAGTTCTTATACATTTACTGGTTCGTTCGCAAAGGTAGGAATAATATCCGAGAAGATCAGCGCAAATGATAAATCGTGATGAGCGGATTTGAATCTTCCGTTATCTGTTGCAGGACCAGATGCTTCTTGAGATCAGGATATTTCTCTTTGAGATATTCGATTTCCACGGCTGTATTAAACTGTACCATTTGTTTTTTGCCGGGATAAGACAGGTAAGGCCAGATAGGAAGACCGTTGTCTTTCGTATTTCGGAAGCCTATTCCTGCCAGCGTCCAGTTGTTTTTGAATAATTCCTGGGCATTAAGCGGAGAAGTTTCACGTTTCAACTCACCGGTAGCCTTATCCAAGCCGTACAAATAGAATTTGGATTGGTTGGAACCTTCGAAACATTTAACGAAGTAATGCCGGGGTGTCTCAAAGAAGCTGAAGACGCTATATTTCCCGTCTACCGCCTCATTACCGGTTTTGGAAGAGCGCATTTCTTTTTCTTCCTCGACAGAATATCCCGTGTTGATAAGAAAAGCCGGAGCGATATTTCTTGCATTTACATCCCAGACCGTGTCTATCCCTTCCGAATAGCATAGTATGCCGTCCTTACTGCCGCTGAATATCCAACCTTTCAGGCTCGTTTCTTCCAACGGCATCAGATCCATATCCCCGATCGTATGCCGGAATGCGATCGTATCGTCTGTGCCCCAATTAAAGACTCCGAGACTGAACATGCCCGGCGTGTTCATGGGAACATACATCCTCCCTAATTCCGCCATCGTATTCGGGCCAACAGAGAATTGGTACGAGTAAGGGCGCGGATTCTCTATCTTTTTGATAAATTCTCCATCAAAGGAGTAGAAAGAGGTGGAGAAGTATTCGCTGACACAGAAGAGGCGGTTCTCTTCGTCTACGGTTAGCGAAATGATCTGTCCGGTTTCTCCCGGCCCGTTTCCTGTTTTAGCGATGCAGCGCAAGTACTTCCCTTTCCGGTCGAACTGCAAGACACCGTCCTGACGGGTAGAATAGACGAAGATATATTCGTCTGAAACACACAGATCCAATACGTCTGCGATCAGGGATTCATCCGTTAGTTCCAACGGAACATATTCGATGGATTCGATTTCGTCTGCAATCTCTACTTGATCGAAAGCAAAACTTGTTGCTGTCAGATCGATCCGGGGGAGTTCTCCGGCGGGTTGTTTGGATTCGCATCCGGTAAAAGTGGCAATGGCTGTCATAAGCCCGAACAACATCTTTTTCATACGCTTTTTTTAGACAAAAGTAGAAGATACGGCTATTTCCCCGGTTTCACATCAGTTCACATCTGCTTAAAAATCACGAATAAAGGAATCACACAGCTCAGGAGTGCCCTTTTCACCTGTGATTTTCTGGTACAGGCGTACGCGGCGCATCGAAATCGCCTGGTTCGTGCAGCAAAGGAGCATGGCGGCAGTAGAAGGGGGAACTTCCATTTTGATCAGGCAGCACATGCGCCATTCCTGTTCGCTCAACTTTGGTATTTTCCTTTTCAGCCGTTCCCGGAAATCCGGATAGGTCCGGTTGAAAGCTTGCAACAATTCTTCCCAGTCTTTGGGAACCGGTTTCCATTCTTCTTTTCGGTGGAAGCGCAGGTAGATTTCTGAAGAAAAGAAATCTGTTTCGGACAGGGAAACGACATTTCTTTTCTGCCGGTAGCGGGAATATCCCCAGATTCCGGTACTGCAAGAGACAAGTAGCGTGACCCAGACATATATTTGTTCTTTTTGTGCCTTTTGGCTATCGGTTAAACGTTTTTCCCATTCTTTCTGTTCCGAGGTACGAAGGAGTTGGGTAATTTGATTTTGTTCTTTTTCCTGTCGCAGGACGGATAAGTGATGGAGGTAGCTTTTGTGGTAGAAATCAGCTTGCAGGCTGTCTCCACGGCTTTGGGCGATGCGGGACAGGGCAGCATACAGATGCGGGTGGGAAGGGGGGACCTGACTTAAACTCTTTTCGGCTTCGTCCAATTTTCCCAAAGTAATCTGCAAATCAGCCAAAGCCAGACATACTTCTGCTTTCTCTTTCGGGAAAATCGTTTGTTCCAACTCCGTTTTTAATAAAGTTTCAGCCTCTTTATTGCTTCCATTCTGTTGCAATATCTTTGCCTGTTTTATCCGACATCCAGCCATTTCATAATAGTGAAAGGCACTGTCTGCTTGTCCGGACAAGGTATACATATCCCCTATTTCCCGGTAAAGTTCCAGCCGTAGCGAATCGCAGGCAGGACTTTTGATATAGCTTAATGCTTTTTTCTCACTTTGTAGTGCCTTTTGTTTTAAAGATTGATACCGATAGATTTTTCCCATTTCCAGGTAGGCAAGGGAAAAGACGGTGCTGTCTTTCTCCTTCTCCGCCAATTTGATTGCCTGTTGATAGGTTTCCAATGCCGGAAGAAATTGCAATCTTTCCCCATAGAAAGCAGCCTGTCGAAGGAGCTCTCCGGCGGTGACAATCTCTTTTTGTTCGGTAGAAGAACAGGCGGTGAAAAAGCAAATGAAAAAGAGTATCTTTACATTGTGTATCATCTGAATCCTTCTTTTGAAGGAGTAAAGATAATAATATTCCTCTCCGTTTACCCCCTGGAGCAGGTTTTGTAAACGGAGAGGATGATAAATAGATAATCCGTGTTTCTGATTTTAATCGACGAATTGCAGGATCTCGTATTGGACAGGGTAATTGATTTTCTTTTTCAGTTCTTGCTTAACCGTTTCCAACAGGTCTTTGGGAGTACTTTTGTTAATCTTTATACTTACTTTCGTAATATTGTCCTTGTAAATCTTGTCTATGCGTTGTCCGAGATTGGCTCCCGGTTTGGCATGGCGATCGTATAAAACGAACTGTTGGTCCGGCTGCCCGTCCCGGTAACTGAAAATAACCTGTCCGGCAGGAGGTGGGGGAGGTGGAGCCACAGCATCTCCGATCTTGAAAATATTCATGTTGATTTCGCTTGTCAATCCTTTTTTGTCCAACAAGTTTTTTAATTTCTCCATTTCTTGTCTGGATACTTTCGGATTTTCAGGTTGGAGAATTAAGGAAGCTGATTTGGATATCTTATCCAGCCTCGGATCATTCTGGTTTGCACTAAACTTACTGATGCTTAGTGCTGCGACAATCTTTTTATTCTGAATCAGATAAACCACATCGTCATATTTGCGGTAAGGTTTGGCAACATCATCCATGATAGTATTCGGAACAGTCATGTCGATCTTGCATTTAATATCTCTTTCTTCCAAAACATCTTTTACTGTTTCCAGATAAGAAGCCGGGATATCGTCGAAGGCCGGATTAACAGTAACTTCCAGGGCGTTCTTGAATTGTCCCTCCGCTACTCGTGTTCTGATTCTGTCCAGAGTTTTGCATACAATACTGTTCAGATCCTCCGAACCCGATTCTTTGTAGGTGAGGAAAACTGCATGATCCTGTTGCATCGTTTCCTGATTTACCGTACTTTTGTTAATCGATAGATGAATGTTGTCGGTCATTGTCGCTGCCGGCGGCGGACTTGTTTCCGGACGGGCGAATGCACTTAAGGCCGCGAAGCCTACCGGGACCAGGAGCGCAAGCTTCAACCGGGCCCAATTGTTTGATTTCTTTTTTAACATCATAGTAATACGTTTTTTAATTTTACTGTGATTGAAGCTGTTGGCAAGAGTGTAGAGGCTGGAGCCGACAGCTTTTTTCACGAGTAATAGTTGATATTTTGTTGCATCGATGCCTTGACTGAGTACGCCTTTATCCGCCTGGTATTCGTGTATGCCCCGTAATTCCCTTTTTAATAACCATACGGCAGGATTAAACCATTGCAGAAGAAGAATCGTTTCATATAGATCAGATCGACCGAATGGTTATAGCGGAGGTGCATTTTTTCGTGCATGAGGATTTCGTTCGGATGGTTCCGGTAATCGTTTTCCGAAAGGAATATATAACGTCCCCAACTGAAAGGGGATACGGGATCGGGAGTCAGGATTAACGTGTATTTCCCCTGTTTTAGTTTCCTGTTTTTTCTTGTTAGTTGATACATTTTTCCGAATGACAGAATCGTTGTGGTCAGGCAGATACCACTGCCTGTTAGAAAAGCAATCCCGATAATTCCCGTCCAGGGAACAGATATATTTCTCTGCTCTGTCGGAATCGTAATTTCTTCTTTGCTTTCCGGAACAGGAAACGCTTTCATCTCTTCTTCATAGAAAACTATCTCCAGTTGGCTGACTGGCCGGCTAAGAGGAAAAGGCCGGGCTGTTTGGATCCGGCAAAGTGGCAGCAACATGCAAACTCCTGTCCCTACCAGTAATATCCAGCGGTTGAACCGGAAAAACGTGTCGTTACTGAATAATGCCTTGAAACAGACATAAAAGACTGTCAGGCAAATACCAGATTTTAATATGTATAGAAGAAAAGCGTCCATAAGCGTTGGTTTTTTATTTGTTTTTTATCTGCTGGATCAGCTTCTGTAACTCGTCGATCGTGAGCACCTCTTCTTCTATCAGCGTCGAAACGACACGGGTGTACGAGTTGTCATAATATTTGCTGATCACCTGTTTCAAGGAATTACGCCGGTATTCGTCTTCCGATACCAGTGCATAGTATTGGTGCGTATTACCGTATACCTTGTATCCGATATATCCTTTTTCTTCCAATGAGCGGACAATCGTGGACAAGGTGTTATAATGCGGCTTAGATTCTTCCTGTAAGTCGAGTAGTTCGCGAACGAACAGGGGGCCTTTCGCCCAAAAGTAGCCCAATATTTCTTCTTCTTTTGATGTTAATCTAACCATAATCCGTTTTTTGTTAGAGGAATGCACAAATACAACTATATTATTTAGTAACACAACTATATCATATAGTTATTTTACTATATTTTTTAGTAGATATCCTTTTATCCCTGTTTTTAGCAGGAAATCAGTACCTTTGTCCCCGTCATTGATAATATAAATATGAAAATAGGTACAATAGATTTAGGCGAACGCCCCGTCTTCTTAGCTCCGATGGAAGACGTTACAGATATTTCTTTCCGGTTGATGTGCAAACGTTTTGGTGCCGATATGGTTTATACCGAATTCGTTTCAGCAGACGCCCTAATCCGCAGTGTAAATAAAACACAGCAAAAGCTGAATGTGGCGGATGAAGAACGTCCGGTCGCCATACAAATATATGGCCGTGATGTTCCGACAATGGTCGAAGCCGCGCAAATTTGCGAAGCCGCTCATCCGGACATTCTCGATATCAATTTCGGTTGCCCTGTCAAACGAGTGGCAGGCAAAGGAGCAGGCGCCGGCATGCTGCGCAATATTCCACTGATGCTGGACATCACCCGTGAAGTCGTCAAAGCGGTGAACATCCCTGTCACCGTAAAAACCCGCTTGGGCTGGGATGCCGACAACCGGATCATCGTAGACTTGGCCGAACAGCTACAGGATTGCGGTATCGCAGCCCTTTCCATCCACGGACGTACCCGGGCACAGATGTACACAGGAGAGGCAGACTGGACACTGATCGGTGAAGTAAAAAACAATCCCCGTATACAAATTCCCATCATCGGCAATGGCGATGTGACTTCCGCCGAAATCTGCAAACAACGTTTCGAACAATATGGCGTGGATGCCGTTATGATTGGCCGGGGCAGCATAGGCCGCCCCTGGATTTTCAGAGAAGTGAGGCATTATCTGGATACAGGCGAGACATTGCCTGCCGAATCTTTTTCATGGTATCTGGACATACTGAAAAAGCAGGTGGAACAAAGCGTGGAACGTTTGGATGAGCGCCGGGGAATTCTCCACATTCGCCGCCATTTGGCTGCAACTCCGCTGTTTAAAGGTATTGCAGACTTCAAGCAGACACGCGTCGCCATGCTACGTGCGGAAACAGTGGAAGCATTATTCGACATTCTGGATTCCATCCCCGACAAATTTCATACAGGATACGGATTTCAAAGCGACTCTCAAGTGTCAGAATCGATCGATTGTTGATATAATAACAGTGTGAATCCGCACACAGTGTCAATTTTAAAACAAAAAGTAGCAAATTTGCAATAAAATGTAATTACAAACTCTTGCGTATTCAGTAAATATACTTTATATTTGCAGTGAGTTTTTTTCATAGTATTTTAGATCTAAGGTTAACAAAGTCTTTGCAGAGAGGGAATCGAGAGACTGTTTCACTGGAAAGCAACAAAAAAGCCGCATCCACTTTTATTATAGGGAGTGCGGCTTTTTTGTGGGTTTGAACGAACATAAAGAAAGCCCGTTGCCATTGGCGACGGGCTTTTCCATATACATACATATATAATGTATTAGTCTTGTAACTTAGCAGAGATGAACTCGCGGTTCAAGCGAGCGATGTTGCTAACGGAGATGTTCTTCGGACATTCCATTTCGCAAGCGCGAGTGTTCGTACAGTTACCAAAGCCCAGTTCATCCATCTTAGCAACCATTGCTTTTGCACGACGAGCAGCTTCCACCTTACCCTGAGGCAAAAGAGCCAGCTGGCTAACCTTTGCAGAGACGAACAGCATAGCTGAACCGTTCTTACAAGCAGCAGCACAAGCACCGCAGCCGATACAAGCAGCAGCATCCATAGCCAAATCCGCATCAGCCTTAGAAATAGGAATTGCATTAGCATCAGGAACCCCACCTGTGTTTACAGAAACGAAACCACCTGCCTGGATAATCTTATCATAAGCATAACGGTCTACCATCAAGTCGCGGATTACCGGGAAACCAGCAGAACGCCACGGCTCGATCGTAATCGTCTCACCATCATTGAAACGGCGCATATAGAGCTGACAGGTTGTTGCACCTGTTGCCGGTCCGTGCGGATGTCCGTTTACATACAATGAACACATACCGCAGATACCTTCACGGCAGTCGTGGTCGAATACGATAGGTTCTTTGCCTTCGCTAACCAAACGTTCATTCAAAATGTCTAACATTTCCAAGAAAGAAACACTCTGATTGATTTTGTCGATTTGGTAAGTCTCAAACTGTCCTTTATCTTTCGGACCTTTCTGACGCCAAACTTTAAGTGTTACCTTTATATCTTTATCCATGATTCTAATTTTTGTGATTGATGATTATTACTTCTTGTAGTTACGTGTTTGAGGAACAACGAACTGATAGTTCAAATCTTCCTTCAGCATAACCGGGTCTTTGTCTTCACCCTGGTATTCCCAACAAGAGACGTACATGAACTTATCGTCATGACGCATAGCTTCGCCTTCTTCGGTCTGATGTTCCGTACGGAAGTGACCACCACAAGATTCTGCACGGTCTAACGCATCGTGTGCCATCAACGCACCGATTTCGATAAAGTCAGCCAAACGCAATGCCTTGTCCAATTCCACGTTCAAGCTATTGGCCTCACCCGGAATGAATACATTGCTCCAGAATTCCTTCTTCAGGTCTTTCAACATTTGGATAGCTTCTTTCAAGCCTTCCGCGTCGCGTGCCATACCGACGTGTTCCCACATGATATGTCCCAGCTTACGGTGGATAGAATCGACTGTTTCTTTACCCTTCACGTTCATCAACTTCGCGATACGGGCGTTAATAGCCTTTTCTGCTTCCACAAATTCAGGCAGGTCAGTGCTAAAGCGCGGAACCTGGATCTGGTCAGACAGATAGTTCTGGATCGTGTAAGGCAATACGAAGTAACCATCGGCCAATCCCTGCATCAAAGCAGAAGCACCCAGACGGTTAGCGCCGTGGTCAGAGAAGTTGGCTTCACCAATTGCGAACAGCCCCGGAATAGAAGTCATCAATTCATAGTCTACCCACAAACCACCCATTGAGTAGTGCAATGCAGGATAAATCATCATCGGAGTTTCGTACGGATCATCGTTCGTGATCTCTTCGTACATATCGAACAGGTTACCATATTTCTGTTTAACCACTTCCTTACCCAGACGGTTGATAGCATCGGAGAAATCCAGGAATACAGCCAAGCCCGTGCTATTTACACCGAAACCGGCATCACAACGTTCTTTAGCGGCACGTGAAGCCACGTCACGAGGAACCAAGTTACCGAATGCCGGATAACGACGTTCCAGATAGTAGTCGCGATCTGCTTCAGGAATATCCTTTCCCTTTTTTGTTCCGGCCTGCAATGCCTTCGCATCTTCCAGCTTCTTCGGAACCCAGATACGGCCGTCGTTACGCAGTGATTCTGACATCAAAGTCAGCTTAGACTGGAAGTCACCTTTCACCGGCACACAAGTCGGGTGGATCTGCACCATACAAGGATTAGCAAAGTAAGCCCCTTTCTTGTAGCACTGCCATGCAGCAGAACCGTTAGACGCCATCGCGTTAGTAGACAAGAAGAATGTATTTACATAACCACCTGTCGCAACAACGACTGCGTGAGCGGCAAAACGTTCGATCTTACCGGTAATCAAATTACGGGCAATAATACCGCGAGCACGTCCGTCAACCTTCACAACATCCAGCATTTCATGGCGTGTGTACATCTTCACCTTTCCCAAACCAATCTGACGACTCAATGCAGAGTAAGCACCCAACAGCAGCTGCTGTCCGGTCTGACCACGAGCATAGAACGTACGGGATACCTGAGCACCCCCGAATGAGCGGTTATCCAACAGACCACCATATTCGCGAGCGAATGGTACACCCTGTGCTACGCACTGGTCGATAATAGAGTTTGACACTTCAGCCAAACGATAGACGTTTGCTTCGCGGGCACGGTAGTCACCACCTTTGATTGTATCGTAGAACAGACGATAAACCGAGTCACCATCATTCTGATAATTCTTTGCCGCATTGATACCGCCCTGTGCAGCGATAGAGTGTGCACGACGGGGAGAGTCCTGAATACAGAAATTCAATACATTGAATCCCATTTCAGCCAGAGAGGCAGCAGCAGAAGCACCCGCCAGACCAGTACCTACTACAATTATGTCCAAACGACGTTTGTTTGCGGGATTCACCAATTTCTGGTGATTTTTATAATTTGTCCACTTCTCAGCCAACGGGCCTTGAGGAATTTTAGAATCTATTTGAGTCATAATGTTTTATTTTCAAATTGAAAAAATAATATCCGAAATTAAGCACCTACACCGTTCAGGTAGAAGATAACTGTGATAACAGCGAATAAGCCACAAATAATAGTGGCAACCCATTTAGAGATACATTCCCAACGGCTTAACCAAACGGTATTGTTCCAGCCAATTGTGTGAATCGCAGACCAGAAACCGTGAGTCAGGTGAAACCACAGAGCAACGAACCAGATCAGATACAACACCGTATTCACAACATTGCCCTGGAAGTAGAAATTGATAAACGCTGCACCATCCTGCGGATGAATGTCACCATGAATACCTGCCAGTTCGGCAAACATCATGTTGTACCAGAACTGAGTAAAGTGCAGAACCATGAACAGGATAACGATCACACCCAAAACAAACATGTTCTGAGAAGCCCATTCAACACCTTTCGGACGAGCGTTGATGGCATAACGGTCGTTACCGCGAGCCTTACGATTCTGCAGAGTCAAGATAATAGCATACACGAAGTGCACGACTACACCTGCAGCCAACACCAATGTACCGAGCAAAGCATACCAGTTAGAACCCAGCAAACCGCAAATCACGTTATACGCTTCACCAGAAAATACTGCCGCAATGTTCATACATAAGTGGAACACCAAGAACAGAATGAGAAAAAGACCTGATATACTCATTATCAGCTTCTTCCCGATAGAAGAATTAAGTAACCACATAAGATAATAATTTAAGTTATTTAATTGTATTTAGAAATTTCCTCCAATCTATGGTTATTATCGTGCAAAGGTATGCTAAATCCCCATATCACGCAAACGATTAAAGAAATATTTCATCAATTAGAACGCTGCTTGCTGGCTGGTTTTATTTGCATCAGATATCACAAACGGATTGTGCGAAACGAAAAAATTTCGTTTTTTTGTAGCCGATACAGGCAAGGTCTTGCCGGATAACTGATTATTATTTAATTGTCATATTATGAAAACTGCTATTTTTTCTATTGGTGTTTTTTTGATTTCTCTGTTCTTAGGCTCTTGTCAGCCTTCCGAAACATCCTGTTCCGTCGTCGACACGGGGAAAACCTTAGACTATAAGATAGGAGATAAACTGTTGTTCTCTTACAACTATACCACGGTTTACCCAGCCCCTGGCGTTGACTCGGTCTATAAACGCAGCGGTTTCATCCATCCTTTGAAGACATTGGGAGGCGAAGTGATGACCAATTGTTCTCCCGCCGACCATTACCATCATTTCGGTTTGTGGTATGCCTGGACGAAAACCACGTTCGAAGGAAACGAGATCGATTTCTGGAATCTCCACAAAAAACAAGGAACAGTTCGCTTCCGCAACTTCGAACACGTATCCGACAACGGTTTTGTTGCGACACTGGACCATGTGGTCTACCCCGATTCTCCCGCAGAAAAAGTAGCAATGAACGAACGCCTGGAGATCAACATCGGGACAACATCCTTACCAGGTTATTACATCGACTATCATACCACTATCCGCCTCGCCAGCCCCAGCCCGATCACCATGGAAGCTTACCGTTATGGCGGCATATGCATCCGTACGCGCGAAGACTGGAACGATCAGACAGCCGAAATGCTCACCTCGGAAGGCCTTTCCCGCGACGAAGCTGACGGTTCGAGAGCCCGTTGGTGCTACTACCAAGGGAAAGCCGGAAACGAAAAGGCCTGTATCCTAATCGTTGCCTCCCCTTCCAACCTAAACTATCCTGAGCCCTTACGCGTATGGGACAAAACTGTCAACAAGCCTGCCGGTGACGTCATGTGGAATTTCTCACCGACCAAGCAGAAGGCATTCACATTGGAACCCGGTAAAGAACTGAGCCTGTCTTACCGCATTTATGTATTGGACAAGAACATCAACGCTACTACGGCAGAAGTGCTGTCCGATTTCGAACGTGATTGAATTTCTACTAAAACAAACTGACAATTTGCAGGGCAAGGTAAACAAGAAAAGGAAAAAGGGCTTGTTCTCCTATATCATCAAAGACAAGGCTCTTTTATGTAAATACAGCTACAAATCAATGAAAAACACGTAATAAAACTTACCCAACACCCCCATGTATCCGCCCCCGACACCCGGATCTATAAGAGCGTAAGATCCGGGTGTCGGGGGCGGATACATGGGGGTGTTGATAAAATTGTCTCCCTACTTTTACCTTAAAATGCTTGGAGTTTATTCATTTAAAACAGATAGATGAGCGATTACAGATAGTGATAGAAGCGTGATATATAAAACAGGTATCTATCACTTCAGATACGCACTGATTATCAAGACTCACACGACATTTAGTGATAGAGTGACAGATGTTCATGAAAAAACATCCTAGAAATCACCCCATCCCGACTACTGAGCTTCAATAAAGTTGCACTAAAATTAGATAAATTAACACAGGCATTGTATTTCATTGCCTATTGCCCTTTTCCCAGTTTTTCGACAGATACAAAATCATGTTCTGTGCTGATGAGAATATGCATAACCACAAAACTTTCAGACAAATATGCAATATTATAAAAATAAGATTATTTTTTGACCACCCATGCACAGAAAGAGATATAAGTTCTATCAGAACTCATGTATTTATGAAGAAATGTATCTGATAAGTGTGAATATTGTACAAAAATAGAGTTGAATGATAAGCCGCAAATTACTTCTTGTGCTTAAAAAGGTTCAAAAGTCTGATATTGTCTGATGCTTGTTGGTAGCCTGTAAGTCTGAATTGTTAAAAATGAGTGCTATATGAACTTTTTTAATAAAAAAACATACAACGAAATGAAAATTTCATACCTTTGACCCGGATATGAGATAATTAAAAACCATAGTTCTGATAGAACTAAATTACAAAAACACAGAAAAACGCTATAAAAATATGCAAAATCTAATGAGCATGATCTAATAAAGACACTCAACAGATGTAAGCCGTTTTCGTGGTATGTATTATTTCTTTTAAATATATACTCTATGTTGAAAAAAACTAAATTAGTAAGTCTGATGCTACTGGCAGGAACTTTAGCTGTTCCAGAAAGTGCTTTTGCCGAAATTACTCCGGAAAGGCCGTCAGTAAGTCTATCCCAACAAAATGGGAAAGTAGTATGTGTGGTGGAAGATTCGTTCGGCCCTGTGATCGGAGCTTCAGTTGTTGTAAAAGGAACAACCAACGGAAATGTGACAGACATGGACGGCAAAGTTGTTTTGGAAAATTTGAAGAAAGGAGATATTATTCAAATTTCTTACATTGGATACGCGACACAGGAAATAACCTATACAGGACAACCGTCAATCCCTGTAACATTAAAAGAAGATACCCAGGCGCTACAAGAAGTAGTAGTAGTAGGTTACGGTACACAGAAAAAAGAGAATTTGACAGGTGCTGTGGCAGCTGTTGCCGGTGATGTACTAGAAAACCGTCCTATAACAAATGTTGGACAAGGATTACAAGGTGTTGTTCCAAACTTAAACGTCACCATGAGTAAAGGTGGTGCTCCTGGTAGTAGCTCTGACTTTAATATTCGCGGTAACAACTCGATTAACGGTGGTAGCCCTTTAGTGTTAGTTGATAATGTTCAAATGGATGCCAACCTTGTTAATCCGGAGGACATCGCGTCTATTTCTGTTTTAAAGGATGCCGCATCTGCTGCTATCTACGGTGCCCGCGCTGCTTATGGCGTTATTTTAATTACAACAAAGAAAGGTAAAAGTGAACAAAAACCTCAGATTTCCGTATCAGCAAGTGGCTATTGGCAGAGCCCTGCATTAAGGATGCACAATATCAACTCTTTGGAGTATCTGGAAATGAGAGATATTGCTGCCGCCAATAGCGGGATGAGCTCCTTGATCACTCCGGGACAATTAGACTATGTAAAGAAATATATGGATGGCTCTTATAAGTATTCAGAATATTTCGATCAGTCGCAAGATCAAAGTCGATGGATTTATTGTGGCAACACTGATTGGTTTAATGAATTGTACAAAACAAGTTTCTCTCAACAATATAATGTAAACATTAGTGGTGGAGACTCAAAAACAACTTATTACGGCTCTGTCGGATTTGCTGACCAGAATGGTATTTTAAAAACAGCTGATGATAATTACAAGAAATTTAATGCGACACTGAATCTTTCTTCACAACTGACAAAGTGGTTGCAGGTCAGTGCCAAAATCGCAGATAATTATTCAACAGAGGATCACCCCATTACCAACTCTACAGCTGGAATCGATGCCTATGGAGGTATGTTGAAAAATGACTTAAGCCCGTTAATGCCTGTACGTTTTGGCCATACAGGAAGACTCGTTTATAGTCCTGGCGCAGCAGCCATCAATGATTCTAACTTAGGTATCCAAACTTCAGGCGATTATATCTATAAAGAAGAAGGTATTAACAACTATTCAGGTCAGAACGGGAACACAAATCCCGCTGCTGTAGGAGATTTAGGCGGATATACCAAATATAAAATCAACGATTTATGGTTGACAGGTGCTGTAAAAATCACTCCTTTGGAAGGATTGGTTATCAATGCTGATTATACATATAATATTTATAGCAAGAATGCATCAGAGGTTCAACGGACATTTACAGATTATACGGCTGTAGCTGGAACAGAAGCTCTTTATGGTTGGACAAAGCCAAGTTATGCAAATTATACTACAAATGAAGATTACTACTATGCATTCAATGCATTTGCAGAATATTCTAAATCATTTTTAGAAAATACGCATAACTTTAAGATTATGGCCGGTTATAACCAAGAAAAGAAATCCAACAAAAAATATAATGCAAAACGTACCAATCTGATTGTTGAAGATATTCCTGACTTGGATTTGGCGACAGGTGAACAAAGCATGTCTTCAGAAGATACATATTGGGCAATTAATGGTTTCTTCTTCCGCTTCAATTACAATTACAAACAACGTTATCTACTCGAAGTTAACGGCCGTTATGACGGTTCATCCAAGTTTGCAAAAGATCATCGTTATGCATTCTTCCCATCTGTTTCCGCAGCATGGCGTATCTCAGAAGAAAATTTCTGGCAGCCGTTAAAAGGTTGGTGGAATGATATGAAAATCCGTGGTTCTTATGGTTCATTGGGAAATCAGGTAATGGATGATCTAGGTAATTTCCCATATTTAGCAACATATGGGACGAATTCTTCCTACAATTATTTGATTAACGGATCCAAACCTGTTATTGTAAAAGCACCGGGGCTTGTCGCTCCTGATTTTACTTGGGAAACAGTCACTCAAATGGACTTCGGTTTTGATGCTTCATTTCTGAATAATCGACTGACGGGAACATTTGACTGGTATCGTAGAAATACAAAAGACATGTTGGTAGCCGGAGCAACTTTACCTGCAACATTGGGCGCCAGTGTTCCTAAAAGTAACTCTGCTGACATGAAGACCATAGGCTGGGAACTTTCTTTAGGATGGAATGATCGATTAGAAAATGGATTTTCTTACTGGGTAAAAGGTGTTTTGTCTGACTATCAGGCGACTATCACCAAATATGCCGGAAATGACGCAGGTTTCTATTCACAAAGTGATGATGATGGTAAATATTATGTAGGACAAAAGATTGGTGAGATTTGGGGATATCACTCAAACGGCCTTTTCCAATCAGACGATGAAGCTGCAACAATAGACCAAAGCGAACTTTATGCTGGAAAATGGGGTGCGGGTGATGTAAAATACGAAGACTTAGATAATGATGGTAAAATCACAAAAGGGGAAGAAACAATCTATAACCCGGGTGATAAGAGCATCATAGGTAATAAAACACCTCGTTATCAATTTGGTATTACCGTTGGATTTGATTATAAGAACTTCGATTTCGAGATGTTTTGGCAAGGAACAGGAAAACGTGACTATATGTTGAGTGGCGCTCAGTTCTGGGGATTCACCAGCCAATGGGATGTTCCATATACTCCGGCCCTTGATTATTGGACAGAAACAAATACAGATGCTTATTTTCCAAGACCAGGATGGCAAAATGGCGGTAACAGAGTCACAAGTGACCGTTATTTACAAAGTGCAGCTTACGGGCGTTTGAAGAATTTGACGGTAGGTTACACAATTCCGAAGAATCTAACGACAAAGTGGGGCATTTCTCGTTTGAGATTATATGTGACAGGAGAAAACCTACTCACTATCACTCCTCTGAACGATGCCTTCGATCCCGAAACATTGGGAGGAATGACATACCCGATTAATCGAAAAGTTGCAATTGGATTAAATTTAACACTGTAAAAAACGAAAGATGACAATGAAAACTAAACATATCTTATTAGGATTAAGTCTTGGATTGTTAGGAGGATTTACGGCTTGTGACGTGACAGACCTCAATCCAAAAGACAGCATTACCGACAATAGCTACTGGAATACAGTTAGCGATTTGGAAAATTATGCCAAAGGCTTTTACATGAACCTGACAGGAAAAGGTTTAAGGGCAGATGGAAGTGAAAATTTGGATGATTTAAATACTCTTGATGAAAGAAGTGACAATCGTCTGGTCGCTTCTCCCGACCAATGGTTGTTCAACGAATGGGTTATACCTTCTGAAGCAAATTTCGATTCAAAATGGTATTGGAACAATATTCGTAATCTAAACTATTTTATGACTCGTTACCAACGGGTAAATGCGACAGAATCTGAAGTAAATCCGGTTGTTGCCGTAATTCGCTTTTTCCGGGCTTTCGATTATTTCGATAAAATCAAGACATTTGGAGATGTTCCTTGGTATGAAAAGGATTTGACAACTGCCGATATTGACGAATTGTATAAAGCACGTGACGACCGTGACTTTGTACTAGGGAAAATTATCGAAGATCTGGAATTTGCAATTGAATGGTTACCGGAAAAAAGTGCAGCAGAGGTAGGTGCTTTACATAAAGATGCCGCTCGTACATTTTTAGCCCGTGTTTGCCTACATTATGGAACATATAAAAAGTATCATAATGTTTCGACATCACCTACATCTCAGGAATTATTACAAAAAGCGGCGACTCTTGCCAAAGAAGTGATGGATAGTGGTCTTTACGATATCGTACAAGGCTCGGATGCCGGAGCAAACCAGTCTGCTTTTGCCGATTATCCCTTGTATTATGCAAACCAGTTTACACAAGAGGATTTAACGACTAATAAAGAATGTATTTTAGCACGTGTTTTCGAAGCAGACGTATTGACTCATAATCTCGCTCGTGGTGGAGGAGTCGGCCTTTCTAAAGATTTTGCAGAATCATTCCTTTGCAAGGACGGTTTGCCTATTGCAAACAGTAGTGAATACAAGGGAGATGAAACACTGGATGATGAAATGGCAAACCGCGATCCTCGTATGTATCAGATTATAGACAGTAAATATCGTCCATATACGGTCAAAAGCAATGGTATGCGTGTAGTAAATTCCGGTATTGATGATAAAAAGGAATTTAGTCCGTCTGAAGAACCAGGAACAAATATCCATTCAGCTCCGGGATTAACCGGGACTGCCACAGGATACTCACCTATCAAACTGGTGTCAGCAAGCCAGAGCCAACAAGATGCAGTGAAAACATCTTCTTACGACTGGTTTGTTTTCCGTTACGCAGAAATCCTGCTGATCTACGCTGAAGCCAAATGCGAATTAGGTGAATGCACACAGGCTGTTTTGGATGAGACGATTAATAAATTGCGCGACCGTGTTGAGATGAAACATTTAACAGTATCTCCAGTAGCCGATCTGAATCCGGTTGATTATGGGTATTCTATAACTCCGTTGTTATATGAAATCCGCCGTGAACGTCGTATTGAGTTGGCTTTGGAAGGTTTCCGTTATGATGATATCATGCGTTGGAATGCGATGAAACTATTCGAAAATCCTAAAACATATCTAGGCATGCGTGTTACAGATAAAGTAAAAGCGTTATACCAACCTGAAGTATTTGAAGGATCAACAGCCCGTGATTTAATCGAATATAATGGTAAAACTTATATCCGCATGTATTCTGGTAAAAGTTTGAACGAAGCCGGCCGTAAATGGACAGGAAACGACAAGCGTCTGTACTATCCTATCCCAACAAGTCAGATTACATTGTCTGCAAGCCATGGTTCTCTTCTAAAACAAAATCCGGGTTGGGAATAAATCTCATACAAGAGGGAAGGTTAGCCTTCCCTCTTTATTTCCCTCAATAAAATATAATGAGAATATATTACTTATCTTATTGTCTGCTGGCTAACAGGACGTTTATATTACAATCTTATAGAATATATAGAGAGTTACACACATCATAAATGTTCCGAAATCAGGCATGTATACAGTAGGTGTTCAAAACGGGATTTTATATGAACAAGAAAGACTTAATATTAAATATTCTTTTATTTATTAGTCAAATAATAGTCTTTTATTATTTCTTCTGCTATTTATTCCCTTTTAAGGAACAGCTACAAATGTTTCAATTTACATCACAGTACCTAACTGAAACACTGAAGCAGGCTGGTGGTGTCGCTATTTATATATCGGAATTTCTCTCTCAATTCTATGTGGTATTTTGGACAGGACCTATCATTTCTGCTCTACTTTTAACTTTAGTGGCTTTATTATCATCATTAATACTGAAAAAGATTAACTCACGAAACGATTTACCTCTTATTTTCCTGTTACCCTGGCTATCTTTACTAATTATTAGTTTAGACTATGATTATTATGAACAAGGAACTATTGCTTATTTATTTTTATTGCTTTTTCTATGGCTATATACAAACATAAAAACACGAATAAAATTTATTTATGGCATTTGCATCATTCCTATTTTATATGGAATAGCAGGTCCTATCGTACATTTATTTGCTATATCGGCATTGTTCTTTGAGTTTTTAACCAATGGAAAGAAAAAATATATTAGTATTATTTATTTGTTGATTGCCGCACTTTCAGCAATTGCAGGTACTTACTTAGGATATAGTAGAAATTTAACTTTAGCGTTTTTACCAGAGGCTTATTGTAATCCACTACAAACAGTATCCGGGATATATTATGCATGGTATGCATTACCTATGACAATGCTTCTGGTTGCTTATTTGAAACGATACAAAGAACCCGTTTCTCTAAAAGGGAAATGTATATGGGAAGGGGCACAATGGGCAATCATGTTTCTATTGGTCTATCAAGGAATCTTTCATTTTGGGAAATTGGATGCACAGCATTCCATGAAGCAGGACTATTTGCTCCGGACGGAACAGTGGGACCTTGTTATCAGTGAATTTAACCATGATGTATTGTCTAAACGCCGAATGTGCGGTTTAAACTTAGCTTTGGCACATAAAGGCCAGCTTTCAGAGAGATTGTTAGATTATCCTCAACACGGTATTGAAACCTTGATGCTACATTGGGATCAGTCGATCTATACAGCACAACTGCATAGTGATCTGTATTATTGTATGGGAATAATAAGCGCAGCACAAAAATTCGCTTTTGAAGCGTTTGTCAGTTCTCGTTCTTCCGGTAATCCGCGGATGTTGAAAAGGCTGATAGAGACAAATCTGATAACAGGGTCCTATCCGATTGCGGATAAATATATTCAATTGTTGGAAAAGACTTGGTTCTATAAGGATTGGGCTACTGCTCACCGTCGATTTCTTTACAATGATAAAGCAGTCGAGGAAGATAAAATTTTAGGAATGAAACGTCGCTGTTGGAAGGCCGAAGCCTCTGCTGCAAAACTATATACAGATCCTGTCAGTTCATTAATAAACTTGCTCCCGGCTTGTCCGGATAATAAAGCAGGATTAGCATATTTGACTTCGTTTTTACTGTTGAACAAAGATATTGAAACTTATAAAACCTTGCAGGAGAGCTTGTACCGTTCTCCCGCCTGGCGCGATATGACGGAATGCCAGCAGGAGGCAATCGTGATTTGCAGTCCCAATGATCCGCACTTCTGGTTAGAGCATGGGGTGAGCATCAAAGTAAGGAACAGAGCGATCGCTTTTATGCAGAAAGTGCAAGATATTTCCCGTTCGGGGCAGAATCCTGCGGTCGCTTTGGCTTCCGAGTATGACAAAACGTATTGGTACTATTATATGTTTAATATGATGGACAAATGAAACAATTGCTTTTTTGCATATTCCTTTTGTTGTTGGAAGGATGTTCTTCCAACCAGCCACCTGCCGTCTCCGGGCAGATAGATGAACTGCCGACCATCTATCCGGATTATATTGACGTAACCATACCGCAATCGATCGCACCTTTGAATTTTGCCGTGCAAACGGAAGGGAAAGCATGCGCGGTATTTACAACCGAAGGATATGCATTTACCGTTTACGCCTCCAACGGAGCCTTTTCCATTCCCGATACAGACTGGGAAAAGTTATTGACTGCGGCAAAAGGGAAACAGGTAGAGGTATCTGTCCTGACAGAAGAAAAAGGGAAATGGAATGCCTTTCTTCCGTTTCATATCCGGGTTTCCGAAGACCCGATCGATCCGTATATCGCTTACCGCCTGATCGATCCCGGTTACCAGCTATGGAACGAGATGGGAATCTATCAACGCGAATTATCCTCTTTCGATCAGGAACCGATTCTGGAAAACCGCCTGACGGATAATAATTGCATGAACTGCCATTCGTTTTGCATGCAGGACCCGGACAAAATGCTGTTCCATGTCCGTGCAAAGTATGGCTGTACCGTGTTTGTGGATGGCGACCGGATAGAAACGCTCGATACAAAAACCGATCGGACGATATCGGCATTGGTCTACCCTTCCTGGCATCCTTCGGGAAAGTTTGTTGCTTTTTCCATCAATAATACAACCCAGGATACGCATCCGGTACATCGTACAGAAGTATATGACAAGGCATCGGATGTAGTCGTCTACGATGTAGAAAAACAGGAAATCGTCACGACTCAAGCACTATTCTCAAAAAAACGTTTTGAAACATTCCCGACTTTTTCACCGGATGGAAAACAACTTTACTTTTGTTCCGCCCCGGCATTGAAAGTTCCGGGCGAATTGCGTGACCTTCGTTATAGCCTTTGCCGCGTTTCTTTTGATCCTGAAAGCCGGACTTTCGGTTCTGTTGTCGACACGATCTTTCAAGCGGAAACAGAAGGGCAAAGCATTTTGTTTCCCCGTGTCTCGCCAGACGGAAAATATCTGCTTTGTACAACGACATCTTACGGAACCTTCCCTATCTGGCACAAAGATGCGGATCTGTGCATGTTCGACCTGAGCACGGGTGCGCAAGTTCCAACAGAAGAAGCGAACAGCCCTGATACGGACAGTTATCATTCCTGGTCGTCCAACAGCAAGTGGGTGGTATTCAGCAGCCGTCGTTTGGACGGCTTGTACACACGTCCTTTCATTGCTCATGTCGGTGAAAGAGGCGTTCTCTCAAAGCCGTTCGTCCTGCCTCAGAAATCAACGGAATATTATACATTTCTCACCAAATCGTATAATATCCCGGAATTTGTCAAGGGGAAAGTGAAAACGGATACATACAAATTAGTTTCCCGAATAAAAGAAGGGAAAAACCAGCAGATCTCATTTACAAAATAACAACATGAACACAAAGAATCTTTTAATCACCGGTATGTTTGCCGGGTTATTTCTTTCCTGCAAGGAAGTAGAGCCGCCCGCACCTGTTTTGCCGGTTCCGACGCCGGAGCAGATCAAATGGCAGAAAATGGAGAATTATGCATTCGTGCATTTCGGGTTGAACACATTCAATGATTTGGAATGGGGCTATGGGAATACACCTGCGGAAACATTCAATCCGACAGACCTGGATTGCGAACAATGGGTACGTATCATCAAAGCGGCCGGCCTGAAAGGGGTGATCCTGACAGCTAAGCACCACGACGGCTTTTGCCTTTGGCCGACCAAAACGGTCGACTATAATATCTCTAACTCGCCTTATAAAAACGGAAAGGGCGACATGGTTCGCGAATTGTCCGATGCCTGCAAGAAGCACGGCTTGAAGTTCGGGCTTTACCTCTCTCCCTGGGATCGCCATAATGCCGAATATGGGCGGGAAGGATACCAGAAGACCTATCATGAGCAAATCAACGAACTGATCTCCAACTACGGTCCGTTGTTCGAGTTCTGGTTTGACGGGGCGAACGGAGGAAATGGCTGGTACGGTGGAACGAATGAAACGCGTTCGATCGATCCGAAAACCTATTACGGCTACGAGACGGCCCGTGAAATGATCAAAGCGAAACATCCGGAAGCGATGATCTTCGGCGGAACGGTTCCCGATATCCGCTGGATCGGCAACGAGTCCGGTTGGGCCGGCGAAACAAACTGGTCGCCCTATTCGTTGGACAAGGAGACACATTATACACAAAACCAATGGGGAATGAAAGACGGAAACCAGTGGTTGCCGGGAGAATGCGACGTATCGATCCGTCCGGGGTGGTTCTATCATCATCGTGAAGATCATCAGGTTCGTACTGTTCCGAATCTGGTCGATTTGTATTATCGCAGTGTGGGGCATAATGCCAACTTCCTGCTGAACTTCCCGGTAGCACTGAACGGCCAGATTCATCCGGTCGATTCGGCACGTGCCGTCGACTGGTATCATACGATCCAAGCAGAGTTGAAAGATAATCTTTTGGCAGGTATCCAGCCAAAAGCAAGCGAAACCCGTGGGGGTGCTTATAAAGCATCGAATGTGACGGACGACAACTGGGATTCTTATTGGGCTACTTCCGACGGGATGACGTCGGGCTCGCTGACTTTCCCGTTACCGACAGGGACTTCGCTGAACCGGGTGATGATTCAAGAGTATATACCTCTTGGACAACGTGTATGCGCCTTTACGCTTGAAGTGGAAAAGGATGGCAAATGGCTGCCGGTGGAAACAACCGATACGCTTTCGACAGTAGGTTACAAACGTATCGTCCGTTTCAAAACGACTCCGGCAGATGCTTTGCGCATTCATTTCACAGAGGCAAAAGGCCCGTTATGTATTAATAATGTGGAAGCCTTCCTGGCTCCCCCGCTGTTGGAACAGCCGCGTATCGTGCGAAATGCGAAAAATGAAGTCCATATAGATGTGGAAAGCGAAGGAGCCGACATTTATTATACAACAGATGGAACGGAGCCGACGGCACAGTCTGCAAAATATGAAGTTCCGTTTATATTGGACAAGAAAGGAACCGTCAAAGCGATTACTTATGATGCGCAGTCCGGCAAATCCGGTCCTGTAGCCAGCCGCCGTTTCGACCTGCCAGCAGTCGATTACAAGGTGACCAGCCCTGCCGATGAGCGGACAAATCTCATGTTTGACGGAAACGGTTATTCCACCTATTATCTGCCCGAAGGCAAAAACGAAATAGTAGTAGAGTTGGCCGCCCCTCATACGATAAGCGGTTTTGTTTACACCCCTAATCAGGGACGCGATTCGCAGGGACATATTTCAAACTATCAATTGTCAGTGGATGGAAAGGTCGTGGCTTCGGGCGAGTTCTCAAACATCAAACATAACCCGATTGAACAAGAAATACATTTTGCTCCTGTCAAGGGCAAAAAATTAGTTTTTAAGGCAACACGAATTGTTGATAACGTAAAACGTGTTGGAATTGCTGAGTTTTCAGTTATCACGGAAGACTAAACGATTTTCAACATAATTTGTGTTTGGCAGCAAGTGCCTGTGAAGGTCCTTGCTGTTTTTTTAGGGCCATTCGGTCCTTCCGCAAAAATCGCCCTTATGCTCCTGAAGTCATACACCGGATTCTCCGACAGGCAGCTGGTGGAACATCTGAACAGGAACATACACTACCAGATGTTCTGTGGAATCATGAGAGCCACATGCGTTTTCCTACGGACATGAAACTCCTTTGGGAAAGCATCGAATGGCTCTACAGCCATATATGCCGGCATTGCAGGGATCTCTGGGCATAAGACGTCCGCGCAACAAATACAGGAATGTGGCGGAATCCTATCTGTCCTACTGCAAGAAAAGAAAGAGGAGAGCTTCAAGGACAAAAGTGATTATACTCTATCATCTTCATATGCCATGTATTTTGTGGGAACATTTACTGAATATCCCTAAATAGACATTTTATTTAAATATTGTTTATTGAAAATCAACTAAACCTAAACAGCTTTTGCAGTGATAGTTTCAAAAAAGATGCATGAGTTCGATAAGAACTATGGTATTATGAAATCTCATATCCGGGTCAAAGATATGATTTTTTTTATTTCGTTACGCGTTTTTTATAAAAAAATCACATTGATTTTATTTTTAACAGTTGATTTTTATAAATTCTTAGCGATCATTGGGGAATACTATGAGTTAAAATTTGTTTGTCGCGATGTCGACTGTAAAAGTTTTAAATTTATCACAGATTATGTTTTACATAATACCATAGTTCTTATCGAACTATGTAAAAACACAGATTACTATAAAGTATACTTAAATCAAATAATAAGCAAAGTCCAATAAGGCACTTAACAGATAAAAGTAATTTTCATAAGATGTGTTTTAATACATAATTTATATAAGAACAAATTTATCAGTCTGATTTTATTTTACTCATGAAATAAACTCAATAACAATCTAAGCCTCAAATGATGTTTAGATTCAATATTAACAAAATAATTTTATTATGAAAAAGGAACCTGTATTTGCCACTTTAGTGCTATTATCGGTCATGACCTCACCGACCATAATGGCTACGCCATGGCATTCTAACACAAAGGTTGGTCCAGAATCAATCGTAACAAAAACGAGTTCTAAACAAAACTATGTCAACGCTAAGACAGTAAAAGGCACAGTTGTCGATGAAAACGGTATCCCCATTATTGGAGCGAATATTGTCGTAGCAGGTACAACACATGGTACAGTTACAGACATCGATGGTAACTTCACCTTAGAGGGAGTAAATAATGGTGACAAACTGACAATATCCTATATCGGATATATTGAACAATCACTCGTTGTTAACCAAAATTCGGAGTACAAAATCGTCTTAAAAGAAGACTCGCAGAGTTTAGACGAAGTTGTAGTCGTCGGTTATGGTACACAAAAAAAAGTAAACCTGACAGGTGCCGTTGCAGCAATTGGTGCAGATGAAATCATCCAAGCCCCGGTAGCCAATATCTCGAATGCCTTGGCTGGTCGTCTACCGGGTATCCGTGTACAAAACACAGGCGGTACGCCGGGTGCCGAATCTAGCGTGGATATTCGCGGATTCGGGAAACCTCTGATTTTGGTAGATGGAGTTGAACAACCAGGTTTCCAAGTAGACCCAAACGAAATCGAAAGCATTTCCGTATTAAAAGACGCCTCCGCAGCCATCTATGGAGTGAAGGCAGGTAATGGTGTCGTATTGATCACGACCAAAAAAGGTGCAGAAGGGAAAGCGCAGATCACATACAACGGATCTATCGGCTGGCAGAACTTCACAAGCTATCCAGATATGGTAGATGCTGCCGGATACGCAGAGTTGACCGATGAAGATGCGATCAACCGAGGGAATGCCCCCGTTTATGGACCGGATAAATTAGCCTTGTTCCGCGAAGGCACTCAAGAAGGATACAAAAGCTACGACTGGAAAGACATCCTAACCCGCAAGAATGCTCCACAGACTCAACATAATATCAATGTGAACGGAGGAACCGAAAAAGTGAAATACTTCATGTCAGTAGGTTACTTAAATCAAGAAGGCTTGTATGCCACAAAAGATATCAATTTCTCTCGTTACAACTTCCGTTCCAACATCTCTGCGAAAATTTCCAAGTATTTGACCGCAGATGCGCAGTTAAGCGGACATGTACAAGACAAGATGGCACCTTATGACGACGATACTTATATCATTCACGGTATCACCCGTATGCACCCTTACTATTCTCCATACGCCAACGACGAAGAAGGTAAGCACTATGGATTAACCAACTTCCAAAATCCCCTGGCACGTTCAGATGCAGATGTTTCTGGCTATCGAAAAGAACGTAAGAAATTATTCAATGGTGTTTTCTCCTTAAAATATGATATGCCGTTTATTCCAGGACTGTCAGCCAAGGTTTTATTTTCCTATTTGACAAAAGTAGAAGAATTCAAAACCTTTGCGAAAGAGTTCAAACTCTATTCATACGATAAGGAATCTGGTAAATACAATACGGTTTTCACAGGAAACTCGCCGTCCAACTTGACTCGCAAAGATTACACACAAGAGCAGAACATGCTTCAGTTCTCTCTGAATTACAATCGCACATTCCTTGACAAACACAATGTGCAGGCTTTGTTCTTGTATGAACAACGTGAAGATTTGGATGATTATTTGCAGGCCTACCGTCAATTTGCAATTGATGCCCTTGACCAAATAAATTCAGGTTCGGACAAGAACAAAAATAACGCAGGTGTAGCAAGCGAATTGGCCAACGCATCTTTTGTAGGACGTATCAATTATGATTACGCAAGCAAATATTTATTCGAATTCTCTTTTCGCGAAGATGGTTCCGCAAAATTCTACAAAAACAACCGTTGGGGATTCTTCCCGAGCGTATCCGTAGGATGGCGTTTATCCGAAGAATCATTTATCAAGAATAACACCCAAATTTTTGACAACTTAAAGATCAGAGCATCATATGGCGTCATGGGGGATGACCAATTCTTGGACTCTAGCGGTAATCCGCAAGTTCTTCCGTTCCAATACCTGACAGGTTACAACTATCCGGGTGGAACAAATTATATCTTCGGTAGCGATGTAGTCAATTCATTGATAACAAAAGGATTGGCTAACACAGAATATTCTTGGTTGACATCCAAGATACTAAATGTCGGTTTCGATGCATCTTTGTGGAATCGTAAATTAGAAGCAAGTGTAGATGTTTTCTACCGGAAACGCGACGGCTTATTTGCATACCGTTCCGGTTCATTACCCAACACTTTTGGAGCTTCTTTCCCACAAGAAAACTTAAACAGTGATGATTTCCGAGGTTTTGAGTTGGTATTAGGACACACAAATACAGTAGGAGACTGGACTTACTCGGTCAAAGGTAATATGTCGTTCACTCGCGCGAAAAACCGCCACATTGAACAAGCTGATCCAATCAACTCCTATAAGAACTGGACCAGTAACTTTAGCGATCGTTGGAATAATATGTCTTTCGGTTACAAATGTGTAGGTCAGTTCCAAGATCAAGAAGACATCAATAACTGGGCAATCCAAGATGACGCCGGCAACACGACTATGATGCCGGGCGACTTGAAATACGAGGATTTCAATGGCGATGGCGTAATTGATAATAACGATATTCAACCAATTACCCGTAGCAACACGCCAGAAATTTATTTCGGTTTGGACCTGAGTGCCTCTTGGAAAGGTTTCGACTTCTCCTTGTTGATGCAAGGAGCAACCAATTACAATGTATATATGTCTGGTTGTTTGGGTAATGCCATGTTCAACGGGTCCAATACATTGGAATGCTTTATGGACCGATGGCATCGCGAAGACTTGTATGATCCTGAATCGGCATGGATTCCGGGGAAATATCCGTCAACATGGAACTCCGGGAAGCCATCTAACACTCGTGTTTCTACCTTCAACCACATCAGCTCATACTACCTGCGTGTAAAAAACATCGAGTTCGGCTACACCTTCCCCAAAGAGTGGTTAAGCAAGGTTTATGTTGAAAGATTACGTCTGTATGTATCCGGAAATAACGTACTGACATTTGATAATCTGCCGTTTGGCGACCCAGAAGCACCCAGTAGCGATAGAATCTTATATCCGCAGTTGAAAATTTGGAATATTGGTGTAAATGTTACATTTTAAGAATTTGATTAAAATATGAAAAGCATAAAATTATTAGTACTGTCTTTGTGTGGGCTATTTAGCATGTCGTCCTGTGTCAACGACTTCTTGGACCGTGATCCTATGGATATTATATCTGAAGACTTGGTTTGGTCCAATGAGAATGCGGTCAACGCTTATATGGCCGGAATGTACGAAGATATGTTCGTCGAACCTCATGCATGGTTGATTAACTGGGGTACCTTGGGGCATTACACAGACGAATCCATGCGTAGTTATTCATGGGGCTATCCCTACACCCCGGTATTGGATCTCTCCAGCTTGCAACAATGGGAATACAATAAAATACGTATCGCCAATGTGTTCTTGCAAAACATCCAAACCTCTACATTGAACGAGGATTTGAAACAACGTTGGACAGCGGAAGCACACTTTGTACGGGCATTCCACTATTTCACAATGGCAAAACGCTATGGTGGTGTACCTTTGATAAAAGAGGTACAAGAATATACCGGAAACAACGTAGAAGAACTAAAGGTTCCGCGCAATACGGAAGAAGAAGTCTGGAACTTCATTGCTGAAGAGTGTGATTTAGCGATCGCCGGTTTGCCTGAATCCTACGGATCTACAGACCAGTTCCGTGTAACCAAATATGCCGCAGCCGCTTTGAAAGCAAGAGCTCTGCTTTATGCAGGCTCCATCAGTCGCTATGGCACCGTACAGTTGAATGGCTTGGTAGGTATTCCTGCAGATAAGGCAAACGACTTTTTCAAAAGATCCATGGAGGCCTCTGACATGATCATTAAATCAGGCAAGTTCGCTCTATTCAATCAAGATCCGGATCCTGCTGCCAACTACCAACAACTGTTCTTAGACAAAACAATGAACAGCGAAGCTATCTTTGTAAAAGCTTTTGCATCTCCTGACAAAGCGCATAATTTCGATTATGCTATGGCCGCTCCCTCCTTCAAAATTGACTGGGGAACCAATACAAGTCCGACGTTGGAATTAGTAGAATCATATGAGTATATAGATGGAACACCTGGTACGTTAAAAACAACCGATGCAAGTGGAAATCTGATCTATTACGAAAACGCAGAAGATATTTTCAAGGATAAAGACCCGCGTTTCTTCGCCTCTATTCTTTACCCAGGTTCTCCTTGGCAAAACGGAGAGTTGGAAGTAAGACGCGGCATTATCAAAAATGATGGCTCCAAAGAGGCTGCCTCGGCATTCACGGATGTGTTCAGCGAAGATCCGTCTATGAAAACCGGAGGTAAAGATGGGCTCGTCATGGCAGGTGATTGCAGTCGTACAGGATTTTATATCAAGAAATTCATGGATCCTACCAATCGAGTAGAAATGGACCGTTCCGAAACGAACTTTATGGTGTTCCGTTATGCAGAAACCTTGCTGAATTATGCGGAAGCCGCTTTCGAATTGGGACTAAAAGACCAAGCTCTCCAAAAAGTGAACGAAGTACGTAAACGTGCTGGTATCAAGGAGAAAAATAGCTTGACAATGGATGATATCCGAAACGAAAGACGCGTAGAATTGGCATTCGAGAATTTACGTTACTGGGATTTGGTCCGTTGGCGTGTTGCTTCCAAAGTAATGAACAACACAACTTTCTCGGCATTAATTCCTTGGTTGGACTATAAGACCAAAAAATATGTTTTCGAGAAATCGGTCAATACCTTGAATCTGCCCAAAACGTTTTTGGACAAACAATACTACTTGGAGATTCCGGGTGTAGCTCAAAACGATTTATTAGAACAAAATCCGGGTTATTAATCTTTTCATATTTAAAGACATGAAAAAAATATTTTTATATGCAACACTAATTTGTGGCTTGTGCTCCTGCGGGCTTGACAACTATGACGCACCTACCGCTTCCCTAAGTGGAGCGATCATAGACAAAGAGACAAAAGAAAATGTCCCCGGACAAGCTCAAAACGGGACAAAAATACGTATGTATGAGTTTTATAATGACGAATGGTCTGTACAACCCAACGATTCATGGGTGAGCCAAGATGGCACATTCTCGAATACAGCAGTATTTACCGGTAAATACAAGATTTTAGCCGAAGGGCCTTTTGAGACAGTAGAACCGATCGAAATGGAAGTCTCAGGTTCAAAACAGATGAACTTTGAAGTAACACCGTTTTTGCGCATATCGGCAGAAGCGACATCCAACGAAACAGGCAAAGTTACGGTTAAAACTTCCGTAGACAATGTTTTAGATAAAACAATACAAGCAGTAGAATTCTACTACTGCAAGACTCCGTATGTGGATAAAAACACCTTTACGGCTAAAGAATCTGTAGAACTTGGTACGGAGACCGAATTAGACATTGCCACTTATTCTCATACGTTCGAGAATCTCAAAAGCGGAAAGACTTTCTACTTCCGGGTAGGAGCCTTAGCTGTTAACCCTGGCGGATTCTATAATTATAGTAAAGTAATAGAAGTTACCGTTAAATAAATCAGATCTATTTAAGGACTGTTTTTGCATTTTTCATTAACACAAGAAAATGCAAGACAGTCCTTAATCATCACAATGTAAACGGCCTAATATGAGTAAAACATCCAAATATCTGCTGATGATAGGTATCTATCTATTTCTTTCCTTGCTTTTTCTTATCGGAATAGAGTGTGGATTGAGAGCTTTCGGATATGGTGTAGATTTAGACCATCTTTTCTTGCAAACAGCGAATGGTAAATATTTATATCTCAACAAAAACATCAGTAGAAGGTACTTTACTCAATCACAAGCCACAAACGGAAATGTAGAGTTTTTTCGGAAAAAGAAACAAAAAAACACATTCAGAATTTTTGTTCTGGGCGAATCAGCAGCAATGGGATTTCCCTATCCCAATAATATTTCGTTCCAACGAATGCTGAAATACCAATTGCAAAAGACAAATCCAGACAAAGATATCGAGATCATCAATTTAGCTCTGACTGCAATCAACAGTTACACTTTTTACGATTTCGCACAAGAACTCGTTCATTTTGAGCCAGATGCGATTTTTATTTATGGTGGACACAACGAGTATTACGGAGCTTTGGGTGTAGGCTCCAATAATACACTCGGTAGCCATCCAACATTTATCCGTTGGGCAATCCGTTTGCGTCAGTTACGTCTTACTCAATGGCTCGATTCTTTAAAAAGCCACTTAAGCCCTCAAAAGGAGTTCTCAGACAACTTGATGAAATATGTGGTCAAAGAGCAAGTGATCCCCTACAAAAGCAAACTATTTCAACAAGGACTGGAACAGTTTCAAAACAATATGAAATTAGTACTTAATCTGTTCAAAAAACACCAAATACCAGTTTTCTTCTCAACTGTCGGAGTTAATTTAAAAGACTTAAAGCCTTTCAAAAGCATATCGTCTGACGAACATAGCGCCGATGAATATTATCAACTGGCACAAGAACAATTGCAAGCACAAGATAGCATAGCAGCATACACATCCTTCAGTCGGGCACGAGACTTGGACGCCCTTAGATTTAGAGCATCCAAAGAGATCAATGAGATCATCCGAGAATTAGCCAAAGATGACGATAATATTTACTTGGTAAATACCGAAGAGGAATTTAACCGAAAAAGCCCGTTCGGTATTCCCGGACGAGAATTATTGCTGGAACATGTACATCCTACTATCGAAGGGCATCGGGTGATCGCAAATTGCTTTTTGGAAGTTCTTCGGCAAAACCAATCCTGTTTTTCCAACAAAAAACTACAAATCGGCACTTCAGAAGATCTATACAACTTTCCTGTTTTAGAGTTTGACTCCTTAGCTGGAGAATATGCTTGCTTACAACTGCGTAAAGGATTCCCATTCTATGAAAAAGATCTCTCTACAATTACCCCTAAAACAGAAGTAGAAAAGATCGCAGCAAACTACGTACGACAAAAAAACTGGTATCAATCCATGGATCAACTGTATCAGTACGCACTTAATAGCAAGAATGAAAAATTATGTTTGGATATTCTCCGGGTTCGTATCACGGATAACCCTTACGACCTCACCTTCCTTGGTCAAGGAGGAGAATTCGCAGAGATCCGAAAAGAATATCCTTTAGCTATCTTCTTCTACACACGAAGTTTCCGCCTGTATCCCACGGTTCAAACAGCACAGAACTTAGTTGCAATCCATTTACGGCTCGATCAACCCGATCTGGCTCTTCCTTACATTGAATATATACTCCGAAACGGAAATCCGAAATTTAACGGACTCAAAGAGCTTTGCCATAAGATCATCCAGTACAAACAAGAATTAAATTGGCAATCGAATGATTCAATCCGGCAAGCAATCCGATCGATCTATCTACAAATGGGTAATCAGGATGCAGCCGACCTATACAATTAATAATAAAATGAGCTATATTTTAGGTATATCCGCATATTATCATGATGCAGCCGCAGCTTTGATAAAAGATGGCGAGATCATAGCTGCCGCACAAGAAGAACGCTTTACCCGAATCAAGAACGATGCATCTTTTCCTGCAAATGCAATCCGTTATTGTTTACAGCAAGCGGGAATTTTATTGTGTGATATCTCCACAATTATCTATTACGAAAAACCCTATCTGAAATTTGAGCGAATTTTAGAAATCTTTTATCGATACGCACCATGGGGGATGGAACAGTTCATTAAAGGAATACCAATATGGATTGAAGAAAAACTTTTTTGCAAACGAATGCTCAAGCGTGAATTACGCAAGTTAGGAAAATTCGATGAACAACATTGTAAACTTTTGTTCTCGGAACATCATTTGTCACATGCGGCTTCCGCATTTTTCGGTTCAGATTTTCAAGAAGCTGCGATTATAACAGTAGACGGTGTAGGAGAATGGAATACACTATCTATCGCTCATGGGAAAGCCAATCAAATTCAATTAATAAAAGAAATGCGATTTCCTGATTCCATTGGATTGTTCTATTCTGCATTTACCTATTATTTAGGATTCAAGGTGAACTCCGGGGAATATAAGATGATGGGATTAGCCCCTTACGCCGATCGATCTGACCGACAAACCTCAAAATTTGTCGATCAGATCAAACAACATCTACTGACGATCCATCCCGATGGTTCTATATCATTGAATATGTATTATTTCTCCTTCCACAAAAAAATGCGAATGGTTCATGAAAAGCGTTGGGAACAATTATTTCAATTGAAACCTCGAAAGGCAGAAAGCGAAATACGCCCAGAACACGCAAGTCTAGCACTTGCAGCTCAAATTGTATTGGAAGAGATACTATTGAGAATTGTTCAAACAGCCCAAAAGCTCACTGGCTGTTCCAACCTATGTCTAGCCGGAGGAGTCGCTCTAAATTGCGTAGCAAATGGTAAAATCATTCGTTCACAATTATTTGAGCATGTCTTCATCCAACCTGCCGCAGGAGATGCAGGAGGAGCATTAGGAGCGGCTTGGGCCACTTATTATATTTACCAAGGACATTCACGAAAAGCCGGGATGAATGGAGACAAGATGCACTTCGCCCAAACCGGTCCTCAATATACAGAGCATGAGATTCAAGATTTTTTGGACTCGAATAACATTTCTTATCACTATTTGGATGAAGCATTTTTATATGAAGAAGTGGCTAAACACATAGCTTCCGGTTTATGTATAGGTTGGTTTCAAGGGCGTATGGAGTTTGGCCCACGTGCATTAGGAAACCGAAGTATCTTGGCAGATCCCCGTGATAAAGAGATGCAAAAAAGATTAAATTTGAAAATCAAGTTCAGAGAAAGCTTCCGACCATTTGCTCCAGTTATATTAAAAGAAAAAGTCAGCGATTATTTTGAAAAGCTGACCGAATCCAATTATATGCTGATAACAACCAACATTTCTCTGAAACATCGGATACCATTGCCAAAGCATTATCAAGATTTAGATGCCGCAGAACGATTGGCGTTACCAAAATCAGATATTCCGGCAGTTACCCATGTGGATTTTTCCGCACGCGTACAAACTGTTGATGAACAAAGTAATCCCAAATTAACGAAGCTTTTACGGGCATTCGAACAATTAACAGGCTACCCTTTGCTTATCAATACAAGTTTTAACGTACGTGGCGAACCTATTGTCTGCACCCCGCAAGATGCATACCGCTGTTTTATGACAACCAACTTAGATCTCTTGGTTTTAGGGAATTATATAATCAATAAAAATAACATACAAAAATCATAAAATATGGACACATTGAAAGACTTACTACTTTTTATAAAAGAACGAAAAAAATGGTGGTTGCTACCTGTATTAATATTCTTGCTATTGATTGGCTTGTTGCTAATCTCTACAAGCAATACAGTGATTGCCCCCTTTATTTACACTCTATTTTGAATGTCCTATGAATTGGATTCACATATACAAGAAAATACGTACGGTTTGGATTCGTTTCGGAAACCTGTTAAACAAGATCACCTCACCAATCCTGTTGGGAATTACTTATTTTTTGATCCTCACGCCAATTGCGTGGTTATACCGCCTGTTCAACCGGACAGAAGAGGAACAAGATAGTACAATGAACGAACGAGTTAAGACTTATTCTAAAGAAGATTTTATTCATCCATGGTAAATATGAAACAACTTCATACATTTTCCTACGGGCTACTACCATTCGTCCTATTTACAGTAATCCTTTATGCCTTTTTCTATAATCATCATCTGCTCTTTGCCGAGCAGTTACGATTGTTTGAATGGAACAAAGACTATTTCAACGAAATAGTTTATAATCCAGGAGGATTATCTGCCTATATAGGGGAGTTTTTCACACAGTTTTATCATTTAAATCATTTTGGGGGATGGATTTTAGGAGCCGGAGTCGGACTAACCGGTATATTATATCGCAACCTGATCTGCCATTGGAAAATTGGAGGAAATGTCTCATGGGAACTGATTCCTATCACTTCACTGGTTTTCTTCTATTTAAACCCTAACGCATCATTGGGACTCATTTTTGGACTTCTGATTACCCTTTTACTTGCAAGAATAACTCTTCATGAAAAGGAAGGCAAACGCAAAAGACTTCTGATCCTAATCAACTTACCGATTTGCTATTTCTTTACTGGAATAGGCTGTTATTTATATCTTATTCTCATCTTCCTCGATGAAGTTTTTTCGAAGAAAAAACACTCACTTCTTGCTTGGATTCTATATACACTCGTTACAATCCTACTGCCTATCTTAACTTATTATAAATTCGACATCAATGAAACACAAGCTTGGATAGGTATAGCTTGTTTTATTACACAAGACTTACTTCATCCACTTGGTATCGTTATCACTTCATTTTTAATATCTCCCTTATTAGCTTACGGGACATATCATCTTTTACAGCGATTAACAGACAAAAAACGATTCGCTTTAAATCTGCTCATGGCTTTCTTCGCTATCGGGATCATCTTAAGCCAACTCAAAAATGAGGATGAACGACTTTATCAACTACATTATCTAATCACCCACGAAAAATGGGACGAAGCGATTACCTTCATGCAAAAAAAGCCTGTCCAAAATGTTCTGATGTCCTCCTATACCAACATTGCCCTGCTTCATCAGCAACGTCTTTCAAAAGAGCTATTCTCGTATTTCCAAGTAGCTCATGTCAACGAATTTTGGTCTTCCAACCATCTATTAAATTATCTGACTGCTGAGACTTATTTTCAGCTAGATATGCTCTATGCTGCCAGAGCCTATATGTTCATGGCGAACACGCAAACTCCATCCGGACGTTCCCCGCTCTATCTGACACGATTGGCGGAGATCGAATACAGAAGGGGAAAACGGGCTGCCAGCCTCAAATATGTGGCCTTACTGGAGTCTACCTTATTCTACAAAGACTGGGCTTACAAATTTAGGCAAAAGATGAACACAGACTCCTCGACAAAAAAAAGTCAACTTTCACCCAAAACCAATAAGCTTTTTCTTGCCAAAGAGATGCTTTTCAACGTGGAACAATTTGAGACACAAGCAGGAGCCAACAATCAAAAAGTCATCGATTTCCTGCTAGCAAAATATATGCTCAACAATCAATATAACGCATTTATCCAATTAGCCGCCCGGACTCATCTCACAATACATAGTAGCAAGCATTATCAAGAGTTTTTGCTAATGTATGCTTATCTACTGAAAGATAACTCATTGATTTCAAAATGGCAAATTGAACAAACTGTAATAGAGCGTTTCTACCGATATTTACAAATCAACCAGTCGGGAAAATCTCCGGAAGAAATCCAGGAATTACTATGCCCCTATAAAGACACCTATTGGTATTACGTACAATATAATAAAAAACAAATATGAGACTTAACATTTTTTACATACTTCTAATCGCCTTATGTGGCCTCTATGGATGCAAAAATCATCAACAACCAATCATTAAAGAAAATCTTAACATACTCCCAACAATTTATCCGGAGTATCAAGGTGCTCTTTTGCCCGTCAATATTGCTCCTTTGAATTTTAAGATACAAGATGAGGGTGATGAATGGATGATCCAGATTCAAGGGAAAGGAAATCCGATCACGATTACGGCGCATGACGCAGTAGAGATTCCGATTAAACGCTGGCGACAATTACTTCATCAAAATCAAGGAGGGAGCTTAAGTATCACCGTATCCAGTCGAAAAAAAGGAGAATGGTATCAATATTCTCCCTTCACGTGGGATGTATCCACTGATTCCATTGATAGTCACTTAGCCTATCGTTTAATAGAACCGACCTATGCGAATTGGAACAGTATGGCCATTTGTCAACGTGAACTATCTTCTTTCAAGGAAACGGAAATCATATCAAACAAAAAAAGCGGGCAGAACTGCATCAATTGTCATACCTTTAACCAAGGAAACCCGAATGAAATGGTCATGCACATGCGCAAAATAAATGCGGGAACGATTCTGATACAAGGAGGAGCATGTCAAAAACTCAACACAAAGACTCCTCATACGATTTCCAATTTCGTTTATCCGGATTGGCATCCTTCTGGCAAACAGATTGCATTCTCTACAAACCTAACCCAAATGTCTTTCTACGATGCACACCCTAAAATCATCGAAGTATACGATACGCAATCCGATATAGTTTTGTATGATATTTCCAAAAACGAAGTCTATACCAGTCCCCTTTTAGCCAATGCAAACAAACTAGAAAATTTTCCATTCTTTTCACCAGATGGGAAACAGCTCTATTTTTGTACGTGTGACCGGATAGATAGTTTGCCTCAACAATTCTCTAATATAAAATATCGTATCTGTAGTATTGGTTTTGATCCCCAAAATAATCAATTCAGCAAGCAGGTAGACACTCTCATTGACTTAACAAATGCAGGTAAAAGCGTAACCCTCCCCAGCATTTCACCTGATGGACAGTTTATTGCCTGTTCTGCCGCCCCTCATGGGTGCTTCTCCAGCTGGATCCCCGAATCAGATCTCTATCTATATAACACAAAAACTAAGAAATTGATAGCTGCGACTGAGTGGAATAGCCCGGAAGCAGAAAGCTGTACAACATGGTCCTCTAACAGCCGTTGGGTTATCTTCAGCAGCCGACGGGAGGATGGCATTTATAACCGACTCTATATCGCTCATATTGATTCTGTAGGAAACTTAAGCAAACCTTTCCTACTTCCACAGAGAGATCCTACTTACAACCAACGCAACCTAAAGGCTTATAATCTGCCTCGCCTTATCAAAGGCAAAGTGACGATTTCACCAATTACAATTGGGAGATGTGCTGAAGCAAAAGGCAAAAAATCGGTCCGATTTAGCAAACATTCTTATAAACCGCTTATCAACGAAGCGACAGAGAATCACAGTGAAATCAATTAAGGTAACACAAATAGGAATAACGAAACGATTTTCAACATAATTTGTGTTTGGCAGCAAGTGCCTGTGAAGGTCCTTGCTGTTTTTTCTGCCGGACTAAAACAAAAGTTTGTTTCTTGTTAAACCTTTTTGCACCTAATTCGTCTATAATTTCGTGTACTTGTGTATATTTACGTGTCGATAAGTGTTTTTAAGTAGAATACCAGAAAAATATGACGAAGAGAGTGAAGTGGAGCGTGACGGCCGCAATTGTTTTGATGATTGCCGGAATGATCGCTTACCCGCAGATTAAAAGCCGTATGAAGGCATCCAAAGATGCAGCCGAAGTGGTTCCGCCAGCCGGAAGCCAAGTTCGGAAACAAGTTTTGAACATTAACGCGGAAGTGCTGAAATATCAGTCCCTTACCGACAAGACCATTGTAACCGGCAGTACGATCCCGGATGAGGAGGTAGACCTCTCGTTCGAATCGTCGGGCAAGATCGTGGCCATCTATTTTACGGAAGGTACGCATGTGAAAGCCGGTGACCTGCTTGCCAAGATCAATGACAAACCGTTACAGGCGGAACTGAAGAAGTTGGAAGCGCAAGTGCCTTTAGCCAAGGATCGCGTGTACCGCCAGCATACGCTTTTGGAAAAGGACGCGGTCAGTCAGGAGGCTTATGAACAAGTGGCTACCGAATATGAAAAGCTGATGGCGGACATCGAACTGGTAAAAGCCAATATTGCCCAGACCGAGCTCCGGGCGCCGTTCGACGGGATTATCGGCCTTCGTAATGTCAGCGAAGGAGCCTATGCCTCCCCCTCGACAGTTATCACCAAGCTGACAAAAATATCTCCCTTGAAAATCGAGTTCTCCGTTCCTGAACGCTACTCTGCCGACATCAAGGACGGTACGCCGATCGTATTCAGAATGAACACGTCCGTCGGCATGATGCAAGACTACAAAGCGACCGTTTATGCAGTAGAAAGCAAGATCGACGAGGCAACCCGCTCGCTGAAAGTGCGTGCAACCTATCCGAACCGGGACGAGTCGATCGTGCCGGGACGCTATACATCTGTCGAAATTACCCGCCGTGACATAAAAGACGCATTGGCGATCCCCAGCGAGGCACTGATCCCGGAAATGGGAAAGAACATCGTCTACCTGTATAAGAATGGCGTGGCCGAACCTGCCGAAATTATCTTAGGACTCCGCACGGAAAGCCAGGTCCAGGTATTGAAAGGGCTGAGCGTAGGTGATACGGTGATTACTTCCGGCGTGATGCAGCTTCGGACGGGAATGAAAGTGTCGATTGATAACCTGAAGTAACGAAGCAACATGGCGAATATTTCCGAAATAAGCATAAAGAGACCGGTACTCTCGACCGTGATGACGATCATCCTTCTGTTGTTCGGGATGATCGGTTATAAGTTCTTAGGGGTCCGTGAGTTTCCGAGTGTGGACAACCCGATCATTTCGGTCAACGTAACCTATCCGGGAGCCAATGCCGAAGTAATCATGAACCAGATTACGGAGCCGCTCGAACAGAATATCAACGGTATTCCCGGCATTCGTTCGCTGAGCAGTGTCAGCAGTCAGGGAAGTTGCCGTATCACGGTAGAGTTTGAACTGTCTGTCGACCTGGAAACGGCGGCCAACGACGTGCGCGACAAAGTTTCGCGTGCCCAGCGTTACCTGCCGCGCGACTGCGACCCGCCGACGGTATCGAAAGCGGATGCCGATGCTACCCCGATCATGCAGATCGGTATCCGAAGCAGCAAACGCTCGTTGATGGAACTGAGTGAAATTGCCGAACTGACAGTGAAGGAACGGCTTCAGACCATTCCGAACGTGAGTGGCGTGGACATCTGGGGACAGAAACGCTACTCCATGCGCCTGTGGCTGGACCCGATCAAAATGGCCGGCTACGGAATTACTCCGTTGGATGTGAAGAACGCAGTGGACGCCGAAAACGTCGAGCTTCCTTCCGGGAGCATTGAAGGAAACACGATCGACTTGTCTATCCGTACGTTAGGACTGATGCACACGGCAACGGAATTCAATGATTTGATCATCAAGCGTGACGGCGACAATATCATCCGCTTCCAAGACGTAGGGCGAGCCGAGGTGAGCCCGGAAGACTTGCGAAGCGTGATGCGCAAGAACGGCGAACCGATGGTTATCGACATCATCATCCCGCAGCCGGGCGCCAACCAGATCGAAATTGCCGATGAGGCATACAAACGTATCGAGCAATTGAAAAAAGACCTGCCGGAAGACGTAACGGTCGAAATGGTGTACGACAATACACGCTTTATCCGGGCCTCCATCGCGGAGGTCGAAGAAACCATCTATGTGGCATTCCTGCTCGTGGTGCTGATCATCTTCCTGTTCCTGCGCGACTGGCGCGTGACGCTTGTCCCGGTGGTCGTTATCCCCGTATCATTGGTCGGGGCATTCTTTGTGATGTATGTCTCCGGCTTCTCCATCAATGTGCTGACAATGTTGGCGGTAGTGCTCTCGGTCGGACTGGTGGTGGACGACGCGATCGTGATGGCGGAGAACATCTACGTCCGCATCGAGCAGGGAATGGAACCGAAAGAGGCCGGTATAGACGGGGCGAAAGAGATATTCTTCGCCGTCGTGTCTACGACGGTAACACTCGTGTCCGTGTTCCTCCCGATTGTCTTTATGGAAGGTATGACGGGACGCTTGTTCAAGGAGTTCAGTATCGTGATCGCCGGTTCCGTAACGATATCTTCCTTTGTGGCTTTGACCTTTACGCCGATGTTGGCGACCAAGCTGCTGAGAAAACGCGAAAACAAAGGCTGGTTGTACACAAAGACGGAACCGTTCTTCGAAGGCATGAACAATATCTATGCAAAGTCGCTGAACGCGTTCCTGAACCACAAGTGGTGGTCCATACCGATTGTCGTGATCCTTTTCGGCTCCATCGGCTATTTCTGGCGAACCATCCGCTCCGAACTTTCTCCATTGGAAGACCGTTCATCCATTTCGATCAATATACGTGCACAGGAAGGAGCTACCTTCGAGTTCATCCGCGACTTTACGGACCAAGTGGCCGCCATGGCCGACACGTTGGCTCCCGAGCGGCAAGCCCTAACGGTTCGTGCGAATAACAGCAACGGATACATCACCGTTTTACTTCCCGACATCAAAGATCGCGAACGTTCGCAGATGGAGATTGCCGATGTGCTGTCAAAGAATGTACGGGGCAAGACAGAAGCACGTGCTTTCGTCCAGCAGCAATCCACTTTCGGAGGACGTCGCGCAGGTATGCCCGTTCAATATGTTTTACAAGCGACCAGCCTGGAGAAGCTACAGGAGTATTTGCCCGCCTTTATGCAGAAGGTAAGCGAAAGCCCGGTGTTCCAGATGGCAGACGTGAACCTGAAGTTTACGAAACCCGAAGCCCGTATCGAGATCAACCGCGACAAAGCTTCTTCATTGGGCGTCAGCACCCGCACGATTGCCCAGACACTACAATATGCATTGAGCGGCCAGCGTATGGGATATTTTTACATGAACGGGAAACAGTATCAGATATTGGGCGAAATCAACCGCCAGCAGCGCAACACGCCGTTGGACCTGAAATCCATTTATGTCCGCAGCGATGCAGGAGAGATGATCCAACTGGACAACCTCGTCACGTTGAAAGAAGACGTTGCCCCTCCTCAGCTGTACCGTTACAACCGCTTTGTGTCGGCAACGGTTTCCAGCGGACTCAACAAAGGTTATACGATCGGTGACGGCCTGGACGAAATGGACCGTATCGCCTCGGAGACGCTGGACAACAGTTTCCGCACGGCCCTGTCGGGCGAATCGAAAGAGTTCCGCGAAAGTTCGTCCAGCCTGATGTTTGCCATGATCCTCGCACTGTTCATGATCTATCTGGTCCTGGCCGCGCAGTTCGAGAGTTTCAAAGACCCGTTGGTCGTGATGTTCACGGTTCCGCTGGCTATTGCAGGGGCGTTGATCTTTATGAGCTATTCAGATATAACCATGAATATATTCAGTCAGATCGGTATCATCATGCTGATCGGTCTGGTGGCGAAAAACGGTATTTTGATCGTAGAGTTTGCCAACCAGCGCCAGGAAGCGGGACTGAGCATGGCGGAAGCGATCCGTTCGGCTTCCACACAACGTCTGCGGCCGATCCTGATGACCAGTATTTCGACGATCTTAGGATTGGTTCCGCTCGTATATGCTTCGGGCGAAGGGGCACAAGGACGTATCGCGATGGGTATCGCCGTAGTGGGCGGTATGATCGTTTCGACATTCCTTACCCTGTTTATCGTCCCGGCGATGTACAGCTTTATTTCCACGGACAGACAATCGAAAATTAATAATCAAGAATTAAAAATTAAGAAATAAGGCAATTGAGGATGAAGAGGTTTCTTTTATTAATATGTATAGCATTTACGGTCGTCCCGGCCGAGGCGCAACGGGTGTTCAGCCTGGACGACTGCATCCAGACCGGATTGGAACGCAATTATTCCATCCGCATCATCCGTAACGAACAGCAGATCAGCGACAACAACGCCACTCCCGGCAATGCCGGCTACCTGCCGACCGTCGACCTGAGCAGTGGTTTTAGCGGCACGCTTAACAATAACAATAACAAGTTGTCCGACGGAACGACAGAAAAAACGAACGGCATCCACAACGAGACGGCAGACATCGGCCTGAATGTGAACTGGACCGTCTTCGACGGATTAGGCATACAGGCCACTTACGAAAAACTGAAAGAGTTACAGAACTTGGGAGAATTGAACACCCGAATGACAATCGAGGATTTCGTTGCCGACCTTTCGAGCGAATACTACAACCTGATCCGCCAGAAGATCCGCCTCCGCAACCTCCGTTCCACGCTCGAACTGTCCCGCGAACGTCTGCGTATCGTGGAAGAGCGGTATTATATCGGCTCGATGTCCCGCCTGGACCTCCAACAAGCGCAAGTCGACTTCAATGCCGACAGCTCCAACGTCCTGAACCAGTTGGAACAAGTGCATACTTCACGTATCCGCCTGAACCGGCTGATGGCATTGGAGGATGTGGAGGAACAAGTACTGATCAAGGACTCCCTGATTACCCCCAACCCGTTTTTAGATGAAGTGGAACTATGGAAAAGCACGCTTACCTCCAATTCATCTCTGCTGATCGCCAAGAAGAACCAGGTGATTTCCGAGTTGGACTACAAAAAGATCAAGAGCCGTAACTATCCGTATGTCAAATTGAATGCCGGATACGGCTACACGGCGAACTGGTACGAGGTAGGAACGACCGACCTCCAGCGCCGCCTCGGCCTCAACTACGGGGTGACGGTCGGCATCAACGTATTCGACGGTTTCAACCGGAAACGCGAACAACGGAATGCCCGGATACAGATTCAGAACCAAGAATTGCGCACACAAGAACTCGAACTGGGATTGCGGGCCGATATGAGCAACTTCTGGATGGCTTATCGCAACAACCTGGACTTGTGGAGCCTGGAAAAAGAGAACTTGGTCGCGGCACAGGAAAACTACCGGATTGCGATCGACCGCTATAAACTGGGCGACCTGTCCGGTATCGAATTGCGTGAAGCCCAGAACAGCCTGCTCGAAGCGGAAGAGCGCCAGTCCATCGCCGAATACTCCACCAAGATATGCGAAATCTCCCTTTTGCAGCTTAGCGGAAAGATCATGGATATGTTCCATGAAAATGATTAACTTTGCAGAGTTAACGATTTATGATTTTAGATTTATGATCGAGGTTCACAAATCATAAATCTAAAATCATAAATCTAAAATCATAAATCATGCGCATTATCCCCAAAGCTAATACACTAAGAAAAGGCATACTTTTATACAGAGGCATCCGTTACCGCAAAGGCTTCGGGGTTCATTCCCCCTTTGTCTTCAACCTGATCACGAAAGTGATTGAGGAGCGTTGCCAATACTATAGCTTCTACGACATCGAACTGATCCGCAAGCAGCTGCTTTTCCAAGATGACGAGATCACTTATCCCGACCGCCAGCAAAAGGGGAAGATGCGCCGCCGCACGATCGGCCGGATTGTCGAACGCGAAGCGATACGGCCCAAGCACGGCGCCTTACTTTTCCGTCTTGCCAACTATTTCAAATCAAAACACATCCTTCAGTTCGGCCCTTCCATGGGCCTGTCCACTTTGTATCTGACTTCATATGCATCCGATCTGAAATGTATCGCTCTGGAAAACGTACCGGAGTTTGCCTCCATCGCCCGTATCGCTTTCGGCAAAGCCGCCCGTAACCCGGTCGACCTGCGTGTCGGAAGCTACAAAGATTTACTACCGAAAGCCTTGAAAGACATGGAGCAACTCGATTTTGTCTTTTTCAACACCCTGTATGAGCAGCAAAACAATAGCTGGCTGTTTGAGGAATGCTTGAAACATGTGCACGGCGATACGGTCTTTGTTTTCGAAGGCATCAAAACCAGCCGCAAAATGCGCGAATTCTGGCGGGAAGTATGCTGTCATCCCGAAGTAACGGTGACGATCGACCTGTATTCAATGGGAATCGTGTTTTTCAACAAGAAGTTACACAAGAGGGATTATATCGTCTATTTCTGACTCTTTATCCAAAGATACAAACAAATTGATTTTTGACTTATACATCCGTCTAACCTCATCGACTGCAATGCTCGATTTGATCTGTGACCGTGATAATAATAGGAAACAATAACAAATATGCAAATAAAAATATACAGACCATACGCTAACTTGAATAAAAGTATTATAGAGTGATAGAGGCCATACTTCTAGCTTTAAACTATAAGGTCATAGAGTTTTTGACCTAAGTCGAATACCTTTTCGACCTTAGTGAAAAAGGTTTTCGACCATAGGCAAAAAGGTATTTGACTTAGGCCGAAAATAAAAAAGGATATAGGACAAAACGTAAATATCTATATATTAGCACACAAAAGTTTTCCGCAATCTCCTCATTTATCACTTAAATATGTCGCTTTGGGTACAAGGACGAGGGGGAGGAACTATAATCAAGCTGGATCAAGACGAGACATTGGTAAAGATGCCTGCAATTTTTTCTTTCCCATCAAAATAAATAATCCGAATCCTTGCACAAATCCCGGAATCTGACGAATATTGTACTCCTTTTTGCAACATCTGGCAAGGATGTGCGATTATATAATAAAACGATAAGTTATTGTCATATGAAAAAGAGCATTATATACACAGGGACCGGCGACAAGGGAACCACTTCCTTAGTTGGCGGCGAACGGGTATCGAAAGCGCACCAACGTATCGAAAGCTATGGTACGGTCGACGAACTGAACTCGTTTATCGGGTTGTTGATCACTTCGCTTGAAGAGAAAGCGGATCAGGACTTCCTGCTGTTTATCCAGCACAAGTTGTTTACGATCGGTTCCTATCTGGCAACCGATCAGGAAAACACGGAACTGAAAGTAGAAAGTAAGGTGATGCCGGAAACGATCACCCGTATCGAGCGGGAAATAGACCGCCTGGATAACGAACTGCCCAAGATGCGCAACTTTATTTTGCCGGGAGGAAGCCGCCCGGCCTCTTTGGCACATGTGTGCCGGACAGTCTGCCGACGGGCCGAACGCCAGATCTACCGTTTGGCAGAGACAATTCCGGTTGAAGAACCTGTCCTGGTTTTTATAAACAGATTGTCTGATTATCTGTTTGTTCTGGCACGTAAGGAATGCATACGGAATAATGGCAAAGAAATTATCTGGGATTATACTTGCATCTAAAGAATATTGTTTTATTTTTGCGGAAAATTTGAGAACCTGACCGCCGTAAGGTGGTTATTAATACTTGACAGCTATGTATTGGACATTAGAGTTAGCTTCAAAACTGGAAGACGCACCCTGGCCTGCAACCAAGGATGAACTGATTGACTATGCACAACGTTCTGGTGCGCCACTGGAAGTGATTGAAAATTTGCAGGAAATGGAAGACGAAGGTGAGATTTATGAATGCATGGAAGATATCTGGCCCGACTATCCAAGTAAAGAAGACTTTTTCTTCAACGAAGAAGAATATTAATGTGCGATAAAAACGTACAGGCATGAAATAATAACGAGGTGGCAGGGCTATGTCCCGCCGCCTCGTTTGCTTTTTATACAATTTATTCGGATTTATTCCGTTTCTTGATATATGAACAAATATCTCCTGCTTATTATCCTTTTGGTAACCGGCCTCACGGGAGCGCGGGCGCAATACGACTCGCAGCTAAGCCAGTATTTTATGGCGCTGGGTTACTATAATCCGGCGTATGCGGGTGTTACGGGAGACTTGAACATGTTGGCGCTGTCTCGTTTGCAATATGTCGGGATCGACGGGGCGCCGACCTCCTTTTTCATCAATGCGGATATGCCACTGAAGATCGGGAAAACCAATCATGGCATCGGGATGGTCGTCTTTACCGAAGGAATCGGGCTTTTCGTCAATACACATGTCAATTTGCAGTATGCCTATAAACAAAAACTGTTTGGCGGTACGCTCAGTATCGGAATGCAGTTCGGAATGGTAAACCAGTCGTTTGACGGAGAAAAGGTCTTTTATCCGACCAGCCAGTTCCACCAACAGGAAGACCAGGCAATTCCAAAGACGCAGGTGAGCGGAATGGGCTTCGACTTGAACGCCGGGCTTTACTATCACCGCAAGAACCTCTATGCCGGTTTGGGCGTCACGCACTTGAACAAGACGGAGATCATATTGGACGAATATTCTTCCATGTATCTCGCCAGCACATATAATTTGATAGCCGGATACAATATTCAGTTTCGAAATCCGTTGTATGAATTACAGCCGTCTGTATTCCTGAAAACAGACATGCAGAGCTTCCAGGCGGACATAACCGCCCGGCTGTTTTATAATAAGATGTTTAACGGAGGTTTTTCCTGGCGTGTGAATGAGTCGCTGATCCTGTTGTTAGGAGCCAAGATCGGGAGTTTTCAGGTAGGATATGCGTATGATTTTCCGATCTCTACCATACCCATCTTGAAAGCCACGAGTGGAAGCCACGAGTTGGTAGTGAGCTACAAGTTGAAGTTGAAAAAATCGAAGTCAGGAAAGAATAGACATAAAAGTGTACGTATATTATAGTATATGAAAAAAGTATTGTTAGTACTTGCGGCAGTAGCCCTGTTTACCTCATGTGGCAAAACCCTTTCCGGTGGCGGGGGCGAAGTGACAGGGGTACGATCGGTGGCGTTTAACGAACCTGCCCCTTACGGGATGGTTCTGATCAAAAGAGGCTCATTCGAGATGGGACCCGCAGATAAGGATTCCTTGTGGGGGATCAATCCTGAAACGAAAGGCGTCTCTTTCGATGCTTTCTGGATGGACGAGACAGAGGTGACGAATGCCAAATACCGTCAGTTCGTGTATTGGGTGCGCGATTCCATTATCCGCGAACGTCTGGCCGACCCGGCTTATGGCGGCAATGACCTGTTTAAGATTACTGAAGATAAATATGGCGAACCGGTGACTCCGCATCTGGACTGGAGCCGCCCGATTCCTTGGAAACGTGCCAATGAAGACGAGATACGGGCAATCGAAAGTGTCTACACCGTAAATCCGGTGACCGGCGAAAAGACGTTGGACCCGAAACAGATGGTCTATCGCTACGAATGGTACGACTATACGTCAGCAGCCCTTCGCAAACACAACCTGGACCCGGCAGCCCGCGTGCGTAACACCGATATCCAGGTCGACCCTGACGAAGTGATCATGATATCCAAAGACACGGCCTACATCACCGAGGAAGGCGAGATCGTGAACGAAACCATCACACGACGGCTCAGCGGGCCGTGGGATTTCCTCCACACCCGTATCGTGAATATCTATCCGGACGAAAGTTGCTGGGTGAACGATTTCAACAATGCTTACAACGAACCTTATATGCGTATGTATTTCTCGCATCCGGGCTATGACGATTATCCTGTGGTAGGCGTTTCCTGGGAACAGGCGACAGCATTCTGCGTATGGCGCACCAACCTGTTCAAGGAATCTCTGAACTTCCCCAGCGGACAGGCTCTCGAACCGTTCCGCCTGCCGACCGAAGGCGAATGGGAATATGCGGCCCGTACAGGCAAGAACGAAAACAAATATCCGTGGGCAGGCGACGAGCTGGTGAGCGGAAAAGGTTGCTTCTTGGGCAACTTCAAACCGGGCAAAGGTAACTATACGGAAGACGGCCATCTGATCACTTCGCGTGTCGGCTCTTTCGCTCCGAACGAATTCGGCCTCTATGACATGGCCGGCAACGTGGCGGAATGGACATCGACTTCTTATTCCGAATCCGGACCGAGCCAGATGAGCGACATGAATCCGGATCTGCGCTACAATGCCGCGAAGGAAGACCCGTATGCCATGAAGAAGAAGGTCGTACGCGGCGGTTCCTGGAAAGACGTGGCACAGTTCATCCGTTCGGATATGCGCACCTTCGAATACCAGAACGAAACGCGTTCATACATCGGTTTCCGTTGCGCCCGTACACAAATCGGTTTTTCGAGAGCAAAAGGTAAAAAATAACGCAGGGGCGGAGTTCGCCCGCCCTCTCTAATTAACGAATATACATTATATCATGGGAAAATATAGAAGATATAAAAACAGAGTAGAAATGTACCTCGCCAGTGAAAAAGGCAAGCGGGTACTGAATTTCTGTTATAGCTGGGGAGCCTCCATCGTTATTATAGGCGCCTTGTTCAAGTTGTTACACTTGCCGTATGGTAACCAGATCCTGTTTGTGGCCATGACGGTAGAAGCATTGGTATTCTTTATCTCCGCTTTTGAAAAGCCATTCAACGAATATCACTGGGAAGAAGTGTTCCCGGTTTTGAAATCGAAGAACCCGCTCGACCGTCCGGATTTCGCCAACACGCCTATGTCCAATCTGGTCAATTCGCCTGAGAATACGACCGACGACGAGGTTGCTGGCGGATTGAATATCAACTTAGGCGGCAAGCAGGCTACCGGACTGGGCAATCTCGGCCTGGATGTGAGCGAAGAAGATACGAAAAACCTTTCCGACAGTATCAAGAAACTGAGCGCCGCCGCCGAACAGATCTCCAAGATGGCGGAACTGACGGAAGCGACGCAGAAATATCTGGAACAGCTTTCGGGTATGTCCGAGAATATGGAACGTTTCAGCCAGGTGACGCATTCGCTGACCGACGTTTCCGACACACTTTTGAATTCGTATAAGAGCATTACGGATAATTCGGATGGCATCAACCAGAATTCCCGCGGTTACGTGCAGCAGATGGAAATGCTGAACCGCAACATCTCCGGCTTGAACACGATCTACGAAATACAGTTGAAGAGCATCAGCTCGCAGATCGAATCGATCGAACATATCAACAGTGGCTTGAGCCGCATTCGCGAAATGTATGACGGCTCCGTTGTCGACAGTTCCGTGTTCCGCAACGAAACGGAAAAGATGACGCGACAGTTGGCCGAATTGAACCAGGTATACAGCCGCCTGTTGCAGGCTATGACGGTCAATATGGGATACCAGCAACCGGCGCAGCCCGCACAACCTGTTTACCAGCAGCAACCGCAGCCCGCACAGCAGCAGAATTACCAGCAGGCCTATCAGCAACCGTACGGATATCAGCAGCAGGCTCCGTATACAAACAACCCAATGAAGTAATCGGATATGGCAGGAATAGCAAATAATCCCAATTCGCCCCGTCAGAAGATGATCAACCTGATGTATCTGGTGTTCATCGCCATGATGGCACTCAACGTGTCGTCGGAGGTACTCGACGGTTTCGAACTGGTGGAAGGCAGCTTGCGTACTTCTATCGATAATACCTCGACCCGTAATGAGATCGTTACAGAGGAACTGAAGGCTTATTATCAGACAAATCCCGAAAAAGTACGTGAATGGTACGAAAAGGGGACAAAGGTGAAGGAGGCTTCCGACAGCCTGTACAATTACGTGCAGGATCTGAAAGTGCGTATCGCGCAGATTGCCGATGGTAAGGATGCCGATGTCAATAATATCGATCATAAGGACGACCTCGAAGCGGCTTCCCGCGTGATGCTGTCTCCCGTTTCGGGCGAAGGCAAGAAATTGCGCCAGAGCATCGAAAAATACCGGACACTGATGGGCGAGATGGTGGAAGACTCGGCCAAGACGCGCATCATCGAAGCCAGCCTGTCGACAACGCCGCCTCACAAGGCCGGTATCAATACCCGCACTTGGGAAGAGGCTTTGTTCGAGAATATGCCGGTGGCGGCGGCTGTTACCTTGCTGACGAAATTGCAAAGCGATATCCGCTATGCCGAAGGTGAAGTGTTGTCCAACCTGCTGAGCAGCGTCGACATGCGCGACTATCGTGTGAACCAGATCACGGCACAGGTGATTCCGGAAAGCCAGATCGTCATGCGCGGCAGCCAGTACAAGGCCAATATCGTCTTATCGGCTGTCGACTCGACGAAACGTCCGACCGTCTATGTGAACGGCAAGGAATTGCCTTATGATGCAAACGGCATGTTTACGGCTGTAGCCGGTACTCCGGGCACTTATCCGGTCAAAGGATATATCGAAATGCCGGGCAGCGACGGCAGCGTGATGCGCCGCGAGTTCGAAAGCGAATACTTCGTGACGGAACCGAGTGCGACGGTAGCGCCGATGCTGATGAATGTGTTGTATGCCGGAATCGCCAACCCGATCCGTATCGCCGTGCCGGGTGTGCCCAGCGGCAACGTGACGGCAACGATGACGAACGGGACACTGGTCCGCAAAGGCGACCAATGGGAAGCCCGTCCCGCAACGGTCGGAACGGATGCCATCGTTTCCGTCCATGCTAAAATGGCAGATGGGCGCAACGTCGAAATGGCGAAAACGACTTTCCGCGTACGTGCCCTGCCCGACCCGATGCCTTTTATCGAATATAAGGACCAGAACGGCAATATGCGCAAGTTCCGTGGCGGTCAGTTCTCCAAACGCAATTTGGTGGAAGCCGACGGCATCCAGGCGGCTATCGACGACGACCTGCTGAACGTGCCGTTCAAGGTGTTGAGTTTCGAGCTGACTTTCTACGATTCGATGGGCAACATCATTCCGGAAGTCACGCAAGGCAACCAATTCTCGCAGCGTCAGAAAGATTATATCCGCCGTCTGGCAAGAGGCAAACGCTTCTACATCACCCATGTGAAAGTATTAGGTCCGGACAATAAGGAACGTATCATTCCGACCGTCGAAGTAATCGTCAATTAACATAACGTAGGGACGAGGTCTGCTCGTCCCGTAATGTATAAAGATATATGAAACGTTTATATTACATAGCAACCCTCGCCATCGCCCTGTTCGCCTCCCTCCCCATACAGGCACAGGAAGAGGCCGGCAATACACAGCAACAGCAGCAGAGGCGTCGCGGTCCCGAAGCAAGCCGTGGCGCCCGTGAAGAAGAGAAGAAAGAGAACGGCATGCCCGAACTGACCGTCCGAGCACAGGATATGAACGAGCGAATGACGCAGCATATCGGCAACGCTCGCTGGATGCGTGTCATCTACCGCCAGATCGACCTTACGAAAGAACAGAATGCTCCTCTATACTATCCCACCCAACCGATGAACGGGCAGATGAACTTGTTCTCGATCATCTTCCAGCTGGTATGCGAAGGCAAGTTGTCCGCCTATGAATACCTGGACGGTTACGAGGATTTCAGCGACAACCGCAAGCTCGACTTGAAAGTCATGCTGGACCGTTGCCGTATCTTCTACGAAGAGACGCCAGGCAAAGACAACGAACCTGCCGGTTTCGTCGTGAACGAAAGCGATATTCCTTCCGGCGATGTCCGCTCCTATTACATAAAGGAAGCGTGGTATTTCGACCAGAACAACTCCGTATTCGATGTCAAGACATTGGCGATCTGTCCGATTCTGACAATCGTGGACGATATGGGACAGAACACCATGCCGATGTTCTGGATTCCTTATGAAAATTTGCGTCCCTATATCAATACCGCCTATATCATGACGTCCAACATCAACAACGCCATGACTTTCACGCTCGACGACTATTTCCGTCGCCGGATGTTCCAGGGCGATATCTTCAAGACGCAGAATCTGATGAACCAACCTCTGCAAGCCTACTGCCCAACACCCGATTCGATGAAACGCGAGCAGGAACGTATCGAGAACCAGCTGATTACTTTCGAAAAATCTCTCTATCTGCAACCGGACACAGCTCAGTTGGCAGCTGATACAAAAGGCAAGAAATCTAAAAACGCAACCGTTTCCGCCCGTGGCAGAAAGACGGAAGCCGCAAAAGAGAGCAAACAAAAAGAGGTCAAAATCAAAGCTCCAAAAGCCCAGAAAAGCGCTCCGGTCCGCAGCGTACGCCGTCGCCGGTAATTACCTCTACAATATCCAAAACATAAAAGAGGCGTAGATTAGTGATGACTCGAATGACATCTGCTAATCTACGCCTCTTTTATGTTTCGTCGAAGAGGGATTACAACTTATGTATCACCTTCATCAACTGATCTCCCAAGCCGATTGTGTAGCCTTGTGAAACGAACACTACACGGTTGAAAGTGTCGGCAATGATGAAGATTGGCAGTGTGTTGGCGTTCTGCAACTTCATAGCTGCGGCGATCTCCTTCTGAATTGTTTTGTCGATATCTATGCCATATGTGATGGTAGTTGGCAACTCTCCGAACTCCTTCGGATCGAAGTTCTGGAAGCCTTTTTCATCGGGGAACAACAAAACCATGCCGCGGCCCCATTCTTCAAGGTCCTTCTTTACGGCAGCGATGTCACGCATGGCATGGTTGGTCGGTTCCTGGCGCGCTCCGAGGACAGCGACAACATAATAGCCGCGGCCGGTGGTAGCCAACAGACTCGTTTCCTCGCCGTTATCAGCCCGTTTGAATTTGTTTTCGGAGTTGAAGTTGCCGATGACTTGTACATCGTCCTGGCTCTCACGCATCTCCAGTTTGATATCACTTGTCTTGCCTGGTTCTACGTTGAAGAAAGACATTTCGGCCAGTACGCTACCGTTTGCCATACGTGTTCCGGTTACCAGCATATAATGGCCCTCATCCATAGAAAGCGGCTTTTTCAACAGAGCACTCCAAGTATCACCGCCCCCCATATCCACATCGCCCGATTCGAAGTTAAGTGTCTGCAACTTGCCGGTCGGCAACACTTTCGCAATCGTGAAATGACTGTAATATTTCGGGTCCTGCAATGCTTTGATCGGCTGGTAAGAAGCGACGACCTTACCTTGCTTGGCAACCGTCTGCTCGGCAGCTTCAAAGTCTACATCCACCCAGTTCAGACCTTTCGCATATTGCACTTTTCCCGCCACTGGTTCGATACGTGCCGGAATACCGATGCTACGACATACAGCGACGAAGAATATATCGCGGGAACCTTTATCGGCCACGCGCGATTTCCATACGCCCATCGGCATAATCGGAATGCGTTGCGGATTCAGGCTGTCATTGATACTGATATTTTCCTTCACCCAGTCTACAATTAATTGCGGATCAGCTTTAGCCTTCTTCACTAATGCCGAATCGACGTTGGCGGCGAAAAACTTCCTGTACGGCGTCAGGAACTCGTTTGCCACACGCGGATTGAGGATATATTCGGTAAACAGGGAACTTTGCACAGCCTGGGCATTGTTCAGATGGTCTGCTAACACGGAGGCCGGCGTATCACGCAAGTCCTTGGCAGAGATAACATTCAGCAAATCCATCGCCATCGGACGTTTGTCGGCAGGCGCATCGCGAAGGAACTTCTCGATCTCACGCCAGTTTCCCCGGCTGCCGATCATGAAATCGGCTGTTTTCAGCGGGTCGATACCTAATTCTTTGGCAAGTGCTTCCGCTTTCTCTTCCGTATAAAAAGTGCCTACATATTTATTACGGATCACATCCTCTTCGTGCAAACGCTTGGCGTTGGCCTCTTTCTGTTCGTCCGTCACGCAGGCGGCAATGGAACCGTCTACCGGAGGAATGACATCAAGCGTGACGGTTTCGATGTCACCCGGTTTCTTGTCGAGAGTGATTGTCACGTTATTGTCTTTTCCGAACGACACCTTGCTATATCCGAACTTGCCGTCCTTAGTCGCCCATACCAGCATATCACCTTTACCGGCGGAAAGGAATGCCTTCCCTTCAGCATCCGCCTTCTTATTGGCTACGGAATAGAACTCGGCATAGTTATATATTTTGAACTCGACATCGGCTCCGGCAGCCAGCTGGCCGTTTTCATCCACAATGGTGATCGTTGCTTTGGCCGTCGGGGCATAATTGTCGATCACGTTGATCTCGGTGTAACCGTCGGTTACGTCCATGACTTCTTCCGGTCCGTTGTATTTGCCGAATACTTTCGTGTGCATCAGCATACCACGGTAAGCCGGTCCGTTGAACCACCCCAAGTTAAGTACCGGTTCCGGTTCACAGGCTCCGAGGAAATACCATTTACCGTTTACCCAAGCTTCCACCCAAGCATGGTTGTCGTCGGTATGCGCCCAACGCGGAGTATAGACCTGACGGGCTGGTATGCCGACCGAACGAAGGGCGGCTACGGTAAACGTCGACTCTTCGCCACAACGCCCGTAAGCGGTCTTCACGGATGCCAAAGGCGAACTCGTCCGGGCGTCCGACGGCGTATAGATCACTTTCTCGTGGCACCAATGGTTCACTTCCAGCACGGCGTCATACAAGGACAAGCCCTTCACCCGGTCTTTCAATTCTTCATAAAAGACCATGCGGCTCTCGTCCAGATTCTCGTTGTTGACCCGCACGGGAAGTACGAAATGGCGGAAGATGTCTTCCGGTATGCTGTCTCCCCAAGGCATTTCCACCCGTGCACGAAACGAACTGCGGATATTGTCGAGATACAGTTGCCCGTCATAATCCGTGATATCTCCGATCGGCATATAGGCATACAAGAAAGTAAGCGCCTCTTTTTCGTCGGACGCCATCTTTTGGTTAAAGACTGAAAAAAGGTTTCCGTCCGGCAGAGCGGCCTGCTTTGCCCGGAAGTCATTCTCCACTTCGGCGCGGAACGTATCGTCCGAAATGAAATGTTGCTGTCTATTGCACGAAGTTCCCGCGAGGAGAACGAACAATAGTAGGAATAGATTTGTTTTAATCATAGCGTTAATTTTATCAGCACAAATATAGTGAATATATTTATTAGTCAGTAGATAACCTTGTCTTTTAAGTGTTAAGCTGTTGTGCATATCGTTATTTTTTCTTTACTTTGAAGTGACAAAGTATAGAGTAAACCGTTATTATCAGCCTATGTTCCACGAATTACAAATCTTCGAGAATCCGGAAGCAATCCTGTTGGTTGCTTCGATTATCTTTTTCTTCAGTATTATTGCCGGTAAAGCCGGTTTCCGTTTCGGCCTTCCCGCCTTGCTTCTCTTTTTAGGTGTCGGAATGCTGTTCGGCAGCGACGGCTTAGGCATTCAGTTCAGCAATCCCAGTGCAGCACAGTTCATAGGCATGTTGGCGTTGAGTATCATCCTGTTTTCCGGTGGTATGGATACTAAAATGTCCGAGATCAAGCCGATAGCCACAGAAGGAGTTGTCCTTGCAACAGTGGGAGTATTGCTAACGACGCTTATAACGGGAGGTTTTATCTATTATGTGTTTTTGTGGTCTACAGGTTATGAAACGCTTACGGTAGCCGAATCTATGCTGATGGCGGCAGTGATGTCGTCTACAGACTCTGCTTCCGTCTTTTCCATCCTTAGGAGCAAAGGGGTTTATTTGAAACAACGCCTGCGTCCGACCCTCGAATTGGAGAGCGGTAGCAACGACCCGATGGCATATATGCTTACCTTGCTTATTATCGCTTATATACAGGTCGGGGGTATGAACTTGCAGGAAGCTGTCCTGCAATTGCTCGTCCAGCTATCCGTCGGTGCGATAGCCGGTTTCCTGTTAGGTAAGCTGGCCGTTCTGATGATCAACAAGATCAATATGGACAACGAGTCTTTATATCCGATCTTATTGTTGACAACTGCTTTCTTCACTTTCTCGGCGACTACTTTATGTAAAGGGAACGGCTATCTGGCCGTGTACATTGCCGGCCTGGTCGTGGGGAACGCTAAGATTGTGCATAAAAAGAGTATGGGAACTTTCTTCGACGGTTTTGCCTGGCTGTGGCAGATCGTCATGTTCCTCACGTTAGGTCTGTTGGTGAACCCGCACGAGTTGCTGCCAGTCGCTCCAGTAGGCCTTTTAGTGGGAGTATTTATGATACTGATAGCTCGTCCAGCAACGATTTTCCTGTGTTTGCTTCCATTTAAAAACTTTACAACAAAAGGAAAGCTATATATCTCGTGGGTGGGACTTCGTGGAGCAGTTCCGATAATCTTCGCAACTTATCCTTGGATTGCCGGAGTCGATCATGGAGGCATGATCTTTAATATCGTGTTTTTCATCACGATCCTTTCCCTATTGATACAAGGAACAACCGTAACACAGGCTGCCAAATGGCTCGGACTTGTCGACAAGCCGGAGCGAAAAGATGTGTTCGGTATCGAATTGCCGGAAGATATTAAGAGTGCCATGAGTGAAATAGACATCACTCCTGCTGTCCTTTCTCATGGAAACAAATTGATGCAACTCACCTTGCCCGACCACACCCTTGCCGTTATGGTGAAAAGAGACGGACATTATTTCATCCCGAAAGGCAACACGGAGCTGAAAGAAAATGACAAACTTTTGATGATTTCCGATAACGACGAGGCCTTGTTACAGGCATACGATTCGTTAGGGGTGAAAAACTATACGATGAAAAAGAACTGAAGGATTCTCAATCAGGGCTGCTTCGATGCTACAATGGAATCACGTAACACCAACAGCCCTTCCGGTCCCATGTTGAACAGTAAATCCACAATACTCATATTCGGAAGAAATCCGTGCTTGCCCTGAAAAACCTGATAATAGGGTTTCGGGGAGAAGGACGGATCTTCTCCTTCATGTTTCGGCCGGATGATCTCACGGAAATCGTTCGGCACTTCGGACTGGTATTCTTCCGTATAAATAACATTCGGATGCAGGTCAAGCAGGCGACAGATCAACTGACGCAATTCCTCATTGTAATCGAATAGGAACTCATATTTTTTCTCGTAAAAAGGAGCGAAGTCCTCTTCGTAATATTCGAAAAACGGACTCATATTATAAGCCGAAACCAAAGCATTCCAATGCAGGTGACGCCAGTTCCCATGATCGGAGATACGGATGTCCTTGGTCGGACACTTCAACGTGTCCGGCTTCACGATGGGGATAGATAAAGCTAACGGACCGTTGGCGGCGGCAATGGTACAACGGTTCCGGAAGGTTTGCTTGAGGTAGTTTTCAGCTGTTTCCAAGTGTACTTCCGGATATTGGAACAGTTTGCAATATTGCTGGACCGGCCCCAAATAGGTAGTAGAAATATAAACGGGTTGCATCATTCAGTTTACGGGTTTAAAGATTCGTTGTTTGTCACGGCTGAACCAACATAACCAGGCATTTCCGATGATATGGTCACGCGGAACAAAGCCTAAATGGCGGGAATCGACCGATTCGTTTACATTGTCGGAAAGCATCCAGTAATAATCTTGTTCGAAGAAGAAAAACGCAGTTTCCCTTCCATCTAAATATAGCTTTCCGTCACGAAAAACAGCCTTTTCTCCGGCCTCGGCCAATATCGCTTCCTTGCAAGCGACAAGGGCAGCTTCATCCAGGCGGTATGCCCGGCCTTTACGGGGAACAACCAGCTTGTACGGAGCAGACTGATTCCGGATAAAATGAATATTCATCTCTTCCGTCAGTTCTTCACGCAATTGATATTCTTCGAAAGAAGTCAGGGAAAAAGAAAAACCGAACGTCTCGCTCTTCCAGTTCCGCACAGGTATGCTCAACTTTTGCAGCGCTTTCAGGAAATCGGCGGCACTCTTCTGGGTAATGAAACAGGTGTTAAGCGCACGAGGAGAGTGAGGTAGCAGCTTCCCGTTCACCTCATACCCGTCGCCACTCACCAAGATAGTATCCCCAGGCATACCGATACAACGGCTCAATAACAATGGGTTACTCACCGTGTCTTTCAGGAGCGGACTGGTAAACAGCACGACCTTGTTCCGTCCCGGATTTCCTTCAAGCGGCAATTTATTTACCAAGATATAATCGCCTTGATGCAATGCATCTTCCATCGCACTCGTTGATATCCGGTAAGATTCGATACAGAAACGGCGGACAGGTATAACAATGAGAAAGGCGATAACAATCGTTACCACCCAACTCACGTAGAGGCGACTTTTACGTCCACCCGCCCCGTTTATGTTATTATGAATCTTTTTCCCCATAGAAATTTGCTTAATCCGGGTGTACCCAACGGAACATACGGTTCCAGCGAATACCGCCGTCAAACAAGCTACGATCCTTATCCAGTGACAGCCAGATCATGATCGGCTTACCTACGATATGGTCTTCCGGCACGAAACCCCAGGAACGGCTGTCGGCACTGTTGTGGCGGTTGTCACCCATCATCCAGTAATAATCGTATTTGAACGTATAGGTCGTTTCCGGCTTGCCGTTGATGTAAACCTTACTATCCTTTACTTCCAATTTATTATGTTCATAATTGACGATACAGCGTTTATAAAGGGCTATATTACGTTCCGTCAACGGGATCGTGGTTCCCTTCTTCGGGATCCATAGTGGTCCGTAATTGTCACGACTCCATCCGGTCTGGTAGTCAACCGGATAATAGGAATCGGTTCCTACGGGATCCGGTTCGAGAACCACACGTTTCACGACCGGAAGTTTTTTAGCTACTTCCAATGTCTTTTGAGTCAGCGGGAAATGGTAAATCGGGTTATACTGCCCGTTGGCATTCGGCTGAATATTCAACATAGACATATATTGGGGATTATAGCTTCCATCGATCAATACACGGTCGGCTTTGCTGACATCCAGTAAACGGAACTGCTCCTCACTCAACATGGAGCCATCCGTCTCGACGAAGTAGTTAAGCTGCATCTTTTCCGGATTCTTGGCAGCAACACCATCGATGTAGACCTGGTTGTCACGAATCTCGATCGTGTCGCCCGGCATACCGATACACCGTTTGACATAATTCTCTCGTTTATCAACAGGGCGATAGATCACATCACCGAAATCCGCTTTATTCAACAGGATGGCTTCCCGTCCGTATTGTTCTACCAAATGATAATAATCCGGATTCTGAACTTTTAGTGCAACCGTATCGCCGGCAGGGAAGTTGAACACCACAATATCATTCCGTTTCACATGACCGAGGCCTTTCACCCGTTTGTAGTCCCATTCCGGCCAGTCCAAATATGACTTGCAGTTGAAGAAGGGTAATGTGTTTTGTACCAGTGGGAAAGCGACCGGCGTATTCGGCACGCGCGGTCCATAGCTGAGCTTACTCACAAACAGATAGTCACCCACTAACAAGGACTTCTCCAGCGAGGAACTGGGAATCTGGTAATTCTGGAAAATAAAGATATTGATGAAATAGACGGCAACCAATGCAAACAGGATATCATCCACCCATTCCAACACATTGCGTACCTGCGGATTCTTGGTACGTTTCCAGGCTCCCCAAGGGATATACCCGGTCAGAAAAATATCGACAAGGACAATCAGGCCCAACAACAACCAGGCATTCTGCATCCAAAGCGTGAAAAGCAGGTAGAGAACGGCTGCTATGCTGAATTTAATCCATTGTTTCTTGGAAAACTTCTTCATTTGTTTCTGTTATTAATTAAAATTTAAGCATATCATCCATTCCGAGGAAACCTTTCTTTCCAGCAGTAAATTCGGCGGCAATAACAGCGCCCAAGGCAAATCCGGCACGACTCTTCGCATCGTGCTTGATGCTGATCGTGTCGACATCCGACTCGTATGTGATTTCGTGGATACCCGGAACTTCTCCTTTACGAATGGCATGGATAGGTATATCGGTTGTTTTCTCAGCCGTTTCCAAAGTCCAGCGGTCTTTACGGTCCACGTTTTCAATGATTCCTTCCGCCAGTGTGATAGCTGTTCCGCTAGGAGCATCCAATTTATGGATATGGTGGGTTTCCATCATTTTGATATCGTAAGCGGAGAAATTATTCATAATCTTTGCCAGATATTTGTTGATAGCGAAGAATATATTTACACCGATGCTGAAATTGGAGGCATAGAAAAAAGTTTTACCCTCTTTTTCGCACATATCTTTGACTTGCCCAATCTTGTCAAGCCATCCTGTCGTACCGGAAACAACCGGAATGCCTGCTGCAAAACATTGCATATAATTGTTGAATGCTGTAGCCGGAGTCGTAAACTCGATCGCGACGTCAGCACTCTTGAATTTGTCGGAGTGTATTTCTTCAGGGTTATTGATATCTACGATAGACACGATTTGGTGTCCTCTTCCAAGTGCTATCTGCTCGATAGTTTTTCCCATCTTTCCGTAACCGATAAGTGCAATCTTCATACTTATATATTTAACTTTCAATTTTAATTTTTCAACTTTCAACTGATAACATGCTGCAAATATAAAGAATAATGCTTAGATTTGGGACATAAATCTTAACTCTGAAAAAAGATGGAACGTTTATTACATTATGTTTGGAAATACAAACTTTACACGGCCACACCATTGATAACAACAGAGGGACATCCCGTCCAGGTAATCGATCCCGGAATGCAGAATACGGATGCAGGTCCCGATTTTTTCAATGCGAAGATCAAAATAGACGGAACGCTATGGGTAGGAAGTGTCGAAATTCATGATAAATCTTCCGACTGGCTGCTCCATCATCATGATACGGATAAGGCATACGACTGTGTAATCCTTCACATTATAGGCTTTAATGATTTCCAGCCAGTTCGAACGAACGGAAACCCGATTCCACAAATGCTCCTGACTGTTCCGGAAAATATTCTCCGCAGTATAGACTGGCTGCTTTACCGAGAGGCGGCTCTTCCGTGCCTCGATCACATAACCGGGATCGCTCCTTTACATATAGCCTGTTGGATGGAAGCCTTGCTAAGCGAGCGGCTGGAACGGAAAACACATGACATATTCCTCCTTTTGGATGCGTATCAGACAGACTGGAATGAAGTTTTTTATATTACTTTAACCCGAAACTTCGGCTTTGGTGTGAATAATGATGCTTTTGAAAGGCTGGCAAAGAGCTTGCCGCTTCGTTGCATTCAAAAACAGCGGAACAGCCATTCGCAGATAGAAGCAATGCTTTTCGGACAGGCAGGAATGTTAGAGGAGGAAAACGACGATCATTACTACCGCTTGTTGCAACGGGAATACGATTTTTTACGCCATAAGTTCGGCCTGTCACCAATGGAAGATTTCGTATTTAAGAACCTACGGACACGGCCTGTCAACTTTCCGTATCTGAAAGTGGCACAGTTAGCCGCACTTTGGGTACGGTACGACACTCTGTTTTCTGCCATTCTTGAAGCCAGGAGCACCGGAGAGATCAAAAAGTATTTCAGGATTCCTCCATCCGGTTATTGGGAGACACATTATCATTTCCGGTATGCTTCTCCCCGAAAGGAAAAGACCATAGGCGAAAACGCCCTGAACATCCTACTGATAAACACGGTCGTTCCGATGCTCTTTGCCTACGGCCTACATAACAAACGTCCCGAATATTGCGAACGTGCTACCCGCCTTTTAGAAAGTATTCCTCCGGAAAAGAACACTATCGTCACCACCTTCTACAACGCCGGTATCACCGTCCGCCACGCTGGCGACAGCCAGGCTTTGATCCAATTAAAACGCGAATATTGCGAAAAGAAGAAATGTTTGTATTGCAGGATCGGGTTCAGGATGTTGAAAACGACAATCGGACAAAAGTCCGTTTAAATGCAAAGATTGATTAATGGCAGGATACCCTACTAATTTTCACCGGATTTTTCCCTATTTTTGCACGTGTTTGTCGAATGTATTTGAAATAGACATAAATGGATACTAAATATATACGAAATTCATTCCGCCTGTTGTATGGAATGCTGCTGTTGACTGTCATTTATTCGTGTGCCAATATCGGTAGTCCGAACGGAGGACCCTATGATGAAACACCTCCCAAATTCGTAAGCAGTACACCGGTCCCAAATCAGATTAATTATACAGGTAAAAAGATAGAAATCCTCTTTGACGAGCTGATCCAGATCGAGAAACCTTCGGAGAACGTGATTATCACTCCGCCCCAGATGGAACTACCGGTTATCCGCTCTGCCGGAAAGAAGGCGGTGATCGAATTGAAAGACACGTTGAAACCTAACACGACCTACACGATCGACTTCACCAATTCCATCTCCGACAATAATGAGAAAAACGTGTTCGAAAACTTCTCTTTCGCTTTCTCTACCGGAGACATCATCGACACACTCGAAGTTTCGGGAGTCTTGCTGAATGCCGAGAATCTAGAACCGATGCCAGGCATTACGATCGGCCTGCACAACAATTTGGAAGATTCCGCATTCGTGAAACTCCCGTTCGTCCGTACTTCCCGTACGAATGACAAAGGGCAGTTCACGATTCGTAATATCACTCCTGGAACCTATCATATTTTTGCCTTAAACGATGTGAACCGCGACTATAAATTCGACCAACCCGGCGAAGACATCGCTTTCTTGGATTCCGTCATCGTCCCTTCCTTCGAACTGACGACCCGGCAGGATACGACCTGGAAAGACAGCCTGACGATCGATACGATCCGGACGGTCGGTTACACCCGTTTCTTCCCGGACAACATCGAACTCCGCCTGTTCAAGGAGAAATTCGAACGCCAGTATATGGTAAAGCCCGAACGCCCGGACGAGAAATACTTTACGCTGCGTTTCAATACGAAGCTGGACACCGTACCGGTGCCTGTCCCCATCAATTTCACCCCGGAAGACAGTACCTGGTATTTTGTGCAGCAGACGGAAGGCGGCGCGGCCGTTAACTACTGGCTTGCCGATTCGACCGTCTGGAAGCAGGACACTCTGCAGGTGCAGGTCTCCTATCCGAAGAGCGACTCCCTGAACATCCTGCGCCCGCAAACCGACACGGTCCAACTGGTATTGCGCCGCCGTCCGGCAGAAAAGAAAAAAAAGAAAAAGAAAGACGAACCCGATCCGATCGTGTTCTTAGGCATGCAAGTAGACGCTCCCGGTTCGATGGACTTGTTCGATACGATATCCGTAACCTTCAACGAACCGGTATTGGATATCAACAAAGAGATGTTCTTCCTCGACCAAAAGATCGATACCGTTTGGAATACGGTAGATTTCGACTTCTTCCCCGATTCGACTAACAGCCTGAACTATTTTATCAGACGTCCGTGGAAGTATGGGGAAGAATACCGCATCGAAGTGGACTCCGCCGCCATCCACAGCCTTTACGGGAAGTGGAACGACTTCTTTACCGGTGAGTTCAAAATCAAGAAAGAAGACGAATACGGCCATCTCTATCTCAATATCAACGGTGTGGACACGACCGCTTTCGTCGAATTGCTCAGTAGTGGAGACGCCCCTGTCCGCAAAGCGAAAGTAAAAGACGGCGGAGTACTCTTCATGGACTTGAAGCCCGATAAGTATTATGCCCGTATCGTGATCGACACAAACGGCAACGGAGTGTGGGATACCGGTAATTATATCGAAAAGCGACAGCCCGAAGAAGTTTATTATTCTCCCAAAATGTACGAGATCATGCAGAACTGGCAGGTCGAAGAGACATGGAATGTCAACTCCACCCCGCTGGCCAAGCAAAAGCCTCTTGAGATAACGAAGAATAAGCCGAAGGAAGCAACCAAGAAGAAAAGAAACTACAAAGATGAAAGTCAACAATCATCGTCAAGGAATAATAGCGGCGGCAACATGGGAATGCCGTTCTGACATCGTCCGCCTGTGGCTGATATTTTTGCTATTGCTATCAGCCGTGTGTGCGAAAGCGCAGGAAATCCCAGTCCGCCACAGGTTCAGCCCCGGCGAGGAAGTGCAGTATGAGTTATACTTCAAATGGGGCCTTCTGATGCCCCGTGCAGGCCACGCCACCCTTTCCATCCGCGACGCGGAATACGAGGGCGAGCCGTCCTATCACTACCGGCTCATCTTCCGTACCTCCGGCATTATCGAGAAGGTCTATAAGATGCGAGATACGATCGATTGCCATTTTACCCCCGACATGCTGCTTCTACGGAGTGAGAAGCGGGTAAACGAGAATGACTATTATCTGATAGACGACATCCGTTTCTCCTACGACAGGAAGAAGATACTCGCTCATTCCCACCGTTATACGCCCACCCGCACGAAGATCGACACGATGCTCGTGACGGAAGACCCACACATGTTCGACATGCTGGGAGCAACGATGTATCTGCGTTCCCTGGACTGGGACAAGATGAAAAGCGGTGAGAGCTTCCCTTTCCAAGTGGCGATCGGACGCGAACGCATCAACATCAGTTTCCGCTATACCGGGCAGCAGATCGTTGAACGAAGTGAGACGTTGAAGTACAGAACCCGCCATTTCTATATCGACATCTACGACGACGCCTTTACCCAAAGCAAGGAAGCCGCCGAGATCTGGATCGGCGACGACGAGAACCATATCCCGATCAAGATACGCGCCAAGCTGAAGATCGGTGCGGCCGAAGTCTATTATAAGTCCTCCAAAGGCTTGCGCTATCCGCTCACTTCGCGGGTAGAAATCAAGAGACGGTAATTCTTAAGGCTTTACAGGTAAAGAAACCGTGAAGCAGGTTTCCCGGTAAGGTAGCGAAGCCACCGACAATTCTCCTCCATGCATCCGTATGATCTGCCGGGAAAGGCTCAACCCAATGCCGCTTCCCGTAGCCTTGGTGGTGAAGAAGGGGACGAAGATATCTTCTATCAGGTCGGAAGGGACGCCAGGACCGTTGTCCGTCACCCGGATAAGCAATTGATTCTTCTCCGTATCGACTTCCATACGGATCTTTCCATCCGCCTGCCCTTCGAGTGCCTGCATAGCGTTCTTCAGCAGGTTGATCAAGACTTGTGACAGCAGCTTTTCGTCTGCATGGACCGTTATCTCCGGCTGGAACAGCACGAGGGAGAAATCAATATGCTGCCGTTGCATATCCGGCAAGTACAGAGTTTGCAGGTTTTGCAGCAGATACGTGAGCGGGAATGGCTCAGGCTCCGGCTGCTTCAGGTAAGCGAACTGCCGGTACGATTCGGTGAAATGCATCAGGGTTTGCCCCTGGCTTTTGATGGTATCCAATCCCCGTATCGTCTTGCGGATGGTGGCATCGGTGATCTCCCCGCTGCTTTTCGGCGCGTCTTTCGTCCGGAAATAAGAAAGGAGCGTGCCGGAGAGGGAGACGACCGGAGCGATGGAGTTCATGATTTCGTGTGTCAGGACATGCATCAGCTTATCCCACGATTCATATTCCTTGCAATGCAGTTCGCGGTCGAACGCCTTCCGTCTGTTCTCGGTCATCAACATGTGTATGCGGTTGAAGGCGGCATGCAGGCGACGCTGTTCCCGGCTTCCGATGTCTTCGGGGAAATAGAGCATCGATTCGTCGTCCTCGATGGCATCCAGGAAAAGCTGTATCCTCCGGTTCGAAGCGTTGAGATAATAGACAAGGAGACTGATCAGCCACGCTGCGATAAAGAGGGCCACGAAACCCAGTATGACTGCCCGCCCCGTAACGATGCCGGCCACGCCCAAGCCCGCCACCAGTACGATGGCAACCACTTGCAAAAGAATGCGTATGTATAGACGGGCACTGAACATATCGGCGGGGGATCAGAGGTTGAAACGCTTCATCTTATTATACAAAGTCTGCCGGCTCACGCCCAACTGCTCTGCCGCAGCCGTCAGGTTCCCTTCATTCTGGGTGATAGCCGCCAAGATCGCCTGCCGCTCCACCTCTTCTAAATTGGGTACTTCGCTAAAAGAGAGCGCCTTTCCCGGACGGATAAAGAGGTCGGAGGCACGAATCACATTCTTTTCCGCTAGGATCACCGCCTTCTCGATCGTATGCTGCAATTCCCGGATGTTGCCGGGCCAGTCATAGTTCGCGAGCTTCTCCAACGCCTGCGGATGCAGGATTAGCCCCGGCCGCCCGTAAAGGTCTGTATATTTTTTCAGGAAATAATCGACAAACAGGGCGATATCTTCCCGCCGGTTCCGAAGAGGCGGAATCTCGATCTGTATCGTATTAATGCGGTAGAACAGGTCTTCACGGAAAAGCGACTGAGCCACCATCTCCGGCAGGTTGCGGTTCGTGGCGGCAATCAGGCGTATGTCGACCGGAATCTTCCGATTGCTCCCAAGGCGGGTGACCTCGCGATTCTGCAAGGCAGCCAAGAGCTTGGCTTGCAATCCTAACGGCAGGTTTCCGATCTCGTCGAGAAACAGTGTGCTCCCGTGTGCCGCCTCGAACTTCCCCGGACGGCTCTCGCGCGCATCCGTAAAAGCGCCTCGTTCATGCCCGAACAACTCGCTTTCGAACAGCGACTCGCTGACGGCTCCCATATCCACGTTGACCATCTCTCGGCCGCTGCGGAGCGAAAGGCGGTGTATCTCACGTGCTAGCATCTCCTTACCTGTACCGTTCTCTCCGGTGATCAGGACATTGGCGTCTGTCTTAGCTACTTTTGTCACCACTTTGATCAGTTTCATCATCACGGGAGAATGCCCGATAATCATAGCCGGCTCACTCGGCCTCTCCACTGGATGCACCAGCTGACTGGATTTCCGTTCGTGCAGGGCGGCACGTATCTTCCCGATCAGGTTATCGTTGTCCCAGGGCTTCAATACAAAATCGGCAGCCCCACCCTTCAACGCCCTAACTGCCAACTCGACATCCCCGTAGGCAGTCAGCATGATAACAGGAAGTTCCGGTGCGATCTCCCGTATGCGACGGAGCCAGAAAAGCCCTTCATTACCGGTATTGACTCCGGCAGAGAAATTCATATCCAACAGGACAAGATCAACCGGCCGACTGTCCAGGACCGAAAGGATACTGTTCGGGTTCGAGGCAGTCTCCACCCCTTCGAACTCATCTTCCAGAAGCAATTCGAGAGAGGTCAGTACGCTTTTGTTATCATCAACGATCAGGATAGTTCCGGCTTGCATAAGATCTTTTTCCGGTAAAGTTATCCGCTTCCCCGTTACCTTGCAAGCGAGCGTCAAAATATTTGACACTTTTGGATTATTATTCTGCACGAACCATTTTTTCCTTGCATCGAGTTATCAGGCACTTGCTTCAAATTATCGTTTATCCGGTCTTTCATTCGATGAAGCCTGTTGTTCAATTCGATATTTCTTGCTGAAAAAAATTGCCTCTTCAGATTATTTTCCATATCTTTCGTTTTTCATATTTATAAAGGGATAGAGCGTACAATAGAAAACAAAAATGGATATCAACCTTGAGTCAAAATATCTGGAAGAACTTGGAAAGGGGGATCATAAAGCCTTCGATATGCTTTACATCCAATACAGTCCAAGACTAAAGCACTTCTTAACAGGTTTCATAAAGAACCGGGATGAAGCGAGCGACATGACCCAAGATATCTTCTATAAAATCTGGACCAACCGGGAAACGATCTCAAAAGTAGATTCTTTTAAGGCCTATCTCTTCCGCATGGCCCGCAACATGATCTATGATTATTACGAACACAGCCTGATCGAAGAAAACTACCAGCAAAAAGAGCAAAGAAGATCGACCTACGACGATCTGATAGAAGAAGAACTCTACGCCAGGGAGCTATCGCTGCTCATTGACATTGCTGTCGAGAAGATGCCGCCTCAACGCCGGAACATCTTTATTATGAGCCGGAAAGATGGCCTGAGCAATGAAGAAATCGCCCAACGGCTGAATATCAGCAAACGGACAGTAGAAAACCACATGACACAAGCCCTTGCCGAATTGCGGAAGATCGCATATTCCACTTTGCTGCTTTTTTTCTGAAAAAAATGCACTTCCGGCTGTGTGTGCTTCCCCACTCATCCGTTAGCTATAATATAAAGACGAAAAATGGGCAAAAGAAACATACATATATTAATAGAGAAATTTTTCGAGAACGACCTGTCCCCGGAAATACAGAAGAAGTTCCATGCCTGGCTGCTTGACCGGAATTTTCAGGAAGAGAAAGAAAAGGCGATGGTTACTTTATGGGAAGAGAAATCTGCCGTGGCAAACGAATCCACTTTCCAGGAATTATCCCGACTACATAAGCGGATCGAAGCATCCGATCGGATGCTTCACAAGCCAATTGGCTTATATATCAAGAGAATTGCCGCCATACTACTTTTGCCGTTGCTTGGTGCTTTCGGTACCTATTATTATCTGACAAAAGTAAATCCGGTTGTGGAAGAAGCTCAATTGAAAGAATGTTTCGTCGCAAATGGAGAACAGAAACAAGTAAAACTGCCCGATGGGACGAAAGTTTGGTTGAACTCCGGTTCTTTACTGGTCTATGACAAACATTTCAGGGGAAAAAGACGTCTCCTGTTCCTCAACGGGGAAGCCCGCTTCCAAGTCGCCAAAGATCCGGCAAAACCCTTTTTGGTCAAAACCGCCCATATGACGGTCAAAGCACTCGGCACCGTATTCAATCTAAACGCTTATTCAGACCAGGATGTTACGATTGCCACGTTGGAAGAAGGGAAAATCCAAGTCTATCCCTGTTTGAAGCAAGACACAAGCCTGATTTTATCGCCAGACGAACAAATCATCTACAATCACCGCCTGGAAACACTGGCACTCAATACTGTCGACGCCGGACGCGTGATGCAATGGACCGACGGGTATCTGATATTCCAGACGGCCTCGTTCGACCAGATCGTAAAGACTATCGAACGTAAATTCGATGTAACGATCAATTACGAGACGGAACGGTTCGCCGGCAGAAGCTTTACAATGAAGTTTAATCCTGACGAGGGCCTGAAACAGGTACTGGAAGTCATGAAAGAGATGATAAAAGGACTGAACTACAAAATAAAAGAGGACAAAGTGTACATAAACTAAAAAAGAGGAGATACTAATATGAAAAAAAGAACCGGGAAGATGATGCCAATCAGATCTCCCCGGCTTGAAATCGAGCAACACCATTCATTCTAACTAATTATCCGGCAGGATAAAAATCATGCATAGTATTTACTTAAATATCTAATTTTACAAAAATATGGAATTAAACCTGAAAACACAACAGAATAAGCTAATTAGTTTATTCCGCGTTTCGTTAATGTTTTTTCTTTTCTTTTTTGTGCAACAGACAGTTGCCAGTAGCCAGTCGATCACACTGCCATCCCACAACATCACAATCAAAGATGCTTTCTCCGAAATAGAGAAACAAACAGGTATGTCGGTCGACTATGATGAGTCGGTCATTAATCTGAATAAACAGGTCAATGCCTCTGTTAACAATAAATCTTTGAATGAAACACTCGCACTGATCCTGAAAGAGAGCGGATGCACATTCGTCATCCGGAACAATCACATCATCATCTCTGCCCAAACGGTTCAACAGCAACAGAAACAAGTGACGATTTCCGGTACGGTAAGTGACAATTTAGGCCCTATTGCCGGTGCTAACGTGGTAGAAAAAGGCACAACCAACGGGATCATCACAGATATGGACGGCAATTATACCCTCTCGGTTCCCCAGGGAGCGGTGATCCAGTTTTCCTATATCGGATACGTGACCAAAGAGATTACAGTCGATAGCCAGAAGAACATCAACGTGCAGTTGGCGGAAGACGCACAGAAGCTGGACGAAGTCGTCGTCGTCGGTTATGGGACGGCCAAGAAAAGCGACCTGGCCGGGTCTGTTGTCCGTGCCGATCTGGGAACTTTGCAGGAATCACCGAATATCAGCTTGGGTTCGGCATTACAGGGGACGGTTCCCGGACTGAACGTAAGCTCGGTATCTGAAGCCGGTAAAGATCCGGATATGTCTATTCGCGGCCGTACGTCCATCAGTGGCGGTAACAGTCCGTTGATCGTTCTGGACGGCATCATTTTCCGTGGGAACATGGTCGATATCAATATGAACGATGTCGAATCCATCGATATCCTGAAAGATGCAAGCGCCGCCGCCATTTATGGATCGGAAGCCAGCAACGGTGTGATCCTGATCACTTCCAAAACGGGTAAGGTGATGAGTAAACCGACAATCGAATACAGCGGTTCGTTCTCTTACCAGCAACCGACCAACAAAGACATGTATCCCGAAGGACGCGACGGGTTCCTTCGCAAGATCGCAGACCGCTTCCTCGAAGAAAGCCGTATTGGAGACGATATGCTCCAACCGAATCCGAATTGGGATCCGACTTCGCATTTGATGGACCGCAACGCACTGGACGGATATGAAAACGGGACGGAAACCGACTGGTGGAATATGCTGACAAACAAAACCCCTTATATCCAAAATCACAATCTGAGTGTAAGAGGGAAAAACGAATTGAGCAGCTACTTCTTCTCTATGGGTTATACAGATCAGAAGAACTTGGTAATCAACGATACATACAAACGCTACAACATCCGTATCAACATGGATACCAAAATCACGAGCTTCCTGAAAGTAGGTGTGCAATCATTCTTCACTGTCAGCGATTATTCAGGTGAATCACCCGATCTGTCTACTGTCGTAGGACTTCCTCCTATTGTTGCGGCAACCGATGAAAACGGCGACTATATTCGCGAACCGTATAAAAACTCCCTGAATCCGTTACTGACTATCCAACAGGATGACACCAACAAGCGTTACAATCTGTTCGGAAACTTCTATGCAGACATTGATTTCCCATTTCTGAAAGGATTGAATTACCGTATGAACTTCTCGCAGAACCTGATCGAAAACAAGATTTACAACTTCAACAAATGGGGAGCGAACTTTACAGGTTCCGGTTCAAAAGAGAACAACAGCGAGTATAACTGGACAGTCGACAACATCCTGTCGTATAAAAACAAGTTCGGAAAGCATGCAATCAATGCCACTTTCGTATATGGAGTGGAAAAAAGACAGTACGAGATGACAAAGGCAGGAGCAACCAACTTCTCTAATGATATTCTGGGCTACAACAAACTGGACGCAGGGCAGGCAGACTTGCAAACAGCTAAATCAGGCGCATGGACAGAATCCAGCCTGTACACCATGCTGCGTGCCATCTATACGTTCAACGACAAATATATCGTCACCGGAACAGTCCGCCGCGATGGGTTCTCCGGATTCGGGAAAAACCACAAGTTCGGTGTATTTCCCTCCGCTGCTTTGGCATGGCGTATCAGCGAAGAAGACTTCTTCAAAAATAATGTGGACTGGATGGAGAACCTGAAACTGCGCCTCTCTTATGGCCAAAACGGTAACCGTACGGTAGGACGGTATCAGACAATGGCACAGATGGGAGCCGGAGTTGGCTCCGTTAAAGTGGACGACTCGACTGTCAATGCCGGGTACCTGTTTGGAGATGGCGTAAGCGCCGAACAAATGCAATGGATCAAATCGTTGGCCAACGCCGATTTGAAATGGGAAACGACCAATACGTTCAATATCGCCGCCGATTTCAGTGCTTTAAACAGTCGTATTTTCGGTACTGTTGAATATTACACATCGCAAACGAACAACTTGTTATTCAATATCAATATTCCGCAAATGAACGGTCTGGACAAAATCCCGTCCAATATCGGTAAAATGAGCAACAAAGGTTTTGAAATGACCGTAACAGGAATCCCTATAGAAACAAAAGATTTCTCCTGGGATGTCACATTCAACTTCTCCCGTAACCGCAACAAGGTTAAAAGTATTCTGGGAATCGATGCCGACGGTGACGGACGGGAAGACGACCTGATCTCCGATAAGATATTTATCAACCATCCGTATGGAGTTTGTTATGATTACAACATCATCGGCATGTGGCAGATTGCAGACAAACAGAATGGCCTGATTCCCGACGGATTCGAATATGGGACTTATAAAGTGGAAGATGTTAACAACGATGGCAAATATACCGCCGATAAAGACCGGAAGATAATAGGCTATTCCGATCCTGCTTATCGCTTCAGCATCCAGAACTCATTCCGCTACAAAAATTGGGAATTCAAATTCATGATCAATTCCGTACAAGGGGGAAAGAATTATTATTACGGACAGCCGGGCAAAGACCTTGCCAATCCGGATAATATCTACCAGAACAACCTGTTCAACTTCGATTACTGGACACCGGAAAACCCGAACGCACGTTACCGCCAGTTAGGCTATTATACTCAAGCGCTCGGATACACGTTTTCCCCTTATGTACAACGCAGCTTCGTCCGTTTGCAGGATGTTACATTGTCCTATAATGTACCCGCCTCTTTCCTAAGCAAGTTCAAAGTCAACCGGCTGAAACTGTATGTAACAGGAAAGAACCTCCTTACTTTCACCGACTGGGATGGTTGGGATCCTGAAACAGGAACTGGTCTGAACACGAGCAAGTATCCAGTTATGAGAAGCTATTCTATTGGTCTTAATCTTGAATTTTAATTATATATGAATATGAAATCAATCAAATACGGCATTATGCTTTTAGCGGCATTCGCCTCCTTTTCTTCATGCGACGAGCACGACTTTCTGAAAGAAGAACCTCTGGATTTTTATTCGCCGGAGAATTCCATGGAGACAAGCGCTCATTTCCAATCATCATTAAACTACCTGTATAACCGCGTAAGATATCAGGTCTGCGAGATGACAATGGACACCCGCTTCGCTTTCTATTATGCAACAGATTTTGCTTTCAACGGAACCGATTACTATAAGCCGGCAAAGTTGAATGATTATAAAAACGTGATGGTACCGACTTTTGCCGTACCTAAAGAGGTTTGGAAAGAATCCTACACGGTCATATCCAATGCCAACGTTATTTTAAACCGTTTAACAAATGCCAGCCAGGTAAATGACGAAGATAAAAAGGTAATCAGAGGAGAAGCTTTGGTGTTCAGAGGGTATGCTTACCGTATGCTAGCCAATCTATTCGGGGGCGTCCCTTTGATTCTGGAAGAAATCACGACTCCTCGCCGCGACTATGTACGGGCAAGCCGGGAAGAAGTTTATAAGCAAATCAAACAAGATCTGGAAGAAGCTGTTTCTTTGCTTCCTAATATCGAATCGGTAAAAGACGGAAAGCTAAGTAAGCAGGTCGCACAACACCTGTTGGCAGAAGTCAACATCTGTTTAGGCTTATATGACGAAGCGATACAAGCGGCAAGTGCCGTAATCGACCATCCGGAAATGGCACTTATGACCAACCGTTTCGGTTCACGTCAGAACGAAGCCGGCGATGTCTATTGGGATCTGTTCCGGCTGAACAACCAAAACAGGGGTAGCGGTAACAAAGAAAGTTTATGGGTGCTGCAATATGATTACCTAAATCCGGGTTCCAACACGGACTACAATGCGTCATTCAGCTTTATCCCTTACTACCAGAATATCAAAATAACGGCTAAAAATGAGGCAGGTGAGGAAATCAATACAACAGCGTTCTTAGGAGTGACGGATGGCAAATGTGGACGTGGTATCGGCTGGATCCAGCCGACCAGCCATTTCTTCAATGATATTTGGTCCAAAGGTTCGGAAAACGACATCCGGAACTCGGAATACAACATCATCCGCGACGTGCGTATCGATAATCCGGAATCTCCGGCTTTCGGGCAATGGCTGGTAAAAGACGGTTATTACAAACAGCTTGACTCGATCCGCCAGTGGTATCCGCTGATGACAAAGATTTCTCGTGTTAACAACTTCCCCGAAGAATTCTACCAGAAAGACGCAAACGGTAATCCTTTGATGACTCCTTTCGGCGAACATCTGGTAATCAACAGTGCGAACGGCTCCTATAAAGACGTTTACTTGTTCCGCCTTGCCGAAACCTACCTACTGAGAGCGGAAGCGTATGTCAACAAGGGTGACCAGGCAAAAGCGGCAGCCGATGTCAATACGGTTCGTAGTCGTGCAAATGCCGATCCGGCACAACCGGCAGAAGTAAACATCGACTATATCCTGGACGAACGCCTACGCGAGTTGTATTGCGAAGAACTCCGCATGCTGACTTTATGTCGTATGGGTAAACTTGCCGACAGGAACCGAAGATATAACCCCAGAACAGGCATGAGTATAGAGGATTATCATAATCTCTGGCCAATCCCCTACTCGGAAATCGAACGGAATGTATATGCCACGATCGAACAAAATCCGGGATATTAATTCATTTTAAATCTTTAAAGTGTCCGGATGAATTGCATATCTTTGCATCTGGACACTTTTTTGTATAATCTTAAAAATACCATGTATATGCGCACTATTTCTTATCTGATCTCATTCTTGTTGCTGGCCGCGTGCACGGGAACACCCTCAAAAGCACCACTCACCTTGTGGTACGACAAGCCTGCCCAAAACTGGGACGAGGCACTCCCCATCGGGAACGGCCGTGCGGGAGCAATGGTTTTCGGAGGAGTTGAGAAAGAACAACTTCAACTGAATGAAAACACGTTATACAGCGGGGAACCGTCAGTCGTTTTCAAAGATGTGAAAATAACACCGGAGATGTTCGACAAAGTTGTCGGGCTGATGAAAGCCGGAAAATACAAGACAGCTTCCGACCTGGTTTGCAAGAACTGGCTGGGACGCCTGCACCAATATTACCAACCGTTCGGAGACCTGCATATCCAAAACAACAAGCCGGGAGATGCTGCCGGATACAAACGGGCATTAAACATCTCGGATGCGGTTGCCACAACAGTCTATAAACAAAACGGAGTGAAATACGAACGGGAAGTATTCGCTTCCCATCCGGACAATGTGATCGTCATGCATCTGAAAAGCGATACACCGAATGGCATCGACATCTCGCTCGATTTCACATCACCTCATCCGACAGCCCTGCAAAAAGGGACTGACGACCGTCTGATCCTGCACGGACAGGCTCCCGGCTATGTGGAACGGCGTACATTCGAGCAAATCGAACAATGGGGCGACCAATACAAACACCCTGAACTCTACGATGCGAACGGCAAACGCAAGTTCGACAAACGGATGCTTTACGGCGACGAGATCGGCGGGAAAGGTATGTTTTTCGAAGCCCAGTTGAAACCGGTCTTCCCTAAAGACGGGAAATGTGAGATTACCGACGCCGGTATCCATATATACAACACGGACGAAGTCTATTTCATACTCAGTATGGCAACAAGTTTCAATGGTTTCGACAAAAGTCCGAGCCGGGATGGTATCGATCCTTCGGCCAAAGCAGCCAGCATTCTGGAAAAAGCCCTTTCCTATGACTATCAGACACTGAAACAACGCCATACGGAAGATTACCGTTCCCTTTTCGACCGAGTCGATTTCGAACTGTTTTCCTCTCCCGAACAAAAGGCGATGCCGACCGACAAACGTCTCGAACAGTTTGCCGGAAACGCCGATCCCGACTTGGCAGCTCTCCTGTTCCAATTCGGACGTTACCTGATGATCAGCGGATCACGTCCAGACGGACAACCTTTGAACTTGCAAGGAATCTGGAACAAAGACACAATTCCAGCCTGGAACTGCGGCTATACGATCAATATCAATACAGAAATGAACTACTGGCCGGCCGAACTCACCAATCTGTCGGAATGCCAAGAACCTCTTTTCCGAATGATCCGGGAACTGTCTGTCTCCGGTGCCGAAACAGCCCGGAATATGTATAACCGCCGTGGTTGGGTGGCCCATCATAACACATCCATCTGGCGAGAGTCCTTGCCGAACGACAACGTGCCGACAGCTTCTTTCTGGCCGATGGTGCAAGGGTGGTTGTGTAGCCACTTATGGGAACACTACCAGTTCACACAGGATGAAACATTCCTGAAAAACGAGGCCTATCCGTTGATGAAAGGGGCCGCCGAGTTCTTTGCCGACTGGCTGATAGACGATGGCAACGGTCATTTGGTGACTCCGGTAGGCGTCTCTCCGGAAAACCGCTTCATCACGGAAGACGGACAAACGGCAGCCATGAGTATGGGACCGACCATGGACATGGCCATTATCCGGGAAACTTTTACCCGCACGATCGCCGCTTCGGAAATGTTCAATCTGGATGAATCGTTTCGCAATGAATTGAAAGATAAATTAGCACGCCTGTTACCCTATCAAATCGGAAAGCGTGGACAACTACAGGAATGGATATATGACTTCAAGGAATGGGAACCTCAACACCGCCATTTCTCCCACTTGTACGGTTTCCATCCGAGCGACCAGATCACACCGGACAAAACACCGGAACTGTTCAATGCAGTCCGCAAAACACTCGAACTGCGGGGCGACTTGGCTTCCGGCTGGTCGATGGGCTGGAAAATAAACTGCTGGGCACGCTTGTTAGACGGCAACCACGCCTACAAGATCATCGCCAACCTGTTCAATCCTGTCGGATTCGGAAACAGTGCACATAGAGGAGGAGGGCTCTTCCGAAACTTACTGTGTGCACACCCTCCTTTCCAAATCGATGGAAATTTCGGCTATACGGCAGGTGTCGTTGAAATGTTATTGCAAAGCCATGCCGGATACATCCATCTGTTGCCTGCTTTGCCCGATGTATGGGCAGAGGGCTCTGTTTCCGGCCTGAAGGCACGGGGCAACTTCGAGATTACGATGAACTGGAAGAATGGAAAATTGACAGAAGCCAATATCCATTCGCTGTCTGGGAAAAGCTGTACACTTCGTGCCAGACAAGCATTCACGGTCAAATCGAACGGTAGAACCATAGCTACATCCACCCCGGTCCGGTCAAACGGTAAAGAATATTTCCAAGCGACATTCGAAACGCAAAAAGATGGAACATATCTAATCACACAATAAACACGAAGAAATGAAACAAGCATTATCATTGATCGGAGTTTCCTTTTTATCTGTTGTCAGTTCACTGGCAGCAGATAAAAAGCCCAATATCATTCTGATTCTTGCCGACGACATGCGAGCTTCAGGAATGAACTTTTTAGGAAAAGAACAAGTCCAAACGCCCAACCTGGATAAATTGGCAGGAGAAAGTACAGTCTTCACCAACGCCCACATCATGGGTGGTACATCCGGAGCCGTCAGTATGCCAAGTCGGGCCATGCTAATGACCGGAAAATATCTTTATAACCTCGAAAAACAGGGAGCAACAATCCCGAATTCGCACACGATGATAGGTGAAACCCTTCAGAAAGCCGGCTATAATACATTCCATACCGGTAAATGGCATAGTAGCTATGAAGCCCTGAACCGTTGCTTTAAAGAAGGGAAAGCCATCTTTTTCGGAGGCATGTGGGATCACTGGAATGTTCCCTTGTACGATTACCATGCAGATATGAATTACGGAAAACGTCGTCCGGTCATCCATAACCAGGCAAAATCGAACAAAGTAGAATATGAAATAGGAGAATATATGTATTCAGGAAAGCATTCCGTAGATATTTTCACCCATGAAGCCGTCGAATATATTCAACAACAAAAAGATAAAAACCAGCCGTTCTTCTTGTCGGTAGCCTATATGTCTCCCCATGACCCTCGGAGCATGCCGGATGAATACATGCAGCTTTACGACCAGAGCCAAATACAACTTCCACCCAATTTTATGGAAAAGCACCCGTTCGATAACGGAGAATTAGAAATACGTGACGAAATATTGGCTGCTATTCCCCGCCGTCCGGATGAAATCAAAAAACATATCAGGGAATACTATGCCATGATCTCCCATGTAGACAAACGCGTAGGCAACATTATCCAAACTCTGAAAGATAACGGGTTATATGAAAACACAATCATCATATTTGCAGGAGACAACGGGTTGGCAGTCGGACAACACGGCCTGATGGGGAAACAGAATGTATACGAACATAGCGTTGGCGTCCCTTTGATGATCAAAGCTGCCGCACAGCATACCGGTAAAAAGACCGCAGACCTATGTTACTTGATAGACGTATTCCCAACCCTTTGCGACATGCTCCAACTACCTGTACCCCAATCGGTAGACGGTATCAGTCTACTTTCTTCCTTAGATGGGAAAGAACCTGTCCGCGACTACCTATATTACAGCTATATGGATAATCAACGCGGCATTTCCGATGGAACCTGGAAGTTGATTGAATATCATGTGAATGGGAAACGCACGACCCAGTTATTCAATCTGAAAAACGATCCTTGGGAGAGGAACGATCTCAGCGGACAAAAGAAATACGAAAAAACAATCCAGCGTCTTCGCGAAAAGATGGCTGAAGAGCAGAAGAGGACAAATGATACATCTGTTTTCTGGAATAATTTCAGTTATTAATTATGTTTTCGCGCACACTCCATGTTTATTTAAAAATAAACTTCTACTTTTGTGGTCTGAACACATTATAAACCATCGATATGGATAAGAAAGTAATAACCTTTGGAGAAATCATGCTTAGACTGGCCACTCCAGACTATCTCCGTTTTTGTCAAAGTGATAAATTGAATGCTACCTTTGGTGGCGGTGAAGCTAATGTTGCCGTATCACTGGCAAACTATGGTATTGCAACCGAGTTTGTAACCCGTTTACCTAAAAACGACATTGCGCGTGCTTGCGTAATGGACCTGCGTAAATACGGTGTAGGGACTTCTCACATCGTTTACGGCGGCGACCGTTTGGGTATCTATTTTCTGGAAACAGGTGCGGTAGCCCGTGCCAGCAAAGTCGTCTATGACCGCGCTCACTCGGCTATCTCCGAAATCCAACCGGGAATGGTAAACTGGGAAGAAGTATTCAAAGATGCATCCTGGTTCCACTGGACAGGCATTACACCGGCCATTTCACAGGGTGCGGCAGATGCTTGCCTCGAAGCTATCCAAGTGGCAAACCGTATGGGTATCCCCGTATCATGCGACCTTAATTACCGCAAAAATCTGTGGAAATATGGCAAAACGGCCTCTGAAGTGATGCCGGAACTGGTTGCAGGTTGTGACGTAATCCTTGGTAACGAAGAGGATGCGGAAAAGGTATTCGGCATTAAACCAGAAGGTTTCGACGTAACAGCCACAAACGGTGAAGTAAACGCTGCCGAATTCGAATCCGTTTGCACACAATTGATGGCTAAATTCCCGCGTGCAAAGAAAGTGATCATCACACTGCGCGGCGCTATCAATGCAAACCACAATACGTGGGGCGGCGTTCTCTATGCCAAAGGCAAACTGTACCAGTCTCGTCGTTACGACATTACTCATATCGTTGACCGTGTAGGTGGTGGAGACTCTTTCATGGGAGGTTTGATCTACGGTCTGCTGACTTATACGACAGACGACCAGAAAGCACTCGATTTCGCTGTCGCTGCATCTTGCTTGAAACACACGATCTACGGCGACTTCAACCAAGTGACAGTCGAAGAAGTTGAAAAGTTGATGAGTGGCGATGCTTCCGGACGAGTTTCAAGATAAGTGACAATTCAATCATAATTCATAATTCAGAAATCTTATCATGGCAAGATTCAATAAAATGCAGGTACTCGATGCGATCGTCAGCACAGGAATGGTACCTGTTTACTACAATAAAGATGTAGAAATCGCAAAGCAGGTTGTCAAAGCTTGCTACGAAGGTGGTGTCCGTGCATTCGAATTCACCAATCGCGGTGACTTCGCTCATGAAGTATTTGCCGAACTGATCAAGTTCGCTACAAAAGAATGCCCCGAACTGGTATTAGGCGTCGGATCTATCGTGGATGCCGGAACAGCTTCCCTATACTTGCAATTGGGTGCTAACTTCGTTGTCGGCCCATTGTTCAACCCGGAAATCGCAAAGGTTTGTAACCGTCGCTTGGTCCCATATACACCAGGATGCGGTTCCGTTTCGGAAATCGGTTTCGCCCAAGAAGTAGGTTGTGACCTGTGTAAGATTTTCCCTGCCGGAAACGTAGGCGGACCATCGTTCGTGAAGAACATCAAAGCTCCGATGCCTTGGTCTATGATCATGGCTACAGGCGCCGTAGAACCGACGGAAGAAAATCTGTCGGCCTGGTTTAAAGCTGGCGTGACTTGCGTAGGCATGGGTTCCAAGCTGTTCCCGAAAGAAATGATTGCAGCCGGCAACTGGGAGGCAATATCCACACTTTGCCGCGATGCACTGGCAACTATCAAGAAATATCGTTAAATGATTTCTGAATTATGATTTATGCGCCGATGATAAATCATAATTCAGAAATCTATAAATCATAAATCTAAAATCATAAATCATGAAATCCTTTCTCGATTCCAATTTCCTGCTCCAGTCCGAGACAGCTCAGAAACTGTATCACGAACACGCAGCCAAAATGCCAATCATCGATTATCACTGCCACTTGATCCCGCAACAGATAGCCGACAACTATCAGTTTGCCGACCTGACGGAAATATGGTTGGGTGGTGACCATTATAAATGGCGTGCGATGCGTGCCAACGGCGTACCTGAAACATACATCACAGGGGATAAACCAGCGTATGAAAAATTTGAAAAATGGGCTGAATCCCTGCAGTATGCCATGCGCAACCCTCTATATCACTGGACCCATCTTGAACTGAGCCGTATCTTCGGCATAGACAAGGTTCTGAATCCGTCCACCGCCCGCGAGATATACGACGAATGCACAGCCAAATTGCAAACACCGGAGTTCCGTGCCCAGGCAATCATGGAACGTATGAACGTGGAAGTCGTATGTACGACCGACGATCCGATCGATGATTTGAAATATCATACCCAGATCCGCCAAAGCAGTCTGAAAACCAAAGTGCTTCCTGCCTGGCGACCGGACAAGGCTATGGCAATCGAGAATGTCGATACATATAACGAATATCTGACCAAGTTGGAAGCAGCTGCCGACATGTCGATCCTCAACTTCAAAAACTTGATCGACGCTTTGCAGAAACGTCACGACTTCTTCGCGTCACAAGGCTGCCGCCTGTCCGACCATGGAATACTTACATTCTATGCCGAACCCTATACGGATGCTGAAATCGAGGCCATATTCCTGAAAGCACGTATGAAGAAAGAACTGACAGTCGAAGAAATCGACAAATTCCGTTCTGCCATGTTGTACGAATTTGCGGTTATGGATGCCAAAAGCGACTGGGTACAACAGTTCCACTATGGTGCAACCCGCAACAACAACGTCCGCATGTTTAAGCAATTAGGTCCCGACACAGGCTACGATGCAATTGGAGATGCAGAAGTCGCAGCTCCGCTAGCTCGCTTCCTGAGCCGTTTGGACGAAGAAGGCGTATTGGCAAAGTCTATCTTCTACAACCTAAACCCGCGCGATAACGAACTGCTGATGACAACGATCTACAGCTTTAACGACGGCACGGTTCCGGGCAAGATGCAGTATGGCTCCGGCTGGTGGTTCCTGGATCAGATTCACGGCATGGAAAAGCAGATGAACGCATTGTCCGACTTAGGGTTGCTGAGCCGCTTCGTCGGAATGCTCACGGATTCACGCAGTTTCCTATCCTATCCGCGTCATGAATACTTCCGCCGCATCCTGTGTAACATCCTGGGCCGCGAAGTGGAAGACGGTCTACTGCCTGCATCCGAACTGTCGTTCATCGGTAAGATGGTCGAAGATATCAGTTACAATAATGCGAAAGGATATTTCAAGTTCTAAAAGAAACTTTCCTTAATTATAAAGGGCCGCGTCAGCAAAGATTTGACACGGCCCTTGTTTTTTTACCTCTTTCTTTTCGCTTTGGCAGCCGCCTCTTTGGCCTTTTGGGCTTCGCGGCGGGCTTTTTCTTTGGCCTTCAGCTTTTCTTTGTATTCGCGTTCCTTCTGCTTACGTTCTTTTTCCTTTTGCTTCAGGCGTTCCTTATACTCACGTTCTTTCTGCTTACGCAGTTCTTCACGGGCTTTGAGTTTCGCCTTACGTTCGGCTTCGACCTGTTTCAGCTTGGCCTTGCGGTCGCGTTCAAGCTGTTTTTCTCGTTCGGCTTTTGCTTTCAGCAACGCTTCTTCTTCAACCTTTTGCTTCTTCAGAAGTTCCTCGTTTTCTTTTGCCTTCTTTTCCTGCAATTCTTTTTCGGCTTTCTGTTGAGCTTCAAAAGCTTTACGAGCTTCTTCCTTACGGGCTTCAACTTCATCGGCTTCGCGCTTGCGGAGTTCTTCGATCTCTTTCAACGTGAGTTCCTTCGGTTGTTCGACAGGAGTGACAACAGCGGAAACGGTGTCGGACGATGCCGGAACAACCGTATCTTTTACAACCGGCTGTACAGAAACAGTATCTACATCCGCCGGAAGGAGCGTTTCTGTTTCACGGACAGTCATTGTATCGACCGCCGGAAGTTCTACCGGAACCGTATCTTTTACGGCAGACGGTACAACAACTTCTTCTACAGCCTGCTGCTGGCGTTGTTCTTTCGGGCGGACGGTCTTCTTGACAGGTTCCGGCTTTTCTTCCGGAATATTTTCAGAATCCTGTGCTTCGGCCTCTTCAGCTTTTGCCTCTTCCTCTTTGATCTGTTCGGCAGCCATACGGGCTTTCCAACGAGCGGCCAGTTCAGGAACGGCCTCACCGAAGTTTTCCTGGAAGAATTCGACATATTCCTCAAGCGTCTTTCCCCGCATCAAGGTTTCATAATTGTCGTCGGAGATCGGAAGAATAGCCACATTTTTGTCCAATGCAGTTGCATAGCCATCCGCTCCGTAGATCATCTTATAATAATGAAAGATCTCATCCAAATTGAAGAAACCATGAATCGTCAACATGCTCATCGGACCGGCTTCTTCAAAACTCAAATCAAACTCCTTCACCATAAAGTTGGCAAAGTTATAGGCGGCAACGGCAAAAAGCAACTGGTTACGATCGAGTGTTCCGGTCGGGAACATTAACAGCATCCGGTAAGACGTGTTAGATTCAGCCGTAAAGACACGTGCCGAGTCGGCTGCCGACAACGTACCATCATCCCCCACACCGAAACGCAAGTTCCAACTCATTCCCCTAATACCACCTTGAACCATCATACGCCCACGCAGAACACCTTTCAGCATTTCACCCGCCAGTTCCGTCACATCAGCCGTCGGATATTTCTCAACCAATGCTTTCAAGGCGTTTTTGAAACCTTCAGCATCCCCAGCCTGCACATAGGTCAGCGCCTCGAGGAACATGAACTTAGGCAATAGATCCGCCAACGGATACTTGGCACTGACATCGCGATAATTACGACGAACGGTGACCGTATCTTCCGCCAGGTAACTTGCATAGGTCGCCTGGTAGATCGAATCCTGCACCTTGTCCATCATCCGGATATTATATTCGTAATTCGGATCGGCAATCGCAACCGCATAATCCGATTCAGGGAAAGTCGTAACCAACTTATTCTTATAAGCAGCAGCGAGCGCTTGGTTTCCGGAACGAAGAGCCATCAGATAAACCTGGTAGTAGCTTTCCAAAAGGTGACTATGCTTCGGGAAACGGCGTTCCAGTTCCTCAAAGGCTTCGGTTGCCAACGGGATATCCTCGAGTTTGTCCTTATAAATCATAGCCATGTTATAGAGACCATCTTCTATGATAATATTGGAAGCCTGGATATCTTCGGGTGTCAACGGAAGCTGCTGAATGTAATACTCACGTGTTTTCGGGTCATCGGAAGCAGCAGGTTCCAGTCCGGCCTCGAGCGAATCGGTAGCCAGTTCGCCCACCTCTCCTTCGGAAGCATCCTCAGTTTCGTCTGCCATATTCTCATTAAAAGTGGACATTTCTTTCTTACGTCGACGCCAGTCATCTTCCAGCGCACGCCGTCCCCATTTACGTTGGAAAGCTGCTTTTCCCTGTGATACTGCCTGCGGGTTATAGAAATAGAAACCGGAACCTCCGGACGTCGTCGGTAATGTGATGCCGCCAGTCTCTGTTCCTGGACGGTCGATACCAGTCCCTTTTGCCTCCTGTTCCGCCAGATAAGCTTCTTTCTCGGCCAGGGCCTTGGCTTCCTCCTCCTCTTTCTTCACCTGCTCGATGATTTTGTCGATCACGGCAAGCCGTTCCGACTCCGGCATTTTGGCAAGAGTTTGCAAACTATCCTGCAAATGGACCGCCTCCACATGCACGACCAACTCGTCCAAGATAGCAGACAGCTTGGATACCCGTTCATAGTCTTTATATTCTTTCTGGATGCCGGACAATGCACCGCTGAAATTCGGTTGTGCCTTGACATAGTCGCGCTTCTGGAAATAAAGATCACCCAGTTTGATCTGGCAGATCGCCTTGTCCAAACCGTTCTGTGTGCTTTTCTCCACACCCAGCTCGTAGTTTTTGATGGCATTGACTGTATCTTCACGGCTCATATAGACATTGCCCAACGCATAATAGACCTGATCGAGCAGGTCCTTGTTCTTATCGCTTTTCGCCATCCGCTGCAACATCTTGATCACTTTCTGATAATTGCCGCCAGTAAATACTTCGGTCTGGCGGATACGGGCGGCAAACTCCAGTTCATAAGGAGGATTAGCTTTGATCACCTGTCCGAACATCTGGTAGGCAAGCCCGTTCTGATCCTGTTCGGCATAAATCTGTCCCAACAAATACTTCATCCGGGTACGCTGGCGCCGGTTCTTCTCTGCCTTGATCGCTGTCTTGAAATAAGGGACCGCTTCTTCATATTGCTTATTCTTCACCAGGTAGTCGGCATATACCGCCGCATACTGGTTCAGGTTCTTGCGAGGGATACCGTTCGTATTCAGTTTTCCTAAGATATCTTCCGCTTCATAGAACCATTCCATCTCAGAATAGCAGCGGGCCTGCCAAAGACGGGCTTCGGCCACCACTTCTTCATCATGGGCATAATGACGGGCTATGTAAGAGAAAGTGGCAGATGCCTGCAAGAAATCAGCATTATAGAACTGCGCCTGCCCCATCATCAACCAGCACTTTTTGAGGAACGGATTGTATTCTTCCTGTTCCTGCCAGGCACGTTGTTTGGGATCATTGCGCCATCCCGGTTTCTTAGGCGGCTTTGCTTTGATGGAGTGGAGCTTGATCGCTTTATTGCTTTTCTCGATCGCCCGGTCGAAAGGACCTCCGGTTTCGGGCTTGTCTTTCGGTTGCGCACTGATCGGGTACATCAGTATCATGTCGGAATAGCTTTCCTTATAGCCGTTCTGCATGGAAAGCAACGCTTCGTCAAACGATGTTTTTCCGTTGAAATAGATATTATAGCGGGAATTAAAAGCGTGATAGAAGCGGCTTGCCTTGGTATTCTTTTTCGTACTGCAAGACCAAAACAAAGAGACAATCAATAATGCGATTATATAGTAGAAACCTTTCTTCATTTCCCCTTTTAACGCTTTAAAACCGCTTTTATTGCTTTCACTATCAAAAAGAAAAGGACTAGGACAAGAATAATAAACGCCCCGGAAGGCACATTCAGAAGATAAGAAAGGACGAGCCCGAACACACATCCCAAGAAACCGATGGCAATACTTCCGAAAATGATCTTCTTGAAGTCTGATGTAAAAAGGTTTACGGTGATCTGAGGCAACGTCAGCAAACTCATCAGAAGCATGATCCCGACCAGACGGATCGAAAGGACGATCGTCACAGCGATGCAGCACATCATTACATATTCTATGCACTTGACGGGCACTCCTTGCGTCAGTGCAAAATCCCTATCGAAGGCCACATAAACGATCTCCCGCAGGAAAAGCGAAAAAAGGATAACCAGCAACAACGCCAAAGCGGCTATCCAGATAATATCTCCCGTCGAAACAGTCAGAATATTTCCAAAAAGGTAGGCGGATAGATTCGGTGCATATCCGGGTGTCAGGAAAATAAAGATAACGCCCAATGCCATTCCTAACGACCATATCCCGGCAATAGCAGAGTCTTCACGCACATTCTGTGTCTTGCTCGCCCACTCCACCCCGAATGCGGAGAGCACGGAAAACAACATTGCCATCAAGATCGGATTCATCCCGAGATAGAACCCCAACCCCAATCCACCGAAAGAAGCATGAGTGATACCTCCACTGATAAAGACAAGCCGCCGCGACACGATATATGTCCCGACGATACCACAAGCGATCGCGGTCAGCAGGCTACCCAAAAGGGCATGCTGGAAAAAACCATATTGAAGTAAATCCATTTTCTATCCTCTTATATCCTTTTTTATGGTTTCCCGGCAGGAAACTTCTGTTTCATTATAGGGGAACTCCTGTTCCATGCCTATGAAACTGTTGTTCCATGCAAGGGGAACTTTTGTTTCATGGTTATGAAACTTAATGTATGCGCCGCTCCCCGACAATCAGGAACGCTTCGTCCTTCAGCTCATCCGGTAAATTAATAGCACGAAGTTGCAGACTACGCAACCAGCCAGCCACTTCGATCTCCTGCAAGGTATAAAGCACATCACGGAACTCGTTCACGGCATCTTCATCGTATGCATCGGCCTCGACTCCCCGAAAACGGTCCAGTTCTTCATCGTCATAATACTCGATTTTTTTGCTGACTGCCGCCAACAGACTGTCGCGTTCACAGGTTTCATGCTGTCCGCAACATTCGTCAGTGACAAGTTCCTGTGCCTCGGGGATTTCAGAAATCTCCCCACGTTCCAGCATCTTCTGCCATTTCCGGTTCCGAAAATAACCGGCAATGGCAGCAACAACACCCAATACGATAATACCTATAACAATATACCACATAATAATTGACAATTAACAATGAGCAATTGACAATGGACTTCCAGACACCGACAACTAATTGTCAATTGCCTATTGTTCATTGTCAATTATAATAAAGCCTGCGGTTCTCAAGTCTCTCCAATAGTGCGGATAACTTTTGCTGACCACCTGCGGGTCAGCTATCTCGATCCCTTCCGGCAACACGAGGGCGGCAGGTGCAAATGCCATCGCCATACGGTGATCTTCGTAGGTCGTGATCACAGGATGCGCTTGCGGTTCACAACGTTCGCCGTTCCATTCCAAAATACTGTTGTTGCTGTCTGTCAGGAGATATCCTAATTTGCGAAGCTCCGTCTTAAGCGCTTCGATGCGGTCGGTTTCTTTTATCTTCAGACTTTGCAAACCGGTAAAACGGAAAGGGATATTCAATAACACACAGGTCACGACAAAGGTTTGAGCCAGGTCCGGCTCGTTTACGAAGTTATAATTCAGTTTTTTGGTCCTATTCCCGTTGTGCTTCAAAACAACGCCCCGATCCGTGTAAGTCGTACCCACACCAAGCTGTGCAAACAATTTGGCTCCGGCGGCATCTCCCTGCAAACTGTTCTTAAACAGCCCCAGCAATTCGATCTCAGCATTTTTAGACAACGCCATCATGGAATACCAGTAGGAAGCAGCACTCCAGTCGGATTCAACGGTAAAGGGTATCGGATGATAATCCTGCGGTCTTACCTTAATGGTCTGCCCGTTCCATTCCGCCTTTACCCCATATTGTTCCATCAGCTGTAACGTCAGGTTGATATAGGGTTTCGAAATGACAACCCCTTCAAGATGCAAGGTCAGCCCGTTCTCCATCAGGGGGGCAATCATCAGCAACGCCGAAATATACTGTGAACTGACCCCACCGGCAAGCGAAATCTCGCCTCCCTGCAACGCACTTCCGAAAATGCGGAGAGGAGGATATCCCTCCTTCTCCATATATTCCACCCGTGCTCCCAGCGCATTCAGCGCATCCACCAGTATCTTGATCGGCCGGTTCTTCATCCGCTCCGTTCCGGTAATCGTCCACTCGCCCACCACTTTAGACAAAAAAGCCGTCAGGAACCGCATCGCAGTTCCCGCGGCTTTTATATCAAAGTCACGGTCATTCGAATTCAACGCCTTCACCATCACCTCCGTATCATCGCAATCCGACAAATTCCGAATCTCATACGGGCTATAGCTCAACGCATTAAGTATCAACGCACGATTACAGATACTCTTGGATGCGGGCAGCTTAACGGAAGCTTTCAGTGAATCAGGAGACTTTATTGTATAATTCATACTTTTGCATTAAAATGGAATACAAAAGTACGGAAATTATTGGGAAGATATCACTAATATTGTCCAGATATCACTATTGTAATAATTTTCCGACAATCATTATTTACACAACAATGCATAAGTACACCACAGCATCGGAGCCTGTCCATGATAGTCGCCAATAATCCGAGGACGGTCATAATAATACTGAAGATCATTCTTCTTTCCAGTACCGACACAAACTTCTTCCACATCTCCGTCCTTATTAATATAAGGGACTAAAGCAATCCATGCTTTTCTAGCTATAGGTCCATACTCTTCAGCTTCTAACCATCCCATCTTCACTCCCATAATCATTGCATAGGTAAACATAGCAGAACCAGATGTTTCAGGCCAACAGTCAGCCTTATCAATCAACTGATTCCACATACCACTTTTATCCTGATAATCTTTTAAACTTTTCATCATCAAGCGGTATCCCTCTAAAATACGAGCATGATTCGGATTATCTTCCGGAGTAGACAATAATAATTCTGCCATGCCTACAGCCATCCACCCATTCCCTCTTGCCCAGAAATACGGAACATCAGGAGCATGATAGAACAATCCGTTGGGACGCTGTAATTCATCCAAATAGACAACCATTTCTTTCACTGCACGATCCATATATTCACGTTTCCCTGTTGTATGATATGCTTGGGCCTGAAGAATTGTAATCATAAACATATCATCAATCCAAAGACGAGTTTGCCAAGATAGTCCTTTATCCGCCCAGGCTTTTTCCTCTGGGGTTGCATTAGCCGGCAAAGTCCATTGTGTATCAGCATAGGATAAACCCATTTCCAAATATTTCTTATCCTTCGTTATCTTATACAATTCTAACGGGATACAACCAAACACATTCAAATCTACATGATCCATTATAGGCAAATGAGATTTTTCCATTGTAACAAGTAAGTCAAAACGATCCTTTAATTGTCCAGCTAATTGTTTATCACCGGTAATTTCCGCATATCTCAGCGCTCCATACCACGTACAAACTTCTGCATAATGGATCCATTTCCCTTTTCCGTACCACATGTGTTTAGATGGAATAAAATTCCGGCTAAGGATAGCTCCAACTTTCTCAGGAGAACAATTTTCTGGTAAATCTTTAAAATAGTTTTTTTGTGCACTTGCTAATTGTACTATAGACATAAACAGACAAACAGTCACAAAGAAATTCACAACACACCTCATTATTTAAATCTATTGCGTAAATTTGACATTATTATACTCTTTCCATCCCGTAAGAATCTTATTTTTATAAGATAATGCAGTTTCTGCATCCTTCAGCCAGTCCCATTGTCCTAAAGGATATTCTCCTTGCATACCTTTCATTTCATCCGTAACGAGATCTATTCGATTCAAAGCAGACCTAATCTGCTCTTCAAGATTTTCATATCGATAAGATTTCCCTTTGGCATATATCCTAAATCCGAAATAGGCAGTGGATACAGCTTCGTAAAGCTGCGCAGTCAAAGCCGTTCTTTTAAAAAGCCGATATAAATCATCATAATCCGAAGGGGTTAAAAGGTCTTTAGCCCGTTCTATATCAGCTAATGCCTCATTAGCCAAACTTACACCATACCGTTTTTCCGTAATAATATAGCTGAGGTAAAGACTATCCATTAGCTCTACAGGCGTAACCCAATTCTGCTCAATCACATATCTTGCCTCTAATCCCAAGCGAGAATCTTTTGTTTTAAATCGTGCCGGAGCTATATGATTAATAATGTCTTTCCAATAATGAAATTCCTTATTGATTCCATGCTCCACAAATACAACAGGTGGTTCCAGCCATCGCCCTGAAACATGCCTATCATAGCTACTACTATAAGGATCATAATCCATAGATGAATGTTTCGCCGCATTTGTCCCTAAAATATACATGGAAGACAAAACAATATCGTATGCCTTTTTCAACGCATTCATTACCGGTTCCAAAGCCTTTTTCCCATATCGGGTTGAAATATATTCATCATATATCCGATCAGGCAAAATCTCTGGATTCTCAGTTGAGCGCTTTAAAGCATATAACAATATCTCATTGGCAGAACCAACCAACTTTGTTGTTCCATACCGGTCTGTCCGGGCTACATATCCAATTACATTCGGTCGCTTAATAAAATCTGTCCAACGTTTTGTCACATATTCAGGCCACGTATTGGCTATAACTCCCTGACCATTATATTCATTTCCCGTATCAAATTCGACGATCGTTGGTTTATTTATTTTACCAATAAAAGGATCATTCGGATGAGTCAAAAAGAAATCATGAGGAGTTTCTTTCATCATTAAGATTACTTTGTCATTTTTAATATGATTGATACAGCCAACAGTATTTGCATACTCTTCTTTCGAATAGGCAAAAGTTCTTATATATAACTTCTTTCCGCGCTCATTAATGACAACATCAGCAACAGCATCTACTACTGCAGCTAATTTTTCTTCATTTGTTTTTAACAAATTCGAGTATTGCTTTTCTGCATATGCACCTGTTTCAATGAAAGTCAGAACCAATCCATCTATTTCTGGGATCAAATCAAGCATTCCTCGGTAATCCTGCTTAAACCACTCCCAAAAAGCCGGATTATCCATATTAAGAGTTCCATGAGGACCCGTCTTAAATTGCGCTGGATAATAATCCAGCGCATAAAAACTATGATCCCAAACAAGCACCTCTCCAATTCCCTCCTGATGAGCCAATCGGGTGAGGTTCCTTACCTGATTTCGTACTGATTCATTCTTTACTTCCATCAGATTATGAATAATCTGATGAGAAAGTTGAAGATGGTTAATTTTATAACCTTTCGCCGCTTTTATTGTCGTAATCGCATTATCCATATTATCGGATAATATGATCCATCCTTTTATCGGCACATCCTCCCCTTTACAGGGGATAGAAATCGCAAAGAAAAACACCAATACGAGTCTAATAATATCTTTCATTTTATTTCTCACCATTGGGGATTTTGTGGATATACATTCGTACATCTATCAATCTGACTCTGAGGTATAGGGCGCAATTCATGGAATGATTTCATATTACCATGTGCTTTTTTATTATGCAAATCAGTCCTTTCGATCAGTTTGCCTAATCGTTTCAAATCATACCAGCGTTTCCCCTCTCCACAAAGCTCACGGGCACGTTCATCCAAAATAAAATCAACTGATAAGTCGGATGCTGAAATTTCCATTTCTTTTTCTTTTCCTTTGATTGCACAATTTCTACGCAACATATTGATATATTTCAAAGCATTATCCACATCACCAGCTCTATAATAGGCTTCACCAGCCAAAAGATAAGCTTCGGCAACTCTAAAACAAACCCAATCCCTAGTGCCTTTTTCTTCATTCATGGTAGCTCGTTTTACATCATCAAATTTCTTTAAATGTAAAAACACACGATTACTTACCGTACTATAATCATTTCCTAAACTCTCACTAAATTCCGGATTAAAAACTTTATAGTTTTTCGAATCGATTTGAGCTTTGCTCCAAGCATCTTTCGGAAGATAAAAAGCTGTATCTCCCACAGATAGTTTATCAGTCGCAGTTGTAGCATACCATGTATCACGCCAATAAGCCTGATAGCGGGAATCAATAGAAGAGTCGTATAAGTCCGACATGAACTGAGTCGGTTTAAAACGAGCATAAGGACGCCCATATTCCACAGTACGAGTCATTCCCGGAATATTAGCATCATATTTCGGAACAAAATATAAATGTGTCTGATTTCCATTTTCCCTTAACGATTCATCTTCCGAGAACTGTAAACTCCAGATAATTTCTTTATTCATATCATTATTCTGATTAAAGACCATATCTCTTGTTTCTTGCAACGTATATTGTGACTCATTAATAACGCTAGACGCTAATCGAGCAGCTTCTTCAAACTCGACTTTGCTGCTCCTTTCATCAGATAACAAAACATAAGAGAGAAAAAATTTGGCACCATACACATCAATACGTCCATAATCAGTTTGTTGTGTAGGCAAATTCTCCACCGCATAACGCAGATCCGGATAAATAGCTTCATCCAATATTTGTGCAACCGCAGTTCGATTAGCTTCCGTCTGTACACCAACCGTCGGTTCAAGAGACAAGTGCACATCTCCAAACTGCATAATTAAATGATAATACATATAAGCCCTCAAAAAGCGAGCTTCCGCTTCACGTAACTTTTTATCTGAATCAGACATATCTGAGACAGAGTTAATAAAATAGGTTACATTATTACATGCATTAATACCTATATAGCATTCTTCCCATATTTTTGTGATTTGGCCAGCCGTAAGAGAGATGTTATAAGTATCAAAATTCACATCTCCATCCACACCCGCTTCAAAAATATCTGTACCTTGTTCAGTCAGTTGTAACAAATTAGTTGTAGATGCCGAAAACGATCGCAATCTTGCATAGCAAGCATTTACAAGCGTCTCAATACCTGTTTTTGTATTATAATATCCATCCGGTGGCAATACTGTCTTCGGCTCTTCTTCCAAAATATCACAACTGAAGAATAATGACAAAAACATAATCGATGTTAAGAATATCTTTTTCATTTCTATTTGTTTTTAGATTTTAAAAATTAAGATTAACACCTAATTGATAAGAGGTAACAGACGGATAAGATTTCTTATCTGTTCCTACCTGCGGATCCTGACCATCAAACGGTGTAAAGACAAAAGGATTATTGATATTGATGTAGACTTTTGCATTTTCCATTCTAAATTTCTGGATAAAATCTTTAGGCAAGGTATAGCCTAAGGAAATATTTGAGATACGGACAAAAGAAACATCTTTAACAAAATAATCACTATTAGAAAAATCCGTATAAGTTCCTTTTATTGCAGGAGCGGGATAATCATTCGACCGGTTCTCCGGTGTCCAATAATTCACACGAAAACCTCTATATCTCACAGGATCATCACTACTCTGTTTATGCGCATCCGATAAAGCTCTAACACCTTGGCGAGTATACATACTCATATAAAAGTCAAAACCTTTATAAGAAACAGAAGTATTTAAACTTCCAATCCACTTCGGATCACGACTAATGATATATCGATCATCATTCAAATTGATATTTGGAGCATCTCCTTCTTTGTTATAAATATCTTTGTATTTAGGGTATCCTGGTTTAGCTCCATAAGCCGCAGCTTCTTCGGCCTCATCTTCTTGCCAAACACCAATAAAATCCAATAAATAATAAGAACGAATAGAATGTCCAATAAAATAATTAGAACCAACATCATCCTTTTTATCTCCATAGAGGTCCAAAATTTCATTCTTGTTTTTCGCAAATGTGATTCCAACATTCCATCTCCATTCAGTATTCCTGATAATATCACCATTTAAAGTCAGTTCGACACCTCTATTCCGTGTACTACCTATATTCTGATAAATCTCTGAGAAACCGGATGTGACAGGCAGTTGTCTTTTTAGTATCAAATCTTTCGTCGTTCTTTGATACCAATCAATCGTTCCGTTTAAACGAGAATTAAACAAGCTAAAATCTAAACCGACATTATACTCTTCTGTCTTCTCCCATTTCAAATCCGGATTCGGAATACCGGTGGGTATTGTTCCAATAGCTGCAGTTTCGTTCCAGGAATAGTAAGTCTTAGACAGTTTTCCTAAGGTCTCATAAGGATCTACATTCGTATTACCGGTATTACCCCATGAAAAACGAAGTTTCAAATTATCCAAAAATCTAGATCTTGCTCCCTGTAAAAAAGCTTCTTCCGAAAGTCTCCAAGCAACAGACATAGAAGGGAATCCAGCCCATTTATTTTTATCGGAAAGTCTTGAAGAGCCATCATAGCGATAAGTAAGAGTCAACAGGTAACGATCTAACAATGTATAATTGAAACGCCCCATCAAAGACATAATCCCCCATTCCGACAAAGTCGTTTTCTTATCCAAAATCGTAGAGGCAGCTTCCAAATTATAATACAACCCATCATAATACATATCCGTTCCTTTCAGATAAACAGACTTTTCTTGGAACTGTTCCACATTAAATGCAGCCATTGCTCCTATTTTATGTATAGTATTGATCTCTTTATTATAAGACAAAATATTATCTATGATCGAAGACAAACGAGTACGACTATCGAAACTGGCAGCATGTGCTCCGCCGCTTCTATCACGAGTGTCGCTTCCCTGATAAACTCCATTATTAGTATTACTATAATCCAGCCCGACTGAGAACTTATAAGACAATCCATCCCAAATATTCCAATCTAAAGCAGCTGAACCTATCACACCATATTCATCCGTTGAATTTTGATTGTTCTGAATTTCGCATAATGGATTAGTAACCAATGATTCATTCGGAGTTGGATATAACTTTAACTTCCCGTTTTCATCTCTAACAGGAGCTAATGGAGATAACTGATAAATATGATAAATACGATCCGGAAGAGCATCATTTTTAGAATAAGACCCTAAAACCGCTGTCGTAAATTTTAAACGATCCGAGAACTTAAATGTATTATTAAAATTCACATTAAACCGTTTATATCCGGCATTATCAACTAATGAACCTTGATCCAAATAACCTAATGAAAGCATAGTCGCTGTCTTCTTGCTTGATGCACTGATCGTCACATTATGATTTGTAGAGAAAGCCGTACCGCCCCATACCTCATCGAACCAATCCGTAAAAGTTCTATTTCTCCATGAGTTCAATTCAATATCATCGAACATTGCCTCATCGGAATTATCCTGACCGGCATTTGCTAATGCTATACGCTTAAAATCCACAAACTCATCAGCAGACATCAGATTCGGTTTTCCTGCAGCTTTGTCAAATCCAACCCAACCATTATAACTTGCCTTTATTGAACTTTCTCCAGCTTCTGCCCGTTTGGTTGTTACAATGATTACACCATTGGATCCTCTTGCTCCATAAATAGCCGAAGCTGAAGCATCCTTCAAAACATCAATAGATTGAACATCATTGGGGTTCAGATTCACACTCGAACTTTGCATTGGGATTCCATCCACCACCCATAAAGGGTCATTCGAACCTGTTATAGAACTAATCCCACGGATTTCAATGGTTGGATTGTTCCCAGGTTTCCACACGCCACCAATATCAACTGGGATTTTTCCTTGCAGGGCTGTACCAATATTAGGGCTATTTGCCTGTGTTATTTCTTCAGCGCGTATTTGTGTAATTGCACCTGTCAAATCTTTTTTCTTTGCTGTTCCATAGCCAATTACAACAACCTCATCCAACGCTTCCATATCTTCTTTTAATTGGATTTCTATGTTACTTTGGTTACCAATAATCAGTTCACGCGAAGTAAATCCAATATAGCTAACCAAAAGTGTTCCTTTAGAATATACTTCTAAAGAAAACCTACCATCAACATCAGTAATTGTCCCGTTTGTCGTTCCCTTTTCTACAACATTTGCTCCGATAATCGGTTCGCCATTTTGATCTCTAACGACGCCAGTAACTTTTTTCCTAGTTTGGGATTTATTTTGACCAGCAAATTTCAATTGTTCTGGCGAAGGGTTTATCAGAATAAGGTTATTTTCTGTAATTTCATAATCGACTCCTTCATTATTAAATAGTTGTCTTAACACAAACTCCACAGACTGTTCTCTCACTTGAACAGAAACCTTCTTATCTAAATTAATCTTTCCACTTTCATAAATAAATCGAAAATCAGTCTGATTTTCGATCAAATAAAGGATGTCCTTTATTGACTGATTCTGTACATTCAATGATAACTTTGTGGTCTGTGAATATACAGATGCAGAAATCTGCAAAGAAAATGCAATCAAAAAAACGACTGTCAATTTCATAATAGATAATATCTTTTTAAGAGTCGAAGACTGGTCCAACTCTAACATATTAAAAAAATTCATATATTTGTATATTGATTGTTAGTTAATTATTAGTGCTTCCAACACTAATTTTATTATCAAACTCATAACGGGAGATGTGGCAGCATTTCCCGTTTTTGTGTATCCATGGCATTCTATTTCATAGGCAATTCTTATTTAGAGGTTATACTTATATGTTTTCCTTTTACATGATAACTTATATTACTTAGACGCGACAATGCATCCATAACGTCTGTTACAGTCTCTTCCTGTATTACTCCGTTATAACGGATCTTTTCTCCCAATCCCGGTTGAAGCGTAATTTCCACATCATACCATCTTTCCAGATATTTACAAACAACCGACAGAGACATATCTTCCATATATAACTTATTGTCCAACCATCCATAAGAATGGGACAAAACACCTTCTACCTGCTTAATCTTATCCGTCTTCTTATCGAAAACAGCTATCTCTCCCGGCTTCATCCTCAACTTCTCGTTTCCTTTCTCCAGTTCGATACATCCCCCAACCAAAGAAGCCTGGATAACCGGATCATCAGCATACGCCTGCAAATTGAAAGAAGTCCCCCAAACTCTCACGTTTAAACCCCCGGCCACTTTAATGACGAAAGGATCTTTACTCTTGGACACATCAAAAAATCCTTCCCCCTGAAAATCAACTTCCCGCGTTTTTTTCTTCGGATCATAAGAATAAACGACTTCAGAACCGGCATTCAACTTGACCAAAGATCCATCCGGCAACATGATCTCCGAACGATTCCCATAATCGGCACTCATACTGACCAGAACCTCCGATCCTTTCTGAAAAGTTCCCATAAAAGACAAAGCTAACACTATCAACAAAGATGCGGCAACCCCGGAAGCCGTATATAACATGTTTTTCCAATATTTCCGAAGATATACTTTCTGTCGGTTTATCTTGTCAACCTTTTCCCAAGCAAGATCAGGATCGAAAGCCTCAACTTCTGTATAACGATGAGATTCTTCCCAAATCTTTTTATACAAATTAAATTCTTTTCTATGGGACTCATCTTCGGCCAACCACTCAACTAATACCGGATCAAGACGTTTTTCATCTTCACCGTCCAGTAAATAGTCCACGATATAGTCTTTTATAGTTTTTTGTTCTTCCATGAATCTTGCTTTTATTATATGACACTATAAATAAAAAAAGGTCCTATTCCGGACCCGAAAAAATTATATTCCTTTTAATTCCAAACATCGCCTCAGCTTCTGAAGCGAGATCCAGATCTGATTTTTAATCGTTTTTATCGAGACATCGAGTTTTTCCGAGATTTCTTTTTGTTTCAATCCTTTTATCCGGTGCAGCAATAACACTTCTTTACAACGACCGGGAAGATGATCGATACAGCTATAAAGAGCGATCCGAAATTCTTCAGACTCGACCCGGTCGTCTTCATATGATAACTGATCCTGAGTTTCCGACAGATTATTAAAATAGACTTTTGAACGAAGATGATTCAATGCCAAATGTTTAGCCATCTTATAAAGATATCCGCCAACATTTTCTTTGATTTCAATCCTTTCCCGATTCTTCCATATATTCAGAAAAAGCTCTTGCACAATATCCTCCGTATCACTTTTATCCATGAGCAGGCTATATACATATTGACAAAGGCGACCATAATAACGCTCAAACAGTTTATTATAACTGACGTAATCATTTCTCCTGATCGCCTCTATCAATCTTTCATCTGTGGTATTAGACATACTCTTATCCGGTTTATCTCCTTAGTGCCCAAATATACAACAAATTTTGGATTGAAACCGGAAACCTGAACTTTTTCCAAGGCAACCATACCAAAGAAAAAACAGGAGCTTATCATATAAGTTCTTCCTATTTCCTCTGTCACTGTATCACTGATTCCTTTTTACCAATTGATATTCAACCTGTTTTATTTGTGATATATGTCCGTTTTCTCTATCACTACTCTATCACTACCCTATCACTGGCAATTTGATAGGAAAACAGGCATCGCGTTTATATACAACTGTATATAAGTGCATTACAAATAGCACAAACGATACCCCCCTATTCCCATCCCTGTAAATCACTCGATTATTTTATGTAAAAACGGCTATAAAATAGGTGAAACCGGGTGGTTTTCATTGCTCGGCAAGGCACTTTAGTTGCCGGACACCCCCATGTTACCCCCTTTTACACCCGGATGTACCGGCTCCCTACACCCGGATGTAAAGGATGGCAACATGGGGGTGTTTACGGAATTATCTGCCTGTTTCTGCTAAAAAAAGAGAAGGCTTTTGTGGAATGAAGAACCGTATTTTGCCAATTTAACACCTATTATATTCGTTTTTACATTTGTTTATTCGATTATTTTATATGCTTTTTCAAAAGTAACAGAAGACAATATGTTGGTTTCCAATCATATGATAAAAACGTCCTGTTTCAGGAGTGATAGAGGCAGTGATAGAGGAAAACCTCCTGTATCACTGTCTCTAACGATTGAATATCAATAGCTACAACCTTCATGGTGATAGAGTGATAGAGGATTTGCAGGAAACTTCGTATGTAATGCTTTGAAAATTCAAAGGATGTAACTAATAGACAGTTAGAGTCCATTTGTATCCTTATTCAAAATAATATTGACATAGATATTTTATATTCATCTCAATGTAAACATCAAATTTATATGCAGTTACATCCATATATCAAGATTAAATGAAAGAGCCGTGGATGAATACCAACCATAATTTAAAACAAATGCCATATCAAGACTAAAAATTTACCTTGATACAGCATTTGCTTTAAACTAATAAGAAATCTACAATATCCGTTGATACAATTTCTTTTCCTGAGGTTGTATGGAAGTAAGATCAGCTATTTTCACCGGTTGGCCGGTCGCAATGCTGTTACGTGCCGCAATACCGACTAGACAAGCCAAAGCTCCATCGCGAACACTAGCACACTGCTTATACGGATCTTTTATCCCAGGTAAAAAAATCTGATCCTTTAGCAATGCATCCCCTCCGCCATGGCCAGACGTTCCGAATGGAATCTGGATATACTCACGTTTTCCAAAATTCTTAAACAAAACAAGTTCATCAAAATTCACATCCGAAGTCGGACGGGATTCCTGTATCCAAGCCTCTAAACGCCCTTTCGTTCCGTTAAAGGCTATACGATAACCTTCATAAGGGCTGTAGGTTGTCAGGGAATAAGCGACCTGCACGCCATTTTTATAACGAATCGTTGCCGCCATTTTATCAAAGATATTGACATCATTCTTAAACACGCATCCATCACGAAGATAACCATCATATTTTTCGTTGGCTACATATAAATCCATATAATTCTGATTTCGCGTTATATCGTAATAGAATTTACATTTGGAAGTATGAGGACAAGTACGGCAATTCTCTGCCCGGAACGTTCCGTTCTTACCATAATGATCCAAACTGCCCAATGCATACACACTTTCCGGATCACTGTCAATCCACCAATTCAGAAGGTCAAAGTGGTGACTGGCTTTATGCACCCACAAAGAACCGCTGCATTCTACCAAACGATGCCAACGACGAAAATAATCGGCGCCATGAGAAGTGTCCAGATACCAATGAAAATCAACAGAAGTGATATCGCCAATCTCACCGGCACGGAGTAATTCCCATATTTTCGCACGATGTGGAGAATAACGATAATTAAATGTCACACGGCAATTCTTTCCTGTCCGTTTTTCTGCATCCAAAATTGCCTGGATCTTCTTTTCATCCGTTGTCATCGGCTTTTCCGTAATGATATCCGCGCCAAGTTCCATTCCACGGATAATAAAATGATGATGAGTACTATCCATAGTCGTTACAATCAGCACATCAGGCCTGGTTCCCTTCATCATCTTTTCAAAATCCGTATAAGTAGGACAGGAAGCCCCGATAATCTTCTTACCGGTTTCCACACGACCTTCATTCTTATCGCAAAGACCTACAAACTCAATGTAGTCAGGATAACTTTTCATTAAGTCATATCCCCACATGGAAGTACCTCTTCCGCCAGTACCAACAATAGCAAGGCGAAGTTTTTTCCCAGCAACATTCGGATTTTCAACAGCTTTTGCCGCTACTTCCGATAATGGATTCAATAAGGCTGCCCCAGTTATAGCGCCTGTCGCAGCTAAAAAGTGTCGTCGTGATATTTTATTCATAACCATCATATTTAATAGAATTATTTATAACCTTTATTTTGAACGAACACATCCAAGTTCGTCACTTCATACAATGCATCTTGAGGAAGAGGACGATAGATATGATAATCCTTGATCAACGTAATATCCGGATTATGCTCTTTCACCCATTCCACCATTTTGCCGGAACGTTTCAACATATACCAGCGGTTCAATTCACACCCCAGTTCACGTGCACCTTCTTCCAAGATAAAATCCATATCCACATCAGCAGCTGTTACCTTCAAGGCACTTTCATGTCCATCGATCAAAGCCCTTTTTCTCAGTTGAGTAATCACCTCTGCCGCTTTTTCCGGTTGGTTGGTTCTTACATACGCTTCAGCCAAAGTTATATAGACTTCTCCAAGGCGCATCAGAATCAAGTCTTTAAAACCTTCTTCCCGCTTAGCCTCATCACGGCTCGGATCCAGATATTTTGTCATTGTATGATGGCAGGATCTACCGTTGATAGTCGGAATTCCGGTGTTAATATCATAAAGATCCGTAATATTGTCGACAATGATTCCCCTGTCTTCATAGCTTTTTACATATTCATCCGAAACAACATCCAGTGTCCGGATAAGTAACGTATCCGAATAGTCGGGCTCGTTATTCCAGTTATCCGGGATTCTGCACCACGCAGTCTGGAAAGTCTGTTCCCTACGTTTATCAAACTTATCGAAAAGACTGATATAATAATAGGTAGGCATCGTACAACGATATTCACGACCATACACGCGGGAATGGCTCCATAATCCATCAATATTGATATTCGGGTTTTTAGCAGACTTGTTATACCAACCTACGAAATACCGATGCATACTATTCGCATCAATATCCGTAAGATCCATTCCGTTATACACCAAATCGCTTGTATATTGTATTGACCAGATAATCTCGTCATTTATCTGGTTATTCACGTCAAACACAGATGCATAATTATCCAAGAGTTTATAATTATAGTCATTAATAACTGAATTACATAACCTCACCACTTCATCATAACACTGTTGTTTTGTATAACCGGCTCCTGTAATAATCGCATCATCATAAGCAGCCAACGCCATCAATACACGCATTTTCAATGTTTTAGCAACTCCGATATTCATACGGCCCCATTGAGTATTCTGAGGTATATCCAAATATTGGAAAGCAATATCCAAATCTTCCAATATTTTCTTGTAAAAGACAGCAATACCCGGTTGGTATCCTTCTGTTATTACCGATTGGGACGGAGTATCCGCATAATGGGACGCAGGACCATATGTCTCAACAATCATAAACAAGTAAAAAGCACGCAAAGCATGAACCTCCGATATCAGTTGGTTCTTTTTTTCCTCATGTGCAATAGGAGTTTCCTGTATATATTGAACTCCCAGATTTGCAACATTCAATCCCTTATAAAGATATTTCCAATACTGGGAATTCCAACGATTAGAGATCATGAGAGGATCGTTATAAATCATAGCCTCTTCATAAGGCCAACCGACACCATTGGTTGCATAAGTCGTCAAATCCGTTCCACAATCAGCAAACTTATACAAACGTTCTGTCAGATAACGATTCCGTTGATAGATACTCAAGATAAGTGATTCAACCCCTTCTTCTGTTTTCGCATACGTATCGCTGATCAACCCTTTTGGTTCTTCTTCCAGAAAATCACATGAAAAGGAACTTGCAGATAATACGATTAATAAAAAAATTGCTATGTTTTTCATAATACATGACTTATTAGAATGTTACATTAACTCCGAAATTATAACTACTGGGAACCGTATAATTAATATCAGGTTGTTCAGGTATAATATCAAACTCCGCTGCTCTATACAAATAACCTATATTTCTCATTTGCACATAGAAACGTAATTTCCTGATTGGGACCTTCTTTGACAGCAGATTCTCGAAACTATACCCTAATGTTATATCCTGAATTTTAATATGGTCGCCTTTCTGATAGCCATTAGAGGTACGATAGGTATCATAACCGCTCGCCTGATCCGCACGAGGATAACTATTTGTCGGATTATCCGGAGTCCAATAATCTACTGCCGGCAACCATCTCTGCCCGTCCATCGTGATATCATCATATGGAGCCGGCTTAACCAAATACCCCCATCTTGAGTTCAGATTGAAAGAAAAATCAAAATTCTTATATTGAACATTCGCACCTAATGAAGCAATCCACTTCGGACGAACCTGCCCCAAGATTATGCGATCATCCGCAGCACTAATCGAACCATCTCCATTTTGATCTTTAACCTTGATATCCCCTACCTTAGCATTATATTTAGCAGCAGCCTCTTCTTCACCCAACTGCCAGATACCAATTTTCTCATAATCATAGAACACACCTAAAGGTTCTCCGATAAACCATTTATTATTAGGTAAATCTTCTCCACTGATCAAAGCTGTAATCTTTTCCCCGTTTCTGGATGCATTCAATGAAAAATCGACATTCAAATCTTTTGTCCTTACCGGATTATAATTTAGGTTAAACTCAACTCCTGAAGTTTCCGTCTCCCCGATATTCTGCCAAATATCATTGAAACCGGTAAATGAAGGAATCGTCCTCTTCATCAACAAATCACTCGTCTTTGTATTATAATACTCGACATAACCATTCAATTTATTATTGAATAATCCGAAATCAACTCCTGCATTTACAGTTTTGGATATTTCCCAGCCAAGATCAAGATTCACAATCGAAGTTGGGCTATATACATAGAACTTATTAGATGAATCTTCTCCAAACAGATAAGCATACTGTGACAAAGAAGCAAGTGTTTGATAGGGTGAAATGGCCGTATTACCAACAGTACCATAAGAGACACGAAGCTTAAGGCTATTAATCCAATTCACATTCTGCATAAAGCTTTCATCCTTCATGCTCCAACTGACTCCTCCTGAAGGGAAAACAGCCCATTGGTTTCCTTTTGCCAAACGAGACGAACCATCTGTTCTGAATGCTATATTGAAATAATATTTATTCTTATAATTATAGCGCAAACGGCCTAAGACAGATGCCAGAGCCCAGTTTTCAAAACTACTTCCGATTTTTATATTTTCCGTGTTGGAACCTAAATTATGATAAGATGTATACTCTACCGGCTGGTTATCTCCGGATAAAGTACCTTTATCATATCTCCGGCTCTGCATTTCACCAACAAGGTCAACGACCAAATTATGATCTCCGAAACTATTATCATACGTAATAATATGGTTTAGTGTCCACTGATCATAATTATTATACTCTTTACCGGAGTTCGTCTTGACACCTTTGCCCTTGTATGAATCTTTACCATAAAAATACCCCCGCTTATAATCCGAGAAAATATAACCGAAGTTTGTATGCATACTCAGCCATTTATTTATCTTTATATGCGAAGTTAGATTAAGGTTCAATAAATTGCTTTGGGCATCATCTGCAAACTGTCCGGGTACATCATTTGCCAACGGGTTATAACCGGATGTGTTCAACGGATTCGGGAAATAATTAAGATCACCATTCTCCAAATACGGATCAGACAACGGTGTCATATACAATATTTCGTTATTGATTTTCTGGAATCCGGATATATTATTTCGTTTCAATCGAACAGTCGTACCCAATGTCCAGAAGTCTGCTAAATCATGATCAGCCGTCAATGTCAAATTATAGTTCTCAGCATCATTCGTTTTATAGTAACCCTGTTCTTTATCATATTTAAATGATAACAGTAACCGAGTCTTCTCGCCACTATTGCTAATGCTCAGATGATAACTTTGTGTCAAAGCATTACGATACAATAAATCCTGCCAGTCGGTATAATTGCCATTTTTTATCATATCAAGTTCGGACTGAGTGAAAACATCCTCATCTGTGAACGGGGTATCCCATCCGTGAGCATACCTGTATCCGTCACGCCTGAACTGTACATATTCTTCCCCAGACTGCAAAGGCATCATATGAGGAACGTTCAAACCGATATAAGAGTTAAAATTCACTTCACGATTCACTCCTTTCTTTCCTCTTTTAGTCGTTACCAAAATGACACCATTTGCGCCCATAGAACCATAAATGGCGGAACTTGCTGCGTCTTTCAACACTTCAATTGATTCAATATCATAAGTATTTACACTCCCCAAGCTTCCGGGAATACCGTCCACTATGATCAGCGGATTATTTCCTGCATTTAAAGATCTTGCTCCACGGATATAAATTTGCTGATCATCTCCTGCATATCGTGCCGACTGAATATCCAGACCGGCTACTTTTCCCTGCAAGGCATCTTGGACATTGCTTGTTGAAGCAGCACTAATGGTCGATCCTTTGACTGTAGACATAGCACTTACAATATCTCTTTTTCTGGATGTACCATAACCGATCACAACAATTTCATCCAAATTCTCCGTATTCTCAGCCAAAGAAATATTCAATATGTTCTTCCCGTCCACCCTTATCTCTTTGGTATCATAACCGATATAGGAAACCAAGAGAACAGCCGAAGGAGAAATATCCAGACTATATTGACCATTCAAATCGGTAACAGTACCATTCGTCGTCCCCTTCTCCACAACATTCGCGCCGATGATCGGTTCTCCTTTTTCATCTTTGACAATGCCTGTGACTTTTTTTGTTTTGGAAGATGCCGGGGATTTTCTGGAAATAATGATATGCCCGTTGCTGAATGTGACGGAACAGTTGGTGCCTTCCAGTAATTGTTCCAGGACGTTTTTGACGTTGTCGCCGGCCGGAACTTTCTTGATCACGCGTGAATCGTTGACATCTTGCGTGTTGTAATCTACGAAGAGTTTCGTTTGTTGTTCGATTTGCTTGAAAGCCGCCTTTAAGGTTAAATTACTGCCAGACAAACGAACCTGTTGATTTTGAGCAAATACGAACGAGCTACCAAGAGACAGAGCTCCAATTATACATAGGCGGGAAAGCGTTTTTCCCGCTTTTATAGGTATTAGATTAGTTAATTTCATATATTTGTATGTTTGAAAATTGAATATTAATTATTTTCAACGTTTTACGTTGAGTCCCAAAAAGTCACAATTCGGTTTCAAACGCCGGAAAGAGGGATTTTCGCACTTTCGTTCTTTCCGGTTTTCTTTTGTTCATCCTGTTCCTCTCCTCTCTTTTTAATTTATAAATACAACATTTCCCTTTATCTTGAAACGAATGCCGATCAACTGCTGCAAAACAGCCAGCACATCCTCCAGGGTTTCATGCGGGGCAAACTTGACGTTGTAATACTCGTCCGCATATTTCTGGGAATTATAATGGATCGTCACGTTAAACTTCCGTTCCAGCGAAGCCATCAGATGGCTGAAAGAAACATTCTCGTAAATCAGGTAGCCGCTACGCTCCATCTTATAAAGCAAAGCATCGACCGGCCGGACCGTTACCGTATGCGCCGCATGCGAATAAACCAGACGTTCGTTCGGCTTCAAGATAGCCGGCTGGTGTTCGCCTGCCCTTACATCCACTTTGACACTCCCCTCTTCCAGGATCGTGCTCGTGCAAGAATCAGCTGGATAGGAAGCTACTGTAAATACCGTACCCAAAGCCTGCACGTCCAGATAAGTCGTCTTCACAATAAAAGGTTTTTCCGTGTTTTTCCGAACCGTGAACGACGCTTCGCCAGTCAGGTAAACCGTACGGGTTTCCGTATCCGTAAAGTCTTTCGGGTAAACGAGCAGTGAACCGGCATCGACCCATACCTGCGAACCATCCGGCAAAATGACCTGCCGGCTCTCGCCATAAGGAACAAACAACTCTGCCATCTCTACATGCCGGACAGGTTGTAGGCGGTCCGTAACAAAAAAGGTCGCTGCTCCCGTCAATAGCATCAATGCAATTACCGCTGCATATTTGATCCACCCGCGATACATCGGGACAGTATTCCGACGGACCGGTTCAACCTGTAAATGTCTTTGCAGGGCATCCCAGTCTTCGCGGGTCTCAGCAGTCGCCTCTGCAGGCAAATGTTCCCAAAAGGCCTGCAACATATCGCTCTTTTCAGAAGCTCCGCCCTCCGCCCGTAGCCAGCGGCCGAACAGGACACGTCCCGAACGGGAGAAATGCTTTCCGAAATAAAGCTGTATGATTCGTTTTATATTATTATCATTTGTCATAAAATCCCATGCTTTATAATGGAGTCGGTTTGCTGTGGGAGTACACACAATCGAATATGCCTTTTTTCTCAACTTTCTTTCATTCTGTTTGGCTGATTTGATTTAAGTGTAGTTTGTTTTCGACAATGTCGAGATCATATTTGACAATACGGTTCAAGTGTGCAAAAGAAAAAATAGATAAAGGACTTTTCGAAGAATGGCAAGGGCGGCGGTCAAGTGATTTTCCACTGTCCGTTTACTGATATCGAGACGCTTGGCGATTTCGTCATTAGACAAACCTTCCTCACGGCTCATCCGGTATATTTTGCTTCGCTGGGGAGACATGCGCTCGACCGTACGGTTGATGATCGATTGCAGCTCGCGGACGAACAAGGTTTCTTCCTCTGATTCGGCTTGGCAGGCATCCTGCAGGTATTCGTTCGTATATTTTTCCGAGACAATGAGACGGTCGAAATAGTCGTACACGGTAAAACGCGCCATCTGGAATAGATAGGAGGAAAAAGAACGGACATTTTTAAGTTTTTCACGGTCTTTCCACAACGAGAGAAACAAATCCTGGGCCATATCACGACTGACTTCCTTATCGTGTGTCAGACCGATAAGGAAATTTACCAACCGAGGTTGGTACTGGAAAAATAGATGCTCGAAAGCTTCCACATTTCCGGCAGCGATCTCCTTCAACTTATTTTGCTCCTCTGGTAATTCCATAATAGATGCGAAGTAGCGAAAAATATCAGAATAATCAAAATAAAAGTTTGCAACTCAGTTGCATTAATTTTGTTGTACTTTTACCGTATCGAGAAAAAGAGTAAAGTCATGTCAACAAAACAATGCGAAGAGAAACTCAAAGATAAAGGCGTACGCCCGACAGCCGCCCGAATTCTTATATTGCAGAAACTGTCGGAACAAACATATCCCATTTCCTTGCTCGAATTGGAGGCACAACTGGAAACATTGGACAAATCAACCATTTCACGCTCTTTAGCGATCTTGTTGGAGCATCACGCCATCCACGCTTTCGAGGACGGAAGCGGGTCGATGAAATATGAAATCTGCCGGAGCGACACCGAGACGTGTTTTATTGAAAACAGGCATATCCATTTCTACTGTGAGGTTTGTCACAAGACCTATTGTATGGATCATATAAAAATCCCGGTCGTGCAGTTGCCCGAAGGCTTCATCATGGATACGATCAACTACACGGTCAAAGGAATCTGCCCGGCATGCAAGTCCCCAAATCTGTAAAACGCAATCGAGTTGCAAAAATATCTTCGGTTCTTTGCATCGGAATAATAAAAACAGATTGAATCATGGAAGCTAAAACAACTTGCCACTCAGGATGCAGTTGCGGACATAATAAAGGAGAAGAACACCCGAACGTGGTATTGCCGATCCTGTCTTTCATCCTGCTCATTGTGGGGCTCATCTTAGACCATACCGGACAAGGCTGGTTCTCGCCGACAGTAAAACTCGTCTGGTATCTGGCTGCTTTCCTCCCAGTAGGACTGCCTGTCATACGGGAAGCATATCACGAGGCTTTGCGAAAAGACTTCTTCACCGAGTTTACATTGATGTCGGTCGCTTCGACCGGAGCTTTCAGCATCGGCGAATATCCGGAGGCTGTAGCTGTCATGCTTTTTTATACGGTTGGAGAAATGCTGCAAAACAGGGCTGTCGAACGTGCTTCACAAAATATCAGCCGCCTGCTTGATGTCCGTCCCGAACGTACGGACGTATTTCGTGAAGGTAATTATATCAATGTCTCCCCGAAAGAGGTACGGACAGGTGAACGAATCGAGGTAAAACCGGGCGGACGCATACCGCTCGACGGGATTTTACAGGAAACCGAAGCATCGTTCGACACCTCCGCCCTGACAGGCGAAAGCATGCCCCGCATACTTCGGAAAGGGGATGAAGTCCTGGCGGGAATGATCGTACTGGGACAAACCGTCCGCATAGAAGTGAACCGTCCCTATGAACAAAGCGCATTAGCCCGCATTTTAGTGCTGGTGAAAGATGCAGCCGAGCGTAAAGCTCCTGCCGAACTGTTCATTCGTCGGTTCGCACGGTTCTATACGCCTGCCGTGATCGTGTTGGCTTTGCTGATCGTCACGGTTCCGGCATTTGCCGGATTGATGATGCCGTCTTTCCAATACGTTTTTCATGACTGGTTGTACCGGGGATTGGTCTTTTTAGTTATCTCCTGTCCGTGTGCCTTGGTAATCAGCGTACCGTTGGGATATTTCGGAGGTATCGGAGCGGCGTCACGTGCCGGTATCTTGTTCAAGGGTGGTAATTATCTGGATGCCATCACCCAGATAAATACCATTGCATTCGACAAAACAGGTACATTGACCACTGGCTGCTTTGACGTGACGGATATGCAGGCGCATAGAATTTCCGAGTCGGAACTATTGACCTTGCTTTTATCCGTCGAACAGAAAAGTACCCACCCGATCGCACAAGCGATCGTCCGCTACGCAAAGAAACAGAATATCTCTGCAGCAAGCGTATCGGAGATGCATGAACTGGCCGGACACGGCGTGGAGGCCGTCATCGGTGGACAGGAAGTGCTTGTCGGGAATATCCGCTTAATGAAAGAGCGCGGGATTTCCATCCCCGAAGAGTTGTCCGACCAAGTAGCGACCGTAGTTATCTGCGCCATCGATAAAAAATATGCCGGCCATCTGCTATTGTCCGATACGTTGAAAGACGATGCCGTAGAGGCGATTGCCAAACTGAGGAAGTTAGGAGTGACGGATATCCGTCTACTGTCAGGTGACAAAAAAGAGATTGTCGCCTCTTTTGCCAGACGTTTAGGAATCGACCGGGCATACGGGAACCTGTTGCCGGAGGACAAGGCGGCACATATCCGGGAAATGGTTGAAGAGCCGGGCAAAACCGTGGCTTTTGTCGGAGACGGAATGAATGATGCTCCGGTATTGGCACTAAGCCATGTAGGGATTGCGATGGGCGGACTCGGTTCGGATGCGGCAATCGAGAGTGCCGACGTCGTTATCCAGAACGACCAGCCGTCCAAAGTGGCGACCGCCATCACGATCGGGCGCAAGACACGTACGATTGTCCATCAGAATATCATAGGGGCACTTGTTGTAAAAGGGATTGTGCTGTCGGCAGGTGCATTGGGATACGCCACGTTGTGGGGGGCAGTCTTTGCTGATGTCGGTGTCGCTCTGCTGGCAGTCCTCAACTCGGTCCGCATACTGAACAGGAAGGTATGGTAAAACGGGGATGTGTCAACATCTCCTTGTCCCCGCACTTGATGCGGGGACACAAAAGGACAGACCTTATCAATCGGATTTTTATAAGGTCGGTTTTAATGCGATCCCGCGTCAAGCACGGGAACAGGACAGTTTTGACATACCCTCATACATTTTGACACGCAGCCTCGTTTATGATCGTTTTTCACTTTCCTTTCAGAAAAGGTTTTCCATTTTTCCAAACCACCTCTTCCTGTGTGATATACCAGGTTTTTCCGTTATCGTTATTTCCCTGATAGAACAGATAAGTTCGACCGTCCAAATCGGTAAAAATATGAGGATGGCCGGATTCGCTGGAATTCCATTCGCCGGGTTTGCCGTTCTTAAGGAAAGGTTCTTCCGAAAGACGTTTCCAGACAATGCCGTCTTCGCTTTCCGCCACTCCGATCTGTTGAGGGGCATTATTGTAAGCTCCGGCATAAAACATATAAAGTTTGTCACCTTTCTTTGCGATCGAAGCCCCTTCGATACATTTTCCTTCCCACGGATACACGGGATACAGGATAGAGGAATCCGTTACCTGTATCCAGTCTTCCCGGTTGAAATTGGTATTGCCCGGAGCAACAGCTACTCCCTGCATCTGGATGTCGTAGTTTTTATCGCGGGTTGCAAAATAGAGGAAATAGCGTCCTTTGAACTCACACACTTCCGCATCTATGGCACGCCCACAAGTCCAATCTCCGGCCGGATGGAAAATCGGATTCGTCGGATTCCTTCTGAAATGAATGCCGTCATCCGATATGGCATGGCAGATGGCATCTTTCTTCCCATTCCCGTATGTCTGATAAAACAAATGCACCTTTCCATCCTTCACCAACGCACCGGGTGCACAAAGTCCTTTCTTCTCATAATCAGCTTCGGGAGCAGGCGTGATCTCGCCCACCTTCGTCCAGTTCATCAAATCCTTACTCTCGGCAATCCCAATATTCCATCCGGAATCAGGTTCCCCCTTCATCGGCGGAATGGAATGGTACATCAAATAGCGCCCCTTAAAATTAACCACATGCGGATCTTTCGAATAAGGAACCCCGACACGGGAGGTATCGCCGTATAACATGAGGGGACGAGCAGAAGAGCCCTGTGATAAAATTAACTGAAAGTTTCCCCATAACAATAGAATAATCAAAACAAGTTGCTTCATAAATACTATCTGATCTTTTTTAATTGACAAATGTAACTAATATTCTTCTAAATAAATTCGTAAATCGGATTTACAATAAATGATACAGCCTATCCTTCTATCCTTTTGCCATTAAACAGGGAAACAAAGGGCAAGCCATATACATTATTTATTTCAAGTAAGGTTTACCATCCTTCCATAAAACTTCTTGCTGTGTAATATACCAAGTCTTACCATGATCATTATTACCTTGATAGAACAAATAAGTCCGTCCGTCAAGATCGGTAAAAAGGTGAGGATGACCAGATTCACTTGAATTCCATTCTCCCGGTTTTCCATTTCGTAAAAAAGGTTCTTCCGACAGACGTTTCCAGTTCAAACCATCTTCACTGACAGCAACCCCGATCTGCTGAGGAGCATTATTATAAGCTCCGGCATAAAACATATACAGTTTATTATCCTTCTTAACAATCGAGGCACCTTCAATACATTCTCCCTCCCAATCACACTCTGGATACAAGATCGATTTATCACAAGCTTGTGTCCAGTCTTCCCTGTTAAAATCAGTATTCAAAGAAGCTGTTGCCACTCCTTGCATTTGTATTTTAAAATCCTTGTCACGAGTTGCAAAATAAAGAAAATACTTTCCATTGAATTCACAAACTTCAGCATCAATAGCCCGTCCACAGTTCCAATCACCCGTCGGATGAAAAACCGGATTACTCGGGTCGCGATCAAAGTGGATACCATCAGTTGACACAGCATGACAGATTGCATCATTTTTTCCATTTCCATAGGTTTGATAAAACAAATGAATTTTACCATCCCGAACTAAAGCACCAGGTGCACAAAGCCCATTCTTTTCATAAACGGCATTCTTTTCCGGCGTTATTTCACCGACTTTCGACCAATTAACCAAATCTTTACTGGATGCGATGCCAATGTTAGCACCAGAACCAGATACATCCAACCTCGGTGGAAGCGTATAATACATCAAATAACGTCCCTGAAAATTCACGACATGCGGATCTTTTGAAAAAGGAACTCCACGACGAGAAGTATCTTCATACATCATCCTCGGTTGCTGGGGTTTACCCAGCAACGAGAAAAACAAACAAGTCAATAATAAAACATATACTCTCATTTTTATTGATTCTAAATGATTAATTGCCATAACCAGGATTCTGGGTAAATTCCTCCGGATTCGAAACATTTGTCAACTGATCACGCGGTATCGGGCGTAATACATGATAATCTTTAAATTTCCCTGCAGTCATAGGACTGATTTCAGGATCATTCATACGCTCCATCAATTTGTCCGTCCGTTTCAAATCATACCAACGATGCATTTCTCCCATCAATTCACGAGCTCTTTCATCCAAAATAAAGTCAATCGTCACATCGGAAGACTTAATCTCCATCTCCGCTTCATGCCCAGGTACAGCGGCACGGCGACGAACTACATTAATATATTCAGCTGCTTTCTGAGCATTTCCAGACAGGAATGCAGCTTCAGCAGCCAACAAATATGTATCAGCCAAACGATAAACAAAAACATTACGCGATCCGGCTGTCCAGTTAACTTCTGGACGCAGGGGATCCAAATGTTTCACCAAATAAGCATACATTTTATAAGAAGTAAAACGAGTATTCGACGGCCATTCCGCATTCGGATTCTGCTCAGACTGGACATCCATCAGAGGATCGATTTGTTCACGCATATATTCCGGAAGAAATACCAAAACAGGCCAAACTTCTTTAATCTGTTCCGGTGTCCAAGGTTCTCTTGGATCAATCATGGCCAACTCTCCTTTTGTCCAAACCTTTTCTTCCACTTTTTTGGTAAACGGGCTGAAAACATTCTCCGTCACAGAATTTTCCGTTACATTCCACCGAGAAATAAAACAATCATCCCAACGTTGATCTTTCGTTTTGTCAAACAAACTTATTGCAAAATCAGAAGAACGCTCACGGCTCCAAGGTCTGCCATACTCAATAACTCTCTTTACAGCAGGATGTTCTTCCGAATAGGCTGAACAAAAGTACATATGGGCTGTATTACCATCTCCATTTAATTCCGCATTTTGCGTATACAAAACAGAGAAAAGGACTTCCGAATTATTTTTATTATTGATATCCCATAATTCTGCGTGCGATTTAACCAACGAATATTTACCAGAATTGATCACCTGCTCGGCATAATTCAAAGCTTTTTTCAAATCGTCATCACTCCGTTTCAAAGTAAGATACACTCTCGACAGATGGTGCATAGCTGCATATTTTGTTATATGCCCGAATTCAGATGCCTGGTAAGTTTCCGGCAAGTTTTCTACAGCAAATTCCAAGTCTGTAACAATTTGATTCCAAACTTCATCTACTTTTGTTTTATGTGCAGTAGTCTCTACTGAATTTGTCGGCTTCAACGGCATAGGAATATCACCAAACTGCTGTACCAGATGATAAAAATAGTGTGCTCTGATAAATAACGATTCTGCAAGAAAACGTGTTTTTAGATCTTCATCCAATCCAGGAATATCATTATTTTCCAGACTCTCAATAACTGCATTACACTGATTCACGGATTTATAACAACTATACCAGAAACTCCTGACATCAGCATTTGTCGCATCAATCGTCCAATTATACCATTGCTCATGTCCTTGATGACCGATCCATATATCCGAAGGACCTTCACACATATAAATCAAGTATTCCTGTATATACATTCCCCTTAAGGTTGAATACAATCCATTGACACCATTGGTTATACCATCTTTCGTCGTATAAAAATTACCAACAGTCACTTTATTATAAGCCGTCTCATCCAAGAAGTCGCAAGACGACAAACATAGCAGAGACAACGAACCTATCAATATTTTATTTAGTATTTTCATATTCTACTTTCAATTAATCAGATTATTAGAAACTTGCATTTACTCCAAATATAAATGAGGTTAACGGACGGTGGTCTGTATAGCTATTACAGTTTTCCGGATCCAGTCCTACATAATCACTCTTTGTCCATGTATATGGATTTTCAACCATAAAATATACCCTGAATTTTTCACTATAAAACTTTTTCGAAATCTCTTTCGGTAAAGTATATCCCAAATTAATATTTTTCAGACGTATAAATGACAGATCCCGATAAGCATAATCACTTGACACCAATAACTCCTGTGGATTAGTTATCGCAGGTTTCGGACAAGCATTAGAAGGATTATCCGGTGTCCAAAAATCAACATCCAGATGATTATAACGAGTTGATCCAGCCTCGTCAGTCAATACTCCTAATAGCTGTCCATACTTCTGACGTGTATAGAAATAAACATTCAAATCGAAATTCTTATAATAGAATCCTGTAGAAAGTCCTGCTGTCCATTTGGGTATTTTATTGAATGTATGCAAATCGCCTTCATCATAAACCCCATTATTATTTACATCTTCTATTTTAGGATTACCAGGTTCACGTCCATACTTTGCCGCTTCCTCTTCTTCTCCATATTGCCAAACTCCTATATATTTATACAGACGTTCAACGTAGAGAGGTTGCCCAATGAACCATTTATTTCCCGGACTATCTTCCTTTCCATTGAACAACTCGACAATTTCATTCTTGTTATAGCCAAAAGTCAAATCTACTGTCCATCTGAAATCTTTTGTCACAACAGGTACAGTGTTCAAGGCTATTTCAATACCCGAATTACGTGTCTTACCTACATTTTGCCAAGTAAATTCATACCCTGTATTGATCGGCAAATTGCGTTTCATCAATAGATCACGTGTATTACGAATATATCCGTCAATAGAACCACTGATCCTGTTATTCAAGAAGCCAAAATCCACGCCGACATTATATTCTTCTGTACTTTCCCACCCCAATTGATTATTAGCCAACTCGGTAGGCAGATATCCCATTGCCGACTGCTCAGTTGTCCCGAAATAATACACATATTTACCTAAAGCTCCTTGTGTTGCATACTCAGAAATTGCTGTATTACCGGAATTACCCCAGCTCAAACGTAATTTCAGATTAGAAAGCCAATCAACTTCCCGAAGGAAAGACTCATCATTCATACGCCAAGCCAATGCAACAGACGGAAAGAAGTCCCATTTATTACCTTTTGCCAAACGAGAAGAGCCATCGTAACGTCCAGTCAATGTCAACAAATACCGATCCTTAAATGTATAATTAACTCTTCCCATAAATGACAACAAAGCCCATTTACGTACAGAAGAAAGACGTGTAAATACATCTGGTGCTTCATTCACATTAAACCACGAACCGTAATAAGGCATATCCTGTCCAGTCAAACCGACCAATTCTGCTTTATCTGTCTGCATATCATGCACCAACGATACATCCAAACTATGATCATTCAATACCTTCTTATAATTCAGAACATTCGTAAAAGTAATCTGTTGCTCGTTCGTTTTTTTGTATTCAGCAGACGGAGAAGCCAACTGGCGAGCTTGAGAAGTAGAACTCTTATAAACTCCATTTTCGATTGACGACAAGCCATATGTCAAACTTGTTCGGAATTTCAAGCCTTTGATTATTTCCCAATCTGCAAATAAGTTCAAAAGGATACGGGTACGTTTTTCTTTATTGTCTACATTATTCTTATCAGTATCAAACAAAGGATTCGAATGCAATACCGTCTGATACCAACCGCTATTGTAAAAGCGCATATCTCCATTCTCGTCATAAACCTCCGTTAGTGGATCAATAACTGTTCCATATTTCCAAACACTATTATCTCCATTATTACGAGTTGTCAATGCTAAAAGAGAAGAATAGCCTACCGTCAAGTTCTTTGCTAATTCCATATCCCCGTTAATACGGGCTGAGAAACGTTCATATCCCATATTATCAATAATACTTTGGTCTTTATTATAGCCTAACACTAACATATTACGATTACGACCATTCGATTGATTGATACTGACATTATGATCCGTTTTATAGCCCGTACCGCTAAACATCAAATCTTGCCAATCTACAAACTGTCCGGAGTTCAAGGCTTTTAATTGAATATCATCAAATATTTCCTTATCTGTCTTTCCATAATTAGCCATTCTTTTCCAGTCTGCATATTTTTCACCGCTCATCATATCATAATTTTTGAATGACTTGGACACACCGACATATCCGTCATAACTAACAGACAGTTTAGCTTCCTTACGGGCACGTTTTGTCGTAATGATAACAACACCATTTGCTCCTCGAGAACCATAAATAGCAGTGGATGAAGCATCTTTCAAAACATCAATCGACTCGATTTCTGCCGGATTGATCTCATCGATCTTTCCTCCGAACGGAGCATCATCCACCACTATCAACGGATCATTGCCCGCATTGATCGAATTATATCCACGGATCACAATGGTAGAAGATGCTCCGGGAGAGTTTCCCATCGTAATATCCGCACCTGCAATTTTACCTTGCAATGCTTGCATAGGATCTTTCATCACAGCCTGATTCTGAATCGATGAAGAAGAAATCTGTGAAACAGATCCTGTTAGGTCACGTTTTTTGACAGAACCATAACCTACCACAACCACTTCATCCAAAGCTTGCGTATCTTCCTTCAATTGGATGTTCAATGTTGTCTTACCTTTACTAACCGCAACATCCTTGTCCAAATATCCGATGTACGTTATACTTAATTTGGAACCTTCGGATATCGACAAAGAGAAATTCCCATCCATATCCGTAATCGTACCATTAGACGTTCCCTTTTCAACAACATTCGCCCCAACAACTGGTTCGCCATTTTCATCTTTCACGATACCTTTCACAATGATCTGCTTTTGCTGAGTGATAGATGATCCTGCGGCTTCCTTCTTGGAAATCACAATCATCTTGCCCTGGACGGAATAAGACAATCCGTTATCCAATACGGCAGATAGAACTTCTTCCAAAGAAGCATCTTTAAAATCTCGCGTAATCTGCTTCCGTTCATTTACCTCGTCTTTCTTGTAAATGATGGAATACTGTAGTTCTTTCTCGACTTCCGCTAATACCGTTTTTAAAGGAACATTTTTAAATTGCCGGGTAATCCGCTGTGCATTCATGGAGGTAGCCCCAGAAAGCATCAAGGCAAGGATTAACGCCCTTCCTACATGTTTTCTATACATAAACCAATAAATTAAAGAATTAGATTTAATAATATATTAACAATTGCGCTATTGTTTTCTAATATAAATATCCCGGTCCCGCCGTTCATAACGGATCGGAATAATCTCGGATAGAGCGTGAAAGACATCTCCGACCGTCTCTTCATTGCGAAGTGATACGCGGAAAGCTATATCTTTTTCCAAGTCGTCTCCCAAATGAATCTGAACGTCATATTTACGGGATAGGCGGACTGCCAACTCATTGAGCGTGATTTTATCATATTCAACTCTCCCTTCTGTCCAGGATTTATATTGAGAAGCCTGAACCTTCTGACGGGAAAAACTTCCGTTTTGTTTGTCAAGACTCAGCAATTCTCCCGGTGCAACCGGAATATGCCTCCCTTTATATAAAATATCGATAGAGCCTTCCAATAATGTCGTTTTAGCAGAAATATCTTCAGGGTAAGAAGATACATTAAACTTTGTTCCTTTCACCAATACACTATACTGATCCGTTTTAACCACAAAAGGAGTTCCATCTGACTGTTTAGTCACTTCGAAATAAGCTTCACCAGTTAAAAAGACTTCCCTGTTTTTAGAATTGAAGTTACCGGCATACTGTAAGGAAGAACCGGCATTCAACCATACAACTGTTCCATCCGCCAGTATCAGCTTGCTTTTTTCTCCATAGGCAGTTTCTAAAGCAAACCGGTTATCGGTGGTTTCCGTATTCCGATAAAGATAGAAACTATATGTTCCACTCAATAATAGAACACATGCAATTGCAGCAACAGCGATAAACCGCTGCAATTGCATGTGTTTAGTACTAAACACACCATTCAGCGATTGACGCACCTGCATCCGGCGTTGCAACTGTTTCCATTCATTCGAAACTTCAGGAATCAGTTTATAGGAAAGCATCCACTCCTCCTCCCATTGGCGGAACATTCTTTCATTAGAAGGTGCATCATTCACAAACCGGAAAAGAATCTCTTCTTCGGAGGGAGTAATGCGTCCTTCAAAATAACGTATTGCCAACTGGTGATTATAGATCTCCTGCTCTTTCATAATTTTTGCTTTCTATATGATGTAACAACCCAAATGAATTTTACCCAACCCCCTTCCTGAAAAAAATTCCCCAAAACAAAAGAAACAGGACTTCGTTCATTCGGAAAGCAGCCAAGCTAATATCGCGATATAGACATCCAACGGATATTTATCTTTAAAATGTGCGGAAAAGCGTGCTAAGGCTTTGGCTATATGTTTTTCCACTGCAGTAGTCGATATTTGGAGAGCATCTGCGATCTCCCGGTTTTTCATTTTCTTAAAACGGCTCATCTCAAATACTTCACGGCAACGGGAAGGCAAATCACTCATAACAAGACTGATCTGTTGTTGCAATTCCTTATACAGAAGCGTATATTCCGGACTTAGGTTAAAGTCCCAATAATAAAGTTCTTCCTGCCCGGCCACCCTATCCAAATGTTCCAGATTATGCTGCTCGACCAGTTGCAGATGCTTCAAATAATTCAGACAGGCATTCCTCACCATTGCGAAAAGAAGAGATGAAATGGAAACAGCTTCTATCAGATCACGTTTTTCCCAAAATCTCAAAAAACTCTCCTGTATGATATCTCTGACTGCTTCCTCATCCGTCACAAAACGAGCAGCATATCCCCGCAACCGAGGATAATAGCTATTGAACAGAAATTCGAATGCTTCGCCGTTTCCGTTCTTTATCTCCCGAAGAAGAGTCTTCTCGTCTGTGAAGTTTTTCATAATGATTATCTATTATGTTTCATCTCCTTATTCTTGCAATTATAGAAACCCTCTATATAGATATTCAAATCTTTGTCTATCTCAATGACGGCAAAACTATTATTTTCGGGAAGGCTTCCTTCTATCATTCCTTTCATTGTAAAATAGTGGATTCCATGCCGAAAACTATAGTTCCCGGCATGATGGTGCCCTTGGATAACGGCTACTACCTTGCCGCTTTGCTCAAGTATCGAAACGATCTCTTCCGCATTGCCGATACAAAGTTCCTTGTCGATCCCGGAGAAAGTATCCAACAATTCGTGGATAAAGATCACGACCGGCAAATCGTCTTTCTTCAGTTCCTGCCAGAGCCATTCCTTCTGCCCGGCCGGGACAAACGCTTTCGTCCAATCGAAATCACCGGAATCATAATCGGAACCATCCTCGTTGCAATTACCGTCAAGCACGATAAACTTGATCTGGTTCCGTACGAAGGAATAATAAGGTTTTCCTTTCGCACTCCCGTAATTGCTCGTATGTGCGAGAAATTCAGATTTTGAGATACTATCCATATCATGATTGCCCAACACATGATAAACAGGGCCGTCGAAGGTCTGAAACTTTGCTTCTATCTCATCTAAAAACGACAAAGTCTGCCCTCTTTCAGGAATATCCCCCATATCCTTCAAGTCTCCAAGTTCAATCATGAAATCTAATTTCCGCCTATTAAAAACGTCTATTGCTTCCGATAACTTTGTGATGGATTGTTCATAATAGCGAGTTCCGTGTACATTCCGATGAGCAAAATGTATATCCGTTACCAAGCCAAAGCGCAGTCTCTTTTCATTTTCCCGCGCCAACAAGCCCGGACAGGATAAAAGCAATGCCCCAGCGCATGATCTCTTAAAAAATAATCGTCTATTCATGGTTTATCAGATTGATCAGGGCAAATGTAAACAATATTCCCGGAGAATTGGATAAAACTGTTTACCTTTGCCTTATCAAATACGAATCTGCTATATGAAACTAAAAGTAATTATCCTGCTTATCAGTCTGTTATCCGGCTCTATCGAAGCCCAGACAATTCATTACAATGCTTTCTCACACAACGATTATGAACGTCCCCGTCCGCTATTCGATGCCCTTTCATTCCAATTCAATTGTGTGGAAGCGGATTTATGGCTAATCGACGGCGAACTGTATGTGTCCCACGATTCGGTCGCCCCCAACCCGGATATCACATTCGAGAAACTGTATCTCTTGCCATTAGTCGAACGGATCAAAAAGAACGGAGGCAAAGTATATCCGGACAGCGACCGCCCGTTTTACCTGATGGTCGATTGCAAGACAGACGGCGAAGCAATGTACCCCGTCTTGAAAAAGAAACTGAAACCATACGAATCTCTTTTCTGTCATGAAAAGGACGGGAAACTGCAAGAAAGTGCCGTGTTGTTCTACCTGTCAGGAAAAAGTCCCCGCAAAGCTATTGCCGCCGAAACCAACCGTTTTATCTTTCTGGACGGTACGATAGAAGATTTAGGGAAGGGCATTCCGGCCGTCCTAATGCCTGTCATTAGCGATAATTATTCCAAATATATCGGCTGGAAAGGCCAGGGAGAGATTCCCGCTGAAAAGCTCGAAAAGGTGCGAGAATATATCCGGCAAACCCATGCGGAAGGCAAACTGTTCCGCTGGTGGGGCGCACCGGACACACCACTGTTCAAGAAACTTTTTATTAAAGAAGGGGTGGATTTGATCGGGGCCGACGACTTAAAAGCGTTGAGTTTGATTTTACAGAATCCCTAAAAAATCTTTTTTCATCCCGAATAATTCTTTTTTAAATGTCTACTAATTCTGTAATCACTGACGCCGATTACAGATTAGTAGGCACTCCGATGTTTTCTTATGCTATGTAGATAAGTAAACTAGGACTACTTATAAGACGAAATATTGAATAACTTCTTCATCTCACCCGTTTTCACCTTAGCCGTAAACAGGTCTTGCAAATCCTTAGCAGATAAGGAGTAAGAGGGAGCGAAAGCAGAGGATTCCATGTATTCCAAAATGCTACGGTAGAACTGCCGGGCTTCCGGTTTGTCCTGTACTGCTTTCAGATCAGACATGCAAACTAAGAGTTTACCGTTCCCAACCTTGAATTCAAACAACAGACCCAACTTATGGTTGCGTTCGACATTGTCGATTACCTGTACGATCGGCCGGTAATCATCGGACAGACGATCCAGAATCATAGGGTAGCTCTGCTTGATGATTGGGAACCATTGCCAGTTGGTGTGGAACTCGGTCGGGAAATCAGCCAATGCAGGGTGGCCGGGATCAGTCAAGATTCCCAATGTACCGGGAGAAACTGGGCGGTCCAAGTTTTCGCAGATAGTCCGGAACATACGGTAATTCCAATAATCCGTCTGGAAAAGTCCGCCTACCGTTTGATCCTTATGTTTGTCTTTCGAAGGGAACCAAAGGACTTTGCCCCCCTCTGTCAGGTATTTCAGATGGGCATCCAAATCATCCGTCACACAAATGTCTTCAGATGGTGCAACCTCTTTATCAGCCGCCGGATAAATCCAAAGGGAATAATCATTCCGGTAAGGAGTGCCGTCTATCGACAAGGCGAGCGTGACTTTTTCAGCCTTCCGGACAGAAGCGATAGCCGGTTTCAATGTGCCTACCTTTGCCAGCTCTCCTTGTTTAACCTGCAAAGGTAAAACTCCCTTATCTAAAACTTGTTGTTTGCTGTCGGTCAATGTCCAAGACAATTGTTTACTATTCAAATCGCTTTCAGAATAATTGGCTATCTCAACCTCTCCGGTGAGCGCCTCATCGTTTGTCCAACAGAACTTCTCCGTGCAGAACAGAGGAACCACTTCCGAACAGAAATGCCGCCATTCTTCCGGCGCGATCAACCCTTTACTTTCCATAAAAGCATCCAAGATTCCGACATAAGCTGAGCCCTGTCCCGGATAATCCTGCAAATCAAGCAACTGGAAACCGCCCCATTCCGGCGTACGCAGGTTCATCTCGATATCCGCCCGGTACAGCAGGGCCGACCATTTGCCGGAAGCCATCATAAAGTCATACGCCAGGTTAATCATACCGGCCTCTTCCAAGCGTTTCTTGAAGATTTCGAAATTGCGTGGCTTCAATACACCCGTATATTTCTTGATCTCTTCATAATTCGGATATACCTGGAACTGCCCTGTCTCGTGGCTGATAATCGGAACATCGCATAATACATTGGCAGACGAGAAATCCATCTCCGAGTTTGGGTACGTGTGATTCAGATACCCACCGTCATAAGCGTCGGCAAAGGAAAAAGAGGCACGGGCATGCGTGTTGAACTGCTTGTCGCCTTCACGCCCGACACGACAAGTCGTGAAATAATCTTCATTCGCTTGCTTTCCTTTAAAGCCCAGATAATTATTTGAACCGGAAGAATAGATATGACGGTTATCCTCCTTTTTGAAGGTCTGGATCAACATGGCAAGCCCTTCCTCGCCGGACATCTCATTTCCTAATCCGAACATCACAAAAGAGGCATGATTACTATAGGCCCGATGCAGGTTTCGCCCTTCTTTTAACAGATAATCGCATAATTCGGTATCATCGATATCGATATTTCCCCAAATAGGAAGTTCCGGTTGCAGGTAAATGCCTTCGATGTCGGCTGCCTCAAAACAAGCTTCGGGAGGACACCAGGAGTGGAAACGATAATGGTTGATGCCGTACTGTTTCGCTACCTGGAAATAGTGTCGCCAAGTCTCCACATCCATTGCGGTATGGGCAATCAGAGGGAAGACACAGGCGTCATGTTTTCCGCGCAGGAACGTAGTCTTGCCATTCATGGTGAACTGCCGTCCTTTTGTTTTGAAATCGCGCAAACCGAAAGTCGCCTGCTCCGTATCGACCGATTGATCTGTTTTTAGTGAGACAGAGAAACGATATAGAGACGGTGTAAATTCACTCCAAAGCAAAGCCTTATCCCCCAGCGCAAGTTCGAGCTCCTGTTCCGGCTTCGTCCAGTCCACTTCAACTGTCTGTACCGGTGTTTTATGTTGTTTATCCGTATTCCAGGCTTCGGCATAAAAGGACAATATACCTTTTCCCGCCCCTTTGTCCGGGTTACGAAGGGTTACTCTGGCAGTCACGACTTTTTTCGCGACATCCGGATACAGCTGGATGTCATCGATCCCGCAAAGAGGTACGCTTTCCAGATAAAAATCACCGATAATTCCATTCCAGTTTGTCTGTGTGGAAGCAGAATAAGCATGTGAAGAGCCGTAGACCTTTTCTGGCACGGCCTGCTTGCCGTTATCGACTAAAATAGCAACGGTATGGGTTCCGGGAAACAGATAAGAGGACAGATCATATTGTTGAGCCGTAGAGATATCGTTATTTGCCCCAACTTCTTTTCCATCGATCCAGATCGTCGTGGGCTTCGTGCGTTCCATTACCAGGCGGACGGATGTTCCATCCCATTCTTCCGGTATATCGACCTGCTTTGTGTACAGCGCTTTCCCTTCAAACACATATTCTCTGGAAAGGGATGTAGTCAGTGTCATATCCGTATTGTAAGTTCCTTTTTTCCCCATATCGGTAGTACCGGGCAGAAAAAGAGAATCCGTACAAGACTTTGTCAACCAATCAGGAGCAATCCCCGCACCGGCAGTATCCAGTTGCAATCCCCAATTACCCTCCAAGGGAATGCGACTCTGGGTATCAGGAGGTAGTTGTCGGGTACAAGCGGAATAAAATCCAGCGGTTAACAACAAGGTAACAAGTTTAATCGAATTTTTCATCTTCTTCAAGTTTATATTTACATGCTTCAGCAGTTTTCGTTTCACCCGGTTTACAAACAATATCGAGATAACTGAACGAATTACCCAGTTCATCGTTCGTATGTTTGGCATCCATCCCGCTAATCATGGCTACATTACCCGGAAACATGGCTCTCCAAATCAATTCTTTCCCGGACTTGTTCGCGAAGGTACTACTTCCGGCAGATTGATGCAAGATAGATATTTTTCCTGAGAATACAGGAATATTTTCTATCGAAATCCAACGGGTAGCATCCGTAAAGCGCGGAAGGGTGGTAATACGGTTTGCCGTGACATCGGCATCTACGCCGGCAAGTCCACACACAATTCCTTCGATCACACCGCTGGCTACTTCGGGATAATCCCGACGTTCATTCGCATAAAGCTCCTTTAGATAATGATAGCCCATATCCTGCCTGCCGTATTTATAAAAGATCTTCGGATAGTAAGACATGCTTTCCACGTTTGTCTCTTTCTCCGACAGGATCGCCAATAAACGATTGATACGTTCCGGCTTGTCTACGATACCGAACCAAAGAGGAAAAACATTACATCCGCCTTCTTTCAGGTTTTCATTCTCCAACTTATAGGCATAATAGTTTTGAGTCTCTTCATTCCACCAACCGGTATTATATAGGCGGGCATACTCTTCCGCCTTCGACTCATAGTGGAGGGCGGCCTCTTCATTTCCTCCCAGCCGTTGAATCTGTGCATACGATTTCAATCCTCGGTAGATCGTAGCGATCAAATCGCCGGTTACCGTCAGCCCACGAACCGATTCCTCATAAGAAGGGAGCCCACGGAAGGTTTTGAACTTCGGATCGACACGTGCATCGTCTTCGTGCATCACCCCCGGACGTTCCATGATCTTATCCGCCTGCAACTGCCATCTGTCGATATATTCATTGGCCGATAAACGGAAGAACTCTTCAAAACGAGGATCATTGATGTAGACTTCATTTCCTGTCCAGAGGTACAAACGGTAACAAGCGTTCATCACATCGAAGTTCGCATTCAGGTTATACCAGAAATCCTGATCCGAGACATAATCAGCCGAAGCCGGCAGGTTATTCCTGTCTATCTCCCAATAGCTGCAATAGTCCTTCGACTCGGAAATATTCTCGACAAACTTACCCATCATATTCGCATTTTGCCTGCCATACCCGTTCAGCTCCTCGCCTATACATTGATGAGAGACATCCCGCATGCAGAAAGCCTGGCGATTCGGCAAAGCCGCTTCGTACCAAGGTCCGACCGGATCGGAATCCTCCCCGACATACCGATTCGAATTACTTACGGCCCAATCGAAGATCTTCACCAGGGCCGTATCATCGGATGCCACACAAAATGAGGTACGCGCAGCATCCGCTATATCAGGATACATCTCCTGCCCTGGCTGGCCGCAAGCACAACTTAAAACAAGGATAAGAGATAAATATGATAATTTCATTTTTATACGATCATTATGTTATTACAAAAAAAGCGCATCAGAATATCCTCGGATAGTCCTGACACGCTTTCTCCCTATAATTCAGAACTGGTTATTATTTCCAACCTTCGTTTTGGGTGATACGACCTGGGTTCAAGTCGATCTCTGCTTGCGGAATCGGCCACCAGAAATCTTTTGCCGTATAAGCATCTCGCTCCGCTGGAATCAAAACGGTATGTTTAGGCGTCCCGCTCGAAAAGTCGCGATATTCGATACCTTCGATCGGCTTGTTCATCACATCCAACAAAATGTTCCAGCGACGGATATCGGCAAAACGAAGGCCTTCCTGCGCAAGTTCCACACGTCTTTCGTTGCGAACCAGATCCCGGAGACTACCGTTATAACGTTCGGCTACCATCTTGTCAATATCGTTCGTATTACCAGCACGGTCACGAATCACTTTTATCAGGGACTTGGCTTCGTCCGTACTTCCTCCGGTTTCCACCAACGCTTCCGCCCTCAACAGATAAGCTTCCGCATAACGGAAAATTATAAACGAGTTGTAAGTTGTCCATGTTTCTTCTTCCTGACAATATTTTTTCCAAGACAGGCCGGTAGGCGTCTTGTTCCATTCGCCACCGCCGCCTTCTGCCAAGACATCACCTACGCTGATTTCCTTGTCTTGCAAAGCCCCGTAATCCTTGTTAGGATCAAAATAAGTTTTGCCATCTTTTTCAACCACATTGTTCGGAATCGTATTAAAATACTTGCCACGCATTTCCATACCTGGAGCATAGATAGTCTGGTAAAAACGGGGATCTTTATTCAGATATGGCATAGTTTCATTTCTCTCGCCCACATATTCAAACGCATCAGCTAATGCCTTCACCGGAGTTGTCACGCAATAACCACCGATAGACTGATTATACCAATTACCCCAACTGTTCGTCGCATCCAATGAATAGCGTCTTACCAGGATCACTTCATCCAGGTCTTCACAACCAGTTACAAACAACTTGTCAAAATCGGCCAGCTGCGGAGCGGATGCAACCAATTGGGCCGTTTCATCCAACGTAATCTGGAAATAAGATTTATCATTCAGATAACCGGCCGCATAAGCAGCAGCACGTGCACGAAGCAAGCGGGCAGCCGGTTTTCCGATCTTCGATTTATTGCTTGGCTTATCCGGTAATCCGGCAATTGCCTTGTCCAGGTCATCCAGGATAAAATCGAACACTTCCTTCGGGTCCTGTACTTGCTTAACGTTTTCACTTTCCGCTACTGTAGCCGGATTCTCGGTATAAAACATGATATGTCCGAAGATAGAAACCAAATCCAGATAAAAATAGGCACGCAATGTACGAGCTTCACCCAAAACCTGGTTCCGGTTAGCATCGCTTTCCCCGCCCGGCCATTGGTACTTATCAATATTGTTGATTACGTTATTCGCACGCTGGACGGAAATATATCCCTTATCCCATTTGTCAGCCGGGAAAGAAGAGGCTGTACTCCCGATGCCTCGCCCCAAGTCATATCCTCTATTCCAACTATGCGTAACCAAACCATTATCTGTCACGCCATCCATCCACAAATCATAACTTTCGACGTTCAGTCTCTCATACAAGGCGGTCAACGCCTTTTCATAGTCTTCTGCCGACTTGAAATAACCGTCCGCCGTAATAATACCTTCCGGTTCCAGATCAATATTACTGTTACAACCGCCTGCCATACAAAGGGTAAAAGCCAACGCCCCATACAGCAACGATTTCTTATATATTTTCATAATGCTCTATTTATTAGTTTAGATTAAAAGATAATGTTTACACCGAAGTTTACGATTTTCAACGGAGGAAAATCATTGATTCTATCACTTTTTCCTTCTGGGTCCAGACCTTGATACAAACTACTGAATGTAAGCAGGTTCGAGCCAGAAACATACAATCTCAGCTTTGTGATTCTCAGCTTGTCCCTGATATCCTTTGAGAAGGTATAGCCCAACTGGGCGTTTTTCAGACGTAGATAATTTGTCTTTTTCAGGAAGAACGAGTTGTAGGTAGATGCATTCCGGTTATTGGCTGCTTCCAAACGAGGCATTTCGGCATTTCCATTCTGGTTCTCTTCCGTCCATCTGTCGCGGAAATGTACACCGGTGAAGGCCTCATAGCTTGGTCCTTCGATCCATTCCCCATACATCATACGATTCGCGCCGCTTGATCCCTGGAACAGCAAACTCAAATCGAAACCTTTATATTCGCCGCTGATATTCCATCCATATGTGAACTTAGGGATATTGGAGGCAAAGATCTGACGGTCGTCCGGGTCGATCGTTCCATCGTTATTCGTATCGACCAGTTTCACATCGCCGGCATGAAGATCAGACATACCACGCGGGTCCGATTTATATTTGGCACGGTATTCTTCCAATTCCTGTTCGTTCGCGATCAAACCGTCTGCCTGATAGATGTAGAAAGCATTCAAAGGCGAACCGATCGTTTGAATATTATAACCGCTGATATTCTTGTCATCACCACCGCGGTCGATCCATTCGTTCTTGTTATAAGCCAAGTTGAAAGAAGTGTTGAATGTAAACTCTCCGAATGTTTTACGGAAACCGACCATAGCTTCTACACCTGAGTTACGAACCACTCCGGCATTTTGTTCAGGAGCATCCAGACCAATGAAATGAGGGATACCCAGTGCTAACAAAATATCTTTCGTATCTTTTGAGTACCAGTCCAATTCACCATAGATCGTGTTATTTAGGAAACCAAAGTCCAAACCGATATTAGTCTGTTCCACTGTTTCCCAAGTCACATCCGGATTCGCCATCTTCTTCTGGTAAACAGCAGAAACAAGGCTACCATTCATGACCACATTCGAGGTGTTATACTGAGGCAGATACATGAAGGCATCGATACGCTCGTTACCGGTCTGCCCCCAGGAGGCTCTCAGTTTCAGATTATCCACAAATCCCAGATTTTTCATAAACCCTTCTTCCGAAATACGCCATGCAGCAGAGAAAGACGGGAAAACACCCCACTTATGGCCTTTAGCAAAACGGGAAGAACCATCGGTACGGATATTCGCTTCAAATAAATACTTATCCTTAAATCCGTAGTTTACACGTCCGAAGAAAGAGTTGATACCCCACTTGGTCGGATATCCTTCCGCAAACTGACTACCGGCCGAACCTAAAGAAACGTCCGGTAAAGCATCAGAGATCAAATCTTTACGCTGAGCCATTGAATAATAGTTGCGGTAAGAGATTTGCTCCATACCGTAGAGCAACGCCAAATCATGGTCGTCGCCGAAACGCTTTTTGTAATTGGCCAGGAAACGAAGTGTCATCTGGTAACTGTTGTTACGTGAATCTTTTACACTATTCGGATTATTACGTTGTGTAACCAGTTCACCAGTTTCGTTGTAATATTTATAATTCTTATAATGGATCTTTCTTCTGTCCCATGAACCGTTCAAAGAAGCCATACCCGTAAACACCAAATCCTTGATCGGTTCGAAATCGGCTTTTACCTGTCCATAAACCACATCCATATTATAACGGTCTTCCCCTACGACATCCAAATCCATAAGAGAGATGGCATTTCTATTCTGTTTATCCAAACGGTAATCGCCATTTTCATATCTGACCGGCGATGTGGGCTGCATGCTCCATACATCATACTGCACGCTACCTAAAGATTCCGGCCATAGGCGGTCAACGTGACGATATGTTACGTCACTACTCACCTTCAACATTTTGCCAATGTTCAAATCTGTATTTACACGATAACTATAACGCTGATATTCCGTATTTTTAACCAAACCAGGCTGATCTAGATAGTCAAACGAAACCAAATAACGTCCGACTTCACTACCACCCGTCAGGTTTAATGTATGCTGTGTGATATAAGTAGGTTTATACACCTCATTCGCCCAGTTCAGATAAGAATGGTTATACGGATCATCGCCTCTTTCCGTTGCCAGAATATCATCTTCCGAATATTTGATCGAACCACCGGAATTGACTAATGCTTCATTAACCATCGTCATATATTCGCGTGCGGAAACCTGCTCGGCTCTCACCGCCCGGTCCTGGAAACCGATTGTACCATCGTACGATAATTTCACTTTACCTTCCTTACCACGTTTGGTCGTTACTAGAATTACACCGTGAGCAGCACGTGAACCGTAGATAGAAGCAGATGCGGCATCTTTCAAAACAGAAATATTCTCGATTTCGGAAGAAGGAATCTGACTTAAAGACATTTCGATACCGTCCACCAATACCAGCGGTTTGGCATTGCCAGTCGTACCGACACCACGCAAGTAGATTTCAGGATCGTCACTACCTGGAGCACCACCACGGTCAACTACTGTGATACCGGGACTCAAACCCTGCAAAGCTTTTGTAGCATTTACCACTGTCATTTTATTGATTTCATCACCTTCCAGCTTTGTAACGGCACCAGTAGTCGTCACTTTACGCTGAACACCGTAACCGACAACAACAACTTCGCTCAATGCTTGGGTATCTTCAACCAACTGGATAGCCAATGTCGACTGGTTACCTACCTTTACTTCCTGCGTATTATAACCGATATAGGATACCTGTACAACCGCACCCGGAGCGACTTCCAGTGTAAACTTGCCATCGATATCGGTGATAATACCGTTTGTAGTTCCTTTTTCAATCACATTGGCGCCAATAATAGGTTCACCCAGATCGTCCGTAACGACACCCGTAATCGTTTTCTTCTGCTGAGCAATAACCGGAGCAGATGTTTCCTTTGCCTTATAACTCGACAGGACAATATAAGAACCTTTTTGGGAATAATTCAGTCCTAACTGGGTAGAGAGGTTATCCAAAACTTCCTTGATGGACTTACCGACCATATTAACGGATATCCTTTTATTTACATTTACACCGGCATCATAAATGAAAAGATAATCCGTCTGCTTTTCAATAGTATTCAAATAATCTTTCAGTGAAAGATTATCACCCTGCAGGGTGATCTTTTGCGATATCGCATTCTCTGCATGCAAGCAGAAAATGGCTGCAAATAATAACATATAGGTTATTCTCATAATCCTAAATAAATGTTTATGTCGTGATTTTAATAAGAGACAAAACCCCGACAAAGGTATTTTATTCATAACTTTGTGATATTTAAAGATTAATACTTGTGTTAGACATGTGTTAGTTGTAAGGCGGTGAATCTCGCACATTCATCGCCTTTTTACATTGTTTTTCGTGTTCCACTTCATTCCATAGGCATTTTCGTTTTTAATTTAAGGTTACACATTTACTTTATATAGATAATCGTATTATCGTCGCTGCGGGAAAAAGTAAAACGCGTACTGCGTTGCAACACCTGCAAAATGAAATCCACCCCGTCCGAAACACGACATTTACCACTACATTTATAGTCATGCAGACTTTTGTTTTGGATTACAATACGGATATCATACGTCTTCTCAAAGCGTTTCATCAAATCGGCAAAACGGATATCCTCAAAGCAAATCAATCCCTCTTTCCAACGATAATCATCCAAGTTACGGATCGATTCCACCACCATTTTACCTCCCGTCCATTCCGCTTTCTGCATCGGAGCAAGCCGGATGGAAGGACCAGGCTCCATTTTATTTGTTAACTCAATGGAACCTTCCAGCAGGGCAGCTGAAAATTCGCAATCCGACTCCGCCTCATTCACCCGAACATTAAACTCCGTCCCCAAAACTTTTATATCACATTTCTTTGTCTGTACGACAAATGGATGTTCCACATCTTTAGATACATCAAAATAGGCTTCACCTTTCAACGACACACGGCGGATATCCTCACTAAAAGAGGCCGGATAAGTCATTTCACTACAAGCATTCAGCCAGACATTCGTCCCGTCGGACAGGGTGAGGTTCGCCCGCTGCCCCGGAGGAACGACGATCTTGTTCATCTCCAATACAGGAGCCGGTTTTCCCACATTATTAGATATGTATAGGACAGACACTAGCAATACGGAAATTGCAGCAGCGATCTTCAGCGATTCTCTGATAACAAAAGGCAGGCTGAAACGGTGACCGGATTGCACCATGCTGCTATTTTTCGTCTTATGCAACAACAGCACATCAAAATATTTCCGCTCCCTTATCAGCTCTTCCCGATTCTTATTAGAAGCATCCACCCAATCGCAAACAGCCTCTTCCTCTTCAAAAGAGGCTGTTCCTGCAAAAAATCGATGTAATACATTTCTGTCCATACGTTATATAAGCACCTCTCGAAAGCAACCCCCTAAAATTTTATCCGAATATTTTCACCTTCCTTTATTTTCCGGTTGCTGATCGTTTTTCCGTCTGCGATAACGGCAACTTGCAGTTGATCGCCAAGACGCTTCACTTCAATATCGAATACTTGATTGAACGCGCAAATCTTACGCAGGTTCATATGATCCCACTCTTGCGGCAGGCGGGGAGTAAAGACAAACGAATTCAGGCCGGTCGGACGAATGCCGAACATCCCTTCCGTAATGATACGGCAATACAAACCGCTTTCGGCAGACAGATGGCGCTGGTTGCCTTCCGGCCATGCCTCGATTGCATAAGGGACATGTTCACCCAACAGACGCTGGGAAGAATAGAATCTCAAATAATCGGTAGCCTTCTCCGTCTCACCGCAAGCATACACGCCACGCAACGCATACAAGGTGGAGCGATCCCAGAATGTTTCACTTCCGGCCTGCGTCAGCAAACCGTTCTCCGTCCACAGGCGCGGAGAGAACAACGCCTGGATGGTCGCATCTTTCCGATCCTGTATCCCGACCGTGAGCGGAATGCAGATCCAAGAACGCAGGACATCATTTCCTTCATAATATTTATAGGTATCAAATCCTTCGACGGTCCCGCCGAAATAGCGGTCGATATTTTTCTTCAGGGCTGTAGCCTGGCGAGCATAGGCTGCAACCGGCTTACCTAAATCCTTCCCTAAATAACCTGCTGAGATCAAAGCATCATAATATAAGGAAGAAGTACAAAGATTTGCTTTCCCTGCTGGGAAACGGTTTTCCAGTTCATCCGCATCGGAAGCCACAACACCACTCTTGTTCAAATTGCGCCGACAATATTCCAAGCACCATTCGATCAATGGCCACAACTTTTCGGCTTCTGCCTTATCTCCTTTGGACAAAGCATAACGGGAAGCACCATAAGCGACCATCGCCGCATCGCCACGATCACCGGCTCCTGCCCAAACATCAATGCCTTCCGCTATGATCGAGCTAGGCAACGGCTTGTATTCCGGATTCATGAAGCGGGCAAAATGTTCATACGAGCACAGTGCGGAACGGTTTCCGACCTCATATCCCAAATAAGGGAAGAAAGGGTTGATATATTCCGCCTGGTCGTTTGCCCAGATAGCAGCATAGTAGGATTCGCCTCCGGGGCCATGCATAAGGCCTCCTTTCGTATCGTAAATACTTTCCGCTCCACGGATTTTTGCAAAGGCGAACATTGTATTGATGACAGGATCGGGCGTATCCAGAACCAGGTTATCCCAGAATCCGGCAATCAAATCCTGCCGGGCCTGTAATTCCCGGTCAATATCTAACGATAGCTCGCGCTCATCCTTTTTGTATCCGGCAAAAGTCGCACTGAACGTCAACTCCTCACCAGGTTGCAACTGACGAGCCACCTGTCCGTTGATAGTCGAAACTAATTTATAGCTGCCATCCACCCCTTTCGCGGCATCTGTCTCGACAACAGAGCGTGAAGAAGGGATTTCCACCGATATCGCAGATTCACCTATATTCCGTAAAATATATTTTTCACAAAAAGCCGGATTCGAAACGGAAGGAAACAAGATACGTGTCAAGCCGAGTTTTCCCTTACGGGGAAGTGTGTATTCGCTCTGGACGACCATCGTGCCGTTCAACGTAACCTCCTTTACTTTCTCATTCAGCAAAGACTGCCCGTTTACCTCGACCATATCCGTCACGTTCCAGGCAAAACGACGCATCAAGCTGGCATGAGTATTATTCGGAATCGTGCGTAGCATCGGCCATACCATACTTCTGTTCAGCATAAAGGCGCCGTTTGCATCGACTCCGTAGCGAAGCACGGTCGAAACTCTCAACCCACTCATTTCAATATGATCCTCATGCGGAACCCGCTCATCCACCTGCCAGGTAATACCACCGGCAGAATTAATAGCCCAGCGATCGGCTGCCGATACGGAGAGGCAGCTAATCCATAAAAAAGATAAAAGGCAGTAAATCTGTTTTCTCATGTTACTTAATCAATAATGTGTTTTTCAAATTTCTTTTATAATAAGCACCTCAAAAGAGATATCCCCTAAAAAAATATCATTTTTTCTGAAATACTTTTGTTTCACATGAACAAAACAATCGTCATATAATCCTTCAACTTCACTTTCAATATCTTCAATGCTTTGGATATGTGGAACTCCACACTCTTGACGGAAAGCGAGAAATAGGCAGCGATTTCCGGGTATGTTTTATTTTCATAGCGGCTCATGATAAAGATCCGGCGGGTTTTGTCGGACATCATTGCCAATGCCTCATCCACGAGCCGTCCGGCCTCCGAACTGAAAATTTCCTGAGGATCGCAGGCTTCAAGGGTGGCAATCCTCAGACTATTCACCCGTTGCTGATGCTCCTGGATACGTTGTTCCACATCTTCGCGGACACGAAGATGACGAAGGTAATTCAGACATTTATGTTTGATCGCTTCCAGGATATAGGCAGGAATATTCGAATCGGAAGAAAGAGAATGGCGATTTTCCCAATAATACATGATTCCCTCAACAGCAATATCTTCCGCTGCCGCTTCATCTTGCAGGTACGTATTGGCGAAACGCACAAACAATCCGTGGTAATCGGCAAACAATTTATTAAAAGCTTTTATCTCCGAGGCTGTTTCCATAATGTCTCTTTTCGCCGATAAAGATAGTACAAAAAACGCTGTTTCCAGACTGTTATTTTAGAAAAACAATCTGAAAACAACGTTTATATCTCCTCTCTCGTTTATGCGAATCAGAAACCCATGTTTTCAACCGCTTATTTTACTTTTTCGAACCAAGGCAGGCGTTCCAGAGGAGCTGTCACTTCAATCGTTTTCGGTCCCTTGAACTTCTTACCCGTATCGTCTACCCATACACCTTCTGGCAGCATCACTTTGCGCGTGTGTTCCTTGGTCAGTACCGGGGCAACCAGATATCTGTCACCCAACATGAACTGATCCTTGCAATCAACGAACCCCTGGTGCGGAAACGCATATTCCATATGCCGGATGATCGGCTCACCGGTCTTTGCGGCATGATACGCCTGTTCCAGAATATATGCTCCCATCTTCTCATGCAGACGGGCATAATCACGGCAAATCGCCAGATGCTTTTCATCGAGGATGCGCCAAGGAGCCACCGAGAATTGCATCATCGGCATCAAGGCATGTACCTGGCAGGAACGCACGATCAACTCTTGATCGAGCTTCGTCTGGTCTACTCCCAGGAAAGAGGCGAACTGGCCTCCGCCGATCATATCCGGACAGGCATAGGCATATCCCAGCAAACCGGCAGCAATCATATCAGGGATCAGCAGGCCGACCGCATTCCAAGAGTAATCTTTATCACCCAGACGCTGAACCAGCGCTTCACCTCCCATCTTCCATCCGGCACGATATTCGTTAAACGGGAAATCCAACCCGATCTTCGCCCAATACCGGCACATATCCACTGAAGTAGCCGACTTATCGTAAAACTCCAGTTCCGGATCGTTATAATGACCGATATCACCGGCATCAAACTTGAAACCATCCGCCCCATATTTCTCCTGCATGCCGCGCAATTGTTGTTTCAGATGTTCGGCAGCGGCCGGATTGCTAAGGTCATAGCAGGCACTATAACCGTTCCACCACGGAATGATGGCCGCTTCATTCGTCCCCCTTTTTTTGATCAGGAATCCTTTCTGCTGAAGCTCACGAAACTCCGGGCTATCCGGACTGACGAACGGGCAAATCCAGAACATGATCTTGAATCCCTGTCTGTGCAGACGATCAATCATTCCTTTCGGATCAGGAAAACGTTCGGGTTTAAAGTCGAAATTGCCATAATATTTCTGCCAGTTGTCATCCACCATGAACACGCCGACCGGAAAATCATTCTCCAATACATGACCCGCATATTTCAGGATATCCTCCTGATTCTGGTTATACATCAGTTCGATCCAGGTATTATACTGCGGCATGGAAAAGAACAACGGATCCGGCAAATCACCGGAAGGTGGGAAATGTTTGGCAGAAGCAGCCATATAAGCATCCTTCAACGTACGGCCCGCCAATACCGGCTCCATCTTCTCATAATCGGAATACAAACGCAACTCTCCATTCTCGACCTGAAAAGAAAACGGCTTGTCACTCCAAATATACCGTCCCTCCGAAGAAAGCAGAAGCGGCACGTTCTGATTGTTCAGGTTCTCGGCAGAGAGGTCGAACAAACGCAAGTCACCTTCAAAAGGCATCTTCGATCCCAAGCCGACTGCACCGCCCCACCATTTCTCTCCTTCGAGAGACGTTATTTTCGATTCGTACTTGCTCGCAGCAAAGCAGGGCAATGCCAAGAGAACCAAGAAAAGGAGACAGATTGATTTACGTGTCATAATATATTCAATGTTGTTATGTTATTTGCCGAATATTTCCACAAATATACGTTTTACTGTCGAAATACAATCTCCTTCCGGTTCGCTCGAATAAACATTTGTTGCTTTCGTCCAGCGTTCCTCGATTGCATAAAAGTCGATAGCCGCCGTTTTTCTGCCATCCAAAAGCCGAGTCTGATAATCGAACCAGGTTTTCCAGCGCATATAATAGAAATCTTTCAGGATACCATTCCATTCGCGATGGGCATAATCGCGCAAGCCGCCTTCGTCGGCCGCCAATCGGTTACCCCAAGTCGTAATCTGTACACGGGCATTCCACTCGTACAATTCCTTTTCTTCAGGAGTACCTCCGAGGCTGCGGGCACGAGCGATCCAGGTTCCAACCTTAAATTCAGGACGCGTTGCCAGCAATTCGTCCTGCAACAGGATCAAACGCAGGAAACGGTCGGAAGCATCCTTATACAACTTTTTGTCGCCAGCGGCAAAAGCGGCCTCAACAACCTTCTCCGTAAGACGTCCTTTCTCGGCGATCGCCTGGCGGACGATATCGACCAAATCATACTCGAAATTATTGTTTCCCTTGAACTCATCGGCTACAGACACCATCATAGCGGCAGCACGAATCACATCGTTCGGATCATAATAGTCTTTCATCTCCGACCAGCTTGAAACCTGATACGGATGTTCGGTAGGACGGGCACAGAATACAGATTCATGAGTTCCCTGCTGCGTATTTGCATCCGGACAGTTATAGATGGAATTGCTCAACAGTATCCAAGCGTCCTGCACCGTGGGATTGCTCTTTCCGTAACGGGCAACCGTATACTCCCTCAACCACTGATCCTTGTCGAAACGCTGCGGACACCAAGGCAGTTCCGTCAACAGTTCGAACATGACCGGGTTGTTTTCGCTCCCCTCCATCGTCATGCCGACTCCTTTCAGCGTTTTACCGAACGGACTTTCCTTCGCCTTATAGAACTCGTCGATCACGTGCTTCAGCTTCCCGTGTAATCCAACGTTCCCACCATAGTTCAGCAACATACAATAAATCCAGTCATGCTGTCCGAACCCGTCCTTCCGGTACCAAGTAGATGCAGGATCTCCCCACTGCGGACGGCTTTCCGCGAACAGATCCAACACGATCAGATCTCCCGCCTCCAAATTTCCGATCATCTGCGGACGCGGGTTCGCCTGCCATGCCTGAGCCACCCAGACAGCTTTCGGATTATTTTTCTTCATTGCCTGCATAATGGCCTTTCCAGCTGCATCCAGATCCACGCCGGCCACACTTCCGCCTTCATGGAACGGGTCCATACTGTAATAGTCCGCTTTGCCGTACAGCTTGTTCATCTCCTTATAATATAAGGAAGCGATCTCCTCGAAACGCGGATCTGTCGGTTGCAAAAATGCCGGACGGCGATATCCGTTCCATAATCCCGGATCAGAGACATTCAAACCTAACTTCTCTTTTGCATTATGAGGAACCATACCGGAGTATCCGGGGAATACCGGTTCGATACCATATTCACGCATCCGCTTCACGATCCGTTTCTGCAAAGCGATCTGCTGCTTATACCAACTATCCGGATTCGGGCCGCCCCAACCTTCCAAGTTGTTCATCAACCACCAAGCCTGGAAACCGGGACCGGCTACAAAATCGTTGATTTCTTCCTTCGTATAGCCTAACTTGCTCAGCACATTGTACCAAACGCCATCCGTCCCGACCATCGCCAATGGCAAGTTAATGCCATGCAACGCCATCCAGTCGATCTCTTTCTCCCAACGCGTCCAATCCCAAAAGGCCATCGTATAAGAGAAGGTACAATAGTTGAAGTCATAGCGGTATTTCATATCCGTCTCATGACGTTCTTTCTGCTTCACTGCCGGCAATACCTCCGGCAATTCGGCCTGCATGCCATTCCAGGAAAGATGAATTCCGACATGATATTTCAGATACCAGTTCAGCCCGGTCGCGATACTCACATAATTATTACCCCGGATCACGACCTTGTCACCTTTCTGGTCGAGTTCGAAAAAATCGACAGGAGATTTCACCTGTTCAATCATAAATTTACGCGACGCACCTTTGTCGATACGTTCCAGCAACCCTTCGATAGGGGAAGCCGCTTTTACGACAAGCGCAACCAGCAACATGCCGAGGATATGGATGATTTTCATTTGACAGAGATTTTATTCATTAAGATATTGACGCCATACTTTCCGTCAGGAGACACCCACCACTGCGTATCGCCGTTTGCACAACGGATCGCAAAACGATTGTCATACTGCAAACGGGCGGAGCCGTCGGGAATCCATAGGCCGAGGCTGTACATTCCCTTTGCCAGACCAAGCGGAATCTGCAAGTCGGTAGAAATCGTATGCAGGAGCGGAGTGCAGGAGCTGTCGCCCGTTTCATACGGTTGCCAGTCATTCACATTCGCATCCGTCAAGGCGACATGGCAAACCTTACCGGACTCGTCAATCAAGACCAGATAGACAGGATGTTCATTAAACAAAGTCGAGAAACCGCGGTTTATCAAAGATATTTCGACAGGATTAGCCTGTCCGGCAAGCAAAACCGCCGGAGCCGTCATCTCCTGCAACTCGATACGGTAACCGAGATGGTCCCGGATATAATCGAATACATTCCGTTCCGCTACAGAGCCATCTTTCCTGATGAAATACCCATCCGACACCGGCATCTTGTTCTCCCGCAGGAATTCTGTGGAAACAGGAGTTTCCTTCCAGTACATCATCGAATACTTATCTTTCGTATTCTTTTCCTTATAGTTATGAATCACGCTAAGAGAAGTGAAATGTTGCAGGAACAGGCGGCGTGCCGTTTGCAATCCATCAATGATCCACCCGGCTTCAGGATTATCGGGGTCCTCATTCATGCTCCAGGTTCCCCAAGGTAATTCTCCGTCGACCGGAAAACAAGGAGACTCACGCACAATCTGCTCATAAGCAGGCGTACCTTCTGACATTCCGCCATCCCACTGATGCTTTTTGATCACAATAAAGTCGTCATGGAAAGAAATCCGTTTATAATCATTAGAAGCCGTATCCAGCAGGTTCTTATATTCGGGAACCCGTATCTGGACAGCCCGTCCTTCCGGTGTCATCCGGCAGATATGTTGCAAAATAGTCCGTTTCGTATCGTCCGACTTTTCGAGACCATGAAAAGAACTGTGCCATTCTCCCCAAGCACCGATCATGCCAGCCTGTACAACCTGAATCACATCCTTATTCTCTTCAAGGAAAGGCTTGAGCTGTTCCGTATGGCGAATGATGTCTTCCAATGTAGGACCAGTAGCCGCCCGCCCCAAAAACTGGGTTTCATAAGCAAAACGGAGGACCGCTTTCTTGCCTAAGGACCTTAATTTGTCAAAGAAAATACCCATTGTCCGAAAATCCTCTCCTGTCAACTCTTTTCCGACTGCTCCCGTCAAATAGAAGTAGGTCTGAACCAGTGATACGCTATCGGAAGCATAGAGTTCGGACTGTTCTTCCAGATAAGAAGTGATATCAGGATATTCTTCGGGAGCCCAGACATAGTTCTTTTCCGTTACATCCAGTGCCACTTCAAGTCGGAATCCTCTTTCGGGGTTATACAGCCCTTCCATTCCAGCCGGATCATCCGCATAAATACCCCGGAAAGTACGATGCTGCACCCCGGAATCGCAAGAGGTGAAAAATCCAAGCATCAATGCGGAAACCAGCATAAAGGTCGCAATGTTTTTCATATCAATCGTTTTTAGTTGTTGTTATAATCAATGTAGCCTCCTGCCCTTTCAGCAAGCCATCCGGCAGACCGGTAATCTTCCCATTCACGATAACTGTTCCGGCATCCTGAACCAAGCGCAAAGCTTTATCATCCAACGGTTCCCATTCCACAAACTGCTGTGTTACCGTCCCGTCGTTATAATGCACATTTACAAACGAAGGCGTGTATAACAACTCGCGTGTCACATGTCCGTCAATATCGCGCAAGGTAGCTTTTCCTTCGGATACCTGCAAGCGTGCCGGCTCGATAGAAGTGATGCGTAACTCATTTTCCGGTACTGCCTGACAGCCTTCGGGTATCTTCTTGTACATGCGGATATAGTCGATATCGAAACTCTTCGGATACGGGACGGAAGGATCGTAAGTCCCTGTCCAGCCGTTCTTCGCTTTCCGATTGTCATAGAAAGAGATAATCTGAACCAGCGGATAAGTGATCGTCGCCTTATGCGTCATCACCTGTATGCCATCCACATACACAGTCACACCTTCCGGTGTCCAGTCGAAGCCATATACATGAAACTCTTCCGCCAATTTCTTATTAGCGAACCAAGGATGTTCCGTGTGATACTGGATCGTCGAGTCTTTCCAGCTGTGTACGGTAGACCAGATACGATTGACATCAGTCCCCAATATTTCAAAGATATCGATCTCGCAACTTTGGTTCGGATCATCTTCAAACCCGATCAACCACCAGGCACAATGCACCCCGCCCCCAGCTTGCATCTTGGCACGCATTTCATAATAGCCATACTGGTTTATTTGTGTAGCTTCCGTCTTGATCGAATGAAGGGCTTTCCTTTTCGGATCATAGTGATGCATACCGGTGCGGCTGGCACTCATAAAACCTGATATATACATTCCCTTATCAAACTCATTTTTTGAATCCCGGTCGATCGTCAACCGGACCACCCCGTCTTTCATCTCATACGTCGGTGTACAGACAGTCCGGTCTTTCGGCCAAGAAGGCAGATACTCAGGAATCCATTTCGTCCGGTCGATCTCTTTCCCTTCAAACTCATCGTGAAAAATCAAACGGTAACCCTCTTTCTCCAACGGGCTGGCGGGATAATCCTGCGCCTGTATGTTCTGTAAGCCGACCTGCAAAAGGAAACAGGCAAGAAGTGTACTGAATAGATATTTATTGCTCATGATATTTATTTGTTAACGGAGAGAAAAAAGGCCGCAAATGAAGCGGCCCTTTCTCAATTTAAATATAGACTCTAAAAGAATCGGATCAATAACCTGGATTCTGAACGATTTTGCCCTTACCTTCGTTGATTACAGCTTGAGGCAGCGGGAATAAAACAAACTCATCTTTAGTCGTCGTACAACCACGGTCTCTTGCATTCTGGATAAACTGTCCGTGACGGATCAGGTCGGAACGGCGGACACCTTCGAACCAAAGCTCATGCCCTCTTTCATCCAATACTTTCTGCAAGAAATCGTCTACTCCTTTTACATCACCCATTGTATATGGATTCAGCTTGGCACGTACACGAACTTGATTCAACAGATCCAGTGCTTCGGAAGTTACGGCATTTCCCTTACGAACAATTGCTTCAGAAAGCAAAGTCAGGACGTCTGCGTAACGGTAAACAACCAAGTCGATCTGGCTGCCGTCTCCTGTAGATTCGGGGTCTTCACCATATTTTACAGGTACAGCTCCAGAATAAAGGTTACCATGTTTGGCGATATCAGACTCTTCATTAAACAATACACCATCAGTACCTACATATTCGCCAACCAAAACAGACAGACGGTCATCACCTTCCTCAAAAGTACGGTAGAAAGGCCAAGGGACTTTATAACCATCCCATTTCTGGATAGAAGCATTCTTAGTCGGGTAGTTTCCCGGTAAAGCATGGTCATGCCACAACTGAAGATTTGTACCTCTTTCTTCCGTACAAGCAAAGATAATTTCCTTGTTCCCTTCATTTTCAAGCGTAAAGATATCTGCATATCTGTCCATCAATCCATAACCGTATTCGGCTTTCAACAATTCACGGCCGCATTCTTCCGCTTTCGCCCAATTCTTCTCATGCATGTAATACTTCATTAGAATCGTATACGCCAAACCTTTATCAAAGCGTCCGAACTGTGTCGTACGGGTAGGCAAGCCTTTCAATGATTCAGTCAATTCCGTTTCAATGAAATTTGTCATCTCTTCTTGAGTCGCACGCGGCTCAATTACTTCATCCAACGGATTCTTCAAATCTTCCAGTGTCGGAATTGGAATAGGCCCATAGAAATCATACAATAAAAATGCCAGCCAACCACGGCCTAAATGAGTTTCAGCCATCAGTAAAGCCTTCTTCTCGTCACTCATTTCTACATTTGAGATACGATCCAATGTCAATGTCATTGTACCCAAATATTTGGCATAATCCGTATAATTGAGAGTCGTATAAGAATGATTCGGAGTCCAGTTATGAGTTGTCAGCGGAATCCAGCTATCATTCACCCAACAACAAACAGCAATATCGGTTGACATATCACCAATAACCTGGAAACTGTGAGCCGTACTGAATACACCGCTATATTCCGCACTACGGAAAGGAGCATAAACACCTCCCACAACAAGCGCCTCCGCATCCTTTTCATTCGTCGGGAAAAAATCCGGATTGATCGCATCATATCTTTCCGAATCCAAATTAGTACATGAGGCCAATGCGCAACAGCACATTACTGTATATAATAATTTCTTCATGACTTTATCTTTATTTTTAACTGTTTATACTATTAGAATGTAATATCCAAACCGAAGCTGTAAGTACGAACATTCGGGTAAGCCCATTGCAACTGAGATGGAGCACTTTCTGAACTTGAAATGTCAGTTTCCGGGTCAAGACCTGTATACGGAGTGATTGTAAACGGATTGTTCACGTCGAAATACACACGTACGTTAGACAGAATATGTTTGCTGGTCTTAATAGGAATATTATAACCTAAAGTAATGTTACGACAACGGATGAACCAAGTCTTTTCATAATAATAGTCACCGACCCCATAGGCACTTTCAGTCTGGAAATATCCGGGTAACGTACCGTTCGGATTGCTGGAGGACCAAAGATCCGATATTGAAGTAGGCTGATTATAACCACGGCGCAAGTCATTAACGTTATTACTCAACCATTGTTTCTTATAACTTCCGGCAGAAAGCTTATCAAACTGTCCATAGAAATAAACATTGAGATCAAAGTTTTTCCAACGCAAAGTATTATTAAACCCAAATAAATATCCAGGGTCAGCAGATCCGTAAATCACTTTATCTGCATCATCCAACTTACCATCAGGCTTTCCGGTCTTCATCGGAATGCCATGCTTATCAACTTTAATGGAACCATCGGATTCATAAACATATCCGTCAATATCTTTGATCTTCACCTGTCCGGGTAATGCACCGGGCATATGGTCGATCGTTTCACCTACTTGAACCAAACCATCTGACAAATAACCGGAATAGTAACGCATCCATCCGTTATACTCATCATAAGCATTCGGTTTCCATTTCGGATCACGTTCTTTCCACTTGTCACGATAGAGAGAGAATGTCAAGTCTGATGTCCATTCAAAATCCTTATTACGGATATTAGTCGTATTGATCGTCAATTCAAAACCCTGACTCTGAGTCTTACCCACGTTCGCAATGATTTTATTCACCTCGTTATAAGACAGCAAAGTCTGTTCATTCAACAAATCGGAAACGACTTTATGATAATATTCAGCAGTTACATTGACACGTCCATCCAAGAAACCTAAATCCAAACCAACGTTCCATTCACGGGCTGTTTCCCAAGTCAAAACATTGTTTCCGAGTTGACTCAAATAGACACCATTGATCATGGAATTGCCAAAGATATTATTGTTACCTACTTTATAATAGCTATAAGCTTTATCTCCTACGTTGGAGTTACCTGTTTCACCATAGCTCAAACGTAATTTACCATTAGACAATACATTTCTCAAAGGAGCCAAGAACTCTTCTTCCGTAAACCGCCATCCGGCAGCAACTGAAGGGAAGAATCCCCAACGTTCACCCGAAGCAAAATTTGAAGAACCATCGGCACGCAATGTCGCTGTCAGCAGATAACGGTCTTTAAACGTATAGTTCAAACGACCGAAGAAAGAAGCCATACGAGATTTGGTTGCACTCGATCCTACAGTCGGACGTTTTGCATTACCCGCGCCCAAGTTGTTATACAAGAAACCGTCTGTAATGAAGTCATTGCTTTTTCCTGAAAACATTTCATATGTAAACAACTGATAAGAATGACCAACCAAAGCGTTGAAGTTATGGTCGCCTACCTGTTTCGTATAATTAGCAGTCAATTCCATCAAGTAGTCGGAATTATCACCCTGCGCAATAGAGGCCGCACCATTCTCACGTTGTCCATAAAGCGTTGTCGTTGGCAAATATTGTTTCAGTTTTTGATAGTTACGGTCGATACCGAAATTTGCCTTCAACAATAAGCCATCTATCGGGCGAACTTCAAAAAATGCATTTGCCAATAAACGCTCTTGAGTCGTCTTATCTGTAATGTCCAGCAATGAAACAGGATTCGGCAAGAAAGAAGCATCGGAGTTCATCGAATAATTGCCATTCTCATCCCGAATGGGCAAAGCCGGATTAAACTGAGCCGCAGAAACCAAAATTCCGGCATTCTCATTCTGGCCACTACCTAAAGGCACGTTGTCATATTCATTACGTGTCGCCGTCAAATTAATCCCCATCTTTACATATTTGCTCAACTTCTGGTCCAAATTGGCACGAAGAGAGTATCTTGTCATTCCATTATTTTTAATCACACCATCCTGATTAAAATAGTTTCCAGAAACCAAGTACTTCGTATTATCGTTACCTCCTGTTATAGATAAGTTATGAGAAGTCTGAAAACCTAAACGGGATATTTCATCAAACCAATTCGTATTATTAGCCGGATTGGCAATCTGAGCATCTGTATAAGGCAATGTCAAAGCCGGCAGGGAAGGGTCTGTCGCCTCTTTTCCTCCATAAATGCCAACACCGTTCGTACGCATCCATTGTTCACGAGTATAATCGTTTGTTGCCCGCATAAAACCGGAAGCGTCCAACATCTCGTAAGATTTGGCTATCTGCTGTACAGAAGCCGATCCGGAATACTGTACCTTAGCCGCCCCGCTCTTACCTCGTTTTGTCGTCACGATGATCACACCGTTACCGGCACGAGCACCATAAATAGCTGTCGAACTTGCATCTTTCAGCACTTCAATAGATTCAATATCGTTTGGATTGATAGAAGCCAGGATATTATCTTTATTACCTCCTGAATATTGATTACCACTATCCAATGAACCCGGAGAATTCACAGGAAAACCATCAATAATGATCAACGGGTCATTCCCCGCCTTATCAGAAGAAGCGGCACCGCGAATACGGAAAGTTGATTGTCCACCCGGCTGGGCACTAATCGTGCTGACCTGCAAACCGGCAGCCTTACCAGCCAAAGCATGACTAACTGTAGACACTGTTGCCACAGGAGTATCATCCATCTTGACAGATGCAACTGCACCTGTCATATCCTTCTTCTTCATCGTACCGTAACCGACAACAATCACTTCTTCCAAAGCCTGTGTATCTTCTTTCAACAGAACGTTGATCACATTCTGGTTCTTCACAACAATGTCCTGAGGGATGTATCCGATAAAGGAAATCTGCAAAGTCGCGTTAGCCGGAACTTCGATGGAAAAGTTTCCATCCATGTCGGTAGTAGTACCGTTAGTCGTACCTTTCTGGATAACGTTTGCACCGGCGACAGGGCCAAATGCATCGCTTACAGTACCGGTCACCTTACGATTCTGCTGCGTGGTGGCGGTAGAAGCCGGAGCTGCCTCGGAAGTCAGGACAATGTGACGATCCTTGATAGTGTATTTCAAACCTGTTTTAGCTGCAATAGCATCCAACACAGTCTGAATATTAGCATTCTTTTCATTGATAGAGATCTTTTCGTTCTTGTTGATCTCTTCCAGATTATAGAAAAACAGGAACTCGGACTGCTTTTCGATCTGTTTCAACACTTTTTCTAAAGTTTCATTCTTAGCTGAAACATTTAGAGTAGCAGTTTGCGCATAGGTGGAAGCAACCACGCTTGACAGACAAACAGCCAACATTAACACGGTTAATTTCATGATTTTTATAGTTCTTTTCAGGTTAAGAGAAACAACTATACGTTGATTATTCATACTTTTGAATGTTTTTAAGATTAAACATGATCCCACGGCAATGGGAGTTTAATTGTTCACACTTTCAGAAGAGAAGATCCGGCAAGATTTTCTCTTCTTTTTGGTTTAAGACTAACTGGTGTTCATATTTCCTACTAAGATTAGCAATTTGTTTTTATTTAGATTTCTGATATTGTCACGTGATGATCGTCGATCTTATACCGGACCGGGATTGACAGATGGATAATCTCCATGATATCCTTGATACTCTGCCCCCGATAGAAAGTCCCGGTAAATGTCCGGCGCTTCAGTGCTTCCGACTTAACAGTGAACTGCACGCCGTAAACATGGCTCAACCGGTACAGAATAGCTTCAAGACTTTGTTCGGGGAAATAATAATATCCGGTCGTCCACGAAACAAACCGGTTGGCGTCGACCTGTTGCAGGAGGGCTGATCGCGTTCTTTTGTTATAGACAAACTGTTCGTTCGGCTTTAAGACCATAGGATGTAACAGGTTCTGCGTGGTCAGCAGGACAGAACCTTCCAGCAGTGTCGTAGTCAGGAGCGAATCGGTCGGATAAGCGGAAACGTTGAACTTCGTCCCGAGCGCTTCGATAGATTGTTCTTTGGTCTTGACAATAAATGGCTTATCTTTATCTTTGGCTACTTCAAAATAGGCTTCTCCTTCCAGTTGCACGATACGTTCGGACTTACCATAACGGGAATCATAAGAGAAAGAAGTCCGGGTTCCGAGACTGACGCGGGTTCCGTCCGGCAACACAACAACATCCGCTTCAAGCCCGTCTCCACCGACATAACTGGTAATCCGGTCGTCATATTCCCTCGAAGAAAAGATAAACACAGTAGAAGTAATGGCTGCGGCAAACATTGCCACAGCCGCATAAGTACTTATGCGGGTCAATAAGGAATATCTTTTACGCTGGCGGGACTTTCTCTTATCGAGAAGGCGAAGCCAACTATCGTGTATTTCAGAAGCACCACGGGAAGGAGCGCAGGCTTCATAAAGTGCTTTGGTCTCGAAAAACAATTTTTTGTTGTCTGCACTTTCATTCACCCAGGCATAAAAATCGTCCAAAGACCGACCTTGCAGCCGTCCTTGCAAATACCCGATGATTAATTCCGAATGTTCGTTTTCCATTTTCACTTAATTATTAGATGTAGATACAAAGTCGACACATGGTTAACTTGGTTCTTACATATACACAACGAACGGGAAAGAAAAAATACTCACAAGAAAAACAATTTTTTTCGTCATAATCCGGGAATTGCCTTCACCATGTGTGTCTCGTCCTAATTTGGGTTGACTGTGTATTAAAAAATCCTGTTATAGGTGGTCTATAAAAGTAAAAAAACAGACAAACCAGTAAATGAGTTGGGGGGACGAAAAGTATCATAGAGTGGCAACTGCCATACTTTTATCGTCAGACTATAAAGTCATAGAGCTTTTGACCTACGTCGAATACCTTTTTGACTAAGGTCGAAAAGGCTTTTGACACTAGGCAAAAAGGCTTTCGACTTAGGCCAAAAATACAAGGAGCTATAATACAGGCCTTAATTTTTTGTATATTAGGACATTAAAAAGCTTCTATAATTCCTTTATTTTTTCACTTAAGAGATTGTTTTGATTCTTTCGTCTCATGAATTAAGATGGCTTTGGTCAAATTCGTCACTCCAATGAGTGAAAGCAGATCTTTAAGGTGAAGGCAGTCCAGATGCTTGCCTTCACTTTTTTACACATTGATTTTCAACGTATAGCAAGACAGGGTGAAGCCAACGCGCAAATTCTTTATAAAAGAAATATCAGTAGGAACAGATTCGAACAGTTCTTACGCAGATAAAGGAGGGAACGATAAAGCTGGTTCTCGACCGTACGGACAGAGAGATCCAGACGTTCTGCTATTTCGGCCGCTTTCAGACCTTCGAGATAGGACATACGGAAGATTTGCTGGCTTCTTTCAGGCAGTTCGGCAACCTTTTTCATCAGCAGATCGAGCAAATCCTTTCGCATGAAAAGTTCGTCGGATGCCTCAAAGAAGTCAAGCTCTTCCAATTTTAACTGAAGGGCGCGATGATCGATGATCTCCTGCTCCATATTCATGCGGCGGAGACAATCCAGGCAGGCATTTCGGACGGAGACATAAAGCACCCGTTTCAGGTCATTCTCCGGAAGGCGGAACACCTGCTTGTCCCACAACTTCAGGAATACATCGTGGACAATATCTTCGGCAAAGAAACCGGAAACGAACTTCTCCGCAAAGCGCATCAACATCGGGGCATACTCCGTATAAATATGCCGGTATTGATCTATGTCCAAAGATGCATTCCCCATATTTGCAAATATAGAAAAAAAATCTAATTATTCATTAACAAACACTTCATGTACACCCGGTTCATCGAATTTTATCGGTTCGACCTTTCCGGTGACGGCATTCATACATTGAACTACATCGTTTCCGGTAGTCTGGACCTTGATCACCCAGCCGTTCTCTCTCTTGCAGACAGACAAGATATCCGTCGTATTGGAAGCCGGCATGACAGCCAAGCCGTCAGCGCAATGGATGGTTTCAATATGATAACGGCGCACAACAACCGGAAACTTTTTACCTTTATAGATAAAGGTGGCCGGACGCTGGTCTTGGTCGCTCGCCCAATCGGTATTCAACAGATAGATCGTACGACGGTCCGAATGATCCCAAACCGTGAAACCGACTGAAGGAGCCGCCTCCATCCAGCCTTGGCAGGTTTCCTCACCGGCAGCCTTGGCAGCAATTTCTTTCATGGCTTCCACATAATCAGCTTTCAACATCATTTCGGCGGGATAGGCTTTCTGGGGGAAATAGATGATTTTTCCCGAACCGCAGGCGATCTCCGTCTTAGTGGTCAGTTGCCGGTAATTTTCTCCCAACATCTCACGGATAACCGCATCGTCGGCAGGGAAACGGACCGGCTGGTCGGGCTGCAACTCTTCGTTCAGATGGGCCGCCGTGAGCAAAAGCGTTCCGCCCTTGAATACAAAATCGCGGATACGCAGGAAGTCATTCGCGTCGTAACTGTTCCATCCGAGGAAGATCATCGCCTTATACCGGTCCATCACGTCTTGCGGCGCTTCGACAGGAAGCAAGTCAACCGTACCGTAAGGGGTGGAAGTAAACCAACCTTCCGGCCCGCAGCCATCCACGATATTGTCCGGATAGAAGACATTCAGCAGATCGAAACTCTCGCATGCCTTATTGAACTTCCATTTATCACCCTTCTGCGACCACAGGCTGCCACGACCGAACGACTTCCAGGCGTCGTTACGCCCCTGGATCACGGCAACATTGCTTCTCAAGTCGCCACGGCGGGAATGCGTTTCCACGAAATCGAGCATCTGATGTTGGGCAAACAAGTGTTCCTTGCCGGAAACGGAATAACGGTCGTTCATATATTCGTCCGTCCACAAGGCCTCTTCCGTATTCATATGGGAAGAACCGTGCATATAAGCAACGGCCAGCGACATATACAGGCGCAGGGAGTGTTTCGGATCGGTAAACGGCCCTGAGCCCCATTGCATGGCATGAAGCGTCCCGTAAAGCGGACGGCTGTAGGCGCGGGATGCACCACGCAGGGAAGAGAGTATGATTTCTTCCGGTCCGTACATCTGTTCGGCTCCCAGCCAGTCGTAACCGGCTTGATACAGATAGCGGAACAGCGTGGACGGTCCCGTATGGCGCGTGCTCGGACCTTTGGAATAGCGGAAATTGGCAACGAGCTTGCGGGCGCCGTCGGCCATGTCCGTCACCCCTTCCGGATCATAATGGATAAAGACGCCGTGGTCGGTATAAATCGGACGATGTTTGGCAAAGATTCCGCCATAAGGACGGTTGCGTGCCGCCATATCGGAGAATACTCCCTGGTACTGGAAATGCTGCCAGTAATAGTAGCCGCCGTCATTCTCATGCGCCTGCTTGCCACGGAACATCGGGGTTGCCAATGTTTCCAAAGAAGGATTGATCCGGCTGCCTGCCAGCGTACGTCCTTCGACTTGCCAGGCGTACGGGATCTTCAACTGGTCCAGCAATCGGGTGTAATGGCCGATGACGGCAGGATCAGCTACTCGGAAACCGCTCCACTGGTAGGAAGGACGGAACTGATACCAGTTACCGATCCGGTTGGAAACATACCATTTGAAGAAATAATCATACGGCGTATATTGCTTGTCGATATAAATTTCGTCACCGGACGAAAGATAGATCAGCTCTGCCTCCTTGTCGATCACCTGGCGGATTTGCGCCTGTTCCGTACGGCTACCGTCGTCAAACACCAGCGGGATGGCGTGACCAGCCTCGCCTGTACGCATTTCCACGACATGTAGGCCGGGGGTTTCAAACAGGCACTCCTGCTCAGCGGGAGTGGCAGCACCGTTTGCCTTCACTTTGAGACTGACATTCGGCCTGTTCGTTTCTACCAATATACCGAAAGAGGCGTTTTTGGCAACATATTCAGGAACGGAAACGACTTCAAAATCGCGTGCGGTCTCTTCGATGATCTCCAGACCGCGCAGTTCATACGGATAAGCAGCGCGATGCGGCTCTTTCCGGAGCGTCAGCTTCATCTCTCCACTGCCATGCAAGGAAGACGGAAGCGGGATATAGAAGTCCGCCACATTAGAAGCGCGGTCGAAGATGTTTCCTTCGAAAAGCGTCTCCCCGTTAAATTCGAGCTTCCACATCGGCCAGCTGCGGGTTGAGAGGTTACAGCCGATCCAGTAGTTGTAGTTGTCCGGTTTTTGGGCAAACTTGGTGAACGGTATGGAGCAAACCGCTTTCTTGTTTTGTATCAGGCGCGGAGCTTCCACCCAACATTCGCCGTTGAAATGCGTCCCGCCGATACGCAGGAAAGCACAAGCCACATTTTCCGGCAATGTGAATGTCTCAGACACCGTCTGATATTTTCCCGTACCTTCCGGGACCGGCATGTAAAGCACGGAATCCGGCTTGTCATAGATATCGTCAGCCGCCCGTCCCGGTTTCCGGTAGAACAATTCGATCTCGACTCCGAAATCACCATTCCCGGAAACAGTCAAACCCTGTTTCTTCACGACCGGCAGCGTTACCGTCAGTTCACCCGGTTTCAGCAACTTACCGGAAATGCGGTAATAGGCATGGCGCTCGAAATTATCGTCTTCGCCTTTGAAATAAAGCGAATAACAGTCCTTTTTACGGATCACCGAATCCAAGTTGTCGTCAATATAAAACTCGGACCGGCGGAACATTTCTTCACCTCTGTTCTGGAAAGGAGCAGGCATCTTCACCCCTCCGATCACACGCAAAAATTTTCGCGTCGGGATTCCGGACTGTCCGAACGTAACGGTTTCGGAGATACTCTGATCGGGTTGGAGCAGATGTGTTTTTTCACTTCCTGCGGGAGTAAAGACGACCGTTCTTGTCTCTTTCCAGGAAGATGCAGCGTATGCCTGAAGTACGGCAAAGACGATCAGGCATAGGGAGATACATGTTTTTTTCATATAAACTTAATACAAATGTTTTTCGTTCAAATCACTTTCCAAATGTACGATTTATTTCCGTATTATTATTACTCGCAGTTTTTATGTACTTTTGTAGATATAATTATAAGCACTTAAGACTGCAAAGATGATAGTTGTAAGAGACACGGAGACATTGAAAGGGAAAAGGCAGGTAGCCACTATCGGCTTTTTCGATGGAGTTCATCTGGGACATCGTTTTCTGATTCACGAACTGAAGCAGGTGGCCGAAGCCGCTGGATTGCCTTCCGCCGTCATCACGTTTCCCGAACATCCCCGTGCTGTCCTGCATGCCGACTATCAGCCGAAGTTGCTCAATTCGTTCGAAGAGAAATTGAAACATTTGGCTTCCACCGGGATCGACTATTGTATCGTGCTGGACTTCACCCTCGAACTATCCCGCCTGACGGCAAAAGAGTTTATCACTACCGTATTGGCAGACCGGTTGCATGTGGACACGTTGCTGATCGGCTACGACCACCGTTTCGGGCATAACCGCGAGGATGGCTTCGAGCAGTATGTAACCTATGGCGAAACTTGCGGCATCCGGGTTATCAAGGCTTCGCAATACAGCGAAGGAGAGGCGGCCGTCAGTTCTTCCGAAATACGGAAACTCCTTGCGGAATGCCGGGTGGAGGAGGCGGCTCATCTGCTGACTTATCCTTACGGGCTGAGGGGAAGTATCGTCAGCGGTTATAAGGTCGGCCGGAAATTAGGTTTCCCGACCGCCAATATCCAAGTGGACGAGCCTTTCAAGATCATTCCGGGCATCGGCGTATATGCCGTTCGGGTATATCTGAACGGACAGCGTTACAAGGGAATGCTGTACATCGGTAACCGCCCGACCCTGGACAACGGGGACAACATCACGCTGGAAGTAAACATCCTCAACTTCTCAGGCGACATCTACAATAACGAAATAACAGTCACGTTCATACAACACGTACGAGGCGACATCAAATTCGACACCCTCGACCAGCTGATCGACCAACTGAAAAAAGACAGGGAGACGGTGGATAGAATATTAACGGAATAAAACATAATCATGTACTACGACGCAATAGACCTATTAAAAGGGATGATTTCACGTCCTTCTTTCAGCAGGGAGGAGGGAGAAACGGCTGATTTTCTCAAGCAGAGCTGGGAAAAAGCAGGGTATAAGGTGAACCGCAAAGGGAATAATCTGTGGCTGATCGCTCCCGGTTTTGATCTGGACAAACCAACTCTGCTGCTCAACTCCCATATCGACACTGTCAAGCCGGCTTCGGGCTGGACGAAAGATCCGTTCAATCCGGAGGAGACGGAAGACGAGCGTCTGTACGGCCTTGGCAGCAATGATGCCGGCGCGAGCGTAGTCTCTCTTTATGAAGCATTCAGGGTGTTATCAGGGAAGGAACAACCCTACAACCTGATCTTCCTAGCTTCATGCGAAGAAGAAGTTTCCGGCAAGAACGGGCTGGAAAGCGCTCTTGCCGACCTTCCTCCTATCGCATTCGCCGTTGTCGGCGAACCGACCGGCATGCAACCGGCCGTAGCCGAAAAAGGGTTGATGGTCCTGGACTGTGTCAGCACCGGCAAGGCAGGACATGCCGCCCGGAACGAGGGGATCAATGCGATCACGCTTGCGATGAAAGACATCGAATGGTTCAACACCTATCAGTTCCCGGAAAAAAGCGATTTCCTCGGACCGGTGAAAATGAGCGTCACGATTATCCACGCCGGGACACAGCACAATGTCGTTCCGGACCGCTGCGAATTCACCGTCGATATCCGGACAAACGAATTCTATCCCAACGAAAAACTGTTCGAACTGATCAAATCGCAGGTCGGCTGCGAAATAAAAGCCCGCAGCTTCCGCCTCAACTCCACCCGTACAGATTTGCAACATCCGTTCGTACGCCGTGCCGTCATGATGGGAAAAGAGCCTTTCGGTTCGCCTACTTTGAGCGACCAGGCCCTCATGCACTTCCCTTCCGTGAAGATCGGACCGGGAAACTCCGCCCGTTCCCATGCAGCCGACGAATATATCGGCCTGATGGAGATACGGGAAGCAATCGATATGTATATCAAGCTGCTCGACCAATTGACGATTGACAATTGAAAAAGAGCAAGATCATTCTACCGCATCCTCTCTTTCTTCAAACTTTCAATTAATATGAGGGACCTCTTCACAACCATCGGCACACGTTACCTAATCGCCATCCTGAACTTGGCACTGATCTTTATCAATGCCAAGGTATTGGGTGTCGAAGGAGTCGGACTGGTCGGGCTGATTCTGGCGATAGTAGGAATCGCCACCATGTTCTGCGGAATATTGGCGGGAAATACGATCGTCTATTTCATGAACCGCTATTCCATGCAAGCCGTATTTTTACCCTCTTACTGCTGGACACCCGCCGGAGCTGGCATCGCTTGCGGCAGCATGGCCATCCTCGGAGTGCTTCCCGAAGGGCACGCTCTTGATATTTATATTCTTTCCACCCTGACCTCCCTCGTTGCCGCAAACTCCCGTTTCCTGTTGGGAAAGAATCAGATTTTTGGGTTCAACCTGACCTTTGTCTTGCAAGGAGGATTACTATTTTTTGTCTTATTATTCCTTTATTACGGATTGAAGATACAGAACGTAACCGCTTACCTGTGGGGAATGTATTTCACAAACGGTATCGCGTTTCTCGTCAGCCTTTTCCTACTCCTGCCGTTTCTAAACAAAAAAGAGGCAGATCCCCGGAAGGGACGCTCCCAATACGCTCTTTTGAAAGAGATGTTTGCTTACGGGCTTTGGGGAAGTGCGGACAATATTGCCGAGATCCTGACTACCCGCCTCAACTATTTCCTGATCCAACGGTTTGCCGGGTTAGGAAGCGTCGGACTGCTGGATGCGGGAACCAAGATTTCCGAAAGCGTCTGGCATATCAATCGCAGCATCGGCTTTATCACATACAGCCGCGTTGCCCGGACACATAAACCCGGCGAGCAAAAACAAATCACGCTCCGGTTCTTCAAACTAACTTTTTGTGCCATCACACTTGCGACCGGCTGCATTCTTCTGATACCGGAATGGATCTATACGGATTATCTGTTCAGTGCCGAGTTCGTAGGGATGCACAACGTCATAACAGGGTTGTCGGCCGGAATCATAGCACTGGCCTGCAACAGCATACTATGCCAATATTTTACCGGAAGCGGCAAAATACGTTACAGCACGGGCAGTTCTTTTGTCGGTTTGATAAGCCTGCTTGTTTCGGGCTACCTGCTGATCCCGCACTACGGAGTGTTCGGATCGGCCATCAGTTCCAGTATCGCATTCAGCACCATGCTGGCATTCTCCATGATTATTTTCTGCAGGAAAACAGGAACTCGCCCAAAGGACTTTCTGATCAATAAAGAGGATGTGAGGTTCGCACTCCGGAAACTCCGGTTGACACATGACGACGATCAGCCCTGACACACCTGCTACATCCGTCGTGACGCGCCCCCGGTCAGCCTCAATGCGCCTTTTCGTCAATCCAGCCACGGAGCCGGATTCAGTTTCGTCTTTTCTTTCCAAAGCTGGAAATGAAGGATCGTGGCATTGCCGTCCTCTGTATCGGTAAAGATCTTTCCGATCGCCTGGCGGGTACTCACCTTATCGCCTGCCTTCACATAGACCTGGCTCAAGTTGCTATATACCGTCAAATAGTTACCATGGCGGACAATGACCGAATTGTTATATCCCGGAACAACGAACACACGCGTCACCTCACCATTGAACACGGCGCGGGCATCCGTACCCGGAGCGGTCTGGATGTCTATACCGCTGTTATTCGTACGGACATACTTCAATTCCTGGTGCTGCTGTTCGCCGAAGGCAGCGACAATCGTATGGCGGCCGGACACAGGATAAGGCAAACGCCCCTTATTGCTTGCAAAATCATCGGATAAGCGCTTCTCGGCCTTTGTCATGGCATACCCGCCTTTGGTGTCGGCGACACGTTCTTCGCGGACCGGCTCCGTCTCCGGTTTTGTTTCAGGGACTTTCTTTCCTGAAGCAGCCGCCTTTTCACGTGCCAAACGGTTCCTTTCAGCACGGGCCGCCCGTTCGCGGGCAGCTTTGGCTTCGGCTTCGGCGCGGGCGATTTCTTCGGCTATCTGCTTTTCGATCTGGCGGTTCAAAGCATCAGCCTGCTTCTTCTTCTTTTTCAGGTCGGCCTGCAACTGCTTTTGTTTCTTGTTTAACTGCTGCACCTCCTCTTTCTGGCTCGATTCCTCGGTCTGGAGCTTACGGCTTTCATCCTCCCGCGCACCCAATAAGGCGTTCTTCTCGGCACGTGTCTTTTCCAGTTCTTTCTGCTTGCCGACAATTTCCTTCTGCTTACCGATAATTTCGGAAGCCTGCTTCTTCTGCCAGTCGGCATACTCGCGAAGGTAACGCATACGGCGAAGGGACTGGGCAAAATTGTCGGCGGAAAGGATAAACAACAACTTATCCTGCGAACTGCGGCGTTTGTATATGCTTTGAACCGATTTCCCGTAATTCTGCCGCTTATTCCCCAACTCTTTTTCCAATTGGGAAATGTTCCGGCGGGAAGCGGCTATCTGCTTGTCTATTTCCCCGATCTCCTGGTTCAGGAGGCTGATGACCTGTTTACGAGAAAGGATCTGTTTGGAGAGCAGGTTCAGCCGGTTCAGCGAGTTACGCGCCGTCTGCCGCGTCTCGTCCAATAGCTGGCTGGTCATCTCGATCTCGGCAAGTGCGGCTTTACGCTGCTTTTCGAGTTCGCGTACTCTTGCCGAGTTCTGTGCGGAAACAGAACCGACCGACAGCACGAATATGACGAGCCAGAAGTATCTCATCTTACATTTTATTACTACTCAACGATTTGATGATCTGAGACAACGTGATACGTTTATATTTGGCAGGAATGGAAAAATCCATTTTCACCGGGACATCCGTCTGCATGCGGGAGAAATGCAACGTGACTCCTCCTTGCGAAGCGCCATCCTTCATCACCTGCACATCCATTCTCATCGGGAAAGGCTGTCCGTCTGCCAAGCGAAAATCAGCATAATCCCATTGCAAGGCGTAACGGTCCGAAGGTTCGGAAATACAGGTTGAGAGAATCTTCTCCTCCCCGTCCGCCATAAAGGTGTACAGCAACCCCATCACGTCTTTTACCTGTATTTCGGCTGCGGGCCCGTCCTGCTTCAGCTTAAAGCGGTTGTACAGCTTCGGGCTGATCCCCTGCTGTCCGGGAAGGAACAGACGGTTGGTGAAAAGTGCCTGCAGATTATAAAAATTGAACTCGATCGGTGTCTGCCCTTTCAGGTTGGCATAATTGTCAGCCACATAGCGCTTGTTCATACGGTCGATCACCTTTACGCTGTCCACACTGATCTCGGCGCGGAAAACCTCGATACCTAAAAAGGGTTGCACGGACAACTGGAAAGCACTGTCTTTTACCATCTTCAGATCCACACGCGAACTCATATTGTTGCCCGGCAAGTTCAAGTCCACGTTCAGGCGTGCAGTCAGGGTTTCATACTTGAACGCCTGCTCCTGCATAAGCGTAAAGAACTCGTTATGCGCTTTCGCCCCGCCCGCTTCGACCGTACCGACTTTCTTGGTCGATTTACAACCTGTGAACGACAGGGCGATAAAAAAGACCAGCGCAAAGGCAAGGCTTATCTTATTCATTCTTGACCTCCTCTTCTATATAGGTTCCCTCTGCGATCTTGCGATCCAGCACATCGCTTTCTTTTCCCATCTCCTTCGCTTTCTTCCATTGTTCAAGCGCCTTTTCCTTATCGCCGCTCATGAAGAGGATATCGCCGTAATGGTCTACCAGCTCGGAGCTTTTGGTCGTATCGTTGGCAAGCGCGCTCTCTATGTATATCTTGGCAAGCGTATAGTTTCCCTGTACAAAGAATATCCAGGCATACGTATCGAGATATGTCGAATTGTTCGGTTCCAGTTTGACTGCCAATGCACTCATCCGTTCCGCCTTTTTCAGATCTTTCTTTTCCAGCGAGAGGAAATAGGCGTAATTATTGAGGACGACCACGTTCTTGTCGTTGTACTTCAACGCTTCATCATACGCTTTATAGGCTTCCGGCATATTCTTGATCTGATAGTAGATATCGCCTATCTGTCCGTAAAAATCAGACTTCAACCCGACGTTCGTCTCCGGGATAATCTCCAGGCCGGCTTTGTATGTATCCAGTGCATCCTGATACTTTTCCTGCTGGAAATAAGCGATCCCAAGATAAAAGTAATACTCCGGTGCATCGGGGAAAAGCTCCTGGCAACGGGTACAGATACGGATCACTTCGGGAATGTCTTCCGACTTCAACGCCAGATTCAAGAGTTGTTGCCAGGCAGCAGCATTCGAAGGTTCCATCTCGGTAATCAGCTGAAACTGGAAACGGGCCTCATCAGTCTTCCCCTGCGCAACCAGCAGACTGCCGTACATCTGTTTCAGATCGGTATCTTCCGGATGCTGTTCCAGTAATGTCTGGAAAAGGGCATTCGCACTCTCGGTCCCCTTCTTCGTCTGCTGCAGTTTGAGAATATAACGGGACAGAATACCGACTTTCGTCTCGACATCCAATTTCTCGTTCACTAATGCATTGCGTATCTGCGTCTCGGCGGCGTCCTTATTACCGACGACTTCATAATAGTTCGCCATAGAGACAATGTAATAGGGACTTTCCGGATCGATTTCGTGTGCTTTCTGATAATATTTCAACGCTTTGACCGTATCATTCTTTTCCAAGTGGAGATCCCCCAAAATGATCTGATAGCGGGATTCCATCGGGAATTTGGCGGCAAGCTTTTCCACCTCTTTGAACGCGTTATCGTTCTGCTCCAACGCATTATACAATTTATATTTCTGCATGGAAAGCGCCTCGCTCATGCCTATGGACGATTCGAGGGCGTCATAAGCATCGATCGCCTTCCCGATTTCACCTTCCTGCGTAAGCGCATCCGCCAGGTAATAGTTCAACTCCGGTTTTCCGGGATAATCTTTTACAAGCTTCTCATACTCGTCCGACGCCTCGCCGAACATACCGAGGTTGCGGCTCATTGTCGCCAACGCCAGCCGGTAGGTAAAATTATCGGAACTGTAAGCCACCGCACGCCGCAACATCTCCAGCGACTTTTCCGGACGGTTCAGCTGGGCATAAAACGAAGAAAGTTCGTATAAGACGGCCGAGGCGGTCGAATCGATCGCCAGACAATGGTTAAAGGCATCATAAGCGGCATCGAATTTTCCGGCTGCCTTCAGGTTCAGCCCTTCGTAGAAGAAGTAATCGAATTTCCGCTGATCCCCGGCACTCACTTGATTCGGCTTCGACGATATTTCCACCTTCGCCTCCTGATCCTGCGCCCTCAACGATTGCGAACTCCCGATCAGGAATAATAGAAAAGATATCGAGATCAGAGACTTTAGCATCCCTCCCATATTTTTTAATTCTTAATTCTTAATTTTTAATTATCTCCCCGTGTGACCGAAGCCGCCGGCTCCCCGTTCGGTGTCGTCCAGCACTTCCACCGGCTGCCAGACGACCTGGCTGTGAGCCGTGATCACCATCTGGCAGATACGCTCCCCGTCATTGACGGTAAACGGTTCGGAAGAGAGGTTTATCAGGATTATGCCGATCTCGCCGCGATAGTCCGCATCGATAGTACCCGGCGTGTTCAGCAATGTGATGCCATACTTCAATGCCAGGCCGCTACGGGGGCGCATCTGTGCCTCATAGCCTTCCGGCAACGCGATATATAATCCGGTCGGTATCAGTTTCCGTTCAAGGGGTTTCAAAACTACCGGTTCCGCCAGATTTGCACGAATGTCCATTCCTGCCGACAGCGGAGTCGCGTATCCCGGCAGCGGATGGTGTGACTTATTTATGATCTTTACTTCCATAAACTCTTTTATTTCCGGGCAAATTTACATAAATATCCCTGATTACCATCTCCTGGAAGTTCCATTATTCTTTAAATTATACTAAGTACACCTATATGCATCCACACCGGAGTGTTTTGGCTCCCTTATGATGCTTTTTCTTCAAAACAAGCAAGAAAAGTACCGAAAACAAGCAGAAATGATCACAGACATCCCCATCTTGCACCTTTCAACATCCGGATGTATGGGGCGGTTACACCCGGATGTTTCTGCTCCGGACACCCGGATGTATGGAAACAAAACATACCAACTAATTGATTAATCTATGCTTATATTGCAAAACAAAGACTATGACTTTCAGAAAACCGGTGATACATAAGTGATAGACAAATATGGCATCTATCACTCCTACGCACCATGATTATCAAAACCCGCATGGTAAAGTGTGATAGAGTGACAGAGGATTCCGCAAAAACAAGTTCTGCAACCAAGCCCTGTCTCTCTTATTCTCCTACCTTTATTTCCACGATTGCATCCGGCAGGCCTTCCGCCGTAGCTTTCAACCGGATGGTGCCTGCCTTGCCCGTGTTTTGTATGACCGCCATTGCTTTTCCGTAGAAAGCGTGGCGTTCCGGTTTCTTAAGGCTGACGGGATCATTCTGATCTCCGTTATCTGTCCCGGCGATAAAGCCGTCCCCCTCAACCGTAAAGCGAAGCAGGTTGTCGGCATACGGCACCAAGTTTCCGTCTTTGTCCTGTATTTCCACGGTCACGAATGAAAGATCCGTGCCATCGGCGTGCAAGGCGGAACGATCGGGGATCAGCATGATCCGGGCAGGCTCGCCGGCCGTACGGATCTCACGTGTAAGCACTTCCTTGCCGTCCCTACGGGAAACGGCTTTCAACGTACCCGGCGTAAAAGGAACCCGCCAGCAGACATGGAAAGCATCGTCCGGCTTGCTCTTGACACCCAGGCTCTCGCCGTTCAGGAAAAGCTCCACTTCGTCCGCCCGGTTATAGTAGGCCCAGACATCGACAGTCTCTCCCTTTTTCCAGTTCCAGTGCGGGAAAAGGTGAAGAACCGGCGTGTCGGTCCATTCGCTCTGGTACATATAATAGACATCTTTCGGAATACCTGCCAAGTCGACAATACCGAAGAAACTGCTACGGCTCGGCCACCAGTAAGGTGTCGGTTCACCCAGATAGTCGAAGCCCGTCCAGATAAACATACCTGAAACATAAGGTAGCCGCTTGACTTCCCGCCAAGTCACCTCATGGGTCGAGCCCCAAGGTACATGGCAGTTGTCATAAGCCGAGCAAAGGTGTTCGGGACGATCGAACCGTTCCCGCCAGGTGTTCGGCCAGACATACATCGAATCGGAGGGCATCTGGTAGTAGCCGCGTGTCATCAGGGCGGAAGTAGACTCGCTTACAATTAACGTCTTGCCCGGAAAATTCTGCGGAAACGGTTCGTAATTCTTTTCGTGATAGTTGAATCCCAATACATCCAATGCATTCGAACGAAAGATCAGGTTACCCGGTGTCGCCTCGTTGTTGGCTGCAGTGACAGGGCGCGTCTTATCCAGGCGCTTGACGATCGCCGCCAGCGAATGGGCGATCAATCCCTGTACGCTCATGGCGGTATCGGACAAGATCTTGTCATCCACCGGATGGCCTGCATTGAGGATCAGGTTGGCGGCTTCGAGACTGAGGGTGTCGGCATCGGCATGTTGCCATTGCTCCAGTACTTCGTTTCCAATGCTCCACATAAAGACGGACGGATGGTTACGGTCGCGCAGGACCTGGTCTGTCAAGTCCTTTTCATGCCATTCGTCAAAATACTGGGCATAGTCGTACGGTGATTTCCGTTTCCGCCACATATCGAAAGCCTCGTCCTGTACCAGCAATCCGATCCGGTCACAGATGTCGAGCAGTTCGGGTGCCGGCGGGTTATGGCTGGTGCGGACGGCATTGGCCCCCATGTCTTTCATCATTTGCAGTTGACGTTCGAGTGCCCTCGGATTGACCGCGCTTCCGAGGCATCCCAAGTCATGATGCAGGCAGACGCCCAATATTTTGGTCGGTTCTCCGTTCAAGGAGAATCCCGTATGCTCGTCCCAATCGAATTTGCGTATGCCGAATGTGGTTCGATAGCGATCCGTCAATTTATTGCCGACTCTCACCTCGGTTATGGCGGTGTACAGATAAGGATTCCGGACGCTCCATAGTTCAGGATAGAACATTTCTATCGTGTGTGTAACGATTTTCTTCCCTCCTGCGGCTATCTCGGCCGGGGAGGATATCCGGTAGAGGGTCTTTCCTTCCTTGTCTTGTATCAGGGTAGAAACTTCCACGGTCACATCGGATGCCTCGTTTTTCAAAGTCGTTTCAATCTCGACCGTACTCTTGTCCGCATTCATGACCGGAGTAGTGATGTTTGTCCCCCAATTGTCCACATGGACTTGTCCGGTTTTCACCAACCATACATTCCGGTAAATGCCGGACCCTGAATACCAACGGGAATTAGGCTGGTCGCTGTTATCGGCCTGGACAACCAAGACATTCTCCTCCTTTCCATAATTCAGATACGGTGTCAGATCATAACGGAACGAAACATATCCGTTGGGACGAAAACCTAGCAAATGTCCGTTCAGCCAGACTCTACTGTTCCGGTAAACGCCGTCGAAATCAATATAGATCACTTTTCCCTTGTCGCTTTCAGACAGTTTGAAGTGTTTCCGGTACCACCCCATTCCACCGGGCAGCGCACCGCCTCCGGGAGTTGCCGGGTTATCGAGAGAAAAATCCGCCTCGATGCTCCAGTCGTGAGGCAAGTTCAGGACTCGCCAATTGCTGTCATCCGTATCGGGAGCGGACGCATTGGCTTGTTTTTCAGTCAGGGCAAAGCGCCATTCTTTGTTGAAGGATATTCTTTCACGCCCTTTTTCCCGTGTGGCACATGCAGTAAGGAACAGACAGACCAAGGCAAATACGGATAGTCTCATACGTGTACAGTTAACTCGTTTATATTATACAAAGGTAATACAAAAGAGACTAAAAAATGAGGGAAGAACATACAAAATAAAGGGGTATATCGTTATAATATCATACATTTGTAGGGATGAACCCGGTTTGTTCATCTTCAAAAAAGAAAGATAAAACTATGGCAGCAAAGAAAGACAGAGTGCTTTGGGCAGACGATGAGATAGATTTGTTAAAGCCCCACATCCTTTTCCTGCAGGACAAGGGATATGAAGTGATTCCGGTAATCAGCGGGCAGGACGCCATCGAATGCTGTAAGGAAGAATCGTTCGACATTATTTTTCTGGACGAGAATATGCCGGGGCTTACCGGATTGGAAACATTGGCGCAGATCAAGGCGATCAATCCCGATGTCCCTGTCGTCATGGTGACCAAGAGCGAGGAAGAAAGCATCATGAACCAGGCTATCGGTAACAAGATCGCCGATTACCTGATCAAACCGGTCAATCCGAACCAGCTGCTCTTGTCTATCAAGAAGAATGTCCACAAGAACGTAATCATATCCGAAACAACGACTGTCGGCTATCAGCAGGAGTTTGGGCGTATCGGCATGCAGATCAACGACTCACTGACAACCGATGACTGGATGGAGGTATACAAGAAGCTCGTCTATTGGGAAATCGAATTGGAAAACAGCCAAGTTCCGATGACCGACATGCTGCGCATGCAGAAACAGGAAGCAAACAACGCATTCGGTAAATTTGTCAAAAAGAATTACGTGGACTGGATTCAGCATCCTGAAATCCGTCCGCTGATGAGCCCGGATTTGTTTAAAAAGAAAGTATTCCCGATGCTCGACAACGGGGATAAGGTATTCTTCATCCTGATCGATAATTTCCGTCTCGACCAGTGGCGCGAAGTAAAAGATCTGCTTGCCGAATACTATACGTTCGACGAAAGCCTGTACTACAGCATCCTTCCGACCGCCACACAATATGCCCGCAACTCGATCTTCTCCGGGCTGATGCCCTTGCAGATCGAAAAGATGTTTCCGGAACTTTGGGTGGACGAGGACAGCGAGGAAGGGAAAAACCTGAATGAAGCACCGCTTATCCAAACGCAGATCGAGCGGTTCCGTAAGAAATATACGTTCTCCTACCATAAGGTACATGATTCGCAGTATAACGACAAATTGCTGAATATCGTTCCTTCCCTCCTTCATAACCAGCTGAATGTGGTGGTACTGAACTTTGTCGATATGCTGTCCCACGCCCGTACCGAAAACAAGATGATCCGCGAACTGGCCCAGAGCGAAGCGGCCTATCGCAGCCTGACACGCTCCTGGTTCCAGCATTCGGGCACGCTGGAACTTTTCAAGCGTATCGCCGGAAAAGGGTATAAAGTGATCGTTACGACCGACCACGGTACTATCCGCGTCGATAATCCGGAGAAAGTGATAGGTGATAAGAATACAAATACCAACCTGCGCTATAAGGTGGGCAAGAACTTGAATTATAATCCGAAGGACGTGTTTGACATCCGCTTTCCCGACAAAGCGGGGTTACCTTCCCCAAACCTGAGCAGCAAATATATCTTTGCGATGAACAACGATTTTTTCGCTTATCCGAACAACTATAACTATTACGTTTCTTATTATAAGAATACATTCCAGCACGGTGGTATTTCAATGGAGGAAATGCTGATTCCTTTCATCACGATGACGGTAAAATGATTGACAACTGCAAAATAATTGGCAATTGGCAATTGTTAATTGCCAATTGTTTTAACTTTGCAACCATAAACACCAATTGCCGATTGCCAATTCTCTTTCTCTCTGAATTGTCAATTGCCAATTATCAATTATCAAAGCTATGCGTACAATTAAAATCGAAAGTTTAGATACGATCCGCCAAGCAGCCAAAGAGTTTATTGCCGGGATGGACGACCGTACCGTATTCGCATTCCGAGGGAATATGGGAGCAGGGAAAACGACTTTCATCAAGGCTATCTGTGAAGAGTTAGGCGTGGAGGATGTCATCAACAGCCCAACGTTCGCCATTATCAACGAATATCGCAGTAGCGAAACCGGTGAGCTGATCTATCATTTTGACTTCTACCGCATCAACAAACCTAGCGAAGCGGAAGATATAGGCACGGAAGATTATTTCTATAGCGGTGCCCTCTGCTTTATCGAATGGCCGGAAAAGATCGAAGATTTATTGCCGGGTGACGTCGTGGAAGTTGCCATCACAGAGAACCCTGACGGTTCCCGCACCGTAGAAGTGAAATAAGATGGAACCTACCGAATATTTTATCCTGATACTCTTTATCGCATTAGGGATATTCTCGGTTATCGCTGCGATCCTGAATCTCGACTGGTATTTCCAGACCAGCGGAGCCATGACATTCGTCAGGTGGCTAGGACGCAAAGGCGCCCGTATTTTCTATGCTCTTTTGGGATTAGGATTGATTGCTTGTGGAGTGGCAGGACTTATCTTCTGGAATTGATAACGGGCAATTGACCAGTGACAATTCGAAATGTAACGAACCGGCCAAAGGTCGAACAAAATTGTCAATGGTCAATTGTTCAGACCAGTGCAAAGTCCAGCTGTTTCCTTTCCAGGTTAGCTTGTGCTACTTTTACAGTGATGGCATCTCCTAACCGGTAAATGCGCTTTGTTCTACGACCGAGCAGGCAATAGTTCTTGTCGTCAAACTCGTAATAGTCGTCATCGAGGTCACGGATCGGGACAAGCCCTTCACATTTGTTATCATTCAGCTCCACATACAATCCCCATTCGGTGACACCGGATACGACACCATCGAACACCTGTCCCAATTTATCTTTCATAAACTCGACCTGCTTGTACTTGATGGACGAACGTTCGGCATTTGAAGCCACCATTTCCATCTCGGAGCAATGTTTACAATACTCTTCATATTTGTTCTTTATCACACTACGGCCACCTGCCAGATAGCGTTCCAGCAAACGGTGCACCATCATATCAGGATAACGGCGGATAGGAGAAGTGAAGTGTGTATAATAATCCATTGCCAACCCGTAGTGACCGATATTATCCGTCGTATAGTGGGCTTTCTGCATGGAACGGATAGCCAAAGTCTCCACCAGATTTTCTTCCGGTTTACCCTGTACACTATCCAACAATTTATTGATCCCTTTGGATATATCCGTTTTCGTCCCTTCCGTACGCATTTTGTAACCGAAACGGCTAATGAATGCGGAAAAATCTCTTAGTTTCTCAGGGTCCGGCTGTTCATGGATACGATAGACAAACGTTTTCTTTGTCTTATTCTTACTCTTTCCAATAAACTCGGCTACCGTACGGTTTGCCAATAACATGAATTCTTCGATCAGTTTATTGGCTTCCTTCGATTCTTTAATGTAAGTTCCCAACGGCTTACCGTTCTCATCTATATCGAATTTGACTTCGTAACGGTCGAAAGCAATTGCTCCGTCCTTGAAGCGGCGGTCGCGCAATTTTTGTGCCAGGCCGTTAAGTGCCAGGATTTCTTCTTTATATTCACCCTCCCCGGTTTCGATGACAGCCTGAGCCTCTTCGTAAGTGAAGCGACGGTCGCTCTTGATAATGGTACGGGTGATATGAGACTGTTGGATTTCGGCATTCTTATTCAGCTCGAAAATCACGGAAAAACAAAGTTTCTCTTCATTCGGGCGGAGCGAACAGATCTGGTTGCACAAGCGTTCCGGCAACATCGGAATGGTGCGGTCCACAAGATAAACAGATGTCGCACGGCTGAAAGCTTCCCGGTCTATCAGGCTTTCCGGTTTAACGTAGTAGGTCACGTCGGCGATATGAACGCCAACTTCCCAATTGCCATTATCCAGCTTACGGGCGGAAAGGGCATCATCGAAATCCTTAGCGTCTTTCGGGTCGATCGTGAAAGTCGTGACGCCACGGAAATCCTCACGCTTGGCAATTTCCTCTTCCGGGATTGCATCCGATATCTTTTCTGCGGCCTTTTCAACGTTAGCCGGATATTTATATGGTAGATCGAACTCAGCCAAGATAGCATTCATCTCCGCATCGTTGTCACCGGCAGTCCCCAGGATATCGACCACCTCACCCAACGGGTTCTTGGCCTCTTCCGGCCATTCGGTGATACGGACGATCGCTTTGTCGCCGCTCTTGCCGCCTTTCAGTTTGTCTTTCGGAATAAAGATGTCGTTTGCAAGCGTCTTGTCTTCCGTAATAAGGAAAGCAAAACCTCTGGTCACCTGTAATTTACCTGTGATCAAGCGTCGCTGGCTTTCCAGTATCTCGATAACCTCGCCTTCCGGGTCAGCCCCTTTTCTCTTGGCATGAAGTTGTATTTTCACCTTATCACCGTTAAGCGCATGTGCGGAATTTCGCTCTGCCACAAAAATCGGTGTCCCGCCATCTTCGGGGATAAAAGAGTTCTTACCATTCTGACGACGCATAAAGGTTCCGACAGCAGTCGTTCCCCAATCATTGTAACGGTAGCGTCCCCTGTCTATTTCAGAAATGAAGTTGTCGGAAGAAAGATCATACAGGATATCCACTACCTGCAACTTCTGCACTTGATTGGTAACTCCTATCATACTGCTGATTTGCCGATAGTTAAAAGGTTCTTTGGGAGAAGACTTGAAAACGTTGATGATGGCATTGATCATAGCCTCTTTCTTCATCCGTTTGTTTTCGCCTTTGGAGCTGCTTTTCTTCTTCCCCGGTTTATTACTTTTCTTTTCAGATTTATTCTTAGTCATATTTTCTTTTCCTATGTTTTACAAAGTAAACAATAAATTTTAAGAAGCTGTTTACATTTGTGATAAATAATATTCGGGAGATTTTATTCTCCGAAACAGTTGGCCCTTACTCCTTTAACCCCCGGTTTACAGCAAAACACACTGCCGCTTAAGGGGTATTCCCGGAGCTGTTCTTCGGACAAGCCTGCACGAGCCGTTGTTATATAAAGCGTATCCATTTTTTTCCCACCGAAAGCGCAGGAAGCGACATTCGGCGCCGGGACCTCTACTTTTGCCAGCAATTCTCCCGTATAGGGATTGTAGCAGTAAACGCCATAACCACCCCATTGGGCTACCCAAAGATGGTCGTCGCTATCGATCGCCATACCATCGGGCACTCCCGTTCCACCAGGCAAGGTAACGGCTATACCGTCGAACAGGATATCCCCGTTGTCGGCATCGTAGCGATAACGGGCTATTTTGCCGGTAGGTGTATCGTTGTAATACATGAATTTCTTGTTGGACGACCAGACGATCCCGTTTGAGATCGTGACCTTTTTCAATTTCGTAGTGACGGTTCCGGCAGGCGAAACAGTGTACAAAGTTCCGGCACCTTTAGGCGCACCGAATCCCATCGTTCCGACCCATAAATGTCCGGCCGGATCGCATTTACCGTCATTGCAGCGCACTTTACCGTTTTCGTCAGGTATCGGAGCAACGGAAGTGGTATGTCCGTCATGCAGGTTTACCCGTACAATTTCGTTTTGCAAGGCAATGATGACCGTGCTGTCTGTTTCGGGAACCACCGTCGATACCATACGGTCGAATTTCCAGGAACTGCATTCTTTTGTATCGGGATGATATTCGTATAATGTTTGCCCTTCAATATCCACCCAGAATAAGGTGTGACGTTCGGGGTGCCAGATAGAACCTTCTCCGGTAGTCGCTTCAGCCTGATAAGCTAACTCTGCTGGAATCATTTCGACCTTTGGTGAACAGGATGTCGTCATAATTGAAATTGATAATAAAATAAATGCATTAATAAGACAATGTTTCATGGTATAAAAAGACTGTTCTTGCCAGTTATGGATAAGTTTTATGCAAACATACTAAATAAATCCGATATTTCTTTTAAATTAGGCCCCGAATTTATATAATCGGCTCTGATTGCCATTAATGAACAGATTTTAAATAAATAGTAAAATGAAAGAGTTGAATGAAAAAACTGCCGGTAAAATGCTGCATCCGGAACGGGTCATCCAGTTCGGAGAAGGCAATTTCCTCCGGGCATTCGTGGATTGGATTATCCAGAAAATGAACGAGAATGTAAATTTTAACAGCAGTGTCGTGGTGGTCCAGCCCATCGACCGGGGAATGGTCGACATGTTGAACGCACAGGATTGCTTGTATCATGTCAATCTTCAAGGGTTGGACAAAGGTGAAAAAGTCAACAGCCTTACCCGGATCGATGTGATAAGCCGCGCATTGAATCCTTATGCGGACTTTTCCGCTTTTATGAAACTGGCAGAACAGCCGGAGATACGTTTCGTCATTTCAAATACGACGGAAGCAGGAATAACATTCGATCCGGCTTGCAAGTTGGAGGACGCGCCTGCCTCTTCCTATCCGGGCAAGCTGACGCAATTGCTTTATCACCGCTACAAGACATTTAACGGAGAAAAAGACAAAGGTTTGATTATCTTTCCGTGCGAGTTGATCTTCCTGAATGGGCATAAACTGAAAGAAACCATTTACCAGTACATCGATTTATGGCAATTAGGAGAAGATTTCAAAACCTGGTTTACGGAATGCTGCGGTGTATATGCGACACTGGTCGACCGTATTGTCCCAGGATTTCCACGTAAAGAGATCGATTCAATTAAAGAGGAACTGCAATATAACGACAATCTAGTCGTACAGGCGGAAATATTCCATTTATGGGTAATCGAAGCGCCCGAATCGGTCGCCAAAGAGTTCCCGGCAGACAAAGCAGGCTTGAATGTGCTGTTTGTTCCGAGCGAGGAACCTTACCACCAGCGGAAGGTAACCCTTTTGAACGGCCCTCATACAGTTTTAGCACCTGTCTCTTGGCTTTCCGGAGTGAATATCGTGCGGGATGCCTGCCAGCACGAGGTGCTGGAGAAATATATCCACAAGGTAATGTTCGAGGAATTATTGGAAACGCTGAATCTGCCGAAAGAAGAACTGGTGAAGTTCGGCAATGACGTCATGGAACGTTTTAACAACCCGTTCGTCGACCATTCGGTCGTATCCATCATGTTGAACTCATTTCCTAAATATGAAACACGCGACCTGCCAGGCTTGAAAGTCTATCTGGAACGGAAAGGCGAGTTACCCAAAGGACTGGTGTTAGGTCTGGCTGCCATTATTACCTATTATAAGGGATACGTCCGTGCCGATGGAACAAAATCCGAACCGAATGATTCCGCCGAAATTCTTCAACTGTTGCAGAATCTTTGGGCTACCGGCTCGACCAGGCAGGTCGCCGAAGGCGTATTAGCGGCAACTTCCATTTGGGGAGAAGACCTGAACCGCATTCCGGGATTGACCAATATGGTAAAAGGTTTCCTGGATGCCATTGAAGAAAAAGGAATGCTTAATGTCGTTAAAGAAATTTGCTGATGCGGACTTATATACAAATAAATCCGGCAGACAACGTCGTGGTCGCCGTAAAGAATTTACAGACCGGCGTATCTTTGGATATCAACGGCAGAACAATCGTTGTCCTGCAGGATATCCCTGCAGGGCACAAAGTAGCCTTACAGGATTTTAAAGAAGGAGACCATGTCATCAAATATGGTGCTCCCATCGGACATGCACGTGAAGTGATAACTACCGGAAGCTGGGTGAATGAAAAAAATATCAAGACCAACCTGGAAGGGTTACGGGAATATGAATTCAATCCGCAACCTATTCCGGAACAGCCATCCGGAAAGTCACTTTCTTTTAAAGGATATCGCCGCAAAAATGGAGAAGTGGGAATCCGGAACGAGATATGGGTGATTCCGACTGTCGGTTGCGTCAACGGCATCACGCACCGGTTGGCAGATCGGTTACGACAGGAGACACAAGGCACCGGAGTCGATGCGATCGTCGCATTCCCTCATAATTACGGCTGTTCCCAACTGGGAGACGACCATGAGAATACCCGGAAGATTTTACGGGACATGGTTCTGCATCCGAATGCCGGTGCAGTTCTCGTTGTCGGGTTAGGCTGCGAAAACAACCAAGTCGGTGCTTTTCGGGAAATGCTTGGCAATTACGATACCGAACGCATCCGCTTTATGGAAACGCAAAAAGTGGATGATGAACTGGAAACGGGAATGGAACTGTTGCGTAAACTCTATGCGATCGCTTCACAGGATAAACGGACGGATATTCCTTTAAGTGAGTTGCACGTAGGATTGAAATGCGGAGGATCGGATGGATTCTCCGGTATTACGGCCAATCCGCTGTTGGGTGTCTTTTCCGACTTTCTGGTAGCACAGGGAGGAACAACTGTCCTGACGGAAGTCCCGGAGATGTTCGGCGCCGAGACGATCCTGATGAACCGGAGCGAATCGAAGGCTGTCTTTGAAAAGACTGTTCATCTGATAAATGACTTTAAATCCTATTTCATAGAGAACAAACAGCCGATTTACGAAAACCCTTCTCCCGGCAATAAGGCGGGAGGTATTTCCACCCTGGAAGAAAAATCGCTAGGCTGTACGCAAAAAGCCGGAACTTCAGCTGTTCGGGATGTTATGCTTTATGGTGAACGGCTAAAGACAAAGGGACTGAATTTATTGAGTGCCCCCGGAAACGATCTCGTGGCCAGTACGGCTCTTGCTTCCTCCGGCTGTCATCTGGTTTTGTTTACAACCGGAAGAGGGACTCCGTTCGGAACGTTTGTTCCAACAGTCAAAGTTTCGACCAACAGTAATCTAAATGCCCGCAAGCCAAACTGGATTGACTTCAATGCCGGTTCTCTTTTAGAGGGCGAAAGCATGGAGGAACTTCGTGAACGCTTTATCCGGTTCATCATTGGTATCGCAAGTGGTAACCCGACAAACAATGAAAAGAATGATTACAGAGAGATTGCAATCTTCAAATCCGGAGTAACACTTTGATTCATGGAGATATCAAAATTCCTTTATCATGATCTTTTAGGCACGGATCTCACGGATTTACACGGATAAATTTATTTTCTTTCCGTGTAAATCCGTGAGATCCGTGCCTAAATTATATCTCTTGCAAGCAGGATTTTGTTTCGACACTCCTTACTATTAAATCTTCTTCTCAATAACCGCCTGTACTACATTCAGTACATAATCGCCTAACTTTTCGGCCTCACCGATGATGTCCATGTAGTAGACACCGTCCTGGTACTGGTATTTCTTGTTGTTGATGTCTTCCACATTATGGATCTTCAACTGATTGCGATAATTGTTTATTTCATTTTCGATATTGTAAGATGGGTTGACATCGTCGCGTACAAGTTCCGATTTCTTCAGTATCTCGATCATGCGATGCAAAGCCTTCTCCGTAAGTGCCAACATCTGGTCCACATTATGGTTCTGCTCGTCTGTGAATATCGATTTAAACTCGTTGCGGCGTTTGATGCTTCGCGCCATATTATTGCAGGAATCTGCTATACTTTCGATCTCCGATACGGCACGCAGCATGATACGGATTTCTTCCTTCCCTTCCGAACTCAAGCGGCCTTCAGCCACGCAAGTCAAATAATTGGCAATCTCGATCTCCATCCGGTCGCTGATACTTTCGTATTTCTCTACACGGCTATATGTTTTCAGGAAAGCATCCTCGTTCTTCTCATAGAACAGAGCTTTCACCATATCCAGCATACGGCCCGTACGCTCGGCAAACAGCGTGATCTCCTTACGTGCTTGCAAGATCGAAAGTTCGGCAGTCGACAGCATCCCCCCCGTAATATAACGTAAACGATATTCCTCATCCTCATCTTTCTTTCCTTTGATAAGGAAGCAAACCGTCTTCTCTATCAATCCGACAAACCAGATCATAACAAATGTATTACTGATATTGAAAGCCGTATGGAAAGCGGCCAGTTTGAAGGATACTGCTACCGAGGGATCGGAAATGCGCATTACATTCGTGACGAACCAAGAAACGGCATTGGTGAACGGATAGAACAAAATCAACACCCAGATCACACCGAATATATTAAAGGCAAGATGTGCCAAAGCCGCCCGTCTGGCTTGCGTATTACCGGTCAAAGCCGCCAGGTTGGCCGTAATCGTTGTTCCTATATTTTCACCCAATACGAGTGCCACACCCAATTGGTAGTCGATCCAGCCGTTGGCACACATAATCAACGTAATGGCCATCGTTGCAGCTGAAGCCTGCACGATCATGGTCAGGATAGCCCCGATAAACAAGAACAGGATGATAGAGAAAAATCCCATATCGGCATAATTCTGCACGAAGGCAAGCATCTCCGGATTGGCTCCGAGATCCGGAGCATTGGCTTTCAGGGCCTGAAGCCCCATAAAAAGGAAAGAGAAACCGAAAATGAACTCCCCGACCGACTTACGTGAGCTTTTGCCGGAAAAGAGGAGTGGAATGCCGAATGCGAGTAGAGGAAGGGAGAAAGCCGCGATGTCGACTTTGAATCCGAGAGCCGAGATCAACCACGCGGTAACGGTCGTACCGATATTGGCTCCCATTATGACACCGATGGATTGGGTAAGAGTGAGCAGACCAGCGTTTACGAAACTGACCACCATGACTGTAGTGGCGGATGATGATTGGATCAGGGCGGTAATTAAAACTCCGGTAAGAACTCCGGTAACCCTGTTGGTCGTCATGGCCGTCAGAATCCTGCGCAAACTGTCCCCCGCAAATTTCTGCAGACCTTCGCTCATGATCTTCATACCGTATAGGAACAACCCCAAGGAACCTATAAGGCGTAGAAAATCAAAAAATGAATAGTCCATTTAAAATACGTTTAAGTGGATGTATATCCGATTAATATTCCTAACTTTAGGGGACAAAAGTATAAATAATAACTGAGATACCATGTCTGAAACTATTACAATTTATTGCAAAAATAACAATACTTACAAAGAAGTTCCCATTGGTTCTTCGCTGTTGGACATCTATTCACTGGTTGGTGCTCCCCTCCGGTTACGACCGATGAATGCACAGGTAAATAATAAAACAGAGGGGCTTACCTTCCGTTGTTGGCATCCGAAAGATGTTGAATATGTCGACTATACGCAACTTTCGGGAATGCGGACATATGTCCGTTCCCTCTGTCATATTTTCTCGAAAGCAGTGAACGACGTGCTCCCTTCAGCGACTCTGAACCTGGAGCATCCCATCTCGAAAGGCTATTATTGCGTTATTCACAACGGTAAAGACATAGACGAGGAGACGATCGGCAAGATCAAGAAACGGATGCGTGAAATCATCGACGCAGACCTTCCTTTCCATTTGAAAACGATTCGCACGATCGATGCCGCAGTCTTGTTCCGTGAAAGGGGCATGAACGACAAAGCCCGTCTGATCGAAAGCGCCGGTATGCCTTATACGTCTTATTACGAATTGGATGGCTACATCAATTATTTCTATGGCTGCCTGACTCCTTCCACCGGCTACATCCAGGTTTTTGACCTGGTTCCCTATTTCGACGGCGTGTTGTTGCGTGTGCCTCAAAGGACGAATCCGACGGAATTGGAACCGGTCATCCGCCAAGATAAAATGTTTCAGGTTTATAAGGAGCATCTGACCCTGCAACGCACGGTCGGATTGGACAACGTCGGCGACCTGAACCGGGCGATAGAGAAAGGCATGACATCCGAGGTCGTCATGGTCTCCGAAGCCATGCAGGAAAAGCAGGTAGCCAAGATCGCAGAGGAGATTGCCGCCCGCTACGATAACGGCGTCCGCATCGTGTTGATTTCCGGACCGTCTTCTTCGGGGAAAACGACTTTCTGCAAACGGTTGCAGGTTCAGTTGATTACAAACCTGATCCATCCGGTCGGACTTTCATTGGACGATTATTTCCTGAACCGTGAAGATACGCCGAAGGACGAATCCGGCGAATATGACTTCGAATCGTTGTATGCGCTCGACCTACCTTATTTCAACAGCGAATTGCAGAAACTCCTTTCAGGTGAAGAGATCGAAGTGCCGAGCTTTAATTTCGAGACAGGTCGCCGCGTTTTCAAAGGAAAGAAACTGAAGATGCAGAAAAACTCCGTCCTAGTGATAGAAGGCATTCACGCCCTGAACCCCGAACTGACTTCCATAATCGAAGACTGCTATAAATACCGGATCTATGTATCCGTGCTGACTTCCATCTCGTTGGACAACCATAACTGGATTCCGACAACGGACAACCGTCTCTTACGCCGCATCATCCGCGATTACCGGTTCCGCGGATATTCCGCCCGTGACACGATCGCACGCTGGCCCAGCGTACGCCGAGGTGAGGACAAATGGATATTCCCGTATCAGGAGAATGCGGATGCGATGTTCAACAGCGCCATGTTATATGAACTGGCCGCCCTGCGCAAGGAAGCCGAACCGATCTTGGGCGAAGTGCGCGAATGCGATCCGGAGAATGCCGAGGCGTACCGTTTGCTCCGTTTCCTCCGTTACTTTAATTACATCCCCGATGTCGGGCTTCCGGGCACTTCCCTTTTGCGTGAGTTCCTCGGAGGCGGCAGTTTCCGATATTGATCTGCAACAACGGAATGCTTTCGTTGGGAGGAATAAAAGTTACATACCTATGAAAATACTGTTTCCCACCTATGAAAATTTATTTTCTCTTGCGGGGAAATAAATTTTCATAGGTGGGAAACAGGTGTCCGCATTCATAGTTACAACCTGGAACCGGTTTGCAATATTACCCTGGCCATGCTCTTTTTCGGCGAAGCGAAAGGGTTGAACCCTGCTTTCCATGCCGGATTAGGGTTGCACCTCCTTTCCGTCCTACGAGAAACGCAGGAAGCTATCCGTTGTAAGGGAGCGTAAACCAGAACCGCGCACCTTCTCCCGGCCTCGAATCGACACCGATTGTCCCATTGAGAGCTTCGATGATGGTTTTGCAGATTGTCAAGCCCAAACCGGTTCCTTGCTTAAACGAGTTGACTTTCACGAAACGGTCGAAGATTGCCTGTTGGTGCTGGGGTGATATTCCGATACCTGTATCGATTACTTCCACCAATACATATTTTTCTACGATACGGTAGGAAAACCTGATGCTTCCCACCTCTGTAAATTTGACCGCGTTCGAGATCAAATTCGAAAGCACCTGCGTGACTCGTTTCGGATCGGTATGAACGAAGATGTCCGGCAGAGCATCGAAGTCACAGATCAAAGAAACCTTTTCAGGCATTTTCATCGCATGTACCTGAAACTGTTCATGGAAGATATCTTTCAGGCTGGTATCGGAAAGCGAGTAATCCAAAACGCCCGATTCTATTTTGGAAAAATCAAGTATATCAGTAATCAAACGAAGGAGCAAATCGCTATTCTTATTGATTATTTTGACAAACTCTTCTTTTTCTTCTTTATCGTCAGTCTCGGCAAGGATATTGGAAAATCCGATTATGGCGTTGAGCGGCGTCCGAATCTCATGGCTCATATTGGCAAGGAAGGCTGATTTCAGTTTGTCCGCCTCACGCACCTTCTGTATCTCCAGTTCCGACTGCCGGGTTTCATATTCCGCATGGTGCAGTTTCTCTTCCAACAGTTTTTCTTCCGTGATGTTAGTAATATGGCAGATCATTTTGTTCTGCCGCTTGCTTCCTTTCGTCTTATAAGCCTGCGCATTGATGCGGATCCAGATCGTTTCGTTTTCAATAGCGGTACGACATTCGAAGCTGCAATGATCCTGCTTCCCTTCTATCACCTGGAAAAGCAGGTTGACATTATCGGCCGAACGAACAATCTGCTGTACACCTCCAATCGTCATGTACTTATTACTTCTCAAGTAGTTGAAGAGCTTGTTATCTTCCGGTGTTTCGTTCAGGAGTGGATTGACAAACAATTCTTTCTTTCCGATATCATATTCGACAATAAGGGAATGACCGGACAAGAGAACTGCTTTTAGGATCGCCAAATTGTTTTGTGTCTGCTCCTCTTTGACCCGTTTTTCTGTCTCGTCGGAGATAATCAGCAAATAGCCGATATGCCCGAACTCCCGGTCGTTCAACCCAATTCCTTTCACCATCAGATATTTGACTTCATCAGAAATATTGGAATTATAGTAACGGGTATCCCGGATGCAATTGAAATCGTATGCAAGTGGAAAACTGAATGCCTTCTTCTTCTTGATCTGATTAAGGATTCTCTCTGGGACAGCCGGATTCTTGAACAGGTTGACTCCCAATAACTGTTCCCGGGAACTGCCAAAGATTTTAGTGTCGGCATCGTTTATATCGATCAGATAACCTTCTGCATCATATAATTCCACCCCGATCGGCAGATTATTGAAAAACTGCTGAAACTTTGTACTCAGCTTGGAGATGCGTTTTCTCGACTCTTCCAGGTTGTAATTGGTTTGCCAGCGTTCGATTATTATGGAAAAAATACCAGCAATGATATGCATGTCTTCCACTTCCGAAGCAGTCCAGAAACGGCTCGTCCGGATCGAATCGAAACCGATGAAACCCTGTACTTTATTATGGAAGGTAAGCGGGACGATCAGCATGGACTTCAGATGTTGTTCAGTCAACAGGATTTTATCGATATCCGCTTCGGCAGGTAGGCCGGCAATATCTCCCAGCACGATATCGTGTCCGGCTTTAACAGTGTCAATAATCCACGGGATTGTGTCGCATGTCAACTTATTCCGATCATCCTTAGGGATCTTTACCCACGAACTCATTACTTCACATGTGAAATTGGCCGCAAACCCGTCTTCTTCAAAGATGGCAACATAACCCCAATCAGCATTGAAATAGCCCAGTAACAAATTCATTGCTTTTTCGATAGGCTTGTTTTCTTCGTTGAAAAGGATCGCCAAGACTTCAGAAATAATACGTTTGATTGTCGGCGTTTCCGAGGATATATAAATCTCGGCATTGTCAGGTTCATTATCTCTGGCTTCCAGTAATCGTATTAATTCTTCCCGGGACAACTGATCGTATAGTGATGCTTTAAGAGTCATATAAGATTCTTTATCTGATCGCAAAAGTAGAAAATAGTTTTGATTTTTAATACTTTTCGGCAATAATAATAATTTAATCTATCCTCCTTTAGAACTATTATATTTTGAATGTCGAGATCATTCCGTGTAAAAAGTTATATTTGCATGTTCTAACATTGGACGGTCTGGTGATTGTCCTTTCATTATTGAATTTGATTATGTTGAAGCAACAGTTACAACAAAAGTTACAGCAAAAACTCTCTCCGCAGCAGATTCAGTTGATCCGGCTTCTGGAACTCCCCGCCATAGAGCTGGAAGAACGCATAAAGCATGAACTGGAAGACAATCCCGCTTTGGAAGAAGGAAAGGAAATTGCGGATGACTTTGACCGTACTGACGAAGGTGGTGAGGAGTTGGCAGCTAACGAGATGGAAGGAGAAAGCGAGACAGATACCGACCTTTCACTCGGTGACTACATGAGTGAGGACGACATACCCGATTACAAACTTCGTGAACTGAACGAGCGGGCGGAAAAGAAAGAGGACGTTCCTTTCTCGGTCAGCGAATCCTTGAACGAATATCTGCTCCAACAACTCGGACTGCGGGATCTGCCGGAGAAGCAGGTGAAGATCGCTGAATATATCATCGGAAATATAGATGATGACGGTTATCTACGCCGTGACCTGTCCGCCATAGCCGATGACTTGGTGTTCCAGGCAGGACAGGATGTGACGGAAAAAGAAATAGAGACAGTTCTTGCAATCATACAGGACTTTGATCCGGCAGGAGTCGGTGCCCGTAATCTTCAGGAATGCCTTCTGCTCCAGTTGGCCCGCCGGGAAAAAACATCTGAGACGAGGTTGGCCACCTTGATGTTAACCGATTTTTTTGAAGAGTTCACCCGCAAGCATTACGACAAGATCATAAAAGGACTGGATATCGACGAAACCGCCCTAAAAAGGGCCATCCGTGAAATCACAACCCTCGACCCTAAACCCTGCGCCAGTTGGGGAGGTTCTATGGAAACAGCTTTGAGCCAGATCATTCCCGATTTTGTGGTGGAAGCAGTCAACGGCGAACTGATCCTAAGCATGAACAACCGGGGAATTCCCGACATGCGCATCAACCGTGAATATGCGGAAATGTTTCAGGATTATGCCGGCAACAAAGCGAACCAGACGACCCAGATGAAGGAGGCCGTTCAGTTTGTGAAGCAGAAACTCGATTCCGCCCAATGGTTCATCGATGCCATCAAGCAGCGTCAAGAGACTTTGCAGCGTACGATGGAAACAATCATCCTTTTGCAGCGCGACTTCTTCCTCACCGGTGATGAAGCGACTTTACGGCCTATGATCCTTAAAGATGTAGCGGAACGGGCCGGATATGACATATCGACGATCTCACGTGTGAGCAACAGCAAGTACGTACAGACAAATTTCGGTATTTATCCGCTCAAATACTTCTTCTCCGAATCGATGCAAACCGACAGCGGTGAAGAAATTTCCACCCGAGAGGTGAAAAAGATCATGAAAGAACATATCGACGGCGAAGACAAGCGCAAACCGCTTACCGATGAAGAACTGGCCTCCATCCTAAAAGAGAAAGGATATATCATCGCACGCCGTACGGTAGCCAAATACCGCGAACAATTGGGTATTCCGGTTGCACGTCTCAGAAAAGAAATATAAATTTGAAGCGCTATGAGGTTATTTTCACATATCATATCCGGCATGTTCCATCCGTTGCTGATGGTGACGTATGGAGTTGTGCTGGCTCTCACCTTCACATATCTGGCAATTTATCCGCCAGCAATGAAACTGTTGCTCGCAGGCGGAGCGTTCCTGTCTACGGCGGTTATCCCCGGAGCATTTATCTTTATGATGGTAAAAAACGGGGCGGCGGTCGATATGGAGCTATCGGACAGACATGAACGCGTGGTTCCGTATCTGATCTTTATCACATCAATCATGGTCTGCGCTTTCTATATGTATAAAATGATGCTGCCGTTCTGGTTCATCTCCCTGTTACTGGGCGCCTGCGTGGCGTTAATCATGGCACTACTCATCAACTTTTTCTGGAAGATCAGTGCCCATGCGATCGGGACAGGTGGATTGCTAGGTGGTATTATGGGAGTAGCCCGAATCCATTTGATAAACCCTTACTGGGCCTTTATCATCGTAATCCTAATAGCAGGATTGGTCGGTACTTCGCGTATCTTTCTGAAAAGACATACTCCTATGCAGGTATATGCCGGGTTTTGTCTCGGATTTATATGTACCTTTGTAGCCTCATTCTTGAGTTATATCTATTTATTCATCTAATAAAAACACTAAAATTATGAATTTCCCTGCAGATTTAAAGTACACAAAGGATCACGAATGGATCCGTGTAGATGGCGATGTCGCTTACGTTGGTATTACAGATTATGCTCAGGGCGAACTGGGTGAAATCGTTTTCGTTGACATCACGACAGAAGGCGAAGTTGTTGCCAAAGAAGAAGTTTTTGGTACAATCGAAGCAGTAAAGACCGTTTCAGACCTATTCATGCCGGTAAGTGGTGAAGTGATCGAAGCGAATGCCGAGTTGGATGACAAACCTGAACTGGTGAATGAAGATGTATATGGCAACGGATGGTTAATCAAGATATCTGTTTCAGATCCCTCTGAACTGGATGAACTGATGTCTGCCGCCGAATACGAACAAATGATTGCGAAATGACACCTGTAGTCAGTATTATCATGGGCAGTACTTCGGATCTGCCCGTAATGGAAAAAGCGGCCAAACTGCTTGACGAAATGGAGATTCCATTCGAAATGCATGCCCTGTCTGCCCATCGTACACCAGCCGAAGTGGAAGCATTCGCCAAAGGAGCCAAAGGGCGCGGTATCAAAGTGATTATTGCGGCTGCCGGCATGGCTGCCCATCTGTGTGGAGTGATCGCTTCAATGACAACAGTCCCTGTGATTGGAGTGCCTATCAATTCGACGCTCGACGGTATGGATGCCTTGCTAGCCATCGTACAGATGCCTCCGGGAATCCCGGTTGCCACCGTCGGTATCAACGGTGCTTTGAATGCCGGTATACTGGCAGTCCAAATGCTCGCCGTCGGAGACGAACAACTCCAGGATAAGCTTGCCGCTTATAAGGAAGACCTTAAAAAGAAAATCGTAAAAGCGAATGAAGAACTGGCTAAGGTTTCTTTCAAATATAAAATGAATTAGTTGAAAGGTGAGAGTTGAAAGTCAACAAAAATGCAAAGTATTCGATACCGCTTGCCTCCCTTGTTGACTCTCACCTTTCAACTCTCACCTTTCAACTTTCACCTTTCAACTAAAAAAGATGGAAGATTTTTTTAACTATCGTCGTCGCAAATCGTCTATTGTCAACATAGGAAATACTCCGTTAGGGGGCGATAATCCGATTCGCATCCAGTCGATGGCAAACGTCTCCACTATGGATACTGATGCGGCTGTCTGCCAGGCGATCCGAATGATCGAAGCCGGTGCAGAATATGTACGTTTCACCGCCCAAGGAGAACGTGAAGCCCGTAATTTAGGTGTAATCCGTAAACAACTTAGCGAAGCCGGATATACGACTCCGTTAGTCGCCGACATCCATTTTAACCCACGCGCGGCCGATGCTGCTGCCGAAGAGGTGGAAAAAGTACGTATCAACCCCGGAAATTATGTGGACAAGGTAAAGACGTTCGATCTGCAGGAATACACCGACGAGGAATATGCCGCAGAGTTACAGAAGATACGCGACCGCTTCATACCATTCCTTAACATCTGCAAAGCACACGGAACCGCCATTCGTATTGGCGTAAACCACGGTTCGCTGTCCGACCGAATTATGAGCCGGTACGGCGACACTCCAGAAGGCATGGTTGCCTCATGCATGGAATTCCTGCGTATTTGCCGGGATGAGAATTTTCCCGACGTCGTAATCTCCATTAAAGCCTCGAACACGGTTGTAATGGTGAAAACCGTCCGCCTATTAGTCCGAACAATGGAAGCCGAAGATATGTACTACCCGTTGCATCTCGGTGTGACGGAAGCTGGCGATGGCGAAGATGGACGCATCAAAAGCGCTGTCGGAATCGGGGCCCTATTGTCCGATGGCATCGGCGACACGATCCGCGTCTCTTTGAGCGAAGATCCGGAAGCTGAAATCCCTGTTGCCCGTAAGCTGGTTGACTACATACTCGAACGCGAAGGACATGAACCTGTAGAGGCCTCACCTGCCCCCGGTTATGATCCGGTTACAGCCGATCGTCGTCACAGCCGGGTGGCGGAAAGAATCGGGGGAAATTTCCCGCCGGTTGTCATTTCTGATCGTAGCAACGGTGATTTTGAGTTTGATCATGCGTCACAGCCGGACTATATATACATAGGCAAGGAAGATCCGGAGAACCTGCCGGACAACTTTCGTCTTTTGGTAGACGCCCACTTCTGGAAAGAACGTCCGAACGCCTATCCTTTTTTTATCGCATCGGAAATAGACGAGTTAAAAGACTATTCCGTTCCCTTGAAATTTATCCGCCTTACCTACCGAGATCTGACCGACCGCGTGATCGAAGTGCTGAAGCAGGATAAGTCCGTAATTGTCATCCTGAGCACACATCACCGGAACGGTATCGCTGCCGAACGTGCCGCCATGCATCACTTGCTGGCAGCCGGTTGTGATGTGCCGGTCATCCTGCATCGCGACTATAGAGAGACAGATATTGAAGCGTTGCAACTGAAAGCGGCCGTCGACTTCGGAACTTTGCTGTTAGATGGCTTCGGCGACGGGATCATGCTGCACAACGAAGGGTGCGAAACGATGGTAACGGACAGTTGTATGTTCGGCATCCTGCAAGCAACCCGTACCCGCATCAGCAAGACGGAATATATCTCCTGCCCAAGTTGCGGACGTACCTTATACGACTTGCAAACAACAATCGCCCGTATCAAGAAAGCCACTTCTCATCTGAAAGGCTTGAAAATAGGTATCATGGGGTGTATCGTGAACGGTCCCGGCGAAATGGCAGATGCTGATTATGGCTATGTCGGTGCCGGAAAGAACCGGATCAGCCTATATAAAGGTAAAGAATGCGTCCTGAAAAATATCCCCGAAGAAGAAGCTGTAGAACGATTAGTCCAGTTGATAAAGGAAAGTGGAGATTGGACGGATCATTGAGTATAATTGAAAAGGAGTGTGTCAGATACAAATTACATTGAAATCAATATGTCCGTATCTTACACACCCCTTAATCCTTTTTTAATCTTGCCTATACGTTTTTATTCCTCAGACCTTATATCTTTCTCCTCATCAAACCCTCCGTCGAACCGGTTATCCTTGATCTCGACATTAACAACGCGCTGGAAGAAGAAACGATGGTTGTTCCAATGGAAAGCCGGATAATCATGATTTTGTCTAATCACATTATTGCGGAAGACTAGGCCGTCCACAGATTTTGCATACAGGATCGGCATATCAAAGGTTTCGAACTCGTTGTCCTCGATCACGATTCCGCTATGAAAATATCTCTTCTGACTTTTCAAATCAGGTATCTCCGGATATATAGAAATAACGGCGTTCGTAAATTGGAACTGATTTGTCAAAGCATTGATAAACTTGTTATTCCGGATCTGTACGTCATGGCAGGCACCCGTCTCGAACCACCCGTTGCAGTCGCCGCACAGTAGGATTGCCGTACCGGATGTGTGATCAAAAACGTTCTTCTCGACCACAGTCTTCTTCGGAGTACTGAACAGGGAACCACGGGCACGGTTATTACGGATCACATTATCGGCAAAATAAACCTCCGGCGTCCATTCCTGATTCTCGATACCGTAAGTACCAACCTCACTAATGGCGGGATCGACAGGTTTCTCAAACGTAATGCGGAACTGTTTTACACCATGGCCGTCAGGCTTGTCGGCTGTTTCAATCGCAGCCACCTTGTTCTGTTCACCTAAAACCTCCATCGTTTTGGACTCGATGAACTGGACGGCATCGCCCGGACGCCCCCATTCGAAACCGTAGGACTGCCCGTGCATATATTCGCCAACCAACGTCTTGTCGTCTATTCGCTTTTGCACCTTCAAATAGGTTCCATGCACATTGATGGCATCATCCATCATACCTTCATACAGACCACCGACCGAACGGATCAATCCCTTACAGCCGGAGAAATGAGTCGCATCGGCCTGTGTCGTGAAATAACGTGGATCGTCCTTGCCACGCAGGCAGACCGAGAATTTATCCAACGTGATATTTTCACTCATCTGGGCCAGCAGCCCCATTCCTTCAGCATAATGAACCTGTATATTTTCGAGTGTCGTATTCGTATCATGATACATAAATACACCCGGAGTCGGACGACCGTATCCACGGAACACAACGACCGTTCCCGGTATCAGTTTCTTGTTCTTCCAAGGCGCAAGAATCTTGCGGGAAGCAATCTCTGCGACATGCTTGCTGCCCACACTAATATCGCTGGTGGTATAGACCAGTCGCTTTGTATCTCCTTCAAAAGCGATGCCCCAGGCAGGGACATGTTCCCAACCTTCCCCTTTAGCGACAAAGTTGCTATCGCGTATTTCGTACTCCACCCAGGGAGCGACCTCGTAGGTGATCAAGCCTCCGACCGTGTCGTTCTCCAACACTTTCACTTGGCTGATATGTGGATTCGCAAAATCGATACTAAAGTTCTTCAATGTACAGTTCTCCGAACCGACCAAAGAAACCGGAAGCATCCGCCCATGGAAAACAAGTTCGGAACCTTGTCCGTCAAATATCACATTCTTCATATTTTCAAAAGCCAGTCCCACCAGTTTCGGATTATCCTGGTCATGGTTGGAAATGAAGTATTCACGTTTGGAAGCACCTTCGGGATAGAAATCATAACGTCCCTTCGGCAACAGTATCCGGACCGTATCGAAGTTCACTTCCGCCGCAATCTCTTGAAGAGCTTTCGCAATCAACGGAGAAGCATTTTCCCCGGTATCCGGTTTCAGACCATATCCGGACAGGTCATACGCGCCGCCTTTACATGCCGTAAACAAAGCGATAAATAAAAGTGTCAAAACAGAATTTAGTTTCATGGCTTACATCTTTCGTTGATTATATTTTCAATTATTTAGGGGCAAACTTACTCAAAATTATCCGATTTTATTGTAAGTTTGCCCCTCTTAAATATAAATAGATATGGAACATCCAATAAGCATTTATAACACACTCACAAGAAAAAAGGAACAGTTCATCCCACTGCACGAACCGCATGTGGGTATGTACGTTTGCGGTCCTACGGTTTACGGTGACGCCCACCTGGGCCACGCACGGCCGGCTATCACTTTCGACCTGCTGTTCCGTTATTTGACTCATATAGGATACAAGGTACGCTATGTACGCAACATAACAGATGTCGGCCACCTGGAACATGATGCTGACGATGGTGAAGACAAGATTGCCAAGAAAGCCCGTCTCGAACAACTCGAGCCGATGGAAGTGGTGCAGTATTACCTGAACCGTTACCATCACGCTATGGAAGCGCTCAACGTTCTACCGCCCAGCATCGAACCGCATGCGTCCGGCCATATCATCGAGCAGATCGAACTGGTAAAGAAAATACTGGATAACGGATATGCTTACGAAAGCGAAGGTTCCGTTTACTTCGACGTGGAGAAATACAACAAGGATCATAATTACGGTGTTCTTTCCGGACGCAACATCGACGATATGCTGAATACTACCCGCGCACTGGACGGACAGGATGAAAAACGTAATCCGATCGACTTCGCTCTCTGGAAATGCGCGCAACCGGAACATATCATGCGCTGGCCTTCTCCGTGGAGCGACGGTTTCCCCGGATGGCACTGCGAATGTACGGCTATGGGTAAAAAGTATCTGGGCGAACATTTCGATATCCACGGTGGCGGCATGGATCTGATCTTCCCACATCACGAATGCGAGATTGCACAGGCTGTTGCTTCACAGGGAGAAGATATGGTTCACTACTGGATGCACAACAATATGATTACCATTAACGGGCAGAAGATGGGCAAGTCATTGGGCAACTTCATCACGCTGGAGGAATTTTTTACTGGTGACAACAAGGTGCTGAGCCAGGCATATTCGCCTATGACCATCCGCTTCTTCATCCTCCAAGCTCACTACCGCAGCACGGTAGACTTCAGCAACGAAGCCCTGCAAGCAGCTGAAAAGGGGTTGGAACGTCTGATGGACGCTTATAATCATTTGATGAAGCTGAAAGCCTCCGACGTTTCAACTGTAGATGTGAAGGATTTGCGCCGCAAATGCTACGATGCGATGAACGACGACCTGAACTCGCCGATTGTAATCGCCCATCTGTTTGACGCAGCCCGCGCGATCAACTCCGTAAAGGATGGCAAGGCTACGATCTCGGCCGAAGACCTGAAAGAGCTACAGGATGTATTCCATACCTTCGTTTTCGATATTCTCGGAATAAAAGATGAAGCAGCTTCGGGCGGAAGCAACAACAACGAGGCATTCGGCAAAGCAATGGATTTGCTGCTGACCATCCGCCAACAGGCAAAAGCCAATAAAGACTGGGCTACATCGGACAAGATCCGAAACGAACTGACAGCCATCGGCTTCGATATCAAAGATACGAAAGACGGAGCCGAATGGAAGTTAAGCAAGTAAGACGAGCGTTCGATATTTGACAGAAAGGAAGCATAAATGATGATTTACTGCTTCACTCATTCTTATCATTGGCACATTATTTTTTATAATCATGACAATAAACGAATTTCTTCAAGGCGACAAGTTCGCCTTATTGGCTGGTGTCGAACTTTTGGAAACGGGCAACGGTTATGCCAAAGCCCGTATGGAAATAAAGCCGGAACACCTCAACGGCGGTGGCGTATGCCAAGGCGGCGCTATCTTCACTTTAGCTGATCTGGCTTTTGCAGCAGCAACAAACAGTCATGCACGCCTGACACTTTCTATTACATCCAGCATTAACTTCTTCAAAGCCGAAAGCAAAGGGTTCCTTTATGCCGAAGCTCGTGAAGCATTCAGCCACAAGCGGCTCGCCAACTGTGAAGTGCGGATCACCAATGAAACCGGCGACCTGATCGCCACCTTCAACGGAACAGGCTACAGAAAAGATACGGAACTGCCGTTTGCCCCAATAGAATGATTTATCTAAACCTATCGAACAACCGCTGCAGATTTTGTCCACGGCCCCAAAGTAAAGCTACTTTGATGCAATTGTCCTTGATATAATAATAAATTAAATGTACGCTATCGCCGTCAGATGAGTAAATAGCGTACATTTGTATTTTATTCGTAACGCAAAGACCGGGCCGGTTTGCTAAAGATGGTTTTGGCGGTTTGCCAACCGATGGTCAGCAAGGAGATCACACACAATAAAACGACCGGAACGAGGAAGAACCACGCTTTCCAGTCCGTGCGGAACGAATAATGATTCAGCCAATCCCCCATGATCCAGCCCGAAAGCGGAAGGGCGATGACAACAGCAATAGCAATCAACAGGAAGAACTCTCGCCCCAATTCAAAGAAAAGCTGCCTCCGGGAAGCTCCCAGAACCTTCCGGATTCCCATCTCCCGGATACGAGTCGAACAAGAAAACATAACCAGAACAGCCAATCCCATACAAGAGATAAAGATCGCCAATATCGCAAAAAGCGCCACAATCAACCCAAACACTTCATCCTGTCGGTATTGCTGATCAAAAAACTGGTCGAGAAAGAAATAATCATAGCTGGAATCCGGGAAATAACGTTCCCACGCTCCTTCGACCTGTTTCACGAGATCACGCGGGTTACCGTTCTCCATAACGACAGAGATATAACGTTGTTTCATCCAGCTCAATTTCTCATGCAGGGCAAACAAGATCGGCGTAAAATCTTTGTTAAGCGATTGTTGATGATAATCCTTCACGACCCCGATAATCTGCATCGGCTGATCGACGGTTTCGACAGACAAGCGTTGCCCCAAAGCGGCATCGGACGATTCGAATCCCAACGTACGGACAGCCGATTCGTTCAGGACGATCTTATAAACATCTCCCCCGTAATCTTCGGAAAAACCACGGCCGGAAACGAACTTCAGATCATAAGCTTCCAGAAAAAACTCATCGCAGTTCAACATCTCCAACAGGCGCGTCTGCTTCGTCACATCACTTTCGCGGACGATGGACAGGAAATCGGTTACCTCCGTTCCGGGAACTGCACCAGAAACCGTCACCGCCCTGACGGAGGGCAATAACGCCACCTCTTTCTTAAATGCCTCCAACTTCATAGCCAGTTCCTCGCATTGCGCCGGGAACTTAAGAACCAGCGTCTGGTCCACCCGTACCCCCAAAGAAGCATTCCGCATATATTGAAGTTGCGCATACACGATCAACGTCCCGCAAAGCAACACCAGAGAAGCCGTGTATTGCAACACCACCAAAACCTTGCGGGTGACCGTCGCCCCATGCGTATGGGTAAACTTTCCTTTCAACATCCGGATCGGCTTGATGCCGGACAAAACCGTCGCCGGGTAAAAGCCGGACAGAAACACACCGGCAGCAAAGATCAGCAACAGATACCACCCCAGTGAAGTCGTAAACCAGACGGAAAAACTCAGATCCCGTCCCGTCTGGTTATTGAAAGAAGGCATCAACGCCTCCATCAGCCCGATAGCCAGGATAAAAGCAATACTATTCGTCACCAACGATTCGAAAAGGAACTGTGAAATAACCTGCCTCCGGCTTGCCCCCGAAGCCCGACGTATACCGATCTCTTTGGCTCGTTCCATCGAACGGGCTACCGTCATATTGATATAATTGATCCAAGCAATACAAAGGATAGCAAGTGCCGTACAGATCAACACCCAGATAGAAGAACGATTCCCCTTCACCTCCGGCTCATAAGCTTTCTGCGGATTCAGATGGATATCGCGGAGGTTCGTCAACTGGATCGCCCAAGTTTTATTCTTCAATGCCTCTTCCGTCTTATACTTCTCCGCCATTACTGGAAAATCCTCTTCCACCTGCGTTTTCAGGTTCGCCGACTTCAGCAAGACATACGAATAGACTTCGTGGCGATACCAATATTCATCCATCCACTTCGGGAGCGTCTTGTAGGAGATCAGCAGATTATAGCGAATATGCGTATTGATCGGCATATCTTCCATTATACCCGTCACTTCGCAAGCTTCCTCTCCTATATTGCTTCGGAAGATCAGGATTTTCCCGATCGGGTCCGCTCCCTTGAAATATTTCCGGGCAATACGTTCGGTGATAACTACCTTGTTCGGTCCGTCCAGACAACTTTCTTTATTTCCCTTCAAGAGTTTGAAGTCAAAGAAATCGAAAAAGTTAGCTTCCGCATAGCCTATACCTGTCTCCCGATATAGCAGTTCGTTGTATTTCACGACCTGCTCCGGATAATACTGGCTTCCAACACGTGTATAAGCCTCGACAGCACTCATGTTTTGCTTCATAGCCGTAGCATAGCCGGCAGACGAACTGGCCCAATCATCCGTCAGCTCCCCGTTCTCATAAAACCGGGCTTCAACCCTGAAGATACGATCCTGCCGGCTGTGCATATCGTCGTAGCTGTATTCGAAAGCCACATAGGTCAGGATCAGCAAGGCTGCCGCCATGCCGATCGCCAGACCGACTATATTGACGACACTGAAACCTTTCTTTTTAGTAAGGCTGCGCCACGCACAGTTCCAATAGTTTGTTACTATCATTATGATGAAGATTTTCAAAGATGAATATTCAGGAAACGACCCGGCCGTCCAAAAGATGGATAATCCGGTGTGCGAAGCTGGCATCCCGTTCCGAGTGCGTGACCATGACGATCGTCGTCCCCTGCCCGTTCAGTTCTCGAAGTAATTCCATCACCTCCGCCCCGTTTGTCGAATCCAGGTTTCCCGTCGGTTCGTCGGCAAGGATCAGCGGACAATCCGTCACCACGGCGCGCGCTATCGCCACACGTTGCTGTTGTCCGCCGGATAGCTGCTGCGGAAAATGTCCGGCACGATGGGCGATATTCATCCGGTCGAGGACTTCCATCACCTTCCGCTTGCGTTCGGACTTCCGGCAGCCAAGATAAACCAACGGCAGTTCCACATTCTCGAAGACTGTCAGCTCGTCTATCAGGTTGAAACTCTGGAATACGAAACCGATATTCCCTTTACGGAAAGCCGTCAACTGGCTCTCTCCCATATTGTCTATCTCCTTGCCGTTAAAGAAATATTTGCCGGAAGTCGGCGAATCAAGCGTTCCCAAGATATTCAATAAGGTCGACTTGCCACAGCCAGAAGGCCCCATAATGGCCACAAACTCACTCTGTTTGACCTCGATGTTCACCTCGTTCAATGCTTTCGTCTGCACCTCCTCGGTGGTGAAGACCATAGACAGATTCTCTGTTTTAATCATATTATATTTATTTAAATCATTCGTTCCTGAGAATACGCATCGGCTTCAACCGAACCACACGCCACACCTGTCTGACTACCGTCAAGAAAGCGATACACATCAACAACACAAATGCGACTCCGTACACCCACCAAGGCAACACGATATGAAAAGCATAACTCTCCAGCCATCCGTTCATCAAAACCACAGAAACAGGAAGTCCCAATACAGTGGCCAGCACCGTAAGAAGTAGCAGTTCACGTGTCAAAACAACAAAAAGACTTATTTTACCGGCTCCCAAAACCTTCCGTATCCCAACCTCTTTCACTCGTGCCAGAGTAGAAAAAAGCGTCACGACCCATAATCCCAAACAGGCCACAAAGACTGCCAATAATGACGCACTGGCAAAAATCCAACCGAAATTGCGATCCGACTTATACAAGCTATCCTGATAATCATCGAGATAGAAATAAGAAAAAAGGGCGGACGGAAAATAAGTCCGGTACATTTGTTCCACTTCAGCCAAGCGGTCAGAATTGACCGAGCCATCCATCTTGACGGATATATAAGGAGTCGCAATAAACGGGACCCGCTCTTTCAGGAAAAAGAGGATCGGCTTATACGGTTCCGCAAGCGACTGCTGATGATAATTTTTCACAACCCCGACAACTTCGAGTGGATCTTCCAGCACTTCCATCTCCAACTGCTTTCCTAACGCCTCTTCCGGAGAAGGATAACCAAGCAGACGCACCGCCTCTTCGTTCAGGACGACCTTATTCCGTTCATTGCCGTATGCTTCCGAGAAACCACGTCCACAAAGCATTTCCGGCGAATAAAGCGCCAGATAATCATAATCGACAGCAAACATCTGTATCAGCTTCACTTCGGATGGATCGCTGCCGTAAGGACGATTGGTAAAGTAGTTCGCCACCTCAACGCCCGGCACAGCACCGGAAATAGAGACACGGACAACATAAGGTATCTGTCCCAACCGTTTCTTGAAACTCTCCATTTTGACGGACATATCATCGGTAAAAGCCGGATATTTCACCACCAGTACCCGGTTCGAAGAAGCGGAAGAAGTCTCCTGCTGCATATAACGAACCTGTCCGATCACCACCAACGTACCGGAAACCAGAACGAAAGAAGCAAGAAACTGAGCCACAATCAACATCTTCCGCATCCGGTTTCCCTTACGGCCATGCAGTAATTTTCCTCGCATGATATCCGCTGGACGGATGCGTGTCAGCAGGAATGAAGGATACAGTCCGGTAAACAAAGTTCCCCCTATAAAACACGCTGCCGCCATACTCCAGAATTCCGGCAAACGGAACGCGCCGGCAGCAAAATCCAATCCTACCCAACGGCAGACAAAAGGCAACAGTACCTCGACCCACCCGAGAGCCAAGATCAAAGCCGACAAGTTCAACAACCCTGCTTCCAGCAATCCTTGCAGGATCACCTGCCGGCGGGAAGCCCCGAACGCCTTGCGAATACCAAACTCCCTGCCACGTTCCAGATAACGGGCAACCGTCAGGTTCAGCGCGTTCACCCAGCCGATCAGTAAAAGGGCGACTACCATCACCGAAAGGATACGTACAGCCATACGACTACCTTTCGCCTCTTTCTCATAAGACTTACGGGGAGTCAGATGAATATCCCGCAAACGAACCAGTTCAACCCTCCAGTCCTTATGTTTCAATGCCGCCGTCTTATATTTTTCAGAGATGGAATGGAAAGCCGCTTCAATATCGCCCGGTTTCTTTCCCGGTTCAAGCCGGACATACGTATAGACACCGTGGATATACCAAATATCGCGCCTTGCCTCCGGAATAGTCGAATAAGACAACAGGAAGTCATAATGCAGATGCGAATTATAAGGCATATCGGCAATCACGCCCGTCACCTCGAAATGCTGTTCGGACGAAGATGTACGGAAAGTCAGCACTTTGCCGATAGGATCACCACCGGCAAAATAACGACGTGCAGCACTTTCGGTAATCACCATCGTATTCGGACGGACCAACTGTCCACCCTTCTCCCCCTTGAGGATCGGGAAATTGAAGAGATCGAAAAAAGCCGGTTCGGTATAACAGTACTGTTCTTCGATAAACTGCCGGTCACCGAACGTCACCTCTTGTCCGCGATCTTGTGCCGTCACACGTACATACTGCTCTATGCCCGGAATCTCGCGATACATGGCGGGAGCATGCCCGAAAGAAGTCGTCGCCCAATTATCCGTCAAGGTTGCCCCTTCATAAAGACGGCTCTCCACACGGTAGATGCGATCCCCGTCGTGGAACGAATCGAAACTCAATTCGAACCGTACATAGAGCATAATCAGCAGCGCCGCGCCAACACAAACGGAAAGACCGAACACATTCAGGGCGGAAAGAGACTTCCGCGCCCGTTGGCTTTTGATTACTTGAGACCAATATTCCATCAGCGTAAAATTAATCGTTCATTCTCACCAAACAAGTCATATCCGGAAATAATCACCTTCTCTCCCGGTTGCAACCCTTCCACAACCTCGTAATACTGCGGGTTCTGACGGCCGATACGGACAGGGCGGCGGCGAGCTGTCTTTCCTTCTTCATCTACCACATACATGTACTCGCCGCCGCTTGCTTGGTAGAAGCTACCACGTGGGACGATCACCGCCGGCACGGGATCGCCCAGTTGCAGGTTCAGGTGGTAGGTTTGCCCGGCACGGATATTCTCCGGCCGGCCGGAGACAAAATGCAGGTCGGTGCGAAACTGTCCTTCCCGCACTTCGGGATAGACTTTCGTCACCTCCATATCGTACTTCTTTCCTTCACGTTCGAAGCTCGCAGGGAGACCGGGCATGACACGTTCCACATAGTGCTCGTCAATCTTGGCTTCCACCTTCAGTTCGGGCGTGATCACCTGGCCGATACGTTCGCCCTGGGCGATGGACTGGCCGATCTGGGCCTCCAGGTTTCCTAACTGCCCGTCGACGGGAGCCTTCACTTTCAGGTTTTCCAGTCGCCCGCGAACCAAGGCAAGGCTCTTCTTCATATTCCGGATGTTCTCGTCCAGGCTCTGTAGCTGGCTGCTGCGGAACAGGTCGTCCTGCTTGATCCGTTCGTCCACAACGGCCAACTGTCCGAGGGCGGCCTCGTAATCTTCCTCAGCCTGCAAGTAATCTTCGCGGGCCAGCAGGTTCTTCTTATACAGGCGTTCGTATTGCCTGAAACGGCGTTCCTTCTGCACCAATTCCTTACTCAGGCCGATACGGTCCTGTTTCAGCCGGAGATGTTCCTGCTCCATGCTGAGACGGGTGTTGCGAAGTTCGTTTTCCTGATAGGCCAAGTCGGCTTCGCTTTGCAGGATGCCGATGTTCAGGAGCGGGTTACTGAGGCGGAGGATCACGTCGCCCGCCCGCACCTGCGCCCCTTCCTCGATCAGGCGTTCTTCGACGCGCCCACCCTCGATGGCGTCAAGATAGATGATACGATCCGGCAGTACCTGCCCGATAACCCGGATGTAGTCGTTGAACTCTCCTTTCTGCACGGTAGCGATCGTAATGCGTTCTTTCTCCACTTTCAGGGAAGAGGAAGTATCACGAAAAAGAAGCCAAAGCAGGCAAAGCAGCCCGACGGCAATTCCTATCAAGGAATAGATGTGTTTCTTCTTAAACCGGGACTTCCGCTCAATACGGGTGTCCATGCTATTGATTGCCATTCTTGTTGTATTTATTCGGTTCCTAAAAATGAGCCTGTGCGGTAGAAGTCTACCGTGCGGCTTTTCAACTCATACTGCAAACGGGTGCGCGACAGTTCTGCCTTGGCCAGTATATAGAGGTTCCGCTTCTCCATCAGTTCGAACACGGAGATCATCCCCTCCTCCCATTTCTCCTCGCTCTCTTTCAGCGTGACGGTGGAAGTGCGGAGTTGTTCGACCGCCTGACGGTGTTCCTCGGCGGCAGCCCGGAGTGAAAGGCAGGCGTCGTCTATTTCCTTGTAGAGGCTGAGGCGTTGCTGCTCGTTCTCGTTCCGTATCCTTTGCAGGCGGAAACGTTCCTTCCGGACATCTGTCAGGCGGGAAAGTCCGCTGAACAGAGGCAGCGAGACGCTCACGCCGATATATTTGTTCATGTTATTCTTCAACTGGTCTTTGATCGGGATGATCTCGCCCAGGTCATCCCGTTCCGTGTCGTAGTAACCGGAATAGAGGCTGAATTCCGCCCTGATGGAAGGAGAAAAAGCCCCGGACGCTATTGCCAGTGACTTGCGGGAAGCTTTCTCCCTCAGTTCCATAGCCCGGAATTCCGGCAGGGATGTTTCGGAGGCGGCATAGATCTCGTTAGATTCCAGTACAGGAAGCACGGGAAGTTCGCCCTCCCCGCCGGGAGAGATCGCCAGCGTATCGGTATCCCGCATATTCAGCAGTTCCTTCAGGGCAAGTAATGAGAGGCGGCAACCGTTCGCCTTCACCGTCTCCTGGTAAATATCAGATTGCAGGCGCGCCTTCACCTCCTGCAAATCAGAAGGGGAACGCATGCCAAGATCCACATATTCGAGCATCTGCTCGTGATAGCGTTCGCTCAACTTCCGCTGCTCGACAGCAAGCTCGTACATCTTCTTATCGAAGCAGAGGCGATAGAAAGCATCCATCACCTCGAAGGCAATCCGGTTCTCCTCGATCTGCTCCGTGAGGCCGCCGATCTGCTTGTTCAGTTTGCGGAACTGCAACCGGTTGACGCGCGTAAAGCCGTCGAACACCGGAAGCGAGACATTCAGCCCCATCGTGCTCTCTAAAAAGGAAGAGGAAGTATAGAGGTTCGTTTTCGGGTCCACCGAACGCCCCAAACGTTTGCCCAATGCGCCGGTAGCACTTACTGAGGGCAGGAAATCACCATAGGCGGCGGTAAGGTCTTCCCCGGCAATCCGTGTATCCAGGCGACTGTTCCGCACGCGGTAGTTCTGTTCGACGGCATAGCGCATGCAGTCATCCACCGTCCAGCCGGACTGCGCCCGCAGGTTTCCCGGCGAAGCCAGGAAGACGAGAAGAAAAAGAGACAAACCTCGTTTGATCGTTATCTGTGCATTCATCATGACAGAAAGAAAGCAAACGACGTGCCAGAAATGTAACATTCAGACTATCAAAAGCATTTCAAAAACACCTCTCGCCAACCGTCCAATTTTTGGACGCCCAAACGTCCAACTTTTTGACACAGGTGTCCTCCTGTCGCTCATCGAAGCATGACAAGTGCCAAATGCAACACACAAAAACAAGCTTTACCCCTCATCCCTGAGACATAAAGCCTAAACACGTAAATCAGTTATTATAAAAAACGAAGCAGTGTTATTTATTGTGTCTATAAGTATACTCTTTTTATTTTCCGCGGGCAAAGGAAAAGCATACATATTGCAAAGATATGACAAGAGAAAGACAATTTAATTGAAAATAGAGAACCATGGTTTATCTGAAGCAAATCAAACTAATCAATCCGGATATCCATACGAACGGGAGATCATCTCTCCCAAGCATTTAAGATTTCCGCCACATAGACGTTATGCGGATTCCCTGCCATTGCGCTGTACCATTTCTCGTATAAGGCAGGATCAACAAAATGATCCTTATCCATCTTAGTCACGTAAAGGGTTTTGCATTCGAGCGTCAGGCGCGATTCCTCGAAACAAGGATTACCCAGATCGGTAAAATAAGGCGTCAAACCTGTCGCTGCCACCTTGTCGATATCCCGTCCCGATTTCGCCCCGCAAATCTTATGGGCAGTCTTATGCTCTTCTCCTAAAAAGGACAGCGTGAAAGCTCCCTTCGCATCGACAAACTCGCGGGTATAACGTTCCGGACGGATAAAGACGAACACTACCGGCTTGTTCCACAGGAAGCCTACGCCCCCCCAACTCGCCGTCATCATGTTGAACTTGTCCTTGTCGCCGGCGCTTACCAGCATCCACTCTTTTCCGATGATCTCTATAAAATTGTCTTTGACCAGACTCGGTTCTATTGCCTTCATAATTTCACACCTTAGTTAATAATCTTTCAAAGATACGAAAATATTTATTTGTGTGTGCAAAATTTAATATTCTTGTCCATACAGAATATTTTCTTTAGGTTTGCATCTCAATATTCACGTAATTATCAAGACGATAAACTGCCAAATGGAAATACTGAACAACTGGATCAGCGGGATTAACGACCTCCTATGGTCGTATGTTTTAATTATCATGCTGTTAGGATGCGCCTTCCGGTTCACTTTCAAAACCCGTTTCGTCCAGTTCCGTATGTTCCGGGAGATGATACGTGTGCTCGGCGACTCCGCCAACAAAGCCCATGAAGGTGAAAAGCACATCTCATCCTTCCAGGCATTCGCCGTATCGCTTGCCAGCCGTGTCGGGACAGGCAACCTGGCGGGAGTAGCCACAGCCATAGCCGTAGGAGGTCCGGGAGCAGTGTTCTGGATGTGGATCATCGCCCTGTTAGGTTCGGCCAGCGCTTTCGTCGAATCTACACTCGCACAGCTTTACAAACGGAAAGGAAAAGAATCCTTCATCGGGGGGCCCGCCTACTATATGCGATACGGATTGGGACTGAACTGGATGGGCATACTGTTCGCCATCTTGATCTCCGTCACCTTCGGTTTCGCGTTCAACTCGGTACAAAGCAACACGATTTGCGCCGCCATGCAAGGCTCGTTCGGTTTCGATCCGAGGATCGTAGGCGCGGTACTGACCGTACTGACACTTGCCATTATCTTCGGAGGAATCCAGCGAATAGCCAAAGTCAGCAGCGTGATCGTCCCCGTAATGGCATTGGGATACGTGGCGCTCGCCTCGGGGATCGTACTGTTCAATATAACGGAACTGCCGGCCGTCATCAAACTGATCGTAAGCAGCGCTTTCGGATGGGAACAGGCGGCAGGCGGTACGATCGGTGCCGCTCTGATGCAAGGGATCAAGCGCGGCCTGTTCAGCAACGAGGCAGGTATGGGATCGGCTCCGAACGTAGCGGCCACGGCATCCGTCACACATCCGGTCAAACAGGGATTGATCCAGACTTTGGGTGTTTTCACCGACACCCTGCTGATCTGTACCTGCACGGCTTTTATCATCCTGTTCAGCGGGGCGCCGTTGGACGGTTCGGTAAACGGGGTACAACTGACACAGCATGCCCTGACGCTCGAAGTGGGAAAAGCCGGAGGGATATTCGTTGCCGTAGCGATCTTCCTGTTCGCTTTCAGCAGCATTATCGGGAACTACTATTACGGGGAAGCGAACATTCGTTTCATCACACCGAAAAAAAGCGTGCTCTATATCTACCGTCTGGCGGTCGGCGGTATGGTGATGTTCGGGGCGTTAGCAAGTCTGGAACTCGCCTGGAGCCTGGCGGATATCACGATGGCTTTCATGACGATCTGCAACCTGTTCGCCATCTCGTTGCTGAGCAAACAGGCCTTCCTGCTGCTGCACGATTACATTGCTCAAAAACGTAGCGGGATCAAGAGCCCTGTGTTCGACAAGAACAAGCTGCCGGAACTGAAGGACAAGGCGGAATGCTGGTAAACGCTTCTTATTGGTAGATCAGACTGAACAACCGTTCAGGTGCAAAGATCTCGTTGGCGACCTCTCGTATCTCTCCGGCGGTCAGCTTCTCCACCTTGGCGAAGACTTCCGGCAGGGTGTCGTAGCGGTTATAATGGAGAAAGCTCTTACCCAGCCCCAAAAACAAGCCTTCCCGATTATCGCCGGAGACGCCCAATTGTCCGATCACCTGCTTCTTGGCCGCCGCCAACTGGGTCGCGGTCAGCTTCACCTCACGCAGCTTCGCCAGTTCCTTGTAAACAAGCCTGATCGCCTTCTCCTTGTTCTTCGGATCAGTCCCGAAGTAGATGCTTGCCAGCCCCGTATCGGTATAAGAAGTCACGTTCGATTCGACGTTATAGACAAGCCCGTTCTTTTCCCGGAGAGAGACATTCAAACGGTTGTTCATGCCCGGCCCTCCCAAGAGGTTATTCAGCAAGAACAACGGCAGGCGTTTCTCATCGTGCATGCTGTATGCCCGTCCCCCGATCAGCACATGCGCCTGATGGGTATCCTTGTGTATCTGGCGGCTGACGGGAAGGAGCTCGCCGGGTGCCGTCCGGTTACGTGCCGCCATCGGGAAAGCGATATCCGACAGGGTGCTTTCCGCCATCTGCACGATCTTCTTGAACGGAATCCGGCCCATCGAGAAGAACACCATATTTTCGGGGGCATAGAACCGCCTCATAAACGACTTGCCGGACTCGCTGCCGAAACCGAGCAGCGACTGCTCGTCCCCCAAGATGTTATGTCCCAACGCATGTCCGTCGAACAGCAAATTCTCGAATTCATCGAAGATCAGTTCCGAAGGGCTGTCCTCGTATGAATTGATTTCGTCCAGGATCACATCCACCTCCTTCTCGATCTCCTGCTCCGGGAACTGCGAATGGAACACCAGGTCGGACAGCAGTTCGAAAGCCCTCCGGAAATGCTCTTCCATAAAAATAGAATAGACGAAAGTCTCCTCCTTTGTGGTATAGGCGTTCAGCTCCCCTCCCACATTCTCCATCCGATTCAGGATATGCCAGGACTTACGCTTTTCCGTCCCCTTGAATATCATGTGTTCGACAAAGTGAGCCAAGCCAAATTCATCCATTTCCTCATCCCGTGTCCCGGCATTCACGGCAAACCCGCAATACGACACCGGGGATGCAGAAGGAAGATGTACGATACGCAAACCGTTCGGTAAAATATGTGAGAAGTAATCTTTTTCCATGATCCATTCATTAGGAGGCACAAAAGTACAAAAATATAGGTCATTCCATGTGCAGGTATCATTAAAATAGATACTTTTGCACTTTGTTAAGTTCATAACACCATATAGAATCATTTTAAAGGCTATGATAAACGAAGCAATCTCATCCATTCTGCAACAGGAAGCTGAAGCAGTACGCAATATTCCGATAACCGACGGCTATGAAGAGGCTGTGACACTCATTGTGAAACATGTACACGAACTCGGAGGGAATCTGATCACCAGCGGTATGGGAAAAGCAGGACAGATCGCCATGAACATCGCGACCACCTTCTGTTCGACCGGCACGCCTGCCTACTTCCTGCATCCCAGCGAAGCACAACACGGCGACCTCGGCATCGTCCGCAAGAACGATGTCATGCTGCTCATCTCCAACTCCGGCAAGACACGCGAACTGCTCGAACTGGTGGAGCTGACACGCGGTCTCGTACCGGAGATGCAGTTTATCGTTATCACCGGCAACCCCGACAGCCCGCTGGCAGCCGAAGCGACGATCTGCCTGCCGACCGGTGCGCCGAAAGAAGTGTGTCCTTTAGGCCTCACCCCCACCACATCGACCACGGTCATGACGGTGATAGGCGACCTGTTGGTAGTCGGCACCATGAAACGCATCAACTTCGGCTATCCCGACTATGCCAAACGGCATCACGGCGGTTACCTGGGTTCGAAAAGCCGCGAACAGTGTAAAACCGTAAACAAATAAAGAGCATGAGGAAGGTAATCGGCATCGGGGAAACCATTCTCGACATCATCTTCAGGAACAACCGACCCCATACGGCAGTGCCCGGCGGATCGACCTTCAACGGCCTCATCTCGTTAGGACGCCTGGGTGTACCTGTCTCTTTCATCAGCGAAGTGGGAAACGACCATGTCGGCGACATCATACGCGACTTCATGAAGGAAAACAACATTTCCACCCGCTACGTCGACCGTTTCCCGGATGGCAAAAGCCCGATTTCGCTCGCGTTCCTGGACAACGACAGCAATGCCGACTACACTTTCTACAAGGATTATCCGAAGCAACGCCTCGACGTGCCCCTGCCGGAGATCAACGAAGACGACATCTTCATCTACGGCTCCTATTACTCACTGAACCCGGCGCTTAGGGAACGGATGGTGGAATTTCTCGACTATGCACGCCAGCGCAAGGCGATCCTCTACTACGACCCGAATTTCCGCAAGGCGCACGCCCATGAAGCGATACACCTCGCCCCGACATTGCTCGAAAACTTCGAATATGCCGATATCATACGCGGCTCGGACGAGGACTTCCTCAATATCTTCGGGGAGGCCGACAGTGAAAAAGTCTACACCGACCATATCCGTTTCTACTGCGACCGTTTCATCACCACTCACGGAGCCGGAGGCGTGAACCTCTACCACGGCGACCTGCGCCTTCATTTCGACTCGCCCTCCATCCGCCCGGTCAGTACGATCGGAGCCGGCGACAACTTCAATGCTGGCATCCTCTACGGTCTGTTAAAAAATAATGTCCGTCACCGTGACCTCGCCACCCTCCCGAAAGAGACATGGGCGAATATCATCCGGTGCGGGATCGATCTGGCAACCGAGGTTTGCCGCAGCTACGACAATTACATTTCTAAAGAATTCGCAACCTCCTACCTCTCCCAGTCTTAAATATCATTAACCGGGAAGATAAAGGGGTATAAAGACACGTGTTTTTCACTATCTTTGCTTTGCATGAGTAGTAGAAGTATGATATTGAAACGGATTCTTTTCTTGTTCACCAGTGTGGCCTTATTGGCAGGATGCAGCTCCGGCAGAGCACCTGAAATTCGTGCCATATGCCTGCGTGACGACATCGGCAACTATATTATCAAATGGGAAACAGCCCCCCATACCGACGGGACGATGAAACTTTATGTATCCGACACCCCCAACTCCTTCGACATGTCGCGACCGTGCAGCTATGCCGACATCAATGACGGGAGAGTGACCTACATCACGAACGACAACATCACCCGCAAATATTTCCTACTGTCTTTCAACGACAAATATTACCGCACTGTCGGCGCCCGCTCGGTACAGATGGACAGCGTCCAGAACCTGCGCGACATAGGTGGCTACTTCAGCGAACACGGGAACCGTATGACTGGCTGGGGCAAGATATTCCGCTCGGGCGAGCTCAAGGCACTTAGCCGCAACGACACGATCCGGCTGGATAACCTGAAGATCAAAACTGTCATCGACCTACGGGGAGAAGACGAAATAGCCCTCGCTCCGGAAAAATATGCAGGGGCGAACATCATCTCCATCCCGATCCCGGTAAAAGGCAAAGAACAGATCACCCGACGCCTGGAAGAAGGACGCATACGCAAAGGCGACGGGCTCGTGTATATGCAGGACACCTATATCAGCTATGTGACGGACAACAGCGAACAATTCGGCAAAGCCCTGAAAGTCTTTCTCGACAAGGACAACTACCCGATCCTCGTGAACTGCTCGATGGGAAAAGACCGTGCCGGCTTCCTGACGGCCATGCTGCTGACAGCCCTCGATGTGCCGGAAGAAACGATCATGAAAGACTATATGGCTTCCAACAACCACATAGACCTGCGCAGCCTTGCCTATATGGCACGCAACCTCAATACGGACGCCCAGGAAACCATCACCGTGCTGCTCGGTGCAAACGAGACATGGCTGGATCTGGCCTTCCATAAAATAAAGAAAGAATATGGTTCGACCGACAAATATCTGTCGAAAGGATTGCATCTCACGGAAAAAGAGCGCGATACATTAAAAGATATCATACTAAACTAACCGGTATCCAAATTATTTGCGTACCTTTGTCCCCACTCTGAATTTATTATATATACATATATCACATTTTGAAAACATTTGAAGAATTAGGAGTTGCCGCACCAATACTGAAGGCAATTCAAGAAATGGGCTACGAATCGCCCATGCCGGTACAGGAGGAAGTGATTCCTTTCCTACTGGGAGATGACAACGACGTAATTGCATTAGCACAAACAGGTACGGGAAAGACAGCCGCTTTCGGCCTTCCGATCCTGCAAAAAATCGATGTGACTACATACCACCCCCAAGCACTCGTACTCTGTCCCACTCGTGAGCTATGTTTACAGATCGCCGACGACCTGAACGACTACTCCAAGTATATCGACAACCTGAAGGTCCTCCCGGTGTACGGAGGTTCCAGCATCGAGAGCCAGATCAAGACGCTGAAGCGTGGCGTGCACGTGGTCGTAGCCACTCCGGGACGCCTCCTGGACCTGATGAACCGCAAGACGGTAGACCTCAGCCTGGTGAAGAACGTCATCATGGACGAGGCGGACGAGATGCTGAACATGGGGTTCACCGACAGCATCAACGCCATCCTCGCCGAAGTGCCGGAGAACCGCAACATGCTGCTCTTCTCGGCCACCATGCCGAAAGAGATCGCCAACATCACGAAGAAGTACATGAAGAATCCGAAGGAGATCGTGATCGGCAACAAGAACGAAGGAAACAAGAACATCCGCGATATCTATTATATGGTACAGGCACGCGACAAGTACCTGGCTCTGAAACGCATCGCCGACTTCTACCCGAACATCTACGGCATCGTCTTCTGCCGTACCCGCAAAGAGACGCAGGAGATCGCCGACAAACTGATACAGGACGGCTACAACGCCGACTCGCTGCACGGCGAACTGAGCCAGGCGCAGCGCGACTACGTGATGCAGAAGTTCCGCGTCAAAAACATCCAACTCTTAGTTGCTACCGATGTGGCTGCCCGCGGCCTGGATGTGGACGATCTGACACACGTGATCAACTACGGCCTGCCCGATGAAGTGGAATCCTACACGCACCGCCGTGGCCGTACGGGCCGTGCGGGAAAGACGGGTATCTCCATCTCCATCTGCCACGTGAAGGAGAAAGGCAAAATCCGCGAGATCGAAAGGATCATCAACAAGAAATTCGAGAAAGGCGAAATGCCTACCGGACATGCTATCTGCGAAAAGCAGCTTTTCAACCTCGTCGACCAGATCGAAAAGGTGAAGGTGAACGAGGAGGAGATCGCCTCCCTGATGCCCCAAATCTACCGCAAGTTGGAATGGCTGGACAAGGAAGACATCATCAAACGTGTCGTTTCGCTCGAATTCAACCGTATGATCGATTACTACAAGGATGCCGACGAGATCCAGCAGGTAGACGAACGTTCCTCTCGCAGCGAACGGGGCGAACGCCGTGCACATGCGGCCGAAGAGGGCTATTCGCGTTTCTTCCTCAACTTCGGCAAGGCCGACGGCCTATATCCGAACCAGCTGATCGAACTGGTCAACAAATGTGTGCCGGGCAAGGTGCGCATCGGCAAGATCGACCTGCGCGAAAACTTCTCTTTCTTCGAAGTGGAAGAGGGTGAAGCCCAGCGCGTGATGGACAGCATGAACGGGTTCGAAGTGGACGGACGGCGCATCTCCGTCGAACCTGCACAGGGCAAAAAAGAAGAAGGCGGACGCGGTGGCAAACGCAGTTACGGCGGACGGCGCAGCGATGACGGCTACAAAGGCAAACGGGGTTCCAAAGACAGTGGACGCCGGGGTGGAGACCGTTCGGACCGCACCTTCCGCAAAGACGAACGCGACAGCGACCGCCCGTGGAAACGGACTGCCGCCGCACGCGACGCTCGTAAGAAAAGACGTTTCTAATCCTCCTCCCTCACGCTAACAGAAACAGGAGACCGCAGCATACATCAGCAACCCCCAGCCGGCAACGACGGGGAGTTGCTGTTTTTGTTTCCGCTTCCCGTCATGTCTCTCTCCGTATCCCCGTACCCCGAGAGTGTCAACAGGGCTCCCAAACACCCCAACACGACCTCCGAACGGCCCTCCCACAAAGCCAGCAGGCCCAATACCATCAGGTACAAGCGAAGGCAATGCGGGTTGCACAATCGCTGATGACTGATGATTTGATGATTCATTACTTCTTTCCCTTGCCGGGGGATGCCCCGGCAAGGGAAAGACATCATTTGTATCTTCATGCCACCATCTTCGTCAATACGCAAATCGCAGAGGAACGGCGCAATTATCATCCGTTACCGGAATTGTTGCGTAAGTTGTCAGTAACTCACTATATAATAGTGTATTTCGCTATTCTTCCCAAGCTCCGATACCACCAATTATGCAGGATGACGAATCGGTAACGTAGCAAAGTCTTAACTTGGTTCAGACTTAACTTTTCCCGTCATCTGGTTACAGAAACTATTTTCTCAAAAGCCTATTTCTCAATAACTTTGCTCTACTTTTCCATATCTCGCCGATTATTGCTAACTTTGTTATATAATTATGACGAATTTAAACGTACGTTTTTTTGTCATTTTGAAAAAGCCTCCTATCTTATTTATTCCCAATAATATACAAGCAAAAGCAGGACAAAAGCTACCCCTAAAAACAGGACAGAAAATGAACTTTCCACCAGTAGATAAAAGACTTTACTATATATATTGTAATCAATTGTTTAGAGACATTTTCCGGCAAGCCCCGACCTGTCCCTTTTTTGCACTTTTTCCAAAAAGGAGGGTAAACCCCACAGAGGAACTGGAAAAGCCGGATATTTATTCATCCGTCTGCTGAAGCAGACAGCAAAAGACAGTGCTTTATATCTTATCCATTCTTCAACACATCGTCCTTGTCCGGTGCACTGGGTTCGGGTGTAGATTCGGGGTTGAAGGGGTTGAAGTAGTAGATGCCTTTTTCACCGAGGAATCGCAGGAAGTAAGGGAGCTTCTGCATAAAGAGGCTGCATTCCTTCGACTTGGCAGGAGTCCAGGCGGATTCGGCGACAGCTACCAGGCGGGGGAAAGTCATATAGTCCAGACGCTTGGCATCAGCGACCCGTTCCGTCCAAAGGGAGAACTGGAGGCCCATCACCTGGTCTTCATAATCGCGTGTCAGATGGATGATCGGTTCAGGGAAACGGTAGATGTCCTCGATCGTGTTGTAACCGCCCCACACACGGCCCACCTTATGGCCGCCGTACTGGACGAAGTCGGCATACAACGGACGGCGCGGGGTCATAATCACCCGGTAGCCGTTTTCGAGCGCCTTCACCAACTGGTGTTTGCGGTCGTGGCGCCACCACATGATGACAGCCTTGTCGGGAGAGACACCGGCATCGATCATCTCGTCCCAGCCGATCATCGTCTTGCCCTTGGAAGCCACGATATCGGCAGCACGGCGGATAAAATACTGTTCCAGGCCCGTTTCGTTGCCTAAGTTCTTATCTTTGATAAACTGCTGGATTTCGGGATCGGTGAACCAACTTTGGTTGCCGTAGTGCACCTCGTCGCCTCCGATATGGATATAGGGAGACGGGAACAGGGCGACGATCTCGTCGAGCACGTTGCTGATAAACTCGAACGTCTCTTCCTTGCAGGGATGGAACGTGAAATGCTGCCATTTGCCCTCGCCTCCGCCGGAGATTTCAGGATAGGAACGGCAGACAGCAGTAGCATGGCCCGGCATGTCGAATTCGGGAACGACCATGATGTGGCGATCGGCTGCATAGGCAACGATCTCCTTGATCTCTTCCTGGGTGTAGAACGTAGCGGGTGCTTTCGGGTCGTGCCAGTTGCCGACAGCTCCTTCGGTGGTCAGCTTCGGATAACGCTTGATCTCGATGCGCCAGCCCGGTTCGTCGGTCAGGTGCCAGTGGAAGACGTTCAGGCGAAGGGACGCCATGATATCCAGATATTGTTTTACCTTCTCTTTACCGAAGAAGTGGCGGCTCTCGTCGAGCATGAAACCGCGCCAGCCGTAGCGGGGCTGATCTTGTATCTTACAGGCACGCACGTTACCTTTGCCGAAACGGGAAAGTTGCAGAAGGGCTTCCTTCGCATAGAACAGGCCGGCTTCGGAAGAGGCTTGCAGCAGGATGCTGTTCGGTTCGACGACAAGCGTATAGGCTTCATCGGCCATCTTGCAATCGTTTGTCAGTTCCAGACGGATGGTTCCACTGGCGGGTGACGATTGCAAACCGGCTTCTTTCAACTCGGTTTGCAGTCCGGCGGCTAACTTGTCGGCATATCCGCCATTGCCTTGTACCTGGAGATTCTTTCCTATGACAAAAGAGCCTTTCCCGTTCTGCACCTTTGCGGGGGTCGGGAACAAAGGGTGTTGTGCCATCATCGGCAACACAAATAGGAGCAACAGGGTGCTCAGATAAATCAGTTTTCTCATGGCATATTTATATTTAATTATTCCCTTTACAGGGATATTCCTCTTTTGCCAGGGGATTAAGCCCCGGCAAGGGGTAGCAAATATATGAAAATTTCATATCTTTAGCCACAAAATTAAAGACAATGCCATGAATAGACTAATTATCCTTCTTATTGTACTTATCTGTTACGGGAACAGCCTTCGGGCCCAGGAAATCGAATACTCCCGACCGGTCAACACTCCTGAAAGTTGTACAAGCATCCTGGTCGGCAAGAAAGCATCGGCCGACGGTTCGGTCATGACCAGTCACACCTGCGACGGGAACTATCGCACCTGGATGGAGATCGTCCCGGCGGCACGCTACGAGCGCGACACGACAGTCGCCATCTATAACGGCCGCATGCACACCGAATATCCTGCCGACCGCACGAATATGGAATTGAAAGGAACGATACCGGAAGCCCGCTCGACCTACCAGTTCCTGAACACCTCCTATCCTTGCCTCAACGAAAAACAGTTGGGTATCGGCGAAACGACCATCTCCGGGCGCAAAGAGCTGCAAAACAAGAAAGGGATGTTCATGATCGAAGAACTGGAAAAGATAGCTTTGCAGCGTTGCACGACGGCACGCGAAGCGATCCGGCTGATCGGACAATTGGTTGCCGAATACGGATACGGGGATTCGGGCGAATGCCTGACGATCGCCGACCCGAATGAGGTCTGGCATTTCGAGGTGTTCGGCGAGGGGCCGGACAAGATCGGGGGTGTATGGGCGGCTGTCCGCATCCCGGACGATCATGTGGGGGTATCGGCCAATATCTCGCGTATCTCGACGCTCGACCTGAAGGACAAGGATCGTTACATGGCTTCCGAAAACGTATTTTCTGTTGCTAAGAAAATGGGGTTCTGGGACGGCAAAGAGCCGTTTAAATTCTGGAAAGCCTATAGCGGAGGCAACTATTTCGGCGAACCGAAGGCATTCAGCATCCGCGAATATTTCATCCTGAACGCATTGGCTCCTTCGCTCAAACTGTCGTACGACTCGGAAGAACTGCCGATCAGCGTGAAGCCGGACAAGCCGGTTGCTGTAACGGATGTGATGGCATTGCTACGCCAGACGTATGAAGGGACGGAATGGGACATGACGAAGAATCTGAAAGTGGCTGTCAAGAACAAGGAGACGAAGGAAACGGATACGATCACAAGTCCGGCGGCTAACCCCTGGATGGGAACAGATATGCTGAATATGCTGAACGGCGTGAAGGAAGGGACGGTGACACGCAATCGCTTAGTGGCGGTTCCGCAATGTTCCTACTCGCACGTGATACAGCTTCGCAACTGGTTGCCGGATGCAGTGGGCGGCGTTGCCTGGCTGTCGTTCGACAATCCGGGGCAGAGCCCGCGTATCCCGATCTTCTCCGGTACGACCGACCTGCCGGCTGCTTTCGGTATCTGCGGACAACACCGCCACCGTGAAGATGCCATCGTCTGGAAATACCGGACGGCAAACAAACTGGCTACGGTCCGCTGGGGATTGACCAAAGAGAAGATCAACGGCGCGGTCGCCCATTTCGAGGAAAAGGGCTTATCCGAAATGCCTTTCGTGGAAAACCGCTACAAAGAGTTGCAGGACAGCAAAGGGGAAGAGACCGCACGGGCTTTCCTGACCGGCTACACGGCCGACTTCGCAGGAGCGACAATCCTGCGCTGGCAGGAGATGGCGGATGAGTTCTGGAAGATGTTCGCGAGGGGATTCTGAACAATTGACAATTGACCGATATTCATATAATAGATAATAGTTGCTTTCCAAGACACGATAATTAATAATTTAATCTTTATATACATGAAATCACTTATTCTATCTTGCATGCTGGCTTTCTCTGCTTCGGCAACGTTCGGTCAGGGGTACCAGTTTACGGAAGTGGTAACGGTTCCCGCTACCCCGGTTAAGAACCAAGCGGCAACAGGGACTTGCTGGTGCTTTGCCACTACGTCGTTTATGGAATCCGAACTGCTTCGTATGGGGAAAGGCACGTATGACCTTTCGGAGATGTTCATCGTCCGCCAGAAATATATGAACCAGTTGCAGGACAACTACCTGCGTCGCGGGGACGGTAATATCGGGCAGGGCAGCCTTTCACATACCTTTATGAATGCGTACCGCCAGGTGGGTATCGTCCCGGAAGAGGTGTACACGGGCATCAACTACGACTCCGAGAAGCATAACCACAGCGAGATGGTTCGCTACATGCACTCCATCGCCGATGTGGCAGTGAAGGCGAAACAGCGCAGTCCGGAATATGACAAGCTGATTGCTAACCTGTTCGACACCTACTTAGGAAAGCTGCCGGAGAAGTTCACGTATAAGGGGAAAGAATATACGCCGAAGTCGTTCGCCGAATCTTTAGGGCTGAATATGGACGACTATATCGAACTGACCAGCTTCACGCATCATCCGTATTATGTGAAGTTCGACGTGGAAGTGCCGGACAACTGGGAACATTCCCTGATGTATAACCTGCCGCTCGACGAGATGATGCAAACGGTGGATTATGCCCTGAACAACGGTTATACGGTCTGCTGGGACGGAGATGTGAGCGAGAAGGGTTTCTCCTTTACGAACGGTGTCGCCATCAACCCGGAAGTGAAGAAGGTGGAAGACCTGTCGAATACGGATCGCGCACGCTTCGAGAAATTAGGAGAGAAGGAACGCTTAGAAGAGGTCTTCAAGTTCGAACGTCCCTACCCGGAAATCAACGTGACCCCGGAAGTGCGCCAGGCCGGATTCGAATCATTCGTGACCACCGACGACCACCTGATGCACCTGACCGGCATCGCCAAAGACCAGAACGGCACGAAATACTACATCACCAAGAACTCATGGGGAACCGACCGCAACAAGTTCGGCGGCTACCTGAACATGTCCGAGAGCTTCGTCCGCGCCAAAACCATCTATGTGATGGTCCATAAGGACGCGATACCGAAGGCGATCAAGGGGAAACTCCATCTTTAAACAATACGTGGAGCTGTGTCAAAACTGCCCCGTTCCCGCGCTTGACGCGGGATCGCATTAGAACTGACCCTATAAATATCTGATTAATAAGGCCTGTTCTTTTGCGGCCCCGCGTCAAGCGCAGGGACAAGGCAGTTTTGACACAGTTCCATGCTATCTTCTCTTATTAATTTAATCAGAACCGAATCTTCATCTCGCCATAGCAAGGCACCGCCTCCAACGTCTTGCAATAGTTGCCCCAGGCAATCTCCGGGTAATCCCAACGATTATTAATGTAAAGCATCAACTGCCCGTCTCCTCTTTTGGAGGTGCGGCAAGCCAGGGATGCGTCCGGTGAACAAACCGTAAGCCCTGCTCCTCCCCCTGTAGCGGAAAGGGTATAGCGATAGATGTTCTCCTTCATACCCTTTGCCATTTGCGTCAACGGACAGTCACAGTTTGCACCGGCATCCGCCCAATAGTAATAGTTGTGCGTATCGGCCGACCAGGGTTGAGCAGGGTTCTCGCCATATCGCACTTGCTTCGGGTTATAAAGGGAAGTCTCGCCCGTGTTTCCGGCAAAAGCGCCTTCGGGGTAACAACTCCACATACCTTTACGCTCCCATTGCAGATAGTCCAGACGTTCGGGTAAGTAGAAAGACAAGCCCGTCTCACGCAGGTAACCGTTTGGCTGTCCCGCAACGACATAGCTGACATTCATTTCCCCGGCGGGAGATATCCGGATCAGGATATCCGTTTGTACATCCTGATAGAAGCCGGAGAGGGCGACTTCCACCGCTCCCTCTTTGCGGGTATAGGTCAAGCTCTGCTTCTTCCAATCGCTGTCGGAGGTCAGGAACTTCCGGGCGCTCTTACGCACTTCGGCTCCAGTCAGATGGTTCAGATTGATGTCGAGATGGAGGAACGGGCCTTTCTCGATGATGACCTGTCCCTTGGAGGTCGCGTTGCTGATCAGGCCGGTTTCTTTGGAGAAAGGGATCTCGAAACCGTCTCCTTTAATCGTCATCATACCGGCGGTTTCCTCTACCTGCAACACACCGTTTACCGGAGATGCTTCCGAATCGGCAAGGCGAACGTGGTAATCGCTGCCCAATGAAACTTGTTCGGCATCCAATAACTCACCCGTAGCTGTATAGAAACAAATTGACAACAGTTCGCCTTCCTCCCAAGCCTCGGCAGGGATTACCAACAGTCCTTTTTGGTGAGGAGCGATGGAAGGAGCGGGAAGTTCCTTCTCCACACCTTTGTAGGTATAACGTATCTTGATCTCATCCAGGTCAGTATGGTCGAAGCGGTTGTACAACGGAAGCAACAAACGTTGTCCGGACAGGAAGGAAGCCACCTCGGTCGTCATCAGGCGGACGGGCGAATAGGCTTTCTTGGTAGCCCAGAACTCCGGTTTCTCACGGCGCCAGACATCGACGATCCCCCACTCTCCGTAGCCGACGCATTTACCCTGATAATCCTCCGGCTTGGCGGTACGGGCAAACTCTTTCCAGAAGGCAGTCCCTACTTTCGGTTCGGGCAGCATAAACGTTTCATCCACATATCCCCAGATCGCACCACCCAAGCCGCCGGGAGCATCAAAGAGGCCGCTCCACATCCTTTCGATCGAATGCCCCCAGAACTCGCGGATATTCGGATCTTCCTGCAAGGTAGCGTAGGTGTAGCACGCCGGGTGCGCCCATTCGTCGAACAGGGCAGGTATCCCTTCCCCCTGGAAACCATGGGTAGAGCGGTTCCATTGGTTCAGGTTTCCGTTTACATCCTGGTAGTGCATGCTCAGGATATCATAGACCGGCTTCTTCTCACCGACCGATCCGGGATAGCTGAATATAACCGGGCGAGTCTTGTCGGTTGCCTTCACCCAATCCCAGCATTGCTGGAAGTTCGTGCCGTACACGCTTTCATTACCGATCGACCAGAACAGAATGGAGGGATGGGAACGGAACGACTTCACCATCTCGCGGCATTGCGAGAGATAGCGGGGCGTAAACTCGGCACTATCCTGGGTCTTGCCCGGCGCATAGTTCTTCTGCCGGTAGGTATCGACAAAGCAGACAGCCGTCTCGCTCTCCACATAGATGCCGTAGCGGTCGCAATACTCCAGGAAACGTTCCGTGGGAGGATAATGCGAGGTACGGACAAAGTTCATATTGGAACGTTTGAAGAGGATCACATCGAGGCTGTCCAGTTCGGCAGTCGTCGTGCGGCCGAGTGTCGGGTGGATGTCATGGCGGCAGGCCCCGCGCAACTTCACCGGCATGCCGTTCACCAACATGCGGTCTTTCTCGATCTTCACGTCACGGAAACCGATACGGCGGTCGAAACGGCCGATCTCCTTTCCGTCCTTGCTGAGGGTGATGGTCAGCGTATAGAGGTTCGGATGTTCGGCATCCCACTTCAAGGGGTTCTTCACGGGCAGTTCATTCATGTTCCCGCCCTCTTCCAGGGGGAACCGGGATTGCACCAACGGATAGCGTCTGCCGGACGGCTCGGTCAGCGTATAGGCAACTTCCGCACCTCCGGCAACCGGGCTGCTGTAGCCGATCTTCAGGACGGCATCCTCGTAAGCAGCATCCAGATGTGTCTCGGCGTAGAAGTCATACAAGCAGGTTTCGGGTAATGCGAACAAGGTTACATCGCGCAGGATTCCCCCGATCGGATGATGGGCATAGCCGGAGGCATAGGAAATATCGTCCAGGCGATCCGTCACTTCGAGGCGTATCTCGTTTTTCTTTCCGGGACGGACGAAGGGGGTGACATCCGTCTCCCAACGGGTAAAGCCGCCATGATGTTCGCGGACGAACGTGCCGTTCACAAACAGGCGGGCATGGCTGTAGACGCCGTCGAAACGCAGGATCGTATGCTTGCCGGCGTAATCGGCCGGGACGGTGAACGACTTCCGGTAGGTGAACGGCTTGTCGTGCTCGATGGCATAGCCCTGCATAGCAGGCTCGCCGGGAACCTGTATCTTGTCCCACTTGCTATCCGGAGAATACTGGAACTGCCAGGTTCCACTCAGCAGGACGGCAGGCGTTTCGACACCGGCCAATTCCTGCAAGACAGGATAGGAGGCTTCATCGGGAAGCCTCTCTATCTGTGCGAATGCTTTCGTGCCTGACAGCAGGAAGCTGCAACCGAAAGCGAATAGGATTGTCTTTATCTGTTTCATTTATGTGCCTATTATTACATGTGTATAAATTTACCACCAAAAGTAGTAAAAGCCTATTAATATCGCCAGTATGACTACCGACATTACATTGAACATCCGGCCGGTATGGAACAAAGCCGGGTCATGGCGCGTATAAGCGTTGGCAGACTGGCCCTTTTTCCCCAGCAGGACGATGAGCGCGCAGCACATCAGGAACACAAGCCCCATGCGGTCCATCCAGGGCAATCCGGGGAAGAGGAACTTCAGGCCGAAGGAGAAGACGAACGAGCCCAATGCCGCCGCCAACGCCCCGTTTGCCGTCGCCCGTTTATAGAAGAAGCCAGCCAGGAAGATCGACAGGGCGCCGGGACTGACAAAGCCGGTAAACTCCTGGATATACTGGAACGCCTGGTCCAACCCCGACAGCATCGGGGCGATCAGCACGGCTATCAGCAACGAGCCGAAGCTCGCCCAACGTCCGGTATGGACCAGTTCTTTCTGTCCGGCCTCTTTCCGGAAATAGGAACGGTAGATATCCATCGTAAAGATCGTGGAGATACTGTTCATCATCGAAGCGAGCGAACTGACGATTGCGGCTGTCAAAGCAGCAAACGCCACCCCCTTCACCCCTACCGGAAGGAGGTTGCCGAGCAACCACGGGTAGGCTTCGTCCGATTTCTCTAACGGAGCCTCCAGCGCAAAGGCGGCAATGCCGGGAATCACGACCAAAAGCGGGATGAACAGCTTGATGAAACCGGCGAAAAGCATCCCGTTCTGCGCCTCCCGGACCGATTTGGCGGCCAACGCGCGTTGGATGATATACTGGTTGCATCCCCAGTAATAAAGGTTTGCCACCCAAAGACCGCCGAGGATCACGGAGATACCCGGCAGGTCCTTATAACCGGGATGCGACTTGTCGAGGATCAGATGGAACTTATCGCTCGCCTCGCCATAGAGGTTGACCATTCCCTGGTACACGCCGCCACCTTCTCCGAGGAGGTCGAGGGCGATATAGGTCGTGACCAGCCCGCCGCCAACCAGGAACACGACCTGGACCACATCCGTCAGCGCCACCGCCTTCAATCCTCCGTAGATCGAATAGATACCGGCAAAGGCCGCCAGCCCGATTATGCCGTAGAGCATCGGGATCCCCATCACCTTCTCGATCGTCAAGGCTCCCAAGTACAAGATGGAAGTAAGATTGATAAAGATGAAGACAGCCAGCCAGAAGACCGCCATCACCGTCTTGACGCGCTTGTCGAAACGCTCTTCGAGGAACTGGGGCATGGTGAAGATCTTCTTCTCCAAAAAGATCGGGATGAAGAACTTCGCCACGAGGATCAGTCCGAGGGCGGCGATCCATTCGTAGGTCGCCATCGCCAGCCCGATGGCATAGCCGGAGCCGGACATGCCGACAAACTGTTCGGCGGAGATATTGGAAGCGATGATAGAAGCGCCTATCGCCCACCAGGCAAGCCCGCGCCCGGCGAGGAAATAATCGCCGGCATCCCGCTCGTCCCCCTTCCTGCCGCGTGAGACAAAAAGGCCGACACAGAGGATCAGGAGGCAGTAAGCTATAAAGATTATTAAGTCGATCGTGTTCATGGTATCTGTTTCTTATTCATCCTGCATCAACGCCGAGCGCCCACCGTCCATCAGAATCGTCGTCCCGCTGATAAACCGGGCATACGGGGAGGCGAGATAGACGCATAACGCCCCTACCTCCTCGACCGTCCCGATCCGTTTGACAGGATGCAGGTCGATCGTCCGCCGGCGTTCCGCTTCGGGATCGGGAAAAGAGTCGAACCAAGTGTCGTTGCCCGCCGTATCGATAAATCCGGGAGCCACACCAACCGTACGGACAGCCGGCCCCCACTCGATCGCCAGGCTGCGCACCAGGCCGGTGATAGCCGTCTTCGTCACGTTATAAGGGAAGCATCCGGGGATGGAGCTGAAAGCATGGTTGGAGGTCATCAGGAGCAGGACGCCTTCGCCGCTCTTTTCGAGATAGGGCTTGCAGAGCCGGGCCAGACGCCAGTGGGAAGCCAGGTTCAGATCGAGGTTGTAATGCCAACGCTCCTCCGTGCAACCTTCGGCTCCCTCGAACACGTTCATGCCGGCATTGGAGACGACCATGTCTATACGTCCGAAGGTACGGGCCGCCTCTTCGACGAAGCCTTTCAGCTCCTCCGCATCCGTCACATCCGCGGGGCGGTAGAACGAGCGTACGCCCTCCTGTTCTACCACCTCGCGGAAAGCCTGCACGCTCGCATCGTCCGGAGACTTGCGCGAACAGCCTGCCACATGGGCACCCGCCCGTGCGAACTCCCTGGCGACACCTAAGCCGATCCCGGAGGAGACTCCGGTGACCAGGACTACCTTATCTTTATAATCGAGTACAAAGCTCATAGGGATCAGATATAAAAGTTATCGGGAGCATCCGTCGTGATGCCGGGGTGTTTCTCCATCTCCTCTTCAACGAGGTCCACGCCCAAGCCGGGACGGTCGGACAGGTGCAGGTGGCCGTCATAGACCATCTCGGCTATCGGATGGTCGATCACCGTGTCGCGCCAGGGGACATCGTTGAACATAAACTCCTGGCGGAAGAAGTTCGGGATAGCGGCGCAGACATGCGAAGAGGCGAGTGTCGAGAGAGGGCCGTTCGGGTTATGCGGGGCGATCAGAACGTTGTAGGCCTCCGCCATCGTAGCCATCCGCTTCATCTCGGACGGTCCGCCGCAACGGGTGATGTCGGGCATGATCACGTCGCACACATGCTTTTCCAACAGCGAACGGATGCCGAAACGGGTGTAATGGCGCTCGCCTACACAGATGGCGACATCCGACGGGATGCGTTCGCGCATGGCACGGAGCGTCTGCGAACTTTCCGGGCCGGCGGGTTCCTCATACCAGGTGATATCGAGCTTTGCCAAGCGTTCCGCCATCTTGACGGCAACCCGGTAGTTCAGCATGGCGTGTGTCTCGATCATGATGTCGCATTCCGAGCCGACAGCCTCGCGCACGGCTTTGGATACGTTGAACGCCAGGTCCTGCTGTTCCGCCGTCAGGGTCAAGTTGGAGGCAAGGTCTTCGCCATAGAAATAGTTCGTGTGGGCGAAGGGGTCGAACTTCAGCCCCGTAAAACCGGCGTCCATGACACGGCGTGCCTGGGCGGCATAGTCCGCCTCGTTGTGTCCGCCGCCCGTAAACCAGTAGTTGGCATAGAGCTGGATATCTTTCCGGTAAGCCCCGCCCAACAGTTCGTAGCAGGGAACGCCCAACACCTTTGCTTTCAGGTCGAGCAGCGCCATGTCGATACCGCTGATCGCACACAGGCTGGCTCCGTACGGGCCGATCCAGTTCAGATCGCGGTAGAGCTTCGTCCAGATAAAATCGGTCTTCATCGGGTCGAGGCCGATGATGCGTTGTCCGACATGCTTGGCGGCTTCGAAAACGATCGGGCTGCCGGGCCAGTTGGTAGCTTCGCCTACGCCGGTATAGCCTTCGTCGGTATAGATTTTCAGTAATGTCCAGTTATATTTGATGCCCTGGACTAACCATACTTTTACGTCTGTAATCTTCATTGTATTGTCTCCTTCCTTATTATATCATCTTACATTATTCCGTATGTATCGAAAGCGTCGCGGGCTTTCATCCCTTCCTGTATCTTCTTCAAAACCATCCGTTCACCACGGGCTTTCTCCAAGGCGCGGGTGAATACTTCTTCCTCGATCTCACGAGGCACGACACATACGCCGTCGATGTCGCCGACCAGGATATCTCCGTCATTGATCCGTACGCCCTCCATTTCGATCGGCACACGGTAGTCGATCACCTTTCCACGCGGCGCCTGATCCTGGGCATAGGGACCGTAGGAGAAACAAGGGAAATCCAATGCCAAAATTCCCTTCGTATCGCGGGAGTAGCCGTTGACAACCGCTCCGGCCGCCTTGCACTGGATCGCACGGGCACTCATCAGCTCGCCCCACAAGGCATAAGCAGGGGAAGAGCCGGAACAAACATATACCTCGCCTTCTTTCAAGTCGTCCAACGCTTCGAGCATCAGGCCGAAGGAGCGTTTCAGCACCGGGTTCACCCCTTTCTCCTTTCCGGCATCCAGCACATCGGCTTCCAATACCGTCATGGCACGTCCGGCCACCAGCATGTCGTCACGAAGCGGACGGATACGGGGAGGCAAAAACTGGCGGGTATAGCCCATCTTATCCATAATATCACCGACCACTGCGGTGTAAAGTTCTTCCTTTATCAAAGCAAACAGGGCCTTATCGTCTTTCCATTCTTTCATTGTGAATTCCTTTTTACAGTTCGTCTTTCTACCTGCAAAGATAGAGCCCGGAGGGAAGAAGATACGGCAGTAAAGCTCCCGGTTGCTTATGCTACGAGGAACAGAACAAGGGAAAAAGTAGAGAAAACGGCACTCTCTATTTCGTCACTTCCCGCGGAGAGATGCCCATTTGTTGTTTAAAGATACGGGAGAAGTATTGGGGGGACTGGAAACCGCAGGCAAAGCAGACTTCCTTGACGGACATCTCCGTGTTCCGCAGCAGCTCGATCGCTTTGTTGATCCGGATCTGGTTCAGGTAGTCCAGCGGGGAGAGGTTCAGGTACTGGGAGAACAGTTTGCGCAAGTACCGTTCTCCGACTCCGGTTTGCGACGCGACATCGCTGATCGTGATATCGGACTGGTAGTTCAAACGGATATAGGAGATCGCCTTTTTCAACGAATCGTTTGTACAAATCGGAAGATAGGCCTCATCGAGATAACGGTAAATCAGGATCAGCAGCTCGGCATAGTACATGACAACCAGATATTGGTAGTATTTGCTCTTCTGGTTCATCTCGTTGACAATACGCTGCACGGCGCGCATGATCCGGACGTTATTCACAATCTTGATCAACCGGTTTTCTTCGGAAAAGATCGTGACAGGCGCCAGATCCTTCATCTGCCCGTGCCCGTCCGGATTGAAGCGGGAGAAGACTTCCGGCAGAAACTCCAACTGCATCAGGGTCGTATCTTCGGAACCGGCCTCGAAGGTATGCTCCACATTGGAACAGATCACCATCATCTCGTTCTCGCTGAAGCTGATACTCTCGTTCTCCAGATGCAGGATGCAATTGCCCTTCTTCACATAGTTGATCTCGATCCGCAGATGCTTATGCGGCCCGAATGTCTCGAACGGGCGGAACGACACAAAGCGAAACACATCCGCCAGCCGCTTGTGCTTCAGATTCTCGGTGATGCCTTCCAGCATTCCCCATAACGATTGTTCAGACGGTTGTTCCATACGGCTCTGCATTTGATTGACGCTTACAAAGTTACAAAAATGCCGGTAATACCCAATAGCCCGTAAGGTATTTTAGTCACCTTACGGACTGTCGGGCAATACCCTATAGCCTGTAAAGACACAGGTTATAGGGTAAGTTAAGAGGTTATTCCACTCTCACCACAATCTCTCCACCGATCCGGTCTCCTTTCTTCAACGGCTTGCGGTAAGGAGCATAATAGCTACTGAGGAACATCTCGTTTCCTGCCGTCACAAAGTCGGCAACCAGGAAGCGGATCTTGTCTTTTTCCAACCAGGAGCGCCAGTGCTGTTTGCCATTGGAAGGGACGGTAATCTTACTACCGTTTCCGTCTTTCAGACCGGCATACCAAATGTTCCGGCGGGTGGAACGGAAATCATTACTTCCCAGTTCGTTATAATCCATACTCCAAGACCAGGCAGGTTCCGTACGCGGATCGACTTTCGCAGGGAGTCCTTCATAAAAAAGGCTGGCTTCACCTACCGGACGGCTGATATGGTCGGCCGGATAAACGCTCCACATGCCATCCCGGCGCCAGAAGGTCTTATCATAAGAAACAGGAGCTTCAAAAACCAGTCCCCACTGCCTCGGATTCACATCTTCAAGGGCATCGAACGAATAGGTTACCGATAGTTCGCCTCCTGCATTTATTTTCAGGTCATAAGAGCCGGAAAACTCTTTATAAGCGCCTGCCACCTTTACCAGAACGTCATCACCCTGTCGGACCGCCTCTACTTTTTCTACCTTCCAGTCCGAGCAAAGGTCATTGAACACAGGCGTATTGGCATTATGATTCGGGTAGCATCCGCCACCTGTCAACGGCAAGGCCATCAGCCACGGTCCACCGTTCAATATTTCTTTTTTCCCTTTCTTCACCGAGAGTATCTGGCCGGATACACGACTGATCTCACAACTAAAATCTTTTCCGGTAATGACATAGCGGTCTTTCTTTTCTTTCAAGCGGGTAGAAGCAGTTGGCAACGCCTGCAATTCGTTTTGTACCTGTCTGCCGACAGGGATCAAATACTCATCGGCAGTAAAGCCGCGGGGATCGGCAAAAGACAGATAGAGCTCATTCGCCTTTTCGGGATGGGCAAGCCGGATGCGAAGTTGTCCTTTTTCACCGGGTTCCAGGTCTGCGAAGGCCGTTCCCTTCTCCTCTCCGTACGTCCACGTGATACGCAGTTCATCCAGGTTTGTATAGGTGTACCGGTTTTCAAGATCGATGACCAGTTCGTTGGCTGGAGATAGCGCCTCGGTCGTCACACGGACCGGACTGTATATCTTTTTCATATCCCAGTACTCCGGTTTCGGGCGACGCCAGCCGTCGATCGGTCCCCAGGGGCCATAACCGACTGCATCCCCGTTAGGCATCTGGAAAATATCGTCGATACCAGACCAGATAGAACCGCCTAAAACGCCCGGTGTCTTATACATATTGTCCCACGTAGGAGCCAGCGCCAATGCCCAATCGCTACGGATGCCGGGATCAGTCACCAGCTCGCTCCGGTTATAGACATTCAGGTGGCAGTATTCGCCATACGTCATCGGCCGGTCGCTTTTGGCGGCGACCTTATATCCGTTGGGACCCGGATAATGGATATTCGCGATCGGGGCCGTGCTGCCTTGGTTGTTGAACCCGCCATAGGCCTGGTCGTGAAAAGTGAACGGACGGGTAGGATCGGCTTTTTCCATATAGACCTCTACCTGTGCAAATTCCTTATTCCAGTACGATTCGTTCGCCATCGACCAGAAGATGATGGAAGGATGGTTCCGGTAGAACTGGATCATCTCCATATTCGCCTGCAATACATACGGATAGTATTTAGGATCGCGGTAGTTCAGCACCTTCCAGTTCTCATTCGCATGATGGCCGATCCAACAGACCGGTGCTTCCACTTCCACGAACATGCCCAGTTCGTCACAGACTTCGAGCAGCTCTTCACAAGGAGGGTAATGGGAAGTACGGATAAAATTGCAGTTCGCATCCCGGTACAGCTCGACATCCTTCCGTTCCAGGGCAGGATTCATCACACGTCCGGTCAACGGATGCATTTCATGTCGGCAAACCCCTCTCAACTTGACAGCCTTGCCATTTACCAGTAAACGATTCCCTTGTATCCGGATCTCGCGGAAGCCAAAACGTTTCTCTATCTGCTCGACAACCTTGTCCGAGGTTCCGACTTCGATTTTCATCGTATATAAAGATGGATGCTCGTTATCCCACTTATCCGGAGAAACGACTTTGCCAGTCAACCAACCGCTCCAGGAAGACCCGGCGGCAATCTCCGGAATATGCCGGCTCAGGACAACAGGCAGTCCGGAGAGGGAAAGGCGAACCGATACATCTTTTTGTATCTCATCCGAGCTATTCGTTACCGACAGATAGACTTTCAAGTCTGCATCTTTATAGTCATCGTCCAGCTCCGTCACGATACGAAGGTCCGACAAATGGATATCCGGAACGGCAAAGAACGTCACTTTACGGGTTATGCCTTCCAACTGATGTGCCGCATATTGAGTCAGGCTCCCTAACATGTCTGCCAACGACTCGCTGCGAACCCGCAGGGCCAACAGGTTTTCACCCGCCTTCAGCCCTTTCGTGACATCCAGTTCAAAAGCAGTCATTCCTCCCATATGGGAACCGATTTCCTTTCCATTCAGATACACGACCGACTCGCTGGAGACACCGTCGAAACGCAGTTTCACCTGCTTTCCCTGCCAATCCGCCGGCAATGTGAATGTAGTCTGATAGCCTCCGAAACCGGCAGAATCGACTTTAAAGCCTTGCATGGACCACTGTCCCGGAACTACGATCGGCTTCCAGTCCCGCCCGTTCTGTTTCTGTTCATAAAAACGGGCAGCAGGCTTTTCATTGAACAACCACGTCCCGTTTAAGGATAGGACCGGATTATAGACACCGGCTACCTGATGGGGCTTGATGGTATATACAGGTAAAACTTTTTCCGCACAAACAGTCGTATCCACCGTATAAGCCTGGGTATGCACCAATTCCTTTTTACGTTCTTCCCCGAAAGGTTTCAGCTGGGCGGGATTGGACGAATACAGGTTCAGCTCCGAAACAATCGCATTATCTCCCTTCAAGGCTTCAAACACCAAGACCAATTGTCCGTAGGCGTAGGCTTTCTTCGGCAGGTCGATCATGTAGCGTTGCTCCTTCCCTTTTTCAAGTACGACGGGCCCCTGCACTTCGTTGCCGTCAGCCACGATACGCTGTTCCCTCCGGTTGTCAGCCAGATAGACCACCTCCATCCGGTAATCGGCCTGTATATCCATCTGATCGAAAGCATAGATGACCGTCCCGCCGAAATTACAGGTTTTCGCCTCTTTGCTTCCCGTGAAAGAATCCGGCAATGTATAGTCATCCCCTTTGATCAGGAAAGCTTGTGTATTCGTTACTCCGCAGTCGTTCGTAGCCACCCGCCGCATCTCCTTGTTCTGGGCCTGCAAGCCAAGGCACAAAAAGAGCATAAGCCCGGTATTGAACAGCTTGTTTTTACATAGATTGACCATACGCATATTGGTTTTCGTTTTATATTTACATTATCTGATATGCAAAAGTACGGACAATCCCAACATCTTTCCTCTCTCTATTCTAATTGAGTACACACCTGCCAGGAACAAAAAACAGGAAAACTAACACAAAACGGAACTGCTCCCAGACGCGGCAGCCGATCAGTAGACCTTAAGCTTTTGCATGCCTCCTTTTTCAAACTCGATCGCCCCCGGATACGAGTTTTTCCGGCTTCTTTTATTACCCAGATAATCCCTATTCAAGACTTTCGGAGTCTCCGCTCCTCCAACAAAAGACTGATGGGAAATAGCTAGGTGCGACCAAAACTTGTTTATCTAAATCCTAAACATGCATAAAGACAACAGGGCAAGCATTACCTTGCTATGCAATAAACTTATTAGCTTTAACACATGACCTGCCCCGAAAGTGACGAAGAACTATGTTTCCCATTTCCTCTGTCACTGTATCACTGATTTCTTTTTACCAGTTGATATTCAACTTATTTGATTAGTGATATATGCCCGTTTTCTCTATCACTACGGTATCACAATCCTATCACTGTCTCGTCCTGATTTTGGTTGACTGTGTATTAAAAAAATCCTGTTATAGGTTGTCTATAAATGTAAAAAAAACAGACAATCCTTTCTTAATCCTAAAATAAGTTACCTTATCCTGTTTCACTACAGGACAGGGGGCTTTTCACAGCCAAACTCATCGGCCGGGGAGCGCCCAAGCGGCAAGGGGCAGGGCCA